>Ga0214472_10000023_pt1 | contig 223111 bp, 269 predicted proteins | sample RVTome_6_FD_207662 | JGI IMG/M metagenome (GOLD analysis project Ga0214472, IMG submission 207662) | Soil microbial communities from uranium-contaminated site in the Upper Colorado River Basin, Wyoming, United States - RVT140D175 | ecosystem: Environmental > Terrestrial > Soil > Contaminated... | reverse complement strand
TGAAACAAATGATACTACTGAAGATGAAACAAATGATACTACTGAAGATGAAACAAATGATACTACTGAAGATGAAACAAATGATACTACTGAAGATGAAACAAATGATACTACTGAAGATGAAACAAATGATACTACTGAAGATGAAACAGAAGATGTCGATGACGAAGATAACATTAGGAGTCTAGGACAAGAAGTTTCTGCCTTTGTACTCGATACCCAAGACCAATTTAGAACACAAAAAGAAGAAACAAAAACAATAATTGCTGCATGCAGAGAAGCACTTCAAAACGCTGTTCCAGAAGAGCAAGGAGACATTAGAATGCAATGTAGAGAAGATCTAAATGAAGTTAGAGAATCATATCAAGAACTTCGACGTACATATCATGATGTTTTCAAGGAGTTTAGAGTCCATGTCAGAGCAATAATGAGTGGTGATGATAGCGTATCTACCATTGATGCGATTAATTTACGAGCCCAACAAGAGGAATTTAAAGACAGAATTCATGATCTTCGCATTCAAATGCGAGAAGAGCTTAAGGCCGAAGTTGATGATCTTCGTAAACAGATGAGAGAAGAAAGAGAAAAGATGAGAGAAGAAATGCAAAAAATTAGAGAAGAAGGTGGAGACAAACTCAACGAAGAACTACAGTCAACGAGAGACAAGATGAAGGAAGAGAGAGAGAAGATGAAAGAACAGATGAAAGAGGAACGTGAAAAGATGAAGGAAGAAAGAGAGCAGATGAAAGAACAGATGAAAGAGGAACAAGAAACGATGAAAGAAGAACGTGAAAAGATGAAGGAAGATAGCGAGAAAACTAGGGATTCTGAAGAAAAATCTAATTGAACACTTTTTTTATATTATAAAGTAATTTAACAAACTATTTTCTTCAACGATTAAATCAATTAAAGACTAATCTTTAGGTCATAGAATCTAAAGTTTTTCGCCTAATCGTAATCCCATCTACGTTTACTTGATCTTTTTCTTCAAACAATAGATGCCATTTCTTATCGTGAGGCAAAAGCCTATTCATTTGTTCTATCTTTGCATTTGTAGGATGAATGTTAGTTAATGCACCCCACCGCATACTTGGTATTTTGGGCATTATTTGGTTTAAGGTGTTGACCATTTCATTGCTTACTTTGTTAGATGTAAATCCATCTTTCAATTTTAACAATTAATATCTCATTTCTAGTATTATGTAAAGGTTAAGAATAATTTGAATTTAAAGTGATTTAGCTAATTGATTTACTAGGTTAGTAGATGTAACGATTCCTACCACTTTTTCATTTTCTACAACTGCAAGCTTTCGAATTTTTTTTGAAGACATTAAATCTGCAGCAACCAAAATCGATTCATTTGCGTTTATTGTTTGCAAAGGATATGACGCAACTTTATGGACTGGAGTGTCTAAAGGATATTTTTGTGAGGCAATTTTTATCGCAAAATCTCTATCTGTAATTATTCCAGCTGGTATGTTATCCTTCTTCACTATTATTGCCCCTACTCCACCCTTTTCCATTAACTTTGCTATTTGATAAACTGTTGTCGAAGGATCTGCAGAAATTAGGGAATTACTCATGATATCTCTTACTAAGATTTTTGATAGTGATTTTTCTAAATTACCATGATCCATATTTTGTCTCCAATTTTATTGCTAGAATAACATCATACTTTTACTAAAACTCTGTGGTGAAATTATGATGATTTTCATAAAATTGTAAAAGGTGTTTGGCAAATTGCAATTCAATATAGAATAGATTAAAATGCCTATAAAAGCCGCTTAAAGCGAATTGGGCGCCAAAGAAATATTGGAAATTTCCAAACCCCGAATCGTAGTTTTGCTTGTAATTACTGCAGTTACATCCATGTTTGCTGCAAGTAAGTTAATAGGCCCAGAACTTGATTACATGGGATTATTACACATCATAATTGCTGGTTCACTTGCATCTGCTGGTTCGAGTGCATTGAACCACTATTATGATAAAGATATTGATCCTATGATGAAACGAACTAGTACTAGGCCTATTCCATCAGGCAGAATGAAAGCAAGAAATGTTCTAATTTATGGTGTAGGTGTAAGTGTAGCTTCTGTAATTTACGCTGCTTTAACATTGAATCTAGTTTCAACATTTTTTATTGCACTTGGAATATTTTTCTATGTAGTAATATACACAATTTGGCTAAAGCGACTAAATTCTTCAAATATTGTTATAGGAGGCTTTGCAGGAAGTGCTGCTTCAATGGCCGGTTGGGCTGCTGCAACAGGATCCATGGACATTTTAGGATTTTTAGTTGGGTTCCTAGTTTTTGTCTGGACTCCTTCTCACTTTTGGTGCCTTGCCATGAAGATTAAAGACGATTATGCTGCTGCAAAGGTTCCTATGCTTCCAGTGGTGATCGGAATGCAAAAAACTTCAAAATATATTTTAGTTAATACTGCAGTCCTTTTACCTTATTCTTTGATGTTATACGCATTTGGTTTAGGCCTTGTTTATCTTGCAGTAGCTGCCGTTTCTGGAGGATTAATGCTTGCATATCATTACAAGCTTACTAAAAACCCAACTTCTGAATTTGCATGGAAAGCATACAAGGTAACCGCACCCTACCTTACAATAATTTTTGTTGGAATAGCAATGGATGCTGCTTTTCATTTTAGATTCTAGATTTGAAAATTATTAACTATTTTCTGTCCCAGGGAAGCTAGCTTCGTAATCATTTTCTATCATTTCTTTGTTCTGTGATTCAATTTCATCTGATTCTTCTTTTTCTGTGACAACTTCAATTCTTCTTGTATCCTTTGTAAGCCATGAAACTTTTATCAGCCCCAGAATTTCCAAATCAAGTAATAATTTATTCAATTTATCCTCTGGAACTAATACTTCATCTTTGGTTAATTTTTTTGAAAGTTCACTATCTGTTAATGATACATTTTCCTTAATGAGATCATATATTATGTTTTTTAGAGGCATGTTTACCATTTTAACCGTAAAATGTCTTATCTATTGTCTTTGGAACAACATTTGAAATACTTTCTTTCATATTGCTATACCACTGCTCTACTTCTTTTGTTATAGAGGGTTTTACCTTTTTTAATCCTGCTGAAAAATCAATACTGCCTATCTTTACAGAATTGTTCTGCATTGCATGTACTGCAGCTTCTCTACAAAGTGATGCAAGATCAGCTCCTGAATAGTTTTGTGTGGCTACTGCAATTTCTTTTAATTTAATGTCATTAGCAAGAGGCATTTTATCAGTTAATATCTTAATGATTTCTAATCTACCTTTTTCGTCTGGAGGCTGCACGTAAAGAATTAGATCTAGTCTTCCAGTCCTTAACATAGAATTATCAAGTAAATCAGGCCTATTTGTAATTCCGACAACAACAACTCTTGAAGAAGTTCCCTCCTCCATTTCTATTAATAGTTGGCTTAGGATGGTCTCTCCTACACCATTCATCTCCCCTGTCTTGAATCTTGCAAGTGAATCTAATTCATCAAATATTACTACACATGGGGATGATGTTTTGGCTTTTCTAAAAATCTCCCTAATTGCTTTTTCCGATTCTCCTACCCATTTTGATAAAATTTCAGGACCACGAACAAGGATCATGTTAGCTCCACTTTCAGTAGCTAATGCTCGTGCAAGTAACGTCTTACCACAACCTGGAGGTCCATATAGTAATGCGCCTTTTGGAGGTTTAATTCCCATTTTCAAGAATTTGTCAGGTTCTTTCATTGCAAGGATCAAATTATCTCGTAGTGTTTCTTTGGTATCTTCCAAGCCCCCCACATCCTGCCACCATACTTTTGGTCTTTCAACATAAAATTCTCGCATGGCAGTTGGTACAACTTCATGCATTGCATCGTAAAAGTCAACTAGTTTAATTTCCATTGACTTTAAAATCTCAGAAGGAATTTTTTCAGTTTCTAAATCTATTTCTGGAAGATAACGGCGAATTGATTTCATAGCAGCTTCTCGGCAAAGTGATTTGATGTCAGCACCAGTATATCCATGAAGCTCTGACGCTAAATTTTTCAAATTGACATCTTCTGCAATTGGCATTCCTCGAGTATGAATTAGGAGTACCTCTAATCTTCCATCCTCGTTTGGAACTGAGATTTCTACCTCGCGGTCAAATCTTCCAGGCCTTCTTAGTGCAGGATCTACGCTATCAGGTCTATTTGTTGCACCCAAAACAATGACATTTCCTCTATCGGTTAATCCATCCATTAAAGCTAAAAGTTGGGCTACAACTCTTTTTTCAACATCACCATATGCTTCTTCTCGTTTTGGTGCAATTGCATCTATCTCATCAATGAAAATAATACTTGGTGAATTATCTTTTGCTTCTTTGAAGATGTCCCGCAATCTAGCTTCTGTTTCTCCATAGTATTTGTTCATTATTTCAGGACCATTTATTGAAAACATATTAGCTTCTGATTCACTTGCAAGTACTTTTGCAATCAATGTTTTACCACAACCTGGTGGTCCATACAACAATATTCCACTATGTGGTTCAATCCCTAATCCTGTGAAGAGTTCAGGATGTCTTAGAGGAAGTTCAACAATCTCTCTCATTGCTTTAATTTCTGATTTTAATCCTCCCACTTCTTCATAAGTGACACGAATCTTTCTGTCAATCGATGTCTCTTCAAGAATAGTAAGTTCTGTAGAACGATCAATTTTTACAACTCCTTTTGGAGAATTTTTATTAATTTTAAAATCCATGGAATTTCCAAGAATCATTACTGAAATCTCATCGCCTTGAGAAAGAGGTAATCCTTTAAGTCTATTTTTTACAAAGTCAGTAAATTCTTTATCAACAGTTACTACATCGTTTACTGGCATTAAAACTACTGATTTTGCAACTTTAGTAGCAACCTTTTTTATTTTGACAATGTCGTTTAATGCTCCTCCAATATTTTTTCTAGTTTGCCCATCAATTTTTATCACATCTGGAAATTTTTCATCTTCGTCAGCTGGCCAAACAATTGCACAACTAGATCTTTTTCCAGTAATTTCAATAACATCCCCCGGAGCAGCTTTTAGGTAATCCATTGCATCAGGGCCAATTCGAGCACGTTTTTTACCAATATCTCTTTGTTTTGCTTCCCCAATCCTCATTTGTAATGGCTCATCTTTTTTTACCATATCATTCCCTACTTCATGTCAACTGACATTCTGCTCATGTTCATAACTTCAAATTCACTTACTCCTTCTACACTTCTAACTGCGTTTTCTAATGAATCCATTTGTCCTTCTTTATCATCTACGATAAACTCCCCTTTAAGGAAGTGTAATCCAAAAGCTAACGGTTCTTTCTCAAATCTTCTTAACTCTATGCCATCTTTTAAAGCAGATTGAATTTTTTTTGCAAGTTTATCTAAATCTACTTCTGTTCCAGTGGGTAGGATTTTTACTATAAGGAGAAGTTGCGCCATTTTGCTAAGGTCCTCTAAAATTACAAGAATTACAAGTATACGTTCTTGCTGCTTCTCTGCAACTTTGACATCTCCATATTAGATCTGACCCACAGTTTGGACAGTTGAATTTTACAGACTTGTCATTTGGCATTATGTGCCTATGGCAACAACTGCATACTGGTAAAGAGATTGTAGACGACATAAACAGCTCACTCTACCTGTCGAATTTATACCTTCCTTACAAAAATCAGTCAATCTTACGATAATAGATTTTTCATTTCACCAGTCATGATGATTTGTGCAGCCTTGAATGAACCCTTTACTCCAAGCAGTTTAATAATTGATCTTGTATGAAAATCAAAATCATCTTTGTTTGAAATCTCTTTTAAGATTTCAGGAGTGACCGAATCAAATAATTTGTCTATAGTGGCATTATCTAGACGTTCAAGAACTTTTCTTGCAAGTAATTGTTTTTCAAATTCTTTACCAAATTTTTTATTCCACAATTTTTGATATTGATTAAGGTCTTCTTCATTTCCTGATTCCAAATACTTTGAAATTGCTTGTCCAGCTAAAATGCCACCAACTCCGCATGAAAAGATCCCACCTGCTGTTGTGGGTTTGGACTGTCCTGCAGCATCCCCTACAGTAACTATATTTTTTGATACAAATTTGTCAATTGGTCCTTTAATCCATATTGGGGCAAATATTTTTCTAATTGTAGAATAACTTCCCTTTCTTGAAAGAAATTCTTCAAGCACATCAGCTGCATTAATCGCTCTGCCAGCTACTCCTACCTTTCCTACTCCATCTGATGATGGAATAATCCATGCAAAAAAACCCGGATATTTTTTTTGATCAAAATAAACCTCAACTCTTCCATTCTTAATCCAGTCAGCATAAACTTCGTATTGGGCTGATGAAAGTATTCCAGTTCTATCTTTGTTAATAAGAGCAGAAACTCCTCTAGCATCTACTATGATTTTACATTTTATATTGCCAATTGAAGTATTTACTCCGTCATCTGTGATTTCTTTGAAACTTGTTTTAACTCGAATTTCTGCCCCATTTTTTTTTGCTTGAAAGGCAATTTGCTTATCTAAATCTCTTCTGTTTATCTCTGCTACCTTTTGTTTTTTAGATTCTATTGTAAAGCTCTTTCCTGCTGGAGAAAAAATCTCTGCTGATTCTATGTAATGAACTAAAGTTTTTCTATACGGGATAATCCCGAGCTCTTCCAAGGCCATAATACTGACTAGTCCCCCGCAATGCTCAGGAGTGCCTATTTCATAATCTTCTTCTAAAACTAATATACTGTGACCATTATTTGCAACCTCTCTTGCACATAATAGGCCTGCAATACTTCCTCCTGCTATTACAACATCATAGTACATGATTCCTCTTTTTTATACAACAATTTAATTCAAAAGTTTTTCATCTACCTATTTTATCATTTTACCTATGAGTAACATAAAGCAAGTAATTGTAGTTAGGACGGATCTTGAGATGGGCAAGGGAAAGATTGCAGCACAAGTTGGGCATGCCTGTGTTCTAGGATCTGAAAACGTGAGAAAATCTCATCCAGACTGGTTTAAAGCATGGTGGCAAGGTCAGGAAAAAATTGTTCTCAAAGTTCCTGGCCCAAAAGAATTAGAGGAAGTAAAGAAACACGCAATGGACTTGGATTTACCTTGGTCAGAAGTTACTGATGCAGGTCATACTCAAATTGCGCCTGGAACCACCACTTGTATTTCATTAGGACCAGCTCCTGAAGAAATGATCAACAAAGTAACTGGTAATTTGAAATTATTGTAATAAATATTCTCTTTGTTTGAAGAATTAATTGGAATAAGATATAACGAGGCAATCATGAAATTTCCGACGTGAAGAAAAAAACAAAGGGAATCATTATGTTTGTATTTTTTGGAGGAATAATGATGACTTCAGGGGTCGTAATTGGAATTCCAGGCATTCTTCCTCATGATTCTCCTTCTGTAATGACTGTCACTGGTACTCCGATGGATAACTATCCTGATGTTCAAAGAGCACAATTTTGTAGCTCTGAAGAATCAGCTAAATCTAGCGCCTTTGTAAAAGAATACAAAATTCCAACGCAATGTACTCAACCTTTGGCTATTGTTACAGATCCAGATGGCAATATTTGGTTTACCCAAACTAATACTGGACGTGTTGCAAAGTTTGATCCAATAAATGAAATCTTTACTGAATATGAAAATCCAAAATGGCAAAAAGGAACACGTTCGATGATGTGGGGTATTGATTATTCTCCTGACGGGAGCCTTTGGTTTACTGATGAAGCAACTGATGGAATATGGAAGTTTTCAATTATAGATAAACAATATGCAAGGACAAATTATCCAAAAATTGCGGATTCATTACCCCAGCGTTTGTCTGTTGAAGGTTCAAAAATCATAGTAAACGACTTTACTGGAAATAAGCTAACCTTCTTGGATCCAACCCAATCTAGTGAGGGAATTTCATATTTGAGTATACCATCACCAGTTGAAAATTCTGTAACAGGTGCCTTTGCAGTTGATTCACAAAGAAATATCTGGTATACAAATTGGGTTTTCCAAAAAGGTGGAGTTTTGGCAAAATTTAACCAAGATAAATTTGAAAAATCTCCTGCTGGACAATTTGAAAACTCTACTACTCCACTTTTTGATTTAATTGATGTCTACCAATTTCCCAAAGGAATGACCACCCCTAACGGTATAACTGCTGGACCTAATGACAAGATATGGATTGCTGATACATCAAGCAGTTTTTTCTTTAGTTTTGATCCTAATACCGAGTCATTTACTAAATATATTACGTCAACCCCACAGATTTCTTCTTACGGGAATTCTTCTGGAGTGATAAAAAATCCAGTTTCACGACCCTATTGGACTACATTTAATGAAAATGGTAAACTAGTTTTTAATGAACAAACTGCAAACCGCATTGGAGTATTTGATCCTGAAAGCGAATCCTTAGTTGAATATATGATACCATCAAATAATCCAAACTGGGCAGACTGTGAAGAAATGGAAAATTGTGGATTAGCTCAAATATTTGATTTTACAATTTCAGGAAATAAAATATGGTTTACAGAGTGGGTTGAAAACAACATTGGAGTAATAGATACATCATTACCTCTATTTTTTGATGTGGAACTAGACAGCCAAAAAGTTACATTGAAAAAAGGTGAGAAAATACAATTATCACTATCAATAATACTCAATAGTAATATTTCCAACATTTCTGTTATTTCTTCAGATACTGCAGAATTTTCTGATTTAATTGTTGAACATAACGCCTCAGATACATTCATGTCTGATTCTGATACTCCTATAATTATACAAGTATCAATATCAGCAAGTGATAACGCATTACCAGATGTACACAAGGTTCTCATAGGCGCACAAACTGATGATTTGGTTGTTTCTAAATTTGTCACTGTGATAATAGAACAGTGATCCCAAAAATTGACTCTGAAATAGGAATCTCAGTATATACTACTAGCTATGAGGGATGTGGAGGTAAAATTAAATCAAGAGATGAGGATTTTCTAGTCTCAGAGGTTTTGTCAAAAAATGCAATTCAAAATATTTCCGCAGATGGGGATTACGCGGTTTACAAATTAAAAAAACATGGTATTGACACTACTCACTCTCTTGCAAATATTTTTAAAAAATATAATCTGCGCTTAAAATCACTAGGACTTAAAGATGCAACCGCAGTTACTGAACAGTATGTCTGCTCTGAAAAAAAATCAAATTCTATTTCTAAGATTTCAGAAGACAAGTATCTCCTTGAAAGAATCGGATTTGTTAAAAAACCACTATCTAAAAAGGACATGATTGGAAATCAATTTAAAATAAAAATAACTGATACTTCTATAGATGTTTCAAAATTTAACGAGTTTGATAAGATTTTAAATTTTTACGGATATCAAAGGTTTGGTTCTAAAAGACCTGTAACTCATTTAATTGGAAAAGCACTATTGCAGCAGGACTATACAAAAGCAGTTAACTTATTGCTTTCATTTACTTCAGAGTATGATTCTCCAGAGAATACTAAACTAAGACAAAATCTTTCTGATAAATCAAACTATTCAAAACTACTAGACGAAATCCCATTTCAAATGGATTTAGAAAGGATTGTTGTAAATCAAATGATTCAAGATGATGATCCCAAAAAAGCAATACGTGCCTTGCCACTTGCAATTAGACGTTTTTATCTTCAAGCTTATCAATCGTTTTTATTTAATAAAACATTGAGCATGGCATTTATTGATGGTGAAGATTTGTTCTTACCTCAACAAGATGATGTTTGTTATGATAAAAATGGAATTATTGGAAAATTCTCCAATGACTCTGGCCAAAGACTATCAATTCCATTTGTAGGTTATTCTTATTACAAAAAGACAAGATTTCATTATCAAATTTCTAAAATATTAGAATCTGAAGAAATAAGTCCAAAGGATTTTTTTCTAAAAGAAATGCAAGAGATAAGCAGTGAAGGTGGATTTAGAAACTCCTCTATAAAATGTGATGACATTGATATTACTAATGATTGGATAAGATTCACACTTTCACGAGGATCTTATGCAACTATTGTCATGCGTGAGGTGATGAAACCAAAAGATCCAATAACTGCTGGGTTTTAAATTCAGGGTTTTATCAATTTTTTATTACGATTTTTATCGTTAATCATAACCTGGTATAATTTCTCCATGAGGTAAAATTCTTTAGCTGACGGTTTCTTTCCTCGCTTTTTGTCATCTCTCATGACTTGGTATAGTCTTTCTAAGAGATAAAATTCTCGTACATCGGAATCAGTTTGAATAGATTTGATTTTTTGTTGAACATCTTTTTTACTTTTGATATGTTTTTGAATCATAAAATCCCAAAACAAATCCAGATAATACTTTGATTTGTGTGTGATATGAACAGACAAGAAACTGGGCAAGAATTTATTACAATAGCCTAAGGTATACCATTATGAAAGCCACATTTGCAGCAGGTTGTTTTTGGGGAGTGGAAGCATTATTTAGACAAGTAAAAGGAGTCGAATCAACCCAAGTTGGCTATGCCGGTGGAGAATTTGAAGATCCGACTTACCAAGATGTTTGTTCTGGCAGAACCGGCCATGCAGAAGCAGTTCAACTTGAATATGATCCATCTGTAGTATCATATGAGGATCTTTTATTGATATTTTGGAGTAATCACAATCCGACAACAATTAATCAACAAGGTCCAGATATCGGCGAACAGTATAGATCAGTTGTGTTTTTTCACGATCAAAAACAAGAAACTACTGCAAAAGAACTAAAAGAAAAACTTCAAAGTGCAGCACTTAAACAATTTGGAGAAAGAATCGTTACAGAAATTATACCTGCAATGAAATTTTTTAGAGCAGAGGAATACCATCAACAGTACCTCGAAAAAAATAATCACTTTCAATGTAGCAGTAAGTTAAACTAATACCTATCTCCTCCGTGATTATAGTATGGAAAAGGCGTACATACTCTTAAGCTGTGAAATTGGAGAAGAACACGATCTTGCTTATCGATTACGTACAATTGATGAAATAAAGGGAGTAGTGATAACTTTTGGTGAGTATGATATTGTAGTTGAAGCAGAAACTATAGATTCAGATAAAATGGATGAATTAATCACATCAAAAATTCGAAAACTAGACAAAATTAGAAGTACAATAACATTGAGAGTCACCAATTAGACTTTGATATTTTAAGGATCACACCAAATCCAATGATAAATATTCCTGAAATTGCAATTTGTTGTCCATATGTAATCCATTCTGGATTTGAATACATGAATGATGATTCAGGTCCAATTTTAGCTTGACCTTGAAGATGAAAAATTATCCCTGCAACTATGACGATAATCCCAAGAATAATTACTGGTTTGGCTATCTTCATTATCCCTCTTGTGCATGATTTTACTAATAAGGTAAACAGAATTGATAATTTGAACAAATCATTTTTTGTCTTTTTCTTTAATCCATTTTTTAATAGTCTCAAAGGTGTACGATTGGACCAATGACTTAGAATCAAATAGGCATAATTATGGAAATTTGATTGTTTTTGTTAGTGCTGCAATAATCGCACTTGTGCTATTTCTTACAATTCACCCAGAAATTTCAGAAATAACGCAAAACTCTCCAATCATTATTGACATTATGTACATCCCACTATTTGCTATAGGTGTAATTTATGGAATGAAAATAGTAGAGCGTGCGATAAGGCCATCTGAAACACGTGGGAGACTAAAGCGCGTTATAATTAAGATATTCTTGTTTTTCTTCATAATAGGTGGTCTATTCAGCTCTGTCAGCTTTGCTCTTCAAGGTGGTTCAGTTACCCCACAGACTTCGATTCTTGAAGATGGTTTGATTGAATGGACCACAGAGTTTGTTTCAAACAACGGTGGCATCACATTCCTTATTATTTCAAGTATTATGTTAATGGCTTCAGCAACAAAACGAATAGTAAGAATAGATGGAGTTCTAAATAAAATAATAACATTTGTTGGAACATTCTTTTTCTTCTCTATGATCTCACTTAGTCTAACTAACAGTGATCCAACAGATTCACAAGTCTATCTATACGTATTTTATCAGGCAGGAATAATCGCTGGAGCCCTTTATCAGATGAACAAACTTACATCAAATCTCAACATGTGGGAAGATTTTGCAAGTGAATCTAGATGATTTAAATTAATTATTTAACAATTTTTTATAATTTTCATTCTGTTCCAGAAGATGTAATATCATTACCAATTTCTGTACTGATTTTATTCCCAGAATCAAGCTGATCAACTTCTAAGCGTTTATCGTATTTCCGACATTCGCCTCCTGCAAAGTTTGTCTCTTTACAGTGCTCAAACTCTGCAGTTTTTGCTCGCTGAATATCGTCTCCAGTCAACACGTTTTGACCAATTGCAAGATGAAGAATGCCGATAAGTGCCAAAGATGCTGCTACTGCGATCATTGAATACCCTACAGTTCTTTGATGGTGAGGCTCTGCCAATTAGGAGAAAAACTCCATTGGAGGCATTTAATCCTTTATAGCAAAGCAGATGAATATGTATAAAAAAAATTTGCTTAGAGCACTCAAATTTGTTTAGTTTTGGCAAATCGTTTAATCATTTGGAAAGTTTGTCTGTATTTTCCAATCATACTCCTCATAAAATAATAAAATTAAAACAGCCATAACTTATTCATTATCATATATTAAAAAATATCCTGACAGCTTGTCCGATTTAAAAGACTGGTAACTTATGAGCTCATTTTTGATATTGGAAATATCATGTTGGAGAATGGATCTGTAGTAGATGATAATCTATCGACTGGCAGTCATAATGATGATTGGTCAGAACTCATTTTACAATTATCGACTATTTTAGATCTGGAGACTGTAGAGGCACGAATTTACCTTAACCTACTTAGATTAGGGCCAGTAACTGCAAGTTCTTTGGCTAAAGAACTTGATGTAGATAGAACAAAAACATACAGAACCATTGATAAATTACTTAACATGAGTATTGTCTCAACAACCATTTCAAACCCAAAGCTTTGTATCGCAACTAAGCCTGAAGAAGTACTCAAAATAGTTTTGCAAAAAAAACAAGATGAAATTAATAGAGTAGAAAAAATTGGAAAGGAAGTAATTAAAAAGATTAACAAAATTGTCCCAATAACTGATGGACATTATGTCCCAACCTTTAGAACTGTACAAGGAAGAGCAAATATTTATTCTCATATTGAAAAACTCTTAGAAGATTCTTTAGGAACAATCTACATTGTCACAACAACCGAAGATATTCTGAGAATGTATCATACTGCAATTCCTGAAAAAATAAAAGAATGTATTGGAAAAGGTGGAATCGTTAGAGTATTAACTGACGCTGATGATAAAAAATTCTTACCATTAATTGATAGATTAAAACCAACTGAGACTCGACTTGGGAAACTTCCCTCAAAAGGTAGGATCATAGTAGAGGAAGGAAAACAGATGGTAATGTCTGATGTTATGAATGCATCTGATTTTGTAAATACAGAAAATTCAAGGTCAACTACTGATTCATTTAGTTTAGGAGCAGACTCAGATTTTGCATTATGGACTAACTCAGCTGAAATGGTGAATAACATTTTTAGTTTATGTAAATTTTTGTGGCGAACTTCTAAGCCTCTAAAACATTTAGATGCAAAAACATAATCGACGAAGATATTTTCCCTATATTTTTTTATAGATTGAATTTTCTAAATTAAATGAGCATAAAGGCAACTACTGCCATCACGATCATCACTATGATGTGTTTTATTCCTGCAACATAAGTTCCAGAACCAATTTTTCCAGCTACTAATCCTCCAAATACCGCTTCAATTATTGACATGTTAAAAAGAATTTGATTGAGTGCCTCAAAATTTACATCTTTAATTGAAGAAAAAAATGCTCCGCCACTGGTTCCTGAATCATTACTTAGTAATTGTTGAACCACCTCAAATTGATTAAAAAATTGAGATGAAAGAATAACGGCAATGCCAAGAAAAACTGCAAATGAAATGTAAATCGTATATGTATATGGAGCCAACGAGGATTTGCGCTCCTTTTCAAGATTTTGTAGTTCAGTTACGTGTTTTTGAATCATTTCCAAATTAGTTCTGATATCTCCTCCAATTTTTAAAGCCATTTCAAGAAGAACAGTTACACGCCTTGCTGTCTTGGTTCCAGTTCTATTTGCAAAATTTTGAAATGAATCTTCTACAGGCATACCCCAACTAAGATTGGCTCGTAAATTCTTCAATTCAGGTGTCAAGGCACCCATATTTCGTTCAGCTGTAGTTTCTATCGCACGAATCAAATTAGCACCACTTTGAACCGCACTAGATAATGCAAGTAAAAATAGCGGAAGATTTCTATCTATGCTATCTTTTCTTTGTGATTCTTTTACTTGTAACATTGTTAATGGTACAATCATAGATAATACTCCAAAAATTACTCCAATGTCTCTAATTGAGGTATTTTCTGAAAAATTTACGTAGTATAAACTGGCTAGAATAATTCCTATTCCTACTACTACTGAAGGTACACCAACTCTAAATTTTTGAGAATAAATAAACGATGGTTTTGGTATTGTTGCCAGATCATTTTTCTTTATATGTGGTGAAGCTTTTTGCATAAACCATTTACCTCTTTGGAACCATCGAATCCATCATAAACAATAAAATAAAACCAAAGAAAGGAACCATGACATAAGTCATTAAATTCATTAGAGTCATAAGATCAAAACCTGCCAAACTTGGACTCATAATTGCCATAATAGATAACATGATAATAGCTAATAGTGGGAACACAATCAACAGGATTGTATACAGCTCTGCCATTATCCCAAGTGATTCTGTTGATTTTCTTAGTGCCATTTTTTTTTCTTCTAGTTGGACTTTGCCTGTAGCTATAAAGTATTCTTTTAGATCTCCCCCTGATTGAACAGTAATTATTGCTCCTTCTAATAGCTCAGAGTAAGGACCAGCTGGTGTTCTTTTGATTAAATCATTAATTGCTGTTACCAAGTCCATTCCCATTACGTCAATATTTCGAGTAATGAATTTGGCATCTCTTACTATCTCTTCTTCAGTATCTTCATTTGCAATTGCTTTGAAAATACCTTCTAATGAAAGACCACTAGTTGCAAGTGTAGCCATATATCCAATAAAATGAGGGATTTCCTCAATTAGCTTTGCTGACCTATTTTTGATATTGATATTCGGCATTAGCTGTAATATGAAAAATGTAATTTGTGCCATTCCTGCGCCTGCAATTATTGGTAAAAGAAATGCAAAAGCAACAGGTTGAATGTTAACTAGAATAGCAATAGCAATTCCTACTGCAAGCCCTACAAGTCCTGCCATAAAGCTGAAAAAAACCATACTACATACATAAACTTCATATGGAATTGGGATTCTTGACTGCTTGAGAGTTTTTTCTAACTTTCCAAGTTTTGGATACAAAAATTGAATGTGGTTATTGAGTAGCCTGTAGCTTAGAATATGTATTGAACTTGCCGATTCTTCTACACGCGCCATTTTTTTCATTGGACTTTGATAGTCAGTAGATTTTTGCACGATTTCACACACTCAATCTTTTTCTTTCAGAGAATCGTTCAGGATCTGCATAAAATTCCTTAATGTTATTAGAAACTTCTTTGTGTTCACGTATGTTATTTTTTACCATCCATTCTAGAGCAAGTTTTCTTTTGCTTAATTCATAGTTTATTTGTTCATCACTTTCCCCATGCCTTTCTTTAATTTTGTCAAGTACTACACTATTTCCAGCATAACTATGTGTGTCAGTTTGAGGATTCCATTTGAATATTTCATGAGTGCGTATTTCCCCTGTATTTTGATCAAGACCAGCAATTTCTGAAATCTGAATTACTCTTCTAACCGACTTGTCTTTCACTCTTAGCTTAAGCTGAAGGTAAATCAAATCTAAAGTATTAGCGATTAATGTTTTTGGTATATCCATTGGTGATGATGCAAGTCTAGTTAGGGTTGCTTCTACTGAATCTGCGTGTATGGAGGAAAAGCCACCGTGACCTGTTGCCATTGCCTGAAATAGAGTGTAAGCTTCTCTACCTCTTGTCTCCCCTACAATGATGATATCAGGTCGCTGTCTTAATGCAGCTCGAAGAAGATCAAATTGATTTATTTCCCCAATCTGTCCATCAGTGAAGTTTTGTCTTGAAACAGCTGGGATCCAATTTTCATGAGGTAAGTTAAGCTCTTGAGTATCTTCGATTGTTACGATTTTTTGTCCAGGACGAATAAATGAAGCCAACGCGTTAAGAGCTGTAGTTTTTCCACTTGCAGTTCCACCAGCTACAAGCATTGTAGAATTTTTTTCAGCTACATACCACAAATATGCTGCAATATCTGCTGACATTGTTTGGAATTTTATGAGATCAACTATGGTGATTGGATCAGCTCGGAATCTTCTAATAGTAAAAGTGCTTCCTCTTTTAGTAATTTCATGACCCAAAGTTAAATTGATTCTGCTTCCATCAGGTAGTGCTGCATCAACAATAGGATTTGCCATTGAAACATGTTTGCCACTCATATAAGAAACCTTTCTTGCAAAATTATTTAATTCCTTATCTGTTTCAAATCGAATATTTGTTGGAATTGATTCAAATTCTCTATGCCATATGTATAGAGGGATGTTTGTTCCATCACAGCTTATCTCTTCTACCATATGGTCTCTCATTAATGGCTCAATTTTTCCCAGATAGACAAAATCACGTATTGCATAATAGGTAATTTTCGATAGATTTTTTGCAGGTATCTCAAGTTTGTATTTTTTAATAAGCTGAGCAATTTTTCTAGCTAATTTTATTTCCGCAGCTTTTTTGGTTTTTATTTCAGATAAAGAAATACTAAGTTCTATCATTAGTAATTTTTTAATAATTTCAAAATTTTTCTTATCTCGCTCACTAAGTGTTGGTTCAATTATAGTATAACTTAATCCTCCCCTTGCCGAAGTATCTTTTGTTACGCCTCCATGAATTTCTGCATTATCAAAATTTAATTTTGAAACCGAAATAAATTTAGGAATTGGTTTCTCGATTTTTTCTAAAATACTTTGCTCTGGCAAGTTTTGAGTAGTTACTTTTTTTACATTTGGATTTGAAATTTTATGAAAATCAGATTTTATTGCATTTACTGGATTTAAATTCAAATTATGTAGCTTGTTATTTAGGCTATTTTTTAAAATTGTAAATTTCATTTGTATTGATAAATTAATTTGTAATTATTTTACTCATTGTGCGTCCAAATGCACAGCATACAGCTTTTACTCTAAATTACGCCTAATTTTCGTAGTATGGCAAGTACGTGGAGTACTAAAAAATATTTCGAGGAGAAGAAGATTTGTTGAAATTTGATTTTAAAAATAAATTTAAAATTGATAACAAGGATGGCTCAAAACAAGTAGAGGAAAAACACAATCAAAATGATGAATTAGACAAAACACAGATAAATTCTCTAAAGACTGAAATGATCGCCTCGCTTCTTAAAGGCACAGCTAATGATGAAGAGGATAAAACTGTCACTTTTGCTGACATGACAGCTATTGAAGAAGAGTTAGGCCCTAGGACTAAAGAAAAATTAGAAGCCAAAATAGAAGAAAAACTTGAATCTCCTATTGAACAAAAAGTGGAATCTAAAGAGGATGTGGATCTAGAAGCCACGCTTGAGGAAAAATTAGTTGCAAAGGTAGAAGAAAAGCTAAAAGCCACAATTGAGGAAAAGTTAGGATCTCAAGTTTTTGTGTCGCGTCAAACTAAAGAATTTCCCAAAGGTTTTGAAATAAAAAAACCTGTTAAACGAATTAGTCCTGAGAGCGAAAAAATTTCTAGGTTGATAAAAGCAATTGAAACATCTGCCGAAAAAATGATCGTACCTTTTATTGATATGGGAGAAGGAAAAATTTCGTATCCGATTTTAGCAAAAATTGAAGAAGATGTAGATAATTTAGATTTCTTAGAAAAACTTGCATCCCAAAATTTTGATATTTTAGAACGAACTGTTTATGAAAGACTTGTCGTTTGTCCAGAACATCCAGGAACAATGTCTACTAGCGTTCAATTACATTGTCCTCGTTGTGCATCAATGGATATTTCAAAACTGCACCTGATCGAACATAAAAGATGTGGTTACATATCTGAAAATAAAAATTTTGAAATATCAGAAGATGGAAAAATTCTAGCATGTCCATCGTGTAAAAAACCTATTCATGATGCAAAAAAAGAAATTGCGAAGCCCGCAATGTGGTATACTTGTAATGAATGCAAAGAAAAATTTGATGATGTTTCAATAAAGATGCGGTGTAGAAAATTCAATCATGACTTTGAAATTTCTGATGCACATTCAATTCCAATTCCAGGCTTTTCACTTAAGAATTTACAAGATACTTCTAACTCTAGCATCTCTCCAATCTTAAAACCACTTAAGAATCTTTTAGACTCATTTGGATTTTCTGCGGAAGAAAACTATACTCTTACTGGAAAAAGTGGTAATCATTATCGCATAAACATCTACGGTGAAGACAAAAATAAACGAACTGTATTCATATATGTCAAAAACCCAAATGCTGAAAGTGATAATTCTGAATTAAATTCTAAGATTATCGAGGTATTAGATACATCTCCAAACGTTGCCATATTGATAGGGTTTCCGTCAATTTCTGAGAAAGCAAAGACAATTACCTCAAACTATAACATTTCTATTATAACAGAACAAAATCCTGACAATATTCTTTCTTCAATTAAAAATATTCTATCTGAAAAAGTTTCAAAACTAGAGAGCTGAAAAGATTGAATTTTTTAAAATTTTTACCAATTATTGCTATGACATCAACGCAACGCAGAGGAATAAGTCAAGTTATTGGTAGCTTGTTGATGCTTGCCATCGTTGTACCACTTGGAAGTATAATTCTTTTTAATGGTACTACTGAGATAACTGCCTTTAACAACGAAATGTCAAATTCTTTGGAATTTAGAAATAACGGCATTCAAGAGGATCTTGTTTTTGAGCATATTAGATTTGATCCAAATACTAAGAACGTAATGATTTCACTCAGAAATGCTGGTACAGTAGAAACTACGATTGATCGAATTAGTATTGTTAATATGACAAATCAAAAACTTGTTTTCAAAATTACAGATATTAGCTCATTTTCACCAATAGTGATCCCAATAAAAAATAGCACCAATATTACTGTAGATGCAGTAGATATAGAAGGAGTTAACTGGGGAGTAGGAGATCCAATCGGGAAAGAATATAAAATTTCTATAATTACTTTGCGAGGAAACTTTTTTGATACTGTAGCGAGGGCGTTTAACACATGAATGAAATAATTACTTTCAAAAAAAGACGAGCTATATCCCAAATAATTGGAACAATGCTGATTTTAGCAATAACAGTAGCTGGCGCAGTATTTCTTTCAAACTTGATGTCAAATGAATTTTTTGCAGTTGATCAACATCCTGTTGCAGAAGCTCGTATCGACTCTATTAGGTTAACAAGTTACGATACACGTGATTCAGTTGAACTAACTAATGTACCTAACTTGAATAACGACTTTAATCAAATACTATGTACTACAGACGTTATTGGAGAATGCACTATCAGTTCTGCTGACAATCTCCCTATTAATGGAGGAACCGAATTTATTGTTTTACAAATTCGAAACATGAATTTGGATTCTGTCTTCATTCATAATATTTTGATTAATAATGTAGGTCATACTTGGGACGAATTGGCTGTTGGAGATCTTGTACTAACTAATGACATTGGACTCGGAGGAAATTATCCTCATGCAGGTTCTTTTAGCATTATTCCTACAGGAAATGATCCGCCTATAACGCAACTAACAACCAATCAAATTCCAGGTGATGGTGAAGTAAGGCTTGTGATAAAGCTAAGTGGTGATATACCTCAGAATATAGGAATGTGGAGTTCCCTGCGAGTACTTGTAAATTTTGGTGGTTCCCAACCTGCCGAATTTATAATCTTGAGTGGGGATGCAAAGTGGTAAATTTTTACAAAAAGAGGGCAGGATTACACAAAAGAAGGGCAGTTTCTACTATAGTTGGAGCCGCCATATTTCTTGTATTGTTTGCTAGTGCCTCTTCAACTTTTTTTATAGCAATGGATGTTCAACGAGACACAATAAACACTCAACGTATAATTTCAGACTCTATTATGGAAAAATCCAAAGAAAAATTTTCAATTGCAGTTTCAACAGATGAATCAAACAACAACAAACTTGGAATACAAGTTAAAAATCAGGGAACAAATCCAGTGGAGATTGGAGATGTCTGGATTATAAACAATAGTGGAAGCTTTCCAGCAAAAAAATACCTATTGGATTACAAAGATTCCATAATACCACCAGGTTATGGATCTAATATCCTTGAGAACACTCCTCTCTTTATGAATACCGATGATTATGACATTAAAGTAGTATCAACACTTGGGACTATTGAAAAATCTGAGCTAAAGGTAGGAGGGAATAACTATCTCCTAGCAGAGATGTTTGCAATACCTCCAGATGTTCGTCAGGGTGAAAATGCGACAATTGCACTACGTGTTACAAATGTTGGTCCTACAATGATTTCGGGAGTTGCCCCTGACAATCTACTTTTGGATGACGTTCTTCCACCACACATTTTGGTAAGTAATGTAGAAGCAGTTTCTATTAGTCCTATAGATCTGAACCCTTCAGAGTCTACCATTTTTTCATGGCATATTACTCTAAAAGCTACAGCTACTGTTGGTATTAAGGTGAAATTTTCAAACTTTGCTACAGGTACTGAATCAGTTACTGGATTTGCGGTTACAAGTAATATGGCTTCTGATAAGATAATTGTCAGGGATCCACAAGGTGGAAGCGGTGAAGAGATTGTTATCAAAGATGAACTTTTTGCAAAACCTGATATATTCATGCTAGTTCCTAGCACATTTGGAGAATCAGAAGGTCACAAAGGACTTTGGGGAATAACAGTAGCAAACCCAACTGATGCAACAATGTATGTGAGTAAAGTCTCAGTCACAATACTTTATGCAGGTGCAAATAGTAACCAAGAGATCTTTACAAAGGGGTGTACTCACTTAGCTCTCATCCCAGCAACAGATTATTGGGAATGCACAAATGACAATAATTTAGTATGGTATGACGATCCTACTGGTACCTACAAGCAAGCCATTCCTGCAAGATCTGCCTATACATTTCTTGTAACTGTAGAACCTGGTAAAACTACAGGAGTAGGTGACGCTTTGGACTCTGTTATAGTACATACTTCAATTTTTACATCGTTGGGTGCATTTGGAGAAGCAAAGTGGACCTCTGCAGTAGTTAAAGGAGCAGGCGATGCACTTACCAATGTGTATCTAGTGGAAGGTCCTGCTCCATATAATGATCCAAATGACATGAGAGGAAATCGAATGGGTATTGCATCTGGAAGTCCAGAAACATTTCAGATTGCTTTAGCTGATCTTAGTCCTAATGCTAATGCGATAAAAGGAGGGGCAGAATTAATTATTAACATTCCAAAGGATTGGGGTTTGCCATCACTGAATAGTTTTGCTGGCTTCGTTAATGCCCCTATCATAAACCAATTCCCTGATAATTCTTATCAAATAGTTGGAACACTTATTAGCGATCTAAATAATGATGCAAAAATTATATCGTTTGATACAGTTGCTCCTAGTGTACTTTGTGACAAAATGTATGTGATGCATGTACTAGCAAATGGTTTAACAATTGCACCATCTCAAAAAACAATTGGTCCTGTTGCAGAAATTGTGCTACAAGTTAATCCAGCAGGTGCCTGTCCATAAATTTCTTAGAAAAGAGGTTTTAAATGAATGAAAAATATATCTCAGGACTTGGCGCTGGACTCATTCTGATTTCATTTGGTGTTATAGTTTCATTTTTTATTGTATCAGGAGTTGAAAAAAAAGCTGCCGAGGAAAATGCAACAATTACTTTTGAACAATTTGGTGAATTAAGTCAAAACACCTCAGGAAAATTAAAAAATAGTTATGTTGTCCAGGAATTTAGGAAGTTTGTAGGAGATACTGTGGAAGACTTGAAAAACAAAGTTATCGTAGAAAATAGTACCTTGCATTTTGAATTAAAGAACACAACAAGTGTTAATGGCACTAGTTAATCAAAAACTTAAATCCACAAAGTCCTTTTTCTTTGAAATAAATATTCTTATGACTTTGGTTAAATTTCGTCTTCATATTCATAGTCTTCCTCTTCATCGATTTCTGGTTTAGGTTTTCGAAGGAAGACTAATAAAACTACCCCAATGCCAATTACAGCTGCAACTCCAACATAAACTACCCATTCAGGAAGACCAAGTGCCAAAGAATTACCAGAGGAACCAACTACTGTATAGTCAAAGCTTTCCTTACCATCAGAATACCCTGATGCGCTTGCAAGTATCTCTATTGAAACTAATTCTCCTTCATTTGCTGTTATGTCAACATTAGCCATGCCAGTTTCATCAGTTCTAGTATTTGTAGGTGATACTGTAACGCCAGGTGCTGTAACAAATTTTATCATTGCCCCAGGCACTGACTCGGCGTTTTCATCATCAATAAAAATTTGTAATTTCGTAGGTTCACCAATATTAAGCGGAACAGTTACGTCATCTGCAAAGATCTTTAATTTAGGTTCATTTGATACAGTGCTGATTTTTGTTTGAGAGCCTAGTACCCCTTTTACGTTAGCACCAATGGTGGCATCCCCGTTTTGCCCGTTAGAAGAAATTGGAAATGTTGCATATGAATTTCCTTGAGAAATTGTTACATATTCAGGAATATTTACAATTTTTGCTCCATCCAAATTAAGATTAATTCTAACATCCTTTGTAGCACTACTAGGATTTCCTAATAGGTCTCTTAGCTGTACTATTCCATTATATGGGACTTGGCTATTAGCATCCAGATTCTTAAATGGAAGCTCAATTTCTATGCTTGATGAAATCTGGCTTGCAAAACTAGTTGATGCCTCCAAGTCCAATTCCGCTTCAACCCCTATAGGAACTGCAGTTACCGTAATGGATGTGCCTTCTATTACATTAAAGGAATCACTAAGGAAATTTGCACTTGCAAAGGAATGATTCTTTTTAATTTCTAAAACATCATTTACTGGATTTAAAATGTATTTGGTATCTTTTTCTAAAATTTTTGGTCTTGATTTTCCATCAAGAGCAATTAAAAATAAATCAAAATATCCATTTTTGTCTACCACTATATTATCAGGACCAGTTGGGGAAAAAATCTTTGTATCAGTATGCTTGAATACATCAATTACCTCAGAAGTTATTGTTCCAGCCCCTATTCCCTTTACTGTTGCAGCAAGAGTAACCTCACCATTTTTTTGACCACTTGATATTACGGCTGTTCCATAAGAATACGAGCTTTCAATCTTACCAGATTCTTCTACATTGATTATGGAACTATCCCCTGAGATAATGTTTATTTTATCTACTAAACCATCAGACGCAAAATTTTCATTGGCTTGTACTGGATATAACTTACCCTTTTCAAGTGTTTCAATTGGATGTCTGTCTTTTTTGTTTTGTTCTACTATGTTGGTTACTTCTTCAATACATGGTATAATCTCTCCTTCCTCATTTACTGCTTCTGTACAGGTTTGCCCCCCTGCTTTTGCCATAATTTGATACACCAAAATTGTAGTTGTTTTGCTTGGGATTTGTGGAGGAACAAAAAGACTTAGAGTACGATTTTCTGCCAATGGATTATCAATGTTTAGTGATTGCACAGCTTCAAATTGATCAGTTGCGATTCCTAAATCTTTAGCACTAACACCTATCATTATTTCTTTTTCTTCAAAACCAACAAGATTCATTTTTTCTCTAAAGTAATAACCAAATTCCCCTGTTTTTATTACAACATTTGTGTTCTTCATCCTATCATCTAATTTTCTTCCAACAGCATCCTCATCTGAGAATAACTCTAGTGTAACATCCACTGGAGTTACAGCAGGAAGGCCATCTGAATCAACCAAACTCATAAAAACATCAATATTTCTATTTACGTTAGCCGATATTTGTTTAGGAAATACGTTTATTGCAAGTGCAACAGGTAATGAAGAAGTAATTTCAATATTTTCCGATGAAACTATTCCCAAACGATCAAAAGATGCTCTAAGAAACCCATTACCAACTTCCTCATGCGTATTTATGATTCCCCACGCATAATAGGTTCCCTTTTTTATTATCATCTTTTCTATACTAGTATGTAGAAGTGATTTTTCATAATTGAGATCAATTTCAATATCGTATGGGGCTCTGATAATGTCACCATCAGATGTTTCCAAGTACACTGAGAAAGGCATCTCAGAGTTTACATGCATGTTATTGGTTGGAAAATTTATTTTAAGACTAATGCCCTCTGGCATTGAATTATCAGCACCACCAACCTTGAAGTTTTTAAAATCTATTTTATCATTAAATAGTGTAGAAATTGTCGTTTCTCCATTTTTATCTCCAGTTTGTATATCAAAAACTGCAAAATTGTGGCCTTTAGGAATTTTAACTGAAGTTGGTACAGAAACTATTGAAGGATCACCTGATTCTAATCCTACTGCAATATCTTGAGGAGCTTTGACAGCCAAGCCATTTTTGCTTACCAAATTCACATATCCAACCGAATGTGCAGAATTATGTTCATCTACATGTGATGGTGAAAGTGACAATTCTATTAGAAAATTTTCAAGATTATTTGAACTAGTTTGTGAAAATGCTGGCACAATATTTGCTGGCAGTAATATTGCAATCAAAAACAAAATGGCTAGGGAGTTGATTTTCATTTTTTAGTATACCTCCATAAAAAGGAAAAAAGGGGAGTGGGGTTAACCACTTTGTTGACCAACGGAAACTGTTCCTACAAACACATTACCGTTAGAAGTTGTTAGTTTGAACTGTGCAGAACGTCCTACTCTTAGGTCGCTATCAAGATCCAGTAGAATTGTTGCTGTTTGACCAGCTTTTAATTCTCCTGCTCCTTCAGCTAATAGTTGGTCGCCACCATTTGTACCAATTAGTACAGTAAAGTTACCGTTTCTAAGTTCGCCAGGAGTGATCGTAGTATAGAGGCCAAGTCCACCTGCAGCAGCATTTACGTAAGAGTATTTGGTGCCACCGAAGTTTATCTCACCTAATACTATTTTTTGTACGCTGTTGTTGGTGAGATAAATGGCAATTCTTTCACCAGCTTCTACGTTTGCATCTCCATCTCCAGCTAATTCAACCATTGGGTTTCCGTCATGCATTTGAAGGACAGTTGCAGATCTTGAATCGTAACCTAAGATCTGTACTGATTCAATTTGTGGCGTTCCACTGATTTGTGAAGAGCTAAAGAATCCTTGTGCAAATACAAAGATAATTGTGCCTCCCACAACTGCGATTGCAACCAATAGAAGAGTTGCTATAATTGGAGCAACTGCTCTGTGACTGGTTCTCAGTTCTTTTTGTTTTAGGGTAGTTGTTTTCATTTGTTGATATAGGGTATCTCAGGTTGGTTGTTAACCGGTTTTATGTGCATTATGCACAGCAACATGGTCTACCAAAATAGGGCTAAAAAGGACTCGATCTAGCATAAAAAAGAAAAGATTGATTCAATTACAAATCAATATGACAATCCAAATTCTTCACTATGAGTTTCTAGGACCAATAAAACTAGCTGAATGGGGGCCTCCTATGAGTGAAGTAGTCTTTGTAATACTGGCGCGCAACAAAGACATTTTTAACATAATTTACATTGATCAATTAGAAAAAACAAACGAAACTGATTTTTTTACAAAAAATAAAAAATTCAAATGCTGGCTTACACATACTGGCTCTGAGGATAATCTTTACCTTTCAATTTACCCAATGATAGGTTCAGAAGAAAAAGAAAGAAATAGAATTGTAAACAAAGCTTTAGAGCAATACAAACCAATTTGCAATGTGGAAGACTAAATAATGATATTTCAACACAAAACTTTAAGATAATTTATGAAATGTCCCTGTTGTGGCTCTGAAATGAAAAAAGAAAAAGAATTAAAAAATTCTATTTTAATGAAATGTGTTGGATGTGGTTTGAGTGATACAACTATAAAATCATGAATTAATTTTATTTTGTGTATCAAAAAGCTGAAGTGTGACAAGATCTATTGCTTTTTTCAAGTGTTCAAATTCATTAATAGAATGAATTTGCCCTTCCACTAAAATCCGTAGAACCTTAACAATTCCTTTTTGGTACTCATCTGGCGCAGAAACCTCCAATGCGTTAATTTTTGCTAAAAGATTATCGAGATTCTTTCTCATTTCATCTGGAGGGGAATGTTTTTTCATGTTAGAGTAATTTCATTTGGTTTGTTATATGAACTATTTACCTACAATAATTCCTCATCAATATCTTTTATGATATCAAGATATTGCTTACAAGTACAGTCTGGAATCTGACAACTTCCTAATTTTAGAAGAGAAGTACCCTCATTAGACTGCTGATGAGCTTGATCCGTATGATGACATCTTCTACAATTCACGATTCAAAGAACATTTGGCTTTTATTTAAGGCTAAAAATTATTTTAATTCAATCTGAGTTTGCCATTTCAAAATAATCTCTCGCTTTCTCTACTTGCCCTAGCTGTGCAAGAGCAAATACCTTCTTTTTTAATGCGTTGATGTTATCTGGCTCTATTTCTAAAACATTGTCAAAATATTCCATAGCATCCATATGCTGCCTAGTGAATTAAGAACGGATCCTTTTCCAACAAGTGCTTTTATTTCGTTTTCGCCAGAATCAAAACTCTCTATTAAAGCCCTGTCATAGTAAGATAAGGCATTCCTAAATTTTCCAGCCTTCTCAAATTCAACAGCTTTTGAAATTAACTCCTCAACTGATAGATTATCGAGATAGTCTAGGTACAAACCAACTTTTGATGAATCCAAAACCTCTTCAACCTCTGAGATAAATTCATCATCATTTATTTGCCCAGACTTCCAAGAGAATGCTTTTGTTTCTAACCATTCAAGGAATATTTTTTCATCTTCGGATGAAAAATTGGAACGCTGCCTAATTATTGATGTATTCAAATCATCAAAATTTTTAGTTATTTTCAATGAAGCATCTGCTGTTAAGGTTCCATCATCATTATCATTTTGAGGTTCTGCGAGAATTAACAAAGCAGAATCTTGAAAAATCCCGTTGGGAATTATTTTATCATCACTAGATTTTCCAGATAAAATATTCAAACTATTAATATAATTTTCATCATATATTTCTCCATTAAGCCACCAGTTTGTAATTTCTATTATCATCGTAGTTTGGATTGGAGATTCTAGTGATACTTTTTCTATTAAAGGAAGAGGAGGATTTTTTCCAATAGCTGGTTCATATGGAATCATTACCACCCAATCTGATCTTTGTGTATCTATTGTTGTCTTAATAGTAGAACACAAGTTATCATACGACCCTTCTACACAACTATCAAATTTGTAATCTAGTTCATGAATTTCTTTTTCTACTATATCAAGGTCAAATCCCAAGTAGTTTAAAACAAAATGTGACATCTCATGACTTAGAATCCAAACAGGATCTGAATACTTGAAATTTGGGCAATCGCAAATAATTACGGTGTGATTAGTACTGGAATCACTTCCTTGATGAATGTAAAGACCTCCAGTGTTAAGAGAATGTAGTTCAACTCTGCCTTTATCTCTATCATAAACTAAAATTAAAAGATCCAAATCATATGGCTTTTCATATTCTTCAGCAAAACTAATTTCAGTATAGCATTCTGGTTCATACTGGGAATTTTCTAAACCATAAAGGTCAAGATATTTTTCTGTAATTTCATTATATTTTTGTACCATGTAATGGTGATAACCACTACATGCTGGTTCGCTAGAAATAACTATTAGCTGCCAAGTAACTCCAGATTGATGAGATGCCAATGATTCGCCAGGAGAAAGAATAGTCAAGCTTACCAGAATTCCTAGAATTAATACAAATGAACTATTCCACACATTGAAATCTTATCAAAATTCATAAAATTAGATTATACTGTTCATTTGAATGAACATATGATTTACAAACTATTTTGAAACTAAACCCTGGGATTTGTGACTATTATCATTCGCAAATATTATAATCCCCCAATTACATTTGACCATAGAAGAATTTGGCAACAAAAAGAAAATCAAAAAAGAGAACTATAAGCAGAAAAGCAAAATCCAAATCAAAATCTAAAGGAAAGAAACAGCCTTTTGGTGGATATGCAATCAGTTTTTCAGGTAGGACAGAAACTGTTGAAGAAGTTTTTGGTAAAGGCAGTATCACTCCAAGTGAAATGACAAAAAGGATTTGGAAGTTCGTTAAAGCTAAGCGACTGTCTAATCGATAAAATCATACGAGTTGCATTAATTTAGCAATTAAGGAACTAAAACTGCACGTGCTTCTATTTCTGAAGCTTTGAGTTTAGCTAAAACTTCATTTGCTTGTTCAAGGCGATAAACTTCTGAAAAAACTTTTATATTTTTTTCATTTGCAATTCTAATTACCTCTTTCATGTCGTTTCTTGATCCAATTAAAGTTCCACGAATTGTTTTTTCTTCAAATGCTACAAAATTAGAAATCTTGCTAATTGTTCCAATAACTACTAATCCCCCTTTCTTGATTGCTTTAATTGCAGTGTTTGTTACAATATCTGCTGGTGCAAATACAATTGCAGCATCTAGCAAACCAACTTTTTCTTTTAATTCTTGTAAGAATTTTTCTTGATCTTGACTATAAGTTATCGTTATTGATGCGCCTAATTTTTTTGCAATCTCCAAATGTTTTTTATTTCTTGAAATTGCAATAACATCTGCCCCTTCTAAAATTGCAAATTGAACTGCCATGTGACCAACTCCACCAATTCCAAAGATTCCAATTTTTTTATTTTTATATGGTTCACTTGCTTTTACTGCTTTGTATGCAGTAATGCCAGCACAAAATAGGGGTGCAGCATATTCTGGTCGCATTGTTTCTGGGATTTTTGTTGCAAAATCTTCTGTTACAGTTACATATTCAGCATATCCTCCCTTAAGCGATTCTCCCAAAACCTGCATTGATTCACACAAGTGTTCATTTCCCTCTTTACAGTATTGACATTTCATACAAGATTCAAGTAAAGGAGATATTCCAGCTCTATCTCCAACCTTAAATTTTGTAACATTTTTTCCAATTTCTACTACCTTTCCTACAACTTCATGTCCTGGAACAGTAGGAAGCATAGGTGGTATACCCAAATCTTTCCAATCTCCTTCTATTCCATGTAATTGAGAATGACAAACTCCACATGCTTCAATTTTAATCAAAAGTTCATTAGGTCTTTGAATTTCATGTCTATCAATTTCAGTAAGCTTTAATGGGTTGGTTTCGATTAGTCCTAATTCAGATAATACCATTGCCCTCATTTTTTCTACCATGGAAATCTCACTTCTTAAACTGTATTTTTACATTCCTTGATATTCCCAAGATACGAATATACTCACTTTAGAGAAAATACTTGTTGTGACAGAAGAGATTACTCCAGAGGATCATGAACGAGTAAAACTATTAGAAATTGTCTCAAAAAAAGGTCTCAAAGAATTGAACTTTGAACAATTAAATCGACTTCAGATATTGGTCGAAAAAAAAGATTATAGCCATAGTAAAAAAGCTCATAAATCAAAAATGAAACTACTTGCCAGAATTAATGTGGCAATTTATGAATCTGAAGAAGGAAGAGAAGGAATTTGATTTTTAAGCTTCAACCGTCTTGTAATGCCTATCTTCTACCAACTGTACTAAATTTGCTATGGATAGTGGTTTAGTAACAATATCCACATCTTCAAATTTTTCTAAACCCATTATAAGCTGGTTTCCATAAGCAGTTGCAAAGACTATGATCTGTTCAGGATTTATTTCTCGAATTTCCTCAGCCAACATTGCCCCATCCTTTAAGGGCATGTTATGATCAATTATTATTACATCGTAAATTTGGGGTCCTTTTTTACCAAGTGATTGACGTGCTCTACGATATTCATTGATGCATTCAATTCCATTATGAGTAACTTTCACCTTATGGCCTCTATCTTCAAATCCCATACGGTATTGTTCAGCAATATCTTCTTCATCTTCTGCTATCAATATGCTAATAGGCAATTTTTTGACCTCGCTATAGTATATACTTCGTAACATTTCTTTTGTTGTTTGTTATTTACAACACACATATGATGAAAATTTTGAACCTCTGTCAGAACCTCTAATTATTTTTAGATTAACCACTAAACCTCTAGCAAGTAACTACAAATAGATATTCACTATATCGAATTTATGCCTGAAAATAGTCTTATTCACGAAACCAGTCCTTATCTTTTACAGCACGCAAAAAATCCAGTACAATGGTACACTTGGAATGAATCTGCTCTAAAAAAAGCTACCGAAGAACACAAACCAATCTTTTTGAGTATTGGTTATAGCTCATGTCATTGGTGCCATGTTATGGCTCACGAATCTTTTGAAAATAGCAACATTGCTAAAATCATGAATGAGAATTTTATTAATATCAAAGTTGACAGGGAGGAACGACCAGATATTGATGACATTTATCAAAAGGTTTGTCAGATAGCAACTGGACAAGGTGGTTGGCCGCTAAGTGTATTTCTCACACCTGATCAAAAGCCATTCTATGTTGGAACCTATTTTCCAATTTTGGATTCGTATGGACGACCTGGATTTGAAAGTCTGCTTCGACAACTTGCCCAATCTTGGAAGGAAAACCCTCAAGATATTATTAAGACAGCAGAAAATTTTTTAACAAATCTTCAAAAAACAGAATCTGTAAATTCTTTAGAGAATCTCGACAAATCTATTCTCGATGAGGCTGCGATAAATCTAATACAATTGGGTGATCTAATACACGGAGGTTTTGGAAGCGCCCCTAAATTTCCAAATTCTTCAAATCTTTCTTTTATGCTAAGATATTCTAAACTGTCTGGAATTTCAAAATTCCAAGAGTTTGCATTAAAAACATTAAGAAAAATGGCACAAGGAGGCATATTTGATCAATTGCGTGGAGGTTTTCATCGATACTCGACTGATTCAAAATGGTTAGTTCCACATTTTGAAAAAATGCTCTATGATAATGCATTAATCCCTGTTGTATATACAGAAGCATACCAAATTACAAAAGATCCATTCTATCTTGAGGTTGTAACAAAAACTTTGAACTATGTATTAGAGGAAATGACTTCATCCGAGGGTGGATTTTATTCTGCGCAAGATGCTGACTCAGAAGGAGAAGAAGGGAAATACTATGTATGGAATAAAAGTGAAATTCAACAAATTTTAGGTAGTGACGCTGATGTATTTTGTCTGTTTTATGATGTGACAGGCGGTGGTAATTTTGAAGGCAAAACCATTTTGTGTAATAATATTTCTTTATCCTCTGTAGCCTTCAAATTCGGCAAAACAGAAGATCAAGTCAAAAATATCTTGAATTCTGGTATCAAAAAGCTTCTAGATGTAAGATCCAAGAGACCTCCACCAGGATTAGATGATAAGATCTTAACATCATGGAATGCATTAATGATTAGTGCTCTAGCTAAAGGATTTAGAGTATCTAATGAACAATCCTTTCTGAACGCTGCAGAGAAATGTATTTCATTTATAGAAAATCATCTAGTTAATAATGGCAAACTTTTACATACCTACAAAAATGGTACCTCAAAGATTCAGGCATACCTTGAAGATTACTCGTATTTTATCAGTGCACTATTAGACATCTTTGAAATTAAGCCTGAATTAAAATATCTTGAAACTGCTCAAACTTTTGGAAATTATCTAATTGACCATTTCTGGGATCCTACCCAAAAAAACTTCTTCATGACAGATAATACTCATGAAAAATTGATAATTAGACCTAAAAGTAATTATGATCTTTCCATGCCATCAGGAAATTCAGTTGCAGCTTACTCTCTTTTACGTCTCTATCATTTAACGCAAGAAAAAAAATTCTTAGAAATTTCCTTGGCTGTAATGGAATCCCAAGCTACGATGGCAGCTGAGAACCCATTTGGTTTTGGATATCTTCTAAATACAATTTACATGTATTTACAAAAACCACTTGAGATAACTATTCTAAATCTTAAAAATACTGAAATCTCCAAATATCTGACAGGAATGTTTCTTCCTGAATCAATTCTTGTAACCGTGAAAAATGAAAACCAAATAAAAAATCTTGCAAAGATTCCTTTCTTTGCTGGAAAAGAATTCAACTATAATAAAACAATTGTTTTTGTTTGTAAGGACTTTACTTGCTCCTTGCCCCTTGAATCTATTTCAGAAATAGAAAAACAACTTTAAGAAATTTTTCTAATATTGATTTCCAGTTTTTCACCAACCTGTGGCCTGCCCATTCGTTCATATCTGCTTTTTGGCATTGTAATGATGATTGAAGTATGTTGGTAACTCTTTATCTGGATTGTAGGTTGGGCTTGAAGTATTGCCTCTAATAATGGTGTTACCTGTTCTTTAATTTCCGGATCCAATTTCTTTGCCACAGAATCCATTATCATTTGTTTTTGAGAGACTGGTTCTGTGAGAACATCTTCTGCTAGAGTCATTTGTACTATCTGACCATTATCAATAATTTGCTGTATTCGATATTCGGTAACTTCTGTCATGAACAAATTTCTCTTGATTCTCATTTATTTCTAGTGGTGTGAAAATCATTAGAAAAGAGATTGTATGATTACATGATAATCTGTGCATTTGAACGGAAACGATGTTTGTAATAATTTACACACATTTTGATTTAAGTTCTAATACCTAGGTAAACTTCTGGTTCGTAAATATATTAATCGTAAAGAAGATAGAATAATCTCTAAAGACGAATCTAGCTATATTGCAGAGATTGGTAAAACTGTTGAAGTAAAAGATGTAATGGATGTTGGAGACAGATCTGTAACATTAGGACTTCATTTAAATGATGCAGAATCGGTAACATTTACAGATCGATTACAACAAAGAGAAAAAGAAACAAAATCAGGTTACTTGGCTGCAAAGAATGCAATTCGTTGGGCATTAGACGCAGCTGGAAACACAGGTCAATACATAAAATATGTTAATATGAAAATCGATAAACATCAAGAACAAATTAATCATATTCAGGAATTACATCAAAGATTTGATCAAGAAATTGCAATGTTACAATCTCAAAAATTAGAAAAAATTAATCTTGATAAAAATTCTCTTAACACAATGGATATAAAATCAGTTACAACTGTCCTTGATCAATTATTGCTAGGAAAGCGAAATACAAAATCAAAGCTTCGAAAGTTAGAGTACGAGTGTGCATTAGCAGAAAAAGAGCTAGAACAACAAGAATTTCAAATAGAAGAAGTACGTCAGAATCTCAAAGAAACTCCCTATCACGGAACGAATGTTTTTGATATAGTAAATAATACTACTGCCCTAAAAATTATCAAAGAAGAAATACATCGCCTAGGCAGAGAAAATGACATCAAAAAATTATCTGATGCTATTGATGTTATAGTGTCCTCATTAGGCTCTAAATCCTAATTTTTAGAATCAAAATTTCTGATATATATGAACTCAGTTTTTTCTAAATTACTCTGTCAATTGCCCTTCCATCGTAGGGCTTGTAAATAATATCGGTTGCTTTTAATTCCTTTAGCTTTTTCTTAGTTGTTGGAGAAAAATCAGCAGTCACCATGATGATCTTTGCATCAGCATCTGTTTCTCTAATCTTCTTTAACGTATAAAATCCATCATAATTTGGCATAATTACATCCAAAAATACTACATCTGGTTTTAATTTCTTGTATAGCTCAAAACCTTCTTTTCCATCCTTTGCCTTACCTATTACACTAACTCCTTTATTTTCTAAATAATCTGAAAACATCTCTACTGTATCTGGATCATCATCGACAACTAATGCCGTAGCATTTTTTTGTACGCCAGTTTTAATTCTAGGAGATTCTCCTTCTACAGTGACTTTTTTCTCAATTTTCACTTCTCCTCCCATTTTCCACATAAACTTGCATAAGCTTTGCATGTTGCTAGTAATTTCATCTGAATTAGTTACTAATGCAGAATCATCACTTGCATGAATTCTTGAGGTCTTTGAGGTATATCCAGACATGATAATCTGCGAGGAATTGCAAACTATTCTGCCTTGGGAAGGTAATTTTGCAACTTTAAAATAATTTAATCCTAGATTTTTAACACAATCAGTTTTATCGGAAACTTCAAATTCCGTCATTAATTTAATTTCTACTTTACGTTTAAGTGCTTTTTTTATGGCAGCAGGAATATCTGTATAATACATTCTAATGAGATCAGAAGTTGATGTAACTAAATACATCTCATCTTTTGTCTCATCAATAATTTTTTTTATTTCATTGTAGATGTTATCTCTTCCTGAAATTACTGAGAGTTTAGGAAGGTCACTAACTACGCTATGTCCTTTTAGCTTTTCTAGATTTTCAATTAAACGAGATTGATTTTTTTCTAATCTTTGAATTCCAGATTTTTTCTTCGTTAAGATAGTATCAAATGTTGTTTTAGGATCATTTGCAGAAAATAAAATTGGTGATGATAGAGTTGAAGTTACATATCCTTCACTTCTTAAATTTTCCAGTATTTTATATCCCTTAACTCTATCAGTATTTGTAAAATGGCTAATCTCACTTACTTTGCCTGTGCCAATCCTTAATACCCCAACATATACTCGTGCCTCTTCTTCTGTTAATCCATAATCCTCTAGAAGTGGCATGACCTCTTCTTCTTCAGGCAAGATCAGCTCTTGATTCTCCATATCAAATTAATGACAGATTTGTGACATATCTGCCAGTGTGTGGATGGAACGAACGAACTTTTTGAAGAATTTTATTCGTTAGGAATTTGCTTTTCTATTTGTTTTTCTTCACGCTTTACATTTTTGGGGACTTTAGGCAATTGTACAGTGAAGACTGTAGGGTTGTTTCTCACAGAAATACTACCTCCGTGTTTTTCTACAATGCTGATACAGCTTGCTAATCCCAAACCCGTCCCTGACTGTTTTGTAGTAAATAAGGGCTCAAATATTTTATCCATGTTTTCTTGAGGAATCCCCTGACCCTGATCTTCAAACTCTATTAAAACATCCTCTTTTTGGTCTAAAACTCTAATTGAAATCTCTCCTTTGCTTTCCATTACTTGTGAGGCATTTTTCAATAAATTACTGATAACTACTTCCATTCTATATGGATCACATATTATCGTCGAAGAATTTTTTGGCAAATTTATCTTAACAGATTTTGGTATGTCGGTACTAAGAATGGCAGATTCTATTACTGTGATGAGTGAACTATTTTCTAATTTCAAGGAGGCTATATTCACAAAATCAAGTACATCCTCAATTTGATGTGACATGCGAGAAACTGCTCTTCCAACCATTGCAATTTGATGGTTAATGTTTTCATCCATGTTATCATTTAATCTGAATTTCAATATTTCCATAGAATTTTTGATGACAGATAGTGGATTCCTGAGATCATGTGCTAAACGACTCGATAAACTACCGATAGATGACAGTCTTTCAGATGTTACTAGTGCCCTGTTTAATTTTTGAAGTTCAGTTGACATCATATCGATATCTTTACCAAGATCAGAAATTTCATCATCCCCTTTCATCTCTGTTTTAACAAATTCTCCTTCCGCAATTTTATGAGCTGTTTTTCTTAGTTTTATTAGTGGCCGTGAAATTGATTTTGTGATGAAAAATTTGAAGGCTAATGATGCTCCAATGAAAATATTTAATACAATTAAAATCTGTGTAGTGGTATTATCTACAAGTGATTCCACAACTGCTTGTCTGCTTTTCACTTGAGGTTCGATAAAACTATTTGCAGAAAATATATTTTGATTAAGTAATTGTCCACTATTTTCAAAATCGTTTTTCAATGCTAAAACTTCCTTTGCATTATTTCCATTAGTATTCAATCTAATCATTTTACTAGAAATTATTACTATATCATTCCAATTTTTGGAAATATCATCTACATAAATATTGGATTCTGGGAAATTTTCTTCCATAAGTATAGCATATCGAGTAAAAGATTCCGCAAATAACGATTTTGCAGTTTCCATTTCATAAATTTCATTTTCTATTTGTTCTTCATAATCAGATATTCCAAATTCATCTTTTTGATTGTTTATCGTATCTTGTAAAATCAATACTTCCAAAGTAGATGATAAAATCAGAGAGTTGGCTAATCTCATGTCCTTTAATGCATCCCAAGTTGGCAATGTCTGTGTACTTAAATCAAGAAAACTATCCTGAACTTGCTTTGTATTTAAAACCGCAATAATAGATACCATTCCAATTAGAGAAATCAAAAGAATTACTTCTAAAGAAAACTTTGTTTTAAGCCTCATGAAATTCCTCCACTAGGGAGCCAATTTTTTCTATCTACCTCTGATAGCCCATATACTAATTTCATTGCTGATATTTTGAACGTATTTTTGGGATATAAGAAAAAGTTTGTAATCAATTACAAACACAGAGTCATCTAGTTTTCAGGAGTAAAATCATACAGGTAAAAATAATGGTTTCAGCGTATGCTAATTCTAGAGCATTGGTAGTGATTCTATCAGTGTTATTATTAAGCTGGGGTACATTTGCAAATTTTAACCCAGCATTTGCTGTTGCAGATGATGAGAAAGATGATGAGAAAGATGATGATAAAAAAATCACAATATGTCACATTCCTCCAGGAAACCCCAACAATTTCCAGCAAATTTTGGTATCAGTAAATGCTGTCGAAGCACACTTGGCTCATGGTGATAAAATAGGTAAGTGTATAGATGATGAAGAGGAAAGAGCTAAAATCGAAAAAATCAAAAAACAGAGAGAAGAAACTCGAAATAAAAACGAATTAAAAGAAAAGCGGGATGTATTAAAAGAAATTAAAAAAGATCTCAATGATTTAAAGAAAACACTAAATGATGAAGAGAAACAAAATATCAAAACTCTAGTTGCTGATATCAAAGAGGTTATCAAAAAATTAAATGAGAACCCAGAATATGACAAAGAACATAAGAATATCCTAAAACAAGAACTGAAAGAAACTAAATTAAAAATCGAACAAGAGATGACATCTCAAGAGAAAATATCAAAGAATAGAATTGATTCAAAGATCTATAAGCTTTCAAAAAGTGATGATCCTAAACTAGATGCAAAAAAATTAGGATTTGATTTCAAAAACGGTAAAACCAAAGTTGTAATAGAATTATCTGATGTAAATACTGCAGTTGTAGAACAACTAAGTTCCTTAGGTAAGATCGATGCAAAAAATGACAAATATGTGCAACTAACAGTTAAGCTAAGTGACCTTCCAAAACTCAGATCTATTGGTGGAATTGATAATATCCGCCCTCCATTCTCAGCTGTTCAGTTTGACGAAGAATTGTCAGAAGGCGTATATTTCATAAATGCAGATCTGGCCCAATTTGCAGGAATTACCGGTGAAGGAATTAAAGCTGCTGTACTTGACTTAGCCTTTACAGAAAATCCGAAAATTTCCGATAATGTAGTTGAAGTAAAATCATTTAGGCAAGGTATAGGATATCTGCCAATTCAAGGAAATGGAGATGAGGCCATACATGGAACTGCAGTTGCAGAAATTATTGTTGATGTCGCACCAGACGTAGAATTATTTTTATATTCCATGGAAACTGATATTGAATTTGCAGCAGCAGTAGATGAGGCTATTTCACAACAAGTCGATATCATCGCAATGTCTGCAGGTTGGCCTAACTTCCCAACTGATGGCACAAGTCACATAACAAAGAAAATAGAAGAAGCTGTAGATAATGGCATAGTTTTTGTTGTTCCAGCAGGAAACTTTGGCAATAAGCATTGGCAAGGAATATTTGTAGATTCTAATTTCAATAATTGGCATGAATATTCGAATTCAGATGAAGGATTATCAATAACAGTAACTGAGAAAAGAATAGCAGAAGAAAAACCAATAGTTGCTCATCTAATGTGGGATGTTGGAATGAATGATATGGCTGATTTTGAACTAGTTCTAGTTGATCCTCTGGGACAGATAGTAGATTATTCTGCTAATGAACAAATCACAAAATCAGATACAGCATTTGAATTCATCCATCATATTCCAGATACTGAAGGTATCTACTCAATAGGCGTATTGTATTCAGGAGATATCTCAGATGTTTCAAAGAGACCTCATGCCACACTTGAAATATTTTCTGTAAATGACGAACTTGAATATCCTGTTACACAAAGTAGTGTGTCAGTTCCAGCCGATGCTAGCGGAGCAATTGTAGTAGGAGCTGTAAACCACCTAGATGGCAACTTAGAACCCTTTAGCTCACAAGGACCTACAAATAATGGCAAATTGGCTCCTCACGTAGTAGGACCTGATGGTGTAACAACCTTAGCTCTAGATGGAAAGCCATTCTATGGGACATCAGCTACTACTCCTTATGTTGCTGGCTTGGCTGCATTAATTCTTGAGAATAATCCAGATATGTCTCCAGAACAGTTATTGACTAAGATTCAACAGAATACAGAACCTGGTCTGTTTTCATTACAAAATGAATATAATTATGCAACAGGTTATGGAACTGCAAGTGCAGTTTTCCTAATAGATGACTCGGAGGCTATGAAATGAAAAGGAACAATATTCCTAAAGACGAGATTATAGGAAGAAATCTTTTAAGTTTACTTATTATTTCAGGTCTTGCATTTTCTGCTATATCATTTTTCATGCTAGATGATGAAACACAAGAAATTTTTTCATATACAGAAGTAACTCCAGTTCCACCTACAATTTGTGAGAATGGTTTGTGTTATTTCAAAGATGCCAAAGAAACATCTAATCACATGTTTGTTCAACTGGGAGAGGAGTTATCTAAAACACAACAAGTTTTAAAAAATGAAGAATTCACCAATCTTAAACTTGTAAAGAATCTCCCAGTAAAAGAGTCAGAGGTATCTGGAAATAAAGTCACATTATTTGCTGAAAAAGATAGTTTCATTCGAGAAGGTGTTCAAAACAGTAACGAAGGCTCAAACCAAGTTCTACGGATTATGGGTACTGGACCAACTAACAATAGGGCCTTGATTGCTTTTGATCAAGATAATATTCAAAACGTAGCTACTGGCAAAACTCTGGAATTTGCAACTCTCAAACTCTACATAGAAAGTAATAATCAAAATTGGGGAGAAGGGCAGCTCATCAATATCCACAGCTTTGAAACTGACTGGCAGGAAGGTAATGGAATAAGTGCTCCAGTTAGCAATCTATTGGAACCTAGCGATGGGGTTACTTGGAGTTGTCCTGTAAATTCGGACGAATGTAGTAATCAGTGGAACGGAGGAAAATTTGATCAAAACCCAACCGATTCGATATGGATTTCAAATCAAGTAGAAGGCTACTGGGTAAAGTTTGATGTTACTGACGATATTCTAGATTATCTTTCTTCAGAAGAAAATTTCGGATGGATAATAATGAAAAGTGACGAAAATTCAGAAGGTCAAATAAACATTGCATCAAGAGAGGCTCAGTCACACATTCCAGAATTAGTGTTGGTGTTTTCAGATGATTAGAGTCAATAAAATAAAAAATATTGTTCCTGAAGAAAAAATTTACGTTGTCTTTAGTATAATAATCACTTTGTCCCTAATTCTTGGACCTACCTTAACCAAATCATATGCAGCAGAAAATTCTTTAGTAGAATGGCAATTACTCTATATCAAAAAAGATACATGTGGTCCTAAAGATAATATGGACAAAGTTTACGCTAGCCTTACAACCAAATACTTTGAACTTTACCAATTAGAGAATAATAATTATTCAGTGGATTGTCTTTCAGAATTACAATTCAAGGATTTCCAAATATTTGAGAACGTAACTTTATTGATACTAATTTTTGACCAAGATTTAGCGAAATTAATTTTGCAACCTAATAACTTGGATGGGATTTACGTACATTCAGGTAACGATAGAACAATTAACCATCTATTAATGATGTGTGACTGTTCTGATTTCTCTTCTAGTTACGAAACTACGTTGCCTTCTTGGATATTATCTCACGAACTTTCTCACTTTGTATTGTCTTACAAAGGCTTTTCTAAATCCGATATAAAAATGAAAATTCATGAAAAACAAGATGAATATAATAATTGTGTAGGAACAAATTTTGACTATGATAAATGTAATGAATTTAAAATACTAATTCGAGCTGATTCCTCAACTAAAGACTATGTAATGATGGTACCTTATGGACCAGCTGTTGGTAATAATTTAATTAATTACGTAGTAACTACTCATTCTGATTCTGAACTAATTAATCTTCAACGCGACTTGACAAAAATGTGGATAACAAATACAATTAATGATAAAGCTTATGAAAATACTCTCAAGCATTTAGTTAATCCTGTAACAAATTCTACGTCTGAGGAAATTAAACTCTCTCTGGAATTTCCAAATGGATTTATGATTAGGGAACTTTCAAAACCAGCTGAGACTGATTGGAAACAATATCTTAATCCAATTACTGATAAAGAAAAATCATTTCAATCTCTGTTAAGTTATATTCCATTTAATTTAAAAGATCCAGTAAGCGAATCCAACATAGAAAAAATGCCAAACTGGTTTAAGACAAGAGCACTATTATGGTCAGAAAAAAGAATTAGTGATAAAGTATTCTTTGATGGGGTTGAGCATTTGGTTAGAATGGGAACCCTAAAGTTAGATTAGGACAAATTTTTTTACAGATTAACTCGTTTTTTGCCTATGCCTCGAAGCTCTGGATTGTAAGAGTCTTCAATCATAGCTTTTTTTATCAGAGGCGCTCTATCTTTTAGAATTTTATTAAATTCCTGAAAGTCTTCAAGACTAGGAGTCTGCTGCATGTTTTTGTATGCCTGTAAAAATCCAGAGTAAACACAACCAGCAATATAGCCAAATGCTGTATCCTCCACCGATTCTACTTCAGGAACGTATTCTTCAGCTATTTGTTTATACGATGGAGCTTCACTGATGTAGTAGTCGACTAGACTGTCAATAAAGTCTCTCGTGTTTTTTGAAATTGCCATATAATTACAGTCAAACATTGATACTTATAACATTAATTTTTGCGATCGAGCATAACCTGTAAATTTCTTGAACATTAGAAGTTACAATATGTGGAAACTTGAGCGTGAAGAAGATTATTTTCGAATATATGATTCAAAAAAAGACATTGCTGGTTATTTTGATCCTGATTATGGGGAATTGTTCCCAAAAGAAAATGAACGTGAAATCATACAACAAATGTATAAGAATCGAGATAAAATTTCAGGAGGATTTTTTATGATTCCAATGGTAAAATTTGGAATATTTGATAATGATATTGAAATAGATATTCATAGATTAGAAAAACAAATTGCATCAGTTGAACAGAGATTATCTATTTGGAGGGATTTTCTTTTAGAAATTAAAAATGAATTCCATGGCATTAGAGTAGCTCATACAGATCAAGATATGTTAAGCATCACTTTTCCAATCAAATTTGATTTCCCTACTTCCCTTGAAAAAAATCTTTTACTAAAAAAGTTAGAACCTACTTTGAACTTGTTGCAGAAACAAGGTTTACTATAACCCTACTTGAATATCTTGTCAGTCCTATATATGCTGAAACTGATGATACAAGTAGCATCATAGAGCCAAATGGAAATTCAGGAACTGCAGTATATTCTTCTGACTCTGCTACAAGTGAATAATCTACAACGGAGTTTGATTGTATTTTATCAGGAATTGATACAAAAAAAAAGGCCTCGTCCCCAGCTCTCAGATAATCTGGCTCTACATGTGTTTTAGAAACAGTCACAACATTCCCATTTCTGTCATATAGAGTAGCTACCACCACAACCGTATTTGCAGTTATGTCTCCATGATTTACAACAGTTCCAGTTATTGCCAAATTATTAGAATTATCTATTGAAAAGTCTGATTTTGTAATATCAATGACTTGGTTTTTAGGCTCAGTCAATTTGTAGCTTATTTCAAGATAATATTTATCAACTCCTTTTGCATCGTTGCCTAAAACGACTATATCAAACGGGCCCTTCATTTGAGGCATAATTGTATTTAACATTGGGGAAGTTTTTACAGTATTAATCAAAATACCATTTGAAAATAATTTGGCTTGGACTTCAATTTGATTTAATGGCACATTAAAATTATTTTGAATTTCTCCTACAATGTGTAAAGTGCCATCATCTCCAAAATATTGCTGATCATTTTGAATTGATATTTCAGACCATGCACATGGAAACCCTATTAGCGGAAGAACCAACAACAGTAATTTTTTCAACAAAAGAAATCTAATTTACATATTTAAAGAAGTTATGGGTCAATTCAGTCTTTACAGCATTAAATTTTGCTAACGCTGCCATTTCGTATCCAAACGATTCTTCTATTAAGGAATCAGATCGAATTTTTGCATCCATATCTCCGCTTTGAATCCAACGAATAATTTCTTTATCACTTTCAAGCTGACTCTGAGTTGATAATTTGAATAGTTCCACAGATGAGGAAAATACCTCAGGTGAGTCTAAAGCATCATATCTGGAAACTAGCTCTTCCATTTTTAAAATATGTATATCTGAATACCCTAAAAATTTATCTGTACTAATGTCTCCCTCTTCCCATACGGTAATCTCTGATTGGAAATCCGTTTGGATTTTTTTTAAATCTTCTTGAATTCTTTGTAAATTATTACCAAAGGTAAACCCTTTGATTCTGGTTTGCTCTGCAGAATAATAATACGCGATCACAAAACCAATTACTACAATCGTAATAATTCCAAGAACGATATTTTGTCTTTTTTTTCGTGACAAGGCTAATCTGTGACCATTAGACTCTAAGGTGCTATTAATTTTCTATTTTAGGCCTGTTTTCTAATAAAAAAAGAAAAAAAGGGAAAATTTTCTTTATTGTCCTGCTACAACGGAATAACTTACGGTAAACGGAGTTTCATTCATGGTATGAACTGCAAGAGCGTTTCCTGCAAATGCCCATGTTCCCATGTTTGTTTCGTCATCAACTAAGGTTAATGCAAACTTTGTTTCACCATCTGGTGTCCAAATTGCTTGGCCCATGTCTTCCCCATCAGCTAATGGGCCATGAAGAGCAACCAGCTGAATTGGTTCTGACGTTGAATAGGTCAAGACTCCACTGTAAGTTTTTTCACTTGGTGGAAGTATGATTGCTAGTTGATGTGTCTCATGACCGATTCCTGGGTCTACCATTGAATCTATGGTTCCAGTTATTACAGTATCAGACATTTCATTTTCCATATAACTCACTGAATAGCTAACAGTAAACTGCTCTTCATTCATGGTATGAACTGCAAGTGCATTGCCAGTGAAAATCCAACTTCCCATGCTGGATTGTGGATCAATGAGGGTTAATGCAAACTTTGTTTCACCATCTGGTGTCCATATGGGTTGTCCATTATCTTCACCATCAGCCAGTGGACCATGAAGGGCAACCAGCTGAATTGGTTCTGAAGCATCGTATGAAAACAATCCCTTGTAGACTTTATCACTTGGTGGCAAAATAATTGCTAGTTGATGTGTTTCATGACCTATGCCTGGGTCTTGTATTGATTTGATGGTGCCTGAAGCACTTTGCCACATTGCATGATCACTTTTTTCCATTGATGGCGCCTCTTTTTCTGAAACTGGTTCACTAGGAGTCACTTCTTTTGATTCACTTGGTGTTTCTTCTTTTTTTGGAACACTTGGTGTTTTAGTTTTTCCTCCTGTCTCAGAACAAAGTTTGTCTCCACAAACCTTATCCTTGGTTGCTGAACCATATTGATTTGATGGTGTACCGGCACTTTTTGTTACAGCATCTGCATATGGTAACAATTCAACAGAAACTGCGATAGCTGAAGTCATTAAAATTGTTGTCAGGAATAAGATGGTTAAAATTTTTCTAGTCATTGTTGGGGGTAAGAGAATATGATCTATAATAACTATTCATTGCCAAAATCAAATTGAGCAGTCTGCTAAATGAGATATTTTTTTAATTTTGTATTTAATTGAAGGATTGGATTACTAAAGTAATTTAGCAAAATTGAAATGAATTTTCCTAGTCTATGTATTTTCCTTCAGCATCAGTTTTGAGTTCTATTATCATCACTGAACCACTAATGAAAGATTCATTTCTAATTGTTCTAACTCGACCTATCTCCAAATGATATGGCCAAATCTCAACTACAATGGCCCCAACCTTAACGTTTTCTGGAGCATCAGTTAATACAATATCCTCTTTTTTTATACCATAGGCTTGTAATTTTTTTAAAGAGTGTTCAACTAGTGGTTCAGGGTTATTGTGATTAATTGCCCAGACAGTTCCAGTATACTCAATTTTTTCCAACTTGTTAAAAATTTATTTTCTTATATAACAATCATTCGGGATTGATTACGTTTAGAGTCATTGTACTAACCACCCGTGCAAGACGTCTAATCTTATTTCCCACGGTTTTTTCAAAATCTTCTTGAGTAGGAGCATGAACTTCTGCTATAATATCATAGGCTCCAAATGTAAGATACGCCTTTTTTACTTCTGGAATATGTTTAAGTTCCTCAACAATATATTCTTCAGCTCCTAGGTCGCAATTTAATAAAACATATCCCATATGCATGACAGTATTTACACACTCTTTTCTTTAAACTTGTGCTTTTTGTTTTTTAGGAAATAAGAAATTACCATCTGCTTCTTAAACCATAGTAACTTTTTCCGCCACCATCACGACGTCTATCGCCTGGTTTGTTTCTTCTATCATATTGGTCACGAGCAGACCTGTGGCTCGACCCTGATGAACGACCTCTTCTTTGCCCGTAAGATGATCTTTGATATCCCATTCTACGAGGACCAATCTGTCTTTTTAGTGGATCAGGAATGTTGATCTCTATTCCCATCTGTTCATTCAAATCAGTCATCACAACTTTTGTTTGTTGTTTTATTACTTTCCAATCTCCGATTGAAGAATATGACACTAGAGTAATTGCTCTTCCTATTGCCCCCGCTCTTGCAGTTCTTCCTATCCTATGAAAATATATCATCTCTTGATTTGGAACATCAAAATTTACCACAAGTGCCACCTCTGGTACGTCTATCCCTCTAGCTGCAACATCGGTTGCAACAAGAATGTCAGCCTTTCCACGTCGGAATTGAGACATTGATTTTTCACGTCTATGCTGTGACATATCTCCTTCAATTGCCACAACGTTGTAATTGCTTCTTTCAAGACTTCGTGCTACATCTCTTGTCCTATGCTTTGTCGAACAAAAAACTATGGTTTGACCTTTTTTATTTTCTTCAATGAAATCTATCAAGTATTTTAGTTTGTCTCTGTCTTTAATTACTAAAAAGGCCTGAGATATGCCCTCTCCACTTAAATCATCTGCATCAAGCAGGAATTGTTTTGGATCATTTAGGTAATTTTCAGCTAATCTCAAAATTGCAGGAGGCATGGTTGCAGAAAAAAGCGACATGACCTTTTGTTTAGGAGTAAGATCCAAGATAAATTCAATGTCTTCAATAAATCCCATATCTAACATAGTATCTGCTTCATCAAGTACAACATGGCCTACTTGATTGAGTTTAATTGAACCTCTCTTCAAATGGTCAATTAATCTACCTGGGGTCGCAACAACAATTTCAGGTCCTCTTCTAAGTTGATCTAGCTGCAGCCCCATTCCTTGTCCTCCATATACTGTTGCTGCTTTGATACCTGTATGTTTTGCTAATTTTCTTATCTCCTCTGTGATTTGAATTGCAAGCTCCCTTGTTGGAGCAATTACTAACCCCTGAATTCCTCCATTAGGAGTAATTTTCTGTAACATAGAGATGGAAAATGCCGCAGTCTTTCCTGTTCCAGTGTGTGCTTGTCCTACTACGTCTCTTCCAGAGAGCAAAACAGGTATAGTTGCTACTTGAATTGGAAATGCCTCATTGAAGCCAATTTCTTTTAGTCCATCTAAAATGGATTTTTTTATCCCTAATTCATCAAATGTAGTCATTTTTTTTCATCTTTAGCAATGACAGAAAAAGCTCATTGCCTATCCGTCATTATTTCCGATAAATCACTTGACCATTTCACGTCTAATAAACCCTTGTTAAAAATTAACGAGCTTTTTTGATGAAGAAATGAACTAAAAGAGCCAATGGCGAGAGTTGGACTCGCGACCTTTCGCTTACAAGGCGAATGCTCTAGCCAGGCTGAGCTACATTGGCATAAGGTACAAAAAAGACAGACGGTTTAAAATGTTCTCTAAAAGCAAGTTGCGAGTTTTTTCATCATGCTAAAAAATAATCAATCTTTAATACCATATAACATTGAGCAACATCGATGAAATACGTAAAGCCACATAAGCTTAAAGTTCTAATGCTCTTGTTTTTTGGAACTGGATCTATGGGAATTATAATGGGATTATCTACACATTCACAAGTTTCGTTTTTTATTACATTTATGGGCGTTATTAATATCTGCCTTGGTGGTTTTTTAGGTTGGGTTTTCTTTACTCAAGAACCAAACTTACGGGATAAAAGAAAGGAATAATGTAATTACGACCATAATGTTTGTTGCAAAGTGCATAGCATAAGCGTGGTTTAATCCTTTTTTATCATAAATATATTTGAACAAAAATCCAATCGGTATTAGCATAATTGCCATGTGAATTTTGACTCCCATTGCTATGTGGACTAGTGCCCAAACTATTACCATCTTTTTTGATTTTCTAAAATAAAGCTCTTCTACATAGTTTATGTGAATAAACATGTAAAGCAATAGTGGAATAAACGGTAGAACCCCCCATAATCCTTGGTCTGCAAATGGTCCAAACGCAATGTTGTAGCCAAGCCAGCTCCAATTTAGAATAGGAATTGATTCAACAAAATCAAAAGCAAGGAAAACATAAGCAAGAATTATTCCAAATGAAATTGGTGCAAATATCATAGAATTTTTGCCGTCTATTAGATCACGCCATCGTTTTTTTGTCTCTTTTATCAATAGGAGAGAGGCTGAAACGGTCAACACATAGTATCCAATAACAAAAGCCTCTGATTGAAAAAATCCAAGATCCAAAGCAACAACAAGTCAGATTGATGTTATAAATATACTAGTTCCTAAAAATCGCACTATACTCTTGTTTGATAAATAGTCATATGGGTGAATGAGGTACAATTACCCATGCAAGAAGGAGATACTGCTCCTGATTTTGAGCTAAAAGCGAATGATGGAAGCCTCATTCATTTAGAATCATTTAAAAACAAAAAAAATGTTGTTTTATGTTTTTATCCAAAAAACCATCTTTTTGCATGTCCATCAAAAAAAGTCTTCAAGATAGCCCAAAGCGTAGTCGCATCTTACTCTGATATTGTATCTAGAGATGCTGTTTTGTTTGCAATATCAATTGACACAGTCGAGGAACAGAAAAAATTTGTAGATGTATATAATATCCCCTATTTGCATCTAAGTGACCCAACAAAGGAGACCTGTAAAAAGTATGCCGGACTAAATATTGTAGGATTAGCAAAACGCTCGACCTTCATTATAGACAAACAAGGAGTAATTAAGAAAATCTTCCGCGATATTTATGTAAAAAAACATGGACAAGAAATTGCAAATTCTCTCAAACAGCTTTGACGAGAAATTTTTGCAATAATCAAACTATAAATATCAAAACCTTTGAAAAACTGAAGAATTGTTAGACCTAGTTGCCAAGAAATTATTTCTTACCAAAGGAAAAGGAGTTCACGAGGATAGATTAACTAGTTTTGAATTTGCCCTAAGAGATGCAGGAATTGCTGGAACCAATTTGGTTTTGATATCAAGTATATTTCCCCCTCAGGCAAAACTTATTTCAAGAAATGAAGGACTAAAGCTAATCAATCCTGGACAGATTCTTTTTACAATTTATTCAAAGAACCAAACACAAGAACCCCACAGGTTAACTGCAGCCTCAGTTGGAATTGCACAACCAAAAGACACAGAACATTATGGGTATCTTTCAGAATACGATTCCTTTGGGCAAACAGAAAAGGAGGCAGGTGATTATGCCGAAGATATTGCTGCTCAAATGCTTGCCTCATCCCTTGGTATCCCATTTGATATTGATAAAAGCTGGGATGAGAAAAGACAACAGTGGACTATCTCTGGTGAAATCTACAAAACGGCAAACGTTACTCAGACTGCAATAGGTGATAAACAAGGACGCTGGACTACAGTTTTTGCTGCAGCGGTATTACTCGTCTAATGTTTTGCTCTAAATCCTTTCATATAATAAATTGAGGCTCCAATTGCTGCCATAACTATCCCAACTAAAATTACAATCTGAAAAGAATCCATCTTTTCTGTATTTGATGGTGTGTTTATTTCATTACCATTAGTACTGTTCAAGGGAATTACTGTAAAAACAAGCTCATCTTTACCAACTGAGAACTTTTTTCCAAAAAGATATGTCGCGTCAATTTTTTCTCCTGAGTCTTGATCAAAGAACCATCCATCAGTTGTAAATTCTGGTAAACGTTCACCGTCTTTAATTACATCAGGTACAATTTTGGTATTGACATCACTTACTCTGAGTGGTTCTGGTGATAGTAAAATAACCTTTAGAAGAGAATTTAGTGGATAGAAATCCTTTGAAAAATAATCTGAGCGTTTTAATTCATTAGTCTTAAAAAATTCAAGCGGGCTGATATTTTTTATTCCTGTTGCAGTATTTGGATAATCCACCGATAGTTTCAGCTGAAAAAGTGAAATTCCATTTTGTGGAATTATTGATAGTGTCATCCTAGCATCTTGTTGCTCAGATAATTTCTTTGCAAGATCATAAAACCCACCAGACTCTCTAATCTCCATAGGAAGCAAAATAGTTGAGAACTTTTCATAAAATGTTCTGGCATCCTCACGAGGCATAGTATAAACTGCAGAAAACGTACCTTCTCCAGAGATAACCCCGGATGTTTCTAATGCTTTACCCGTTTCATCTTTGTGATGTATAAAGACGGAATGAAATTTTGCATCAGTATCAAATGTAACATTGATATCTTCAATTAACGAATCTCCAATTTGTCGCCCCGTATCTTGAATTGCCTTTATGCCCCCGGTAATACCTTGTATTGACATGTTAATCATAATACAACTTTCATCATATGACACCCCAAGAACGCATTGTTCTTCACTAGTTACAATGACTGAAAGAATCTTTTCTGTTTCTTGAATCTTTTTTACAAGTTCTGTAGGAATCCTAATTTCCTGATTGCTTGTACTCTGGAGAGAAATTGCCGCAGTAACATTATTTGAGATACTCTGATCAATTATCATTTGAGCAGTTTCCTGAAATGTAGCTAGCCTTGGTTCTTGTGCATAAACTTGAGCAGAGCTGAAAAATACTATCAAAGAAATAGATGCCAAAATGAATAATCTATACACATGGAGCACAATTTGGCTTGAAATTATTAAGGTTACTATCTTATTTTTTCCACTTTGATTACAAAGCGACGAAATGGCTCTTCTGAATAGTGTTCTTCACACACCAGAATTGTCTGGTTTTTTTCTGGCCCACAATCATATGTCACAAGATACTTTGCTTTTTTGTTGCAACACCTAGGGTAATTCAACCCAGTTTTATATAGTCAAACAAACTAAAATGCTTTCAAAAGTTTAAATTTAGTAGATTTCTTTTTTAATTTGACATCGGTTCAAACCGAAGGGGAACAAAACGAGAAGACTGACAGTCTGATGCGTTTAATGACTGTCAGTCACTTTTAATTTTGAATAAAATTTTCCATTCTAGTTCAAGGCAGAAAGCTGTTTTACTTGATCATAAACATAATCAAATCCATCCTGCCAAAATCGTGATGAACTTATGTCAATTCCATATTCATTTAGTAAAAGTTCTGGTTTTTTTGATCCGCCAGCAGATAAAATGTTAATGTATGAGGAAATAAAATCTTGACCCTCCTTTTTGTATCGTTGGAATAGTGACAAAGCTAACAAATTTCCAAAAGAATATGCATAGCAGTAAAAAGGCGTATGGAAAAAGTGAGGAATACAACTCCATTCTAATGCAAAATCATCAGATATATCTACCGAATTTCCAAATTGCTCTTTTAGATTATGCGAATATGTCTTTGAAATTTCCTCAACTGTGGTACTTTGAGCAATTTGTTTATGTACTTCAATTTCAAATAATGTGAAAAATGATTGTCTCATTATTGTTGCATACAAATCATCAATTTTTTCAGAAAGCATAATTTTTTTCTCATCTGCTGAAATTTTATCAGACAAGTTATCATACAAAAGCAATTCAGAAAATGTAGATGCAGTTTCTGCTAAAGGTAGTGGGGCGTCAGACACTAGAATTGATTTATCTGAGGCTGCCATACTGTGTACTGCATGACCTAGCTCATGTGCAACTGTAAAAACGTCTTTTGATTTTCCTGCAAAATTAACTAACACATATGGTATAATTTTTGGTGATAAAGTACTACAAAATGCACCATCTCGCTTTCCTTGTCTAATTGAGGAATCAACATGTTTCTCTATGAATACTTTTTTTGCAAAGGTCGATAGTTTCGGGCTGAATTTTTCTAATGATTCAAAAACAAGCTTTACTGATTTGTCATACTGATAGTTTTTTTCTTTAATTTTTGCAGTAGATGGTGCATATAGATCATACCTTCGAAGTTTTTTTAATCCAAGCATTTTTGCCTTTTGTATAAAGAAATTCTGAAAAATTGGTGCGTTTTTTTTGCATACTGTCAAAAGAGAGTTTATTGTTTTGTCATCCACATCGTTAGCAATATTGCGAATTGATATTGGTGAAGCAAATCCCCTGATTTCTATCCCTTCATCTTTCCAGTTTAGAACTACATTTTGGTAAATTTCACCTAGCACTCCTTTATTTTTTGAAAATTTAGATAGAAGTTCTTTGTATGCTATTTCACGTGTTTTTGATTTTGTACTTCTTACATATGTAGAGAGTTGTTCGCGTGTGAGCTTTCTTTTTTTACCTTCAATCTTTACAACATATTCAAATGCGTTTGTTATTTTATCATAAAGCTTGATTAGAGCTGTGCTTCCGGTGACATCAAGTGTATTGATTATTCTTTCTTCAGGTTCGCTAAGGGAGTATTTTGCAAGAAGTCGTTTGTATTTTAGATATCCTGAGAGTTCCCCAGAATCTTTGATTAGACGTTTTGCATTTTTTTCATCAATTCCTCTTTTCCACCATAAATCAAAAAATAATGTACGATTAGAAATCTCAGAACCAAGTTTTGTCATACGCGTAAGTAAAGAAGTTGCTTCATCTGATTGTGTATCTCCTGAATAAGTTAGTGACGCATATCCGCCAATTATACTCATTTTTTCATCAAGTTCTTCTAATTCATGTAAAATTTCAAGAAATCTCTTAGATGATATTTTTGGATTTAGTTTTGATTTGATTTTTTCAAACTGTTTTGCTTTTCTTTCAACTAATTGAATTTGTTTTTCAAACGCAGAGCTTTTTGGGTTGGCTACTAAGCCTTTGAGATTCCACGTTCCAAGTTCGTATTTGTTCATATCAGTTCAGATAACATGTCCTGGAAATATCAATAATATTCTTTGTGGATGTAGCACCACTTCCAAGGGTGATCTTGCACTGCAATCATCACAGGATGTCCTGTTTCTTCAAAGTGCTTTGTTGCATGACGGCCAGCTGAAGAATCACAACAGCCTACATGACCGCACGTTAAGCATTGTCGTATAGCTACCCATGGCATTTTTTCTTTTTCACACTCTTCACAACCTTTAGTTTTTGGCGTTACTCCCTCTTTTTTCTGCTTAAAGTGCCCACATTCTTCTGGCATAACATCATTTTAAAACTAACATCTTGTATACCTTTCATTTTGAAAATTAAATGGACCGGATGGGATTTGAACCCATGACCTTAGCGAGATTTTTACATCTTTACGCCGTGTGAGGGCGTCATCCTAGCCACTAGACAACCGGTCCAATGCTTTTACAATATAGGAACTTTTTGTATCTTTAGGTTTAAGATAAAATCTACTTCTTTATGCCAAGTGTTCTATTTTTCAATCTAAGGTAGCTATTATGACATTTTCTACATCTCGTAGCATCTATGGAATTTCTTGCACCACAGTAAAAACAAATCTTCATGTGAAGACGTGCCTTTTGAGCTAGTTGTTTTTTTTCGGGGTCTGTAATTGGCATTTCCTGTTCTCCATTCATACTTACTTTTAATTTAATCGGATTTTTCGAACTTGCCAGCTAATAACATTGCAACTTCACCTGGTCTTTTAGCCACAGGAATGTTAGCCTTGTTGAACATGGCTACCTTTGACTCTGCTGAGCCATAGTTTCCATAAACTATTGCTCCAGCATGGCCCATTCTTTTTTCTTTTGGAGCAGCTCTACCTGCAATGTATGCTACAATTGGTTTTTTGAAATTACTGTCGATTATCCTTTGAGCTAAAACCTCTTCTGCATCTCCTCCAATTTCACCGACAACTACCATTCCTTTTAGATTTGGAGTATCTTTTACCATTTCAAATGCATCTATCAGTCTAGTACCATTGATGGGGTCTCCGCCAATTCCTAAAGTAATTGTTTGGCCAAAACCAGCTTCTGTTAGGTTGTTTGCAACTTCATACATCAAAGTGCCACTCTTTGAAAGAAGTGCAATATCACCTGATTTGAAAGGACTTGCTGGCATTATTCCAATCTTGATTATTTCTGGAATCATTATTCCTGGTGTATTTGGACCAATAACTATTACATCATTTTTTTTAGCAAGATCAAGCATAATTAGAGAGTCTCTGACTGGGACATGTTCTGGAATTGCAACTAGAAGTTTAATTCCTGCTTCAATTGCTTCCTTAGCTGCCCCCAGAAAAAACTTGGCAGGCACAAACAGAATGGAAATCTTAGACCCCGTTGCATCTACTGCTTCCTTTACTGAATTGTAAATTGGAATGTTTTCAAACTTCTGACCACCTTTTCCTGGAGTAACACCTGCTGCAATGTTTGTTCCATATTCTTGCATAAGTTTTGTGTGAAGTGATCCAAACTTTCCAGTGATTCCTTGAACAATTACTGGTTTTTTGTTGTAATCCACATCTCCTTCTTTTCCTTGTAACAATTCAAAAATATTAGCCACTCTTTCTCACCTCCATTACTGCAGCATTGATTGCTGCTTCAACAGAATCAAAAAGTTTTGTCTTAGTTTCTTTTAGCATCTCTTTTGATTTGTCAGATTCAGCTCCCATCAATCTTGCAAAAACTGGTTTGTCAATTAGCTTTTCATCATAAGCTTTGATAAATGCAGATGCAACAGTTGTTGTTTTTACTATTCCTCCAAAGAGATTGACAAGAATTCCTTTTACTTTTTTTATTTTGCTAATTAATGTAAGTGCTTCATATACTGATTCAGGTGTTGCCCCCCCACCCACATCAAGAAAGCATGCAGCTTTTCCGCCATTATCTGAAAGCATATCGAGAGTTGACATTACAAGACCCGCACCGTTTCCAATAACTGCAATATTTCCATCAAGTTCAATTAATGTAAAGCCACTTTTTTCTGCCCTCTCTTCAAGCTCAGAGCGCTCTTGAAATTTTTCCAACTCTGCATGTCTAAAGTTTGAGTTATCATCCGTGATGACTTTGCCATCTAAAGCAATCAACGATCCATCATTTAAGACAGCAACGGGATTAATCTCTGCAAGCTCTGCCTCTTTTTCTATTGTAAGCCTTGATAGTTTTTGCAACATATCTACAAATTCAGTCACAGAATTTCCTTTAAGCCCAATTTCTTTAGCCACTTCTTCTGCTACTTGTTTATCAACATCTCCTAATCCCACCTCCCGTATTACTTGATTTTTTACGGATTCAATTTCAACTCCACCTTCTGATGAGGAAATAACGGTGTAGCAACGTTTGCCTCTATTCAAAAATAACGATAGATACAATTCCTTTTTGATTTCTGCCATCTTTTCAAGTAAAATAGCTCTAGTTTTTTCCCCTTTGACAGACATTTCTAAAATCTGTGGATATTTTAGATTAAACTCATCTTGATTGTGACACTTTTGTATTGCCCCCACCTTTCCTCTTCCACCAACAGGAACTTGAGATTTAATAACAAACGGAAATCCTAATTCTTCTGCGTCCTTTCGTCCTTGTTTAACATCTTTTGAGGTTAAGCCTTTTGGGATCTTTATCCCAAACTCAGAAAATAATTGCTTTGCTTGATACTCTAGTAGACGCATCAAAAAATTCCAAGTTTTGATCCTTATATTCTGTTATGGTTATTTCAGATTCTCTTCAAGCAGATCAACGGTTTGTAAGAATAGATCCCGACTTTTTCTAAGCAGTCTATCTGGAAACTCACTTAGGGTAAAAACCAATTGCTGATGAAAACTGGGTGGGAGCACTCCCCCTGATATTACCAGCTGTTCAATTACATAATCCTTTGTCAACGTACATACTATTTCTTCGTAAGAACTGTCTTCTTCTTCTAGTGTTTGGCGATAAAGTACTATTGGCGTGTTAGTTTTTGCAACTACCAGTGATCCCTTTTGAAGTAATTCTGATAAATGGTGTATCTGCCATGAGTCAAGGCTGATCTGCTTTACCAATACTACAATTAGACAATTTTCTTATTTATTATCCCTTATTCGCTAAAAGCTAACCAATTACTCTACTGAAATCCTTATCTTTTGACCATCAATATCGTCGTCTTGATACAATTTACAAGATTCCTTGAAATTTACCTCTTTTACTCTCACAAGGAATGCAAGTTCCTGTGCTTTTTGCGTGACCCTCTCTAGTGATTCTGGATCTAGATCAAGTATGGATGCCTTGTTCAAAATATCTGTAGGATTATACCCACGCTCTTTTCTTAGGGTCTGGAGTCTTCTGGCAAGGTCTTTGATTAGACCTCTTGCCATCATTTCGGCATTTCTTTCTGTTGAAATAAACACCACAAAAGTATCTCTTTTGGCAACAGCAAATCCCTCTTTTGCTTCAAAATCAATTACAAAGTCATCCTTTTCTAGGGTAATTTTATTCCCCTCTATGTCAAAGGTGAATTTTGACTCTTTTTGTAATCTAGAAACTATTTCAATATGATTGGTTTCAGAGAATTTTTTCAATAATGCCCACATGTGTTGTTTTGCCTTGGGGCCAATTTTTTTCCTATCTAATTCAATTTTTGGTACCCATGGAAGTTTAAGTTTCTCAATCTCAGTTATTTGCTTTAGGCCTTCAAAATTTTCAATCTCAAAGATAGTGTATTTTTCTACATTTAGCTGAGATTTTAGTAGATCTGATAGTGATTCGAGTTTTGTTTTTTCACTTTTTTGAATACAAATGAGAGCTTCATTTAGTGGCCATCTTCTTTTGAGTTTCCCTTTCATTCTAGCTGCCGCAGAGACAGATACTACCTCTTTTAGTAAATCAAAAGACGCTTCAATGTTTTCTGAAATTAATGACTCTTGAACTTTTGGCCAGGAATCCAAAAGAATGCTTTTCTTTTTTGCAAATGTAGTTTGATACAGATATTCACTGGTGAAAGGACATAATGGATGTAACAAAATATCTAGAGTTTTTAAAATTTCATGTAAAACAGTATAGATTGAAAACCTCCTATCTTTTTTTGATTCCTCCTCATCCCATAACTCTCCTCTAGTAATTGGAATGTAAATTTGACTTAATGAATTTATGATAAAATCGTCCAGTGCTCTTGCAGCTTCATGAAATTTGCATTTATCATTTAGGTCATTAGAATCTTGTATCAATTTCTGTAGTTTTGACAATAACCAAATATCTGATGATTGCAACAAGTTTTTTGTTTGTGCCCACTGTATAGTAGTTTTAGATTCATCAAACTTATCGTATTCACTATTTTGTTTAAAATACAAATGTAAATGGTAAAGTGTACTGAGCACTTGATATGGTCTTGACATTAATTCTTCTGTGCTAAAGTTAAGTGGCTCAATTGGACTTGATTTCCACATAAAGTAAAATCTGATCAAGTCAACTGGATATTTTGTTAAAAGTTCCTTTGCATCAATTACATTTCCTAAACTCTTACTCATTTTATTCCCATTCTTATCAAGAACGTGTCCTTGAAACAAAAATGACTTGTACGGAGGAACAGGCTCATTGTTTAAAATTACATTTTCAATTAATAGTGTATATGCCCATCCTCTTGTTTGATCTATTCCTTCTGTTAGAAATGGTGCTGGTATGCTGCTAGAATATTCTTCATTTGTTAATGAGGAATATGGAGCAGAACCACTGTTGTGCCAAGTGTCCAGAACGTATTCTTCTCTATGAGTGTTAACACTACCACATTTTGCACATTTTACAAGAACATTATCAATCCACGGTCTATGTAATTCAAAATTTGGTCCATCTGGAAGTTTTGATGCTGCATCTACAATTTCTTTTCTTGAAAACAATAGAGTCTTTTTACCACAATCTTTGCAATCCCATATTGGGAGTGGACATCCCCAAAACCTCTCTCGTGAAATACACCATGGATGTTTTTCTTTGATAATCCCTAAAAACCGATTCTTTGGTTGGTCAAAAAAATAGTTTACACTTTCAGCTGCATTTACTGCCTTGTCTCCTAGTCTGTCAAGCTTGTAAAACCATCCCTTTCTTGCAAGCCAGACTATTTTGTGCTGGGATCTCCAACATAATGGGTACTTGTGCTTAATTTTCCCAATTTTTACTAGAGCATTTACATCTCTGAGATCTTCTACAATTTTTTCATCAGTATCTCTAACGAATAGACCCTCGTATTTTCCAGCCTCTTTTTTAAATTTGACTTCATCATCAATTGGATTGAAAATTTTAATGCCTCTTTTGTTTGCAATTTTAATGTCTTCTTCTCCATTTGCAGGAGATAGATGAACTAACCCACTTCCTGTATTTGCATCTACAAATTCTTCAGCTACTGTAATGTGGTAGTTTGGTTCCTTAGCACATTCATCTAGCCCTGGAATCTGTTCCAATAGCGGATGCATGTATCTCTTGCCTTCAAGATCTTTTCCTTTAACCGTTTTTTGTTTGGAATAATTTTCCACCTTGATCTCTATCATTAATTCTTCTAGTCTCTTTTCACCAACTATCCAAGTTTCATCGTTGACTTTGACAAAGACATAGTTTTCTTCAGGATTAAGACCTACCATCGCATCAGTCACAAGAGTGAATGGCATTGTCGTCCATACAATTAAAAAAATATCTTCATCTCGTAGCTTTACCTTGTAGTAAAGGGATGGATCTTTTACCATATCATATCCTTGATTTACTTCTGCATGACTCAACGAAGTTTGGCAACTTGGACAGTACGCAATTACTGTATAGTCTTCTTCTAAAATGCCATTTTCATGAGCTTTTTTAAGAAATTGCCATTCCCTTTCAATAAAATCATCTCTAAAAGTCCAATAGGCATCTTTTTGGTTAAATGACATTCCAAGAAGATCATCAGCTTCAACCCATTTTGCATTGTATTTTTGAACCAATTTTTTACATTCAGAAACCAGCTTTTCAATTCCAATTGATTTTATGATTTCAGTTTTTCCACCTGATACACCTAATTCTTTTTCAGCCTGAAGCTCAATAGGAAGCCCTTGTGTGTCCCATCCTGCATTAAATACGACCTTGTTTCCTTTTAGTGTCATGTATCGATACCACAGATCCTTTATCACTCGGCCTCTAAGATGTCCTGCATGTGGTATTCCATTCATTGTTGGCGGACCTTCAATGAACATAATTTTATGAATTTTTTCAGAAGATTCAAAGATCATTTTGTGTAAATCAATATTTGAGAGATAATCTTTGATTTCTTTTTCAATTTTTTTTGAATCAAATTGTTTTTCTAACTGCATCCATCGTTTTGGTAGATCCCTGATATTATAAAGCTAGATTAGTTTTGAAATTTGCAATATTTAGTAATTGCATTTTATCACAACCAAATCTTGGATTATATAATAGACATAGAAACAAAAGTCATTGGTTAATGTTTTAATGGTAGGTTCTGGTGGCCGCGAGCACTCTTTGGGTTGGAAGTTATCACAAAGTCCTAAAGTAGACATAGTATATTTTGCACCAGGAAACGGTGGAACCGAAAATAATATTCCTATAGAAGTTGATAAAATCAATGAGCTTGCCGAGTTTGCTCAAAAAAATAATTGTTATACTGTAGTTGGTCCAGAATCCCCCCTTGCATTAGGCATTGTTGATTCTTTTGTAAAAAAAAATTTGAAGATATTTGGCCCTAGCAAAAAAGCAGCACAGCTAGAATCAAGTAAGATATGGGCAAAAAATTTTATGAAGCGAAATGATATTCCCACTGCATCATTTGAAATTTTTGCAGACCCAAAAAAAGCAATCGAGTATGTAAAATCAATTAATCATCCAGTTGTGATAAAAGCTGATGGTCTTGCTGCAGGAAAAGGAGTAATTGTGTGCAACAGTACTGAAGAAGCTCTCTCTGCAGTCAATACAATACTAGTCAAGAAAATTTTTGGTGAAGCAGGAAATAAGATAATTATTGAAGAAAGGATTGACGGAATTGAGGCTTCTTACATTTCCCTGTGTGATGGAAACTTTGCAATTCCAATGGCAACAAGCCAAGACCACAAGAGAATCTACGACAACGATATGGGGCCCAATACAGGAGGAATGGGTGCGTATTCTCCTACTCCAATAATTAATGAATCTATGACCAAAAAAATTCAGGAAAAAATCATTGATAAAACAATTGATTCTATGAAAAGTGGGGGTACGCCTTTTAAGGGATTTCTTTACGCCGGTGTGATGATAAAAGATGACGAACCTTATGTCTTAGAATTTAATGTTCGTATGGGAGATCCAGAATGTCAACCAATCATAATGCGAATGGACTCTGATTTGTATGATTATTTATTGGCAAGTACTGAAGGAACACTTTCATCGTTACCACCAGTTGATTGGAAAAATCAAAGTGCAGTCTGTATTGTATTAGCTTCCAAAGGATATCCAGAAGCATACCCAAAAAATGAAGAAATTACTGGGCTTGATTTTTCTTCTGAGGGGGCATTTGTTTTTCATGCAGGAACCAAAAGAAAGAATGGTAAAGTATTGACAAACGGCGGTCGAGTTTTAGGAGTAACTGCACTTGGAAATTCATTGGAGCAGGCAATATCTGCTGCATACTCTGCTGCAAATAAGATAAACTGGCCAAACAAGTATTGCAGAACTGATATTGGGAAAAAAGGCCTATCTTATCTTTGACGTTTCAAAAGATTCGTCTTCTGTAACAACCCAATCAATTTTAATGTCTTTTTCAGAAAAGGGAATTGATTTTACGATTTGCTTAGAGTAAGTAAGGGATATTGTTTTTGCATTTGACTTTGAGAGGAATCTGTCATAGTACCCATATCCATATCCCAATCTGATTCCATTTTTAGTAATTCCAACTGTAGGAACCAAAACAACATCGATATCTTCTACTATTGAACAGTTGTCTTTTGGTTCCATTATGCCAAATCCTCCTTTCTCTAAATCCCCCAAACCTCCAATCTTTCTAAAATTCAAATCATCTCCAACTACTTTTGGCAAACAAATCTCTTTACCATTGCCAAGCAGTTCTTGCATAATATCTTGAGTCATCACTTCACTTCCTATTGGAAAATAACACGCAATATTTTTTGCATTTCTAAAAACTTCAATCTGTTTTAATCTATTGTGAATTTTTTGGCTTGCAAGTTTGATAAAATCATAGGATGTTAAATCTCTTCTTTCTAGCAAAACCTTACGAAGGCTTGATTTTTCGGTACTAGTGTCCAAGACTCTTACTTAATGATGCAGCAGTTATAGTATTTTTAAGTAGCATGGCTACAGTCATGGGTCCAACTCCCCCAGGAACTGGCGTTACATACGAAGCTTTTTCAATGATTTTTTCATAATCCGTATCCCCCACTAATTTTCCATCCTGATGTGATATTGCAACGTCAATGACAATTGCATCTTTCTTTATCATTTCTGGAGTTAGAACAAATTTTGCTCTGTCTCCAACAGCCGAAATGACAATATCTGCGCTTTGACAAATTTCTTTAAGGTTTTTAGTCTTTGAATGACAGGTAATTACTGTGGCATTCTTTTCCAATAGCATATGATACAGAGGTTTTCCAATGAGATTACTTCTGTTAATAATAACAACATTTTTTCCTGATAAATCAATATCATAGTAATCAAACATTTCCATAATTCCAGATGGGGTGCAAGCTTTTAGAACTGCTTTTCCAATTGATAATAATCCTACATTGTGTGGTGTAAGTCCATCTACATCTTTAATAGGAAAAATTCGTGACGTTGTGGTAAACTCATCAAGATGTTCAGGTAGTGGTAACTGAACTAGTATCCCATGAACTGCATGGTCATTATTCAAAGAATCAATTAGATCATTCATTTCATTTTGAGAAATTGAGGCTGAAGGTTTGTGATCTTTAGTAAGTATTCCAACTTCTGCACAAGCTTTGTGTTTATTTTTTACATAAGTTGCAGAAGCTTGATTGTCCCCAACTAGTATTGTTGCTAGACACGGTTCTATTCCTTGTGTTTTTAGCTCATCTACTGCCTTTTTTACTCGCTCTTTAACCGATCTTGCAACTTCAAGCCCATCAATTTTTTTGCCAGTCAATATACTTGTGTTTTGATGTTGATATTTAATTCTAGGTCTAAATCTAAAAATATGAGTTAATCTTTAAAGATAAAGCATTAACAATATCGTTGATGAATTTAGAATTTGACACTAATGAATACCTTGATAAAATTAAAAAAAACAACGAAAACTATTTTCATACTTTTATTAACAGAGACAGTCTTGCCGCAGGAATTTTGTTTTTAAAACCTGGAGGGGAGGATTCACAAGAACCGCATGATAGTGATGAAATTTACTATATTATCAGCGGTAATGGATATCTCAAAATTAATAACAAAGACTATGCGGTTTCAGAAGGTAAGGCCTTTTTTGTTGCAAAAAATGTAGAGCATAACTTTTTTGGAAATACCAAAGATCTTATAGTACTGTATTTTTTTGGTGGTCCAGATTCGTAGAAACAATTGCTGATTTTTGTGAAAGTTTTTTCAAATTAACTAAGGCATGTTATGGGCATAAAACGTTTTTACCTAATTTTATTGAATAAAATATGATTGCCTCAAAATAGGTGAAAGTGGGATGGACTCACTTAACGAAGTCCAAACAAATGTTTCAACTGTATAGTTCCCAGCATTTACGGGATTCCATGATTGTGATACTTCAAAATTTTGATTTGCAGACATCTGTCCTTCAATCCAGGATAATGATACAACAGCTCCTTCAGATTCTTTTATCTGTATTATGAAAACAAAATTCTGTTCGTAATTTTGGTTATTGTGAACAGTTCCAGCAATTTGAAGTTGTTCATTCCTCGTAGGAGCGTTAATTAAATTTCCAGAACTATCGGCAATAAAACTATTCATTATTGAAATTCTCTCAATTGGCGGAATCTCTGAAACAAATTTTGACTCGGTTGAAATTTCTAAATTGTCTGATATGCTATAAGGTGAAGGAAGTGTGTGATCATCATACTTTGCTTGTAGCAAATCATCAGGAATTACAAATAATCTATTACCACTAGAAGTTTCGCTTTGGGTAAATGAAATAGATGCTTCAAACCATCCTGAATTCTCAGATGTCTCTATAGCCTTAACAAGAATTCCTGCGGCATCAGAATCTGATGAAACATTCACTTCAATTTGATCAATTCCCTCTGGATTAAGATTCATATCAAGATCTATTACTTGTATTATTGCTGTTTCATCTATTGAATAATCAGGCTTCATGAATCTTATCTCTCCAACATTCCAACTAACTTTTACAGATTTAGTTAAGACTACTCCCTCAGCAAACTCAAACGAAATTGTAATTCCTCCATCTCGTTGAGTTTCCAAAAAACCATTAGTTGGTCCGGTACCACTAGTCATAGGATTTGTATCTGGCATGCCATCCCCATCTACATCATGTAAAAACCCTGTAAGAATCACTTCCCCAGTAAATATCCCACTGCTTGTTTCAGTTTCGGTTAATTTGTATGGCTCTAATGTAATATCAGAGGATGAAATTTTAATCAAATGCCCTTCTTCAGTTCCAATTGAATCAATACCATATTTGTTAGCATCCCAACTTGGTGCAACTATGGTTATGCCAATCTTATCTGTCCATGTATACACTTCTTTATCGGTGAAAATAGGTGCATATGGGTTGTTATAATCTGGTAAATCCTCAGCGTATGCATTAAAAACCAATAATGGCGCAAGAATTAGTGCAAGTTCTATCAAATTCATTCTTCCATAGCAAAGTAGGCTGATTTATTCATTGAATTATATCTAGTATAATAGACTCAGGAACAAAACAAGAGTAATGTTTTATAATTATCCCAAAGGTTTTTGGCTGTGTTAGGAAAAATCCATAGTTTTTCTAGCGTTTTCATAGTGATTTTATTATCACTAACACTCCTTGTATCTGCCCCTATTGTTAATGGAGATGCAGAAATAAAAGGACATTCTGCAACGATTGGACTGGACAAAAGCACATACCCAATTCCTGACGAATCAAATGAACTCAAAACCAGCATTAGAATTTTTGATCCTGATTTTAACACTTCTCCAACTGGTATAGACCAAATTGCACAAGACGTTTTTGGAGAATCTGGAGTAGGTCCTGTTAAGATTTCAATTATGAGAGGTGAGTCAGTTGTTTTAGGATATGCAGGAGGAAAATCATCTAATTCTGGACAACTTGATTCAGAACCTATTGCTGATTTGCCTTCAGAAAAATCTCAGATAAGACAATTTGGTCCAATCACAGAAACATCTCCAACGTCTGGAATTTTCGAATTTGATGTTTCGATAAAAAATATAGATGGTCCAGAAAGTTCTAAATGCCAAGTTTCAAGTGAAGCTCAAATTAGATTTGATGACTCTAGTGTATCTTCAAGACACTGTATATTACAAGGTGATGTTCTTTTAGTTGAATATACTGATCCAACCGATGCATCCGGTAACTCTAGAAAAGTTACCTCATCAGCAACATTTAGTGTTTTGAATTCATCCCCATCCAATGGTTCAAATTCAGAAAAAATCACCACTTCAAAAACTATACGAATTGGCCATCCTCTAACATTATTACTTTATGATTCCAATTTGAATTTAGATTCGGATAGAGCCGAATCCTATACTTTAGATCTAATCCAATTTGAATCAGAAAATATAAGAACAACATTGGGACCCTCAGGCGGTGTTCAAAATGAATTTAACCCCCAACCCTCCGCACTAAGAGAAACAGGAGATAACACTGGAATTTTTTATACCGTAATAGAAATTCCACGAACCATTAATGGTCAAAGAATTGATGTAGATGAGAAAATAGAATTTGAATATACCCAAAGAGGACTAGGTGCATTCTTAGTTGTATATCAAGATACATTTTCTCCTGATATGATTAATCTGCCAAAAAATTCTGTAAATCTTCCTCTTAATGAAGAACACTTGCGTTCTAATCAACTTGTTGAGATTGTATGCAAAGAAGGTTTTGTGAAAATTTTCAAACATGATGGGTCTCCAGCATGCGTCAAACCTAAGACTGCAGAAAAGCTAATAGAAAGAGGTTGGGTTAGAGCCTAGTCTTTAATTATAATGCGTCTACCTGAAATTCTAATCTTTTTTTCTGCAAATAATTTTACAGCTTTTGGATACATTTGATGTTCTTTTACTAGAATTTTCTTTGAAAGAGTTTCTTCTGTGTCATTATCATTTACCTTTACAACCGCCTGTAAAATTACCGGTCCAGTATCAACTCCCTCATCAACAAAATGCACCGTACATCCTGAATATTTTGCTCCATACTTGACAGCTTGTTTCTGAGCATCCAATCCAGAAAACGATGGTAATAGAGCAGGATGAATATTCATTATGTGATTCTTATATTTTCTAATAAACTGTGGACTAATTATTCTCATAAACCCTGCAAGACAAACTAGTCCATTTTTTGGTGTAACCCCATATTTTAAAAGAATAGATACAATCTTTTTGTCATACTCCCATCTATCTCCATTAAAGCCTGAGCTATCGACTACTTCAGTATTAACTCCAAGCCTTTGTGCAATTTTAAGGCCTTTTGCATCAGGTTTGTTAGATATTACTACTTTGGGTTTTATTGGAATTTTTTTTATTTTTATGGTCTTCAAAATGGCCTCCATATTACTCCCTCTCCCAGAAATCAAAATTGCAAGATTTTGCAAGTATAGTCAACACTTGTTCAATCCTGCAATTTATATCAAATCTAATTATCGTGTTTTTGTTTGCCACAAAGTATACGTATGACAAAAAATGGCGTAGTATTCCAACAAGAGGGGATGAACGTATATCTTGATCCAAAAAGTGTGTCCTACGAAGGAATAAATTTTATTTCTCATGCACATTCTGACCATCTTCCTTCCCAAAATGGAGGAATAATACTGTCATCCATAGAAACTAACGAAATCGCCAATCTTCGTGGTTTTAGAATGGAAAATTTTGTTGATGAACTGGATAATTTTTCTTTAATAGACAGTGGACACATTTTGGGAGCAAAAGGCTTGTTGTCTGAAGATGTATTTTACACTGGAGACATTTGCACTAGGGATAGAGCTTTTCTAAAAGCTGCGGCAATTCCAAAATGTAAAACACTAATCACAGAATGTACCTTTGGACTTCCTGAATTTATTTTTCCTAAAATTGATGAAATCAAAATCATGGTAAACGAAATTATATCTGATCTCTATTCAAAAGGAAAACCTGTAATTTTACTAGGATATCAGTTGGGCAAAGCTCAAACCGTTTCTAGTCTCTTTGGACATTGGAAACCACTCTACTATCACGATTCTGTAAAAAAAATGAATGATCTACACCGAAAGTTAGGTGTAACTCTTGAGGAAGGTCTAAGCCATACCGAAGCTGAATCTATTGGTTTGTTAGATAAAAAACCCTGGGTTATGATTGCCCCAATGATGTCACAAAAAAATCAATTCATAAAACACATGAAAGAAAAATATGATGCAGTTACAATTGGATTTAGTGGCTGGGCTAAATCTTCGCGGTTCTCATTTGGAAGGCGGTCAGATTATTCTATCCCACTCAGTGATCACTGTGATTTTAATGAACTTGTAGATCTAGTGCATAAAACTGGTGCAGAAAAGGTGTATACAATTCATGGCTTTGTAGAAGAATTTGCGTCATACCTTAAAAAAATTGGAATTGATGCACAACCATTACGTGAACAATCCCTTGATGACTATGTTTAACTCTGTCTTACTTTAACTGCAATCTTTTCTTTAGGTCGCGGTTCTTTGAATTGCACTATGCTTCCAAATTTTATTGCTATTAGGGCAAAAATGAAAATGCCGCCAATAAATGCCCCAACTGCTAGGCTAAAGTAGTTTTCAGACCCAATCCTTACAGTATAGTTGGGATCCCCCAGTAGGAAAACTTCTGCAATTGCCATCGATACAATCATTTGCAATTGCGTAATAGGGAGAATGATCATTTCACCCTCTCCTTTTTTTGATGAGATTGCCCCTCCATAATATGCCCAGAAACCCTTTGTTTAGTTAATCAATAAGGACTATGGAAATTTTACAAGTAAATCTGTTCCAAAGCGGAATTTAACGATTAGCTTAAGTATCTATTTTCCTATGTTACACTGTGAATTCTGTAATCAATCCATCTTTTGTAGCTATTATAGTTCTAGGATTATTTTTATCTCCATCTATGTTAAGTGTAAATGCACAAGACATTATGTCTCCTCGACAACAGATGGCATCTGGTGTTGCTGCAGATGATGTAGTATGTAAATCCGGTTTGGTCTTGATGATTCGCTCAACAAACGGGGCTGCTACATGCGTTAAATCTTCCACTTCTATGAAATTATCTGATGCAGGCTGGGGATCTATCATTATTGATGATGAAGAAGATGAAACAATAGACGATGAAACAATAGCAAACCAAACCATGGGAAATGCAACTAATGAGCAGATAGTAGAACTATCTGAGGAACTATCGATGGGTGAAGACCAAGGACTACCAGAAGAAACAATGGAAGAAGAATCATTTACAATTGGCGGCATTGATCTATCTATGGCTGCCCCCGTTGAAGGTGATGAAAATGCACCTATAACAATTATTGAATTTGGAGATTATCAGTGTCCAAAATGTAAAGGCTGGTTCCAAAACGAAAAACCACAAATCACTTCCAATTACATAACAAAAGGTATTGCAAAGATTTACTTTTTAGATTCTGCATGGCTTGGTGATGATTCAATAGCAGCTGCTCAAGCAACATATTGTGCAGATGATCAAGGAAAATTTATCGAGTACCATTCTACTTTATACAATAAGCAAGCAGGAATCCAAGATGGTTGGGCAAACCTGGATGCACTAAAACAATTTGCAAATGACCTTGAACTTGATGTCGAAATGTTTAACCAATGTTTAGATTCTGGAATATATGCTGACAGAGTATCTCATAACACCGAGGTTGGCGCTTCACTTGGTGTAGTAGGTACCCCGTATTTCTTCATAGTTGGCCCAGAGGGTGATATTAAAAAAATCGCTGGCCCACAACCATCAATTGTGTTTGATGCCGCCATAAATTCACTAAGCTAATAAATTTACATTTTTAACAGAAAAAGCTAGCTAAAATTAATAAATGATTTTTTGATGTTTAAAAAATAATGTTAATGGTATGCCCAATGTGTAAAAGAGGCAAAGATATCCCACTTGACTTTAAAACTGATAGGCCAAAAAGGGGTGTTAGGTGCGAACATTGCACTACTCAAATCACTTAATTGAACTTTAAAACTACTGTCGGTATCTGGAAATTCGTTTTATTAGATGTTTGATCAAAGTGATCATACATAGACTTAATCATAATAATTGTATATTATGTCAGGAACTAATCCACACGTTTCAAACCAGACGCTCCTATGTTCTTTGAGGATAAGTCAGGAGAGTAGGGCCTTTTTTCACCCTATTCTCAAAAAATTCACATCTAGGAAAACACTGATTTTAATTAATTGTTAAGATGTCTCAATTGCACACACAATTACCTATATCCACAATCATAAAATTAATTTAGAATTCATTCTACCAAAGAACGCGGACAGTATAAATCTCTGCCGTAGTTCTTGGTTGTTTTATTACAAATAAATTTGTCAGTTTTTGACTTCGGTTATTTTAATTTCTTATTTTATTTATACTCATTGCTAATGGTTTTGAATTCTTCCACAAAAGGTTACAAAGTGTATGAATATTGTTTACCATTTCATTAGAATTAGTTGAGAATGCAAAGTCTGATTCCATACCAGAATTTTCATTGTCCTTTACTATCTCATCTGACATGATCATCTGGTTATTTTTTCCAACTATCATTCTTCCTTTGGAGCGAACTTTACCTACTCTTGTCTCAGTTGCACCAAAACGTTTTACAAATGGTAATAAATTCTCATCATTTAACTCAGTTAGAAGTAAAACTTGTCCACCATTTTTTTCACAAATCTTAATTTTTTCGGGGATACTTGTATGGTACATTCTTGAAATGTCTTTAATTGTGGTAACGATATAGACATCATCAGTAGAATTTTCTATTAACTTACCAATGTTAGAATAAATGTTTGTTCTACCCTGAACAATATGAAATGTAGGCATGCTGTTTAAACGATTGCTAGGAATCATTTCCTTGATTTTTTTGACAACATCTTCTCTTGTATCTTTAAGTAATTTTAAATCATCTTCTTTTCTCTGTAAAATCATCTTTAGAACCTCTTCTGGTTTAGTTGCTACACAAAGTTTTGGCTTTGAAAAAGTTGTTGATACTATGTTTTGATTTAGAAGCTTTTCAATTGTCCTATATGTTTTGGTGCGTTCAACATCGATTTCTTTTGCAAGTGCACTTGCTGAAATTGGACCTATTCGTAAAAGGTTTAGGTAAACATGTGCCTCCATTTCCTCGAGCCCCAATATTGAAGATAGTTGAGAACTGAGAGAATCGATATGTCTAATAGACTCTAACTCATTTTTTTCGTCGTGTTCTACCTTCAATTGATTTACATACATTCTTTGTTCCAACCAAGAACGTTTCTGTGGATCGCTGTTGCTTTCCTTTATCAATGGGTTGATTTCAGTATTTGCTTGCGTAATTGATAAGATTGAGATTTTTCTTATAACGTTCACGTAGAAATTATCAGTGCGATCAAAATATTCCGAAAAAAATCTTCTTTAACCCATGATATTTGTTCGATTATCTTGGCTAGATTATTTTGTAAAGGGCAAGATCTGCGTAAAAAGCACTAATTATCTTTAAATGACACCAGACTTTCTCGATTGTTTTCCGATTTGTCTAATTTGATGCATCCTGTGCACAAGCATCAGAACAAAAATCACTTCGCATGTTCTCAAATTCTCTACCACAATGTATACATTCTCTAAGCGATCGCATAATTCTCTAACAATATACGTTAAAGTATCATATATTTTCGATCCAAAAAGGACATATAATGCACTACTAGCGTTGAATTCAAACTAATCAATAATCATGCTTAGCAGGTTCAGCTTGGATATCTAGCATAATCGCTTTTTAACTATTTTAGAGTTAATTCAGTTTCCGAAGATCCCGATTATATGCAACTCCAAATCGATGAGCCTCATCTCTAGCATGTTGTAAAATTTTTAATGCCGAGCTACTTCGTGGAATAATTATTGGATTTTTTCTTTTGGGTACAAACACTTCTTCGTTTTGTTTTGCCAACGATGCACATTGAACTTTAACACTAATGCTTTGCAAAGATCTTTCTGCAGCTTTTAGCTGACCTTTTCCACCATCAATTAAAACTAGATTGGGCAGCTCCGAGTTTTCTTCTAACAATCTATAATATCTCCTCTTTACAATTTCAGCAATCATAGCATAATCATCCCTACCAGAAACTGTTTTAATTTTAAATTTTCTATACCCTGATTTATCTGGTTTTCCATCAACAAACCTCGACATTGATCCTACTGCATACTGTGCTCCATGATTTGAGATATCAAAACACTCTATGATTTTTGGAGCATTTTCTAGCTCTAAGCGTTCTTGTAGTTCATAAATTCCGGGCTCAATTCCCTTGGCTTGAATTAAATTGATATTTTTCATTACTAGGGTAATCATCTCTTTTCGTTTCCCTTTTTTTGGAACGTGAATCTTTACTTCAAATCCAGCTTTTTCAGAAAGTGCATTTTCTAAAAATTGCTTGTTTTCAGGCATGTTACTTACAATAATATTTTTTGGAATTGGACTAGTTGTGTAATATTGATAAAGAAAATTCCCAAAGGTATTATCTCCTATAAGATCAAACGAGAATCGGTTGCTATCTCGAATAACTCCGTGAGTTTGTCTGAGTGACATTACAAGTGCAGTATGTTCTTCTATTTTAATTCCAAAGTAATCTTCATCTGGTGCATTTTCTACATATTCCATTTTTTGTTTAGTTTGAAGACTTCCTAGCCTGTGTAATGTATCCCTAATTTCCTTTGCACGTTCAAAATCAAGTGAATCAGAAGCTTGTTTCATATCCTTTTGTAATTTTTGTGCAAACTCTTGCATCTGCCTTTTTCCCTTTAAAATTAATTCTAAATCCGATACATGATTAGAATATTTTTTTTGAGCATCTTTGAACTCACAAGGTGCCTCACAATTTCCTAAATGATATTCAAGACATGCCTTTTTTGGGAGTGTTTTACAAATTCTAATCTTGAATGCTTTACGAAGGGTTCCAATTGTTAATATCTTTGAACTACCTGAAGTAAATGGACCAAAGACCTTGCCTGATCCTAAAAATTTTCCAGATCTCATTCGTCTTGCAACTAAAAGTCTGGGATATTTTTCATCTGTTAAACGCAGATATGTGTAACGCTGCTGATCTTTAAGCTCTATGTTGTAGGTTGGTCTATATCTTTTAATCATGTTTGATTCTAGAATATAGGCTTCCCCTTCATTATCAGTTAGAACAAATTCAATGTCACAAATTTTTTCAACTAGTTTTTGTGTTTTGTAGTTTTGATTTTGTAAAAAATATGACTTTACACGATTTTTTAGATTCTTTGCTTTTCCAATGTAGATTATGTTATCGTTTGCATCTTTCATCAGGTATATCCCTGGATGTTTTGGGATGTTTATTTTGGAAATATCAAAGGTCATCTTTGCATGAATTTTTTGAGGAATTTTCCTGTATGGGTACTCGTTTCTGCTATCTGCGTGGGCGTGCCTGTAGCCATGATCCGCCCTCCATGATTGCCTCCTTCTGGACCAAGATCAATTATCCAATCCGAATTTTTTATGACATCCATGTTGTGTTCAATTACAATTACTGTATTGCCAAGATTAACTAGGCGATTTAAAACATCAAGAAGTTTTTGTACATCAGCAAAATGAAGTCCAGTTGTTGGCTCATCTAAGATGTAAAGTGTGTTTCCTGTAGTTCTCTTTGATAGCTCAGAGGCAAGCTTTACGCGTTGCGCTTCTCCACCTGATAAGGTAGGTGATGACTGACCTAGCTTAATGTATTCTAAACCTACGTCGTAAATTGTTTGAAGTTTTCGTTTAATTGCAGGAATGTTTTCAAAAAACTTTAGCGCCTCAAATACTGTCATATCAAGTATTTCTGCAATGTTTTTGCCCTTGTAATGAATAGATAGTGTTTCAGAGTTGTAACGTTTTCCTTTACACTCATCACACTTTACAAAAACATCTGAGAGAAACTGCATCTCTATTTGTTTTACACCATCTCCTTCACAGGCAAAGCATCTTCCATCTGGAACATTAAACGAAAACTGACCTGGGGCATATCCTCGCTCTTTTGACATCTCTGTGTTTGAATAAAGATCACGAATTGCTGTAAATGCTCCAATGTAAGTAGATGGATTTGATCTTGGGGTCCTTCCAATAGGTGCCTGATCAATTGCTATTACATTATCTATTTTATCTAATCCGATTAGCTCTTTGTATTCTCCAGTACGTTTAGTAGTTTTGTAAAAATTAGATTCAAGTGCTTTTAGCAGTGTCTCATTAACTAAAGTTGATTTTCCAGAGCCTGAAACTCCAGTTACTGCAATAAATTTTCCTAAAGGAAATTCTGCAGTTATATTTTTAAGATTATTTTCTTTTGCCCCTTTGAGAATTAGTTTGCCTTTGTCTTCTCGTTTTTTGTCTTTAAGCTTAATGAGGGATTTATCCTTAAGATAATCTCCCGTAATTGATTTGTGACCATTGAGGATCTGGTCCACAGTTCCTTCAAATACCACATTTCCTCCATTTACTCCTGCCCCAGGTCCTAAGTCAAGCATCCAATCCGAATTTCGTATAACTTCTTCGTCATGCTCCACTACAATGACTGTATTTCCCAGATCTCGCAGCTTTGTTAGCGTTTTTATTAATCGCGCATTATCCCTTTGGTGCAAGCCAATTGTTGGCTCATCTAAAACATACAAAACACCTGTCAGGTTTGAGCCAATCTGAGTTGCAAGTCTAATTCTTTGTGACTCTCCGCCAGAAAGAGTTGCACTTGATCTATTTAGCGTAAGATATGTCAAGCCAACATTTTTTAGAAACTCCAAGCGTTCTTTGATCTCTTTTAATACATCACGTGCAATGTAGGCTTCAGTTTCAGTCAGCTTGAGATTTTGGAAAAAATCATAACAATTATCAATTGATAAATCACACACATCCATTATCCCTCTATCGTTTACTTTTACAGCCAAGGCTTCTGGTTTTAGCTTCTTTCCATGACATGAATTGCATGGTGTATCTAGCATGAATTGTTTAAGCCATTCTCGTTTTGACTCTGATTCTGTTTCCATAAAGATACGATGTAAATTTGCAAGTACTCCTTCAAAACTATCAGAATACTCCCAATAGGAATCACTTGATTTTGATTCATATTTGTAATTGATCCTTTTATCAGTACCATACAAAATTGCCTCCAGCTGTTTTGGTTGTAGCTTATTAATTGGAGTCATCAAATCAAATCCAAATTTTTTCCCAACTGCTCTGAGTTCTTGACGACGAAATGATGAGGCTCTGCCACTCCAGGGAACGATTGCTCCATCTAAAAGAGATTTTGTTTTATCAGGAATTACTAGATCTGGTTCAAACTCCATTTTAACTCCAAGCCCATTGCAGGCCTTGCATGAGCCAAAAGGTGAATTAAATGAAAAAGTACGTGGTTCTAGCTCCCCAATTGTCACACCACAATATGGACAAGCATTATTTTGTGAAAATATTTTATTTTCCTTTTCTGATGCAATCATTACTTCGCCTTTAGAAGCCTTGATTGCGTTTTGAATTGCTTCAAAGAGTCTGCTTTTTTCTGTTTTTGATGCAGTGATTCTGTCTACTACAATTTCTATCCAATGCCATTTTTGTTTATCAAGTGGTGGAATCTCCTCATCAAGGGAAATGACTTCGCTATCTAGACGAATTCGAGAATAGCCGTCTTTTTTTATCTGCTCAAATAGCTTCTCATAAGTTCCCTTTTTTCGCTGAATGATAGGCGCCAAAACCAGAATTTTTTTGCCATCAAAGTCTTTTAGAACAGAATCACATATGGTTTCTACTGATTGGTTTGAGATTTTTCTACTACAATTTGGGCAGTGCGGGATGCCTATTCGTGCATATAACAATCTAAGATAATCGTAGATTTCAGTTGTAGTACCTACAGTGGAACGTGGGTTTTTGCTAGTTGTTTTTTGCTGAATTGAGATGGCAGGTGAAAGTCCTTCAATTGAATCAACATCAGGTTTATCCATCATCTCAAGAAACTGTCTAGCATAAGCTGAAAGTGACTCTACATACCTACGCTGGCCTTCAGCATAAATCGTATCAAACGCAAGTGTTGATTTGCCAGATCCTGATAATCCAGATATTACTACAAGATTATTTTTTGGAATATCTACATCAATATTTTTTAAATTATGATGTCGTGCTCCGCGAATCTTTAACATATTATTTGTCATTTTTCTTTTCAATTTCCTTTTGAATTCTTTTTAATCGTTCTCGACACTCTATAGCTCGCTCAAAGTCAAGATCCTCTGCATATTTTTTCATAGAGGCTTCAATATCAATTGCGTCTCGTGTCAAATCACTAGCTGATTTGTGCTTAATGTCATCTAGTGTAGCTTCTTGAACAGGAATGGACTTTATGATTGTTTTTGGTGTAATACCTAATTTCTTGTTATATTCTAGCTGTTTTGTTCGACGGCGTTCGGTTTCAGACATTGCAGATTTCATTGATTTGGTAACAGAATCTGCATACATGATTACTGATCCATCAATGTTTCTTGCAGCCCTGCCAAACGTTTGAATCAAACTTGTATTATTTCGCAAAAATCCTTCCTTGTCTGCATCAAGTATTGCAACAAGGGATACTTCTGGAATATCAAGGCCCTCTCGTAAGAGATTAATCCCTACAAGTACATCAAACTCCCCTAGCCTTAACTGTCGAATAAGCTCTGTTCTCTGCAGACCTTCAATCTCAGAGTGCATGTATCTTACCTTGATATCTTTTTTTGAAAGATATTCTGCTAAGTCTTCGGCCATCCTTTTTGTTAGAGTAGTAACCAAAACTCTCTGCCCTTTTTTTGCTCGTTTTTTGATTTCCTCAATTAGATCATCCATCTGGTTTTTGGTAGTTCTGACTTCAACGATAGGGTCTATCAGTCCAGTTGGCCTAACCACTTGTTCTACAATCTGAAATGATTTTTTTCTTTCATAATCAGACGGTGTGGCAGATGCAAAGATTGTGTTTTTGATATATTTTTCAAACTCTTCAAATTTGAGTGGACGATTATCAAAAGCACTTGGAAGCCTAAAGCCGTAAGTAACTAACTCATTTTTCCTTGAATGATCCCCATTGTACATTCCATGTAGTTGAGGTAAAGTAACATGTGATTCGTCAATTACAAGCAGATAATCATCTCCAAAAAAGTCAAGAAGGCAAAATGCCTGTTCTCCAGGTTTTCTGCCATCAAAGTGCCGTGAATAGTTTTCAATCCCTGAACAATATCCCAACTCTTCTATCATCTCCAGATCGTATTTTGTTCTCATCTCTAATCTCTGTCGTTCAAGCTCTTGGAGTTCTGGTAATCTTTGTTTTAGTTCTGTCTTAATTGACTTGACTGCCCTTTCTCTAACATCTTTTGCAATAAGATAATGTTTTGCAGGAAAAATTTTGATTGAAGACACTCTACGTTTTTCTTTGAGTGATACATGGTCTAGCAGAGTAATCTTTTCAACTTCATCCCCAAATAACGAAATTCTAACTATATCTTCTGAATAAGCTGGAATAATATCTAGAGTATCTCCCTTGACGCGAAAGTTTCCTGGAACAAGTTCTACATCATTTCGCTCATATCTTGCATTGAGTAGTTTTTTAATAATTGCAGAGCGATTAATTTCATCTTTATCCGATATAGTAATTGACATATCCTCCCAATCTCTGGGATTGCCAAGTGAGTAAATACAAGACACTGTTGCTACAATAATTGTAGGCTCTCCAGATAGAAGCATTGCAGTTGCTTCTAGCCTTAATTTTTCAATTTTTTCATTTATTTGGGTATCTTTTTCGATGTATGTATCTGTCTGGGGAAGATAGCTTTCTGGTTGATAATAGTCATAATATGACACAAAATATCCAACATTATTTTTTGGGAAAAATTGTTTTAGCTCAGAGTATAGCTGGGCTGCAAGGGTTTTGTTATGTGATATAACGAGTGTATTTTTGCCTGTTTTCTGAATCACATTTGCAACGGTAAAGGTTTTGCCGCTTCCAGTTACTCCTAGAAGTGTTTGGATTTTATTTTTTCTTACCCCATTAACTAACTGCTCTATAGCTTCTGGCTGGTCTCCAGTAGGAGAATAATCTGATACTAGGTGAAATCCTTGGATTTGTTGCACTCCATTAATCGTCAAAAACTGAACTTATAGCTAACGTTTAATGATTAACTTCACGATACCACAGGTATTACGGTATACTTCACAAAAATGAGATAGTAAGATAACTATTCATTAGTTTTTTTAAAGCAATGGCAATTTACCAGACAGGCTCATCAGTCATTTCAAGACCTTTCTCTGTAATTGTAAAACCCATGATTTTTAGAGTCTCTTTTGCAGAAGATGAATTTCTCTCAAGAATTTTTTCTGCAAGCTCTCTTCTAGCACTTGTTTGTAAATTCTGACCAATCTTGTATTTCCCACGCATAGATTCAGGCATGACTTTGATTATGGCTACCTCATCTAAAACCGGCATTTCTGGAGAAATTGGCTCGTATCTACCTTCAGGCTGATACTTTTTCATGAGGCCATTAAGAGCATTGGTTTTTTCTTGCCTATCATTTACGATCTTGCCTTTTCCTTTGATTACCACAGAAATGTATAGCGTATCTGCAAGGGATGCATCTTTTGGGTCCTCAAAATATGAGGGTAAAAATTCAAGCTCTCTATCTACCTCAAACCCGACCTTGTCATTCCGAGTAAGATTTTCTAGTTTTTCACCCTTTGTGTGAGAATGCATGTAGATTGCATCATTAAGAAATACAAAATTCATTGGGATTACCTGAGGATAGCCATTTTGATCAATGGTTGCTATTCTACCAATGTGTTCTTTATCAAGAAACTCTTTGATTTTTTCTTTTGATTTAATCTCCAGTCGTCCTAAAAGTTGCATAGATAGACATTATTTTGTATTTACAGGCTGCCTAAGAAGGTTGCCGAAGTTTCATCTTTTTGTTTGAGGTGTGGCATTACATCTGATGCAAATTTATCTATACTGCCAAAGTAGTTTTTGCCCCAAAATCTAATTACAAAATGATTTACTCCAGCCTTTACGAATCTCTCAAATGTTGGAATCACATCCTCAGGTGTGCCAACTGCAGTTGAAGATCGTGCAACTACTTCAGGAATTTTAGTTGCAGCTTCTCGCATCTTAACTATCCAATCCTGATTTGACATTGAATACTCTGTAAAGTATTTTCTAAAATCAAAACCTTCAATCTCTTTGAGACCATGAACTCTCAGTACCTCTGGTTTAAACAAGCTTACTTTGACTGCTTCTTTCATTTTGGCCCAGGACGCTTCTGCATCTTCAGAAAAGTATACATCAATATCTAACGCAAATTGAAAATTATCAATTTCAACATCCGTTCTTCCATTTTCCTCCATTGATTTTTTAATCTGTGATGCATGATCTTCAAATAATTCTGGAGTATATCCTATTGGAAGCCAGCCGTCTCCATATTTTCCTGTAAGCATCAAAGTACGTGTACCGCCAGATGCCATGTATGTTGGAGGATGTGGTTTTCTAATTGGTGGTGCTTGGAGACATGCACCCTCTAGTTTGTAATACTTACCTTCATAATCTACTGTATGGTCAGGACTTGAACTATACAATTTTTTAATCACTTGAATTTGTTCTTCCCATTTAGAAACTGGATTTTCAAACGGAATACAAAACTCTTTTAGATTTTGTGCCTCACCTGCGCCTATTCCTAAACACGCTCTGCCATTTGAGACTCTATCTAGCGTAATTGCTGCTAGAGCAATATTTGATGGATGACGTCTAATTGCATCAGTGACACATGTTCCTAATTCAACTTTATGAGTAACTGCAGCAATAGCAGACAACATAACCCAAGGATCCAAAACGATTGCTTTTTTCCATTGAGGAACATTTGTGTGGTCCATATACCAAACTGAATCGTATCCAGTTTTATCAGCCAAAATACATGCAGTTATGATTTGATCCTCAGTGTATCCTGCTCGTGCAACATTTAGACCATTTTGAATTCCAAACTTTATTCTTCCCAACTTGAATCCTTTATGACAATATGGTATAGATCTAAGCTAATTAAGTTTAGATCATTTGATGAAATTCGTACATTTTCAAAATAGGCTAAAAAAAGTAAAAAACTTTAGAATCTTTTTATAAATTGCCTGCCTTGATATCTTCTAGGCATTTTATCACGTCTTCTTTTTTGATTGGAATCGGATTTGGATCAAGATGTCCTTTGTCAGTCATTACTGTATCTGCAGCTTCAGAAACATCTGCTTTTAGTTTAAGCTTTTCAAATCCAAGCTTTTCCATAGACTCTTTGAATCTTCCATAGAATATTGATTTATTGAATTTGTGTGCAACTGTTGTGCATGATGAAAGAGAATAACCATGTGGAACTCCCTCATTTGAAAATACATATGACAATGCATGGCCAAGTGTTGTAGAACAGTTTCCAAAGCCCATGCCAGATAACATAGAGCCATAAGGATAGTTTTCAGGCTTGTCATTCATTATTGCGTCATATAGCACATCAAATGCTTGTTTACACAAAGTTCTTGTCAAATCATTTCCAAGTTTACTATCATATCCTTCTGTAGCTTGTGCACAAGCATCACACACAGAGTTATTGATTATTTGTTTAGGAGTGCCATCCATAAAATACGAATCTACTACTGCCATGTCAGCTAAGAATCGATTTTCATGCAATAATTTCTTTTTTCCATCAAACTTTAGTACACAATAGGTAGTCATTTCTGCTCCTGTGCCAAATGTGGTTGGAATAAGAATTTTTTCTACACCAAAATCCTGTGCTGCATACTTTACAACATCCATTGAGCTTCCTCCTCCCAAACCAATTAGTGCAGATGGTTTTTTGTTTTTAAAGTCGGAAATTAATGACTTTACGTCATCTATTGATGGCTCTGGCGTAACTTTATCAAATAACATGTAATCCTGTATGCCCATTTTATCAAGCCATTTTTCGGAAAGATCTGGCGGTGCGGTAGTTACAACTAGCGCATTTTTTGGATATTCAGTTCCAGACAGTGCATTTTTTCCAAAATTGATAACTTTTGGAATTCTTACTGTATGCATGTATAATTTGAAACTTTGAGTATTATTATATCTTACAAATCTTTCATAGAAATTGAAAATGATTATTCAAAATTATTCGGATTTAGCTAAAGATCGAGGAAAAATAAATGCCCTCAAAATACTGACAGCTGGCCTTGAATCTGCAATGCCTCAAAAACAATTACAAAAAATTATTAATTCAAAACAAATACAATGTGGCAAAAAAACAATCAATCTAAAAAATTACGATTCAATCTACCTGGTGGCATTTGGAAAGGCAGCAGACTCAATGGCTAACGCCGTTAGCGTAATTATAAATATCAAAAAAGGTATCGTCGTTATTCCAAAAGGCCTAGTACCTGAAATTAAAAATCATAACTTTCAAATCTTTCAAGCCGGTCATCCTACGCCGGATAAAACTAGCGTTAGTGCAGCAAGAAGTATTCTAAAATTTTTACATCAAAGAAATAAGGATGAACTTGTAATTTTTCTTGTATCTGGCGGCTCATCTGCATTATTGGCATTACCCGATGGAATAACTCTCAATGATAAAATCAGGGTTACAAAAGAATTACTTGTATCCGGAACCACCATTCAAGAAATCAATTGTGTACGTAAGCATTTATCCAAAATTAAGGGAGGCAGGCTAATTGAAGGAATAAAATGTGATGCAGTTTCTCTAGTAATATCAGATGTTATAGGCGACGATCTTTCCTCAATTGCTTCAGGTATTACATATTATGATAAAACAAAATTTTCAGATGCATTAAAAATTTTAAAAAAATATCGATTAGAAAACAAAATCCCCAACTCTGTAATGCAGCGATTAAGACTAGGTGAATCGGATAAAATCCCAGAGACTCCAAAACAATCAAAAATACCTCATCATATTGTCTTAACAAACCGTGACTGTCTTCAAGCAATGCAAAAAAAATCAAAACAATTAGGAATATCTTTTAAAACTATCAGTATTTCTGGAGATATCACAAAAGCAACATCAAAACTTGTTTCACTTATTCCAAAGAAAAAAAATTCTTGTATTATTTTTGGTGGAGAAACTACAGTTAAAGTAAAAGGAAGCGGTAAAGGGGGAAGAAATCAAGAGTTGGTGTTACGTATCTTAGATAAAATTCAAAAAACTAAACAGGATGTAATTATTGCATCATTAGGAACTGATGGAATTGATGGTAACACAAAGTATGCGGGAGCTATTACAAAAAATATTCTAATTCCTCAAAAAGAAGTAAAATCATATCTGACTGCAAATGATTCTAATTCTTTTTTTAAAAAGTACGGCGGATTAATAAAAACAGGTTACACTCATACAAATCTAATGGACATTGGTCTAATTCTTACCTAACCTAAAGTAATTTAGACGCCAAATTTTCTTTTGGATCTATTAGATGATATCGTATGTCTAGTTTTCGTTGTTCAATTAATTGATTGAGGAACCAAGTTCTATTTTCAATAAATATGTCTGACGTCTCAGTATTACCTTTTAGATGATCATACATTGATTTTGAATCAAGCATAACATTTACTATATCTTCATTTTTTATTATGAATCTCCCAATACCCCAGAATACTCCAACATGTAATGTGATATACTTTGATTGTTCATCTGTCACTTTATCTAAATATCTGTCTGCATGATCTCTTTCTTGCTCATCTGTAGATTCTCCTGACTGAATAATCCATGAAATTCTTTTTGGATTTCCATCAGAAAATAAATTGTGTTCCATATGTCAACCAAAAAGGCGTCAATTGTCTATATATTTTGAATTCTCAACTTATGATCTTAAATTGAAAGCCTCCAATGATGCTTGAATCACATTCCTTCTTCACTAAGATGGTTGATGAACTAGTCGAGTTCTCTGAATATGATCCAGAACTTGCTGATGGTATCAAATGGTTAGATGAGCAAGCACAAAAGAAGGGCGTATCGTTTTACGATATGGTTTTTGAAGTGTTATACAAACATGATGTAACCTCAAAAGCTAAACAGTGGCTAAATTCTAGAAATTAGCTAGTTTGTTTTGTTTCAGATCTTAAATCAAGAGGCATATACTCACAACCTTGAGGTCCACAATATTTTCCAACATAGACTGCTTTTGGTCTATACAATGCAGGCTTTGGTGCAGCTTCTGCAAATTTTTCTTCGATTATATGTGCTGCCCATCCCGCAACTCTTGACATTGCAAAAATTGGTGTATTAAGATCCATTGGAATCTTTAGCATATAATATACTGAAGCGCTATAGAGGTCAACGTTTGGATAAATGTCTACCCCTTTTCTTTTTTTCATTTCCTCAACTGTTATCTGTTCTACTTTTTGTGTAATGTTAAACCAAGGCTCATTTGTTTTTTCTGCTAGTTTTTTTGATAGTTCTTTTAGAACAAGTGCTCTTGGGTCATAAGTTTTGTATACTGCATGTCCCATTCCCATTATTCTTTCTCCTTTGTCCATTTTTTCTTTAATCCAAGACTCCACTCTATCTTCTGTTTTAATATCAAGCAGCATTCTCATTACTTCATAATTTGCACCTCCATGGAGCTCTCCACTAAGAGCACCTATTGCTGCACTTACTGCTGAATACATATGAGCTCGTGTTGATGCAACCTGCCTTGCAGCAAATGTTGATGCATTAAATGTATGATCTGCATGTAAAATCAAACAAATATCAAAAATTTTTTCTATTTCAGCGTCTGGTATTTCGTCATTTAACATGTAAAGGAAATTAGCTGCATGACTAAGGTTAGGATTAGGATCTACTATCGCTTTTCCATTTCTCACCCTCTGCCAACTAGCTATGATCGTTGGAATCTTGGCAATAAGACTAGCGGCTCTTTCATAACTTGATTCTTTATCTGAAAACTCTTCATCATAATAACCTGCTAGTGCAGCTACAAATGCCTGTAACATATCCATCGGATCTGCATCCTTTCGCCAATTCCCCATGTTGATCTGCATTTGTTTTGGAATCAATCGAGCCCCCTTTAATTTAGAAACAAAATCCTCGTATTCATATTTGGAGGGAAGATCATCATGAAGTAAAAGATAACAAACCTCCTCAAAATTGGATTTTTTTGTAAGGTCTAAAATGTCATAGCCACGATAAATCAGTTTTCCTCTTTCCCCATCAATGTTGGAAATTCGTGTATCTGCAACAGGAATGTTTCGTAAACCAATATTTTTGGTATCCATATAATTAATTCCTAAAAAGTCTTTTTAACTCTTTAATTTTCATTTATCTCTAGAATCACCTCTCTTGTTTTTTCAATTTAGTAATTAGTCTAATCTCTCAACTCTTTGTCATATAGAGTAATTTTTAATTAATAATTAATGTCCGAAGTTGAGCGTGAATATATCAAGAGTGTAGATGATACAATCCTTAAGGCTTCAGGTAAAACCCTCAAGAAACTGCAGGAGTTAGACATTGAAACTCAACTTCACTCAAATACGTTTTATGATGCATATGCGACCCACAAAGAACATAAAAAAGAAAATGCACCTTCTACCACCCACACTCCTCATAAAAATAAATAAAAATGAAATTTCTTGGTTTAAATGAGGGCCAGTAAATGATTCGACCGTATGACATCTAAAAAACCTAAAGTAAAAACACCACGAACTAAAGTTGTTTGCTTATCTCATAAAGAAGATGCCGATGGAATAAGCTCTGCTGCATTAATCAGGGAGGCTTTTGGAGGTGATACCGTTCTTGAAGATTATCCAGGTTTGATGGATGCCTTAGCGAAGATAAAAAACGATGAAAAAATAAAACAACTGTTTATTTGTGATCTTGGTTTAAGTAATAAAAACCAAGATGAATTTGTACAAGTTCTAAGCGAACTGAGAAAAAACAAAGTCTCAATTACATATATTGATCATCATGACTTGGATGTCAAAATTATAAAACAACTCGAAAAACTCAAAGTGAAACTAATTCATGACATTAACGAATGTACAACCGTTCAAGTTTATAATGCATATAAATCGAAACTATCCGAGCATGCATCATTTGTTGCAGCATGTGCTGCTATTACAGATTACATGGAAGATAGGCCACTAGGTGCCAAACTTTTACAAATTTACGACAGACAATTTGCTTTAATTAATGCCACCGTTCTGACGTTTAACATCGTAGGACATCAAAAGGATCCTGATTATCTCTTATATCTTGTAGAAGAGATATCTGAATCAAAATACCCCCATGAAATTCCAAACACCTTTGAATTTGCTCAAATTCAAGTCGAAAAGCTTGCTTCTATGGTAGGTAAAGTAAAAAAATCAATGAAAATGATGAAGAATTTAGCGTACATGGAGGTTCTAGATGCTGGGGCTAGTGGTGCAGTAAATTTTGTATTGGGTCTTTCAGGAAAAGATGTTGGCGTAGCCTACAAAGAACGTGTTGACCATGGGATATACGCCGTCTCAGTAAGAGGCTCAAAAGCATGTAAGATTCATCTTGGACGCATTGTTAATCCACTAGCAACTAAACTTGGGGGATCCGGAGGAGGCCATGACCGAGCATGCGGTGCTGTTATTCCAAAGCCCAAGATCAAACAATTTCTAAAAGAGTTTAACGCAAAAATTTCATAATATCAAACTTGCAATTTAGGCATATTATTATTAAACCCACATTAGATTTGTCAAATATGGTAAAACTTCAGTGTAAAGACTATGGTTTTGAGTGTAATTTTTCCGTTGAAGGAAATGATATATCTAAAATAATTACTGATTTTGGTAAACATACTGAAGAAGAACACGGTATTGAATACTCTAAAGAAAGTATTATGCAGTTTATACTGAGAAAAAGCTAATAATTTAGAATCCTTCACTTGATTTAATTACAGAATCAATAAATCTGGTTTCCATGTGGTGTGTATAAAATGACAAGCTATGCTATGATTGGAATAATTATTGCATGTATTGTGTCTTCAATTGTTTTTGGAACTTACATGTATGCAGAATATCAACCCAATTTTATCACAGTACAAGCAGGTCAACCAGTTCAAGTTGGTCCAGTAGTGTACACTGTTGAGCATATTGGGGAACATAAAGGAGATGAGGACATTAAACCAGAAAATATTTTTTTTCAAATTAAAATAAGTGCTGAAAATGTTGGTTCTGAACCTACACTCCTAAGTGGTGGGCAATTTTATCTTCTAGATAAAAGTGAAAAAAAATACAGCGCAGTTTATGGAAAATTTAGTGAAGAAGATCTTTACAATGATAATCTTAAACCAAATATTCCAATTACACGAACTACCCAATTTGATATCCCATATGATGAAAAATCAAGATATAGAATTGGCATATTGCCAACCAAAGAACAATCCTCAAACGATATCGGAATAATTTGTGTTCAAAACTGCTAAGTAACTAATTGATTCCTACTATCATATCTATTTCGACAGTAGCCCCCAATGGTAGACTGGCGACTCCAACTGCAATTCTTGAATGTTGGCCTTTTTGACCAAATATTTCAAATAACAAATTAGATGCTGCATTGATCACTTTAGGTTGATCTGTAAAATCTGGAGAAGAATTTACAAACCCTGATACTCTTATAATTTTTGAAATCCTATCAAGACTTCCAAGTTCTGATTTTAGTTGGGCTAGTGCGTTGATGATACATAATTTTGCAGCCATTTGTGCTTGTTCTAAAGATTGTTCTATTGGGACCTTTCCTTTGTATGCTACTTTTCCATCTTCTATTGGAATTTGACCAGAAACATACACAGTTTGATCTGAAATAACAACTGGAATGTATGCTCCTGCAGGTTTAGGAGGAGTAGGAAGTGTAATGTTTAGTGATCTGAGTTTTTCTTCAATCATAAAACTATATCATGATTGTCTAGTTTTTAGTTTTGTCTATCGTGAATTAATCTTAATGTAGACTTTTTCACCCTTTTGGGGATTATTTTGTAAAACCATTCTAGTCTTGTATCCCTGTTTATGCAAATATCCGTTCAGAATTGATGCCCAAGGTAATGAATGACCACTATTAATTTTGGATTCTATTGTTATGTTTTTACTGTTGGGATTAAAATTAGCATGACCTGAACATGTAATTTGTAATGCAGAATCTATCAATTCAATTATGTCTTCTAAACTTTTAGATTTGATATTGATTCCATTTTTTTCAAGAAGCATAAGCAAATCTATCTCATAATTTTTTGAAATCAATGCTGAACTCAGAATATGTCCAAGCCCATTATTTTCAATCAAGTTAATTACGCGGTAAACTTCTTGAGCATCATTTTTAGTCATATCCGCAATACTTTCAGTTTTTAATGCATGTTTCCATACATGCATAAACATAGAAGATTGATTATTTCCCAATACCTCAGTTGAAGAAAATAACGCACCTTTACCATTCTCGCTATCAATAATTAGTAATTCAGTCTTATCAAACACAAAACAATTCTGACCTATGTCAGCAATTCTTATTTTTGCTCCATCTGGGATTATGCGAAAAGCTTCTGAACCAATCTGAGAAGGCGCAGTAATGATTTTAACATCTAGATCTCGTCTCAGTACTCCTATGATCTGTTCTTTGCATTCAGCTAGGAGATTTAATCCCCACGGGTCTGCCATTATGTGGATTGATGTCTTTGAGCCGTCAATCATTTGACGAATCTGATTTAAAACATTATTTGCGTTTAAGTGAAAGTATCTTTTCTCCTCAGAGCCTAGAGATTTTTTAGTATCCTCACTAACTTTCTTTAGATTAGTTACAAGAGAATTCATGGCATTTACTTTGTCTATTTGCTCATGAATAATTTCATCAAAAGCATCTTCTGGCGCAATAGCTGTGCACATGATTGGTTTACTTTTTGAAATTATTGCAAGTTTCTTTTTTTCAAGTTTTAGTAAAACCGGATAAACCTTAGTACGTGGGAGCTCAGCATAATATGCAACTTCACTTGCAGAAATCGTTCCCTTTGTAATCATAGTAACATAAGCACGCGCTTCATAACTGCTTAGCCCAAATTCCTCAAGACTAACAGTAATACTATGTTCTTTTACCATAGTATGTAATAATTGATACTTAGGTAAGACGAAGAGCTAAATTCCTTTATACAATTACTCAAAAAAGTTCAAAACTGTATCTTCAGATTGATGTCACTGTGGTTAAAACCTAAACCGTGACAAGGTGCTCAAATAGAAATATCATAAACTACTGTAGAAGGATGGCTACCAAGTCAGCTAAATTCGACGCCTCCCGCAAATTGATATTTTAAGGCTAATATGCCTCGTTTGCATTTCGATTGGCGGCTTGAAGCATCCTCATTTTAGATTAAGCAAAATTGATTGTAGGCTCTAAATTAAGCACGTAGCGAACTAATCAAGATATGGTTACAGCAAACCTTGATAAAAAATAAAATGACTTCATTAAATTCATGGAACATTAAAAAAGATCTAAAGAAAATACGAGCATTCTCCTACATGGTAGAGAAAAAACTTGCTCAACTTGATAAAAAAGAGGAATCCAAGATTGAAAAGCTTTCATTTGAACAACTACAGGATTTAAGTCAACTCGTTCATGCGGCTGATTATATTTTAACAAAATATGAAGACAATAAAGAAGTTTATTCTCTGTTAAAGGATTTTGTGGAGATGATTAATAATTCTACGGCGTCTATGGACATTTTAAATGACCAAATTAGCGAATTAGTAGTATCCGCAGAAAGTGCAATTTCTAGAATTAAAAGCATTCAAGGTGAGGTGTCTGAGGACTACTCCTTAGTGTCTACAAATAAGATAAGTTCAAAAAATGAATCTGAAATCATGCCTAAAACAAGTACAAATAATTTAACCAAATCTGCTACACCAGTTTACACCTAAGAATACCTAAGCAAATCTAAAGTGAAAGTCGATTAGATAATTTGAGTTTAGCACCCCAGGAACTAGAGAACAGCGCAAGCAGATATGCTTCTGAGGCAATCAAGTGTGATTCTCAGGGAGCTAGAGGAATGGCAATTGCGAATTATCAAAAAGCCATAGATTCCTTAGTCAAATTAATGCAACTTTACCCAACCAACAAACTTAACAAAATTTACACCGAAAGGATGAGTTCCTATCAAAAAAGAATCGTTGCATTACAAGCAACTCACGGTGTTCGTGTAGAGCCTGTAGTTGATCCTAATGCTAGTCCTGAAGAACGTAAAGAATCCATGAGAAGACATGAACAAGAACAAGATGATGGTAAATTTGAAGAATTGGTAATGAAAGAAAAACCTAACATTAGCTGGAAAGAAGTTATCGGATTAGATGATGCTAAAGGCGCATTACGTGAATCCATTGTGTATCCCACAAAAAGACCAGACCTTTTCCCATTAGGTTGGCCACGAGGTTTACTTTTGTATGGTCCACCAGGATGTGGCAAAACAATTTTGGCAGCTGCTACTGCAAGTGAAATAGATGGTTATTTTGTAAACGTGGATGCTGCATCTATGATGAGCAAATGGCTTGGTGAAGCAGAACAAAATGTTGCAAAGCTATTCAAAATGGCACACAGTCTTAATGAAAGAGAAGGAAAACCTGTAATTTTATTTATTGATGAAGTTGATTCCCTTTTGGGTACTAGAAACAGCGAAGTAGGTGGCGAAATTAGAACCAAAAATCAATTCCTCTCTGAGATGGATGGCGTAAATGGAAAAGGAAAAGATGTTAAATTATATGTCATTGGTGCAACTAACAAACCATGGAGTCTTGATTGGCCATTTTTGCGAAGATTCCAAAAGAGAATCTACGTGTCACTCCCTACTTTGGAAGCAAGAGAGAATTTATTTAATTTGTATACTGCGCCACTCAAAAAAGATATCCGAGTAAAAACAAATGAACTTGCAAAACTTTTTGAGGGATATAGTGCAAGTGACATTAAAGACGTATGTCAAGCAGGTCAACTCAAAGTAGTTCATGAATTATTTGACTCCCCAGAGTATAGAGAACCAGTAGAAGGAAGAGCTCCACTTCAACCAAAAAGTCTTACAATGGCAGATTTTAGACTGATAAAAACTCAAAGAACTCCTAGCGTTTCAATGGAAATGATCCGTGCTTATTACAAATGGAGCGAAGAGTTCAAGGCTCTATAATCTCGGATAAAAATACTATAAAATTTTCCTGCGATCACACTTCACAAAACTTAAATTTCTAATCTAGATGACTTGTCGAGGGTCACTATTAACACCAAAAAAGCCAAACACGTAAACAAGTTTGGAAAACTGATCCTTTCTGATGGCACAGTTCTTAATGGAATGGGGTTTGGTTATTCTACTCGAGTTTTTGGCGAACTAGTTTTCAATACGGGAATGGTGGGTTATACTGAAACTCTCACTGATCCCTCCTATAGTGGTCAAATTCTCACCTTGACATACCCCCTTATTGGAAATTATGGAGTTCCTGATCCTTCATTAAAGGACCATGACGGCATACCAAAATTCTTTGAATCTGACAGAATTCAGGCTCGAGGCTTAGTTGTCCATGATCTTTCAATGGTGGCAAGTCACTGGAGTATGGTGATGACTCTGGACGAATGGCTGAATAAAGAAAATATCCCTGGCATATCTGGAATTGATACTAGGGAGTTAACAAAAAAACTGAGAAGCAGCGGCGTTATGATGGCCGCACTTGTTGTCTCTTCTAAGGAAATTGATGAGGAGGAGATAAAAAAACAACTATCATCTGCGCAAGATTATGCCTCTGAAACATTCATGGATGTAGTATCCACAAAAGAGGACCAAGTATTTGGAAAAGAAAAACAAACTGTAGTTGTAATTGATACAGGTGTAAAAAATGCAATTATACGAAATTTACGAAATATCGGTTATAAAGTAATTAAAGTCCCCTGGAATGCGTCAATTGAAAAAATTCTATCCTACAAACCAAAGGGCGTTGTTATTAGTAATGGCCCAGGCGATCCTCAAAAATGCCAAGATACCATAGATACTGCAAAATTACTTATTGAAAAAAATATTCCGACACTTGGCATATGTCTTGGTGCCCAAATTCTAGGACTAGCAGGTAATGCGGATACATACAAACTAAAGTATGGGCATCGTGGCCAAAACAAACCCTGTATCAATTTAGAAGATGATCATGTCTATGTCACAAGTCAAAATCATGGTTACTGCATCAATCCAGATACTCTAAAGGATTCTGATTTTGATTTGTGGTTTACTAATGCAGATGACAAAACCGTTGAAGGAATAATACATAAAAAACAAAAGTGTATTGCAGTTCAATTTCATCCTGAGGCATCCCCGGGACCTTATGATTGTAAATTCGTTTTTGAAAAGCTGAAAACCTTAATGGAGGAGGAAAAACCTGCCAAAAAATGAATCGTTAAAAAAGATTCTAGTTTTAGGTAGTGGGGCCATTAAAATCGGAGAAGCCGGCGAGAGTCGTTAAAACGACCGTCAATTTGACTACTCCGGAAGCCAATGCCTCAAAGCAATTCGCGAAGATGGACTGAAAAGTATTCTAATCAATCCAAACATCGCAACAATTCAAACCGACACTAGATTCGCCGATAAAGTGTACTTGTTACCAGTTAATGCAAAATATGTAGAATCAATTATCGAGTCTGAAAGACCTGATGGTGTGATGCTGGGATTTGGTGGCCAGACTGCATTGAACTGTGGCGTAAGACTTGACGAACTTGGAGTATTTGCAAAATATGGAACAAAGGTACTTGGAACTCAAATCCCTGGTATAATGGCTACAGAGGATAGACAGAAGTTTAAGGATTCTATGAAACAATGTGATGTTCCTGTACTCAAAAGTTATACGGTTAGTACCTTTAATGACGCAAAAAAAGCAGCAAAGGATCTTGGGTATCCAGTAATTGTGAGAGTGGCATACACTCTAGGAGGTAAAGGGGGTGGCGTAGCACACAACGAGATAGAACTCCACGAAATTGTAGACCGAGGACTTACTGCTAGCATGGTTGGCCAAATTCTCATAGAAGAATATGTAGGACACTGGAAGCAGATTGAATACGAGGTAATGCTAGACTATGGAGGAAATAACGTAATTGTCTGTAATATGGAAAATGTTCTTTCCATGAGAGTTCATACAGGTGACAATATAGTTGTAGCACCCTCCCAAACAATCGATAATCGTGAATACCATCTTTTAAGATCTGCTGGCTTGCGTGCAACAAAACATGTTGGAATTGTAGGTGAATGCAACATACAATTTGCCCTTGATACAGAGTCAGACAAATATGCTGCAATTGAAATAAATCCTAGGTTGTCCCGTTCCTCAGCTCTTGCAAGTAAAGCAACTGGTTATCCTCTAGCTTACATGTCTGCAAAAATTGGACTTGGGTATTCACTCTCTGAGCTTGTTAACAGTATCACAAAAGCCACTACCGCATGTTTTGAGCCCTCTCTTGATTACATCGTTTGTAAACACCCACGTTGGGATTTTGAAAAATTTGAACTTGCTAATCGAAGCCTCGGACCAACAATGAAGTCTGTAGGTGAAGTCATGGCAATTGGAAGAACGTTTGAAGAGGCACTTCAAAAGTCTATTAGAATGTTAGATATTGGAAATGATGGGTTAGTTCTAAATCGTCTTAATGGTAAGACCTATGACGAAGAAGACATTGAGAATCATCTTCTAAAACCAGATGATTTTATTTTGTACTATGTTGCTGCAGCACTAAAAAAAGGAATTTCTGTAGAAAAAATTTACAAACTTTCTGCAATAGATCCTTGGTTTATAGAAAAAATAAAAAACATTGTTGATACAGAAAAAAAATTACAAGAATCACAATTAGAATCTAGATTATTACATAACGCAAAGAAGCTAGGTTTTTCAGATAAACAAATAGGCCGCGCAGTACAAAAAGAGGAATCAGAAATTCGGCAAATTAGGAAAAGTCATGGAATAGTTCCCGTCGTAAAACAAATTGATACTTTAGCAGCTGAATGGCCTGCAAAAACAAACTATCTCTATCTTACTTATGGGGGTAACAAACATGATTTAGAAATATCTGAAAATGATAGAGGAATCATAGTTTTAGGGGCAGGGCCATATCGAATAGGAAGTAGCGTAGAATTTGATTGGGGTACAGTCAACATGGTATGGGGATTACAAGAAAATGGAGAAAAAAATGTAGTCGTAGTTAATTGCAATCCTGAGACCGTATCTACTGATTATGATATTTGTCAAAGACTCTATTTTGAAGAGCTTACACTTGAACGAATTCTCGATATACATGAATTTGAACAAGCAAAGGGTATAGTTACTTCAGTTGGCGGTCAGGTTGCAAACAATCTTACCCCAAAAATATTGAAACATGGCATTCAACTTTTGGGAACAAGTGCCACCGATGTAGATAGAGCTGAAAATCGTTCAAAGTTTAGCCAAGTACTTGATAATCTTCACATTAAACAACCAAAATGGCAAGCATTCTCCAACATTACTGAAGCAAAAAACTTTGCAATTGAAGTAGGTTATCCTGTAATAGTAAGACCTTCATACGTTTTGAGCGGTGCTGCAATGAAAGTAGTCTGGTCACAAGAAGAACTTAAAAAATATGTTAACGAAGCAACCACAGTATCACCAGATCATCCAGTTGTTATTTCAAAATTTATGCTTAATTCACTTGAAGTCGATGTGGATGGTGTCTCTGATGGACAAAATATTGTTGTTGGTGCACTGGTTGAACATATCGAAAGTGCTGGAGTCCATTCTGGTGATGCAATGATGTGCATTCCCCCATGGCGCTTAAATAATAAAATCATAGAAACAATTACCGATTATACTGAGAAGATTGCAAGATCATTTCACATTAAAGGTCCTTTCAATTTACAATTTTTAATTAATGCAGGTCAAGTCTATGTGATAGAATTGAATATCAGGGCATCTCGCTCAATGCCATTTGTTTCTAAATTAGTGAGAATAAATCTAATTAATCTCGCATCTAGAGCAGTACTTGGTCAACCTCTTCCAGAAATACCCAAGGATCACTGGACCAAAATAAACAATTATGGAATTAAAGTTCCGCAATTTTCATTTATGCAACTTGAAGGCGCAGACATTGTTTTGGGTGTGGAAATGCAATCTACCGGTGAAGCCGCTTGTTTTGGTGAGAGCTTTTATGATGCTTTATCAAAAGCTCTAATTTCTGTAGGGTATAATTTACCTGAAGAAGGAACTGCACTAATAACAATTGGCGGTGAAGAAAATAAAGAAAAGCTTCTTCAAACTGCTGCATCCCTTAAAGATCTTGGTTATAAAATAATGGCAACAGAGCATACTGCTGAATTCTTATCAGAAAAGATTGGTGATGTGGACATAGTTTACAAAATTAGTGAACCTCAAAGAAAACCCAACATCGCAGATTTATTATTTGAGCGAAAAATTGATTTCATTATTAATATTCCAAGTACATCTACTTTGGAAAAATATGTAGGAATGCTTTATGATGAATATCAGATTAGAAGAAAGTCATTAGAATTAGGAATTCCAGTACTTACTACTCCAGAAATTGCTGAATCGTTTGTAAAAACTCTTGAATGGTTACAAGAAAATGAACCTACAACACATCCACTAGAGCCTTACAAATCCTTTAGTTAGAGAATTTGATTAATTATTGATTCGTCCCCTATTATGGTGCCATCTAATGTTACAATCCTTGCTGAAGAAAATATTTTTATCCTTTCTAAAATTGGAGAAATCGATTTTTTGTAGTATTTTTTATGAGTTGCATAAAAATATTTGTTAAATGAAGGAACAACTATAATTTCTAATTCTCCTGAGGTTGATGGAAATATATCATGTTTTTCAGTTATTATTGATACCCACACTCTTTGTCCATTAAGAACAGAATCTTCTTGAAAAAATACAGGGTGTACGTGTCCCATAATGATTTTATCAACATGTGAGAAATTTTCTGTAGGCATAGTGTGACCATGAGTTAAAAGAATATTTTCAACAACTACTCCTGCCGAACTTATAAGTGACACTTCTTCTGGAACAAGTTTTTGAATATTTGCATCATGATTTCCAGGTATTAAAATTATGTCAACCTTATCATTTATTTTTTTAAAAAATTTTGGTACATCTTCCCATTCAGATTTTGTAATAGATTTTATACTTGATTTTATATCGCCCAAAAGAATTAAAGTATCAGCTTTTACGGAATCAATGATATCTTCAATCGTACTAATTGTTTCTTGTGTAGTAGTATTTTTTCCAATAAAAATTTTGTTTGTTACTAGATTACTTTCAAAGCCAATGTGTAAATCTGATATAACAAGACTTCGCTTCTTTCCTTCTAAAATTAATGCAGGTTGAGAAGGAACAATTTTTGTTTCTACCATCATAAATATACCCTACCTTTTGAATTAAATCCTTGTGAAGAAAGATCCTAATAAAATAGAATCCGTTCTTTCTGAAAAACGCATCAAACTACACATTTTTGAGCCAAGTCAGAGGAAAATATGGACTGTAGTTGGAAAAGAAAAAGAGTATTGGTTTAATCCAGACCTAAATTTTTGTTCATGTCAAAGCTTCTATTTTAGCTCCATATCTGGTAAACAAGAATGCTACCATCTCAAATCTGCAAACTTGGCCACAAAAGAGAACAAAGTTGAATTAATCAAATTCTCAGACGAAGAGTTTTCTGATTTTATTGGTGGGCTTGTTTCTGATTTGTGATTAATTTTCAACTTAAAAATTCTGCAAGAACGATTTTAGTCACTGAAATTGGAAATGTTGCGTCCCCCTAAGATTTCCATTAATTTTTTCTCTGCTTCTTGTGCTTGATCATTTTTGTATGAATCAAACATGCTGTTCATTCTATCAAATCCATGAGCGCTAACTGAATCTAGGCTTTCATGTGGTAGTTGATCTTCTGCAGGTTGGTTTAGTTTAATCCAAGGTGAGTTATGGGTCCATATGTTGCCCTCTTCATCAATACCTGTATTCTTCCCTGTCATTGTGATTTGTACAGGGTAGCCTTTACTATCCAGAACTGTAACTATTTTTGGTGGATTTAGGGATTTACCGACAACTTCAATCCCTTCATTAAAGTAAAATGTTTTACTATGCCTATCCTGATCCCAAACCGTAATTCCTATTTTTGATTGTTCCATTGGTTCTCTAAACGCAAAATTAAACGTAATTTTCATTATTTTGCCATCATCTTCACCTAATGCATTAACATCCATTAGCATATTGTCAGGATCTTTCATAATGATGGATTGAGCTCCTTTGAAGTCTTGTTCCCATGTAATTTTATTGCTACTTTCACTAACATATTGTTTTTTGTTTAAACCAAATGCTAATTCAACATGTTCGATTTTTCCAGCTCCTCTATTATCATAGATTTTCAAAACTGCTGTGTTTAATTCCCCCACATTGAGTGTTTGAAGTGGCATGTGTGTTTTTAAACTTTCAACATCGGTTGTAAAATCATTAAATGTGAAACCATTATCTACATAATTATTTCCATATCTATCATTTCCTAAAGTTGGAGCATAATCATCACCGCTTCCCTTAAATTGTGATGGTTCAAATTTTGGTTCTTCCTCATCCTCATTTGTATTCTCTTCGTCATCATTGTCAGATGTTACTCCGTCATCATTGTCAGATGTTACTCCGTCATCATTGTCAGATGTTACTCCGTCATCATTGTCAGATGTTACTCCGTCATCATTGTCAGATGTTACTCCGTCATCATCATGTTTTTCTTTTTTCTTTTTGTCATCATGTTTTTTCTTATCTTTTTTATCATGTTTTTCTTTTTTCTTTTTGTCATCATGTTTTCCATTATCTTTTCCGTCATGTTTTCCACCATCTTTTTTTGCAAAAGCTTCATGAGGTTCAGTAGAAACTACGATGAGGAGGATAGAAATTATCAATATTGTGAAACTAACACCTTTGTTCAACAATCACTTTATACGTGCATTATACATAATCAAGGTGGAAATTTTAGTAATTTGATAGGACCAATTTGGAATTAAATATAATGTAAGTTGAAGGCCAATCAAGTGATATCTAAAATCTATTTTGTCACTGGTGTAGCCTTCGTAATAAAAAATAAAAAAATCTAAGAAATTTCTTTTAATTAATTTTCAAAGTGAAATGGTAGATAAATCATCTTTGGAAACTCCTTTCCAAAGACCAATCATTCCTTCAGGTACTACTTGTTCTACTTTGGTAATTTTTTGAATCTTAATGTGATCCGGATTTGGTGGCATCCACAACATGGCCATGTAGTCGCCTTCATTTCCAACTTTGTTTGGTAAAGCTAAAATGATTTTATCCTTTGAAACTCCATTTGAAACAAGCGCATCAATTGATTTTTGTTTTAAATCCATTCTACCATGTAAAAATAGGTATACATCTTTTTCTTTATTAATCTCAGCCATACTTGCTGTTGTACATTAAAGTAAATCAACGTTTCCAAAATTCCAGCAAAAATTTTTCTAAAAAGGGTTAAATTACTAAGAGCGAAAGCTGAATTGTGAAAATCGTTACAGTAGGAAGCAGAGTATTTGTAACAAGTTCCCAACTAGCAGGGATTCAAGGAATAATTGCTGAAACACCAGCTAAAGCCCTTGATGAAATTAAAAAATTAACTGATGACTCTGATGTTGGTTTAGTTCTTGTTAGTGATGACATTTCAGATCCAATCAACGACGAGCTCACTACTTTGAGGACAGAAAAATCTACCTTAGTTTTTTCATTACCTGCTCCAGGAAGCGAAAAAGCAGAAGTAGATTATAGACTCATGCTTAAAAAAATACTAGGTGTATAGATCCTATCTAAATTACATCAAACTCAGTTTTCATTTCAGTCTGTCCTGAAACGTTTTGAAATATTAAACTAGATTTTTTTCGTAAATATTTGTACACAAAAACAATTTCTCCAGTTAAAACTCCTAGTGTTAATAACATCACCAATATCTTGATGTCAGACTTGACAGATTCCATAAGCATTAGAGATAGAGTAAATCCCGTGATGATGATGGCTTGAATAATAGTCAAAAAGACAAAGCGGTTTGTCCAAACTCCAGTTTTTTCTTTATTTTGTACTATTGGGGGCTCTCTTTTTTCTAGCGCTTTTTTCTCAAGTTCCCTATAGTCTTCAAATTTTCTAAGTAGTCTGATTTCTTCGTGATCTGGGGCCTTCTCATCCCTAAATGGCTCAAAATTAGTATCATCCCATCTTGACATACATTTTGTTAAGAAGATCGAATAATAATAGAATCGATGTTCAGAATGACCACAATGTCAGGAAAAAATAAACAATTTTTGAAAATCGTTTAATGTACTTATACCCAACACTCATGAAATTTACCATGAAAGCTGCTTTTGTAAAAGATTCTTCAAGTGTAGTAGTAGAAGATGTAGAAAAACCAATACTTGGAATTGGAGATGTTTTAGTTAAAATGCATGCTTGCGGTATTTGTGGTTCTGATTTAGAGAAAGTCTTTGGAAAATACAGTCAACCATCAACTCGTCTAGGCCATGAACCATCTGGAACTATAGAAAAGGTAGGAGAAAATGTAACAGATTACAAAAAAGGTGATAGAATTTTTGTTCATCATCATGTGCCTTGTTATTCTTGCCATTTCTGTTTACATGGAAATGAAACTATGTGTGAAAAATATTCTGAAACAAATCTTTCTCCATGTGGACTGGCAGAAGAATTTATTGTTCCACAATGGAATGTAAATCATAGTGGAATTTTAAAAATTCCTGATTCTATGAGTTTTGAGGAAGCAGCAATGATAGAACCCCTTGCATGTTGTATCAGAGCTTGGAATAAATTTTCATTTCAAAAAGGGGATTCCACTGCAATATTTGGTGTAGGTGCAACTGGCATGATGCATGTGATGTTATCAATTGTTCATGAATTTGATAAAATATTTTGTATTGATGTAAATGAGTTTAGATTAGAGTTTGCAAAAAAATTCAATATTACTGATGCAATAAAATCTTCAATTCCTGACATAAAACAAAAAATACTTGATCAAACTGATAATCGGGGGGTGGATGTAGCAATAGTTGCAACTGGAAGTTTACAAGCTTTATCTAGTGCAATTGATCTTGTCAGAAAAGGTGGTACAGTAGTTATGTTTGGTGTTCCATCAAAGGGTGCGATGATTAATTTGAACATGAGTGTAATTTATTCAAAAGAAATTACAATGATTTCAAGCTATGCTGCATCTGACTCTGATACTAAAGCAGCACTTGAACTAATACAATCCTCTAAAATTGATGTTAAGAAACTAATAACTCATAGATACAACATTAAGGATTCTCCAAAAGCCTTTGAGCATGCTCATCATGGCGTTGATTCTATGAAGATAATCATTACTAACTGAGAAAGGCTTAAGAAAGGCAAAATTTTTCTTTCAAAATCGAAGAGCATTGGATTGGGGATTACAAAATAGACTTTCTCGAATTATCAAACCTAATAATGGAAAAGGTGTAATGTTAGCAGTTGATCACGGATATTTTTTGGGACCAACTGAACGATTGGAAGTTCCAAGAAAAACAATACAACCTTTATTGAAATATTGTGACTCGTTAATGTTAACTAGAGGCGTTCTTCGAACATCTGTCGATGCACGATTCCCAATACCAGTAGTTCTTAGAGTTTCTGGTGGTTCTAGTATTATTGGTGAAGATCTTTCTAATGAAAAAGTCACAACTAGTGTGAAAGATGCAATTCGACTTAATGTAAGTGCACTTGCTATGTCAATTTTTGTAGGTGCAAAAAATGAACACAATACATTGGTGAATTTAGGCACTTTAGTCAATGAAGCAGAAGAATATGGAATTCCTGTACTTGCTGTAACTGCTGTAGGAAAGGAACTTGAAAAACGAGACGCGCGATATCTTTCACTTGCGTGTAGAATAGCTGCTGAATTTGGGGCTCATGTGGTAAAGACATACTATTGTAAAGATTTTGAAAAAGTTGTAAACAGCTGCCCTGTGCCAGTAATAATAGCAGGTGGACCAAAATTACAGGAACGTGAAGCTTTAGAATTAGCATATAATGCAGTCACAGCTGGGGCTGCCGGTGTGGATATGGGAAGAAACATCTGGCAATCTGATTATCCGGTACCTATGATACGTGCAGTTCGTGCAATTGTTCATGGCAATGTTAAAGTCAATGAGGCATATGATTTGTTTAAAAGACTTTGTAATGAAAATCCATCAGAATCTACTGTGCCAAAAAAACAAACTAAAAGTACAACAAAGAAATCTAAAAAAGCAAAATAATCTGAATTTTTTATTAAGTAATCTAATCGTTAATCTTTGATAGATGTATGTGAACAATTTTCCATGTGGGTTTTTTTATCAAGACAAAAGTTCCTCTGCCGTGAATTACTATATGCTCCCCTGTATACGCCTTATTGTCTACAAGCATTCCTTTTTGCATTAGCTCAAAGGCAACTACTGCACAATTCCCCAAAATACTGATTTTAGGATTTGTTATCTCATAATCATAATCAGAAATACTAACAAATCTTAATTCTTCAAGCATCAAAGTAGTGGAATAATCTTGAAGTTCATACGGAGGAACGTCACTAAAACTTGAAAAGTTTGGATCATCAAGTTGAATTTCGCGAAGAGATGCCAAATTTTTTGTTTTGCCTATCTCAAAAAATTTTTCTATTACATTAATGATTTGTTCTGTTTCTGACAAATTTGATTTTTTTTGTTTTGTGATACATCTAAGTCTTGTGTGTGATATTGACACTGTCTGGGAATATTGAGCTTGCTTGGAAAACCAAAAAAACTCGTATCACAAATTTTGATATTTTTCTAGCAATGTTTATTAATTATATATGAATGCAATAGAATGACTGTAATGAGTAAAATGAGTCCAATTAGCATTTTAAGTATCGTGTTGCTAGTTGACCTGAGTCTGTAAAACTACAGCCTAGTTTTTAACAATTAAAATTATGGTGATTATGTTTGGTGTCTAATATTATGGAAAATATGAATGGCGGAAAAGCCCTCATGAAATCTTTAGAAAAAGAGGGTGTAAAAGAAGTCTTCGGCTTACCGGGAGGTGCAAATCTTCCAATGTATGATGAGCTTTTCAAGAGTAACATTAGACACATTTTGGTACGACATGAGCAATCAGCTGCACATATGGCAGACGGATATGGAAGAGTCAGCAGAAGACCTGGAGTATGTTTTGCAACTTCTGGACCTGGTGCTACAAATCTTCTTACCGGTATTGCAACTGCCCAAGCAGATTCTGCTCCAATGATTGCCGTAACTGGTCAGGTTCCTGTTAAGATGATTGGCAAAGATGCTTTCCAAGAGAGTGATATTATTGGTATGGCCAATCCATGTGTAAAGTACTCATTTCAACCACGAGATGCATCTGAAATTCCTGAAGTTGTACGAAAAGGATTCTATATTGCAGCTACTGGAAGACCAGGCCCCGTTTTAATTGACATACCAAAAGATGTACAACAAAATGAAGCCCCAATGACATTCCCTGAAGAAGTTAAGGTACGTGGTTACCATCCTTGGACAGATCCTGATATTGTTCAAATTGAAAAAGCAATTGATATGTTACTTGCTGCTGACAAACCGATTATTTTGGCTGGAGGTGGAGTAACTATTTCATCAGCGTTTGCTGAATTACAATCCATATCAGAATTATTGATGATCCCAGTTGTAACTACCTTTAAGGGTAAAGGGTCATTTCCAGAAAACCATCCTCTTTCACTTGGGCCAATAGGAATGCATGGACATGCAGAAGCAAACAAACTCATGACCGAGGCTGACTGTGTTCTTGCAATTGGCACCAGATTCTCAGACAGATCGGTTGGAACATTTGAAGAATTTGAAAAACGTCTTAAAATTATTCATATGGATGTAGATCCAGCTGAGATTGGAAAAAATCAAACAACAAATATCGCAGTGGTAGGCGACGTACAGGCTACACTTAGAATAATGGTCAAATTACTAATACAAAAATCTATCAAAAAAACCGAAGGAACAACCTGGCTAAAGCATGTCAAGGAAGTCAAAGAATATTGGAGAGAAAATTTGAAACTTCCAAAAGGTGAGATGACTGCGGCAAAAATACTAAGAAAATTACGGGAAGTTCTTCCAAAGGAGTCTATTACAACAACTGAAGTAGGGCAGCACCAAATGTGGGCCTCGTTATTTTTTGACGTGATTCATCCTGGTACATTCTTTAGTTCAACTGGATTGGGGACTATGGGGTGGGGATTCCCTGCTGCCATTGGAGCAAAGGTGGCAAAACCTGATGTCCCAGTAGTTGACATAGCAGGCGATGGTAGTTTTAGCATGACCGAAAACTCTCTTGCAACTTCAGTTCTAGAAAATATACCGGTAATTGTATTTTTAGTAAACAATTTTTCGCTTGGAATGGTGGCACAGTGGCAACGAACTTTTTATGACAGAAGAATGATTGGCGTTGATCTCAAAAATTGTCCTGACTATGTCAAATTAGCTGAATCATATGGCGCCCAAGGTATAAGAGCACAGTCACTTGATGATCTTGAAAAAGCAATCAAGATTGGACTAAAAAGTGATGTAACTACAGTAATTGATATTCCAATTGACCCTGAAGAAGACGTTTTGCCATTTGTAGCACCTGGTACACCATTAAAGGATATGATATTACCATCATAGTGATAACCATGTGGGCTATAATTTCAATTTTAGTTGAGAACAAACCAGGAATTTTGTTTAAAGTTACTCATCTTTTCAGGTCTAGAAACTTTAACATCGAAAGTATTTCAGTAGGAGTAACTGCAGACCCAGAATTTTCCAGAATGACTATTACTACAATAGGTGACGAAAAACAAATACAACAAATAGTAAAACAACTTGACAAAATGATTGATACTGTAGAAGTACGACGATTAGATGAGTATAAGACCGTGTATCGTGAATTAATTCTTTTTAAGATTAAAATCAATAAAGCATCTGATAGCATGGAGATTAACAAATTGGCAAATGCATATGGCGCAAAGATTCATGACGTTAAAAAGGACTCAATCATGGTTGAGCTTACTGCTACTCCTGACCAGATAAACACATTTGAGGAATTAGCAAAACCATATGGAATATTAGAAACTGCAAGGACTGGTGTTGCTGCTTTACAGAGGACAGGAGCATGAAAGTAAGAATCTTTGACACTACATTAAGAGATGGAGAACAAACTCCAGGAGTTGCCTTAGCACCAGAACAAAAATTAAACATTGCAAAAAAACTTGACGCCTTAGGCGTTGATGTGATAGAGGCTGGGTTTCCAATAATTTCTGAAGGCGAACGCAGGGCCATTAAAATGATTACAAGCGCTAACTTGAAAGCAGAAATTTGTGGCTTGGCAAGAACTAACAAAAAAGATATTGATGCCGCAGTAGATTCTGGATTAAAATACATTCATACCTTTATTGCTACATCTGATATTCACTTAGAGTACAAACTTCATCTTACAAAAGATCAAGCTCTTGAAAAAGCAATCGAATCTGTAGAATATGGTAAATCTCGTGGTCTCCAAGTAGAGTTTTCAGCTGAAGACGCAACAAGAACTGATAGATCTTTCTTAAAAAAGGTATTTGGCGCAGTAGCAAAGGCTGGTGCTGACCGAATAGATATTCCTGATACTGTAGGATATTCCACACCCCAATATATGGCAGAAATTACAAAGGATGCAATTGCAGTAACTAAACTTCCAATTAGCGTTCACTGTCATAATGACTTTGGTTTAGCTGTTGCAAATACAATCTCTGGAATTCAGGCCGGAGCATCGTGTGCACATGTTACAATTAATGGAATAGGAGAGAGAGCAGGTAATGCCTCTCTTGAGGAGTTAGTGATGGCATTGCAATGCTTACGATTTGAAAATAAATGGGAGACAGGAATCAATACAGAATTAATTTATGAAACTTCTAGATACATCTCAAATCTAGTAGGTGTTCCTATTCAACCAAACAAAGCAATTGTTGGAGAAAATGCATTTGGTCATGAATCAGGGATTCATACTCATGGAGTTTTGAGTAATCCATTAACGTATGAGCCAATTAGCCCAGAGCTTGTAGGTCGGCATAGATGGTTTCAAGTAGGAAAACATGCAGGAATACACGGAATTAATGCGATGCTAAAAGAGTACGGAATAGAACCAGATAAGGAACAAACCCAACAAATTCTTGAAAAGGTAAAGGCAATAGGTGACCAAGGAAAGCAGGTTACTGATGTTGAGCTTCTTTCTATTGCTAGTGAAATACTTGGAGAGCGCGGCATCAAGAGAATTGTACAATTAACTGGATTTTCTGTTTCAACTGGAATAGGTACAATGCCATATGCCTTTGTAAAACTAAACATAGATGGAAAGGAAGTATATGCCACTGACTATGGTGTAGGGCCTGTTGACGCGTCATTAAATGCAATACAAAAGATAACTGGCGAAATTGCAGAAGTTCGAGTAAAAGAATATGGTTTGGCATCAATTGCAGGTGGTTCTAATGCATTATGTGAGGTAACAATCAAGGTTGAGGATCCATACGGTAACACGGCTTCTTCAAAATCAATTGGAGAAGATATTGTAACTACAAGTGTTCAGGCAATGATTGATGGTATTAACAGAATAATGCTCAAGAAAATGCTAAAAGAAAAGAAGGTAGACAACTAATCTTTTAAGTTCAGTTACATGAATGTTTTAGGAAGGAAATCAAATGTACAATATATCATTAATTACAGGAGATGGAATTGGTCCAGAACTCTCAGAATCTGCAATAGCAGTTTTAGAGACAATTCATGATAAGCTAGGCTTAAAATTTTCAATTAAAAAACTGCAAGCTGGTGACACGGCATTAAAACAAACAGGCAAAGCCTTACCTGAGGAAACCCTTGAATCAATAAAGCAATCACATGCATGTCTTAAGGCTCCAGTAGGTGAAAGTGCAGCCGATGTTATCGTACGATTACGCAGGATGCTTGATCTTTATGCAAACATTAGACCTGCCAAATCTTATCCTAACATGCCTGCGTTACGAGATGATATTGATCTTGTAATTGTTAGAGAAAACACCGAGGATCTTTATACTGGTGATGAATTTGATATAGATGAAAATATTTCTGTTGCATTAAGAAAAATTTCTAGTCAGGCTTCAAAAAGAATTGCAAAATATGCATGTATTGTTGCAGAACAAAGAAATCAGGAAAAGAAGGTTACATGTGTTCACAAATCAAATGTAATGCGCAAAACCGATGGATTATTTGCCAGATCATGTGAGGAAGAAATACGTAATCATTCTGGAATCACTTTTGAGCAAATGTATGTGGATGCTTGTGCAATGAATCTAATCAGACAACCTCAATCATTTGATGTAATAGTTACTACCAATCTTTTTGGGGATATTCTTTCTGATGAGGCAGCTCAAGTTGTGGGAGGATTAGGTATGGCTCCTGCAGCTAACATAGGTGATAATTTTGCACTTTTTGAACCAGTGCATGGTGCAGCATTTGATATTGCAGGAAAACAAATTGCTAATCCGTCATCATTTATTTTATCAATTAAGATGATGTTAGAATGGCTTGGAATGAAAAACAACGACAAAAAATGCATCGAAGTAGCAGAGAAATTAGAGTCTACTGTATACGATATTGTAAAACATGGAATTAAAACTAAAGATATTGGTGGCAATAAAACTACCATGGAATTTACAAAAGAAATTCTATCAAAACTAGCCTGATTTTTTCAATATTCACGGTGTCAATCTATCAGGATCTCTTGGATATAGAACAACTTCCCGAACGTTGTCTATGCCAATTAATGTAGTCATCAGTCTTTCAAGACCTAAACCCCAACCTGCATGAGGCGGCATGCCCCAATCAAATGTCTGTAAATGATTTGAAAATTTTGACGGGTCAAGGCCTTGCTCTTCTAGTCTTGTTCTAATTTTTTTAGGATCATGTAGTCTTGTACCTCCTGAAGATAATTCTAAATATCCAAATTGTAAATCAAACGACCTTGAAATCTTTGGATCATCATCTTTTTCACGAATGTAAAACGGTTTTAATTTCATTGGCCATTCTATTAAAAAGAAAAATCCCGGATGATTTTTCCCAATAATTCTCAAATGAGAATCAAGTAAGTCCTCTCCAAACTTCAAGTCTTCGCCCGCACTTTTTAATTCTTCTAAAACTTGTGAATATGTAATTCTCTCAAAAGGCGATGATGGAACTTTAATCTCTATGCCTATTGCCTTTTGTTCTTTTTTGCATTTTTCTGCAACGTATTTATACACTTCAACAACTAGTGATTCTAAAACTTCCATCACATCAGTATAGTCCATAAATGCAGCTTCAATGTCTACGCTTGTAAACTCACTAAGATGTCGTCCTGTATGAGATTTTTCTGCACGATAAAATGATGCAATCTCATAGACTCTTTCTAACCCAATTGTCATTTGTTCTTTATACAGTTGTGGACTTTGTGCAAGATATGCTTGCTTACCAAAGTACTCTAGTGAAAATAAATTAGCGCCTCCTTCACTTGCGCTACCAATTAGCTTAGGTGTGTTAATCTCTATGAATTTTTTTTCAGTTAGTGTTTTTCGAATAGATGCTAAAACATGGTGCCGAAGCTTGAAGATGGATGCAGTTTTTTGATTACGCATGTCTAAAGCTCGTGCATTTAATCGATTGTCTATATTACTCTCTAGTCTCCCAATTGGATCAATTGGCAGAGGATACACGGCATTTGCCAACACATCTATTTTTTCTGCCTTGATCTCGCACTCAAAATCTCTGGCTCTGGTTTCTTGAATTTTTCCCTCTACTCTAATGACGCTTTGTCTAGTAATTCCTTCTATCTCCTTACTAGCGTCTTCTTTTACTATAACCTGGGCCAATCCAGTAACATCTCGTACGGTTAGGAAGGTCATCTTTCCTAATTTTCGAAGATCTTCTACCCACCCCCCAAAAATGACTTTTTGACCAATCATTCCAGAGTTAAAATCCTCAATGTTATGCGTACGATTAAACTGCATTAGAACCGACTTTTTCTCACTTCCTTAAAGTTGCATATATCCCTTCTTGCAAAAATCAAATTTACTAGTACATTATAAAAAAAATATGAAATTTCTTGAAGTTGAAAATCTTACTACCAGATATCAAACATCAAAAGGCCTAATCCACGCCTTAGACGATGTCAATTTCTCATTGGATAAAGGTGAGTCTATTGGAATAGCAGGAGAAAGCGCATGTGGAAAAAGTACCCTGGGGCTTTCCATGATACGTATGATTCAGGGCGGAAAAATTGTTTCAGGAAAAATAAATCTTGATGGAGAATCAATTTTAGATCTAACTGAGTCAGATTTTAACCAGAATTATAGGTGGAAAAAAATTGCCATGATATTTCAAGGTGCAATGAATTCTCTTGATCCCGTATATACAATCAAACAACAATTTGTGGAGATTTTAAAACAGCACAAGTATGAAGGTGACTCTGATAAATTAATTTTCAACGCCATCAATTCTGTAAACTTGGATGAGAGTGTGCTAAAAAAATATCCTCATGAACTCAGTGGCGGAATGAAACAAAGAATAATTATTGCAATGGCACTATTATTGAAACCAAAATTTGTTATTGCAGATGAACCAACTACTGCACTTGATGTATTGATACAAGCTCAAATAGTAAACCTCTTAAAAAAATTAAAAAAAGATGGTATGTCAATTATGTTAATAACACATGACCTTGCAATACTTTCTGAAATTGCTGATAAAATTGGGATAATGTATGGAGGAAAAATGATAGAATTTGGAACCCCCAATGCAATTTACAAAAATCCAAAACATCCATACACGCAAGGTCTTTTAGAATCAATTCCGACATTAGACGGTGGAAAACCCAAGTTCATCAAAGGAAACCCCCCAGATCTTCTCTCCCCAAAGGAGGGGTGTAAGTTTATAGACCGATGTCCTGAGGCTATGGAAAAATGCAAAAAGGACCCCCCCAGATTTAAAACAGATTCGGGTTATGTGATGTGTTGGCTTTATGAATAATACTTTACTATTGGCAAACAGGCATCAATAATTCGTAGCATTTCTGAACGAACTACTTTTCTGTCAATTGAAATCCAAACTCTATTAGTTTTTACTGCAAATGAAATTGTCTGAACCTTTTTTCTTTCCTCCCACACAAATTGGTTTTCTCCGAGGTCTTTATCAAAAGCAGCGTCAAGACCTGTGCTCATTGCAATGTTTGAGAATTGATACTGTGCTTGACTTGCATTAAGAAATGGTTTCAAATTTGGTCTTCTATAATATGCTAATAGTTCTCCTTTACTGCCAATTACTCCAACGAATCTGATATATGGACTAATTCTGGAGATTTTCTGGCAAATCATTTGATGTTCTTTTTTAATCAATTTAATATCAATTTCATGATATGATATTTTAATGATTTTGGGATTCTAAAAGCAACCTAGATTGTAATTATTTTTTCAATTTTTAGGGTTAAATAGCGCAACTAAACTGGTTGATTTGTGGATTATGCTGCTTTTTCAGAAGCTCTCTTTCCATTTGCATCTGAACTAGGATATCTGGCACTTGGTCTTGTTAGTTTTTTTGGTTCACTAATTCCGTTTATCCCACTTCCATCATTTGTAGTGCTTGCTACTATGGCAGTAGGTGACCAATTTAATATTCACATATTAGCGATATTGTCAGCAGTGACTGCTACTCTGGCAAAGCAAATAATTTTCTATGTAAGCTATGGAGGTGGACGAATTATTTCTGAAAAGACAAGAAAGAGAATGAAACCTTTTGAAAGATTAGTAAAAAGATATGGTGCGGGAGCAGCATTTGTAGCAGCAGCTACTCCAATCCCAGACGATCTGGTGTACATTCCTCTTGGTTTAGCAAAATACAATCCTAGGAGGTTTTTTGTAGCTACACTTGCAGGAAAATTTGTCCTAAGTTACGCAATAGTTTTGATATCTCACTTTGTTGGGCTTTCTTTAGTTGACCCACTGCTTGAGGATATTAAAGATACTAGCACAATCTACATAGGAATGATAGTATTTGGAGCTTCATTAACAGTTATGGTAATTTTGTTGCTTCGCCTAGACTGGGCAAGAATTCTTGGAAGGTTTGCCCCATGGACTCTAATTGAAGAAGATAAAAAAGATTAGATTTCTATTTTAAAATTCCACAGTTTATCTATTCCATTTTTGATTCCAATTCTTGGACTGGATAAAATTTTGTTAGTCTTTATCCCCTCCGTAATAAAAAGCCTGGATAATTTTGCAAGATCTTCCCCATATTGAATTTTAGTAATCTGCATAGCTTGCGTTAGCTTTGCAGGGCCATTTGTCAAGTTTGCAATCGAATCAATTTTACGATTTTTAATCATCTCATTAATTCCCTGGTCAGGTTTAATTGAACGAATTAAAACTGCACCTGCATCATATGTCTTGCTTCTAGCTACTGCATTGATACAGTAATGCATTCCATAAGTAAAGTAGACATATGCTATCCCAACCTCCCCAAACATGACTTTGTTTCTTTCAGTCAATCCCCTAAATGCATGACTGGCAGGATCATCTTTGTAACGATATGCTTCTGTCTCTGTAATGATGCCAGAAATTATCCTACTTCCTATTTTTCTAACAAGTATTTTGCCAAGAAGATCCTTTGCAACATTTACAGTATTTCTTGCATAAAATGATCTAGGTAACACTTTCATGTTCAAACTGGATCTCACAGTTCTTTGATACCATTTACTAATTTTTTCATATCGTTTTCTAGTGACTCTAAAAGTTTTTGATTGTAGATTACTGCTGCTGGGTGTATCGTTAAAAAATATAAATTACCATCTTTTTTTACAAATTTTCCACGTTCCTTTGTAATATTATTGCCACCTAGTATCGATTGATAGGCAGTGTTTCCCATAATGCAAATAACCTTAGGTTTGATAATGCTAATTTCAGATTCGAGATATTTTTTGCAAGATTCTTTTTCTTCTTGGGTTGGAACTCTATTATTTGGAGGTCTGCATTTTACTACGTTTGTTATGTACACTGATTCCCTTAAAATGCCTGCATTTTCTAGAGCTGCAGATAATTTTTTTCCTGCAGCCCCAACAAACGGTTCCCCTGCATTGTCTTCGCTTCTCCCAGGTGCTTCTCCTATGAAAATTATTTCTGAGTTATGATTTCCTTTTCCAGGCACAGAATTTTTTCTGGTTTTACACAGATCACATTTTGTGCAAGTTACTACTTGATTTCTTATCTCTTCTAGCGAGCTAAACGTCATCTAGGCGCTCCTAACAATTGCAGTTGCTCTAATGGATGGTCCACCATTTCCCATAGCCATGGATTGCATTGGGTCTCCTTTTCCACAATTTGTAATTGGTCTGACCGTAAAGTCTTTCCCACAAGCATCAATTGATTTAAAAAAATCGGGAGCTGTGCCTAATACTATTACATCTCTAAGTAAATCTGTAATTTTCCCATTTTCAATTTTTTGAGCAAATTGGCACGAAATACTCCAATTGTATCTTTTCATATCGATTGAAGGAATTTTCATATTTGAAATCAAATACCCATTTTTGATATCTGCAACCATTTCCTCTGGTTTCCAATCTCCCTTGTCAATACATGTGCAAGCCATTCTAATTAGTGGCATAAATCGATATGATGAGGCTCTCATGTTTGCACTTGGGCACGTGTGAAAAATTTCTGCAGTTTCGCGACTCTGCATATGGTTTGAAAGTACTCCATTTTTAACAAGCTCTGTTCTAGTAGCCTTGTTTCCTTCATCATCAAAACCATAATGCCCAAGCGTACCTTCAAGCGTAGGATCATCAAAGACATTGAGATAATCGGAACCAATTTTTTCTTCTAACTTTCCTGCCCACCATGCTCCTCCAGCCCATGCCATTTCTTTTCCAAGTACTCTATCTGCTTCAGATGGATGACCAAGTATTTCATGTGTTAACAGTGCAACAAAATCTGGATTCATAACTACTGTAGTTTTTTCTTCTTTGATAGGTTTAGCATCAATGAGTTGTGACGCCTTGTCTGAGATAAATTTTGCAGTTTCCCTTATTTCTCTCTCAGTGGATAATTTCTCAATACCGCCTCTCCCACCTTCAGTAATATTTACAGATTGAGTCAATCCATTTTCGTGTGCAGTAGCTGAAAGGTCAGCTATAACATCTGAAAAATTTTGATGTATTTTTGAGCCTTCGCTACTTACAAACAATTTTGATACTATACTATAGCTCATACTGACTTGAGATTTTATAATTCGTTTATTCTGGTGGATAATCTTATCGCAGTCATATCCAATTTCTATTAGATCCTCAATAGTTGGGATAATTTTTACAGGAAAATTTATTTTTTCATTAACTGTAGTAACATTCCCAATTGTTACTTTATGCTTTTTTTTTGATGAATAGTAAAGTGCAGCTTTTGCAGCTTCTTCTATTCCTCTTTTTACATCATCAAAAGTTAAAGGATTGGAAATTGAAAAAAAACTCCAGGCTCCTTCATTTAAAACTCTTATTCCTAAGCCTTGGTCATTTTTTGTTGTAGAATATTCTATTTCGTTATTTTCTATGACAAAACCTTGCTTTGAAGTAACATCTGTTCTTACATCACAGTATTGACATCCTGAAAATAAAGCATGTTTCACAGCCTTTTCTGCAAAATCCTCTAGGTTTTTCTCCACATCTGCAATTAGCTTTGTGGCATTGCTAAATCTTATGTAATGCCTGAAATTGCAGGCATTGTGAAGTAAAACTCGTCTTCAAAACTATCATCCGTTTTACCCTGCTTTTGTAAGGCAACAAGGTATGCCCTGCCATTAGAGTAAAAGTCTCGGTTATAGTCTGCTATGATCTCCAAGCTTTCCATTGCCATGATAGGCTGTAGCAAAAACTCCATGTCTAGGCCTATGTCTTATAATTTTTAGTTTTTAGATCAGAATGATTTACTATCCGAAAGGTTGTTAGGTTTTTGGCAAAGTAAATGAAAAGGTAGCCCCTGTTCCTGGAGTGCTTTCAGCTAAAATCGTGCCTCCATGCTCTTCTACTAGGCCTTTACAGATAGCCAATCCTAGTCCGCTACCTCCAACCTCTCTAGTCAATGAGGTATCAACTTGATAGAATTTTTTGAAAAGATTCTCTTGATTTTCCACAGATATCCCAGGACCATTATCTTTTACACTGATCTTAACTTCTTTGGGTAAATCTTCAACAAAAATCTCAATTAGTCCTGAGTTAGGTTCAACAACATCTAAGCTATTTTTTAACAAATTTGTTAACACTTGCCTTATTCTTTCTGGATCATGTGGTACAATAATTTTTTTATCCAAATGTTGATTTATCGTAATTTTATTTTCTATTGCACGAGGTTGTAAGGATTCAACAGCTTTTTCTATGGTGTCTTTAATGTTATGATTTTCTTTTTTTACAACTAATTTACCAAGTTCAAGTTTTTGTGCATCTAAAAGATCAGAAATTATTCGTAACAATGACTCAGAACTTGATTTTATAATTTTCAAACGTTCTTTTTGTTTTTCAGTAAGTGGCCCTAGATGTTCTCCTAGCAGAATATCTACATAACCTTGAATTGGAACTAGTGGTGTTTTTAATTCGTGTGTAATCATTGATAAAAATTCATCTTTAGCAATGTCAGTTTCTTTAGCTTCTTGGGTTTTTTGTTTAATTGTATCTGACATTATGTTAAATGAATTTACAAGCTCACCAATTTCATCATCCGATTTATAATTAATTTTTTCACCGTATATGCCTTCTTTAACCCGAGATAATGCTCTTGTAATTATTTCAAGTGGATTAAGAGATTGTCTTACTACAATTATTACAAGGAAAAAAATTGCAATATCTACAACTAAAAGTGTTTGTACAATAGTTCCACGTTGTGAACTACTTTCTTGCAATTGTTGGTTCCATGAATCAAGTAAATTATCAAGTGATGATGTAAATTCTATTTTTTGTATTTTGAAAGCGTTATAGGCAGAATCAAATTCCTCTGTACGTAATGAATTTTTTTCTAATATGCTAACTCTTAGCTCAACAGCTTCCCATAATGGATCTAGTTGTCTTAATGCGTTAGAGTTTTCCCTTGGAATGGGAATCAAATTTTCAGGGTTTTCGCCAATGCTGTCTAGGTTTAGATCATCTGTAGGATTTTGTAATAATTTTCTAATTCCTGCCTCAAATGCTATTCTATCTTTTTGAAGCTTTTCTCGAACCCCCTCTTCTTCTCCAATTGAAATCAGTAAGGCATTTTGTCCAATACTTTTTGCTAATTCATGAAGCTCGGCTGAAATCTCCTTATGTCTATTATATTCTCGGTCAAGCTGATCAATTTCTTTCATTACAGAGTCTGTAGTGAGAGCCATCTCTCCATTTTTTCCTAGAATGTAATTTAATGCGTCTTTTGCTTCATCATTAGATACTGCAAATACCTGGATTTGTTCAAGACCCTGTCTGACATCTTTCCAAGAATTTTCAACCTCAGTGTATTTGCCCATTAGATTAGAAGGAACAGTAACAATTGACTGCCCCCTAATTGTTCCACCCGTTCTTAAGATGTTAAGAACTGATTCGAATTGATTTGTTTCATCCTTTAAGGCTTCTCTATCAGATTCAATCCCATTGGCAATAGAGTTTACAAGACTAGCTAGAGTTTCTATTTTGACTTTAAGATCAGCTGCCCGAATAATTGTGTAAGACTCGTCTGTACTTTCCTGTTGGGCTTGATATAATAAAACAAGATTTACTCCAGCTGCTGCAATAAGTATTCCCACTAGAAAGTATGCTTTTTGGATTATTTTCAATACTTAACCTGTAAATTTCCAGAGAGTATAAAAATCCCGCTAAAACCTTTTAGATATAAGATCAAATGTCTGATGAATTCATTAAAGTAGCAACTCTAGAAATTAAGGATGAGATCGCCTCTATTAAAAAAATCTTAAAATCCTGTAAGGATGATTCAGATATATTCAAAAATTCAGAATCAATTGAAAAGCATATTCATAAAATTAAGGGACTTGCTCCAATGATGGGCAAAAAAGTATTAGGAGAAATTGCAGCATTAATTGATAAACTGCTAAATCATATCATTGAGGGTCAAAATCTAGCAGGAATTTATTCTACATTATGTGAATCTAGTGTTTTTATGGACCAATCTCTTCATGGTTCGGATCATAGCTTTCACGAAATAAAACAAAAGATGGCAACCAAATATTCGAAATATTTGGACTAATCTCTCTCTTAAATAACAATTCTGACATTACTTGATATGGCAAAAGTAATGGTAGCAGATGATTCAGATGCTATTAGACAAGTTCTAGAAGACATCCTCTCAATTGGACATCATGAGTTAGCTGGGGAGGCAATAGACGGTAATGAGGCAGTTGAGAAATTTAACCAAATACAGCCTGATCTATTACTATTAGATCTAGCAATGCCAAAAAAAGATGGACTGACTGTAGTAAAAGAAATAAAGGAATTTTATCCAGAAGCAAAAATTATTCTAATTACTGCTAGCGATAATCAATCTATAATAAAACAATGCCTAGACGCAGGGGCTAGTGCCTCAATCTCTAAACCGTTTAACTTTGATAAAGTACTAAAAGTCATTTCTGATACACTTGCACTCTAACCTGTTAGATTAATTCATTTTCTTGATTCTCAAACATAATTTTAGTTATGAATAAAAGTAGCATGGTGTAGCTTGAATTATTGTCTAAAATTGTAATTGATACAAGTGTGATAATTAACGGCCAAATCAATAAGTTAATCGAATCTGGAACTATTAAGAATTCAGAAATTATAATCCCTGTAGCAGTTCTTGATGAATTACAATCACAAGCAACACAAAAAAAAGAACAAGGGTTTACAGGATTAAATGAGATAAAAAAACTTCAAAACATCTCAAAACAATATGGAAATATAATAAAATTTGAAGGCATACGTCCAAGTTTCGATGATGTAAGGTTATCTGATCGTGGGAGAATAGATGCAATTATCAAAGACATTGCAAAACAACATGATGCGATTCTTTACACCTCAGATAATGTACAATCTTTAGTTGCACAAGCAGAAGGAATTGAAGTTAATTATCAAAAATCTGATCTAAAGCAAGAAGAGTTAGAATTTCTAAAATTTTTTGACCCACAAACTATGAGCGTTCATCTAAAAGAAGGCCTAAAACCAATGGCAAAAAGAGGAAAACCAGGTTCCTTTAGCTTACAAGAAATCGAAGATAAATTATTGACACGTGATTATCTCAAAAACATTACAACACAGATTTTAGATGTTGCTAAACTTGATGCCAAAACCAATATAGAAATTTCAAAAACTGGCGCAAAAATAATTCAGCATAAAGACTATCGAATTGCAATTACTTACCAGCCATTTTCAGAAGGTTACGAGATTACTATAGTACATCCAATTGTACGTTTATCGATGGAAGATTATGATTTATCGGATAAACTCAAAAAAAGATTTGCCGAGAGTGCAGAAGGAATCATTATTTCTGGACCCCCTGGTTCTGGAAAAAGTACATTGGCCTCAAGCGTTGCAGATTTCTATCATAAAACAGGAAAAATTGTTAAGACATTTGAATCCCCACGTGATTTACAAGTAGATCCGGCAATAACGCAATACACAAGATTAGATGGAAGTTTTGAAAATTCGGCTGACATTTTACTTTTGGTGAGGCCAGATTATACTATTTTTGATGAAGTTAGACGTCGCGAAGATTTTCAAACATTTTCAGAATTAAGGCTTGCTGGAGTGGGTATGGTTGGCGTCATACATGCAAACTCTCCAATTGATGCAATTCAGAGATTCATTGGAAAAATAGAATTGGGAATTATTCCAAGTGTAATTGATACCGTTGTTTTTGTGAAGGACGGGAAAATCTCCAAAGTGTACCAACTTGATCTCAAAGTTAAAGTTCCTTCTGGCATGACAGAACAGGATTTAGCAAGACCTGTAATAGATATTCGTGATTTTGAGGATAATACTTTGGAATATGAAATATACACCTTCGGCGAAGAAAATGTCATCGTTCCTGTTCCAAAAAAGACAGCAAAATTTGGAATTGAAAAACTAGCTGAAGACAAAGTTAGAGATACCTTTAGACGATTTGATCCTCAGGCAGAAGTTGAAATTTTATCTGGAAACAGTGTTAAAGTCAAGGTACGTAAACAGTTTATCGCATCAGTTATTGGCAGAGGTGGTGCAACAATTAATGATTTAGAAAAAATACTAAAGGTACACATAGACGTAGTGCCAAAAGACTCTTCTGAAACCCCCTCTGATGATTTTGAATTGCCGTATGACTTTTCTGAATCTGGCACTTCTTTACTGTTTAATGTTGGAAAAGAGAATGTAGGTAATTCAGGCGATATTTATCTGAACAATGAATATCTTACCTCGTCTAGAGTTACTAGAAAAGGTCAAATTAAAATTCCAAAACACTCTATCCTTGGAAAAAGATTAATGAAAAATGCTTCTTCTAGAGAATCTATTCAAATCTTTATTAAAGATTAGACTAATTTTTTATTAATTTTTAAGCCTTGTTAAATATTATTAAAATTTTGAATGATTTTTGGGTTTGATTTTAAAAAAGTAATAAACTTTCTTAACTGCCTAATAGTTTTTGGGTTAAGGTGATGTTCAATTCCCTCAGCATCTTGATTAGCTGTATCATGGCTAACTCCTAAAATCTCAAAAAATTCTAGGAGAATACCGTGCTTTTGTCGTATTGCGTTAGCTAATTGATTTCCTTTTTGTGTTAGGTTAATTCCGTGGTACTTTTCATACTCTAAAAATCCACTTTCATCTAGTCGTTGCAGCATTTTTGTTACACTTGGAGCACTAACATTCATGTATCTTGAAATATCTAGAGTCGTTGCGTATCCCTTTAGTTCTACTAGCTCTAAAATCACTTCAAGATAATCTTCCATTCTAGTGCTAGAGCCAGTTCGTGCAGCTTTATGAGCTGCCTTTATTGATTCCAGTCGTTTTGTATCTTTTTTATTCAAACGTTCTCTTACTTGGAGATTGCTTGAATATAATTTAGTGTCTACAAGATTACAGGTTTGGCATATCAACTATCATAGATGTTACTAATTTTGACCATAGAGTAACCAATCTTGATCTTCGAATTTTATCTAATTTTACCAAAATATGACAAAGGAATGAATAACTTGCTTAATCTAAAATTAAAAAAAATGAAGACAATATCAGAATCTGTAACAAGAAGAGCGATGCTTTATTCTGATTTATCCAAAGTTGATGATAAGCGAACTGTAACATCCTTGCGTGCATTGCAAAAAGCTCCCGCTCCTGGGAAAACACTAAAAAAAGTTGGATTTATCATATTTTGGATACCAGAGCCAACCGGAATTACAAATGCTATTGGTGCCCCGATGATTTTAGCTGGCAAATATCTTGAAAAAGTATACAATGGTTCAACAATACACGATATTGGGCATGAAACAAAAAATGCTGTCTCCTCAATTCATGATTTTAAAACATCTGTACTCTGATCATTACTTTTAGTTTTTATGCAGAACCTTTTCGTCTAATTGTATGACTTCAAGAATTCAGGTTTTAGTTCCAATAACTATAGCTGCTGTCATAGTAGGTATTGCCGGAATCATGTCACTTCCAAGTGATGTAAAACTTGAATCAGTAGAATTTCCAAGGGGTACTGTCAAAATCGATGGCATAGTTTTAGAAGTTCAAATAGCTGATACCGACCCACGCCGAGCAAGGGGATTAATGTTCCAAGAACAACTTCCACTTGATGAAGGAATGTTGTTTGTGTGGGATGATGCTAACAAACGTTCAATCTGGATGCTTAACATGCAATTTCCACTTGACGTAATCTGGATTGACGATAACAGCCAGGTAGTGTTTATTGAAAAAAATGTTCCTCCCTGTAAGACTGCATTAGAGACTGTAACGTGTCCTTCTTACAAAGGTGGAAGCAATGATGCAAAATATGTATTAGAAGTTACCGCCGGATTTGTAGAGGAATTTAAAATAACTACTGAATCAACATTAGAAATAATTTCTATCTAGAATACATCACAAGTTTTGCAAAGGCTTATCTTAGTTAAAATAAAAAATCTGTAAAGTGCATAAGAAGAAATTTTTATACATTGGTATATCCGTAGCAGTTTTAGCTCTAGCCGTTAGCATTAGTTTTAGTCTATTTAATAATGATGTAAAATTAATCCCAGAATCATTTACTGAATTAAAATTTACATATATTGAATCTAATGCCAAATTAAAAGAAAGTTTAGCGTCGCACGGCATATCAATGTCTTCCCCAGTAAAATTATCAACAATAAAAGATATTGAAAAATTCTGTTCCTTTTTTACAGATAAGAACAAGCAAGATCAAGTAGACTATTGCACCTCAACAGAACTACGCGATTCTGATGGAAAATTCCTAGGAAACATCCACATGGTGGGTTCTCGAAATATGCCAAAAATTGTTCTAGTGTTAATTCAAACTGATCCCTTCATGCAAGATCTTGATGAAATAAAATCTGTGTATGATGTTGTGATTGAAAACTTGGTCTGTAATTGTTGGGAGGACGTAAAACCTAGCACAATTGAAACAGTTAGTGATTGGGTCGACAGACAGAAGAATTTTCACACAAGTGATGTAAAACCTACAAGTACATCAAACCTAAGTATTATGGGGATTAATCTTCAAATGGAATTAACTACCAATACCGAAGGATACCTCTGGAAATTGCTAATATCAGGCTAGTTTCTAGTACATCTGAAAAAAATTCTTAATTCCTAGTTTAACCTAGAAAAGACATGAAATATTGTCATGATTGCTTAACTCCAATTAATCGTTATTCATCAGAGGAATATTGTATTTTTTGCAAAAGAGATAGAGCCATTAAAAAAAATCCAAACTCTGTAGCCTAAACCCTTTTTTTAGAAAATCTGAAATACCTTGGCAGTATTGTTGTCGGCTTATGTTAACTTTATAGAAGTAATATTTTCTATTGAAGGTTATATTGTTTGAAGAACTTTGGTTAATTCCACTTGGGTTTGTAGCCGGCTTGTTAGGTTCTATAATTGGTCTTGGAGGCGGAATAATTATTGTACCTGTCCTCACTTTTTTTGGTTATCCTCCCACACTGTCTGCTAGTAATAGCATATTTGCAGTTTTTAGCAATGCTGTTGCGTCATCAATTTCTTATGCCAAACAACAAAGGATACAATATTTTATTGGATTAAAACTTGGTTTACTTTCAATACCTGGAACTATCATTGGCGTATTCCTTTCCTCAGATATCACTCCCTCCTTATTCAAAATTTTATTTGCGTTAATTTTGATCTCTGCAAGCATTTACATTTTTTCAAAAAGAAAGATTGAACCAAAAAGTCATAATCTTTCAAAACAAATTATGATTCTTGCAGTAGGTGCCAGTTTTTTAGCTGGAATAATTTCTGGATTATTTGGAGTGGGTGGTGGAATAGTATTCGTACCATTGATGGTTATTGCTATGGGGCTGTCAATGAAAAATGCCGCACCCACATCTCAATTCATCTTGTTGTTTGCTTCTGTTTCAGCACTAGTAACGCATAGTATCTTAGGGCATCCAGATTATTATCAAGCACTATTGCTTGCAGCAGGTGCTTTTGTAGGAGGTCTAGTAGGAGCAAGACTATCAATTGAAATTAAAGAAGGCGCATTAAAAATTCTTATTTCAATAGTTATGATTGCTGTTGCAGTGAAACTTTTTATTGATTCGTTGGGGGCTCCTTTTTGATTCTATACAGATTCTGTTTTGATACTACTACTAAATCTCCATTTTGTTTTGTACCTTCATAGTCTATTGCAATTTTACCATATTCTTCATCAACATCTTCTTTTGAAGACAATGTGAATTTTATTTTCAAAACCTCGTCAGTTTTAAGTGGTTTGAGAAACCTAGTGCTTCTGTTGTCCCATTTAGTATCCCCATCTGTGCCAATAAAGATTAAGACATTTCCATAAATCTGACTGAGTCTGGTGAATTCTCCTTCCATTCTAGATAGGATTGCTCTCCCAGAAACTAGTTTATTTTTCGTAGTTGGATCATCTAAAAGAACATTTTTTACTCGTGAAAACTTTAGATATTCTTCTAGTTCCTTTTCTGAAACACTAAATGTGGAATAGAATTCTTCTCCTACCTTGAGTTCTGAGAATTTTTTCATTCTATCTTACTTCATCTACACAGAAAATGACTTCAGCAGATGCTGGAGAATTCTCTGATATGAAAAAATTCAATGCTTGAGATATTCTTTCATTTTTAGGCTCTTTTCCATCAACAGTTCCAGGTAAGACCAAAAATGATCTAACTTTTGATTCTAATACATCACTTAATTCTTGATTAACCGTTGTTGTAAATGGTCGTAACGCCCCCCGAAAGACTTCAACCTTTGCCCTGTCTGCCCCTGAAATCTTTGTGCCAACTGGCAGGTCAGGACCTATGGTTATAATCACTCCACTTTTATTTTTATACAGTCTTGGGTCTTTTCCGCCACCTGGAACAAAATGTTCCAATGCTCGTTGTATGACAGTAGCAGGAGTGTTAATGAATTTATCAACCAGGGCGTCCCACTGGCTTCTTGATAACTCAATTAATTTTGAAAATTCTGGAACTCTTCCTGTAATGTGAATCACTGCACCAATCTCTCCCATGTTCTTAGAAGCTGTTTCTAGCCATCTCTGAACTTCATTTGGGTTTTTTATATCTGATACATGAGAATGAAATTTGCCACTAATAAAATCCTGTAATTCCTTTGGGGTATTTTCTGATATAATGCAAACTGCTTTGCCCCCATTTTTCTCTATATGCATTGCTAGATATTCAACTCTCTCTGCGTCTGTCTTATCAGTTGCATCAATTGTAAAAACTATCGACTTGCCATTAAATCTGGGCTGGGCAACACTTGGCGTTGCTCCTGCAATATGTGCTCTGACTGGATAAAACACTCTATCTCCTGGTATGACTTTGCCGTTAAGAATTTTGGCCATTTCATCATCTGCAAGACATAAAACAGTTTCAGCAACTTGTGGTTGGGATAAGAACTGTCCATCTGCAATCATTTTAGATGTGTTTAATTGAATTTTCTCAGCAACATTTTTGATTTTTGTTAAAAGGTTGGTTAACGTTACAGATAATTTCTTAGGATCTCCGCCTCTAGTTTTTGCCAGATTTTCGGCTGCTTTTGTAATTCCTTGGCTAATAACAGACTCTTCTTCACCTAATAGAGGAACAATTTCTTTATTTACAGTCTCTACTTCAATTGGTGAAAGATCCTCAAATCCACTGACGCGTAAAAATTCTGAGGCAGCTTTTGGATAAACAGTTTTGTAAATTCTATCAGAGTGCACTGGGCCTGGATTTGTAGCAATTGAGATTATTCCTTTATCTACTAATTCCCAAGACATTGCCTCTGCTAGTCTATTTTTTGCACCTTGTGATGCAGTGTAAGGGTCTCTGAATCTATAAGGACGCTGTTCAAGTGGTCTTTCTTCTGCAAAGAAAGTTGAAATTGTAATTATCTTTGCACCCTTTTTCATTACTTTGAGAGCCTGTACTGATGTCCAAAAGGTTCCTGTAAGATGAATCCCTATAGTGCTTTTGAATTCATCTAGATCATCATTAGCAAAACAAGTTACAGGGCCTGAAACTCCTGCATTATTTACTACTACATCTACGTTGATTTTTGAGCTTGCAAGAGAATCAAACATATCACTAATACCTTTCTCATCACTTACATCAACTCCTGAAAATATTTTTACAAATGCATTACTTTTAATCTTTGAAATTATTTCCTCAAGGATTTTTTTAGTTTCTTCAAGTGGCTCTCTTCTTCTTCCAAGAATTATCACGCTAGCTCCATTTTCTGCAAACTTTTTTGCAATGGCTTGACCGATGCCAGTTCCACTGCCAGTAATTAAGACAACTTTCTCTTGAAATTTTAACATTGACAGAATGATGACCTTTTTGTATTATTTAATTGGATCATCTAATGCTTGAATTAATCTTTATTTGAGGGGTTAATTCATCATTTGATATGCATGATTCTGAACCTGACACTATAGTATTGAAGACATATCCTCAGCGATTAAGTGAAATTTTATCTAAAATAGGTATAGAATCTAATTCCAAAGATATTGGAACTGATGAAATTGAAAAAGGTGATTATTACAGCAGGTATTTTACGCAAACACCTAGGATGGTTACCAATAAAGGATGTTTAGAAATTAAAAAAACTAACATCGATGCTGTACAAATAATTCAGAAGGGCTAGAAGATGCAAGATCCAAATCCACTTCCTTGGGGCGCACAGGATAGATTTCAAGCTCATTTTATTGTTAGAAAAAATACTGGAAGAAATAATACTGATTTTCTTGCTAGAACAATTCTTTCGACTCAGGGTCATTTTGGTTCAAAAAAAATTCAAAGCGTAAAATGGAATGGTGGAAAGTTAGCAAAAAAACTCGATGGCGATTCTGCCCTTGCAGAAATGATTCAAAAGCAACCAATCAATGATGCTACTATTTTTGTTGATCCAACAGAGAATGCTGTCAGAATTTATGGAAAATGGAAAAACAATTTTGAATTTGGAATATCAAAAGAATTATTTGAAATTTATGACAAAATAGCAGGGCACATTAAAGCCCTTTAAGCTTTCCACCAGTCAAGTGCTAAATAATTTACATCGTCTTTTCCATGCGGTATTGCTAAAATGAATTGTTTTCTAACAGTAGTAGCTAATCTTCCAGCAAGCACTACTCCTGTTGATGATATAGAATCAGTTGTATTGTAAACCTGAACCAAGTATGGTGCATGATCTATTCCTGGACCTTTTTGATACACTGCAAAATCACATCCGAATTTAATTCCTGGATTAATTATGTACCCCTTATCTCTAAAATTTTTGTAAACTAAAAATTTTTTATCAAAATTATGGTATTCATTTCTGCAAATTTCTAACATTTCTGTTTCTGTAATCTTTTTTTTTGCTTTGTAAATACTAATTATTGATTTTTGAAGCAAATAATATCCTTCCATAAGATCTAAAATAAGTGGAACATTAATTTCATTTATTTTTGGTTTTGGCATACCAATTGGTTTTCCATAATACCCATTTGTGAAAAGTTTTTGAGAATCCTTAATATTCCAAACAACAATTCGGTTATCGATTAATTCACTTTTCAACCTATATGCTCAATGCTAATAGAATGAATGAATCTGAAACCTCTTGGCATTTATCTGCCATCTCCTCAATACCTTCAATTACGTCTTTCATTAACATAATTTCCTTAGTATTTGTGATTTCATTTAAAATCTTGATAGTTATTGTTCGATATTTTGTATCAATTTCTCTCTCAATTTTCTGGGTTTCTTGAGCAAGATCAATTGAATTTGAAGCATTTGTATTTAGACTGCGAATTATTTCATTAAGCTTGTAAACCTCATCTACTACTAGCTCAATTAATTCGGTAAGATCTTTGTCTAAATCTGCAGTCTTTAGTGTAGCAGGTTTAATGTTAGATAACTTGAATGAGATACCAGTGATGTATCCTGCAATCTCATCCATGGTATAGGCCGTGTTAAGGAGATTCTCTCTATTCATGATGAGGCCTCCGACGTCTGCAACGTCTCGTGTGATCTTTCGGCGAAGAGCCTCTACCTCATCTTCAATGTTGACAATTTGCTCTAGAGTGTTTTTTACTTCTGCCTTATTTTTTTTCATCATAAACTCTGGTAGAGTAGCTAAACTCCTTGCAGCATTTAGAATTCTATTAATTTCATCTTGTAAAACCGCTATTGCTTTTCTCTTTGCCTGAACCTCCAATTCCCCGCTATACATGTACGAAATTTGTTAACTATAGAAAGTTAATTTAAACCCTTGTGAAAAAACACCACATCAACAAATTGAATTAGCCTCAGTCTGTGTTCTGAGTAATTTTTGTTTGACCTTTGTACAGAGAAATCACTTCTTGATCCGTTGAAGCATTTTCTGGAGATTTTTCCATTCTTATTTTACCTGTAAACTTTGGAAATCTCAAAGCCAAGCCACTTCCTTTTCGTATAACATCTTGAGCAGTTTTATGAATCGGACTAAGCGTGATTTCAGATGCAACAATCTCAATTACAAGTTCTGGCTCAAACCATACATCAGCTTCCATCTCACTTTTTATTCTAGGGTTTTTCTTTAGAGTTACCTTACTTGATAGTATTTGATAGAATTGGTCTAAATTTTCGTCGGTAAAACCTGTTCCAACTTTACAAATACTTGGGAATGTATCGTCATCATCATTGTAAGTTGCTAAAAGTAGAGTTCCATACTTGCCAGTTCTTCTGCCTCTTCCAAAGAATGCACCAATTACAACCAAGTCTAAACTATCACCTAAATCATTTCTGTACTCTCGCTTTAGCTTTAACCAATTACTTCCTCTTGCACCAGCTCTATATGGCGCATTTAGATCCTTTAGCATCAAACCTTCGCATCCTGCATTAATTGAATTTTCTAGAAAGTCTTCAATTTCGCTTTCATTTGTTACTAATATTTGAGGAATTACTTTGGTAAAATTATCTTCAACTACAATATCGTTTAATAATTTTCGTCGTTGTTCATAGCCCAAGTCCAAGCAACTTTTTCCGTTTGCGTATAAGACATCAAACAAATTTACAGTGATTGGATACTGTAAAACTGCCTTCTCTACATTGTATTTTCTTCTTCTATGCATTAATTCTTGAAATGGTAAAAACTCTCCACTGTTTTCATTAATAGCAACTGCTTCAGCCTCTAATATTGCATTTTTTACTTTTAGTGCCTTTGGTATATTTTCAACAATATCTGGATAATAGCTTCTAATGTTTTCTAGCCTTCTTGAAAAAAGATCTACCCTGCCATTTTCTAAATGAATTTGTACACGTTCCCCATCAAGTTTGTATTCTGCAGCAAATCTTTTGCCCATTTTTTCAATCGCTTCTTGTTCACTCTTTACACGATCAGCTAACATTGGTCTGATTGGACTGAAAACTTTGACTTTGAATTCCTCTATTGCTTTTAGTCCATCTTTTGCAGCAACTTGTGCAACTTTTCCTAGATCACTTGAAACATTGTACGCAGCCTCTATTTTTTCTCTGTTTGATTTTGACTCTGTATAAGCAATGGCTAAGGCATCTAAAATTGTATTATCTGCAACTCCCAAACGCATTGTGCCAATTAGTATTTTTATGATAAATTTTGCAGAAATTGGACTGACATTGTTTAAAAGACTAGAGACATAATTCATTTTTTTATCTAGAACATTTTTCCCACTTCCTTCTAGCTCTGCAATTTTTACCAATGAATCATACACCAATTCTACAGTTTGATAGTCACCTGCCACTGCATCAAACAGTGTTGTTTGTGTTTTTTGCTCAATAAGTTTGGAAACAGCATGCCCTAAATCGCCATCTTTCCTATAAGATTCTTCAATTCGCTTGACTTCAATGGCAGTTGAACGATGTACTGCTCTAATTACTAATTTTTCTGCAACGCCTATCTCGATTCCTTCAAAATCAGGACGCAATTTGCCCTGAATCAAATAAACTACTTTGGCAAGTAAATCAGGAGGAGTATTTTTGAATAAATCTACTAGATAGTCTGTTAACTCTAATCGTTTTGCAGTATTCTCCATCTTTTCAAAAGTTTCAGCTAGAACAGAAAACTTCACTCTGAATTTTTTATAGGATCCTGAATAAAAGTGAGTTGCTAAATGTATCGAAAGATTGTCTTTTTTTCGGATTTTGGATTATCAGATACTAGGGCAAAGTTGTAAAGTGGATACGCTGCTTTGTACTGTTTCATATAACTCCAGGCAACATCATGAATCTTAAACTCTGTACGTATTCCTTCGATGTTTGATTTATTTCCAAATACGTCAAATACTACTAGGGAATATTTTTTTGGCTTATTGTGAGGTCTTGCTTTTAGCAACCAGGTAAAGGCAAATACAAAAACAGCTGCTACTACAACCATTACTCCGACGTCTTTAAAAAACGTCCCTACAATGTTTGGAATCGTTTGACCAAATAATTCTATGATAAAGTTAGAAAAAGTTAGTACTCCAATTCCAGTCAGTATGAAAAATCTAAACTCAATTAAGGGCTTTAATTTGTTCATTTTTGGCCATTTTAGATTGTTCATCTTTTCTTTTAACTCTTTATCAACAAAAAATCAATGATTGAAATTTTTCATTTAATGGGGTAAAAATTAATGATAATTTGTTTAATCGGGATCTTCGTAATTTCCTTTTACTCTGCCTTTACTTGAGGAATCAGGTAAAGACTTCATCTTATTTTCTAAAACCTTCATTCTGTCCTTATAGCCTTCAGCATATTCTAGTTCTGAAGGAACAAGCGTTGCCGGATGAATAAACCCCTGGCTTCTAATTGCCAATGCTCTTTTAGTGGCAATTTCTCGTATGTAATCCCAATCTGGCGTTGAAAAACCATCATACGGCCCAACGAGTTTTCCATTATGCATGCTAAACACAAGTGCCTCAACAATTGGAATGCAATAATCAATTGTAGCTGCCGAGTTAAGCTTGACTGGCATCAATGGCATGTGATGACTACCCCTTGTATTTCCTGCCACATAATGCGGATTGTTAAATGCGCTACCTGCTTCTTCTGTTGCTGGGAAATTTTTTTGAGTTCTAACAATGCAAATTGGATCATCTTTTCCAACATATGTGCCAGCTATGTTGTGTAATCTGTCAGTGGATGAAGAAACAATGGGCTCATTATCCTTTGTGTAAACTGATGCAACTACATAACGACCAGGATACATCAAGGCAGCTTCAAGAGTTGGTTTATCTTCCCACAAGTTTAGCTCAGCAATTTTGCCCTCTTCTACATCCATTACGTTAAATTTTACCCCTTTTGCAAGTGACTTGTTAATAATTAATCCAGTATTACTTAATGAATCTACAAACATTCTGTAAAATGGATAGTTAAAAGCTCCAGGTTCTGTCTTATCTGCAGCAAATACTGTAAAGGCCTCGTTTGGTCTTTCTTCAAATTCTAATTCGGCAACTCCAGGCCCCATCCCTTTTACATTTCCTGAAAAAGAGTCCTTTAGAAGATCTTGCCCTGCTCCATAAAGCCCCTCTTGTTTTGCAACTTGTGTTCCAGCCTCAAAGGCTTTCCATGCAAGCTCATGAATTTGCTTGTTATCAACTCCCTTTGTATGGGTCATAACAATGTGAACATCGTCTCCACAATAACCAATGTAAGAATCAATTAGCAGATCCTTTGAGTTTTCTACTGTTTTTCTAACTGCACCTAATAATCCATCACTTGGCCTTGTATGACCCCCAATACCCCCAACATCAGCTTTTATCACAGAAACAGTAATTTTCATGGCTTGTTTCAGTGCCCACTTTGATTTATGTCTAATTCACCCAAGTCCCTGATGAAAAAAAATTGAAAAAAAATCTAATTTTTTTCAAAAAAATCGAAATGGTAATAAAACCCCTCTCACTACGAAGTCGATATGGCAGCTAAACCACACTTAAACTTGATAATTACTGGGCATATAGACAATGGCAAGTCTACTACAATGGGTCATTTCCTAATGGACCTTGGTGTAGTTGATGAAAGAACCATAGCTCAACATGCAGAAGAATCTGAAAAAACCGGAAAAGGTGACACCTTCAAATATGCTTGGGTAATGGACAACATAAAAGACGAACGAGAACGTGGTATCACAATCGATCTTGCTTTTCAAAAATTTGAAACTCCAAAATACTTTTTCACTCTAATTGATGCCCCTGGACACAGGGACTTTATCAAAAACATGATTACCGGTGCATCTGAGGCAGATTGTGCTGTTTTGGTTCTTTCTGCAAAGGAAGGCGAAACCGATACTGCTGTTGCTCCAGGCGGACAAGCCAGAGAACATGCTTTCTTACTCAAAACGCTTGGTGTAAACCAAATGATTGTTGCAATTAACAAAATGGATGATAGTAAATATTCTGAAGAGGCATTCAAACGAGCAAAAGCAAAGGGAGAAGCACTAGTAAAGTCTGTAGGTTACAAACTTGATCAAGTGCCAATTATTCCAGTATCTGGTTGGAAAGGGGATAATCTAGTTAAGAAATCAGAAAACATGCCTTGGTGGACTGGCAAGACTCTACTTCAAACGTTTGATGACTTTACATATCCTGAAAAGCCAATAGGCAAACCATTACGCGTTCCCATTCAAGATGTTTATACAATTACTGGTGTAGGAACAGTGCCAGTAGGACGTGTTGAAACTGGTACAATGAAACCAAATGACAAAATCATCATAATGCCATCTGGCGCTATCGGTGAAATAAAATCTATTGAAACTCATCACACTGAAATGCCATCTGCTTCCGCAGGGGATAACATTGGTTTTAACCTGAGAGGCATTGAGAAAAAAGATATCAAAAGAGGTGATGTCATGGGAACTCCAGACAAACCACCTAAATGTGCAAATGAATTTAGAGCACAAATTATTATTATACACCACCCAACAGCTATTGCACCTGGTTACACTCCAGTAATGCACTGTCACACTGCACAAGTTGCTGCAACAATTGTTGCATTTGAGGCAAAAATTAATCCAGCATCTGGTGCAATTGAAGAAAAAGATCCAAAATTCCTCAAAGTTGGCGATTCTGCTATAGTACGAATTAAACCAGTAAGACCTACTCCAATTGAAGCATTTGCAGAATTTCCTGAGTTAGGAAGATTTGCACTCAGAGATATGGGTGCAACAATTGCAGCAGGAATTGTTAAAGATATTACTGAAGAATACAAACCATAGTGGGTTATTGGTTTGACCCAATCAGCTCGCATTAAACTTACCAGCACTAGCTTGCCAAAATTAGATGGCGTCTGTACAGAAATTATGGGCATTGGTGATAAGACCGGCGTCAAAATAAAAGGACCAACTCCTCTACCTGTAAAGCGGCTACACATTGCAACAAGAAAATCTCCATGTGGAAGCGGTACTGAAACATATGAAAAATGGGAGATGAGAATGCACCGAAGAATTATTGACCTTAGTGCCGATGACAAGGCAATTAGACAGCTAATGAGGCTAAAGATTCCAGATGACGTTTACATTGAATTATCTTTAACGTGATTGTTTGTTAGCCTTAAATTATAGAAAATTGTGAATAAAGATATGGCAGAAGATATTGAAACTCCACTTGAAGAAGCCCCAATTGAAGCACCTACTGACACTGCAAAATTTGATGTAATTTATTCTTGTTTGAGGTGCGGCACTAACGTTCCAAATACTGAACTAGCGAGACTGCCAGAAATAAAATGCATATGTGGATTTAGGGTCTTTACTAAAATCAGGGCTCCAATAGTCAAAACAGTAAAAGGAATTTAAAACTAGTTTCTATCTTTTTTGTAACTATGATGTCTTTGTAGATGGGTACGCATATCCTCCATACTTGGAAAAAACTGATTACACTCTTTACAATCGTATGGTAGATCCTTATTATGAACAACCTGTTGATGTTGCATAAATTCCTCTTGTTTTGAAAATTTTTTCTCACATCTATCACATTTAATTTTTTTAAAAAAACCCATTTATTTATCGCGCTCTTTTTGAGAGTCCCAACACTTTCTACATAGTTGACCATCTACCTTCCACTTTGTTTTAGGATTATACCTGAAAAAACCCAATTTAGCTCCGCATATGCTACAAAATTCTTTTTTTGCAGTAAAATCTTTTTCTTTTTTATCAAAACAATCCTTGCACAACAACCCTTCCATTTCCCACTGCCATCGTGGCTCCCACAAGTCTGTTATTTTCTTTTTTACGCTACATTTGACACAATTTTGCGTCATTGTTCCTTCAAAAAATTCTTTCATCTTATCCATGTGACATTCAGCACAAAGAAAACCCTCGATATTCCATTCCTTTTTTGGTCTGTGTTTATGTTTGAGCTCTTTATTGCAAATGTTGCAATATACAGGCGCTCGACTTAGAAACTTCATCACTATTTTAACTATTTTTTATTGGCATATTTAATTTCAGCCTAACCTATACTACTAGTCTAATTATATCAAAAAGAAAATGATAGACAGTGCTTTAGTCAAGAAGTTTTTCTACGGCCTGGCTTGCGTTGAGCATTCCATGCTTTTTTGCAAATTCTTCGATCTTCTTGTATTCCTCATTTGTAAAACAAATTGGCATTGATCGTTTTTCCATAATCCCTCTTAACATTATTATTTAATATCCTTTGTGATTTGAGGTTCTATAACAGTAGTCAAAAACATCACCAAAACTTCACACAAAAGATCAGATAGCTCCAAAAGATCTTGATAAATGATAGTTCGTAGATGATGAATTATGGATTGCCTTAATTGTAAGATTCCAATGGAAAAGGAGTATTTCCACGCTAACGCTAGAGATAATGTTTCATTGGTAATTATTTGGCGTTGTGAAGAATGTGGATATAGAGATCGTAACCAACAAAATATTCCTTAATGAGTCGATTTTCGACAAGAAGAAAATTTTAGTCATGAGCCACCAACTTGCCAGAATCTGATTTGAAAAGATATTTGATATGGACTATCAAAACATACTAGCATGGCAAAAAAGCATCAGATTTTGGTAATTGGACATGATGATGAAGGCTGTACTCCTCTTCATGAAAGACTCGCATATGAAACCGGTGCTGAAATCGCAAAGTCAGGTGCAGTTTTAATCTCAGGAGGCCTTGGCGGTGTAATGAAGGCTGCATCACACGGGGCACACGATGCAGGAGGCCTCTCAGTTGGAATAATTCCACATGATAAAGCATCTGCTGCAAATGAGTATTGTGATATAGTAATTCCTACAGGAATGGGGCATACTCGAGACTTTCTTACTGCACTTTCTGCAGACGGTGTAATAGTAATCGGTGGAGGTTCAGGAACTCTTACAGAGGTTTGCGCATCATATGTGCACAAAAAACCAATAGCTGCTTTGAAAAATTCTGGAGATGTTGCTGCAAAATATGCAGACCAGTATTTGGATCATAGAAATAAAGTCAAAATTGTTGGGGTTGATTCACCTAAAGAAGCTGTCAAGTATATTCTAGAGCAAATTACTCTGTAAAGTTTCATATGTTTTTGTTATTGACACTTTTAAAAAATTATTCTAAGGGACTTCTAATAATACAGATGTACAGGAAAAAGCAACGCGATCTCTAATTTCTGATTTTTCTTGCTCTGAATATTGATAAAAGTTAATCACATCTTGCAGATATGTTCCGTAAGCGGTTGGCTGACAGTTTGTGTAAGACCATGTTTGAATAACAATACTATCTCCACTAATCACATCAATATCTACATCAAAAGGAGAAAGAGTAGTACCCCTAGTCATCCATCTATCAATTCCTCTGTACAAGTCCTTTTTATCCACACTAGGTAGTCCTTCTAAGAAAAATTCTGGTGTGTCCTTAAAGTAATACATCGGAAATTTGTATAGATCTGTTCCCTTGGCCTGTGAACTAGTAGATTCAAATTTAGAAAATGTATTCACAGTGAATGGTTTTTCAATTAATCCATCAGAAAAATGAACAACAAAAAATTGAGCACGTTCATCATCACTTAAAGCTGTTTTTGCAGCAGTCACTTCGATTTTCTGTGGAATATTGATTATTTCTTTTGAAATTAGATACTCTAATGATTTTAGATACTCTCCTTCGCTAATAGAGCCTTCAGACCACCACTTGGCATTATTTTTTACCCATTCTGGTATTGAAGAGGAATCAGCTAAAACACTAATGGAAAAAGCAGTTGCTAGAAGCGGAATAATTGTCATCAACAATACAACTTTGCTTTTTGGCAACTTTGGAATCAAGTAGAATTATTTGTACAGAAGCCCCAAGATATATTTATTCAAAATTGTTCTAAAGCGATCTAATATTTCTCATATTAGGTATCTCATAAAATCTGCAAAAGAAATTTACATAATGTATGGAAAATAATTAAAAATTCAACACTTTTAGTATCATAAATTATTACTTGAGATTATTGTATTAATTTTCTGTACCAGTAATTGGAATATCTATTTTGTATTCATGAATCCCATCGGTAGCATACACGTGATACAACCCACCTTTAATTGAATCAGGAACTTTCCAAGGTAGGTAAAGATTTCCACGTGGATCTGTTTGACTCATCATAAACTCAACTTCTGCAGAATCGTCGAAAATTGTAATTTCAACATTATGAAAACCATGCCAACCGTATCCATCAAAAATAAGATATAGTTCTCCTGCAATTGTGTCATGAGTAATACTCAAGCCTAATCCCTCATAGAGAGGATACTCCTTTCTATATTCTTCCAATGGTTTTAACATGGAAGGTTTTTTTCACTCATTGCAACAAAGATATTGTTTTTCTCTTCAAGAGTTGCAGCCCAACCCTTATCCACAAGTCTTTGTACATTTTCTGGTTTTATACATGCAGGATGCCAATTAGATATTTTCAAAACAAATTCAAGGTGACTTTTACACGTTATTTGGTATACAGGAATACCAAGATTGTATTGTGCCATAGGAGTGTGTAGGTTTTTTCCAATAGGTGCCGAAGTATCTTTTGGTTCTTCCTCACATAACTTATCCCCACAAACATCAGGTGAATTTGTCACATATTTTTTCTTGAATTCAATTATGTTAGTGCCTCCATCAACTGAACTAGTTGTTAGTCCTAGCGATATTAGGAGGATCAGAATTAAAAACAAATAACTCATAAAGCAATATAGTTGAAATTGCATTTTAGCCTTATCCTGATAGTTTTACTATTGATAATTGCAGTTCCGTCTGTCTTTGCCATTAATCTGCCATCAATAGAAAATGATATGAATTTAGTTGATCTAAAAGTAGTAGACCTTCAGATTCTTTCAATGGATGACACACCATGGGAATATCTTGATGATGCAGATCTTGTAAAAATAACAATTAACGTTACAAACAATGGGCTTGATTATCTTCTCTTAGATAATAAAATGCTAATACTTTGGGCAATGGAACCAGATTATAGAAAAAGTAGCCCAGACAATGAGGTTCTTGAGCTTGTGGATAATTATTCCCCAATTTATGACGATGAGCTTGAAGTCGTATATGAGAATTTAGAATCACGCGAACTCTTTGAAGAATGTGACCACATACATGAGACAGTAAAAATTGGGCAATCAAAGGTTTTTGCAATTTGTTTTAATGTATTGAGAATATGGCATAACGAAGTTCTAACCATAAATGGCCAAAAGCAATACTATATTGTTATGATGGATAATCAATATGCCTCTTCATGCCCCAATTGCAAGAAGATCCCCATGTCTACAATATCTGTTCCAACCGCTAATTACTACACTCCAAGATGGGTTCAAAACCTCTTTGAGTGGAACCAGCAAGGAATGATTTCAGATGAAGAGTTCGAATATTCAATCAAGTATCTTGTTGACAGAGGTATTATCTCTAAAGAAAACGAGAAGATACAACCAATAACTATTGAAGAAAAAAACTTGCAGCTAAAAGAACATCAAGCAAGGCTATCTTTAGCTCAGCAAAACAATCTTTATGTTAGTGCAATGAATTTTTACGAATCAAAATACAATGATAGTTTTAGCGGAGTTTTGTGCAAAAAGCAAAACAATATTGTGACTTTATCTGGTGATTATACTAATGACGGGATCTCCCATTCGGCTGTATTTTTTAAGTTGCTTATATTCGATGATTTAGGAAGTGTTGTAGATACTGGTATTGCAAAGATTGTAGACGTTACACAAAACGATTTTAGACATTTTTCAATATCAACGCCTTACAAAGAAAAGCTTAACAGTTGTTTTGTTATGATGGATTCTAGATTCCCTTAAGAATAGTTCAAAGGTAAACTAAAAAATCATGCTTGAAAATCAGATTCAGGAATCTGATCATGATGATTTTTTCCTAATTCAAAAACTATTATACTGTAATGTGTAGACGAGCTTAAATGGCAAACGGAAAAAAATTCCTCAAGAGTTTCAAGAAAGATATTGATACCCAAGTACACAAAGTAGCAGACAAAACAGGGACCATCGCCAAATTTTCTCTCTCAGGTGTGAAAAAGGAAGGAGCAGATATCAAAAAGGCGCTTGCAAAACAAGATCTAATATATTTAAAAACAGATGCTTTGGTAGCTGTTCTCAGAAAATTAGGCAGTTTGGACGAGTTTCTTGCAGTTTTTGAAAAACTAACAAAGGAAGGATATCTGTTGGTATGGACAGAACCTGTAACAAGTATGCTGCCATTTGGAATGGGTCTAGTTGGAAATTTCTATTACTTTCAAAAAGGAAAGTTAATTGCATAAGGTTCGAATCTTCTAAGACTTTGGAGTAAAATTACTGCATAGAAACAAGCAAGGGATCTGGCTCATAAAATTGGCCATGTTTTTGTGCAAGCTGCTCTAACTCTTTTACAATATTTGACATTCCATGTTCTTTGGCTGTTTCAAAAAGTGGTTTTTTAAGCCCTAGCCCTAGTCTTGCTGCATTTTCAATCTCTTGTATATCACTTGCTTCTTTAGTAACTAACCAAGCTGCATTGTTTAGAATGTTTGCAAGTATCTGAATCGGGTTGCATTTTTTTGCAAGTTCTTCAGATAGTGATATGCGTTCATATTTTTCATCAGAATATTTGTAAAAACCTTCGCCAGTCTTTTGTCCTAGCTTTTTTTCATTGTACAGTTGTTCAATTTTGGGATGTGGCCTGATTACCTTTTTGTCCCTTAGATGCATTTCTATTGTTGCCTTGTGGATTACATCCATTCCTGTAAAGTCTGCTAGCTCAAATATTCCCATTGGAAATCCTAGATTAAACTTTACAGCAGAATCTATTTCTGTTAATTGAATTTTCTGTCTATCCATAACGTAACATGCCTCATGAACTAGCGGTATGAATAATCTGTTTACGATGAATCCTGGAACATCCTTTCTACATACAACAGGCTCCTTTTGGACTGATTTTACATAATCATTTGTAAGTTTGATAACATCTTTAGCAGTTTTTTGGCCAGGAATTATCTCAACTAGCTTCATTAATTGTGGGGGATTAAAAAAATGAATTCCAATGAATCTTTCTGGCCTGCTAGTAGTATTTGCAATCTCTGTAATTGGAAGTGTACTAGTGTTTGAGGCAAAAACTACATTTTTTCCTGCGACTTTATCTAGTTCCGCATACACTTTTTTTTTCAGATCCATAATCTCTGGAACTGCTTCTATTACCAAATCGCAATCTTTGACTGCCTCTTTTAAATCAACAATGGGTCTTATTCTAGAATAAATGTCATCAGATTGGCTCTGCGAAATTTTTTCTTTTGAAACAAGTTTGTCAAGACTCCACCTTATTTTTTCCATGGCTTTATCCAAAAACTGTTGTTCTATATCTCGAAGAACCACATTGTATCCAGACATTGCAGAAACTTGGGCAATGCCATGACCCATAATTCCAGAACCTAAAACGGTAATGTTTTTTATTGCCACGAATCTTGAATCCGTCAGTATCCTTTATAATGTATGTCTAAATTTCTTATTCCATATTGGGACTGTTCAAAAAAAAGGAAGACAAGAATACTACAAAATGTAAAGAATGCGGTTTAGAACTACATGACCCAGAACGTCTTAAGCGCCATCTAAAAAAAGCACATGGTAATGTACCTGAGAAAAAACTCGATACAAGGGGTGGAACTTCTGAAGGCGGAATGTGGTAAAACAAATGGATCTCACTGACTCCCAAAAGTATGGTGCCATATTTGGCGGAGCCTTTGTTCTTGCAGGAATAGTATTATCTACAGTAGTTTTTCCCTTTTGGAATCTGATACGAGAAGACGTTTTTGAAGAAGCTACAATTCTATCAAACTCTGACGGCACTTGTTATGCAACCACATCTGATAGCATTCCAAAAACTATAGAGAACTGTGATCTTGAGCCAGGCGCAACTGTTATGCTAAAGTTTGGCAGAGGTCTTGCATGGGCTACAATTGTTAATCCATGAATTATTAATTTAATAGAAACTCCACTAATTTACAAAACTAATGGATTGTATCTTTTGTAAAATTATTAAAAAGGAAATTCCAGCTAAAATTATTGCAGAAACAGAAAAATCTCTAGCCTTTATGGATGCATTTCCACTGACTAAAGGCCATTCACTAGTTATTCCAAAGACCCATTATGAAAAAATACAAGATATTTCTTTTGAAGACAACGCTGATTTGTTTGAAACAGTTCGCAAGACTCTAGCCAGAGTTGACAAGATTACTAATGCGACTCTGGTTGCTATTCACAATGGTAAGGAAAGCGGCCAGGAAATCCCACACGTTCATGTTCATCTAATCCCAAGAAGCTCAAAAGATTCCGCAGGGCCAGTTCATAGCATGTTTCATAATATTCCAAAATTATCTGATAGCGAAATCAGCGAATTATATCATAAATTAAAGGAATCCTGACTACCAAGGATAGATTCTTTTTTTCAAATCTTTATCATGAACATTAATTGCCTTTGTAGGACACGTTTCAGCTGCACTCATAATTTTATTATATCCTGCTCCTCTTTCATTATAAACTCTAGACTTTGGATTCATCTTTGTTAATTTGTCTACGACAAAGACATCTGGAGCTATGGTTTCGCAGCTACAACAACCAATACACAAGGTTGGGTCTACATCAACTGAGAGATTTATTTTTGGTTCCGATTTTTTTGCTCTTTCACTTTGTTTCCCAAATCCCTTGTCATTATTTACTCTGGTATCATAGTTTTTCCAAAACTCTTCTTCATATTTTTTCCAAAAATCAGGATTGCCTTCTTCAAACTCTTTTGTATATCTGCTCCAATCTTCCTCCGGCGTTTTTCTTTCTTGACCTGCTCCCCATTCTGGTTTTTTCTTTCTAAAGGTTTGTTCAGTTTTTGTATGATTATTTGTATAGCTTCCTTTTGGAGAATCTGTTCCATTAGAGTTTATTTTTTTGTGGTTATTTTTTAAAATGTGATAAGCTGCTGTAACTGACTTGAACTTGTTGCCGTCTTGTTCACTAGAATTTTTATCAGGATGAAGCTCCAGGGCCAATTTCCTATAGGCATATTTTACATCATCAAATGATGCATTTGAGTTTAGGTTAAGAGTTTGATATGCCTGGTAATCGTTCACTCTATATTTTGAATAATCTTCCTATGTTAAAAATAATTTGTTGAATCCCTTTTAGTTGATATGAGGAGATTGTTCATCTAATACACACAGCCCAAATTATGAATCTTCGACTAAAGAATAGGTATGATTAGAGTAGTAGTAATTGAGGATGATCGCGATGGTGCAGAGGTTCTAGCTGAATGCCTTAGGATAAAAGGAATCGATGTTTTAGAAAAAGGCCACAACGGATTAGAGGCAGTTCAATTGTACAAAAAACTCAAACCTGATTTTGTACTGTTAGATATGTTAATGCCATACTATGATGGCTTTTATGGATTAAGGAAAATTCTTGAATTTGATCCTAAAGCCAAGGTGATAATTGTATCAGCTTCGATTGCTCAAGATGAAAAAGAAAAACTAACTAATCTAGGCGCTTCAGCAATTGTCAGCAAACCCTACGAAATGGACGCACTCATTGGTGTATTGCATACAATAACCAAAGAAAAAGAAAATAATTTGAAAACTAGGCCAATTATCCTTTGATGCTAGTGCAGTTTTCTAACATACTTTGATTGTCTAATTATCAACTAATGTTTCAAATGCATGAAATCAAAATCGATAATCAACTAGTATTTTTTATAGATGATTTTATTTTGTATGCTTATTGAGTGCAAGCGGTAATTCAAAACTAATGGGTATCAGTGTTGCTGCAATCGCAATAGCCCTAGTAGCCATTTTTGTTGCCTCATACTCTCTCACTAACATCGAAACTTCCGATGAGAACGATGAAGATGACGAAAGATATGTTCCACAAACCAGAGAAATGTGGTTGTTTACTCAAGTCGATGAACATATTGATGAGGATAAATTTAGTATCCCCCCTGACCAATTCTCACATGATTCTATTGTTGTAAATAAAGGCGATAATGTAAAAATTCACTTTTATAATCTAGAACCAGTTGAAACTCAGGAGCATCATACTTTTACAATTTATTCCCCTTATGATATTAATCACGATATCAATGCAGGTGAAGAAGCTTCCATAGTTTTTACTGCAACAGAAAGTGGAATTTTTGATTACATTTGTACATATCATCAACCTACTATGAGAGGTCAGCTCATAGTTTTAGATGATTAATAGAAAAAAAATTAATTTATGTCGGATTCATTGCCTTTGCACGTTGTTTGACTTTTTGATCTACTTGTGCCATGATGAGGTCCCCAGACTGTGCATCACACTTGCCAATATTTACAGCAAATCCATCCATGGTTTCAGCAATACATCCTGATTCAGTTACCGAAATTACTTTAACCATTTCATCTCTTAAATCAGGTGCGACAAATACCGTCATGTAAGCCACTCCTAGAAGTGCTATTCCGCCAATAATTCCTATTATCATTATCATTGGTTTTTTACTTGATGCCGGTTTTTTGTTTGATGCAGTTTTTTCAGGTATTGCTCCCATGTTACTCATGCTCTATTTCTTTCATAATAGCAAATTTGTGTATTAGAGAAATAAAGTAAGGACATGATTTTCAGTTTTGAAAATAAGATTTCTAGAAAAGTTTAGCAATAAAAGTTCTATTTTTTATTCTATGTAAATTAAAAAAGATGGAGTTTAAGGATTAACCAAAAGTAACTTGAACAACTTGTTCTCAGACCCTAGATTGAACTATATGTCTTTTATAAGAGATTCACACCGTTAGAAATATGGGTAAAAAAGGAAGAGAGATCGTTCAAGCTAAAATAGATGTTAACGAAGTCATATCTGATCTTAACATGGCATATGCTGATGAATGGTGTGCACACTTTCAATACTGGCTTGCAGCTCATTGGGTAAGTGGAATTAATGCTGATGCAGTAAGTTCACGGTTAACCACACAATCTGCAGATGAATTGATGCATGCAGAAAGATTTGCTAACAGAATTATAGAATTAGGTGGTATGCCTGAAATGGATTTTTCAAAACTCTCTAAGGTTGGAGGATGTGGATATAAAGCACCTCCAAAAGACCAGAACAACTTAAAACAAGTAATTCAAGATGTCATTGACGCAGAAAGATGTGCCATAGACTTTTACAATAAAATGACTGATAAATACAAGGATAAAGACTATGTTTCATACGAATTATTTAAGACAGTTTTACTGGATGAAGTAAGTGATGAAGACGAATGGGAAAATCTTCTTACTCAACAATCCTGATCTAACCCTTCTATCTTTTGAATCAAAATGAACGCAAAAAAAGATATTTTATTTTATGCAGCAGGAGCTGCTACTGCAATTGCGGGAATCATTCATCTTATTTTAGGCATTGATACAGAAAACCTCAATACCCAAATACTCTTTGTTGTAGGTGGCATTGCCCAAATATTTTGGGTATTGCCAATGATTAGAAAATGGGGAAAAGTTTGGTATCTTGTAGGAATTAGCGGCACAGTTGTGCTTATTGCAATTTGGGTAATAACAAGAATTCCTGACAATCCAATAACTGGAAGAGGGGGAAGAATAAACGAGAATGGGATACTAGTTGAAGTATTTCAAATTGCATTTGTTGCAATAGCCATAGTCATTCTTGCAGTTGAAAAAAGAAGATTAGCCACAAAAAACTAATTGCAGCTAAATTCTAGACGGTAACAGAACCTGACTTTACTATTCTTCTAAAATTTCTTCATCTTCATGCTTCCAGGCTGGATCCACTATGCATAGAAACTTTAATTCATCTTTTCCTGTATTTTCAATACGTTGCCTTGAATGAGGTGGGATGTATATTGCCTGGTCTTTTGAAACATTGAAGGCATTATCATCTATTTGTAAAACGCCTTTTCCTTCTAAAATATAATACACTTCAGATGTTTTCATTTTATGTAGTTTTGATTTTTTACCAGGTGCCACTGCTGAATGCGATATGCTGTACCTGATTCCACTAAATGTATTGTGTGGATGAAAGATCTGGCGAATTTTTGTTCCTTCGCTTCCTTCTATAACATCAATGTCCTGTAATTTTTTTAAATCTTTCATCATCTTGAATCTTCTCAAAAACTGGTTCTTGCTTAGCCCATTTTTTAATTACTTTGGGATTTTGGGAAACTGCCTGTCTTAGCAAAACTAATGATTGGTCTATTTCTCCTAGAGCCGCCTTGCTTCTAGATTTTGCATAAATTACATTAACATTGTTTTTGTGTTCTGCTAAAAGTTTATCAAAAATCTCTATTGCTTGTTTATGTTTGCCTAATTCTGCTGTTTCTATTCCCTTATGAAATAACGCATCCATGTGTCTGGGGTACGAATTACAAATATTTGAAAAGCAGTTTAATGCTTCCTCATGTCTTTTTAATTTGCCTAAAACAATTCCTTTGTAAAACCGCGAGCTTGAATTTTTAGGATCTATTGTTATTGCTTCATCAAGGCATTTTAACGAATCTTCCTGTTTTCCAAGCTTGTCATAGAGTACACCCTTGTTATAGTAGGCAGCCGAATATTTTGAATCAGATTCTATAGCTTTGTTATAATATTTTAAAGCGTCATCAGTATTTCCCAATTCACCTAGCGATATTGCACGATTATTCAAAGACGGAGCATCATCTGGTTTAATTTCAAGAACCTTATCAAATGCGGTTATAGCGTCCTGGTATTTTTGAATCTGATTAAGTGCCAGTCCCTTATTGTACAGTGCCTCGACATTTTTTGGATCAGCCTTTAGTGCTTGATTGAATAATGCTATTGCAGCTTTTGGCTGATTTTTTTCTAGCATTGACATTGCCTGATAAATTACATCTTCAGGCTCTTTTGGCTTACCAAACAGTATCACAGCATATTTTATTTTTTATCCAGATAATGAAAGTTTGGGTTTGGCTAACTAAGAGACTTGAATTTCTTAATTGACTCTTTTGCCATTTCTTGTAAATCTTTCTTAGAAATTTTTGTAGGATCTTCTGATGCTAGTACATCCTCATATTCTTTTTTTGTATTTATGAGTTTTTTTGATTTATCTTCTTTCATATCTAATTTTTATCAGAAATAGTATAAGAGATTTTTCTAAAGAAACGGTTAGAGTTTTGGCATGCTGATTTTTTGTGTTTTAAATGTCAATGCAATAAAGCTAAACACCCCAATTGCTAGTATTGCCATGGCAATTGCTCCAAATTCTGGAACAACAGATGCTCCAACAATAGTTATCCTCTCTGATTCTTCATTCAGAGGAATTACTACTTCATTAATTCCACCTTCTGATGTAATTTCAAAATCTGAGATTTGTTTACCATCAGCCCAAACAACAAGTGGATCACTGATCAAATTTTTTGGAAGCATTAACGATAAAGTATGATCTTCACTTTTTGCTTTTCCAACAATTTCAAAGGTTATGGCATTTTGTCCTTCATCAATTGTTGCAGAAGCAATTATTCTGCTAAATTCATACTCTACATCAAATGTGGTTTTTCCATCACCTGCCTTTGCCCCAACATTTGGAATAACCTGTAACGCTGATGATGCTTGTGATACTATAACAACTCCAGCCATCCAAGGATGCACCAAACAAAAGTATTCAAAATTTCCAGCCTCTGTAAACTGATATTGGAAATCTTTTCCTGGAGCAAACAAACCGCTATCAAAAATCCCATCATGTCCATCCTCTGGAGTTCCAGAAGTTACTGTATGGGCTGCAGTATCTGCATTTTCCCACCTGACATAATCTAATATTCTTACCTCAATTTTACCTGAAGTGTCCCCATCTTTTTCACTTTGCCAAAAGTAAGGTGCAGTAATATCTGCTGCCCCAGTTGGAATGTTAATCACATATGTCTCCTGTGCAAATGCCATATTCGCACCTAGGGGAACAAAAAGAATTGCTATCAATAACGCAAAGATGCCTAAATTATTCATATTTGAAATTAAAATAGGAAGTTAAATAGCCTTTCGCGGTGCTAGATTAGCAAAATTACAAAGTTGATGAAAAACGGCTAGAGGCATTAATCATATTTTTGATATCTGCATCTGAATGAGTATTAGATATTGCTCCAAGTTTTCCAGGCAAAAAGAAAATTCCGTCTCTTGCAATCATTTCAAAATGATATCTCTGAAGTAAAGCATTATCACATTTTGCTACATCTGCGGCATTTTTGATTTGACTGATTTCATTTTTAATAAAATGCGTCATAAAAAGAGAACCCTTTCCTGTGACGATAACTTTACCATCAAATACTTTTCCTAATTGTTTTCTTGCTTCATTTCCTAGACTATCAATTTTTGAATAAACTGGATTTCCTTTTTTCTCCAAGGCTGATAATGTTGCATGTCCTGCAGTCATTGTTGCAGGGTTTGCAGAAAAGGTTCCTCCGCCAATGTATGCCCTTTCAGATTTTCCTTGTTTAGTAGTGTTGGCATGCTCCATTATCTCATTTTTTCCACAAATTACTCCAACTGGAAAACCTCCTCCAACAATTTTTCCCAAAGTGACAATATCTGGATCAAGCTTCATTGTTGAGTAAAGGCATCCAAATCTGAATCTAAAACCTGTTACGATTTCATCTAAAATAAATAGAGAATTATTTTTTTGTACAAATTCCTGAATTCCATTAAGATAATCCTCTTCTGCTGGGATGCACCCTCCGCCTCCAAGAACTGGTTCTATTATAGTTCCAGCAAGGTCATCTTTTGCTGATTTTAGAATCTCTATAGATTTTTCTAAATCGTTTAGAGGTAGGGATACTAGATGTTTTTCATCAACTAGTCCGCTGCTCTCAGAAACATCAAATGGCCAGTTTACCGTTTTAAGCAAATCAGACGTATATCCATGCCAGCCCCCATCAATTTTTGCAATGGTTTTTTTTCGCGTAACAGACCTTGCCAATCTTACTGCATACATTGTAGCCTCTGTTCCGGAGGTAACATATCGTATTTTCTCACTTACCGGAACTGCTTTTTGAATTATCTCTGATAACTCTAATGTCATCTTATTTACCGTCCCATACATCCACCCTGATTTTAGCTGGTTTTTGACGGCTTGTCTTACAGGCTTTGGAGAATGCCCCAAAACAAGACTCCAATGGCCCATCCAATAATCTACATACTTGTTAGAGTCTACATCTTCTAGAAATTTCCCTTTTGCTGATTTTGTAACAAATGGGTATGGCTCAAAAAATCTAATGTTATGTGATACACCATTGACATGGTATTTTTTTGATTTTTCAAATAGACTGGCAGACTCTGGTGTCTTTTTTTTGTATATGTTGATATTTTCTTCCAAGTGCCTTACCATTGTTTTTTGTAATATATCATTGATCGCAAATTCCGTCAAAGATCGAAAAACACGCTGCAGGGTTTATATGTATTTGAGAAGATCGACCTTTTGCATACGTAACGCAAGTGCGGCGCTTGTGATGAATGTATGGTAGTATTTGCCATTTTATGATTCGCGAGCCTCCAGTTACGCATACAATATGAGGATATGATCACATGATCTTATCTGAGATGTGAAGATTATGTGCATTCCGTCAATTCCAATAAAAGTACAACGATGTACTTCAATAATCATAATAAAACTCAGAATCCGGTTGATCCTGCCGGACCTGACTGCTATCGGATTGGTACTAAGCCATGTGAGTCATTGTAGCAATACAAGGCAGACGGCTCAGTAACACGTAGTCAATCTAACCTATGGACGTGGATAACCTCGGGAAACTGAGAATAATCCGCGATAGATCATTATACCTGGAACGGTTTATGGTCGAAAGGATTCGTCGCCATAGGATGGGACTGCGGCCTATCAGCTTGTTGGTGAGGTAATGGCTCACCAAGGCTATTACAGGTACGGGCTCTGAGAGGAGAAGCCCGGAGATGGGTACTGAGACACGGACCCAGGCCCTATGGGGCGCAGCAGGCGAGAAACCTTTGCAATGTGCGCAAGCACGACAAGGTTAATCCGAGTGTTTCCTGCTAAAGGAATCTTTTGTTAGTTCTAAAACCACTGATGAATAAGAGGTGGGCAAGTTCTGGTGTCAGCCGCCGCGGTAAAACCAGCACCTCAAGTGGTCAGGAGGATTATTGGGCCTAAAGCATCCGTAGCCGGTTCTGTAAGTTTTCGGTTAAATCCACTAGCTTAACTAATGGGCTGCCGAAAATACTGCAGAACTAGGGAGTGGGAGAGGTAGACGGTACTCGGTAGGAAGGGGTAAAATCCTTTGATCTATTGATGACCACCTGTGGCGAAGGCGGTCTACCAGAACACGTTCGACGGTGAGGGATGAAAGCTGGGGGAGCAAACCGGATTAGATACCCGGGTAGTCCCAGCTGTAAACGATGCAGACTCGGTGATGCACTGGCTTGTGGCCAGTGCAGTGCCGCAGGGAAGCCGTTAAGTTTGCCGCCTGGGAAGTACGTACGCAAGTATGAAACTTAAAGGAATTGGCGGGGGAGCACCACAAGGGGTGAAGCCTGCGGTTCAATTGGAGTCAACGCCAGAAATCTTACCCGAAGAGACAGCAGAATGAAGGTCAAGCCGGAGACTTTACCAGACAAGCTGAGAAGTGGTGCATGGCCGTCGCCAGCTCGTGCCGTGAGATGTCCTGTTAAGTCAGGTAACGAGCGAGATCCCTGCCTCTAGTTGCCACCATTACTCTCAGGAGTAGCGGGGCGAACTAGCGGGACCGCCGCAGTTAATGCGGAGGAAGGAGGGGGCCACGGCAGGTCAGTATGCCCTGAAACTTTGGGGCCACACGCGGGCTGCAATGGTAGTAACAATGGGTTCCGAACCCGAAAGGCGGAGGTAATCCTCAAATGCTACCACAGTTATGATTGAGGGCTGCAACTCGCCCTCATGAATATGGAATCCCTAGTAATTGCGCGTCATTATCGCGCGGTGAATACGTCCCTGCTCCTTGCACACACCGCCCGTCGTTTCATTGAAGTTTACTTTTAGCGAGGTGATGTCTAATTGGCGTCATCGAACTTGAGGCAAGCAACAAGGGAAAAGTCGTAACAAGGTGACCGTAGGGGAACCTGCGGTCGGATCACCTCCTTAGAATACGAAATTGTGCGGAGTGCACAATAATCTTCACAAAATTCATCAAATGCAATTCGTCATGAAAATGATGGATGAAGGATGGAGCTGGCTCCTACCAGGGAGCTAGCGATGACCATCGTGTATAGTCGTGTAATATGTGGCTGTATATGCCGGTGTAAAGACGCCAATAGGTGGATTGCTAGGCTTGAGGAGAGATGAAGGACGTGGCAAGCTGCGATAAGTCCGGGGTAGGTGCAAGCACCCTATGATCCCGGAATGTCCGAATGAGAATCTTGTACGTTAAGTACACTCCGTTGCAATGGCAGCGGAGATCGAACCGTCGGAATTGAAGCATCTTAGTACGACGAGGAAAAGAAATCAATTGAGATTTCCCAAGTAGCGGCGAGCGAAACGGAAAGAGCCCAAACTGAATCTGCCATGGTAACATGGCAGAGATGTGGTGTTTTGGTTATGATATTACGATCCTAGAACACAGGTGAAATGTCCTGGAACGTTCTGGCACAGAGGGTGAAACCCCCGTAACCGAAATGGTATAGGATCTTATTATGACCCGAGTAACTGTCCTTGGCAGTGGGCAGTGAATTAGGTGAAAGTAGCATCTAAGGCTAAATATTTCTCAAGACCGATAGTGCACTAGTACCGTGAGGGAAAACTGAAAAGTACCCCGGAAGGGGGCTGAAAAGTGCATGAAACCTATTGGTTACAGACGTGCATTGCGTGGAAGGTGATTTTTCTAGATTGGAGGTTCTAGCAATAGATCTGAAGATCTGGAGTCCAAATCACCAGCGTTTTGCGTTCCGTCTCGAAACACGGGCCACGGAGTTTGTTGTCATGGCAAGCCTAAACCTACAAAGGTGGAGGCGAAGGGAAACCGAGTTCTCGCAACATTGTGAGGAGAAGCGTGTGAAAGTGCGTTGAGTCATGGCAGCAAGGCTAGAAGCCAGACGATCTATTCCTGAGCAAGGCGAAGGCGGGCGAAAGCTCGCTGGAGGCCTGAAGCAGTTCTGACGTGCAAATCGTTTGTGTGACTTGGGAATAGGGGTCAAAAACCAATCTAGTCTGGCGATCGCTAGTTCCAACCGAAGCATCTCGCAGGGTGTCCTCTGTCGAGACAGCATTTCCTGTAAAGCACTGATCGGACGGCACGGGGAAGAAATTCCTCACCATCCATTCAAACTCTGAAGGGATATGCGTCGTAGAAGCAGGGAGACGGGTTCGTGTGACGTAAGGTTCACGACCGAGAGGGGTTTAACCCAGACTGAAGTTAAGGTCCCCAAATTTTTGCTAAGTGTCATGCCAAAGTGCGTATTCACGCCAAGACAGCAGGGAGGTAAGCTCAGAAGCAGCTATCCTTTAAAAAGTGTGTAACAACTTACCTGCCGAGCGTGGATGCCGCGAAAATGGACGGGGCTAAAGCAAAGTACCGATACTTCAGATATTTGTCTTAGGGCAAATCATGGTAGGTTGGCGTAGTGATTGGGTAGAAGCAGGGCGGTGACGTCCTGTGGACCGATTTCTATTGCAGATCGTGGCGGCAGTAACAGCATAGTAGAGTGAGAACCTCTACCACCGTAAGCGCAAGGGTTTCCAGGCAATGCGCTATCAGCCTGGAGTTAGTCGATCCTAAGGGTTGCCTCAAAAGAGTAATCCGAATGGGAAACTGGTTAATATTCCAGTACCTTGTAAGTTACGTTATCAGCTATATGGATTGCTTCCGGATAGGACAAGTAGAACCGTCGTTTTATCCAAGTATTGGAGGGCTGGGGAGTGTCGTAATGACGAGAACCAGCCCGAGGTACGAATGGCTTCGCGTTAGCGGAGTTTGTCCGAGTCCAGGAGACCATGAAACACTGTATAGTCAGTAACTTACAAAGCTCGTACCGAGATCCGACACAGGTGCGCTAGATTAGAAATCTAAGGTGCTACGGGTATACCGTATGGCGAGGGAATTCGGCAAATTAGTCCTGTAGCTTTGGTATAAGGGATGTCTGCGGTTTTCATGAGAAATGGGGATCGCAGATTGCAATGACAAGGGGGTTCCGACTGTTTAATAAAAACACAGGCGACTGCTAGTCCGAAAGGATTTGTATAGTCGCTGAATCCTGGCCGGTGCTGGTACCTAAAACTTGGGTTCAACTGAGCTAAGGGCCAGTTAACGCCGGGAGTAACTCTGACTCTCTTAAGGTAAACAATTTGGATTGCCTTAGTAAAATCTGGCCATATGCTGGAAAGTCTGAAAGAATGTCAAGCTAGATTTTTCAAAGCTTAAAAGTTTTGGATTATCTGAAAATGCTATGACTGCAGATAATCAGCAGGAAAGACTAGATTCGAGGTTTGACTGACATTGCAAATCTTTGTTGGTCAATGAACAGAAAGATAAAACCTCGTTTCCTAGAATCCTCAGAGACTTTACGCCAGAAATCGTTTTAAACGATTAAGATAAAGTCCGACCCCTGTAGCGATACAGGGAAGTTTGCAAAAATGTAAACTCGCCTCGATTGTTTTTCACAATGAGGTCTCTCAAGTAACAGAAGTGAGCCAAATGCCTTGTCGGGTAAGTTCCGACGCGCATGAATGGAACAACGAGAGCCCCACTGTCCCCGCCTACAACCCGGTGAAGCCACATAAGGTGGACGAACAGTCCATCATCTTCCATCGGGGAGAGAAGACCCCGTGGAGTTTTACTGCAGCTTGTGCTTGTGATATAGTAAATATTGCACAGAGTATCTGGGAGCCATGCGCAATTTCTTCCGGGAAATTGTGAAGCGACGATGTAACACCAGACTTTGTTTGCAGTATCGCTTACCTGGTGAAGACCAGGGACACGTGCAGGTGGGCAGTTCGGCTGGGGCGGCACCCCTTTGAAAAGATATCAAAGGGGCCCAAAGTTTAGTTCAGACGGGTCAGAAACCCGTTGAAGAGGGCAAAGCCAAAAACTAGACTGACTGGATTTCCAAACGCACGGAATTCAGAGAAGAAATTCTGGCTTAGCGATCCTTCGTGTGCCCACTATTGGGGCTCGGAGGTGACAGAAAAATTACCCCAGGGATAACAGGCTCGTCGCGGGCGAGAGCTCCTATCGACCCCGCGGTTTGGTACCTCGATGTCGGCTTTTCCTATCCTGGTCCTGCAGCAGGGGCCAAGGGTGAGGCTGCTCGCCTATTAAAAGGGAACATGAGCTGGGTTTAGACCGTCGTGAGACAGGTCGGTCTCTGCCTGATGGAAGCACGGATGTCTGAGGGGAAGTTGCTCCGAGTACGAGAGGAACAGAGCAACGTCGCCACTGGTTTATCGGTTATCTGACAAGGTAGGCCGAGCAGCTAAGCGATTTAGGATAAGTGCTGAAAGCATCTAAGCACGAAGCCTATCCCGAGACAAGACATCCTTTCGTAAGATGAAGGTCCGCAGTAGAAGACTGCGTTGATAGGATGGACGTATAGATCACAAGCTTCGGCGAGTGAAGAGCGTGCCATTACTAATAGACCAACACACCGGTTCAGCCACGTACATAGAGACTATACACGATGACTCTTATTTTATTTTCAGATAGCGGATGCTGTAGAGTTTTAAAAAATCATTTTAGGAATGTTCATACTTTCTCAATCAATTTTAATTAAAAGTTCGACGTAAACTAATCCCCTAATGGATATTGCAATGTGGGTGTATTGTAATAACTGTCACAGAGATGCAAAATTGATACTAAAAGTAGGAACAACCTTAAAAGAACTTGAAGAAAATTATTCATGTCCTCATTGTGATAAAAAAGGAAAGCTAATACACACCTAATTCGATGATTCGTTTTTTATTTCTGGATTTTGTTTTTAATTTTTTTCAAACAACATCCTATATCTTGGAATAGCGTAATTATTCCATGAAAGTGACTTGTGAATGCAAGTTTTGCAAGGATGTAGTACGACGCAAAACATCGCGAGACATTGATGAATTTTTGTAAAAATAATTTAAAATAAAAAAAATTGGAAAAATGTCCATTTGCTAGACATTTTGTTCCTGAGAATTGTCCTTTTTTTGAGCTGGACATTTGCGATACCCTTCATATTGTTCAGGGTACTTTATCCTGTGCCTTAATTCTGATTGCCAGGTAGATCTCATACTACGCGTTGCTTTTCCATTCATCATCTCTGAATGCATCTTGGTCTTGTCTGCAATTAATGCAAGTATTCTTAATTTCATACCTTCATTTTTTGTGTTTTTATAATTCTTCCACAACTCTTGCAATACTTGCTCGACTCCCTCAATACTTTTTTTGTGGTGAAGCTGCACATCGCCTTCTGGAAGTGCATCCATCCACTCTATTGCCTCGCTTTTTAGGTCTTGAAAGTCACGAGATATCGTCTTGGAAGAAACACCACATTCGTATTCTTTAGGCTCTCCGTAACAATCCACCAATATTGCAATGCCTATCACTACTTTTCTAATCAAATTAGAAGTGGTTTCACCACAAGCATTTGCATATTCTCTTATTGCATCCAATTCTTTTTTGGTTACATTTGCCGAAATTGTTGGCATAGATCATTATAGATGATGATTTACTAATATAGATAAACCAAGGTTCAAAACTTGGCAGGTCCATATTTTATCCTAAAATGGTACGGGTCCCTAACGGTTCCGATTGTATAATCTTACTAGGATTACCCAGACATCATGCAACAAGTTTATTGACAATCAATAAAAATGGTATCTCCCGCATTGTGCGAGAGAATCTGCTAGTTTTCGTAAGGTTTTTTGTTAAGATCTAGATTTAGAATACATGGATAACACCTCTAAGAAGATTCGAAAAATGTCTGATTCTATAAGAAATGATATTGCCAATCAGCTTCATTCAAAAACAAGTCCTGAAATTCGACGCGAAGTTTACGAGGAACTTAGCACTTTGAGAGAACAGATTCAAAATAATGTTGCACAACCTATTGCTTTTGCAACTATGGAACAAATGTTAAATGTGATTGACGCTAAAACTTTGAGAAAAATTGAAAATCATTTTGCAGAAATTGCTCCAAGATATAGAAAACTCAGAACTACTGACATGGAACCTATTTTGTTTATTGAAAGAGAATTAAGTGAGGCGGATCTAATGCATGGCGCAGATATTGGATGCGGTGCAGGGCGTTATACCTTAAGACTAGCAAAACAACTAGGAAAAAAATGTCATTTACTATATTGTGTAGATAAAAGCGAACACATGCTGATACAATTAAAAAATTTCTTTGTAGAGCATGGCATAAATCACTTCAAAATCCTTCATAGTGATGCTCACAAAGTGCCTCTTGAGACTGATTCGCTAGATTTTGTTGTCAGTTTTAACGCAGTACATCATTTCGATATGCCAAACTTTCTAAAGGAAGCCTCAAGAATACTAAAAAACAAATCAAGATTATTTGTTTACACTCGATTAAAAAGTCATAATGCGAGAAATGTATGGGGAATGCACTTTCCTAATTTTACTGACAAAGAAACTAGACTTTATGAATTGGATGAGTTAGAACACATGATTGAAAATACTCCAAACCTGAGTCTAAAGTCAATAAGATACTTTGAATACGAAAGAACTTCAACTCTTGCAAGGTTGGAAGAGCAAGCAAAAGAATATCATTATTCCACATTTAGACTATTTTCCAAGAAAGAATTTGACAGGTCTATTGAGATATTTAAGAAAAACATTACGGAGAGTCATGATGTAAACAACGTGACTTGGAAGGATCAAAACATACTTTTAGTTATAGAATCATAAGATTAGAATAACATTTCTGCAATCAGTCTTTTACTCTTCTGCAATAAAAAATATTTTTTTGGGTAATCTATACAGGATTACCCTATAAATCGATACAATATTACGAATTAATTTTTTGACCTAGAATTTATTCCAGCTTTGAAAAAGTGTAGAGCAGGGCAAAAAACCTCGCCCATGAAACCGACGAACAACTGACGAGTCTATAATATCATTTAGTCAAAATAGCTAATAGACTATGTGTTCAAGAATAACACGTTGGTTGTGGGCACAAATTAGCTGTCTGTGGCGTACATACAAACAGGTATTATACGATTTTTTTAAACAGGTACATCTTGACTAGAGTAATAGTAGTAGATGATGATTATGATTCAGTAAGAACCCTATCTACATTATTAGAGATTAAAGGAGTTAGCGTTGAAGGCAAAGGTTACGATGGAAAAGAGGCAGTTGAATTGTACAAAGATCTACGACCTGATGCTGTGCTGTTAGATATGATGATGCCAGAATATGATGGCAAATACGCTATCAAAAATTTAAAAAAAGAGGATAAGGATGTAAAGATTGTAGTTTTAACTGCATACAAGCAAAATTATGAGTTTGAAGAAAATGAAGTCGCTGCAGTTTTCGACAAACCATACAAAATTTCTGAAGTTATTGAAGCAATCTCAAAGTGATTAAGCGAAATTAAAATTGATTATAAGTGATGTTTGACAAATAGAATGTATGAAACCACGTAGTGATGATGATTCATTATTTTCTGCAGGAAAACCAAAGAAATTTCCGTGGTTTTTTATTCCTGTTATAATTGGTCTAGCTGCTTTGATTTTTCTCTTCAAATGGTTTTCTTAATTTTTCCTAGTAAAGATCATAACTCTTTTTCATAAAGTGATTTAGCGAAATAAGGAATGCCAAGTTTCATGATACTTTTAGTATAATTATCAATTAGATATAATATTGAAAATATATCCTACTTCGACGTATGTATATTATGAATGATTATGCATGTACCTGTTCATGTGGATTCCAAAACCCAGCAGATGATTTTGTGTGCCATAATTACAAAATTGGTTTGTGTAAAGTTGGAATGAAAAAATAAAGATGATTTTCCAAAAAGTTGGAAGAATAAAAGATGATTAAAACAATTTATGATTCAATTCAACAAATGCTTGAAGATGGAATGAAATGGGGTAAAATATACGAAAAATATTCCCATTACTATAGAAGTATACATGTAATGAAAAAAAGTTTTGTAAGAGAACAGGCTAAGCAGAGAATAAAATGATGAATTATATCAAAAAATCAGAGACGTGTGATTGCGGAATTACCGAAAACGGATTGGCTTATTCCTGCTATCGTTATTGTTTTGTTCATTGATTCTACAACGTTAATGTTTGTGTTAAACTTGTTCCTAGGCGAATTCTTAGATTGTAAAGTGATTTAGCGAAATTGGAATTGATTCATTTAGCTTAAATATACAAATCTATATTAGTTATTTTCCAATTTGGCAATTTTTATTTTAATAGAATCAAGCATATTTTGATAGTGGGTTATCAATGATTTGTCTTTTTTACCTTCACTCCAGACAAATTTAGAATCAACCCTAGTTTGATACATATCTCTCAATCTGCGTAATTCTCTTAATTCTTGGAAATCATTTTTCTTTTCAGACATAGATCAATAAGGAAATAGGATTTAGAAAAACAGTTCGTATCAAATGTAATTTGGAACAAAAATAAAGATTAGAGGTTGGACAGTAATCTTCTAGGACCCAAACGAAGATCCTAAGACCAAACGCCCACTGACCCGGTATAACCGTGTCAGCGTTTTTATCTATTGATTTTTTTAGGAATGTATTTGAATCAACCAAAGACCCAGACCGTTTCTTGTTCTATTTTAGTTCCTGCATAGAAATTTCCCTAAATGAAGTTATTAGAAAAACTACCAATTTACCATTATTGCTAGATAATAGTAGTAAAGAATATCATTAATTCTGTATAACATGGGATAATCCTGTAGAGATTATACAAAGCGGGTCGGAAATTGGCCCAAGATGGGCACTTTATCCCACAGATTCGAACTGCACCATATTCTTCATAATGTCTCGGGTATCTGACCCCGTATGTTCCATAATCAAAAAATTGATAAAAACTATAGAACTGTTTTAATATTGGAACGAAAAAAAGCGACACTACAGTTACGGTTCCCATCCGATTGATTCCGTTATCGTCGCGAATCCTGAAGATTGAAATCTAAAACAAAAGCGCGTAAAATTATCTCGAATACTTAGAAGTTGGAAGAATTTTCTTAAAAATTCTTAATTCCTAGTTTAGCCTAGAAAACAAAGACAATAAAGAAATGACAATAATAGACGAAATAAAAGAAGCTGATATGGATTTGGAACAATTTATGAAATTAAAAGAAGTAAATCTTGATACTAAAAGAAAGGAGTTAGAAAAGGCAAAAGCAAGACTAGCTGAACTTACTGCTCGGATAGATGAATTTGAAAGTAGAATTAAAAAGTTAGAGAAATAAAATTCTTAATTCACTCTAAATATCTACTATGATTCGCAACCAATTCCATCTTTATCGCCATCAAACCTATGTGGATCAGGCTGCAAGACTCTAAATTTTTTCTGTGAAATATCACCACAATCCAAGTCTGGTGGGGGAGGAGGAATACAAAAATCAGGATATGAAGGGTCGCAGCTGATTTCTTGTGTTTTAGGTTGAACAGGTGTAGGAGGAGATGGGATAGTTGTTAGTTGAATCTCCTTAGAATCACAGCCATATCTTTTTGCCCAAGCTTCGCCTGAAAACTCACTTGTAGAACAATACTGTGTTAGGATATTGGCATGACCATTGTACAGTAATTCAGAGTTGAGAACCTTGTCTCCACAAAACACCTTCGCTAAAACTCTACCATACTGGTCAACTCGTTGTAAATCATCCTGATCTACTAGAATCTTTGAACCCACTGGACAAAGCTTTTCTGTAAATTCAGTAGCCTCTCTGAAACCATCTTGATATGTTTCAGGAGCATTTGTTAGTGATAAACGAATTTTCAAAGTAGCTGTATGGATTGTATCCCCATCAACTATTCTATTTACATAATCAGTATAACATCCAGCACTACCTAAACAATTTGTGGGTGATGAAGCTGTTGGCTTAGGTTGAGTTGGTTCTTGTGTTTGAGTAGGCTGAAAAGTTGGTTGTTGGGAGGTTGGTTGTTGAATCTGTTCTGGAACCTGTTGTTGCATCTGTTGTTGATTAACATCCATAAATACAAAAGGCATCATTGCCATCATTGGAATCCATATTAAGAATGGTATTATTGTCAGAACAATTCCAATTATCCATCCTTTTTTAATCATCTTTGGAGAATCAGGATGCTCTTCATCTTTTAGAACGAACCACATTATTACACTTCCAATAATTCCCAAAAAAATAGGAGCTAGATACCAAGCTGCAGATGGTTTATCTGACATGATAAATTCACAGGTTACTTTGAATTAAGATTTTTCACATTTTCTTAATTTCTAAAAATAAAAGAAATTTTAACTAATTCTGTATAATGTATAATGAAGTTCTCCTCAATGTCCAAGTTAGAATCAGCAGAAATGTTTACAAAAACCAAACATGCTGGCATGACTAGAAAAGATGGCATCACTCCATATTTTGCTCATCTAGAATCCGTTGTAAGTTATCTCAAAAGTCTTGGAGTAACAGATGAGGATGTTTTGTGCTCTGGATGGCTACATGATACCATAGAAGATACTGATACGACATTTGATGAACTTTATGAAAGATTTGGCAAAAAAGTAGCAGTACTAGTTTCCACATTATCAAAGGATAAAAAATTGCCAAAAAAAGAACGAGAACGACTGTATGTAGATCAACTCAAAAGTGCTCCACTTGAAGCAAAAATAATCAAACTATGCGATATCTCTGCAAATCTAAAGGATGTGGCAAACTCGAAAATATCAAAAAATCAAAAGAAAAAAACTATAAATCAAAAACTCCATTATCTCAAAGTAATTAAAAATGACATTACAGAAAACAAATCAAACTATCCAAAAATTTCAAACATAATCAACGGAATAAACGACGTACTAGTCAAAAATGGGCAAAAGCCTGTAATCATCTAAACTTTTTCTTTTTGCAAATTAGCATCCATATTTTATTGCCCAATCCTCTTTTGCAAATTCACTTGTATTACAGTATTTGACAAGAATGTTTGCATGATCATTATCTAATAATTCTGAATTAAGTACCTTATCGCCACAATAGACTTTGCCTAAAATTCTTTTGTAAATATCAAAAGGCTGTCTATCATCTTGGTCAACTGTAATAAACGAACCAACTGGACATAATTTTGTAGTAAATGCAGTTGCTGCTGGACCTCCAGATTTATTTTTCTCATATGCGTCACTCAAAGACAATCTAATTATCAAGTAATTTTTAAGCTCTATAGTATCCCCGTCAATTATTCGTCTTACCTTATCTGTGATGCATTTGAATTTTCCACAAGATGTTCTTTGATCAGTAGAGTTTGAGCCAGAACTTTGTACAGGAACAGTAGACTGGGGAGTCATTGAAGGTTCTTCTATACTTTGAGATTCTTGTTCTTCAGGAGAAGTTGATTCAGATGAGACTGATTCTTCTAATTCTATTTGATAGTCAGCTTCTTCAGGAGCAGAAGGTGAAGCTGATTCAGATGAGACAGATTCTTCTAAATCTCTCTGATAGTCTATTTTTTCAGCTTGATTTGTTCCAACTCCAACAAAAACCAAAATAAAAGCTACAACAGCTACTCCAGCTGAAATTGCACCTATAGATGCAGCTTTCACAAATATAATAGGCGAAGCTAGGAATTAAGAATTTTCAGAAAACTAATTTCCCTTCTAGCTTTAATCGCACTGTTTCTAATTTAGGTATACATCATCATTGGGGCCATAGCTATTCCCATAAAGACACCAACAAAGAACCCAATTCCTGTGATAATTATGCCAAGGATTAGACAATTTTTTGCTAATTTTGGATCATCTTCTTTTAGAACAAAATATGCTATTATTCCGCCAATAATACTAAAAAAAATTGGCAACAAATACCACCATCCACTTCTCTTTGTTTGTGATCCCTCATTAGCAGCTGATCTGAGTTGTTCTTTTACAAGCCTTCCGCAATGTGTACACACATCAGCATCTGGTGAAGGTAATTCTTCTCCACATCCAGGACAAAATGGCATACGATTTTTCTTGTAATCAATGGATAAAACTATTGCTAGACAAACCAGCCTACTAATTTTTGGATAATTATTCTAGGATTATTCAGAATATTTTTATCGTTTATTTATAAAGAATTTGCAAATTACTTAATTATTATAAAAACGTAATAATTATTATGAGTTCCTTGAGAAACTGTGTAGTTTGTGGCAAAGAGTTTGATCATTGGAAGGACGATGTTTGTTCTTCAGAATGTTTCAATCAACTAAGAAAACACTAGGTTTTGATAGCCAGGAATTAATCTAGGAATTAAGAATTTTTCAGTTTTCCTAGAACCGATAGTACTAGAGGCATCATAACTTCGAAATGTGTGTTATATGACCAGTCATTCTCATAGAATAAAGCTAACAGTTCTATAGTGCGGCAAGGCACTAGGATAAGATATGAAGTACATGTGCAGGACCTGTAAAGAAAAATGCGATGATATTCCAAAACATATGATGATAATACACAAATTTTCAAAAACAATCGTGGAATCCCAACTCAAAGCGAACCCAAATTGTTTTAAAAATTCCTTTGAAGAATTACATTAATGATCGTTTTTCTAAAATGATTAATCTACCTAGATTTTGTCTTTCCCAATCAGCTACTACAAGTTATAGACTAGTTTTGATTTTTATAATAAAGTTTGATTACTTTATCTACTACTAAATTAGTGTCAGCATCTTTTTCAGTGCTTAAAAGAAGCAAATGGTCCTCACCTAAATAAAATGAAAAACGTTTAACTTTATCGTGTTCTGCCAATGTGTAAATTGTTTTGCCAAGCGATTTTGACATATCTTTACGTGCTTTCCAATTAAGAATGGAAAGATTTACCAATTCATTTTCATCATGCTCTGAAAGTAGGTTCTGCTCACCCTTACGCAAACCTCCTGCAACGCGCTTTGCCCATGAATCATAAACTGTAGCAAACCTGATTTTAGGATCAGTTTCTAAAATTTGTAAACAAAAATTTTCATAATCCAATAGTTATTCTACGCATCTTTAATTATTAGAGTTTTATTTGTTTCAAACCATTTTTCATGAACTTAATTGTTCATGATGATGATATCCACATGACTTGCATTTGTAGACCTTTTCTTTTCTGCCTTGTGTGGTATTATGTGCATCTATATCTAAGTTAGAGATTACATCCATAGCAGTATTACACTTTGGGCATTTCATGAATTTTCTAAATTAAACTAGGAATTAAGAATTTTAGCCTAATCGACAAGAGGACAAAGAGGAAATCTATGAATGGTGGACTATTCCAATCCTAAACCTCCTCTGAATTCTCTCATCTTGCCAGTCTTTTACTGGCCCTGCCCGTGTTAGTTGCAGGCTTGTGTGTTTTAACACACGTCATGTTATGGATGCAGTATTTTATTTATTTTAAATTACAAATGCCTCAGTGTATAGATTACTTGACATTTGATGCAAATTAAGAGTTTTCAGAGTTGTTCTGAAGATTAAACATACAAGTATTCTTAAGGATTTTTGACTATAGATAATGCATACAAATGGCCGGTATAGTCTGTAAAGATTTGGACAATTGTGATGTCTCAGATCAGCAATCCGTTAAGCGAATCCTTGTCCCATTTAATGATGCAAAACACGCACCAAAAGTTTTTGGTAAAGCATTAACGATTGCAAAATTGTATGGAGCATCCATATGTGTAGTATCAGTAGTCAACAAGGATCTTCAGCGCAGCTGGGTAAATGACACGCCTAGTCGTGAAAAATCAATGTCACTTGGCACTGTTGATATATTAAAACAGGGAATAGCCAAGTTGCAGACTAACGCAAAAAAATTCAAAGTTCCATTTGATTATACAATAATTCCATCAAAAAATGTTGCAGAATCTATTCTTTCTTTGATTGATTCCCAAAAAATAGACCTAGTTGTTATGGGAACAAAAGGCAATGCAATGTGGAAGGAAATGTTAATGGGAAGAGTTTCAAGTACTGTGGGGTTAAACGCAAAGTGCTCCGTTTTATTAGTAAAGTGATTTTGTGAAATTAGAGCACTTGTCGTATCTAATTTGAAAATTACTTTTTCCTAACTAAAACCAATCCGATTCCTATTGGAGCTACAACATACATTCCAATGTTTAAAAGAATCAGGCTGATTCCATATCCTAAAACTTCTTCTTCTGAATCAATATCCACATAGTTTAGAATTGATAATGTAGTAAGCATGGGAGTTATTCCAATCTTTACAGCTTCCTTGAATGCTGGATTCTGTCTTTCCCAATCAGCTATTGTAGGTGAAAAAGAATAGTAGAGTTCATTAAATCCACTCATAAAAGCTGAACCTGATTCAGTTTGAAGTAATGTATTATCACGTAACTCTCGTAATTGTTGAACTTGTGGAGCTAGCTCAGAACCAAACGTTGCAGTAGCTATTAGACAACCCCCTTGAAAACTTGACTTGGGATCTTTTTCTGTCTGATTTTGCGGTTGAGCGCTCATTGATTTTATGCACTGATAAGTCACCTCAGATTGGATTTCATCCATTTTCTGACTTTCACAACCAGCGTTGCTGATACATTGACTTGCAGAATCAGGAGAAGAAAAAAGATACTGACTGTTACAAGAATCAATAATGCTTAAACAATTATCTAGTCTGGCTTTTGCATCTGCACAGGCATCTCCAAACGCCAAATTCGGTTCAGTAGAAATGGATAAAATAGCACTAGTAACTATGAATAAAATTGCAAAGATATGCCATGTACTAATCATATTGTATTAGTTATTCACTAGAAATTAAGAATTTTCAGACTCGAATATTACAACTTTAAAAAAATAACTTCAGGCAAATTACTTAAGATTTTACCAAAGCCAATTAATGCAAGGAATACATAATAGAATATTGTTTTCAAAAATTCTAGTGGCAATAGATGGCTCCACATCAGCAAAAAGAGCCTTTGAGCAGTCTATTTACTTGGCAAGTAAATGTGATTCAAAGTTAGAAGTCGTGCATGTGGTACCATGTGAATTTGGAGGAGACAGTGTAAATACATTTGAGTTAGTTGAAGAGCTAAAGGACAAGGGTAAAAAAATCCTTGAGCAATGCAAGGAAATAGCAGTCAAGAAAAATATCTCAATTAAAACATTCTCAGATCTTGGTGATCCTGCAAAAATCATAATTGATCTTGCAAAAAATAATGATTACGACCTAATTGTAATGGGAAGTAGGGGAAGAAGTACCTTCAAAGAGTTGTTAATAGGAAGTGTGACACAAAAGGTAGCACATCATGCCAAGTGTCCCATTATGATTGTTCGATAAAGATTGAAAATCCGTTCAAATTTTCACTAAATTCAAGATCAGTTTTATTAATGATCAAGACAATCAAATACGGAAGCTAATACTAACTCCCCACCATCTCGGGTTCTTGTGACTTTAGAACGGTGTTCGATTAGTACAGTTCCGAAAATGACTGAGGACCTCTTGTTAGCTTCCATATCTTAAAATCATAATAAATTGTTTCCAATTTCGCAAAATCATTTAATATAAAATAATTATGCTGTTCATAAATGAAACCTAACCATTCCTACGCGTCGCTTAAGTATGATATTATGTTTTTAATCATTTATGGAACAGCTTAGTTTCAGAACAAAAAAAGAAAACGATACCAAGACAATATCTTTTGTAGACCTTCCAGAAAATGCTATAAAGTGGGCTCTTCTCTTGAGACGACAATAGCGTCTAAGTAGGATATTTGCTTAGAATCTGTTTTTCACTATCTGCTCGACTGTAAATTATAGCCGCAACAATATCGTGAAATTTCTAAGAATTAAGAATTTTCAGTGATTAGTCGTTGTTTTCTTCGTCTAGTTTTTTGTCAATGTCTTTTTGTTTTTTCTTAAAGTTCTCATACTTTTTGCTAAACTTTGATAACACTAACCACTGTCTGATTCCAATTCCCAACCATACTGCAGATATTGCAAAGATTATCATTTGTGGGCCTTTGACAATCCCAAACTCGTGCTTTGGGGGTCCATCATGTCTTAGCTGCATCAATTCATCGGGAGGCAATGCAGCTAGTTTTGTACTAATCTCCTTGTATTTTTCTGAGCTGAGAAATTCATCTAGTTTCTTTGCACGGTCATCTGGTGATAATCCCTCTAGCTCTGTAGTCATTTTCTGTAGCTCCAAATGAATCTCCTGTGTTTGCTGACGTAACTGCATTTCCTCCTCACTTGGCCTAAATGGATTATCAAATACACTCGTCATAACCAATAATGCAATGGGTGGTATAATCAAAATTGTAAGAATCATTATCACAAACAATCTTTTTGTTTGATTTAGCTTAAACAGCATCCCGTCCATTATCTCAAAAATATTTTCAGATTTTTTTTCCTCATCTGCCATTACTCTTCATCCCCCTTTTCTTTTCTTGGAAACATTTCTTCATATGGATCTAAAATCATCCTACAAAAATCTCTACCCTTTTGAGTTACCTTGTATTTTGTAATTGTCTTACTTCCCCACTTTTCCTCCTCTCTATTCAGGATTCCCTTTTTTTCCATGTCATCCAAAATGTCTTTGTGTTTTACAATGTTTAGTCCACAATAAGCTAAAAGCTTTGTCTGTGTTAGTTCTCCGTATTCAGATAGTTTCAATATGATATCCTTCCTGATGTAAGTTCGGTCTCTGTATTCATGAGGCAACTCAAGTCTGTTTTTCCCTGAATTGTATTAAGTATAATGCAACATCACTTGCCATTTAGAGTGGGCCATATAGAATAATGAATTGTGCAAATCAACAATGTCCAGATTTTCTGTTTTATTAAAGGTAAAGTAACAATGTTACCTATCAGTAATTAACAATGGTTTATACCATATCCATTATAGGACTCGCAATGAATACAAAAACAAAAATCTACATTCCTGCTATAGTTGCTCTAGTTGCAATAGCAATTGCTACTGTGCCAGCATTGGCAGAATCAGGTGCAGATAAGGGAGTTTGGCAAAGTGGTGCAAAACATCACAAACACATGGCAGTTCAAGTAGAGCAAGTACTTGACTGGACAGTTCCAACCCCAGCTGACTTTACCAAAGAAGCAATGAAAGATCTCAAAAACGACGTTACTGTTTCACTAGTTGATGCAGCTACTGCTGCTAAAAACGCCGGTGTTACCGATGTAATGATGGCAAGCATTGGAATAATCAATGATCAAGATGACAACAAATTTGTTGGATGGATTTTATCTAGCATGGACAAAAATGAGGAATCTGGAATTGTTACTGCAAACATCTTTCTAGTTGATGCAGGAAATATAGCAAACACTGCTCTAGTTACAAAAGAGTTTGATCCTTCCATGATGAGCAAAAACGGTGATCACAAATGGTCTAATCATAAAATGCAAGGATACTTTGCAGATCTGACCCCAGAAGAGCGAGAGGTAAAAATTGCACAACATAAAGAAATGAAACAAGCATTTACAGCACTGTCTCCAGAAGACCAGGCAGCATTGCATTCTTACTTTAAAGGAATGAAAGGCGATTATGCCAACTTGACAGAAGATGAAAAGGCTGCAAAATTTGACGAACATAAACAACAGATGGATGCATTCATGAAACTATCTTTGGATGAAAAAATCGCTTATCTTAAGAATCTTGCACTCGGACTGAAAAACCAATCATAACATTCCCCAACTGGTTCCCCACTCTCATGCCCAATTAGAAGGGAATCGGTTTCTTTTTTATTAATTTTTGAATAAAATTACCAATATCCTAACCTGTGTCTTGGTTTCAACATTTATGTAATCACAGTTTTTTTCATTCCAATCTTACACAATCCTATTCTGCAATTATGACAAACATATTCATCAGCGGGACTTGAGCAACCGCAATTACAGGTGCATGTATAATCATTCATGAATAGAGTCCAGAGGGACTCGAGTCTGTAGGGCTCTAAATTGAACTAAATTCCAAAAAATCATTCTGTCTTCATCAAGTAGATACATCCTATAAACGAATGTAATGTTCTAGATACTTTTGCTGTGCTAACTTTTTAGATCTGCTCGTTTTTCAGATATCCCCATTTTCTTAAATTCTTTTGACCTGCATCTGACTGGAGCAAAACATTAACCTCTGTTGCAGTAAGACTAGGCTTTGTTGAATCATGGAATCCCCCAATACTAGGACGAATATTTATCCCCAAAGTATCAGCTAAAAAGTCATTATATGATTCTTTTATGCCCTCTTGGTTACGGAATATTTTTGCAAGCTCAAACGTATTTTCTTCTTTGAATCTATCCCATTTTTCCTGAAGGTTTTTTTCCTCAAGAAATTGAGTAAAAAACTCTAATTGGAATTTCTTTTTATCCACATTTTTCACCTACCTAATCCGTATTAGGTTGGAAAAAATAATCGTATTATTCTATGTGTGTCCAAATTGCAACACCTGAAAAAATCCTTTAGAGCATGACAAAATTATTCCTAACTAGTTTTTCAATTATGGGGCAAATATGGTCCAAAGTGTAACCAATCCAACTAATCCAATAAGGCACAGCCCAATTGCTTTATTTGTGTCATCCATAATTTCTGGCCCAGATAATTGATATTTAACATATAATCCAGATTCCTAGAATTGATAGTACATGTCTAAATAATTAAGGCTAAACTTATTAAAAGAGTACAAAATTAGCATTTTTAATGGGATTTCTAAGACGAGAAAAGCAAATCACTGGAACAATCTGCAAGGAATGCGGAATGGAGTTTTCAGAAACTGAGAGAATGCTTCGCCATATGATAAAGGCTCATACAAAATCAAGTAAAGGTCCAAGCTGTAACTGTTAGAATTTTTGTTTTATAGATTATAATGAATCTTCGATATCGTGCTCTAGATCTTTAAAGTCGTTCCACCAATTTTTTACCTCGTCTGACATTTTTCCCCGCGAACCCTGATCAAAGGTAGTTAATAGATCTTTTGGTAAGAATTTTTTTTGCAGCAATTAGCAGTTTTTGAATATTATAAAAAAAAAGAAAAAAAGAAGTAAGCATCTGTTTATTGCAGGAGGTCTATTTCTTACTTCTTTTTGATTTGAATTAATTGCTGTATCGCCATACCCCACGACAGTAGAGTAAATGCGACAGGATACACCCCACTAGATATGCTCTGGGGGATTCCAGCAATGTTTACGCTGTTTGCGTACAGCGCTAATGCTAGTGGCAAAAGGGCCAGAATTAGGACCATCTTGTATTTTGAGATACTTGACTGGCCTATTTTTTCATAAATTTGGTTGCTCATGTCTAATCGATAGAGCAGCCATTATACCACTATTTGAATAAGACCTAACAAATGGCTGACATCTAGTTCAAAAGCTAAACTATTTTACAAGAAAAGTTCACCTTTTGAACCCCTGGGCATATTGATCTAAAACGGATTACATTCTATGATCGATGACCTTGACAAAAAAATTCTAAACATGCTAATAGCAAACGGAAGGCAATCATCAAGAGAGATTACAAAAAAATTATCAGAAGAGGGAATCAAGATTTCTGAAAGGGGACTAGGAAAGCGAATAGCACGCCTGGAGCATAATAAAATCATCACAGGATATACTGCTATAGTAGATATGAAAAGGGTAAACATGGGTATTCCAAGGCTAGTAACAGTAAAGCTATCATCCCCTGCTGATTTTGTCCAAAGACTAGCTGATATGAAAGAGTATTTGGCTAGTGCCCCATTTTGTGATTTTTCTGCAAGGTCTAATGGCAGCTTTGATTGGATAGAGCTAAAATTCTTCAATAGCGTAGAGCAGGCAAACGCAGAGGCAGACCTTTACAGGACATGGTTTGGCGATATCATAGAAGATTATCAATCATATGATCTAAATGTTTACAAGTTTGGATGGCAGCTATTTGAGGAAAAGGACTTTTATGCATTTATGCAGTTTATGCAAAAAAAATCAGAACAAAAACCACTAGCAAAAAAAGACAGCCAATTACTAAAATATCAACTTTCAGCATAAACTTCCAAACCTGATTTTAGAAATTTTTCAAAATCATGAAAAAATGATTATTTTGTATGGAAAATATTACAAACATTTGGTTATTAGATCTAGGTACCTAGGGATTCTATGGCAAAACTTTGTTGCGTAGATTATGGATTTGAGTGTGACTTTGCTTCAGAATCCAAAGATTCATCTGAGATGATTGAAGAATTTGCAAAGCATACTTTAGACGAACATGGAATAGAATATTCCAAAGAAGCATTGATGCAGTTTATGCTAAGAAAGTACAATTCTAACAAGTACGAAGATCTCTATATGCAAACAGCATAAGACTATTCAATGATTATTTTTTGTAAAACCCTAGCATCAGTACAGTTTGAGTGATGCTCTTCATAGACAATATTGCATTCGGGGCATACAAATTTGAAGACTTGTTTGCACGTCTTACACTTGTCTGCCTCTAAAGTTTCCTCTCCGCAATGTCTGCAAAGTTTCGGGTTCATACTTTACACTTGAAAAATTCTCAATAATAATCAACTGTGTGTTCATTTATTACCAACAGGTCAAAATTCGAAAATCAGTAATTTACTGGTTTATATTATTCATAATTTAATTTCATACTTGAAAATTTGATCATTTTGGATCAAGACATCAAATTATTTTTATTTTTCAACTTTGGATTGAATTTTTCATTAAAAATAGGCACAGACTCTCATTTTCTTACATATGAAAATTAATCAAAATCTAAAATTCTACAAAAAAAGTTTTAAAAAATTACAGAATATGATACGCAAACTCTAACGTCTAGTCTTTTTTGTAAGAAATGTTTTCTGGTTCATCATCCGTCTGTTGAACCTTTATCACTATGGTTTTTCCTAATCTGTTAAAGATTCTCTGTCTTTTTTGATTAGTAAATATTCTGCCTAAAATTACATCAATTGGTAACAAAAAGGCCTTACCAAAACTTGAAATTGCAATACTCTTAAAGTCTGATGCTTCTCCATTCAGATTAGTAATTTTTAGATTCAGAGCCATCTTTCCAATTGACTGGCCTTTCTTAGATTCTAAAATTAACCAATACAAGAAAAACACAATGCTAATTGACGCATAATCAAAAGTATGTGAGTACATATAATCGCCATCTATGTTCAATTCAAAAAGTGTAGTACTAAAAAAAGCAAAAAACACCGCAAATGCAGCACCAATAATAATCACATAATCTATTAACCAAGCAAAAAATCGATCACTCCATCTAGCGATAGTTAATTCAGTTGGCTCTTTTGACGAAGGAGCATCTTCTGAATCTGACATGTACGCATTTCATTGAGAATCCACTAATAATGTTTCTGCCAATTTTTTTGAACAAAATTGCTCCGAATCATAATTTACATTTTGTTATTATACGGGATAAATCAAGCAAAAATCAAGTTTATGATTTAGATGAATCCCTCAGATATTAAACAACTACAAAATGTTTGCATGGCAATAGGCAAATTAAAAACCCAACAGACTGAAGTGCTTCCTCATAATGGCCATCAATCCCTATACTTTGAAAATGATGAAATTACAACAGGGTTAGTAAACAATAAAACCGAAATTAAAATTCACTTACTTACTGGTCAGCTGCTTTATTTTCATAACGAGGTAGGACATTTTATAGATCTTACTAAAGACAACATCCATGAAAAATTATCAAACATTACAAAAAAGTACAATTTGATAATGCCTGAAATAAAACTTGATAATGTTAGTCATGTCCAACTTTCTGAATTTTATAACTATGCAGTAAAAGCAAAACGAACCATTGAGCTTTTCAGAATGACACTGGATGGAAATTTTACTCTAGTTCACCTATGGCCTCACCACTTTGATTTTTCTGTAGAATGGTTTACAGGAAAAAGAGACGAACAAATTGGTACAGGAATATCCCCTGGCGATGAGCAATACAAAGACCCGTATCTTTACATGAATCCTTATCCGTTTAATCCCAAAGTAACTCAATACAATCTTCCAATAGGCAAATGGCACACCTCTTCATGGAAAGGAATCAAAGTAGACCGAGATGATTTAGGTAACTATTCTCAAACTGAGGTTTCTGATTTGCTTTCCCAGCTTTTCCTTATTGCAAAAAAGAATTTTGAATAAACTTGGCTTAGATTTTTATCTTTCATATTATTACAATTGGTGAACTAAACTGACTGAGATTAATTATCAAGCCTATGACGGTAAATGCAAAAAGCTACTTGAAGAAGACGAAATAAGATTTGCTGGCATAATTAATGAAGTAGGAACTCTAGTATCTGGTGGGTTCAAAAAAGACATTACCCCACTAGAAGAAGACAAAACAAAACTAAAATCATTTATGGAATTTGTTTCTAAAGTTTCAATACGAAAAGAATATGATCAAACCCTTGGACCAATTAATTATCTGGCAGCACGAAGAGACAAAGCGGTGCTTGTGAGTTTTCCGTTTCCCGTTAGCAAATTTGTTTTATTAATATCCGCAAACCCCTCAGTAGACATTGAAAAATTAGCTACCAAAGTAGTGGATATTTTTAGTGGCATTAGATAAATTTTATTTAAAGCATTAATTTTTTGGTAGTTTTATTGAAAAAGTAGTTGGATTATTTCTAACCGAGATAGTGCCGCCATGTGTCTCAATAATTGTTTTTGCAACTTTAAGGCCTAACCCATTTCCGTCTGATTTGGTAGTAAACAATGATGAAAATACTTTTTTTAGACTTTCAGGCGGAAATCCAGGCCCTGAATCTTTTAGGTCTATCATTACAAAGTCAGTTCCTTCGCGAGCAAAAATATTGATAACCCCATTATTTTTCATAGCTTCAATAGAGTTTTCAACTAAATTTGAAAAAACTACCACTAATTTGTAAAAATTTCCAAATAATTGAAAATCATTTTTTGGTAAATTGATTTGAATGTTTGGGGGACAGTTCTTTGGTATTATCATACTAGTTAATTCTGATAATGCAAACCATCTTTTCTTGATGTTTTCTGGGTAATGACCATGATGATTTTTAGACGAATGTTTTTCTTCATGTTTTGCGCTATCTAAAAATGCCTCAATTTTCAAAATAGATTTTTTTATCATTGTAAATGTAGTCATAGTCTTCTGATTTGCATCATCCTTGGCTAAAGTTGACTCGAGATAAGAGTTTGAAATCTTTAGAACTGAAAGTGCATCTATTGCTCTATCAAGAAAATCTTCTCTTGAACCTAACGCCCCATACTCTGTATGCAATTTTACTTTCCCAAGATTATGCATTTTCATTAACATTATTCACGAGGAATTATTATGGTGATGTTTGTTCATTTTAAAATTATAAGGATTCTATGATCTAATGAATTGAAAGGTCTACCATTTTATAGATTATCTAATATGACTCAAATTTTCCAAGAAAGAAAATTAACTCAGTAAACTACGTTTTAATTTTACAGCAACAAAAAATGGAATTCCAAAATAAAACCCTACATTAAGAGATAGAATTCCTATCCCCAATCCTATCATCTCTCCTTCTGAATTAATATCTAAATGATTTAGAAGTGAAAGAGTTGTTAACAAAGGCGTTATAGTAATTTTTATAAATTCTTTGAATGCAGGACTTTGACGTTCCATATCTGCTATAGTTGGTGAAAATGAATAGTAAAACTGGTTAAATCCTGACAAAAACATTGCACCAACTTGGGTATTCATTATTTGAGTATCTCTTACCTCTCTTAACATCTGTACCTGTGTTGATAATTCAGAACCAAACGTTGCAGTAGCAATCAAGCATCCTCCTCCGTCTTCGTTGACCTCTTGAACTTCATTTTGTTTTGGGGTCTCCTCTACTTGTTCTTTTGATGATTGCTCAGTCTGTTCTTCTCTTAATTCTTCTATTTTTTCTTCAGTATTATTTCTAGGTATTTGGGCAGGAGTAGGATCCACTACTCCAACTTTGGCCTCTTCTCGACTTTCAGCAATTTCTAGTTCAGAAAAATATCTACTTTGCTCGATTAATTTTTCAACTCTATCTGGACCAGAATAACTCCATAACGGGTCTTCAATCAAATTTGCACAAATTCTTGATTCAATACTATGCTTGTGGTGTTCAAAGAACTTGTCTCCCAGCAAATCATAAAGTGGTTTATTTTCTTCACACCATTCTATGCCATTTTTAGTAAACGCACCTTCTGCGTAAAACACAGTTGCACCATATACTGGATATACACTAAAAATTATTGAAACCAAAGTAATCAGGGCAAAAAATGGTGACTTTTTCACTAGTCAGAAATGAAAGTGACTATTAGATAAATCTCACCACTAATTCAAAAAACCTTTAACATAGCAAAATAATGGAATGTTAATGGACGTATCAACACTAGCAGCTAAAATTCTTAAGACTAGCAAATCCATCCGTTATGTAACAATTGCATCACTGAGTGGCAAACTAGTCATTTCTGCACACAGAAAAACTGTCAAAACTACTCTTTCTAAAGCTGAAAGTAGGCAATCATTGGTAATGGCAGCTCGTGCATGGAAGCAAAGAAAAGCATTAGCAAAAAAGATTGGTAGATGTAAATATGTTCTAGCAGAGTATGATCGAGTAAAGCGTATTACCCTGCCTGCTGGACCAAATCATATTATCTATATCACCACAGATCCAAAAGCGAACCATGCTGGCATAATTGCTAGAGTTCGCAAATTCCGATAAATAGTTAGAAATTTTTTTCTAATTATTTTTTTAATTCTTTTTAGCCCTAGTTGTCTACAAGTTTAAAAAATATGATTTAATATCTAACTTATTTTACAACAAGTACTGGCAGATCTGATGCATGTAGGACATAATGTGAAACACTTCCAAAAAATACCTCCTTTACTGTACCTCTTCCTCTAGAAGCCATAACAATCATGTCGATTTTATTATTTTTACTATGAGCAAATTTTACAATATTATATCCAATATTTCCATAAGAGATCTTTTCATCAAAGACAATGCCATTTTGAGCAGCCAAGGTTTTGGCAGCATTCATGAATTTTTTTACCTTTTCATAGGAGCCTTTTTCCACTTCCATCCCTCTTCCAAATTCAGTTCTAGAGGGAGCGTATATTACACAAATACCAACTATAATGGCATCACATCTTCTTGCTAGGGCAATTGCCATATCCAAGGCTCTAAGTGAGTTTTTAGAGCCATCCAATGGAACAAGAATTTTTTTAATTTTTACTGATGCCACATACTAATTTTCTTCTACCTGTTAAAAAACATAAACTCAAATTTTAGAGTTGAAATTCACAATTTACTATAATCGTTTCACACAAAAATTTATCTATATGAAAAATGATGCCAGCTAGAATAGATGGAAGAAAAATTCATCAATATTGACGGATACAAAATTCGTTATTTAGAGTCAGGCGGTGCTAGTAGATCTATAGTTTTACTTCATGGACTAGGTGCCTCTGCTGAAAGATGGGAATTCGTTATTCCTGAATTTAGTAAACACTACAAGGTCATAGTTCCTGATCTAATCGGATTTGGACACAGCGATAAACCCCTAGTAGATTATACGACAGAGTTTTTCTCAGATTTCTTATCATCCTTTTTAAAAAAACTGGGACTGGCCAGAACCAACATTATGGGGTCTTCTCTGGGCGGCCAAATTACAGCTAAATATGCTTCCCAACATCCAGAGGTAATAGAAAACCTAGTTTTAGTTTCTCCCTCTGGAATAATGAAACATTCAACTCCTGCACTAGATGCCTATGTGATGGCTGCCTTGTATCCAGATATCGACGTGGCAAAAAATGCCTTTCAAATGATGGCAGGTCCAGCTAGGCAAATTAATCAAAAAATAATTGAAAATTTTGTTGAAAGAATGAAACTACCAAATGCAAAAATGGCTTTCATGTCTACATTACTAGGTTTACGCAATGCCGAGGCAATCACAAAATCTTTAAAAAAAATATCAGTACCCACGCTAATTATCTGGGGGGAAGACGATCCTGTTATTCCAGTAAAATATGCTGATGATTTTGTATCTAGCATACAGGATTGTAGATTCTATATGATGGATAATTGTGGTCATACTCCATATGTTGATGATCCCAAACGATTTGCAAAATTGGTGCTAGACTTTCTAGAAGATTAGAGCGACCAAACCGTTTAAATACCTCTATATTCCTACCATTACCTATGAGTGGTAACAGTTACCAATATAATCCGGCAGAAATGTTCAAGGAATGGATCCAAAAAAGTGGCAAGGCTCAAACCGAATTCATGAAAAACTTTAGCTCAATGATGAATCCTCAGAGTCACCAATTTAATCCACTTGAAACACTAAAGGAAATTTCAAACAAGACTGTAGAGGCACAATCAAACTTTATGGAAAATATTGGTTCAATACAATCAAAAGGCATGAATAAAATGTTTAACATGGCACAAATGATGCCAAACTTCCTCACATGGGGAGCTTACAAAACGACTGTTGGAAGCAACGGGCGAATTTCGATTCCAGAGGCAGAACGAGATGCACTCGGATTAAAGGAAGGCGACTTGGTTCAAGTTGTAATTCTTCCTATAGAAAAGAAATCAAAAAGGGGGTGAAAATATGAGTAACACAGCACAATCCACCACTAGTCAAAAAGACATCTTTGCAGTATATCAGCAAAATGTTGACAAATACTTTAGCGGTATCAAGCAATCAGTACCACGTTATCATCAATCAGTAACTAACGTACAACAAGAATACCTTGATGCAGTAGAGAATGTAATCAATTCAACAATTGCACTGCAAAAAGACTATGCAACTAAAGCAGGTATTACAACTAACATACCTTCTGCAGTACTAAAAGTAATTCGCGATACCACAGAAGAGGTTGTAAAAGCCTATGATGTACAAAACAAAGTTGCACTAGCAGCATTTGATTCAGCACAGCAAAACATCAAGACATTCAATGAAAATACAAAAGCATTTGCTGATTTGAACAAAAACATAGTACAATCTTGGATTAGCACATTCACACCAAAAACTAACTAGGTGTAAATCCAAAGTGTAAAATCAAAAGAGAATTTTTCTCTTTTTTCTATTTTTATCTAAGTTCAGAGTGTTCTTTTAGCCATTGTCCCAACTCCGGGAGAACTTTTTTCTGAGACAATGAACTTGCAATCATTCCCACATGACCAGTAGGATAAACTCTCAATGTTTTATCTTCACTACCTACTGCATAATGTAATGGCATACTGCATTCAGGGGAAACTAGATGATCTCCAATTGCAACTTGGGTGAAAATTGGCATTGTGATGTTTTTTAATGAAATGTGTTTTCCACCAACATACATTTTGTCCTGAATCAGAAGATTATCTTGGTAGATATCCCTAATCCATTGCTTGAAAAGCTCTCCGGGAATAGGAGGCGTATCGCCTAGCCACTTTTCAACTCTTAAGAAATTATCAACAAAACTCTCATTTTCAATATTTCTGAAAAAATTGGTATATTTTTCAATACCTTGCTCAAAGGGTTTTAGAATTGAAAAACAGTAGTACATAAATTCTGGAGGCATGTTTCCAATTGAATCGACCATTTTATCAACATCGATATGTTTTGCAAGATTGCTAACTACTGTTGTGTCGCGCCATCCATCAATGACTGGAGCAGTTGCAACAAAATTTTTTATCTTTTCAGGATGTAGTGAAGTATAAACAGTTCCAATAGTTCCACCAGTACAATATCCTTGTAAGGAAACGTTATCAACCTCAGATTCATCTCTTACAAAATCCACACAATTATCCAGGTAACCATTGACATAATCATCCAAATCTAAATACTTGTCCATATTGGTTGGAGTTCCCCAATCCACCATGTACACATCAATTCCTTGATCAAGTAAGTTTCTCACCCAGCTTTTCTGAGGATGAATATCTAAAATATGATATCTGTTGATTAATGCATATGCAATTATCAAAGGAGTCTTAATCTGCGTACTAGTTCTTGGTTTGTAGTGCAGTAATCTTACTTTATCCTCAGTATATGCAACTTCGTGTTCAGTAACTTCTAAATTAATTTCATCTAGTGCTGGGACAAGCTTGGGAGCCTCTGCCATATTTTTTCCAAATTTGAGAAATTCTTCTACAAGTTTTGGATCTAGTCTACTACTTTCTTCTATCATTTTTCCTTGCTCCTTATTTTTGATTCTTTTGTCTGTGATTCTAATTTTGAAACTCTTTTTCGTAATGCATGTAATTCTTTGTAGACCTCATCAATTTCTTTTTTGTTGGGTAGATTAGCAGACTGGAGCATTACATTTACCATCTGCTCCCAGTGCTTTGAAAGTTCAAGCTCACTAGCAACTAGTTTGCCATAATTTTCTCCAAATTTATGTGAATCAAATAACTCAGTAAAATCATTATCAAACATATCAATCCAAATTCTTTTGTATGAATCAAATTGTTCCTGGTCGTTTGGAATTTTTGGTATCTTAGTATTGACCTTTTTTTGTGCATTAGCCCAGGTATCGGCTAGTTGTTGATAGTATTCTGTCAATCTTTTGTTAAATTCTGCAAGGTCTTCACTCGCATCCAATAACTCTGTAGCAATTTTTTTTGCATTTGTTGAAAAATTTCTCATGGGACCAACAGATGTTAGTGCTTGCGGTTTACTTGACATTAGATATATCAAGTCTGTCCAAAACAAGGAAAGGTGTTTATAAAATTCTGCTGGGTCTTTTTGGAGGTTGTTTTTCATGACATTATATTACAAAAGCTCGCAATAAATAGATCGATATGTATTATTTAGAACATGGATTATGACAAGGTTTGTCAAAAGATTATGCTTCTAGACCCACACATGCGATCTTCTCGTGTAATTAACAATAGAGGACATCTAGTTGCTGGGGGAATGAAAAAGGGCATGATGGCACTAGAAAACGAAAAGCAAGACGAGATGATGTTTATGGAAATTGCGCTCCGGGTAAGAATGCGTCATGAGTTTGATAAGGAATTTGGACCAGTACATTTCTCATTATCATACAGGGATAAGGTAATTATCTACAGTTTTCCCCTACCTGATGAAAACGTTCTGTTAGTATCTTCTTCTATAGAAGCTGATTTTGGAAAAATTCCATTTAAAATATTAAAAATTGTTGAAAAATCTCCCTAAAAAAATCAATCAAGAATCTATAAGTAAATTCCTCTTTTATCCTTAAAAAAATCTACAGGAAAATCATCAGGGAATTTTAATTCTTTGAGATTTGGAACCGTAATCCTTGTACCCTCTCTTAATTCCTCCATGTGTATAATCGAATTAGAGTCATTATATATCGGATTATTCGAACAATCCTCGCAGACAAAATATGCTTGTATTGGTCTTTTAGAATCCCCAGTAGAATATAGGAGATAATACTTTGGCTTGTGGGTATTTTTGCACTTTAAAACATCAAACTCTCTCATACCATCAGAGAATATGCTAAAAAGATAACCTTTTCCTAATTAAAAATGAAAACAATGTGAACTCCAGTGTATCAAAAAAGTTGGACAATGGTTTTTATTCTTATATTGTAATAGCCATAACATGTCTCAAGTCGAAAAATCAAACGAATATTATTTGTTTGATCAAAAATGCCAGAATTTACTCAAAGAGCCTGAAATTAGATTTGCTGGACTGATTAGCCCTATGGGGCATTTAGTTGCAGGAGGAATGAAAAAGGGCATGAAATCCTTGGAGGATGACGCAGACATGAGAAAACTCTACATGGAATTAATTTTAAGAGTTTCAACCAGACAAGAATTTGATCAAAGCCTAGGCGAAGTCGAATATTCAGCTTCTCGAAGAAAAAACGCAGTTGTTATGAGTTTTCCAATTGATAACAAGGTCTTACTTGTATCCGCTAATACCGATGTGGACATTGATGTCACAGCTAAGAAAATAAAGAAAATCGCTGGAATTTAGTTTTACACTTTTAATACTACTCACAAGAAATCAACTAAATGGAATCCGATGTTATTAGCTGGAAAGAAATTGATGCTCTAACCAAACTGCTTTCAGATAAAATCAATGCAACAGGAAAAAAATTCAATAGCATTTCAACTATTACCAGAGGCGGTCTTGTCCCTTCACGATTGATGGCAGACAAACTTGATATTCAGGAGATTCTTGTTGACAAAGATAAAGTTCCCTCAGATTCTTTGTTTGTTGATGATATTTATGATTCTGGAGATACCTTCAAAAAAGTCTTATCAAAGGTTGAAAACCCAAACAACCTAGTATATGCCACACTTTTTGCAAGAAAAGGCAAACGATATCCAAAACAACTCATATTTGCGCAAAAAACCAAAGGAAATGAATACGTAGTATATCCATGGGATAGATTTGAGCACAAGAGAATGAAAAAATTCCAAAAATAAAAAAAGATTGTTTTTATAATATCAGATTAGGAATTCTTGATTTATTTTTTATAGATAGCATGTTTCATGATTGGTATCAATGTCTGAGCTAAAACGGCATATGGGCCTTTTTCAACTTACAATGTATGGAATAGGCCTAATCCTAGGAGCTGGAATTTATGTTTTGATCGGAGAAGCTGCAGGGCTAGCTGGTGACGCTGTTTGGATCTCATTTGTTTTAGCTGCCACTGTTGCAGTTATTGCAGGATTAAGTTATGCAGAGCTTTCTTCAGTTTTTCCAAAGGCCGCAGCTGAATATACTTTTATAAAAAATTCTTTCAAGAGTAATTTCTTAGGATTCATCATTGGATGGCTTACTGCCATTACCTCAATTATTACAGCTGCTGTGGTGGCGTTAGGTTTTGGAGGATACTTTGCCGAATTTATTGACCTACCAATAGTGGTTAGCGCAATTTTGTTACTTGGCGCGTTATCTTTTATCAATTTTTTTGGGATCAGAGAATCTTCTTGGACAAATATTATTTTCACCATTGTTGAGGCTGCAGGCCTTGTAATAATTATCTACATTGGGTTTACCTTTGCTGCTCCCGAGTCTGTTGATTATTTTGAATCCCCCACTGGTCTGAGTGGAATAGTTATCGCTTTTGTCCTGATTTTCTTTGCCTTTGTTGGATTTGAGGATATGGCAAACGTTGCAGAAGAGGTCAAAAAACCATCAAGAACTATTCCTAAGGCAATTTTGCTCTCAATATCAATTACTGGAGTCATCTATGTTCTTGTTTCTTTGGCAGCAGTCAGAGTGGTAAGCTGGCAAGATTTGGGAGCATCTGCTGCTCCTCTAGCTGCTGTTGCAGAAAGAGCATTAGGTAGTGGTGGGCATGTATTACTGTCATCAATTGCCCTTTTTGCAACAACAAACACAGTTCTCATTATCTTAATTGCAGGAGCTCGTATGCTTTATGGTATGGCAAGCGATCAATCTTTGCCACGTCTTCTTGGAAAAATTCATTTTAAAACAAAAACTCCTTGGATTGCAGTTATTGGAATAATGCTAGCCTCAATGGCATTTGCATTTGTCGGAGACATTGTACTTGTTGCAAACATCTCTGTATTTGCAATAGTGATCACTTTTGCCATGGTGAATTTAGCTGTCATTGTCTTGCGATATACAGAACCTACGATAGAAAGACCATTCAAAGTTCCATTAAACATTGGAAAGTTTCCAATACTTCCACTCTTCGGTCTTGCAATGTCTGTATACATGGGATTTCAGTTTGAACTTCCTGTATTAGCTGTTGGAGGAGGGATTATCGGAGCTGGAATTTTATTTTATATCATATATACCAGACAGAAGAAAAATCATTAACCAGATGAAGCGTAATAAAGAAACCTCATTTAGTATAGATAAGAAACTAATTCTCCTAGTCATGATTGTATCTATTGTTACAATTTCTGCAAGTGCTTACTTGAGCTTTACCTCTGCTACTGAAGTTTTGCAAGAGAGAATGGAGGAGAGATTGCTTAGTGAATCAACACTTCGTGGCAATTCCGTCTTATCATTTATTCACACACGAATCAAAGAGACACAAGTAATCTCAACTGATCCAATGATTAGAAATTTAGTTACCGAATTAAATGGCATACCTTATGATCCTTCTACATACTATTCAACAATTCAAGAAAAAAGACGTGATTTTCTCACTCAAATTCAAGCGTTCCAGGAACTAGTTGGATTTTCAATAGGATTTGAGGACGTAAAAATTATTGGAAAAGAAGGACGAGTATTTTTTTCTCTAGTAAGGCTAAAAACGACTGATAATTTTTCTGAAGATCCAAAGTTTCTTCGTGGTTTACAAGAAGAACCCTTTGCAGTTTTTGAACCCGCAGAAAACGGTGGGAGTAAATTGATTATAGGAGTTCCAATTTATGGACAAGAAAAAAGCGAAAAACCAATTGGAGTAATTATTGCAACTATGAGAACTGATGAATTCAATGATATTTTGTTGCATCGTAGCGGTTTGGGTGAAACTGGCGAAGTCTATCTTGTAAACCAAGATCATTTGATGATAACCGAATCCCGCTTTATTGAAAACGCTCCATTTAACCAAATTGTTGATACTTTGCCGGTAAGGGAATGTTTTGAAAATGGTAAACAAGTAAGCGGAATCTACCAAGATTATAGAGGTAATTCAGTTTTTGGTTTTTCATATTGTGTACGCGATTTAGGATTTGTATTGCTTGCAGAATTTGATAAGGATGACACCTTACAACCTGTTTCGGTTTTACAGAATAGAATCTTTCTTACAGGCATTGTGATCACCATTGTTATGGCAATAGTCGCTTTCTTTTTGGCAAAACTACTTTCAAGGCCAATAATCAAACTAAAAGAGGCTACAAATGAAATTGCCAAAGGAAACTATAACATAAGAACGAACATAAAAACTCGTGATGAATTAGGGCAGCTTTCCGCCTCCTTTGACTTGATGGCACAAAAAATTCAGGAATCTCTTATCACTATCAAACAGAAAGAGGATGTTATTAGACAACAGGAAGACATTCTACTAAATTTCTCAGATCAAAGTGAAAATGGATGTGTTTGCCTTATTGATATCAAAGATTCTACAAAAATTACTGCCAAAATGACTGACACGCAAGCCAGTAACCTTTACAGTACATTTCTAAATGCAATGGCCACAATTGTTCAGGAATTCAAAGGAACCGTAATAAAAAATATTGGAGATGCATTACTATTTTATTTTCCAAACACAAATGCTCATGATACACTTTCATTCAAAAACGTAATTGATTGTTGTTTAAGTATGTGTGAGTCGCATGACAAAATCGGTAAAAAGCTTGTAGACAAAGGACTCCCAATTGTTGATTATAAAATTAGTGCTACATATGGCTCTGTAAGAGTGGCAAATACTTCAACTTCAGATGTCAATGATATCTTTGGTTCCACAGTAAATCGATGTGCAAAGATAAACGGATTATCACCAAAAAATGGTTTAGTGATTGATGAAGGACTATACAACGCAGTTAAATCAATTGACACATACTCATTTAGTAAAATGGATGAGTTGATGCCTGATAACGAACAAGGATATGTTGTTTATACAGTAACAAGAAAATAAACAGTTTTTAAAATTGTACTTGGATTATTAAAAATTATTTTTGTTATTGACTTTTTTACATCTATACATAATGACGTTGAACGAAGATTTTTGCAAGGGATTGATAGTACATATTTTTCATATCCTCCTCCGTAGATACTGCAAACTGATTTACCAAATCCGTGGCAGTGATAATTCCCACTAAGGTATCTCCCTCTATGACAGGAATTTTCCTGACTCCTCTTGCATACATGAGATCTGCTACCGTCCAAACAGATTCTTCTGGGTCAACGCCGATAAGAGGATGTGACATTATCTGCTTCACAAGAGTTGTAATGGGATAAGCATGGGCCACAATTTTAACTGCAAAATCCCGATCGGTGATTATTCCCACTGGAGTATTATTTTCCATAACTATTATTGCGCCAACCTTGGCATCTTCCATCATTTTTGCTGCGTCATTTACATTGACTGTCGCATCTACTGAGATTACAGCTTTAGTCATAATGTCTTTAACGCGAATTTTTTTTGGTTCTTTTCCCATTTGATTCACGGTAAATTAGATTTAGACCTATTTGAGGAGGATCCATAATTTCATGCCTGAAAATCACCGACGAGAATCTGTGTAGAGTTTTAAAGGATTCGTGATGCATATTAAAACATGAAAAGAATTGAGGCAATAATCCAGCCAAATATGTTAGAATCTGTAGTAAAGGTATTACGAAAAGCAGGTGTGGGTGGATTTACTGTACTTGACGGACAAGGCCAGGGTGCCGCTGAACCTCCGCTAGTTGGCGAATATTATTCTAAAAACATAGTGATTGTAGTAGTAGATGATGAAAAAGTCGATGATATAATGGAAAAAATAGCAAAAGCTGCATGCAGCAGAACAAAAGGAGATGGAAAAATCTTCATTACAAACGTTGAAGAATCAACGGATATTTGCACTCAAGAAAAAGGAATACACACTCTTTGAGATAATCTGTATAATCATGAAAAAAATTGAAGCAGTTATTCAAAACGATAAACAAAAAGCAGTAATCGATGCTCTAGTCAGTCAAGGTGTAGGTGGTCTAACTGTAACCAGATCATTAGGCAGAGGTGCTGGGGAAAGACCAAGAATCGGTGGGAAAAAAGGAGAAGAGATTCAATACAACGCAGTTGATACTATAGTTACAGTTGTTGATGATTCTAAAGTGGATTCTGTGGTGTCTGCAATTTCACAAGCAGCTTATAGTGGCAAAAAAGGGGATGGGAAAATTTTTGTTTCAACTATTGATAATGCATTTGACATATTTACTAAAGAAAAGGGCTCTAAAGCCCTTTGAGAAACCATGTGTGCACTTGACATAAAAAAAATTCTTGTTCCTCTGGATGGTTCAAAAAATTCTTTTCGAGGACTGGACGAAGCAATTTATCTTGCAAGACAATGCCATGCTACCATTACTGGACTATATGTTGTAACACTTGTTTTACCATCTAAAAGTACACCAATCTCTCCAATCGAAAAATATCTTTTAGAAGAAGCTAAAAAATTTATGTTAAAAGCAAAAACTCGTGCTGCACAAAATGGTATCGTGTTTAATAGTAAGGTTGTTTATTGTGATGAAGGACCAGGAATTGTTAATTTTGCAAAAAATAATAATTTTAATGCTATTATAATTGGTGCTAGAGGAAGAAGTGGATTAAAAGAGATCTTTCTTGGCAGCACATCAAATTACGTAATGCACAAGTCTCTGATTCCAGTTATAATTGTAAAATAAAATTACTTTCCGCCTTGTGAAAATATCGGAGAAAGCGTGTTGGTTGAACGAATTTTTGGAATCTTGCGGATATTGTTAGTTAATATCTCATCTAATTTTTCTCTAGAATCTGATTCAAGCTTTGCAAAAATGTCATAAACTCCATATGTTCCCCTTACCTCTTTTACCTCTGGTATTTTTGATAATTTCTTAATGATATCGACTTCAGCACCCATATCGCACTGTATTAGAAGATAAGCCATTTCCATGGATTTTCTAGTCTATTTCTATAATAAAAAGATGGTTGATAACAGCATCTCTGAAACAAATTATCACTTTTAACTTTGATAATCAAGGTTTGTTTTTAAATTAGTAAATGTAAAAAAAATTCTATGGCACACACATTTGTGAAGGATGTTATGAGAACAAACGTCATTTCTATTGATTCATCTATGACAGTTAAGGATGCAGCTTGTATGATGAATGACGCTAATGTAGGTTGTATAATTATAACAAAAGACAATATTCCTTCAGGAATATTGACCGAAAGGGATTTTATAAAAAGAATTGCTGCAAAAAATAAGGCTCTTTCAACTCACGTATCAGAGGTAATGTCTTCTCCCCTTGTTATGATTGAATCAGAAGAAACGGTTTGGGAGGCTGCTGAAAAGATGAAACAAAAAGAAATTCACAAATTACCTGTACATAAAGGAAACAAAGTAATTGGAATCATCACCACTACCGATATCGTTAAAATTTGTAGCATTGGCTCGGATTCTAGCATGAGAAATATTTGTGATCAAATTCTATTGAGGATAAAAGACACAAAATCATCAAAGTGATCTAGATTGGTTTATTCATGTCACACAATAAAGTTTCAACATATGGAACTTATTCAATGCACCCACTGGCTGCAAGGAATTTCAGAAAGAGGAGTTTCCTACAAAGCAACACATGATCCTTATTCTAAAATGTTAATAGAATCTTCAAATGAATCAAAAAAATTATTCCATATACCTAAAGATAAAATTGTTCTAGTTTTAGATAGTGTGGCACATTTCACAGGCGAGGAAGCATAATAAAAATATAAAAATTATTTCTAATTTTAGATTGGTCGATTAATTTACTTGACTACTAAAACCGGTTTGATTGCTTTATGCATCACATAATTTGATGTACTGCCAAAAAACTTTTCTTTTGTAACACCAAGACCGCGTGCACCAATTACAATGATGTCGGCTCTAATACCTCTTGCCACATTAAGTATTGCGTCACCAGGTTTTCCCCCAGCAGTTTTCCACTTGAATGTGATCCCGTTTTTTTCTACTTTCTGTCGTGCGATACCAATTGCACGAGTTGCCTTGGCCTGTGCTTCTTTTTCCATTGATTTTGTGAATTTTAATCCAGCTTTCCATGGTAACTGAAATACAAAAAGAGCAGTAATAGCCGCGCCTGAACCCTTTGCAATATCTATTGCTCTATCTAGCCCTCGAATGGCATTTTGTGAACCATCGATTGCTACTAAGATGTTGTTAATTTTTCCAGCCATTGATTCTATTGTCATAAGACATGATATTAAGGACAATGGTAATTTCCACTTTTGAAAATTTCCCTCTTGTTAAACACCTGAGAATTAAATTTAAAATTTAGAATTCGTTTAGCATTCCCAAATTATCTAGGTTTACCTTGTTCTTATCTACACGAATATAATAATCTCCATCAACTACGAACCCTCTTACCATATCTCCGCTTTTCCACGTTGTTGATGATCCATTATGGATGGTCATGTATGTTATGCCTTTTTTTATGTTAGATGAAACAACATCTCGTTCAACGATTTCCCCTTTACTAACCTCTCCATCAAGGTCCTTATGCTGTTTCACTTGTAGGATACGTTTATGATCCGGACTATATCGAACCTCAGAAATCAGATATTCAGCCCATTTAACCACGTTATTTCGATTGTATTTTTGAAAACTCCTCTATTTATCTCATTTATCTAACTATCAAAACTGGACAGCTAGCAAACTCTGAGACTTTTCTGCTGGTACTTCCTAGTGCCTTGATTTTCTTTATTCCGTGTAGTCCTTGACTTCCAATAACAATTAATGTAATTTTCTTTTGTTTTGCAAACTTTAAAATCTCATCTGCAATGTTTCCTGACACCATTTTGGAATCTGCCTTTATTCCTTTTATCCTGCATTTTGAAACTTGTGAAGCTAACATTTGGACGGTCTCTTTTTTTGCAGAATCTGTTAACTGCTTTATTGCATTTACTGAGGAGCTACTCACCATCCCTAAAAGGGAGCCTGGTGGTCGAATGTAATCTACATTTACCACACTAATGAAATAGATCTGAGACAGTTCTTTTCTTGAAATCTCTATTGCTCTGTTTACAGCATGATTTGAATATTTAGAGCCATCATATGGGACAAGTATTCGCGATAAGATCTCTGTGGCCATTTTTTCTCCTATTTTACTACCATCACTGGAATCTTGCACTTATGAACAATTGCATTTGAGACGCTTCCAAGAAATGCTTCTTTTAGGGAACCCCTGCCACGAGAACCAATAACTACAAGGTCAAATCTTTTAGCATTTGCCAATTCTTGAATTTCACATGTGGGGCTTCCACGAGTGATTTTTGATCTGAAAAGAATTCCTTTTTGTGCCGCCCTTGTTTTGGCGCTTCTCATGAATTTCTTGGCCTCTCTTTCTGGTTGAATAAAATACGGAATAATTGCATCTGCCAGATTTCTAGGATACATTGGTATGATGTATATCCCTGTAATAGTTGCCTGGCATGCTCTGGCAATAGATATGGCATTATCTAATCCTCGAATAGAATTTTTAGAACCATCTAGAGGAACAAGAATCTTTTTAATTCTATTTCTAATCATAAATGAAATGATAATTGTTTATGATTTAACCTCATTGGCAGATTCTCATGGTTGAAAATTATCATATGATGATTTCTTTACTAAAACATTGGATAAGATAATGAAAATAATGGTATGCGCTTCCATTGGGTATGGGGGCATAAACAAAATCCGTGAACTTTATTCTAAACTTTCCAAAGCAGGATTTGAAGTTCTAAATCATATTGATGAAAAACAAATGGATTATTCTAATGTCAAAGATTTTAGAGAACAAAAGGAATTAGCGAAAAAAATTGTAGAGCACGATCTAACTTATTTAGAAAAAGCCGATACTGTAATTGCAATTTCTGATGATATTCCAAGTTTTGGTACAGGAATTGAGATGTATGTTGCTAAAAAATTGGGGAAAAAAGTGATATTGTTTTCCCCTAATGAATTACCAACTCCTTGGCCTGTGAATTTTTCAGATTTTGTGGCAACTAACGAGAGTGAACTTTTTGATTTTCTTCATAGCGTGGAAGCGTAACTAAAGTACACTATCATATCCTTTCTCACCTGTGAATTTTTCTAATCTCCCTAACTGGAGTATAGCAAATATCAAAATTGCACCAACTATAGCTAGTAGATGTTCGCCAATTCCAATAGCAAGACCGATTCCTGCTACAGCCCATAAGGTTGCAGCACTAGTTATTCCTCTTACGTGACCACGTTGAGCGATTATACTTCCAGCTCCAATAAAACCAATTCCTGCCACAATCCCGGCAGCCACTCTTGCTGGTTCGATATCAAAAGCAAGTGAAACGACGGTGAATATTGTTGCTCCGAGACTAACTAACATATGTGTTCGAAGTCCAGCTGGTCTTCGTTTTAATTCTCTTTCAAAGCCGATTAGTGCACCAAGTGCTATAGCTAACAACAATTGAAATAATGTTTGAAGATCAAAACCCGCAACAATTTCCTCAAAAACCATATGCTAACTCTAATCTCATCACTAGTCCTCCTTCATATTTTTTACTTTAAAGAATAACCAATTCTTCTCAGCTGGCCTAAAATGTAACAGACAATAATTACCCTTCAACTTTTTGCCGTTGATTTTAAGAACCATCTTCTTTGAGCTTTTTTCTTTGATATCAAAAGTACCAATATCCCAAGTTTTGACATGTCCTGCACCATAGTTGCCTGCAGGTATTTCTCCTTCAAATAACGCATATTCCAAGGGATGATCATCAACTACAATTGCAAGTCGTTTTTCACCTTCCTTTTGTGGAGGAGATTTTGGCAAAGCCCAGCTTTTTAGAACATTTTCAAATTCAAATCTAAGATCCCAGTGTAGCCTTTTTGCATGATGTTCTTGAATGACATACACGGGTCTTTTCAGATCTTTTTTATCAATTTTTTTTACAACCTCTTCACAAAAACTGGCATTAATTTCCTGAGACATGAACTAGTGGCTCATCCTGGTTTTGTGTTGTTACTTTTGGAAATTATTTTATTAACTATATTCCAAAATTCTTCATATTCTTCATCAGTTTGTGCACGTCCATACTCAGAATAAAACCAGGAGATGAATTTGTGCTCAATCTTTCCAAATACATAACCTATTTGAAAGTCCTTAGATTTTCTTATACTAAATAATGAATCTTTATCCAAATCCCCCCATCGTTCAGACATTTCAGTAAAGTTTTCTTGTGACATCTCAAGAAGTCTATCTAAGTGATCTTTTGCTTTTTTTTCTATAATCATAATTATTTTACAATTACTACTGGAGCAGATGATTTATGGAGAACGTAATTTGATACACTGCCAAGAAAAATATCTTTTATGCCGCTTTGTCCTCTTGCACCGATTACTATAATATCATAATTTAGTGATTTTGCAAATTTAACTATCATATAAGCAGGATCTCCAAAATCAATTTTTTTGTTAAATACAATTCCATTTTGGGCTGAGCGTAGTTTTGCCCTCTCCATAATTTTATCAGCAATTTTTAACGCCTCTTTTTCTGGGTTTTGTAATCGACGAAATGCTTTCTCTGGCATTCGTGGTAGAACAAACATTCCTGTTAACGTTGCACCACATTGCCTAGCAAGATAAATTGCCATATCTAATCCTCTGAATGAGTTTTTAGATCCATCTAAAGGAACAAGAATTTTTTTCCACATCATAATTGCTAAGATTTTGTTCATTCAGGCAATTTAACTCGCTGGCAATTCTCGCAACTGAAACTCACTACTGGAAATGACCTTTTCTACAAATATACCTGATCAATGACTTTTATTCATGATAAAAAAGAAGGTTAGGAATATTCTTGTACCGTTGGATGGTTCTGAAAATTCGATTCGAGGTTTAGACACTGCAATCTATATTGCTCGTCAGTGCCATGCAATAATTATTGGAATTAATGTGATGCCTGTATCGATATTTGCTGCCATTCAACCTGCAGATTTTATGCCTGCATATTCTGCTTTAGAATCATATGATATTATTAAACAGCTTAAGAAAAATGCCAAACGCTTTTTAGAATCTGCAAAACTACAGGCAGCTAGACAAGGTATTTTGTTTAAAATAAAAATAATGCAAGGACAATCTGGACAGGATATTATCCGTGTAGCTCACAATAAGAAAAACAAAATTGATCTTATTGTAATAGGTTCAAGGGGGCGTGGGTCCTCTAAAGAATTATTCTTTGGAAGTACAGCAAACTATGTTGTACATCGTGCTAATGTGCCAGTAGTAGTTGTAAAATAATTATGATAAGAATTGATTGTAATATTTTGCGGACTACCAGGCACCGGAAAAACCACACTTGCAAAAGAACTTGCGCCGTTAATTGACGCTGTAGTTTTATCCACTGATAAAATTCGAAAGCAGCTTATAGCAAAACCTACTTACAAAAGATATGAAAGAGAATTAATCTACGACGTGATGACGTTAATTGCAAAATATCTACATAAAGCAAGAAAAAACTGCATCCTAGATGCAACATTTAACAAAGAAAGCTCAAGGCAAGGTATAATAAAAAAATTGGGTCTATCTCCTAATCAAGTTTTCATCGTTGAATGTGTTTGTCCAGAAGACGTTATAATATCAAGACTCGAATCAAGAAGAGCAGATTGGTCTGATGCAGATGTCTCAGTATACAAGAAGATGAAAAAAATCTATGAACCTGTAAAAGGCATGCATATTACTGCAAATACACTTCAACTTCCACACATAATTGCCAAAGTTGTTGCTCAGATTATTCAAAAAAAAAAATAAATGACTTTTACGATTGATTAAGATACGTAGATGTTGACTAATTGTTTTCTAATTTTCTTTTGATTGATTTAATTTACTGTTGCTTTTTCCATTAGCAGATCTTTTCTCACTAAAATTGGTGCACTGTAAAATGTTGCAAGAGCAATAGCATCAGATGCACGATAATTTCTCAAAATAATATCTTTTTTTCCTGCCAAATATAGATTTGCTCGTAATGCATTTCCACTTTGATACAACTTTACTTTTACTAGCAATAATTCATTTTCTTCACAAATCTGCTCTAGCATATTGTAAATTGTTGGAAGAGAATCACGTTTCTCATCAATAAAATTTGAAATGTATTGTGCAACTTCTCCTGAAAAGGCCGATATTGGAAATTCTTTACCATCATCAGTTTTTAGAACCACAACTCCTTGTACTGCAAAAGGATCTATCAATCCAACGCCGTGTATTTTAACTAGCTCATAATCTGCATCAGGTTCTTGGTCTATTCTTAGAGTAGATTTACTCTTTTTTAGAGAAAATTTTGGACTAGCAAATTTTATTAAATCTTGATACTTATTTTTTAAGATTGAAACTGGATTCCTTATCTTCATTTTAAAATCTCCCCTTAGAATATTTTCTTTCATATGATTAGTCACTGAGATTCAATGTTTTTCGCATAGCTGCTGCTCTGTTTCGAATTGTAACTTCGGTTATGTTAGCTGCCTTTGAAATATCTCTCTGAGAATAACGTTCATCCATCTTTACACAAGCAAGATACAATGCAGTTGCTGCTAAACCTGTCGGACTTTTGCCAGCGACTTCTCCACTTTGTTCATAATCATGAAGAATTTTTGCTGCAAAACGTTTTGATTTTTCTGAGATTCCTATTTTGTTTGCTATTCTAGCAATACAATATACTGAATTTACTACAGGCATTTTCAGATCTAATCTTTCTACAAGAACTCTATAGCACTTGGCAAGCTCTTTTCTTTTAACATTACTTACTAGTTCGATATCTTTTAGTGTTCTAGGGGTTTCAGATTCTCTACATGCAGCGTACAATGCAGAACCTAATAGTGATGTAATTGATCTTCCTCTAATCAGATTTTTTTCTACGGCTTTTCTGTAAATGTATGCTGTTTTTTCAATTGTAGCTTCGGAGAGTCCAAGCTTGTCTTTTAATTTACTGAGTTCATTAAACGCAATTCTAAAATTTCGATCAGATGATTTGTGAGCCTGGCTCCTACTGTCCCAAATTCTCAAACGTCCTATGGTGTGTTTCATTGAAGAAGAGAGTGCTTTGCCAGTTGCATCTTTATCGGTTGGTCCGATAATGGTTGCAAGTCCCATGTCGTGTCTACTCAAAGATGTTCCTGCACCAGTCCTTGAACCATCTTCCCCATCCATGAAATTACGATGTTCTGGTCCAAAAGATTCAATTTTTTCTGACATTACAAAACCACAACTGCCACAAAAAATCTCCCCACTTTCCACATCAGTTATCTCTGATCTACTACCACATCTGTTACATCTATTCTTAGGAATTATCATGACTTTTTGCCTCGAATTCATGTATAATTATACATAATCATACATATATATACATTGTGTATAAATGTGTATTTTTATATAGTGTCTTTAACTAATGGTTGCATGGCAATCTCATTTGTAACAAAAATTGCAAAATCAGGTAGTGATTCAAACGGCAATGAAAGACGAATTATTATAGTTCCCGCAGATCGTGTTAAAGAAATAACAAAAAAGTACGAAGGCAAACAAATCAAAATTACAATCGAAGAAATCTAAAATTCAAAATTGAAACATCTGTGGATTCCTACTAATGATAATTTACCTCATCTTTATGTAGGCTCGTCTGCTCTTGCAAAACATTGGCTTTAATGGATAAGATTGGAATTATTCTTGCTATTGCAATAACTAGTGTGGCTGTAGCATTTACTGCAACTGGAGGTTTAAGTTCAATGTCTAATATGGCCCAAATGTTGAAAAGATATCGCCAGCAATAAGTGAGTTAGAAAAAGAAGCATTGTTGGCTAAAAAAGCAACTGAGGATATCGAACAAGTAGCAAAAGAAGCAAAGCAAATAGTAGAAAAAGCACAAGAAATTACAAAAGAGGCAATTAGTGCAAAACTTCCAGCAAAATTGGTTAGTATTCCAATAGGAACTTCTGTGCCAGGATGTGATAAAGTGGATCTCTGTTATGATCCTCCCCACGTGACTATATTTGTTGGTGGAGAAATTTTATGGAGAAACGACGATTCATCTGCTCACACAGTAACTAGTGGCATTGTCCTTACTGGACCAGATGGGAATTTTGATAGTAATCTTTTAAGGAGTGGACAAACGTTTTCACATATGTTTGATAAATCTGGAGAATACATGTATTTTTGTATGATTCATCCTTGGGCGACAGGTTCAGTCACTGTGAATTAATAATAAAAATCAAATCTAAGAATCATGATCATGCTTTAAGTATCATAATGACGTAACTGTTATGACGAGGATGTTCGGACGAAACATACAGTTTACGTCTGAATTAGGAACAAAAAGTTCTGAGGAAAGCCTTGGACTGTTTATGTTCTACGTCAGGATTTCCCCGGATAGGAAAAATACCCCAGTCCTCGTCATTTCTACTATATGAAAAAGAGTGCAATGCATTCATACTGTTTATTTTTAATTTATTCTAATACCACCTATGCCCCTACTGGGATGCAAATGTAAGGACTGCGACCGATGTATTTTTACCGCCGAGATGAAAGGAAGACTTTGTTTGGCTTGTAAAAAGGGATTTCATTCTAATTCTAGTAATTCTATTAATCAAAATTAATCTCATGTCTTATTTTCATCTTTGATAATCTAGAGTTTTCTAATATTTACCATTTGAGATTACAAAGTATGTCAAAAAACAACTCAAAAAAAGAATTAGAAAAAAAGTGGAAAAAAACCGAACAAGAAGAAATGAAAGAAGAATCACATCAGGCTGATCTCAAAGAAGGATACGAACAAGACGAAGAATACGAAGAGTCAGAAGAATAATACAGTTAAAAAATGGCCCAGATAAAGTGCCAATGTCTAGAATGTGAATGCATGACTGAAGGACAAGCTGACCAAAATGGAGAATTCATTTGTAATTATTGTAAGATGGGAAATCATTACGATAAGTATTGACTGTATTAATTTGTAAAAAGTCAGGCAATCTTTATCTTGCCAGATGCTAGCTGCATACAAAACTCGTCCATTTTGTTTAGGTTCTGTTCAACTATTTTCTTAATTGCAGATTCAAATTTAGATATATCTAATTCTTTATCAGAAATAGGTTGAATAATAATTGCTTTTGGCTCATTTACAGGCTTTCCAATTACGTTGTACATCCAAACAAGTACTTCTAAATCAGGAATAGTTTTCTGAATCTCGCCTGCCAGCTTAAATGACAATGCATTGTAAATTTTACCAATATGGCTAACAGGATTCTTTCCTGCTGTAGCCTCAGAGCCTGCAGGTCTGGTGAGAGAAATTACTCGATTTGCCATATTTCCTCTTCCCACTTCGCCAGAATCTGCATTGTCTGCTGATGTTCCTAAAACGGTAAGATATAGCCCCTCTATTCCCTTATTTTTTGTATCAAGATTATTCATTGTTATCTTGACCTCATCAAAGTCTCCCCTTTTTTTGTGAAATTCAGAAATTGATTGTAACATATCTTGTTTTCTTTTAAAGTAGTGGTTTTCTGAATCGACATGGGCATCAACAAATGCCATTGCGATTGTAAGATCTAAAGTGTTATCCTTTCTAAATCCCATGACTTTGACATCCTCCCCAGATTCAGGAAATTCTTTTTTAAAATTTTGTGAGTTGATGTACTCTTCAGTTTCTAACACAGAAGATTCTGTCTTTGTAAAAGGTGCATAACCTACTAAAGCTGATGTATCATTTGCAACAAACGATTTTGGATTTTCAAAAATAGAACGTAATTCATGTGAAGATGTACCAACTTCTAGCTGATATTCTACATGTTCCTCTTTGACAAATCTAAGATTGTTTTTAAACCATTTTTTTGCAGTTGAAATTGCTACCTCCTCAACTGGGAGTTTCTGCCCTTTAACTTCAAATGTTGCTCTATCCCCAATTACTAACTTCATTGGTTTTGTAATATTTCCTCCTCCAAACTTGTTTTGGCTTTGTCCAGCAACTAATAGGGATTTATCCATGTTGTGATGTTGTATGGCACCTGTTTCTTTCAGATACATTTTAGATAATTCTATTGAAACCTGATTCATGACAAGATCACAAATAGTATCAGGGTGACCTATCCCCTTTCGCTCAACTATTTCAAATCTCTTTTTAAAGGTAGGCACACTTTTTATTGGCTCTAGAAAAATCCTTGCACTCATTATGTTACCTAATTTTTCTAAACTCCAATTAAATCCTCTCAGATGATAGTTACCACACTTGATAATTATTGTCAGTCTTTTATCGTCGCTTGCACATAGAAAAATGTGGAAAAAGAGGCTGTTCTCTATGAGCGATTACCAAATCATAAGGTACGTTGTCTAGCCTGTGCTAGGTATTGTGAAATTGGAAAAGACCAGATAGGGCTTTGTGGAATACGTGGTAATAAAGAAGGAAAACTTGTTCTTTATGTATATGGCAAGGTTGCAGCGTGTCACATAGACCCAATTGAAAAAAAACCTGTAACTCATTTTATGCCAGGTACTAAGGTTTTTTCTATTGGTACGACTGGATGCAACTGGCTTTGCAAATATTGTATCAATTTTGATCTTAGCCAAAGAAGAAAGGTTGAGGGAGCTGATATTTCTCCTGAAGAAGTAGTAGAAAAGGCGTTACTTTATAGCTGTAACGGAATAGCGTACACCTACAATGAGCCAAGCATATTTCTTGAATATGCCAGAGACTGTGGCGTTCTGGCTAGAAAAAAAGGACTTTTCAACGCTTTTGTATCCAATGGTTATGCTACACCAGAATCTATTAAGATGATGAATGAGTTTCTTGATTGCATCACTGTAGATTTTAAAGGAAACGGAGAACAAAAATTTGTAAGACAGTATGTTGGTATACCAAGCTCACAACCTGTTTTTGATTCTTTAGTTGAGCTTAAGGAAAAAACTAACATTCATGTTGAAATAACAGATTTGATTGTTCCAAAAGTTGGAGATGATCTTGAACACGCCAAAAAATTATGTAAATTTATCTATGATTTGTTTGGTCCAGAAATGCCTATACATTTTTTACAATTTCATCCTTCATACAAAATGATGGATTTTGAGCCAACACCAGTAGCTACACTTGAAAAACATTACGAAGTTGCAAAAAAAGAAGGCCTCAAGTATGCATATGTTGGAAATGTTCCAGGACATCCACTTGAGCACACCTATTGCCCTGAATGTAACAAAATTGTTGTTCGAAGATACAATTTTGATATATTACAATGGAATTTAGATGATAACAACTGCTGCAAATTCTGTGGAAATAAGATATACATGGTTGGTAAGCTAGATAAAAATTTCCAAGAAAAAAGATTTGAATTTGTTTTTTAATTATAGTTTTCACTTTAATTTTCTGATTACTTCTTGGAGGTGTATGTCATAAAGCGAGATGATTTGATCTAATTCAACTCGTTCATACTGTGTCATTTTACGTTTATAATCATGGAAAAAAGTCTGCATTAACTGTCCTTCAATCGTTCCCAAGAAATATCCATGCCAAAAATCTTTATGGTTTTCATATTTTCCAACTTTTTTTACTCCCAACAAATCTTTAGAGCTAGTCCTTTGTAGCTGAGAAATATAGCCTTCAATTGAAAATTCAGCTTCTTTTTTAAAATTGTCAGTAAGTGTCAATGAATTCTCCTAAATCCAAAACACATCGAACCTATTTGAGGCTAATCTGTATTATCAAAATCGATTTTCAGTTTTGATTTTAATCTGCACCTATTTTAAGGGGAATTTGAAATAAGTTATCGATGAAAGCATCAGAGATTATCTCAGAGATAGATGAAATTGTAAAGTCCCAAACAGATGGCGTTTATTCCAAATGGAGGATAGGGACGGCTAATGATGCTGGAGATGGTAAAACTCAACATGGAAATCCAGATAGTTGGCGAGATTGGGATACTAATACTCCTGAGGATGCAGAGAAAGTAGAATCTTATTTTGTTGATAAAGGAATGAGGTCTGAAGGCCCAGGCTTTGGCGATCCCGATTTTGTGTATATCTTTTACAGCGGTTCTCCTCAAGAGTCATTCTGATTAAAACATCTTACAGTTCATCCTTTATGCCACCCGCAGTTTGTTCTTTTGAAATTTTTACAGGTTCTTCAGATTCCATTTCTTTAATATTTTCCAAACAAGATGGGCAAATCTCTAGCCTGTCCATTTTACTTAATTTTCCTTCAGAAAGGCAAATACTACAAAATGATTTACCAAATACTCTTTTGATGGATTTAACTAATTCCATTATCAACAGTCTGGGGTTTTTTGAATTTGTCAAGTATTGTCATTACTTCTTCATCAGACACTTGATCAAATTCTTCGTAAAATTGACCTACAGCATAAAACTCAACAGGCATCTCAAGGGCTACTATGGCATCTACTAGTGGTCTCATTTCTTCAAAGGTATTTGCCGGAATAACTGGTACAGCCAAGATTACACGATTAACTTTACGTTTAGAAAGCCATTTTAGTAATACAAAAACTGTTGAACCCGTTGCAATTCCATCATCTACTAATATCACAGTCTTATTGTCAAATTTGTAATCAGCACTCCCTCTATACTCTTCTAGTCTTCTTTTAACCTCTGATTTCTTTTTGCTAATTTCCTCTTCAAATTTTGGTTCATGTGAAAATCTATCCCAATATTGACTTTGGTATATTGTCCCGTCATATGTTATTGCCCCAATTGCGTATTCAGATGAACTTGGTGGAGTAATCTTCTTTGAAATTATAACATCCAAAGAACATCCTAATTTTTTTGCAATTTCTTCACCTACTACTACTCCACCTCGTGGAATAGCAAGAACAATTGGTTTTTCTCCGTTTAAGATCTTACTAATTTTTTCTGCTAACCTTTGTCCTGCAGCCTTTCGATTTTGTATAATTGCCAAGATTCAGAAACCTGTTATTCCCCCAATATCTGCAAGACTAATTTTCTCTCTCTACTTTGAGTATCTAATTCTAAAAGAACAATCTGCTGCCATGTGCCTAACATGAGATTCCTATTGGAAAAAGGTATGGTCAATGATGGACCTAAAAGCGATGCCCTAACATGGGAATGCCCATTTCCGTCATGCCACCTCTGGTCATGTCCATAGTCAATATTTTTGGGAGCAACACGTTCTAGCATCTTTGGAAAATCAGACAAAAGCCCAGGTTCGTATTCAATTGTAGTCAAGGCTGCAGTCGAACCAGAAACAAAGATTGTAACTATCCCATTTTTAATTTCTGAACTTTCTATAACCCTTGATGTTTGTTTTGTAATGTCAATAATGTCATCTTCCCCTTTTGTTTTCACTCTGATTGTTTTTGTAATGACTGTCATACGTTAATCTAAAGAGGCCAAAGCTCTTGTAATGTCTGTTTTACTAATTATTCCATCAAGACCATCACCGTCATCAAAGACATAGAGCCCATTTACCCCATTTTCAATAATTATCTTGGATGCAGATGCAAGGTCTTGGTCAAATTTTATTGAAATCAATTCCTTTGACATGACATCCCTTGCAAGAGTGGTCCCACCAAAGCCAGATTCAGAAAGAAACCCTTTTCTCATATTGTCTGAAAATGCATAAGCTCCAACATCATCTCCCTCGCTACCTAAATCCAACGAAACTCTAAAAAAATCTCTAAGAGAGATAATCCCTACAGGCTGATTATCCTGATTTTTAGTAATTATTCTTGAAACCTGGTTTTCAAGCATTTTTTTCATTACGTGATAAAGTGTTGCACCGTAATGTGTTGATATGTATTCATGTGTCATAAAATCTGCTACTTTTTTCTTTCCTGCAAAATTATTTGCAAAATAATTGGTTAGATCAGTTTTTGTAAATATTCCTTTAAGATTTTGTTCATTACCAACTGCCAAGGAACTTATTTTTTTATCTGTCATTATTTTTGCACAATTTTTTACAGATTCAGTTGCATTGACATATTCAATTGGCTTCATTATCTTATCAAAAGGAATCTCATCAAGGCTTTGGGTTGTATTTTCTTTGAATAAGAAAAATCCAATATCTTTTTCAGTAACAATTCCTACAGATTTTCCTGAATCTTTTACAATCAATCGACTAATGTTATTTTCAAGAATCTTTTTGATTACATCGGACATTGTTGAGCTACGAAGAATCGATATTGGTTTTTGGATCAAGTTTTGTGCAGTCATGTTCCCAGCTCTAACGTTTTGCAATTGCATTTACAATATCTGATTTTGTAATGATACCTGCCAGTAATGATTTTCTAACAACAGGCAGGCCACTTATGTCATGGCGAATCATTAGAAGGGCGGCCACTGATACATCATCATTTGCATCTACTGTTATGGGATTTGATGTCATTATATCAACTGCTTTGAATGGAAGAAGATAGCTAAGCTGATTTGTCTGCAGCTCCATTAGTTGATGGCCTTTTTGGTATCTTTCTAATTCTTGGGGGTCTGCAGTTTCCGCAATCCAGTGAGGTATTTTGGCGGGCAAAAAGTTACGATGAGTAATAATTCCAACAGGTCTTCTTTTTCTCTCAACTACTATCCTTGTAATTCTATTGTTAATTAGCAAACTTTCAACTAAAAGAACAGAATCAGAAGGCGTTACAGTAATTACACTGCGAGTCATAATATCCGAAACCTTCAAAGGTTTTGTTGCTTGAGTCAAAAATACTGAAACTAGATCTGTTTTTGTTACAAGTCCATCCAATGCTCCTTTCTCGTTAAGAACTATTATTGAGCTAATTTTCCGATTACTCATCAATTTAGCACAATCATACACTGTGGCATTTTTTTTGACGGTTACTAGATTTTTTGACATAAAGTCTCCAACTTTAACTAATTTAATGGATTTTCCACCAAGGCTGTAAACTGTTTTTGCTACATCTTTTTCAGTAATTATCCCAACAGGTTTGTCTTTAGCACCTAAAACTATTAGTCTTCTAATTTTATGTTTAAATAAAATATCTCTTGCTTCCAAAAGCGTTGTAGTTGGTTTTACTGTTATGGACCTCTTAACAATTACATTATTTAATCCGGCTTTTCGTAATATCATGAGATTATTTTCATTTTATTTATTAAATATGTGAATAAGAATCTCACTAATGAATATCAAAATTGAAAATCAAGCATTTCTTTTAATGTAAAATTCTTATCTCGGTAATCTAGGTGAATACACAAATGATTACTGAAACCATTTATGAGCATTTAAAGGATATTTACAACTCCAAGGTAGGTCCTCTTGTTAGCCCTGCTATCGAAATAGATCCATCATTTACTGTCTCCAGAGTAATCCATGATATCACTAAAAATGACGTCTATGATGTTTTTTGCATGGAAGGAGACCATGTTTTAACTACAAATGTTAGGACCCTACTTGGAGGAAAGGATATTGCTGATATGAACATTAAGCCTTTTCTATCTCCAATCCATTCTCTTACTAAAGATGATCTAGTCCAAAAGGCTGCAAACACCATTGCTCACTACAGGATTAGGGCAGTCCCAGTCTTAGAAAATAATAAAATTGTTGGATGTATCACAGCAAAAAGCATTCTTGAACTTCTCTCAAAAAAGGGTAATCAATGGATTGGTGCCAATTTAATACTCACTGCAAATCCAATTACAATAAAATCGAGTGAGCCACTGGCCACTGCTCGAAGGTTAATGATATCCAAAAAAATCGACCACCTCCCAGTAATAGACAAAAACTCGGTACGACAGGTTTTGACTTCATACCATGTGCTTCAAACACTAAATCCACAAGAAAGACTTGGAAAAAGATCTCTTAGTATGACAAAAGTTGGAAACCTAGCTGCCAGAATTGGAAACATTGGCAGTACTCGGATTCCTAGATGTTTGCCAACTGATAACCTTAATACAATAATTCGAAGCATGCTTGACACTAACACCACATGTTGTCTAGTTTCTCTTTGGGATAAGCTTCAAGGCATCATAACATACCGTGACATTCTAAGTTTGCTTGCAGCAAAAATTGAAAGCGAGATTCCACTGTATGTGGTTGGTATGCCAGAAGAGCAAAAAAATGTTGATCTCATTACATCAAAGTTTTCTAATACGCTTAAAAGAATTAGAAATGTTTACTCTGAAATACAAGAAGCCAGAGTGTCAATAAAAAAGCAGCGTACTGGAAGTAATAAAAGAAGAGAAGGAATGTACGAAGTATCAATAATGATCATTACCCCTCACTATGCACCTTTTATTTTCAAAGAGTCTGGTTGGGATTTAGGCGAAGTTTTTGAAACTTTGAGTCAAAAAATGCGTAGAACATTATCTAAACGTGCAAAAAGAAGATTCAAACCAAGTATTAGAAAAATTGAGACTCCTGGTCTAATTGAGCCAATCTGAAAATAAAGAAAATGTATTGTTAGTAGGTTTTCCAAGTAATGGACTAATTGGCACCTTTACAATATCATATCTTGTTTATCATTTGAAAATGAAACAAATTGGTGAAATGGAGCATCCTGGTCTTTTACCAACGCTTTTTATTGAAAATGGGGAAATTTTTGGGCCTATTCGAGTCTATAACAAAGACAATCTGTATGTAATAACGTCTGATTTACCATTTGACCCAGAACTAGCCTACAACTTTTCTGAATCAGTAATTGAATTTGCAAAAAAGAACAATATTGGAAAGACAATCATGGTGAGTGGTTTAGAATCTTCAAATGCTGACCCAAATGCGCCTAAGGCATACGGACTTGTAACACACCAGAATCTTGAAAAGTTGCTATATGATAATGAAATTCCAAAGTTTATTTCTGGAACAATATTTGGTACTGACGCTGTTATGATTTCTGCTTTTAGAGCATCTGACATCCCAGCTTTGGTTTTGTATTGCGAATGCCATCCATTTTTCCCAGATCCGGAAGCATCTGTTCATGCTATTACTGTTTTATCAAAAATACTTAAGGTAAAAATTGACACAACTGAAATCAAGAAAAAGTTAGAACATTTACGAATTCAACACAGAAATCTAATGCAAGAAACTTTATCTGCTCTTCAACAACAGGCAGGAAAACAACCTGGTAGTATGATGCCTCGTATATATGGATGATTCTCAAATGAGTGAAAGAACCGAAAAAATTAAAAATATCTTTTCTACTCTATATCCAAAATTAGTTGATGATGTAGAGGGAAAAATTCTTTCTCCTCTTTCATGTATCACCGAGCTTGAATCAAAATGGATATTAGAGTTTGATCTTCCACTTGTGAATAAGGCTGATATTTCAGTTGCTCTTGATGCTGGAAATGTAATCACCGTGGAGGCAAAATTACGAGAAGCATATTGTGATGAGAATTTGGAGCCTAAATGCGAATTTCATTACTTCAAAAAGAGAGTAACTTTGCCCGGAGAAATAGATGAGAAGAAAATAACCTCCAATTTTTTAAATGGACGATTAACAATTAATGTACCAAAAGTATTTCGTGGCAGTAAAATTAAAGTTGAATAATTTTTTGCTTAGTTTGTCAAATTTCCAAAGTTGAAAATCAATTTTGGAAATCAACGTTACTTAATTAAGTAACGTTGAAGATAATTTATCATGGCACAAAAATCCAAAAAACCTACAAAATTAATTGCACAAGGATTGACACCATTTTGGGGTTCAGGTTGGACAGATTTAGATAGGACATTAGAAAATTTTAGAAGAGACTTGGAAAGAAGCTTTGCATCATTTCCATCCTTCAAGTTTACATCAATGCCAATGCCTGTCATGCCAAAAATGCTACCTAGCACGTGCGATATAATAGACGAGGGAGATAAACTACGAATAAAGATGGATGTTCCTGGCGTAAAGAAAAATGAAATAGATCTGAACGTAACAGATAATTCTATTGAGATTTCAGCAAAACATAAAGAAGAAGCCGAAGAGAAGAAAAAGAATTTTCTTAGGCGTGAAAGAAGTGAGGTTTCTTATTACAGAACACTTCCACTTCCAGAAAAGGTTCATTCAGATAAAGCACAAGCAAAACTGACTGACGGAGTTTTAGATGTAATAATACCAAAAATTACCCCTACCCAAGTACAAAAGAAAAAATCAATCCAAGTGCAATAATTTTTTTTCAAAAACTAAAACAAATGGATAATGAACCTAAACTATGAAAAATTTTATCGGTTTCTACCAAATGCGCCTTGGTGATCACTTAAACAACACGAACATTCCTTTTTGTAACACTCATTTATTTTTTCATGGCCACATGAGCCACAATGACAGTATTGATCTTCTTTCATGCTAGTAAAGTGGAATTGTGATAGTTAAACAATTGCAAAATTCTCAAATTTGAATTTGAGATCTAAAAACTACATTAAGCGTCAAAGAGTAAAACTGATCTTTTTACACTCTCCAAAATTTTCCTAGATACACTCCCAAGCTTCAAAACACCTTTGAATCCTCGTATTTTTCTTCTCTTAGACATTATGATTAAATCTGCATCGTAATATCTTGCAAATTTGATAATTTCTTGTTCTGGCAAACCAACTGAAACTTTGTAAGTGGCGTTAATGTTTTTTGAGTGACAAAGCGTTGCACGTCTCTTCATTGCTTGCTCCATATCCGATTTGATCCTGTTTGTTGTTGCATCTAATTCCTTTTGCATGGATTTTGCTTCTGACTTGCTGAAAGTAAATATTGGAGGTTTTAAAATCGGTTCAACCACATGTAAAATGTTAATTGTGGCACCTGTTAGCTTTGCAAAATAAATTGCCTTTCTAAGTGCTACATCTCCTCCTGGGGTCCCAGCATGGGGAACTAAAATATTCTTTAGTTTCATCATGATAAATTTTAGTATGATCCTAAAAAATAGAATGTTAAATTATCACAATTGATTATATTAAATGAAAATTAGAGAATTGAAAAAATCAGTAAACCTGTTCTAGTTTGAAAAAAGAAGAGTTATTGTACAACAAGTAATTTTTTTAATTAATCAACTAAAATTTTTATGGAATAATTAAGAAATAGCCGAGAAGCCAGTACTTTCTCATTGCTGAGTAGCTAACATTTAAGAGTTTTCAGTTCCTTCCAAAGAATTCCCTGTTTCCTTGCTTAATTGTCAACATATTTCTATGTTCTGACTTTCTCGCCATAATGTGTTACGTACAAATCTTACTTAACATAGTGGTATGATCTTCAGATCTGATAATCGTTATATTATTCTCATTAATTTGAAAAGATCGCTAGAATTGATGTAATTCGTATATGACACATTCAGGCTTGATAATCTAGTTCGTTATTAAAATAGAAATCATTGATTAACATTATCATGCAAAAACAATGTCTAAATGATAATTGTTACAACATTATAAAGCAGTTAGCAAAAAAACAGCAGTTTCTTGCACATGTTAACAGATACATCGAAGATGCAAGTAAAAGTAGCGACACTCAAGCTGAAAAAACCTGGAAGACTATACAAACCGACGAACAAAAACACGCAGAGATGTTGCATGATTTGCTATCAACAGAAGTCAAAAACAACAAGTTTTGAATAGAATCTTCAAAACATTCTTTTTTTATTACGTCAAATTACCAATTCAAGATAATACTGAAAAAACATTGATTCTCAAGTATGCAAATAGTATACTTTGTCTAAATATGAATTGGATAATTATTTAGTGTGACAAAAGTAAGAAAAGTAGTGTAACCCACTTAGGTTCGCAACAATATTGTTTTCTCAATACTATAATTCTAAATGTAAAAAATTAAGTTTTAGTAATTTTTTATATAAGGAGATTCGTTTTGATAGGCCTCAACAATATCTCTTGCTGTAACAATTCCAGTAATTGTATCCTGATCCTTTAATGCAAGTCTTTTGATGTTGTTAGCTGCCATTATACTCGCAGCTTCATTAGCCAGTATGCCATCTTCAGCAGTTATTAATGGAAATGATGAATAAAATTCAATTTTTTCATCTAGCTGAACGTGATTGTTAAGTACTTTGAAGACAAGATCTCTTTCTGTAAAAATTCCATAATCTGACTGAGAACCCTCAACAATAACGCTGCCAATTCCTTTTTCAAACATCATTTGGACTGCATCTAAGATTGATTCGTTAAATGACATGCGATGAATCTTTTTGCTTACTACCTCATCTAAGCTAGGTGCGACATACGTTCTTCTAAAAGCTCTGACTAAATCTGAAGCTGTCACAATCCCTACTAGCTTATCTGAATCTGCAAAAACTAACAATCTTGCTTTTTTGGAGATCATTGATTTTGCGGCATCTAGTATGCTAGTATCAGGCTTAATTTTCACAAAAGGTTGCTGTGAAACCTCTTTAATCTTCACATTTGGAAGAGTTTTTGCAGATACTATTTGCTGCAAGATGTTTCGTTCTGTAAGAATCCCTAAAGGCGTTCCGTCCTCTTCACTTACAATGAGATTACCAATTCCTCTTCTTGCCATAAAACCAATAGCCTCATCAAGAGAAACATCTGGAAGAACGGAGATAGGATAAGCAGTCATGTAATTTCCAACTGGAAGATCTGTTACGTGTAACCCCATACTTTAATTTGAAAAAAAGAGTATTTGATTATAGCATTGATTATCAAAAATGGAATTTACCAGATCAGTCTATTTCATTCATAAAGTAATTTAGCAAAATTTGAGTCTGATAAAAATTATACTTGATAAGCTCTAAAAGATTTGGTTAACTTTCAAAATTGGCTATTTTTACTCAGATGTTTTATGATTTCCTAGCAAACAATGGATGCATATATCATATAGACATTCATTATTTTTCTTTCACAACCACAATTGCAGATACATTTCTTGTTTTTCAGAGTATGAATTACTTTACAATAGTAACTGGAGCTTTAGCTTTGTGTGAGATAAAAGTTGAAGTGCTTCCAAAAAAGATTTCCTTAGGAAAACCTAGTCCTCGTGAACCAATGACAATATGATCAATTTTGTTTTTTGGGTTATTAGCAAAAGTTGTCAGATCATACCCTGCTGCTGCTCCTGCAATTACTACTGGTTCAAAACTTATCCCACCCTTCTCAACTTTTTTCTTTGCAAAGCCGATTATTCCTCTTACTTCGTTTGACCAATCGCTTTCTTTAATTTTAGGAGTATGAACTGCAGTAAAAGGACTGAATTTAGTAACACTGTGAATCCCTACCAGTGTGGCGTTACTCTGTTTAGCAAGAAAAATAGCTGCATCTAATCCTCGTAGAGAATTTTTGGATCCATCAAGACAAACCATTATTCTCTTAACTTGCATTAACCAAGATTTGGGTATCTACCTTAAAAGTAGAAGAACTGATTATCTCTAATGATTTTAAGTGATTTTTTATTAAAAAATATAAAAAATAAGTTTGGTTTTATGGTATTATTCACGATTAGTTGGGCGGAAGTTAACGCCCTACCTCAAACAAGCTTCTTAATTGAAGAGGGTTTTTTCATGTTAGAGATGAGTACAATACTCTATGCCCTCGTTAGCTTCCGTTTATTTTCATATTTGAAAATGATATCAGCGGTTTTTAACTATGAAAGAGGAGTTTATCTTATGAGTCGTATTGGATTACTTGAGGATTTCGATGAGAGAAAGGTAAGAGATACACTCAACTTGTTACTAAGAGATAGAAGTAATGAATTTAGAGAATTAGCAGAAGCGATTGGAATCCCTCGAACCGCAAAGGACTGGGAAGTAATTGTTTTGAGGTTCTGCCTTGATTTTGAAGATTGTTTTAAAATCTGGACTGATGATACAGAGCCAGATCTACTAAAGGAGCGCAAATGTATGACGATTATGAGAGAGATTGCAAAAGGAAAAAAACACATCCATGAAATAATTCATTTGCAAGACATAGCATATACCCTTCAAACAGAATTTCATCAGACCTACAAAAGAGTGAGCTGAAAAATCCAAAATGTTTTTTGAGAAACCATGGTGAAATACCAAGTTTTTTGCAAACATTGTCAAGCAGAGAATTTTATCGAACTTGATAATACAGTTCCACTACGAACGACGGATTGCAATATCAAAGTTTGTAGTTCTTGTGGAAAAACAGGCATGGAGCATCCAAAATTTTGATTTCGCTTAATCTTGAGCCCTCTTTTAGAAGTATTACAGGAAAGCCCTCAGATGTGGTTTGCATAGTTGCCATGAATGCCCCTGTTATTTCTTTAAATTCTATTTATGGGTTAGATACAAATTCCACTTTTGGTAATACTGAACTTCTTTATCTGAGAGATTTACCTCCAACAAAATATGCTAAAAAATAGATTTAAAAAAATATTAGTTCCTTTAGATGGTTCACTCAACTCAATTCGAGGTCTAAATGAGGCTATTTCCTTAGCAAGGCTGAGTAGTTCACAATTACTAGGAGTACACGTATTACCTATTTATCCAAAAAATCTTTTAGGTGTTTTTGATACTTATGTTAGATACCAAGGCAAATTAGCAAATCAGTTTCTTGAGAAGGCAAAAACAAGTGCGGCTCGCCATGGAATAGATTTTGAACACAAAATTCTTTTTGGAAATGACACTGTGAAACTAATTACCAATTATGCAAAATATTCAAAAAGTGATGTAATTGTCATAGGTTCAAGAGGCAAAGGAGATCCAAATGCTAGTTATCTGGGAAGCGTTGCTAATGGTATACTTCAGAGTACAAAAATTCCAGTTCTTGTAGTGAAATAAGATATCATTCCATAGACAAATAAAATGACATAATGATGTTTTTGAATGTCATATAGCACATAATTAAAAAATACTATAGAATCTTCATTAAATGTTTTGAAATCATCATATTAGATTTGTTCAATTGTAAGATAAGAATTATCTAAGAACGTTGACGAGAGGCGTCAGATTTATACGCACAATTGGTTTCTATTCTTATTTTTTACACAAAGAGTAAAAAGATCATTCGAATAGATATAATTTCTGTATGTTGATTTCAGGATTAATAATCATGTTCACTAAAGTCTGAACCAAGGGCAATTGTTGCAATAATTGTCTTCTCAGTTGTTTGGCATTTTACATTTTGGTCAGGTAAAAACTCATGAAAAATCTCCTTAAACAGTTTTTCAGTAAGTAATGACCATTTGATTCCAAGTTCATGTTGTATAACAAAGTGGTGCAGATTCCCCTCAAGTCTGTGGTCAGATCTCATGCCCGAGGCCTTCATATAATCTTCTAATGTCTCTATGCATCGTTTCAAGTCATATTTTCCCTTTATAAAAAGAACAGTTTCTTTAATCATTGGCAGGATTGCTTTTATGATGCTATCGATATCCTCTCCTGACATTTCTTTACCGAGTTCATCAAGAATATTTTTAGGGACTGGGATCATTCCGATCTTATCTGCATATCTATCCCATTGTACGTGCTTTTCTAAAATCTGTTTGACTAGGACATTTTGGGAAGTATTTTTTTCCATAGATTCTGTTTCTAATTCTCTGACAAGATCCTCTGGAAGTCTATAAGTAATGCTGCGTGTTTTTTCTTTTTTTAGATGATGTTCTTTTTGATGTACAGAAGTCCTCATAGACTCCTAGGATTAGTTGCACTCTTAATTGAACCTAACTTTCCTGCTTGGGTGAGATTTCCCTCAAAGAGACCTTTGCCAATATGAATATCATCAATATGACATGAGAGAGATTTTTTGTCATCATATAGAGACGAACAGTAAGGGCACCTTATTTTGTCAGGAATTTCAAGTTCAGGTAATACTGCGGCTAACTTTCCTAGATTCCCTATAACCGTCTTTTGAGAAATAATTCCTATTGGTCTTTCCTCGTTTGTTACTATCAGTCTTCGAATATCTTTTTTATTCATCAAATCAATTGCATCTTTAACTTTTGTATCCTTGTGAATCTTGATAATTGATTTGCGAACAATTTCCTTTAGTGTCACTTTAGTTGGATCTTTTCCTTTTGCAACAACATCGCGAAAAATATCTTTTATAGTAACTATTCCTATTATGTTGCTATCTTCAAAGACCAAAATGCTTTCAACTTTAGAATCTACCATAGCTTTTGCAGCATCACTTACCTTGAAATGACTATCAATGGTTGTCATGCGGTGATCAGTATATTTTGAAACTGGCTCATTTAGCATATCTGTGACACTCAATATAGATCGCCGTATTTTTGTGATAGTTCTTTATCCGTCTTTACGTAATTAAAAGCCCTTACGATGTCAGACTTGTCAATTACTCCGGTAAGATTTTTTTTAGCATCTACCACAGGAATTCCGCTTATCTTATTTTTAATCATCAGCGTTGCAGCTTTTGCTAAATCTTCACCCTCTTCAATGGTTAGCAAATCCTCCGTTAACAAATCTTGCACCTGCAGATTTTGGGATTTTAGAGGAAGAAGATAATCTCTTGTTCTTGTTGTTCCTTTTGAAAAATAATCACTATGTGTAAGAAAATTATTTGTTGTAATTATGCCCTCAGGGTTCCCTTTATTGTCAGTTACAACTAGTCTAGAAATATTATTTTTATTAATCATGTTTAGTGCAAATCGTAGAGAATCAGTTTTTCTACATGTAATCAATTTTTTTGTCATGTAGTTTTTTACTTTGTATTGCCCCCCATAAATCTTAGAGTAAGCTTTTGTGATATCAGTTTTAGTTACTATCCCAATTAGGTCTCCGGAATCATTTACAAGAATTACAGAACCTATATTGAATGTCTCCATTCTTGTAGCACACTGCTCAAAATGGCTATCAACCTCATCCTGAACTACAATGGGATCTTTTTTCATTACATATTTTATTGGAATTTCATCAAGAGCCTTTGCAGTTTTATCTTGTTCCAAAAACTTGCTTATATCACGTTCAGTTACTACTCCAACAGGTTTGTTTTTTGAAGATACTACTATTCTTTTGACAAAGTTTGTCTGCATTTGCAACAATGTATCATGGATTGATGCCTCTGGCTCAACTATGATTACTGGCGATGTATACTTCTGCATGTGATTATTCTGATACGTTAAATGATTTAAAGCAGAATTTTGATTCTCAAGCATGATTATCACCTTTGAAATAAAATAAACTCCTAATCCTTAGCTTATCTGAACTGGATTAGGAACTACTTCGATTTCTACGAAACCTCCTTTAAACGATGAAGAAATTGCCTTTATCCTACTTCTGTATAGAAAGTATTTTTTTCCGTCATCGCTAATGGAGCCTGATATCCCCAAAAGCTTATTGTCGTGCAGACTTTGTAATCGTCTGTAGACAGTACTAATTGGTATTTTACTTTCTGCACTAATCTCCATAGCCGATTTTGGTTTATCCATGGTTGTCTCCAAAATTGATCTGCAGTACTTGTCAGATATTATTTGGAGAATAGCGTCTTTTCGTTCATCTTCATCGATTTTTCTTCCTTCAACTAGTGTTTGCATGGTTTTGTTATAGTGCCTTTTGAATATAATGAGGAGGACTGCATTGCAATGCACTGCCACGCATTTTTACAGAAGCATTTTTCGTCATTTAGAGCAGATCTTAACGTTACTGAGTAAATTTTTTAAATGCATCTTATCAATTTTGAAAATCAAGATTATTTTTAATTAATACTGGTTTCAAACAAATAGGAAGCGTTACCTCTGATTTGTATATGCCCCTAAACCTATGCTCCATTTGAGGTAATGCCTCCAATTATTCTAAACTTGTTTTCATTTCATATAATCACTTACGATAATTGTAATAGCCTTAAATTGTTCAGTGTTGGTAAATTCATTCATGCTTTTCACAAATATACTAGTCCCATACGATGGTTCTTCAAATGCTATTCATGCTTTCAAAATTGCATTAGATATGGCAAAAAAATATGCCTCAAAAATAACTTTAGTTACTTGTTTAGAAATTGATTTTAGAGCACCATGGTATGGGTATGATTCTAGTGTAGGAAAAATAATTATGAAAAAACAAAAGGAAGCCGCCAAAAAACATATTTCAAAATTAGAATTAATTGCAAAAAAGGCAAAGACGTCATTTAATTCAGAAATAGTTGTCACCAAATCAATCGTAAAAACGATTGTAGATTTTTCAAAATCACATAAAATTGATCTTATTGTTATGGGTTCTCATGGACGAAAAGGATTTGATAAACTGTTACTAGGTAGTGTAGCAAACGGAGTATCTCAGAAAGTAAAATGTCCAGTTCTCATAATAAAATAACATGAGGTTAGTTTTTTGATTTCCATTATTGGAAGTGGTCGGGTTGGATCGGCAACTGCCTTTCTTGCCGCATCTAATTCGCTTGATGATATCCATTTGATTAACCATCACAAAGAAAAAGCATTGGGACAGGCTTTGGATATTTCAAATGCCATTCCAGAAAATTCTCCAATAACTATTATTGGTTCTGACTATTCAGACATTAAAGACTCTGAAGTAATAGTAATTAGTGCAAGTACTGGCACATACACAGCAAATAGAGTGGAATTACTTTCAGAACAATCTAAAATGATTAAGGACATTGCAAAACAAATTAAACATTTTGCTTCAAACTCTAAAGTTTTAATTATTTCTAATCCAGTGGATGTGCTTTCCTATCTTTTCCTAAAAGAATCAGGCTTGCCACGAGAAAGAGTAATGGGTATGGCATCTAGCCTGGATTCAAGTAGATTCAGATATCTAATCGCAAGAGAACTTGGTACAAACCAATCTGAAATTAAAAATGCCCTGGTTTTGGGAGAACATGGAGATTCTATGGTGCCAATTTTCTCACTTGCAAAATGGAAAGGCAAACCAATTTTAGATATCTTTGATGAAGAACAGATTCATAAAATTAAAGGTGATCTTATATTCTACTGGAAAATATTAAGAGAATACAAAGGACCTTCAGTTTTTGGGATAGCAAAAAACACATTTGATATCATAAAAGCAATAGTAAAAAATGAAAAAATTTCAGTACCAGTCTCTGTTTTATTAAATGGTGAATATGGAATATCTGATGTATCTCTAGGAGTTCCTACTCAGATAAACAAAGATGGAGTCTCTAAAATTGAAGAAATAAACTTGGACAAATCCGAATTAGATTTGCTCCACAAATCCGCTGATACAATAAAAGAATACATTAACTCTTGTTAGCGCTTTATGAATTCACTAGCTTATCAAAAGATTAAGCGCATAACCTACTAGATATGCCACTGATGCTGCAATTGATCCTATGATCAAAGTGTAGAGCCCTGATCTGAGAAGTGATTTTTGTACAATCTTTCCTTTTATGATGCCTATAATAAAGAATGCAGAACCGGTTGCTGCTACTGAAAAATAAAATGCTTCAGAATTAGCATTAATTCCCAATCCATAAAATACTAAAAATGGAATTAATGGAATTAATCCAATAATATTAAACCCAATAAATGTGCTTAATGCTGAATCTAGAGGTCTTTTTTTGTCTTCAATTAATCCAAGCTCTTCTTTCATCATTGTATCGACCCAAATTTTTCTTCGAGAAGTAATCATTCGAACTATTTCTTCTAAAAATTCGTCTTTGAATCCCTTTTGTGCATAAATATCACGAATTTCTTGTTTTTCTTGTTCTTGTAAATTATCAATTTCCCATTCTTCTCGTTTTCTTTTCATTTCGACATATTCCTTTTGAGCCTTTGAAGACTGATAATTTGCAACTGCCATTGAAAACCCATCAGCAAACATATTTGCAAAGCCAAGTATCAAAACGATGTTTGGAGAAAGCGATGCGCCTACTACTCCTGCAACAACTGCAAAGGTAGTTACAGCACCATCAATTGAACCATAAATAAAATCTTCAAAATGCCATTTCATGTTCAGATTAAATCCCGTATTATGCCTTCAAACTCATCGCTTGGAACAACACTAACTGCTCTTAATTGACCAAGCAATTTTGGGGTCTGTCTTTTATCATAATAGTTGTAGACTCCTTCTTCTTTAGGAAAAATTGTAATGGTTTCTTTTTCACCTGGGTTTAGAAGTTCTGTTTGTATTTCTAAACCGTCAATGTATAATCGATGCTCTGTGTTGCCATCGTTGATTACTGTTAGAATATATGCAAAACTTGTTCGCATGATTAGAGTAGGATTCTCTTTTCCACCAACTCCTAATATCCCTACCAATCTAACCTCCCCCTCAACATCATGAAAAGCAACCGTCTGTTCAATTTTTTCTGGGTAAAAAATTTGAACATGTCTAACATTTCCTTGACCAACTACTCCAATTATTATGCCAAGAGATCCAACTCCAACAATTAATAGAATAATTATAAATTGTTTATCTGAAACCATGTGATTTTGAGCTCACCATAAAATTATGCTGTTCAGCAATAGAAACTAATCCCTTCATCCATGGATGCATTATGCAATAATATGGATAAATTCCAGATTTAAAATCAGAAAATGTAAACTCGAATCTATCATTATGATTCAAAATCTTACTTTCAAATAAACCGTCTTTTCCAGACCAGAGATTTCCGCTTGTCACAGTATGTGGTGCATAATCCCCATTTATCCAGATAATTTTATCGCCTTTATCAATTACTATGTTATTTGGAACATAACAATTGGAAGTTTTTGCACAAACTGGGGAATAGGCACCATAAGGAACTATTACCTTATTTTCTTCTTCCTCTGCTATTATTTCTGGCATCGCCACACTTGAAATTACAAAGAATAAAAAGGTACAATACATTTTCTCAGAAATTTTCATTATCAGCAGTTAGAAAAATATAAGAATTTTATTAAAACCCACATATAATTTTCAAATTTGATTTTGAGAGAATTGAAAAACCAGGCACGATAAATTCATCTCATAATCAACAAGGTTCATGATATTTCCAAAGTAAACGAACACACGATTTTATGCTTTTTTTCATCTAAACTATTCATGGCTGAAACCAAACTTCAGATTATTTGTAGAGATTTAGACTATTGTCAAGAAGTAGATTCCACAATAAAGCACATACTCGTTCCTTATGATGATTCACAATATTCCAACAGGGCATTTGTCTATGCTCTTGATCTGGCAAAAAAATATGGCGCAGCTCTTACTATACTTTCTATAATGTATAGTTCACCATTGCCGACTCACATACAGCATCAAACAACAATAGATGATGAGAAAAAAAAAGTAATGGAAAAATCTTTTAAACGACTAAGTAATGCAGCAAAAAAATTTGGTATTCCAATAAAGACACAGATGTTAATGGAATCTGCAATTGTAGATAACATTGTATCGTTTGTATCATCAAACAAAGTGAATCTGATTGTGATGGGTACACGTGGTAGAGGAGGCCCAAACCGATTGATGTTTGGTAGTGTTGCAATAGCCACCTCTCAAAAAGCACCTTGTCCAGTAATGTTAGTAAAGTAATTTAATTTCAATCCTGAAAATCATTTAGCATTAATTTTTGTGAATATTTTACGTTGTTTTGTAATGTGAATAGAAGATAATGACTAGTCGGGCCGCAGGGAATAGCTATGGTCCAGCTACACGAAAGGATTGGCAGGCGGGCCCAACAGTCACTGATCTTTCTACACAAATTAGTTAGTATATCCATGTGTGTCTAAAACATACAAATAATTTTAAAAAATTTGTTCGATTCAGAAATTCACAGGAAGAATATGCCACTAGTTTGTATGTCCTGCCACAAGCAATTTTGGGGGATCTTAATCAAACTGATGTTAATTTGGTTGAATCTAATAAGACAAATATCCAAAATTATGTACAAAACTTGGCGAAATGCAGGTATCTGAGTAGATAAATTACGATCGATATTATATATCAAATATTCCTAAATTAATTATGGCAGAGGCATATGTTCTGATGAATTGCGAGTTAGGTACTGAGGAATCTGTAATCTCTAAACTCAAATCAATTGAAGGCGTAAAAGAGGTCCACGGAATTTTTGGTGCATATGATATTCTAGCTAAAATAGAGTCTGATAGAGTTGAAGATCTAAGAGAAACAATTACATGGAAAATTCGTAAAATAGACAACATTAGGTCCACACTTACTTTGATGGGCATCACAGGTCAAATGTGATTATAAAATGCCCACAGCTTATTTTTTGTTAAATGTGGCACTTAATCATGAAGTAGAAGTGATAGAAAAGATCAAAAAAATTCTAAAAAATGAAAATTCAATTGACTATGAATTACAAGGAGTTTTTGGAATTTATGATGTAATAGTCAAAATTACTTCAGACTCTGATGATAATATTCGGCGTCTTGCATTAGATAAAATAAAACAAATAAACAAAATTCAATCAGCTATTACTATGATGGTAAACGACAACTAGTAACAAAACTAATCTGTTTTTAAACTAAGACATATTCATAAGATATTTTTAGATATTTCAAAATTCTTAATTATCTCAAATCTAAAACTACAAACGTTCTCATAATTGCAGAGTCAATATTCTTATTTTTTGTTAACTACCAGAGAAAATTCTTTTTGAAGTAGTGGTTTTTCATTATTGTTTGCAAATACTTTGAGTGTTATCTTAAAGGGCATTTTACTAAGTGGTATATTATGTGGATTGATTGTTATTTCATGATCCCCGGTATTTCTATTTGGAAAATCCAGTGGTGGGAGATCCACTACTGGTTTATCGATTTTTAGATATTGATTTTCTAGATCATCAGTCTTAGTTATCACTATAATGTCCTTAAATTTTTCTTCATAGTTTTTAATGTTAATTGTTATTGTTGTATTTTTATCTGAATTTATTTTAGATTTTGAAAGTTTTATTTTTGCAAACGATAATCCTTTCCTGATGAATAGACCCAAATCACTTACTATCCCCATGAGTCATTTAGCATAATTATAGATTTTCTTACAAAAAATCTTCATAATATTAGTTCTCATATATTTTTTTGATGTGTATTTAAGATTTTAACAAATAATACAAGGTTTCTAATATTTTACTTAACATAAATAAAGAAAAAATTTGACGTGAATTTGAATTTTCCTAACAATGTGGTCTAGGTATCAAGAATTGTTCTTAAACCTGCACATCTATTTCGAATAGTTACTTCAGTGACTCCTGATGCTATTGAAATTTCCTTTTGAGATTTATTTTCCCCATTGCTGATACATGCAATGTACAAAGCAGCAGCTGCAATGCCCATCGGATCTTTGCCTGCAATCATGCCCACCTTTCTAGCTTTATTTAGAATCTCTACAGCTTTTCTTTTTGTTTTTTCACTTAATTCTGCAAGACTTGCAATTCTAGAGACGCCTTTTAGAGGATCAGGTACTGGAATCTTTAATTCAAGTTCTCTGAAGATTAGTCTATAACATCTTGCAACATCTTTTCTTCTAATATTGATTCCTTTTGCAATATCATCTAACGTTCTTGGAGTCTCTGTATTTCTACATGCAGCATACACACATGCAGCAACTAAGCCATGAATTGATCTTCCTCGGATTAGTTTTTTCTCCATAGCTTTTCTGTAAATATATGCAGCCTTTTCTATTACTGCATTAGTGAGTGCAAGTTTGTCTTTAATCTTATCCATTTCATTCAGTGCTTGTCTGAGATTTCTATCCGATGAAGAATGAGCTTGAGTTCTACTATCCCAAGTTCTAAGTCGCTCAATTGAGCTCTTCATAGCTGAAGATAGAGGCTTTCCTGTAGCATCTTTGTTTACGCTACCAATCACAGTTGAAAGACCCATGTCGTGCATAGTAAGGGATGTACCAGCACCTGTTCGTGCTCTGTTTCCTTCATCTTGTGAAAATGATCTCCATTCTGCACCAGTATCTGCTAACTTTTCAGTAATAACAAAACCACAAGAACCACAAAATAGTTCTCCTGTGTTTTCATCTGATAATATTTTTGTTTTGCCACAGCTAGGACAACGTCTCTGAGAAACTACAGCTTCAGTCATCATAAGATCACATATAGTATTAGTCATCTGAGTTATTATGGTTTTATCCAACTGTATGCAGGTTATTTGTATGTAGCTTAGCCTAATTATTATTCTCATTACTTAGAATGAGAATAAATTAGGTAATACTAATTAGATTGTACTAATTTTCAATTAATTTAATACCAAAATTGAAAACATTGTATTCTATGCGTCAAGAAAGTTGTAGAAACTGTGGATTAGACATGGAGCCTGATCTTAGATGTGAAATTTGTAAAAATTTCATTAGGTCGCATTGTCCTAAATGCAGAAGAACAAATGATTTGCAAATTCATATTCATCAACAATAATTTCTTACAATAAGAATTTGAATAATACTTATTACGACCTTCTGAAAAATAATCTCGAAGGGTAATGGGAGAATCTGAAAAACTAAATGTTGTTGGAGTAGAAATACTCAAAAAAAATGGTGTTGACGTAGAAGGACTAACCAAGCAACTAGTAATTAATTCCTCAGTAGAGTTTACTGCATACTATTACTTTACTCTCCTAAGGGCAAATTGTACCGGAATGGAGGGTGAAGGAATAAAGGGTGTCATAGAAGATGCAAGACTTGAAGATCTTAGCCACTTTGAATCTTGTATTGAAAGAATTTATCAACTCGGTGGGCAACTTCCAAAAGACGCCATTGATTACATCAAAATGTCTGGATGTGAATTTCTCCAACTGCCAGATAATCCGACAAATCTCAAAGCAATTTTAGAAAAATGTCTTAAAGCTGAACAGGGTGCAATAATTAATTGGGATAAGGTTTGTAAAATGACTCATGGAAAAGATCCCATGACCTATGAAATAGCCCAACATATTCTTGCCGAAGAAATTGAACATGAGTCATGGTTCTTAGAACTTCTTTACGGAAGACCTTCAGGTCACATGCGACGAAAATATTCCGGAGAAAGACCACATACAAAAATGCACTCAAAAGCTCTTGATATGGGTTAGATGCTTAATCTATTCTTAAATTAAAGAAAAAGATATTATGTTTGAAATTTTAAATAATTTAAATTGAAAATTGTTCATGCCAGTCCTGGGTTTGGTTCTAAATTTAGCGAAGAGCAAACATTGGATTTTCTTTCTAAGGGTAAACTGAATTTACTTTTAGGTACAATCGATGAGAAAGGTGAACCAAACGTTCATCCCGTTTGGTATCTATTTGAAAATGGAAAATTCTACATTGAGACATCTAAAACAGCAAAAAAAGCAAATAATGCTAGGAAAAAAAATATTGTTTATTTTTGTATCGATGATGAAAAAATGCCATACAAAGGTGTACGAGGTAAAGGAACTGTAAGGATATCTGAAGATATTAATGCAAATATTCCAATTGCAAAAAAAATCATGATAAAATATACTGGAAATCTAGATAACGAAGTTGCAAAATTTTTGATGAATGCAGTAAAAGACGGATTTTCTGTATTACTTGAGATTACTCCAAAATATTTTGCTACGTGGGATCATAGTACTGGATTCACTGAACCAGAATACTCGTAAAAGATTTAATCGTTATAGTATATTCTCAAATGGTTATAGAAATGTCAGAAATTGGAAAAAAAATAAGTGAGTTGCAACAGAAAATAGTTCTAACAAAAAAAGAACTCTCTGAAATTAATGTTCTTGAACAACCCATGCCAGAATTTATCAATACAACTAATTTACTAAGATCAAACGAATATCTTCAAAAATCAAATGAAAAAAAATCCCAGTTGCTAATTGCTTATGAAGAGTATACTGATGAGTTAGAAAATCTAGTTTCTAATATATCTCAGATTAAAGGCAGTATACATAACCTAAAATCTCGTTTTAAAACACGTAAAAAAATAAAAAAGAAAGTAAAAAGTAAAACTAAACCAAGAAAAAAATTCAGAAAAAGAAAACTAAAACCTAGAAGACGTAAACTAAGAAAAAGATAAAGATGGTTTTAGAACTTTAAGAAACATCTCCAACTAGAACTCTATGAATCTCTTTAGCCTGGGATATTACCAGTGCTCCATCTTCATCTATTCTAACTGCCTTTCCGCTAATTTTTCCAGAAGAAGTGGAAACAGTCGCCTTTTTTCCAATGGTTGATGACATTTTTGTCCATTCTTTGATAATTTTTCTAATATTACCTTGGTTTAGTTCTTCACAAATTTTTTCAAGCTCAAAAAGAAATGACTGCATTAGTTTGATAGGATCCTCATCTTCATTTTTTTTTACTAACGTAGCTACTCCATAAAAATTTCTTGTATTTTTGATTGTTTTTTCAAGCTTGCTAGGATCTATTTTGAAATTTATCCCAACGCCAAGAATAAGACTTTCAATATAATTTGATTTCAAAGCCAAATCAACTAACATTCCTGCAACTTTTTTATGATTTAATGTAACATCGTTTGGCCACTTTACTTCTGGTTTTTTCTTTAGAGTCTTTACAATTGCATTCGCTAGTGCCAATGAAGCTGCCAAAGGAAAAAGTGTTACAAGTGAAACATCAAACTTTGGATGTAAAATCACTGAAAACCATAATCCGCCGTCTGGAGAAACCCACTTGCGACCCAATCGGCCTTTACCGCTTGATTGTTTTTTTGAAACAATTACTGTCCCATTTTCTCTTGGGGTTTTAGAAATCGATGTTGCAAAATTCTGTGTGGAATCAATATTATCAAAATAATAAACTCGTTTACCAATTATATCAGTCTTAAGTCCATCTATGATTTCCCAAGGAAGTAACAGTTCAGTATTGCCAACAAGCTTGTATCCAAGTTTTTGTTTTGATTTAATTTTATAGCCTAATGATCGAATACGTTTGATATGTTTCCAAACTGCTACTCTACTAATTTTTAATACATCACTAAGATCTTGACCAGATAGATATTCGGCGTTATGTGATTTTAGTAATGAAAGTACTCTAACTAAACCAACATTGTCAAAAGAAGTATAAATCAAAATCCAATGTCAATGTCAAATCCGCCATCGCCTGCTCCCTCTGCTCCCCCAGCATCTCCAACATCTGTGCCTTCAGGAATTTGTTCCGCAGGAATGTAGTCAGTCATCTGTGAGCCCAAAAAGCCAATCATAGTTGAAAACATTATCATGTCAATTATCCCAAAAAAAAACATTGTAGGAAGAATCGACTTGTTATCATCCATATACTGTTGCAGCTTTTGTTTATCGCCTGATTTCAATAAAATATTCATTTGATCCCAATTTCCCTCAAGTTCATGAATGCGTTCTTGCATCTCTTTTTCCCCTTTTTCAGTAACTGACATCTCAACTTTGGGTCCAAAAAGACCTTTTTTTGTTTCAACTCTTACCAAACCGCGATTTTCTAACCTTTCAAGAATCTGATTAAGCTCTTCGGGATCAATCTTTGTTTTATTTTTAATTTTATCAAATTTTTTTGCCCCGCCTTTAATTGCCCCTAATACCATTACATCTTTTGGCTCTGATTCCACAATTGACCTCTGGGTGTACCAGGTAAATAAAGTTCTAATAGAAATGGTCAGAACAATTTAGCAGAATAACTTATACGTATTTTTTAATAATACATCAAGCGTATTGCCTTCGTTGTTCACAAAACTTGCATTTATTGGCATGATTCCACTTCTCCTCCTCGTGGTTAACCCCGCATATGCTATTATGACATCGTTTACCTTAGAAAAAGACATCTACACTGATGGGGAAAGTATTGTTTTTGTTGGAACCGAATCTGAAGGATATAAAATGATTAGTGTTGCTCTGTACAACCCTAATGGCAAATTTGTAAATATGCTAGGTGATCCTTCATCTGATCTGGATGGATCTTTTGCAACTACTCCAAAAAGTGTAGAAAACTTGTTTACAACTACAGGAAGATATAATGCGACAGGCTTTATCGATAAGATATCAGAAGGAATTACTATATTTTTAAATTATGATGGCAATAGCGTCTCAATAATTCCAAATTTTGTTTTAGATTTGATAAAAATTGGAAATAAATCTGTCACTGAAAATCAACCGCTCTCGTTTACTGCAAGTGTGACTGATTCATCTCTTAAGGACTTAGTGTTCAAATTGGATAAAAATCCTCCAACTGGTGCCACAATTGATTCAAAAACTGGAGTTTTTTCTTGGATACCTACAGAAGCACAAGGTCCAGGAGCATATCTATTTGATATTGTTGTATCAAAGGGACCATTAGAAGATAGAGAAACAATTACGGTGACAGTAAATACTGTATCATCTCCTCCATCATCTTCATCAGAACCCGAACCAGAACCTGCATCAAAAACTCCAGACTTTATTGATCCCAAAAAAGGAGCCCAGTATTATCTTGATAGATACAACGATGAACCCGCTTACAAAAAATGGTTTGATTCAAACTTCCCAGATTATACTATAGAAGAAGCAATAGAATTAGCCATTCCTGGTTCATTTTCAGAACCAGAACCCGCATCAAAGATTCCAGACTTTATAGATCCAAAAAAAGGAGCCCAGTATTATCTTGATAGATACAACGATGAACCCGCTTACAAAAAATGGTTTGATTCAAACTTCCCAGATTATACTATAGAAGAAGCAATAGAGTTGGCAATCCCTGATGCATTTTCAGAACCAGCGCCTGAAAAGAAAATTGCGCCCTTTGTAGATCCTGACGAAGATCCTCAATACTACATTGATAGATACAACAATGAACCTACCTACAAAAAATGGTTTGATGAAAATTTTCCAGATCAAACAATATACGAGGCTGTAGGTGTTGAAGTCCCAAAAACAGGAATATGTGGTACAGGAACTCATTTTGAAGATGGAACATGTGTAAGAGATAACCAAGGTGGTGGTGGATGCCTAATAGCTACTGCAGCATATGGATCTGAAATGTCTCAGCAAGTTCAGCTCCTCAGAGAATTAAGAGATAATACCGTACTTGGTACTGACTCAGGTTCGTCATTTATGAATACATTCAACTCTATCTATTACACTTTTTCACCTACAATAGCAGACTGGGAGAGACAAAGTCCAATCTTTAAAAATACCGTTAGAATTGCCATAACTCCATTACTTACTTCACTTTCAATTCTAAATACAGCGGATATTGATTCTGAAGAAGAAATGTTAGGTTATGGAATTGGAATTATTCTACTAAATCTTGGAATGTATTTAGTTGGTCCAGCTTTTGCAGTTGTAAACATAAGGAAATATTTTATAAAGTAATTTTAAACAATTAGAGTATGGAAAGAGATTCATATTCTGATGAGGAGATAAAAGAAATTTTTTCACTCAAGAATGTTGCAGTAATTGGAATGTCAAAAAATCAAGAGAAAGCTGCTAACTATGTACCTAAATATCTGGCACAAAACGGATTCAATATAATCCCAGTAAATCCTACCGCTGATGAAATTTTGGATAAAAAATGTTATCATAGCATAGAAGAAGTCAAAGAACCAATTGACATCGTAGATGTATTTCGACCATCTGATCAGGTATTGCCAGTTGTTCAAGAAGCAATCAAAATGAAACCCAAGGTTATTTGGTTGCAGGAAGGAATCCACAATGCAAAAGCCGAAGATCTAGCAAGAAAAGAAGGAATCAAAGTTGTATTTAACAGATGCATGCTTGCAGAACATCAACGTTTATTCTAACAAATGGCAGAAAAAACTTTTTCCGATTTTTATCAATCTCTTTTAGATCTGGTAAAGTCTTTTGAAAGAAAAAATATAATGTTAAAAATTGAAGAAAATCTTGAATCAAATATTATTCAAATCTTTGGAGAAAATACTGATTCTTTATCTCGTGCCAAAAATGGAATAGAGGATGTATCTGAGCTATCTTATACTACTGCAGAACATCACCCATATTGGGCGCTTTTATATCATTGTACGCAGATAGGAAAAATTTCACTTGACAAGTGGAACGATGAACTAACCAATGAAGAATTAGATGAGATTGAATGGTCAATTGATGAGCTTAAAAACACATGTAAAAAATTAAAGGAAAATTTACAAAAAGACCCGTAGACAGAGATAAATATTCACTGAGGAAAATTTAGACATGCCGATTAAAATCGGTCTTATCGGCAAAACCAATACCGGCAAGACTACCTTTTTCAATGCAGCTACTCTATCCTCATCTGAAATTTCCACATATCCATTTACAACAAAAAAAGCAGAAACTGCAACTGCTTATGCTATAACTCTCTGTGTCCATCCAGAATTTCACGTAATTGATAATCCAAATAATTCCAAGTGTAGTGATGGGTGGAGATACATACCAATTGAAATAATCGATCTTCCTGGGCTGATTAAGGATGCTTGGAAAGGGAAAGGATTGGGGAATCAATTTCTTTCAATTGCAGCTCAATCCGATGCATTGCTTCATATCGTAGACGTTTCTGGAAGCGTAGATTCCTCAGGAAAAATAGCTGAGAAAGGTTCTGGAGATCCAATATCTGATTTTGCTGATATTGAAGAAGAACTGGTAATGTGGTATCATAAAATTCTAGAAGGCAATAGAGACAAGGTTTCTAAACTTCTTCAATCAGAATCTGATAAAGTTGAGGTATTTACCGAACTTTATCGCGGGATTGGAGTAAACAAAGACCATGTTAAGGAGACATTAAAAGCAACTAATTTAGAAGACAAAAAATTTGATGATTTTGATTCACAGGATACCAAAAAATTTGCTTCGTATCTTCGAAAGATCTCAAAACCAACTTTAATTGTTGCAAATAAAATTGACATTGAAGGTGGAGACAAAATCTTTGATAGATTACGTGAACGTTACATTGACATGATAGTTGTTCCTGCAAGTGCAGATAGTGAACTCAGTTTAAGAAGAGCAGAGCAAAAAGGTTTGATAAAATATTCCCCAGGCTCTGAACAATTTGATATTGTACATCCAGAAGAACTAAACGAAAAACAAAAAGATGCATTAGAATTTATCAAGCGAGGAATAATGGGCGAGTACATGAGAACTGGAGTGCAATTTGCAATAAATATTGTAGTTTTCAAATTACTTAAGATGAATTCTGTCTATCCTGTAGCAAATGAAGAAAAGCTTTCAGATAAGAAAGGAAGCGTTTTACCTGATTTGATTTTGATGAAGGATGGTGCTACAGTAGCAGACTTGGCAAAAGAGATACACACTGATTTACCCAAAGGGCTTCTCTATGGAAAAGACTTGAGATACAAACTCAGACTCCCTGTTACATATCAGCTTCGAGATAGGGATGTAATCTGCCTAGTAAGTGCTTCTAAGAAATAACGAATAAAGGTTAGTTTTATTGATAGAAATTGATTCAAAAGAATAGAAACCTTAATTCACTAGTTTCTAAGAATGCTCATAAATTGACTTTCATGAATCAAAAATTATTATTGCTATTAGTAGGATTATCTTTATGCTCTGTTCTTTCTTTGGAATCTCAGGTAGCCTATGGGGCAGCCCCAGACAGGCCAACTAACCTTCAAGCTATCGATGTTTCTCCAACCCGAGTTGATCTGTTTTGGAACACTCCTGAAAATAATGGCGGTTCTCCAATTACCGGTTATAAAATCGAATTCAAAACAAGCTCAGGTTCATATTCAACTTTGCCATTTACCGGTACCGGTACAACCTTTTCTCATACTGGTTTAACTACTGGAACTACATACATTTACCGAGTATCTTCAATAAATGCACAGGGAACAAGTGATCCTTCTGCTGAGACAATAGCTACACCAACTTCTAGCTCACAACCACTTGAAAACATTGTTCCAAACACTCCAACGTCGCTTACTGCTTCAGATATTTCTCAGACATCGATTAAGCTTTCTTGGATTAAGCCTGCAACTAATAACGGCCCTCCTGTGACAAGTTACAAGATTGAATTCAAAAAAGATAGTGGCACGTATACAACTCTTGTTGAAAATACTGGTAACACAATAACTACTTACACCCACACGGGTCTGACTACAAATTCTCAATATACTTACAAAATTTCTGCCAAAAACTCAATAGGATTCAGCCCTACTTCCAATGAAGCATCTGCCACTCCAAAAAGTACTTCGTCTCCTCCAACCGAAAACATTGCTCCAAATTCCCCAAGAAGTTTAACTGCAGAACCTGCAGGCCCTACTCAAATTTTCTTGTCATGGAAAGAACCTTCACCAAATAACGGACCAGCAATAACTGGTTACAAAATAGAATACAAGACGACTACTGGTGACTATACAGTTTTGACTACTATCGGTAGCACTACATCTTACACACATACTGATCTAATTTCTGGCACTCAATATAGCTATAGGGCATATGCAATTAATTCCGCTGGAACAGGTATTGTATCAAATGTAGCAACAGCAAAACCAAGCCATACCCTTGTCCCAACAAACTTGATAGCTGATGATATCTCTCCAACCTCGATTCTACTTACGTGGACTGCACCGTCACAAACTTTTGGTGGGAGCATTACAGGATATATCATCAGCAAAAGATTTGCAACAGATGTTTATGATCAGATAGGAGAAACTAATGGCCAGCAAACAAGTTATACTGTCACAGGCCTTCATACTGGAGAGACATATACTTATGTTGTTAAAGCTCGATATAACATCGGTACAAGTAGTGATAATTCAAGTCCCGCATCTGCAACTCCTACCGCTTCCTCAACACCCCCTTCAAAATTTACTGTGCCTAATTCTCCAACAGGACTTACTGCAACTGCAACTTCTCCAATACAGATAGACTTGGTTTGGAATGCTCCAACAAATGATGGTGGAAGTCCTATAACAGGATATAAAATAGATGTAAAAACTGGAACTGGGGAATATATAACATTAAAAGATAATACTGGGAGTACCGCAAGAACTTATACTCATGCAGAGAGAACTCCAGGTACAACTTATACCTACAAGGTTTATGCAATCAATTCAGTAGGAACCAGCGGTCCTTCAATTGAAGCATTAGCAACTCCTACAGTAATCTCGACTCCTCCTGTAACTAAAACAAAACCTAGTCAACCAACTTCCCTTGCAGCTACTGCAACATCACAAAATCAGATTAATCTTTCATGGAAAGTACCATCAAACAATGGAGGGGAGCCAATTACCGGATACAAAATTGAGGCAAGTGAAGGAGGCGGAAACTACCAAATGATTTCCCAAAATACTGCAACAAGTACAACATATTCACACACTGGATTAAAACCTGGAACGTCATATTTCTACAGAGTATATGCAATAAATTCGATCGGTACTGGTTCATATGAAGACGCTAGTACAACAACTAAAGCACAAGAAAAAGAACCAGAGCCCGAGCCACAAACTCCAGACTTTATTGATCCCAAAAAAGGGGCCCAGTATTATCTTGATAGATACAACGATGAACCCGCTTACAAAAAATGGTTTGATTCAAACTTCCCAGATTATACTATAGAAGAAGCAATAGAATTAGCCATTCCTGGTTCATTTTCTGAAGATTCTGAAAAACCCATTTTACCTTTTGTAGATCCTAACGAAGATCCTCAATACTATATTGGTAGATACAACAATGAAGCAGCTTACAAAAAATGGTTTGATTCAAACTTTCCAGATTATACAATATTTGAAGCAGTTGGAGTAGAAGATCCAGATGTAGCAGAGGAACCCGAAGTAATGGTTGGGGTTTGTGGCCCAGGAACTGTTTTAATTGATGGATATTGTAAAGCAGAAGAAAGTAATTCTGGAGGTGGGTGTTTAATTGCGACTGCTACTTTTGGCTCGGAGCTTTCCCCCCAAGTACAATCATTACGAGAATTAAGAGACAATACCTTGCTTCAAACCAATTCAGGAAGTTCATTTATGAATGGATTTAACCAGTTTTATTACTTATTTTCTCCAACGATAGCAGATATTGAACGAGAAAACCCACTTTTCAAAGAAGCAGTCAAGATAACTATTACCCCAATGATCTCTTCACTTTCTATTCTAAACTATGCTGATATTGATTCAGAACAAGAGGTGCTCGTTTATGGGTTGGGCGTTATTTTGTTAAACATTGGAATGTATTTTGCACTCCCAATATTTGCAATATTGACAGTTAAACGAAATCTTTTCCATAAATCATCTAGAAACTAATTACAAATTCAATTCTTAGGAGTGATCAGATTTTATTTTTTCTTTCTTCATCCACGTAGTTCTATTTTTATGATCAATTAGTACAATTCCCATTTGTGATATTTGGTCTCTAATTTTATCTGCATCTTGAAATTTTTTCTGTGTTCTTAATAATTCACGCTTTTGGATAAGCTCATTTATAGAACTAATTTCCATTTCTAAAATTTTTGGAAGTATTAAACCTAAAATGTTTGCCATTTTTTCAAAAAATGGTAGTACAACGTCAGCCATTGATTTTGTAAGAGAGTCAGATACTGCAAGTTGATTTATTTGATTTACAAATTTAAAAAATGTAGATAAAGCTAAATGTGTATTGAGATCATTTTCTAATGCTGACTCAAACTCTTTCTTAGATTCTGAAATAACATTTTTAATTTTTGTTACATCTCCATTTCCTACGGATAGTTTCATTTCATAATAAGCTGATTCTACCTGTCTCCATTTTGTTATGTTTTCTTGCAGCAATTCTTCTGAATAGTCTATAGGTTTTGAATAATGCCCAGATAAACAAAATAACCTAATAATATTTGGCCCCCAATTTTCAAGTACATGCCGAATTGATTTGATATTTCCTTTTGATTTTGACATTTTTTCATTATTTATGGTAATCATTCCAACATGCATCCAAATTTTTGCAAATGGTTTTGAAGTATGCGATTCTGATTGAGCAATTTCATTTTCATGATGTGGAAAAATCAAATCCCTTCCTCCTCCATGAATTTCAAAATTATCTCCTAAGTATTTGATACTCATAGCAGAGCATTCAATATGCCACCCAGGGCGTCCCCTCCCCCAAGGACTATCCCAAGAAGGATCATCTTTTGAAAACTTCCATAATGCAAAATCAAGAGGATCATCTTTTGCTTCATCAACTTCAACTCTAGCACCTGCCAAAAGGTCATCTATTTTTTTCTTTGATAGCTTTCCATATCCTGGAAATTTTGAAACAGAAAAATAAACTCCATTTTTGGAAACATATGCAATTTTTTTTTCAATTAAATCTATGATTAACTTCTGCATGTCTTGAATATGCTCTGTTGCCTTTGGATATCTAGTGGCCCGAAGAACGTTTAGATCATCAAAGTCCTTAAAGTAATTTTCAATATATCTAGAGCTTATAGATGAAGCCTTTACATTCTCACGCTTAGCTCTGATGATAATTTTATCATCAACGTCTGTAAAATTTTGTATGAATTCAACTTCAATTCCTCTTGATTCAAGATATCTTCGTAAAACATCAAAAACAATTATTGTTCTTGCATGACCAATATGTGATTCATCATAAACTGTAACTCCACATAGATAGATTCTAACTTTGTCAGAAATTTCAAGCTCCTTTTCTTTCTGACTTAGGGTATCTAAAATCATCATGTTGGTTCTACTCCTTCATGGCCTTGCTGCAGTTATCCTCTTATGTTCGCTGGTTTTGTACAGTTGGTAGATTTTATCAACAGTATTCTTTTCAATATTTGTAGCTTTAACTGTTTCCTCGATTGATAATTTTTTTTCAAATATACAATATAAAATTGAATCAATCTCTTCATACTTGACACCGATTTCTTCTTCTGCGATATGACCTTTCCATAAATTTGGACTACTTTTTTGAGTAATTATCCCCCCTGGAACCCCCAAAAATCTTGCCAGCTCTCTTACTTGAATTTTGTAAAGTGAAACAATAGGAAGAATGTCAGCACTCCCATCGCCAAATTTTGTAAAGTAACCAATAAGAAATTCACTTTTATCACTAGATCCAACAACTAGTAAATTTTTTGAATTTGCATAATAGTAAAGTAAATTTGCTCTAACACGTGCTCTTAAATTCCCTAATGCACGTTCATTTGGTTCTATGTATTTTGAATACTCTGAAACTATAAGATTAATGTCAAGTAGTTTGTACGCTATTCCTAATTTTTCAATAATTTTTAGCGCCTCTTCAGTTTCCTTTTCTGGAGATATTTTTGTGTCTGGCATTATCAAAGCAAGTGTTTTTTCTTTTAAAACCCTGGCACAAAGGTACGTAATTACCGAAGAATCAATTCCGCCACTTAGCCCCAAAATTACTCCATTTGTATTATTTTTGACAACTTGGTTTTTGAGAAAATCTTCTATTTTTTTTGTAATGGCAGCATAATCCTGATTTTTAATCTCGTCAAGTAATTTTTCGTTCACTAATTTTGTTTTAAAACAGGTTTATCATAAAAGTTGTGTCAAATTCTAAACATCCACGTAGATTCCATCATTTCGTGCTTCAACTTTGTATGTTTGAAGTGTTACATCTTTTAGATAGTCCACTAATTTACCGGTTTTGATGTTATAATGCCAAAAGTGAAGAGGACATTCTACAATATCCCCATCTAATTTACCTGGAGCAATATGCCCATCCTGATGAACGCAAATTGCATCTATACCATGATAGCCATTCTGATTAAATATTGCAATTTTTTTATCATCTACTTTAAACTCCCTTCCTTTTCCAACTGCAATCGAATCTTTTTCAGCAACTTTTTTCCATACCATCTAAAAATTTACTAAACTTGTTACATATTTAGATTCTCATAATATTATGATAGAATTTTATAGTACGGATCAACTGGGATAAAATATTGAGTAAAATTAAGAACCCAAAACTTGCAAAACAGGGAAAACTTTCCTACGAATGGGCAAGAAGCCACATGCAGATACTAGACAATACTCTGAATCGTTTAAAAAAATCTAAACCTCTTAAGGGAGTAACATTAGGATTTTGCTTGCATATTACCAAAGAAACAGCCGTCTTGTTAATGGGGGCAAAAGAGCTCGGTGCAACTGTTGCTGCTTGTGGAGGAAACCCATTAACTACACAAGATGATATCGCTGCATTTTTGGCATCGCAAAGAATTCACATGTATGCATGGGCTGGTCAAACAGCAAAAGAATATGATTGGTGCATTCAACAAGTTCTCAATCATAAACCACAAATTCTTACTGACGATGGTTCTGATTTAAACATCAAAGCTCACTTTGGAAAACAAAATCAATCATTAAAGATCTTAGGTGCCACAGAAGAAACTACAGCAGGTGTTAATAGAATAAAAGCAGTTGAAAAACAAGGAAAACTTCGTTATCCTGTTATCTCAGTTAATGACGCTGATACCAAACACATGTTTGATAATAGATATGGAACTGGACAGAGTACCATTGACGGTTATCTTAGAGCAATGAATCTACTGTTTGCCTCAAAACGTGTTGTAGTTGTTGGGTATGGCTGGGTAGGCAAAGGAGTTGCTGCACGTTCGCATGGAATGGGTTCAAAAGTTATTGTTACTGAAGTGGATCCAGTCAAAGCACTTGAGGCTCATATGGATGGATATGAAGTAATGCCTATGGCAGAAGCTGCAAAAATTGGTGATATTTACATAACTTGTACTGGAATGACTAGTGTAATTAGAAAAGAGCATCTATTGAAAATGAAAGATGGTGCAATTGTTGGAAACGTGGGTCACTTTGATGTTGAAGTTGATGCTGATTTTTTACTTAAAAAATCAAAATCAGTCAGAGAAATTCGTCCAAATCTAGATGAATGTACTCTAACAAATGGCAAGAAAATCTATCTTATTGGTAAGGGCAGAATTGCAAATCTAGTTGCTGCAGAGGGCCATCCAGCCGAGGTTATGGCTCAATCATTTTCAAACCAACTTGGTTCAATTCTATACATACTCAAAAATCATAAAAAAATGACAAATACAGTCATTCCAGTTCCAAAAGAAATTGACAGACAAATTGCATTTGATGCATTAAATGCAATGAATGTAAAAATAGACAAGCTCACAAACGAGCAACTCAGATATATGAATAGTTGGAACTAACTGGAACAGCTAATCTCTATCTAAAACTTGTAACTGATAATCTAGATCAACAAATGCATAAACAGTTTATTTAATGAATTTTTATCTAAGATAAGGTTCCGTACTGATAACTCTCAAGCTCGTGCCTTTGAACAATTCTCGTTCAGTACGGAGCACTCTTTAGGTTATACTTAAGTTAGTTAATATTCAGAAATGCAGTATCATGAGGGATAAGGCAATCATTACAAGCGCCCTCCCATATTCAAATGGGGAGATCCATTTAGGGCATGTTGCATCAACCTATTTGCCTG
>Ga0214472_10000022_pt1 | contig 232263 bp, 239 predicted proteins | sample RVTome_6_FD_207662 | JGI IMG/M metagenome (GOLD analysis project Ga0214472, IMG submission 207662) | Soil microbial communities from uranium-contaminated site in the Upper Colorado River Basin, Wyoming, United States - RVT140D175 | ecosystem: Environmental > Terrestrial > Soil > Contaminated... | reverse complement strand
GTGACGTCGCGGTGGTGACCATCGACGTGACCTATGCCGACCAGCCCGACTGCCCGAGACGCAAGAAGTGCGACCCCGATCCGCCGGTGAACGGTGAGCCCGACGGGGGGCCGCCTGCGGGAGACGTTCCTCCGGGGCAGAAGAAGAAGCGGTAGCCGCACGGCCTCGGTGGTCACGCGCGCGTGCGCTAGCCTGTGCGGACCATGGACTTCGATCTGACGCCCGAGCAGGAGCTCATCCGTAAGACCGCGCGCGAGTTCGCCGAGCGCGAGATCGCTCCGCACGCCGCCACGTGGGACCGCGAGGAGCGATTCCCAGCCGAGATCCTCCCCAAGCTCGTCGAGGTCGGCTTCCTCGGCGCGCCGATCCCGACCGAGTACGGCGGTATGGGCGTGGACGCGGTCAGCTACGCCTGCATCATCGAGGAGATCGCGCGCGCGGACTCCTCGGTCCGCAGCATCATCAGCGTCAACTGCTCGCTGGTCGGCTTGACCATCCTGAAGTTCGGGACCGAGGAGCAGAAACAGCGCTGGCTCCCGACGATCTGTAGTGGCGAAACCATCGGGTGCTTCGGACTGACCGAGCCGGCCGCCGGGAGCGATCCGTCGTCCATGCAGGCGCGCGCGCGCCGCGAGGGCGAAGACTGGGTCATCAACGGCGCGAAGATGTTCATCACCAACGGCACGGTCGCCGGTGTGGCGCTGGTGTTCGCGACCGTCGATCCGAGTTTGGGTGCGAAGGGCATCACGTGCTTCATCGTGCCGACCGACACGCCGGGGTTCGCCGCCAACGAGATCCACGGCAAGCTCGGGCTTCGGGCGTCTTCCACGGCGGAGCTGGTGCTGACCGACGTGCGCGTGCCGGCCGACGCCGTGCTCGGTGAGGTAGGGGAAGGCCTGAAGATCGCGCTGGCGACGCTGGACAACGGGCGAGTCGGACTCGCGGCATCATGCGTGGGGCTGGCGCAGGCATCGCTCGATGCCGCGCTCGCGTACGCGAAGGAGCGCCATCAGTTCGGAAAGCCGATCGCCGGGTTCCAGCTGATCCAGGAGATGCTGGCCGAGATGCACGTCGAGATCGAGGCCGCGCGCCTGCTGACGCGGCGCGCGGCGTTCCTGAAGGACAAGGGCGCGCGCAACACCTTGGAGGCCTCGGTGGCGAAGTTCTATGCGTCCGAGGCCGCCGTGAAGTGCACGAACCTGGCCATCCAGGTGCACGGCGGCTACGGCTACATCGACGAGTATCCGGTCGGCCGGTACCTCAGGGACGCGCGCGTTACGACGCTGTACGAAGGCACGAGCCAGATCCAGAAGCTGCTCATCGGCCGCCACCTCACCGGCGAGAACGCCTTCGTCTAGTCGCCGTGGCGATTGCCGCGAACCGGACTTCGCGCTATCGTTCGCCTGCCTTATTGGGGGAGTGGCCGGGGGGTCCGCCGCCGAGCCCGCCATCTCGTGGAGTCCGAAGGGGGACGAGATGCATCGCTCTATCCGTCGTGGGTTCGTCGTGGCCGCAGCTCTTGCTGCCGTCGTTCTATCCGTGCCCGGTGCCGGACACGCCGCATCGCAGTGCGGTGTCGTCGTGTGCGCCGAGGCGATCGCTGTGGTGTCGTGGGATTGCACGACCACGGACCAAGTTGGATACGACTACATCGAATGCCGTGGGGTCGCCCGGCCGGAGGCGCGTGGCTACTCCTCCACGGCCATCCCGGGCTCGGTGACATGGTCGGGGACCACGAGCTACGGCTACTCGTTCGACGGCGGGATGACCTGGTTCACCAACCCCGGCCCGTCGACACCTCCCCAGACCTGCACGTGGGCGGGACTCGGTGAGAACACATGTGGAGGCTCGGGCAACGAGGCCCCATCGGGCATCGGCGGTCCGATCCCGTGGGGATCGTGCATCGACACGTGGTTCAGCTTCGATCTGGAGATCACCGCATCGGTCACCGCCACCGCGACGAAGTCGCTCCTCGTCCTCGGCCCGGTGGATACGGCCGCCGCGACGGAGACGGTGAGTGCGCGCGTGAGTGACCTGCCGGTCTCCGAGCGCTGCGCGTTCCAATAGGCCTCGCGCAGTGATCCGCGCGCGCGACATCGGATGGATCGCGCTCCCGGCCGTGTCTGGGATCGCGCTCGTGGCGTTCGTCCTGCGGTCGTGGAGGTCCGTGGCTGGGGCACTCATGACGCTTGGCGGGGTCGTTGGTCTGTACTGGCTGTTCATGGGCGCCGTCCGGCGCACGTCGTGGATGCAGGAACGGCATCGGCGATAGCGCACCGGCACTCGATCCCTCACGTGGTTCGGAGGTTGTCGGGTTTGGGGGGTCATATGCGAGCCCCATCCCCGACAAGTTCGTGCGTGCCTCGGTATCGTGCGAGGCCATCCGCCCGCGCCCCGCGCGCGCCGATAGAGTGGGCCCCACGATGAAGCGCTACGACCTGCATACGCATTCCAACCACTCGGACGGCTCGCTCGCGCCCGCCGAGGTCGTGCGCGTCGCGCGCGAGGCCGGGCTCGGCGGGATCGCGCTGACCGACCACGACGGTACCGGGGGCGTCGACGAAGCCCAAGCCGCGGGCAAGACCCTGAACGTGGAAGTCCTCCTCGGCTGCGAGGTCTCGGCCGGCTGGAAGAAGGGTCCTGTCCACGTGCTCGCCTATTTCTTCGACCCGACCTACCCGCGCCTGGTCGAGGAGCTGCGCTGGATCCGCGACGACCGCGTCGTGCGCGCCGAGAAGATGGTCGAGCGCCTGCAAGAGCTGGGCGTCCCGATCACCTTCCAGCAGGTGCAGCAGGTCGCGGGCGAGGCCGCGGTGGGACGACCGCACGTGGCGCAAGCCATGGTGGACGCCGGCATCGTCAACAAGACGGTGGACGCGTTCACGCCAGAGTGGATCGCCGACGGCGGGCGCGCGTACATCCCCAAGCGCGTCATGACCCCGCACGACACGGTCGAGCTGATCCGTGACGCGGGCGGCGTCTCGGTGATCGCACACCCCGTGTGGATCGAGCGCGACGGCCGCGGCGGCACCGAAGGCCTGATCGAGGAGCTCGCCGCGCTTGGGCTCGCCGGCATCGAGGTGAACCACCCCGACCAGGACGAGACCTGGCGCGCGCGCTGGAGCGCGCTCGCGAACCGGCTCGACCTGATCGAGACCGGCTCGAGCGACTTCCACGGCAACGACCACGGGGACACGATCGGGCTGTTCACAACGAGCGAAGAGACCGTCGGCGCGTTGCGCGCGCGCTGCAGCGCCGTCGCACACGACGCGCCGGTGCGTGCGAGCGAGCGGGGGCAGGCGGGATGACCGATCCTCCCGAGCTGATGATCGTGGGCCCTGGCGCCCTCTACGACGACGAGCTCGCGCTGATCGGCGGCCAGATGATCGCCCACTTCGGACCCGACTGGACCGCCAAGCACAACCAGGTCGTCGCCGATCTCGGCACGCTGCTCGGCGCGAAGGATCCGCCGTACGTGATGCCGGGCAGCGGCACCACCTGTCTGGACGCCGCCATGATGAACCTGTTCGAGCCTGGCCAGCGCGTGCTGGTGTTCGACACCGGGTTCTTCGGGAACCGGCTCGCCGAGATCGCGCGCGCGCAGGACCTGGACGTCACCGTCGAGCCGGTCCAGATCGGCGCCGCGATCGACCCGGCGGCGGTGGCAGAACGCGCACGCGGCCGCGACGGCGTGCTGTGCACCCACGTCGAGACCTCGACCGGTGTGCGGCACCCCATCCGCGAGATCGCCGCCGCGGCGCGCGAGGCCGGCGCGACCGTGATGATCGACGGCATCGCTTCGGTCGGCGGCGAACTGATCGACGTCGACGGCTGGGGGATCGACGCGCTCGTGACCTCGACGCAGAAGGGGCTCGAGACGCCGCCGGGGCTCGGCGTCATCGCGCTCGGCGAAGGCGGGCGCGCGCGCGTCGAGGGCCGCAGCCGGCGCCCGCCGACCTACTACCTCGACCTCAGGACGTGGGACTGGTACCGCGAGAACTGGGGGCCCTGGCATCCGCATCCGGTGACGATGCCGGCCACGTTGGTGTTGACGCTCGGTTCTAGCGTCCGGCGGATGCTGGACGTCGGGCTCGAACGCTGGGTCGAATCGCGCGCGCTGCTCGCCGCGCGCTGCCGCGAGGGCTTGCGCGACCTCGGGTTCGAGCCGGTTCCGCAGCCAGGGGTCGAAGCCACCATGATCGTCACCGCATGGGCGGACGATCCCGCCGCGATCCAAGCATCCGTGCTCGAGCAGGGCATCCTGATCGCCGGAGGCCTCGCGCCGCTGGCCGGTAAGACGATCCGTGTCGGGCTGATGGGGCGCACGGCTACCCCGCAGATGGTCGAGCGCGTGCTCGACGCGATCGCGCGCGCACGCAAGGAGCAGGGCTGAGCGAGCCGGAGCAGGGGAGTGAGGGTGCCGCGCGCGAGCCGGTGACCGATCGCGACGACGGGCACCACGAGCACGGCAGCACGCCGGGATGGTCCGAGCGCTTGACGTTCACGTTCTTCGACGAGGCGGCAGGCTTCGGCGGCATCGCGCGCTTGGTTTTCCGTCCCCTCGAGCGCGCGGCCGACGGCACGATCAACTTGTTCGTGCCGAACCAAGCCGTCGCCACCGTGCTCGCGAAGGGCGCGTGGGAAGGGGCGGGACGCACCCAGGTGGGTCGGATCCGGTTCGAACGCCACGACGCGATGGGCACGTGGCACATCGGGTGCAAGGACGTCGCGTTGGTGTTCCCGAAGGTTGGGCCGCGCGGGCTGCCGAAGTCGGGACGGCGGACCGGGGCCGCCTCACCCGTCGAGATGGACCTGTCGTTCGAGCCCTGGTCGGAACCGGCCGGGCACGTGGAGCGATCCAAGCACATCGACGAGATGGGCTTCGTGCAGGTGACTTCGGCCGGACGCTTCGAGCAGCCGGGACGGATGTCGGGACGCATCCGGGTGGCGGCGTTGCAGGGGTCCATCGACGGGACCGCGGTGCGCGCGCGCGCCTGGGGGCTCGGACCGTCTCCCTCGCGATGGATCACCGTCGCGTTCGACCAAGGGCTGTCGCTCGGCGTGCGCTGGGTGTCGTTCGGGGACCGGCGGGAACAGGCCGGCTGGGTCGCGCGCGCGGGCGAGGTGCGCGCGGTGCGCGGTTTCCACCTCGAGACGGACTACGAGGGGCGCGCGCTCGCAGCGCTTCGCCTTGCGCTGACCGACGAGACCGGCGAGCGCCACGCAGTTACCGGTGAAACCGTCGCGACGATGCCGGTGACCGACGGCACTCAACGGGCGCGCCAGGCGATGATGGCGTTCGAGTGCGAAGGGAAGCGCGCGCAGGGCCTCATCGAATACGCCGACGACGTGTAAGGCGTTCCGGCGGGAACCTCAGCAACCGAGCGAATATGAGTGGCTTCGCAGTGGTGGAATCGCGGGTCTGGACGGTAACGGGTCTGCGTGGGTCCCCATATCAAGAACGATATGCTTTGAGTGAGCGGCTCGTCATCGCAGTCGGTGCGCGAGCATCACCCCGTCGCGGATCGGCAGGATGCTCGAGGTCCAGTCCTGGTCCCTCGCGATCAGGTCGTTGTGCTCCTTGATCGCTTCGGTCCATCCCGCGCGGACATCGTCGGCCGGCGGATCCTCGACCACGCGGCCGCTCCACAGCACGTTGTCGCAGATGTAGAAGCCCCCGACGCGCACGCGCTCGCGCGCGGCGCGCCACGCGTTCGGGTAGCCGTGCTTGTCGATGTCGCAGTAGACGATGTCGAAGGTGCCCTCGACCCGGGCCAGCGAGGCCACGGCGTCGCCGACGTGGAAGCGGATCCTGTCCCACATCCCCGCGCGCGACAGGAACCCTTCGGCCTGCTTGGCGTTCTCGGGGTCCCCGTCGGTGCAGTGCACCACGCCGCCGGAGCCCACCGCGCGCGCGAACCAGTATGCCGAGTATCCGTACCCGCTGCCGAGCTCGAACACGGTGCGCGCGCCGATCGCGCCCGCCAAGATCTCCAGCGTCACCCCGACGTGGCGGTTCACGATCGGGAAGCCCTTCTCCTCGGCCAGCCGCTCCATCTCGACCAGCACCTCGATGTCGTGGCGGTCGAGCAGCGCGCGCATGTAGCGCTCGACGTCGGTGTTCACGATCTGCAGGGGCATGTTAGACCTCCTCGCCAAGGGCGAACGCGAGCCCACGCTACCGCGATAGACTCACGCCTCGCCCATGGACACCGAGCTCGACGCAGCCATATTCGATTTCGGCGGAGTGCTCACCACGCCGATCCGCGCAGCATTCGCGGAGTTCGAGCGCGCGCTCGGCTTGCCCGAGCAGGCCATCCTGGAGGCGTTCCGCCATCAGCCGCCCGACTCCGAGCCCGACTTCTTCCTGCTCGAGAAGGGCCTCATCACGGAAGGCGACTTCTACCAACGGATGTACGAGCGGCTGCGCGAGTTCACCGGTATGGACCTGCCGATGCCCGAGGACCCGGCCGAGGTCCGGCGGCGCATGTTCGGGAGCCTGCGGCGCAACGACGAGATGCTTCAGGCCGCGGTCCGCATCGGCGCGCAGTACAAGACCGCGATCCTGACCAACAACGTCAAAGAGTGGCACGACTGGCGCGAGCTGGTGGATGCGCACGTCTTCGATCTCGTGATCGATTCGAGCCACGTCGGTATGCGCAAGCCCGACCCCGAGATCTATCACCACACGGTGAGGGAACTCGGTGTCGCGCCGGCGCGCGCGGCGTTCATCGACGACATCCCGACCAACGTCGAGGGCGCGAGCGCGGTGGGCCTGCGCGCGATCCATTTCACCACCACCGAGGAAGTGATCGCCCAGCTCAAACCGCTGTTCCCGCGCGCGTTCGAGGAGACCGTTCATGCCTGACATCCACGTCTCGGCCAAGGCGGCGAGCTTCACCGAATCGGTCATCCGAGAGATGACCCGGATCGCGATCGCCCACGACGCGATCAACCTCGCGCAGGGGTTCCCCGATTTCGGTGCGCCCGACGAGGTCAAGGGCGCCGCGATGCGCGCGATCGAGGCCGATATCAACCAGTACGCGATCACGTGGGGGGCGAAGGGCTTTCGCGACGCGATCGCGGCGAAGTTCGAGCAGGTCTACGGCATGGCGGTCGATCCCGACACGCAGCTGTGCGTCACGTGCGGCTCGACCGAGGCCATGATCTCGGGGATGCTGGCGGTCATCGACCCCGGCGACGAGGTCGTGGTGTTCGAGCCGTTCTACGAGAACTACGGGCCCGACGCGATCCTATCGGGCGCGACACCGCGTTACGTTGCGTTGCGCGAGCCGGACTGGACCTTCGACGGATCCGAGCTCGCTGCCGCGTTCAACAACCGCACACGCGCGATCATCATCAATACGCCGAACAACCCGACCGGCAAGGTGTTCACGCGCGCCGAGCTCGAGGCGATCGCGGAACTGTGCCAACGATGGGGCGTGGTCGCGTTCACCGACGAGATCTACGAGTTCATGACCTACGAGGGCCACCGGCACGTCCCGCTGATCACGATCCCCGGTATGGAGGACCGCACCGTGCTCGTCAACGCGCTGTCCAAGACATACTCGGTCACCGGCTGGCGCGTCGGCTGGACGGTATCGTCACCGGAGCTGACCAGCGGCATCCGCAAGGTCCACGACTTCCTGACCGTGGGGGCCGCGGCCCCGTTGCAGGAGGCCGGTGTTGTCGCGTTGTCGCTGCCCGACGACTACTACGCAACCCTCGCGCATGAGTACCTGGAACGCCGCGACCTGATGCTCGGGATACTGGAGGAGTCGGGCTTCAAGACCTATAAGCCCTACGGCGCCTACTACATCATGACCGACATCTCGGGGCTCGGGTTCGACGACGACGTCACGGCTGCCAAGACGATCACGGCCGACATCGGCGTCGCGAGCGTGCCCGGCTCGAGCTTCTATTCGCGGCCGGCACTGGGGCGCTCGAAGCTGCGCTTCAGCTTCTGCAAGAAGCTCGAGACCCTGCGCGAGGCGGGCGCGCGCCTGACCGCGCTCCGGCGATGAAGCTGCCCGACTGGGAAACGCTGTCGTCGGAGTACGTCGTCGAGGATCCTCCGTGGATGGTCCTGCGCAGGGACATGGTGCGGCGGCGCTCTGGGTTCGAGCACCGCTACTGGCTGATCGAGCAAGGCCCGTGGGTGCAGGTCCTGGCGGTGACGTCCGACGATCGATTGGTGCTCGTGCGTCAATACCGGTACGGCATCAAGCTTGAGAGCCTCGAGTTGCCGGGCGGTTTCGGCGAAGACGACGAGCCGCTGGTCGCGGCCCAGCGGGAGTTGCGCGAGGAGACGGGCTACGGCGGCGGCGAGTGGGAGCTGCTGGTGAGGCTGTCGCCGAACCCGGCGGTGCTCGACAACTGGATGTACTGCTACCTCGCGCGTGGCGTTGAGAGGGTCGCGGATCCGGAGCCTGAGGAGAGCGAAGAGCTCCACGTCGAGCTGCGCGGGGCCGACGAGATACCGGGCCTGATCGTGCGCGGCGAGATCGTGCACGCGCTCCACGTGGCGTCGCTGCTGACGTACCTCGCGCGGTAGATCGTTCTTGGGCTATTCGTTCCGCACAGGACAGGTTCCTCGACCCAAGAACGGTTCGATCACGGACGTGTGGCGACCTTGCCCGCGTCGGGTGAGGTCACGAGCCCTTCGAATGCAGCCGGCACGCCGTCGAGGGGTACGTGGCGCGTGATGATCCGACCGGTCTCCGGCGCGCGCACCAGCAACTCCAGGGCGGCCGCGAAGTCCTCGGCCGTCTGTGCGATCGAGCCGGCCACGGTGAGTTCCTTGGTCACCCAGACCATCGGCCATACCGCGGCCTCGCCCATCGGGAGGCCCAGCAACACGACCCGAGCGCCCGGCGCGGCGAGGTTGCCGGCATCGACGACCGCGCTCGGGTGTCCCGAGCATTCCAGCACGAGGTCCGGTGCCAGATCGTGCAGAGCTGCGGCGCCCGGCTCGAACACGTCGCTGGCGCCGAGCGCCGTCGCGAGCGCGCGCCGTTCCGGCACGGGGTCCACGCCGACGATGGTCCCGGCCCTGACGGCTGCCACGGCCAACAGGCCGATCGGCCCGAGCCCGAGGACCAAGCACCTTCCCGCGGTAGCGCGTCCGATCCCATGCAGGACGACCGCGAGCGGCTCGGCCAGCGATGCCGTCACCAGATCGACGCCCTCGGGAACCGCGTGCACCGCCGACGACGGCACTGCGATCAACTCGGCGAACCCGCCCTGGCGCGCTTGACCGATCCCTTGGGTCAGCGCAGAGACGCAGCGATGGGATGCCCCCGATGCGCACTGAGCGCACGCGCCGCACGGCGTCTTGGGATCGATCACGACGCGCGCGCCCGACCCCTCGACGGTTCCGGATATCTCATGGCCGAGCACGGAGCCGGCGAACATGCCGGTCTTGTAGCACGACAGGTCCGAGCCGCAGATCCCGCAGGCGGCGACCCGCACGAGCACCTCGTCGGGGCCGGCAGCGGGCGGTGGGATGTCGACGACCGACAGGGTGCGCGCGCCGTCGAGCCGGACTGCCTTCATCTACATCAGACCGAGCGCGCCCATGTTGCGCAGCAGCTCGGACAGCACTGCCGGGTCCGTCCGCACGTTGATCACCGACGCGACCCCGGCGTCCAGGCATCGCTTCAGGGCCGGCCGAAGCTCGTCGAGCTCGGAGACGACTTCGCCGTGGCCGCCGAACGCCTCTGCGATCAACTCGTAGCGCGAGTCCCCGAGCTCGCTGGCGATCGTGCGGCCGGGTCCGAACCACGCGTCTTGCTCGTGGGACACGTCGCGCCAGCCGCCGTTGTTCGACACGACCGTGATGATCGGCAACCCGTGGCGCACCGCTGTGTCGACCTCCATCGCGCACAAGCCGAACGATCCGTCGCCGATGAAGCAGAACACCGGCTCGTCCGGGCGTGCAGCTGCCGCGGCGATCGAGAACGGTAGGCCCACACCCAGGGTTCCGAGCGCGGTCGTCGTGGATAGCAGCCGTCCCGGGCCGTTCACCTCCGCGAAGGCCAGCCCCCAGGTGAGCGCGTCGCCGCCGTCGGCGACGAAGGTGTGCGGCCCGGTCTCGCGTGCGAACTCCGCCAGGTCGCGCGCGACGGCTCCTGCATGCAGCTTGGAGCCGGCGTGGTTGTCCACCTGGTGGTCCCACGACGCGCGCCCGAACGACGCGAACCCCTGCGCCTGCTCGACCCATGCGCCGCGCTCCGATGGCCCGTTCCACCCGGCCGTCAGCGCGCGCAACACGACCGCCACGTCGCCTGCGATCGAGACGTCGGGACGGCGCTGACCGCCGAGGCGCGTGGCATCGATGTCCACCTGGATCACGGTCTGACCCGTCCCGAACAGCGGCGGCCGGCCGTACAGCATGTTCGCGTTGAATGCCGAGCCGAGGATCAGCACGACGTCGGACTGGGACACCGCAAGCCCGCCGTGCACCATCGAGCCGAGGCATGCGGCGTGCGGGTCGGGGAGCAGCCCGCGCGCGCCCGAGGTCGTGGTGACGGGGATCCCGGTCGCTTCGACGAAGGCGAGCAGATCCTCGGTGGCGCCCGAGAAGAACGCACCGCTTCCGGCTATCACGATGGGACGTTCCGCGCGCGCGAGCGCGTCGAGCGCGCGCTCGAGCGCCGCGGGATCCGGCGCGGGGGATCCCGGCGCACCGAACCCCACCGGTGCCGCGGGCTCGGTTTGGGCGGCGTTGGCCATGAAGACGTCCTGCGGTACTTCCAGGTACACCGAGCCGGGGCAGCCGGCGCGCGCCCGGTGCAAGGCTTCGGCGATGTAGCCGGGGATGCGATGCGTCTCGTAACAGGTGGCCGCCCACTTCGTCGCCGGGGTCGCGATCGCGCGCTGGTCGATGTCCATCACCGCGCCGCGCCCGTACTGCCCGAGCCCGGTCCGGCCGGCGATCAGGACCGACGGCACATTCCCCATCCCCGCATCCATCAGCCCCGTCATGGCGTTGCCGAACCCAGGGCCCGCGGTCACCGTGGCGACGCCGGTCCGTCCGGTCGCCAGCGCCCAGCCCTCGGCGGCCAGCGACGCCGCGCCTTCGTGTCGGTGGTCGACGACCCTGATGTTCTCATCGAGGCAGGCGTCGAGCAGGCCCAGGATGTGGCCTCCACACAGGGCGAACAGCGTGTCGACGCCGTTTTCCCGCAGTGCGCGCGCCATCAGCACGCCGCCGGCCGGACCCGCGGCAGCCTCCGACCGTACCTGTTGTGGCTCGAACTCGGGCATGTGCGACACCTCCGACCGATGGCGGGACGAGACCGTCAGTGTAGTCCGGCGGGATCGGTATCCAGAAGTTCCACCTGCCGACGTTTGCAGTCGGGACCGTTCTGCGAGACACTGCTGCGGACCGCGAGGGGAGGAAGAGCTTGGCGCGCACGATCGCGATCGCCAATCAGAAGGGCGGCGTCGCGAAGACCACAACCTGTCTCGCGCTCGGTGCCGCGATCGCCGAGCAGGGTGCGCGCGTGCTGCTGATCGACCTCGACCCCCAAGCATCACTGTCCTTCTCGATGGGGCTCGATCCCGACTCGCTCGACGTCACGATCCACGACGTTCTGGTCGGGCGTGTGCCCGTCGGCAAGACCATCCACCAGCTCGCCGAGGCCGACGTCGTCCCGTCCAACATCGACCTCGCCGGAGCCGAGGCGTACCTGCTGACCCGGACCGGGCGCGAGTACGCTGTGAAGATGGCGCTCGAGGACGTCGCCATGCACTACGCGTACGTGCTGATCGATTGCCCGCCGTCGCTGGGCGTGCTCACGATCAACGCTCTTACGGCCGCCGACGACGTGCTGATCCCCCTGCAGTGCGAGGCGCTGTCGCACCGCGGAGTGGGGCAGCTGCTCGAGACCATCGAAGACGTCCGTCGGCTGACGAACAAGACGTTGACGATCCGCGGGATCATCCCGACGATGTTCGATCCCCGCACATCACACAGTCGCGAGATCCTGTCCGACGTCGGCCGTCGCTACGACGTCGCCGTGCTCGAGCCGCCGGTGCGCAAGTCGATACGCTTCGCAGAGGCGCCCCGGGCGGGGAAATCGATCCTGAAGTTCGCGTCGAAGCATCCGGGCGCCGAGGCGTACCGGCAGATCGCAAGGAGTATCACCGGGTATGAGCAACCATGAACAGGATTGGGATCGACAGTTGATTGACGAGCAGCTGGCCGAACACCTCCGGCAATCGCGCGAGCCCGACCCGCTCGGCAAGCGCGCGCTGTTCAGCTCTTCGACGGTTCGTCACTCGCCGTTCGGAACGCTGGCGCTCGAGTGCTCGTCGTGTAAGCGTGAGTCGCCGGTCCGCTTCCGGGACCTCCCGCGTCTCGCGCTCCCCATCACGATCACCCTCCCGCGGCGGTACCACTCGTACCTGAAATGCCCCGGATGCGGTCGGCGGACGTGGATGCGCGCGCACTGGCGCGTTTGACGCGCCGGCTCCCGGTGCTGGTCGCGCTGGTCCTGGTGGCCGTGGGATGCAGCGCGCGCGAGCGCACGCTCGATCGGTCCTCGATATCGCCGGAGGAACACACGATGTTGCTCGAGAGCGACGCGTTCCAAGAGGGCGGAGGCATCCCTACGCCCTACACGTGCGACGGGACGAACATCTCACCGCAGCTCTCTTGGTTCGGTGTACCGGAGGATGCGATCGAGCTCGCGCTGGTGCTGCACGACCCGGACGCGCCGGGCGGAGACTTCCTGCACTGGGTCGTGTTCGGGATCGACCCCGCGCAGACGGGCGTCGAGCTCAACAAGGTGGCCAGCGGGGCCACGCTCGCCCAGAACGGCTTCGGTGTCACCCAGTACCGCGGGCCCTGCCCGCCGGTGGGGGACCCGCCACATCGGTACGTCTTCACCCTGAGCGCGCTCCGTGGACGCCTGTCCTTCTCGGAAGGCGCCCCCGGCGACGACGTGCGGAGCGCGCTCGCCCCGCTGGTGTTGGACGAGGCAACGCTCACGGGGACCTTCGGGCGCTGAGGCGCCGAGCCGCATGACCGACCTGGCGATCGTCGGCGGCGGGATCGCGGGGATGTGTGCCGCGCTGGCCGCGCCGGCCGATGCGCGCGTGGTCGTGGTGGACAAAGGAGAGGCGGGCGCCGGGTCGTCGCCGCTTGCCCAAGGCGGGCTGGCGGCGGCCGTGGGGTCCGACGACTCGCCGGAGCTCCACGCCGCGGACACGATCGCGGCCGGCGCCGGCATCTGCGACCCGGACGTGGTCGCCGATATCTGTGGCGAAGGCCCGGGGGCGGTGGCGTGGCTGGTCGATGCCGGCTGCGGGTTCGATCGGACCGACGACGGCTCGCTGCACATGGCGCGCGAGGGCGGTCAGTCCGTCGCGCGCAGCGTGCACTGGCGGGATTCCACCGGCGCGGCGATGGTTCGAGCGCTGCGCGAGGCGGTTCGCGCGCGCCGGGTCGAGCGCGTCGACGAGCCGGCGGTGGAATTGCTGACGGCGGACGGACGCTGCGTCGGCGTTCGGACCCCGCATCGCACCGTCCGCGCGCGCGCCACGTTGGTCGCCACCGGCGGTGCCGGCGGCCTGTGGGCTCACACCACCAACGCGCTCGGTGCGACCGGCGACGGCGTGTGGCTCGCGGCTCGAGCCGGCGCGCAACTGGCCGACCTCGAGTTCATGCAGTTCCATCCGACCGCGCTCGACCTCGGCGAGGGGCAGCGGGTCTTGCTGACCGAGGCTTTGCGCGGGGAAGGAGCGGTGCTGGTCGACGAGAACGGCGAGCGGTTCGTGGACGAGCTCGCGCCCCGGCACATCGTCACTCACGCCATCCTCGAACGCGCGCGCGCGTTCCTCGATCTCCGTCCGATCGCCGATCTCGAACGACGGTTCCCGACGGTGTCGGCCGGCCTCGCCCGCTACGGGGTGGATCCGACGGGCGGACCGATCCCGGTCACTCCTGCCGCGCACTACTTCATCGGCGGCGTCGCGGCCGACGCGCACGGGCGCACGAGCTTGCCCGGCCTGTTCGCGGCGGGGGAGTGCTCGGCCACTGGGCTCCACGGGGCCAACCGCATGGCCGGCAACTCGCTGCTCGAGACCGTGGTCGTCGGGCGGCGGGTGGGTGCCCGCACGATCGACGAGCCGGAACCGCCCGACCGGGCCGGCCCTTCGGGCGAGCACCTCTGGCGGGCGCTCGATGCTTCGATCCCCCGCACGATGTGGGAGCACGTGGGGCCGATCCGGGGCGGGGACGGGCTTCAGCGCGCGATCGACGACCTCGGTCGGCTCCAGCCCTCGCCGCATCGCGATCTGTGCCTGATGATCGCGCGCGCGGCGGCCGCGCGGATGGAATCGCGCGGCGTGCACATCCGGTCGGACTTCCCCATCCCGGACGATGCGTTCGCGGCGCGCTCGTTCGACCACCTGCCGCGGCGCGTGACACACTGACGCGCTCCACACACACGAGGAGGACACGACATGGGGCTGTTGGACGGGAAGGTCGCGATCGTCACCGGCGCCGGCCGCGGGATCGGGCGCGGCGAGGCGCTCGAGCTGGCGCGGCAGGGCGCGAAGGTCATCGTCAACGATCTGGGCGGCGATTGGGACGGGACCGGGACCGACGATCGCCCGGCGCAGTTGGTCGTCGACGAGATCACGGCGATGGGCGGCGAAGGCGCCGCGAACTACGACGATGTGGCCGACTGGGACGGGGCCAAGCGCATGATCGATCAGGCGGTCGAGACCTTCGGATCCCTCGACATCCTGGTCAACAACGCCGGGATCCTGCGCGACAAGATGGTCTTCAACATGGAAGAGCAGGATTGGGACGCCGTGATCCGCGTGCACCTGAAGGGTCACTTCGCGCCGACGCGCCACGCGTGCGCGTACTGGCGCCAGAAGTCGAAGGAGGCAGGAGGCGCGCCGGCGAACGGCCGGATCGTGTGCACGTCCTCCACAAGCGGCGTACTCGGCAACATCGGTCAGTCGAACTACGGAGCCGCGAAGGCAGGCATCGCAGCGTTCGCGCAGATCGTGTCCATGGAGATGTCGCGCTACGGCGTCACCTGCAACGCGATAACGCCCGCCGCGCGCACGCGGATGACCGAGCAGACCTTCGGTGAGATCAAGTCCGCCGACGACTTCGACGAGTGGGACCCGGACAACGTCGCTCCGATGGTGGCCTACCTCGCATCGGATGCGGCAGCCGACATCAGCGGGCATGTGTTCTACGTCTACGGGGGAACGGTCACGCTGTTCCGCGCGTACTCGTTCGACACCACCATCCAGCAGCGCGCGCGCTGGGACCCCGAGGAGCTGGTGAAGCAGGTCCCGAGCCTGTTCGCGAACCAACCGACGCGCTACGCGCCCCCGACCTCGGACCTGCAGCAGTCACTCCGGCGATAGTGCGCATCGGGCATCCCGGACTTCCCCTTCGTCCGAACCTGCCGGAGCAGACCGGTTAGGCGCTGCCCTGCTGGGAGGGAGACCCGGTCCAGCGAGCGAATCCGCTGGTGAGATGTCTCGAGCGCGCAGGCGGATCCCCCGTCTGGTCCTGTTGATCGCCGTGGTAGCCGGCATCGTGCCCGGCACGCAGTCGGCGCGCGCAGCCGTGCCCCCGGGGTTCGTTCACGCGTCCGTGGGGGGGCTCATGCTCGACGGCAAGCCGTGGCGCGCGGTCGGCGTGAACCTCTGGGACATGGACGCCTGGAAGGTCGTCCGTGGCGACATCACCGGCTGCTGGTACACCCACTCCGACCTCGATACCTACTTGGACGCCAGCTTCGCGCGGATCGCGCAGGACATGCACGCCACCGCGGTGCGTACGTTCGGGTTCCGAATGATGTACACGGCCGGCGGTCGTGACTGGAGCTCCACTGACAAGCTGATCCACTACGCACAGAAGTACAACGTGCGCATCATCCCGGTCTTCGGGGACCAGTACGCCACCTGCGGCTCGATCGAGAAGGATGCCGCCTGGTACCGGAACGGCTACAAGTTCCCCGAGCAGCCGTGGGGGGTCGACTATCGCTCGTACGTGGTCGAGACGGTCCGGCGCTATAAGGACTCACCGGTGATCGCGTTCTGGCAGCTGATGAACGAGGCTTATTCCTCCTCGGATGACGCCGCATTGGTCGACTTCTCGCGCGACATGGTCCGAGCCATCCGCGAGGAAGCAGGCGACGGCCACCACTTGATCAACACGGGAACGGTGGGTGGCCTCCGTCCCGGCATGCCCTCCTACGGACAGCTCCTCGATTGCTCGGCCACATCGGGCGGCTGCAACGACCTCGCCGAAGCCCATGTCTTCAACAACCTCGATCCCCTCCCGGGTAGACCTCTCCCCTCGTCGGTGCCCGCGATGTTCGACGTCTGGAACGCGGCCGGCCAGCGATCCACGTTCCCCGTGGGCAACGCGGTGATCGACGGATGGAAGCAGTTGGCCGTCTCGGTGTCGGTCCCTGCCGGGCACCAGCCGTACGATCGCTGGGCCCTTCGGCTGGTGCCGCCGGCCGGTCAGGCATGGAAGGGTTTCGTCGACGACGTCACGGTCCGAACATCGACCGGCGTGAACGCGTATACGTTCGAGACCGGGACCGAGGGGTTCACCGCTGCCGGGGCGGCGCTGGCGCGCGACACGACGCAGGCGCGCAGCGGGCTCGCGTCGCTTCGCGCGTCGGTTCCGAGCGGCGCGACCGAGATCACCGTCCAGGGCCCAGCGACGTCCGGCCCGATTCAGCAGGTCGAGGCCTCCCTTCGCCTCAGCTTCCGCGCGCCGGCGCCGGACTTCCCAAGCTCGATCGCAGCGGACATGCACGCGGCCACCGTGACGCGCGCGAAGGCCTTCTTCCTGGGTGAGCTCGGGTACCAGGCCGCCGTCGCCGGCCGCTCGAACTGCGCGTCTCAACGCTCGATCCAAGCGCGCGCGGACCTTATCGAGGAGGTGCTCGCATTGCACACCGATCCCGAGTACGGCGGGAGCGGGGTGCTGGTGTGGGACTTCAAGGACCCGTCGGTCATGAGCGCGCGCGCGGATGGCGCACCGGTACCGGACCCGAACATCGACTGCTGGTCGATCACACCCGGCGATCCGGCGATCGGCGTGCTACGCGCCTTCGCCGATCAGACCCCCAACGACCCGCGCCTCCCGGCACCCCCTTCGCTCCCGAGCTTCCCGGCGGCGATGAGCGTGCTCAGGCCTCCGCCGCACGAGGTCGGGGACGGCACCGAGGCCTCGGTGCTCGTTCGGCTCACCAAGGGTGGGAACGCGATGGCGAACGTACGGCTGCTCGCCGGGGGCGGATGCATCGGGTCGGGGCGGACCGATGGGCTCGGGCTCGTGGACGTCACCTGCACCGTCGACGCCCGCGGTCCGACGACGATCGAGATCGCGCCGGATCCGGCGAGTTGCGCGTGCACCGTTGATCCACTCGTGTTCCCCGTCGTGGCGAAGCGGGGTGTGGTGCTCGGGGCAGCCGCCGGAGTGGCGGAGCGCGGCGACGACGCGCCCCTCCGGCTTACGTTCGAGGACCCGCGCGGAAGCTCCCTGCAGGGCGTGCGGTGGCGCGTTCCGGCGTGCGGGCTTTCAGGCGTAATCGCGCAGAACGAGTCCGCAGTGCAGATCGCCGCCGTTTGTCCCACGGGAAGCGCATGGGACGCAACGACCGTGCTCCGGCTGATCGTCGACGAGACCGACGACATCGCACCGGGCGATCATGCTTTCGTCGGCACTGCGTTCAGCAGGATCTATCGCGATCCGCAGACGGGCGACTGCATCGGGATATCGCCGTCGAGCAGATGGGTCGGTGCTACGCTCCGCTCGGGTGCGTGCACGCTCGGGTGGCGCGGGGGCTATGACGATTGGTTCGTCGCCCGGGTCCAAGGCAACGCGTTCATTCTGCAGGACCCCTACACCGTCGTCGGCGCCGACGCTTCTGCGGGCCGGAGGATCGACGGCTGGTTCGAGACCGAGGGTTCGCGTTTCGCGGCGTCTGTCTGGCGACCGGACGGCATCCACCTGCTTCGCTCGACCTGAGCCGCCTACGGCGTCCGCAGCGTAGCCGTCACGTCGTCGATCGCACCTGCTTCAGCGATCCGCTCGAGCGCGACGAGCGCGCGCCGGGCGCCGCGCGCGCCGAGCCTGCGGCGCGCGTTGGTCAGGAACTTCTGACGCAGCTCCTCGTCGTCCAGCGGCCGATCGGGGTGTCCCCGGTTCACGAGCTCGTCGATCTCGAGGGTTCGCCCGCCCCGGGTGTTGATCGACAGGCGTCCGCCGTAGGTCCGCGGGAACGGCAAGGTCGGATCGGCGACCACGTGCACGCGCTCGGCGACCATCAGGACGCGCCGGTCGTGCCGAGCCTCTTCTTCGAACAGCTCGATACCCTCCCGGCCGCCCACGATCACCGAGCCGATCGTGAACGGGAGGGAGAATTGCGCCGCATGCGTCGTCGCGGGACGCAGGCGCGCCGCGCGCGGCTCGGCCACGATGCCGATCACCGCGGGAGCGACGGCGGCTTCGACTTCGTCGATGTCGGCCCATTTGACGTTGGCCTCCCTGGCCGCGTCGATGAACGCGTGGAGATGGTCGCATGCGGGATACGGCTTGATCGCGATGCGGGTGGTCTCCCAGGTCGTGCCCAGTCCGGCCACGATGCGCGCGAGATCGGGCTCCTCACCGTTCAGCAACGCGTGATACAGGCCGTGGGGCTCCTCGAAGATCGTGCTCGGACCGGCAGCGCCGCGCCGGGCGAGGTCCGCGGCGATGATGCCTGCATGCGCGGCCCAACCCGGTAGCAGGCGTTTCGCGTCACTGCCGTCGGGCAACAGCGTGAACAGCCCCGACGAGCGCGATCCGGCGATGCCGAACGCGCTCGCGATGTCCTCCGCGCTCAGGCCCCACAGCTTCGCGGCGACAGCTGCCGCTCCGAACGTCCCGCAGATCCCCGTCGCGTCGAGCCCCCGCGCCTCGAATCTCCCGGGGGCTGCCGCCCCCAGGCGCGTGGCGACTTCGTAGCCCGCCACCGCCGCGAGCAGCACGTCGCGGCCAGACGCGCCCACCTCCTCCCCGACGGCCAGCGCGGCGGGCATCACGAACGACGAGGGATGCACGAGCGATTCGACGTGGGTGTCGTCGAACTCGAGGGTGTGGGTCAGGGCGCCGTTGACCATGGCTGCCCACGGCGCGGGAGCGCCGTAGTCGTAGCCGACCACGCTGGCCTCCCGCGCGCCGGCCCACGACCGGATCATGTCGGCGACCGGCGCGTCATGTCCGGTAGCGGCGGCCGCCAGCGCGACGCCGCAGGCGTCGAGGAGATGGCGGGTGGCCGCGCGCGTCACCTCGGCCGGCAGGTCGTCGAAACGCAGATCGGCCACGTATCCGGCGAGCGTCTGCGACGCGGTGCCCATGACCGGATGCTATCCGCTGTGCGCGGCATCGGCGGGACCTTCGCCCCGGCCGCCGGGGCGGTACCATGGCCGAACCATGTCGCAGATGGATCCGGAAGAGCGCGAGCAGATCCTCGAAGAGCTCGAGGATCTGGATTCGCTCCGCAGCTTGTTCGAAGAACGCGGCTTCAAGGGCGTGATGATCACCTGCGCCGAGTGCGGCGAGGATCACTACTACGGCTGGGACATGCTCAAGGAGTCCCTCGAGTACATGCTCGACACCGGCGAACCGCGGATGCACGAACCCGCGTTCGAGCCGCACCCGGACGACTACATCTCGTGGGACTACGGACGTGGGTACCTCGATTCGATGTCGGAGTCCGATGCCCGCGAGATGGAAGCGCCGGCGGAGACCGAGCCGGAGGTAAAGGCGCGATGGCTCGGAGACCGGACGCGGTGCGCGTACTGTCGCGGCCGGCTGCCCCAGCGAGCGGTCGGCGAATGGGTCTACTGCCCCTTCTGCGGGGCGTCGTTCGCGCCGCTCCGGCTCGTGGACGCGCTCGACGCGCGCGGGTGGAGCGAGGATGACATCGCGATCCTGATGGACGAGTGCGGGTTCGACGCTCCGCTGGCCCCGGGCGAGGAGATCGGACCGTAGTGCTGTATTTCGCCTACGGGTCGAACATGGACCCGGTTCAGATGGCGAAGCGGTGCCCGGGCGCGCCCGTGCTGGGCGCGGCCCGGCTCCCCGACCACCGCTTGACGTTCACCTACGACTCGGGGGCGTGGGGCGGCGGGGTCGGCAACGTCGTGCCGGCGCCGGGGGAGGAGGTGTGGGGCGTGCTATGGGACCTCGACGATGAACACGTCCGGACCCTGGATCGCTACGAAGGAGTCGCTCAGGACATCTATCGCCGGGTGCAGACCGCGGTGATCCGCGACGGCGAGCCGGTCGAGGCGATGATCTACCTCTGCCGGGACGCGGGGTACAAGCGCCCGTCCCGGCGCTACGTGCGCGCGCTCGTGCGCGGTGCGCTCGCCCATGGCGTCCCGCAGGCATATGTGGATGGGCTCGAGGCGTTGGTGCAACGACAGGAGACACGATGATGCGCTTCAACGACTGGCTCGAAATCGATACGGCGATGGTGCTGTTCGCGCACCCCGACGACGCGGAGTGGACCTGCGGTGGCACGGTGGCCAAGTGGGTAGCCGAGGGCGTCGAGGTGCTCTACGTCCTGGTGACCAACGGCGGTTCGGGAGCGTTCACGAAAGATATGACCCGCGAGCGCCTGTCCGAGATCCGTTACGTGGAGCAGCAGGAGGCGGCGGACGTGCTCGGGGTGAAGGAGGTCATCCACCTCGGGTTCGAGGACGGGTACTTGTACCCGGACCTGGAGCTCCGCAAGGCCGTCGCGCGTGTGGTCCGGCAACGCAAGCCCGACGTGTTGATCTCGCACGATCCGACCGCGCGCACGGTCGCGAACTTCTACCTGAACCATCCCGACCACATCGCCGTGGGCGAGGTCGCGATGCGCGCGGTCAACCCGGACGCGTCGTCGGGCCTGATGTTCCCCGAGCTGTGGCACGAGGAGGACCTCGCTCCACACCTGCCAAAGGCGCTGTTCCTCGGCTCGTTCCTCGAGGGGACCGACTACGTCGACATCACCGACACCATCGACAAGAAGATGGAAGCGTTGCTGAAGCACCGGTGTCAGATCGAGGACCCGGCCGGGCTCGAGGAGTGGGCGCGCGCGCGGTTCGGCGAGATCGGCGCGAGCCAGGGCGTCGGCGCGGCCGAGGCGTTCCGGGTCTTCCGGCTCGACGAGGGGCCGTAGCCCGGGGAAGGCCGAGGGCCGGCGTCTGCCGGCCCTCGATGCATCCCTTGGTACGTGATCAGCCTTGGACGGCGCGAACGTTCGTCGCCTGCTGGCCCTTGGGGCCTTGGGTGATGTCGAACTCCACCGCCTGCCCTTCGGCCAGACTGCGGAAGCCTTCGCCCGCGATGCCCGAGAAGTGGACGAAGACGTCCTCACCACCTTCCTGGGTGATGAAGCCGAAGCCCTTCTCGTCGCTGAACCATTTCACGGTTCCGCGCGCCAATCTGTTTCCTCCTCCCCACGCCTCCGGCGAACCTGTCGCCAGCTTGTCTTCGGTGTTCTTGCATCTGGCTGGCCCGGGTGGATCCGGAAGCGGGTGCTGCGGCGGTACAGCGGTGCAGCGGTCGTCTTGCGGGAACCGTACGAGCCGAGGCGATGCTACCAAACGAGGTGTACCGATAGCCCATCGGGTATCACGAGGTGCCGGCCCACTCGGGCGGCACCTCGTTCGACGGGGGTCCTTAGCGCGCGAGCTGGATCGAGTCCGGCATCGGCCACGTGCGCAGCACGCTCAGGGTCTCGCGGCGGGAAAGGAGCCACCCGTCGCGCTCGAGCCAGAACCTGCGGCACTGCTTGCAGATGCAGAAGTCGATCGTGCCTTGCGGCGTATCCATCGGGCTCATGAGCACGTCCGCGGTGCCGCGGTGCGCGCATGGCCTGCGTAACTCTTCCATCGGTGCCGTCCCCCGATCGGATGGACTTCTCCCTCTCCGAAAGGACTATCGGCGGCCTTCGAGCCGGACTTGACTACTCAGGGTGGGTTCAGAACCCGGACAGACCGGACATCGACGGCGAGACCGAGGCGCTCGAGCCAGTCGGTGAGCGCGTCGATCGCTCGTGGATCGCGGCGGAGCTGGTGGCCGCCGCCGGGGATGCGCACGAGCTCCTTCGGCTCGAGCGCGAGCGAGAACAGGCGCTCGGCGTGCGCGTAGGACACCGCGGGGTCGGTGTCGCCGTGGATCAGCAGGACCGGTCTCGGAGCGATCGCAGCGACGTGCCGGTCGGCGGCGAGATCGTCGAACTCGGCGGCCCACGCGTCGAGGTCGTGTGGGAAGGCCGGGTCCCGGATGATCCCGCGGTTGCGCGCCTCGTGGATGAACTGCGCCGCGTCCGGCAGCAGGTCGTCGAAGGTGATCGACGCTACCGCGGCCAGGGTGGCCACTGCCGCCACTTCCTGGCGCCGCGCGCCCACGGTGATCGCCGCCATGCCTCCCATGCTCGACCCCACCAGCACGGGCCTGAGCGCGCGCGTCTCGTCGCGCGCGGAGATCAGATCCAGCGCGGCTTCGAGGTCCCGGCACCAGCCGGCGAAGGAGAAGTCGCCGGGCGCCTCCCGGCAGCCGCGGAAGTTGAACCACATCGCCGCGGACCCGCGCTCGGCCAGCGCGCGCGCGAGGCCCGGGTAGCCGGGATCCTCGGGTTCGGGGGGCGAGCTGGACGGCGTGCCGTGACACAGGATCAAGATCGCGCGCGCGCCGGCCGGGACGACGATCTGGCCCTCGAGGTCGAGGTCGTCGGCGCGGAAGCTCACGGCGCGTTCCAGCATGCCGCGTCGCAGCCTAGCGGCCCCGAACGCGCCGAGCGCCCCGGTGCGGGGCGCTCGGACGGATGGTTCGGGACCGGCTACGCGCCGATGCTCACGATCTGCGCGACGGCAGGTGCGCCCGTCTCGCCGCTGATCCACGCGTAGTAGTAGCCCGGCGGAAGTACGTTCGGATCGTCGGGGAGCTGGATCTCCCAACGGATCGCCTGGCCCTCGGTCGACGTGGCCACCGGCGCCCCCGGAAGCACGACGCCGCGCATGTCCGCGTCGGTGACGTGCGTCGTCGAGGGTAGGCGTGTCAAGGTGACGCTCGTCGGCGTGATCGTGTTCGTCGGCGCTGTGACGAACTTCATCAGCCCCTCGGCGTTGATGTTCGTTGTTTCGGGGTTGAGCAGCGGGCGCGCGGCCTCGGTGCCGTCCTCGTTGAACAGGTACGGGGGCCGGTAGATCTCGAACGACGGGTCACGGAAGTTGTTGGCCGTGCCCAGCGCGTTCAGGCTGTTGTCGCCCGTCCCGCCGTACAGCGTGTTGATCGGCGAGTGGCCCCCGATCAGCACCGAGCCGTCGGGCAGCAGGATCGCGGAGTTGTGGTAGGTGCGGTCCCGGTTCGCGTCGAGCATCTCGGTCCACGTCCCGGTTGCCGGGTCGTACAGCTCGATCGTGCGGACCGGCGACTCGGTTCCCGGCTGGAGCACCTCGTCCTTGTCCGCGCCGCTGATCGCCAACACCTGACCGTTGGGAAGCAGGACGCCGCTGGAGTACCAGCGCGCGTTGTTCAGCTCGCCGGTCTCGGCCTTCGAGTACGAGACGGTGCCGTCCTCGTTCTCGGTCAGCGTCTGGATCTCGCTGAGGGTCTGGGCCAAGTAGGTGCTGGGCGAGGTGCCCAAGGTGCCGCCGGCGACCAGGATGTTGGTCGTGGTGTAGGCGCCGCCTTCGTCCGGCTCGAACATCAGCGGGACACTGAACGCGCCGCTGCGGGCGGCGAACACGAAGTCGAGCGGTTCGGAGGCGAAGTCCGTCCAGGTCTGGGTCTCGGGGTCGTACACCGAGGCCGTTCCCCAGGACAGCTCGTTAATCGACTGGCCCGCAGGACTCCAGTATTGGCCCACGCCGCCGTAGAACACCTGGCCGTTGGTCAGCAGGTGCAGACGGGCGAACAGCGGCAGCTCCTTGTCGGCGCCCTCGTTGTAGGTCCAGCCGCCGGCGCCGTCGTTGGCCGTAGGATCGAAGGTCTCGGTCTGCGCGACGTTCACCGGTGCGTCTTCCGAGGCGCGGTCGTCGAGCTGCTTGGAGTTCCACAGCAGCTTGCTGACACCGCTGACGACGAACAGGTTGCCATCCGGCTGGGTGATCAGCGTCGGGTACCAGCGGCCGTGGGCCATATCGAGGGTCCCGGCGTTCTCGGCGTCGGTCTCGTCCGGCGTCTGCTCCCAGAGCCAGGTCCCGGGACCCCCGTCGCCGGTGTCGGTGTACAGCCGGGTGTTCTTCGAGCCGTACAGCTCGGCCAGCCCATCGGGAGCGCCGGCCGCAGGGTCGGCAACCTCGTTGGGCAGATCGGCGTAGGACTCGGTCTCGTAGTCGGTCCCGCCGGCGACGACCACGCGGCCGTCGGCCAGCAGGCGCTGGTCGGCGCAGAACAGGTTGTCGATCGCGCCGCCGTTGGGCTCGGACTCGAGGAACTGCGGGTCCGAGCGCAGCTGCCATCCATCGCTCAAGTCACCAACGTCGAGGATGAGCAGGCGGCTGCGGTCGGGGGTCTGGCCGGTGCGGCCCGCATCCAACGGGAGCGCCACGTTCGAATCGGCCAGCCCGGACAGCCCGTCCCAGTACACGAGGTTGCCGTCGGGTGTGACGGCGATGCTCACGGCCGTCGGGAGGCACCCGGCCTCCTGGGGGGTCGCCGGCGCCGCCGCCGCGAAGTCTTTGCCCTGACAGTTGTCGACGTCCGGGTGGGTCGCGGTGCTCTCGGCGAACGGGTCCGAGATGACCCCCGTCTCATGCGCTGAGGCCGACGCCGGTCCTCCGGCGCCGAACATGGCCGCGATCAGCGCGGTCGCGAGTGCGACCGAGCCTCGTTTGATCCTGGTCTGGCGCATCTGACCCCTCCCTGGTTTCCCGATGCACTGCAACGTCGTCCCCCGCGGGGAACCTCCGGTATCCTCTTCGCGGTCCGGAAGCCCGATTCCTACCGATTGGCCTGCGAAAGCAGCAAGGGCTGGGTTCCCGTTTGGGGGAATCGTGGCGGTTCGAACGGCTCAGGCGTAGGGATACAGCGCCAGGAACAGCCCGAGGAGGTCCAACGGCCCGGTCAGCGCGATCGCGGACGGGGCATCGTTGAAGATCCCGACGTAGACCAGCGGCACGCCGTCGGCGGCCCCGACCCATCCCGCCATGGCGCGCACGCCGCGAAGGTACCCGGTCTTGCCTCGGAGGTTGCCTCCCGTCGGGGGGCCGGTGAGCCGGGTGAACAGGGTGCCCGGTCCTCCGGCGACCGGGATCGTGTCGCGCAGAGTGCGCCAGACGGGACCGGTGCCATCGAGGATGCGTTGCAGCAGCATCGCCATCGTCAGCGGGCTCGCGCGATCGAGCCGGGAGAGACCCGATCCATCAAGCATCACCAAGCCGTCCCGCGGGACGAGCAACTCGTCCAGCACCTCGTGCACCACCGAAACGCCGGCCGCCGTGGTGCCTTCGCCGCGCTCGGCCGCTCCCAGGCCCTTCAGCACGAGCTCGGCGGCGAAATTGATCGAGTACCGGTTGATGTACCCGACGATCTCGGACAGCGGGGGAGACGAGACGGACGCCACCTCGACCGCGCGGCGCGGTGTCATGCCGAGCCGGACGGTTCCTGCCACGCGGATCCCGCGCGCGGCGAGCGCGGCGCGCAACGCGGAACCGGCCGCCAGCGGCGGGCTCGGCGAGATCGCTCGCCGGTCGAGCGACGCTCGGCCTTCGTCCACGACCAGGGCCGACAGCAATCCGGTGTCGGGGTCGTCGCGCAGGTAACGCCCCAGCCAGCCCGGCTGGGTCCGGTTGGCATCGAACAACGTTTCGTCGGCGATCAGATCCCCGGCGATACGACGGATCCCCCCGCGCGCGATCCGCTGCGCGAGCTGTTCGACGGTGGGCGATCCGGAGGAGAAGACGGGGATCGGGAACGGATCGTCGGGAGGTGGCAGGAACCTGCGGTTGCGATAGGTCCTGGTTGCCAGCGTCGGATCCCCGCCGCCCACGAGGTACAGGTCTCCCACGCTCGAGCCGGCTCGATCCGCGAACACGTGCGTGTGGAAGCGATGGCCAGGGCCGAGGCGGAGCATCGCTGCCGTTGTCGTGATCAGCTTCATCAGCGACGCGGGGATCAGCGGCGTCGTGGCATTGCGCTCGACCAGGATCGAGCCGCCTCGCATCACGATGATCCCCGGCGTGCTCGAGTCGGCGACCGGGAGGGACAGCGCGCGCCGAACCGAGGCTTCCGCGTTGCGCTGCGGGGTCTGCTCGGGAACGTAGGCGAACGCGGGCTGAGCCAACAGGCTCAGCCCGATCACACACGCGGCGAGGCGGCGCACGGTGCTCCATGGTACGGATGCAGCGCCGGGGCCGCCGACCGGACGCGATAGGGTTGGCGAACCGATGAGATCCTGGCTGACGCTCCACGTGCTCGCGCATCGTCTACCCGGCGCTGGGGTTGCAGATCGCCTCCGGCATCGCGCTGTCCTCTGCTCACGGTCTCTTGGCCGTGCTGATGGTGTGGAAGCCGGCGTTGTGAGGAGGACACAGTGACCGCACAGGACGCCGGCTTCGAGGGACCCATCGAGCGACACCTCTCCGAGGCCGTCGCCCAGCAAGAGGCCATCTTCCGCGACACGTTCCCCGGCGCGCTCGGCGTCCATATCGACGAGATAGGGGAGGGGTTCGCGCGCGGCTCGCTCGAGGTGGACGGCCGGGTCAAGAACCCCGGAGGGGTTGCCCACGGCGGCGCTCTGGCAGGGTTCGGCGACACGCTGGCGGCGTGGGCGAGCTTCACAGTGCTCGCCGAGGGCGAGATCTTCACCACCATCGAGTTCAAGGCCAACTTCCTCGGCGGGGTGGCCCGCGGCCGTCTCAGCGGCGAGTCGCGCGTGGTCCACCGAGGATCTCGAACAGCGGTTCTGGACGTCAAGATCTACACCGACGACGACGAGCGGCGCTTGATCTGCGCCATGCTCGTAACCCAAGCGATCCTGCGCCCGGAGCAGCCCGACGGGGAACGCAGTCGGTACTGAACACTCTTCGCGTCCGACGCGAGCGACTCGCTGCGCGGGCGATGATCCGTCACGATAGGACCCCATCTGTCCCCAGCTTCCCCTTCCATCGTGCCCCCGGGAGGCGTATAACGGAGGGAGGCCGACGGAGGAGGAGTGCCCATGCGCAGATACCTCGTAGTGGCCAACCAGACCCTCGGGGGGTTGTCCCTCCGGGACAAGATCACCGCGAGCGTGGCCGAGGGCCCGAGCGCGTTCCACGTCGTGGTCCCCGCCACCAAGCCCAGCGATCAGATGGTCTGGACCGAGGGTGAGGCGCACGAGATCGCCCGCAGCCGGTTGGAGGCCGAGCTGAAATGGGTACGCTCGCTCGGGGCAGAGGCCACGGGCGAGGTCGGCGACAGCCGCCCCGTGCTCGCGATCGAGGACGCGCTCATCGCCGACCGGTTCGACGAGATCATCCTTTCCACGCTGCCGCTTGGGATGTCCCGGTGGCTGCGCCAGGACCTCCCGGCGCGCGTGCGCCGTCACACCGGGTTACCCGTCACCCACGTGGTCGGGGATCCGTTCCCGGCTGCGACCTCGGCGTAGCGATCAGGGACCGCGCACGACGACGCCGTCGGCGCGCATGGCCGCGCGCAGGTCCGAGGCCGCCGCTCGGACGGCCGTGCGAGCCTCGTCGTCGTTCGAGCCGCGCGCGTGCAACGTGATGCGCACCTCTTCGCCTTCGGCGAAACCGCTCGCGCGCGACTTCACGTACACGGCTGCGTGGCGGACCTGCACCATCCGCAACACCGCCGCGATCGCCGACTCGTCGAGCAGATCTGTCTCGAAGGTCTCCTCGGCGTAGCCTCCCGGCCCGAGCACGGCGTCGAGCAACGGCGCAAGTGGATGCTCCCAGATCCAGTACAGCTCGGAGGGGACCCCCGGCAGGGCAACGATGGTGCTGTTCCGTTCCGTCAGCACGATCCCCGGCGCCGTGCCGACCTGATTGTCGAGCGCGCGCGCGCCGGCGGGCAGCATGGCCATCCGCATGCGAGCCTCGCCGAGTTCGGAAGATCCCACCGCACCCTGCCCGTGGAGCTCCGCATAGCGGCGCTCGACGATGGCGTGCGCATCGGCGTTCCGTTCGCAGGGACGGTCCAGCGCGAGCGACAGTGCTTCGCGCGTGCGGTCGTCGTCGGTCGGTCCGAGTCCACCGTGGGTCACCAGCAAGGCGGGCTCGCGCGCAAGCGCCTCGCGGACGACGCCTGCGACGGTCTCGGGCTCGTCGGGCACCAGCGTCACGCGGCGGAGGTCCGCGCCGCGCGCCGCGATCCGTTTGGCGATCCAGTGCGCGTTCGTCTCCTGCGTGATGCCCCGCAGCAGCTCATCCCCGATCGACACGATCTCGACGGGTCTCATCATCGGCCCCCGATCCGCGCGATGGCGTCAGGGACCTCGAAGCGTGCCGCCCAGCGCTTGATCGGTCCGGCGCTCCGCGCGCCGCGCTCGGTCACCACGGCGTCGAACAGCCGCAGCGGCGTGACCTCGTAGGCGGGCGCGTCCTCGTCGCGCCACAGCAGCTGAGGAAGCATCTTCACCGACGGGGCGATCGCGTAGCAGCCGATCCCCGCATCGTAGGCCGCGAGCGCGAGCAGACGGGTGCCGACCTTGTTCACGACCCCCTGTGGGGTGACGGCGTCGGCACCGACCAACGCGAGGTCGGCCTCCGCGCACGCACGGGCGACCGCTGCATCGGCCACGATGTCGACGTCGAACCCGTCGCGCTCGAGCCGGCGCGCAAAGGTCCGTCCCTCGCCGCCGGGCAGCGACACGGGGCACACCACCCGGTCGACCCTGCCCCGAACGCGGAGCAAGGCGTCGGCGACGGTGCCCGATGCCGAGTACGTGATCACGACGACCCGGCGCCGCGTGACGATCCAACGCACGGCATCCACCGCCGCTTCCGACCCCTGATCGAGCTCGTCGACGAACGTTGCCGCGGCGTCTCCGGGGTCGGCCGCGTCGTAGCAATCGACGACCAGACGCCACAGAGCGGCCATCGGGGGATGCGCGCGCAGCAGGTGGCGCGCGGCCCGGATCACGTCCCGCTTGGTCGACAGCTCGGCGAGCCCCTGGGCCGCGCGGCGCGCGATGTCCGCCGATCCGGATCGCCGGTCGGTCGACGCGCGCCTGATGTGGTCCCACGGGTCCATCCCGGCGATGGTACGCCGGGACGCGGCCTGCGGTCCGAATGCTCAGCCGGGCCCCGGGCCGCGCGATACGATGGCACAAGTGCACGTGAGCGTGGACCCGTTCCACGTGGGGTCGCTCTTCACCCTGCGGACGTTGTTGCGGTCGCTCGATCCATCGGGCGTGCCGACGCTGGCGACCATCGCCACGGTCCCCCCGTGCCGGAATCTGGCGTTGCTTCCGGGCTCGTTCAATCCACCCACCGCTGCGCACCTGCTGTTCGCCGAGCGGGCTCTCGGGGAGGGATTCGACCGGGTGGTGTTCACCTACGCGGTTCGTACGCTCGGCAAGGAGCGATCCGGGCTCATCCCCGAGGATCGCCTGCTGGCGGTTCGGGCCATGATCGAGAACTCGTTCGGCGTGGGCGCTTGCTCGCACGGTCTGTACGCCGACCAGGCGGACGCCGCGGGCCGGGTGATGCCGGGTGCCGAGGTTGCGCTCCTTGTCGGCTCGGACAAGGTCCTGCAGATCTTCGAGGATCGCTGGTACGCGGATCGGGATGCCGCGCTCGAGCGGCTCTTCGCATCGGCGGCCCTGGTCGTTGCGCCGCGCTCGGATCAAGAGGACGCGCTGCGCCACGTGCTGGATGAGCCCAGGAACCGTCGCTTCCGCGACCGCGTGGAGGTGTTGCGGTTGCATCCGGCCGTTGCCGACCTCTCCTCGACGCGGGTGCGCGGCATGTTGCGCGCCGGCGCAGAGCCGGCCGGGCTCGTGCCGGCCGGTGTCGCCGAGATGCTCGGGGAGACGGGCGCCTTCGCATCGCCGGTCTCGGTGGGAGCGGAAGAGATCGATGCGTACGGGCTGCGCGCCGATCTGATCGACCTGCTGTGGACGGCGCGCACCGACGACGGCGCGGCGATCGATCTGCGCGCGCTGTGGCGGATCGGGATGTCGCCGACCGAAGCCGGGCGGCGGTTGCGTGCGCGCCTGGCTGAGGGCAGCGCGGACGCGGCCGCTCTGGCGGCAGCAGCCGGCGTCTGAGCCGCGGTCGACGCGTTCGAGCCGTACCTCCGGCCTTTCCCACTCTTGACACCGGACCCCTTGCGGGCGTATCTCTGTGCGGCTGTCTTCCCCTCCTTCCCATCGGCACCGTCGTGCGCGCATGCGCCGGAAGGGGGTTCGCCTTGCTCAGGACCGCTATCGTCGGCGAAACGCGGCGTTCTCGGATGTACCCGTACCTCGACGATGCCGCATGCAGAGGGATCGACCCGGAGCTGTTCTACGCGGAGTCGGCGACCGCGATCATGAATGCCAAGACGATGTGCGCTGGCTGCGACGTGCGCGAGGAGTGCCTCGAGTGGGCGATCAGGCGCGAGGAGTTCGGCGTGTGGGGAGGGACGACCGCGCGCGAGCGCGCCGCGCTCCGCCGCGAGCGGGGTCTTCGCTTGATCCCTTCCGGCGTCGCGTAGCCATCGCGACGACCTTGGTCGCGTCGGGCTCGACGTCGCAGGCGTGGGTCACGCGGTCGCGACCGCTTTTCTTCGAGACGTACAAGGCGATGTCGGCTGCTTGGATCAGTCGCGCAGGGGTCTTGCCGTTGTCCGGCGCCGTCGCGATGCCGGCGCTGACCGTCACGCGCACCGGTTTGCCTCCGTCGGTGGGGGCGAACGGGTAGGCAGACACGGCTCGGCGGACGCGCTCGGCGACCTCTTGGGCGGCCTCCACGGCGGCTTCGGGCAGGATGATGGCGAACTCCTCGCCGCCGTAGCGCGCCACGATGTCGAATGTGCGGACGGATCGCCGCAGCGCCGCAGACACACCCTTCAGCACGGCGTCCCCGGCTTGATGGCCGAACCGGTCGTTGAACTTCTTGAAGTGATCGATGTCCAGCAGGATCACCGACATCCGGTGCCCCTGACCCTTCAGCGTCGAGAACCGCTCGAGCCGTCCGGCCTCGAAGGTGAGGCGCCGCTGGAGCTCGCCGTGGTTGGCCAGTCCGGTCAAGGGATCCGTCACTGCCATCGAATGGACCTTGGCGTGCAATCGCGCGTTCGCGACGGCCAGGCGCGCATGGTGGGCGAGGGAGTCCAGCGCATCGATCTCGTGCGCGCGCAGCTTCCCGGCGCGCCCGCGTCCGCCTTCTCGGGTCGCGATCAGCATGCCGTCCTCGGCGAGCGGCACGGCCAGGTACCCCCGCGGACCGAGCAGCGGCAGGAGCGTCCCGTCGGCGCGCGCGACCGATCCCGGCGTGACCACGGGGGCCGCTAGGGCGAGGGCGTGAGCGACGCGGCCGCGCAGCTCGATGCGCGCGTCGTGGGCTCCGGTGATCCCGTGCGCGGCGACGCAGCGCATGTCGCCTCCGTCGCGAAGCAGGACGGCGGCGGCGTCGAAGCCGAAAGCCTCGACAACCCCACGCGAGAGATCGTCGAAGATCTCTTCGAGCGTGAGCGAGTCCTCCATATCGAGGGTGACGCGCCGGATGGTGGCGAGTTCCGCGTTGCGGCGGCGTAGCTCTCGTTCGTTGTAAGAGCTGAACAGCGTGCCCGCTCCGCCCACCATCCATACAACGGCCACCGCCATCAACCCCTCCGGGAGCCTGCCGGGGGTGACTCGGTCGCCGGCGACCACGTCCAGGGACAGGATCGCGACGCTGGCCAGCACCAGCATCCGCACACCGGCTCGAGACGAGAGCAAGATCCCCGCAGCGAGCGCGTGGATCACGAACAGGAACGCGAGGGGTCCATCGATGCCGCCGGTGATCGCGACCAGTCCGCTGATCGCGGCGACGTCGGTGATCATGCCGAGCCACAATGCCGGCCCGATCGCCGTCGTCGTGCGCAGGACGATCGCGTGTGTCAGGAGCGCGAAGCCGATCTGGATGGTCAGGAGTCCTGTGAGGTGCTCGACCTCTGCGCTGCGGCCGCTGACCGCGAGCGCCGCGACGACCAACGCCGGCGTCGCGTATCGCACCGCGAAATAGAAGGCGATGCGGCCGCGGCTCGCCGCGCGCTCTGCTCTGATCTCCCCTTGTCCCATGTCGCTCCTAGAGCCGGTAGGTCCGTGGCGGCAATGCGGGCTCTTCCACGCGCACCAGGGATCTGCTCCCCTGGGATAGCCAGAACATCATCGCGACGGCCGTCGCGCCCAGCAGCAACGGGATCCCGAGCGGCCCGGCGAGCGAACGGAGGCGGCCGAGCACGGCGAGCGCGCCTCGCGTCGCCAACCGCGCGTACGAAGGAACATCCGTCGTGACCGACGCCTCCGCGGGTTGATCCGCCGCGGCGCCTTCGGGGTCCACGGTCCCCCCGGATGGGTCCGAGGTTTCGGCGTTCGTGTCGGAACCGGTGTTGGAACCGCTCCGTTCACTGGGCGTGCCTTCGCCGTTCCCGCCGCCGTCTGGGTCGGTTTCCTCTGGTCCCTCGGGCCCCTCCGCTCCGGGATCGGTGAGCCCATCGATCGTGTCGTTAACCGTGCCGACGACCTCGCCGGTCGTGTCGCCGACGTCATCGACCGTGTCGCCGACGTCATCGACCGTGTCGCCGACGTCATCGACCGTGTCGCCGACGTCATCGACGGTCGAGGACACCGGTGAGGGCAGGAGGCCTTCCGCGGTGCCGGCGACATCGTCTGCCGTATCGCTGATCGTATCGACGGCGTCGGTCAGGCCCGCGGCGGCCGCAGGGACGGTGACGAGGGAAAGCACCACGAAGGCGGGCATCAAAGCGACCCGACCCATGCGTCGGGTGCCGCGATCGAGCACGCGGATCCGCATCACCCAGATGCTCGACCGGCGGCGGCATCCGGTGAATGACTATGAATGGCCATTCTCGCTGGTCGAGGCCGGGCAGTAGCGTTCAGCCGTCCATCGGATGAGCACTCGTTTTGCCCGGTGTGACCTGACTCGGTAAGGATGAGCGCGATGGAGCCGACACCGACGCAGGGGCCGCACCCCGACGACCTACGGGGGGTTGCGTCCGCCGCCGGAGGGCCACCGGAGGTCGGCGTCGAGCAGCCCGGCAAGTTGCTGCGGATCGCGATGATGGTGCGAGAGATGCTCGAGGAAGTCAGGCGCGCCCCGCTCGACCAGGACGCGCGCGGCCACCTGGCCGACATCCACCACCGCGTGGTCGACGAGTTGAAGATGGGGCTGTCCGGACCCCTGTCCGAAGAGCTGGAGCGGATCACGCTCCCGTTCGGGCGCGGGGACGTGCCCAGCGAAGCCGAGTTGCGCATCGCCCAAGCCCAGCTGCTGGGGTGGCTCGAGGGGCTTTTCCAGGGCATCCAGGCTGCTATCGCGACCCAGCAGATGGCGATGGCATCACAGCTCGAGGAGATGCGCAGGCGTGCCAGCCTGCCGCCCGGACAGGCCGAGCGCGAGTCGAAGCCGGGAGAACCTCGCCCCGGTCAATACCTCTAGACCCGCGGGCTTACGCGTGCTGCGGGCGTGTCTTGTACGACCGATACTCGCGCAGCTCCCAGTCGATCCGCTCCTGGAACGTTGCGCGCTGGGTGGGGTAGCCACACGAGCACACACGCGCCGTAACGGTAAGCATCCGGTCACACTTGCGGCAGGTCTCCTGCCCCATCCTTTGTTCGGCCACCATGTTCACCTTCCCATCTCGGGTGGAAGCGTGCGTCAACGCTCAGAAGGGACGTTTCCGACCGCTCCCCGTCGAGAAGCCTTCACCTCGCACGAGGCCTTCATGTATCTCTTCGGCGATTCGGCGCGATCCGTTTAGTCGCCGGCACGCATCAGCCGCACTTCCCGCAGAACGGACGCATCCACGTTCTTCGCCCCCTTCCGGAACCGCGCCCGGTTCGTCCAGAACGGCGCTGCCCCGAGGCCGTTTTCCGCGGCATACCCGCACACGGGTGGGCCGCGCCGGCTCCGTCGGGTTGGGGAATGAGAGATGCGGAAGTCAGCGCTCATCGCGCTGGTGGGGGTCCTGGTCACGACGATAGTCGCGGTCCCGGCTCACGCGGCCGGAACCATCGACACCGAAGCAGAACAGCGCTCGCTCGCGCTGGTGAATGACGAGCGATCCTCGCGTGGGATCGTGACGTTGAAAGTGGATGCCGATCTGGTGGCCGTCGCGCGCGAGCACAGCCGCGACATGGCCCGCGACGGCGAGCTCTATCACAACCAGGAACTCGGCAACCAGGTGAGCGGGTACGCCAAGCTCGGCGAGAACGTGGGGTACGGCCCGAACGTCGACGAGGTGCACGGGGGATTCATGGGGAGCCAGGCGCACCGACACAACATCGTGGACGACGACTTCACCAAGGTCGGCATCGGCGTGGTTCGCGACGGCGACCTGGTATGGATCACGCAGGTCTTCATGCAACCGACCGGCGGCTCGTCCTCGGGTGGAGGTTCATCGAGTGGATCCTCGGGGGGCGGTTCGAGAGATCCGTCGACCGATCGTGACGCCCCCCGCGCAACGCAGCCGGCGCCCAGCGCCACCACCGTGCAGGCGGCCACGACCTCGCCTGTTCGACGTGTCGAGCAACCGCGCGCGCGGGTCCGAGCCGGCCGGCCGGTCGCAGGCCGCACGTTGTCGATGCTCGGGAGCCTCGTCGAAGGCGAGACGGATCTCACCGCCCAACAGGTCACGCCGCTGCCGACGCCCACGGCTCGTCCGAACGTCCAACCGATGTACTGGGGATGACCGGCTACGGGAGCGCGGTGTCGATCGCGCGCTCGAACCGTTCGGGCGCCTCGATCATGGGGTAGTGACCGATGTCGTGCAATCGCTCGAGGGTCGAGCCGGGACGCGCGGCATGGAGGCGTTCCGCCATCGCATAGACGGCGATCGGATCCGCGTCTCCCCACACGATGGTCAGGGCGGCGGGATGCTGCTCGATCGCACCGGTCCATCGATCCTCGAAGCGCCTGCGTTCTTCCACGTACCGGATCAGCCTGGGCAGGATGCGGTTCCCGCCCTCGCGTTCGAGGAGGCGCCACTGCGCCTCGAGCTCCTCGGCGCCGGGCTGGCTCGCGGCGCCGAAGGTCGCGGCCAGCGACGCTTCGAACAGCTCGCGGTTCGGGGCCTGATCTACGGCGAGGACCTCATCGGGCATCGACAGCAGCAGCTCCTGTCCCGCCGATAGTCGAACGAGGTCCATATAGATCGAGCCGTTGGTCACCACGCGCGCCCGTACGTTGAACGGCAGCGCGCCATCGAGGTCGCGCGCGAGCACCTCGCCCCCGATGCTGTCGCCCATGTCGTGGGTGACGAGGGAGATCTCGTCGAGCCCGAGCACCTCGATGAACGCGCGCGCGATGTCGGCCTGCTCGAACAACGAGAAGGGATGATCGAGCGGCTTCGCCGACAGGCCGAAGCCGAGGAAGTCCAGCAACAGCACCCGACGGGTCGCGCCGATCCGATCGATCACCCGGCGCCAATCGAATGAGCACGACGGGAACCCGTGCAGGATCAGAACCGGCGGTGCCGGCGTCTCGCGGTCGGCCGGCCGATCGATCGTGAAGATACGACGACCGCGGAGCGTCTCGTACGTGCCCCGCGCCTGCCAGGCCTCGATCGCGTCCACGAGAGGCGAGCATATCGGTTCGGCCGCATCGGATAGCCTTGCCGGGATGCGCGCGCGCGTGAACGGCGTCGAGCTTGCCTACGAGATCCGCGGGACGGGTCCTCGTGTCATCTGGGCGCACGGCCTCGGCTCGAGCCGGGAGGGCGATCGCGACATCATCGAGGCGCTCGCCGACCGCTTCAACGTGCTCGCGTGGGATGCGCGGGGACACGGCGCGTCCTCGCCGGTGCGCGATCCCGGGGGATATTCCTATCCCCGCATGACCGACGACGCGGTGGCGATCCTTGATGAGCTCGATCGGCGCGACGCGATCATGGCGGGAACGTCGATGGGAGCCGGCGTGCTCGGACGCACCGCGGCGCTGCGACCCGACCTCGCGGCCGGCCTCGCCGTCATCCGTCCGGCCGCGATGGGCCCCGACGGGCGCGCGCCGGAGTGGCTGCGCTTCTTGTTCTCCGGCGGCGCCGCGGCCATGCGCGACGGAGGGCTCGACGGGGCGATCGCGTTCCTTCGGTCGATCCCGCTCGCGCGCCGGGCGCTCGAGGCCGAACCCGGACGGCTCGAGGCCTTGCGCGAGGAGTGGGGTCAGCACGACCCGTTGTCGATCGCCGCCGCGCTGGAAGGCATGCCGGCATCCACGCCGCTGGAAGGCGGGGTCGACGGATCGTCGATCGGCTGTCCGGTGGTGATCGTTCCCGGCGTGGACCTGATCCATCCCGAGGAGTCCGCGATCGCGACCGCAGCGATGATCCCGAACGCACGCCTGCTGCCTGCGTTCGGGCCGATCGCGCGCGCGCAGGAGGTGAAGGCCATCGTGTCGATGGTCGAGGATCTGGCCAGCGAGGTCGCGGTATGACCTGGGAGCCGGAACTCGAGGAGCTGCGCCGTCGCGAGGAGCTGGCGCGCCGGATGGGCGGCGAAGACAAGGTCGCGCGCCAGCACGCCGCCGGCCGCCTCACCGTCCGCGAGCGTACCGAGCGGTTGCTCGACGAAGGCTCGTGGCACGAGACCGGAGCGCTCGCCGGCCGCGCGAGTTACGTGGGAGCGGAACTGAAGGACTTCCTGCCGACCAACTTCGTCGTCGGCACCGGGAGGATCGACGGCCGCGAGATCGTCGTGACGGCCGACGATTTCACCGTTCGCGGCGGTGCCGCCGACGCCTCGATCCACGCCAAGCAGGTCTACGCCGAGCGCATGGCCAACGAACTGCGCCTGCCGCTGGTTCGGATGATCGAAGGGACCGGTGGGGGAGGAAGCGTCAAGTCGCTCGAGCAGATGGGGTGGACGTACGTGCCCATGAACCCCGGATGGGAACTCGTCGTCGACAACCTTCGGGTGGTCCCGGTCGCCTCGGCGCTGCTCGGGCCGGTCGCCGGGCTGGGGGCTGCGCGCGCGGTCATGAGTCATTTCAGCGTGATGGTGCGCGGGACGTCGCAACTGTTCATCGCCGGACCGCCGGTGGTCGCCTTCGGCATGGGCCAGACGGTCGACAAGGAGACGCTCGGTGGCTCGAAGATCCACGCGCGCGGCTCGGGCGCCGTCGACAACGAAGCCGAGACCGAGGACGACGCGCTCGCGCAGGTGCGGCGGTTCCTGTCGTACCTGCCCTCGAGCGCATGGGAAGCGCCGGCCCGGCTCGAGCCCGGCGACTACCCGGAACGGCGCGACCCGATGCTGACCGACGCGATCCCGCGGGATCGTCGGCAGCCCTACGACATGCGCGCGATCCTGCGCGCTGTGCTGGATCGTGACTCGATCTTCGAGATCGGCGGGGGATGGGGGCGCTCGATCATCTGCTGCCTCGCGCGCATCGACGGGCACCCGGTCGTGGTGCTCGCGAGCGACCCGAAGGTATACGGCGGGGGACTGACCGCAGCCGCGAGCGACAAGTTGACGCGGTTCTGCGACCTGGCCGAGACATTCCACTTGCCGGTCGTGAACGTCGTCGATCAGCCGGGGTTCGTGATCGGCGTCGAGGCCGAGCGCGCGGGCACGATCCGAGCCGGCGCGCGCGCGATGGCCGCGGTGTACCAGGCGACCGTGCCATGGTGCTCGATCATCGCGCGCAAGGTATTCGGGGTCGCAGGCGCCGCACACGGTGACGCGAGCCGTCTCAACCTGCGTTACGCGTGGCCCAGCGGTGACTGGGGCTCGCTCCCGCTCGAGGGTGGCATCGAGGCCGCATATCGCGCGGAGCTGGAGGCGGCCGAGGACCCCACGGCATTGCGCGCGGACATCCAGCAACGGCTGGATGCGGTGCGCTCGCCTTTCAGAACCGCGGAGCACTTCGGCATCGAGGAGATCATCGATCCGCGCGACACGCGACCGTTGCTGGTCGAGTTTGTCCGGCGCGCGTACCGCATCGTCGCGCGCGACCCCCGCCCCAAGCAGATCGGACCGCGACCATGACCGACAAGGTGACCGTCGAGGATCGCGGCGCCGTACGGATCCTGCGCATCAACCGCCCCGATCAACGTAACGCGGTGGACGGTGAGACCGCGGTGGGGCTGGGGCGCGCGATCGACGCGTTCGGCGCCGATGACGGTGCGCGCGTGCTGGTCGTGACCGGTGAAGGCGACCTCGCGTTCTGTGCGGGCGCCGACCTGAAGAACGCGCAGACCCTGCTCGAGCACGAGTACCTCGACTCCGCCGGCCCGATGGGGTTCGCGCGCCTGGATCCCGGGAAGCCGACGATCGCGGCGGTGAACGGGTACTGCTTCGCCGGCGGCTTCGAGCTGGCGGCCTGGTGCGATATCCGCATCGCGGGCGAGAACGCGGAGTTCGGGTGCCTGTCGCGGCGCTGGGGCGTGCCCTACACCGACGGTGGCACGCAGCGGTTCGCGCGCATCATGGGCATCGGCAACGCGCTGTACATGCTGACCACCGGCGCCCGCATCGACGCCCGGCGCGCCTACGAGATGGGGTTCGTGCAGGAGGTCGTCGCCGAAGGACAAGCACTACCGCGCGCGGTGCAACTGGCCGAGACGATCGCCTCCTACCCGAACTTCGCCGGCATCTGCGCCGACCGGCGCGCCGCGCTCGAGGGTCTGTCGATGTCGCTGGACGACGCGCTGCTGCACGAAGCGAAGGTCGTGCGCCCGGCGCTGTTCAGCGACGAGATGGTCGCCGGGCTCGAGCGCTTCGCATCGGGCGCGCGCGACGAGAGCCCACGGCCGCCGGCGTGACGCGCGCGCTCGACCGCACACGCGCGCGGTACGAGCCGTACGCGCCCGCGTACAAGCGACACTGGGCCCCCGTGCTCCGGGGGCTCGCGCAACCGCTCCTCCGCGCGCTCGAGATCGACCGTCGCGCGCGCGTGGTCGATCTGGGCTGCGGCCCCGGCGTGATCTCCGCGGCGCTCGCCCGGCGGTCCGGGAGCGTCATCGGCGTCGACCCCACGATCGGCATGCTGCGCCTGATACCGCCCAGCGTGCGCGCGCTCGGCGGCGAAGGCGAGCGCATCCCGCTCAACGATGCGAGCACCGACGTGGTCGTCACCACGTTCATGCTCCAACACGCGCCGCGCACCGGCGCGGTGTTCCGCGAGATCGCGCGAGTCCTGACGCCAGGCGGGGTCGTCGCCACGGCGACGTGGGGCGCGGGGACGGCCGAAGCCGGCGGGCCTTACGACGTTGCCGCGCGCGAACTGGATCGAGCCCGTGCCCCGCACGTCCCCGCCGTCAAGACCTGGCACGCCAAGGTGGACTCGCCCCAGAAGATGTCACGGCACGCGCGCCGAGCCGGGCTCGAGCCGGTGCGCGCGTGGACCGAGTCCCTGGAGTGGCAGTGGACCGAAGACCACTTCATGGCCTGGATGACCGCCGCGCGCATCTACACCGCGCGCCTGGACGCGCTGGAGGCTTCGGAGCGACGCCGCGCGCTCGAACGGATCGCGCGCGGCGTCGCACGTCTATCAGCCGACGCCATGACCTGGCGCCCGGAGGTCGTCTACCTCATCGCGCGCCGCTGAACTTCGCGGCCGAACAGCGCGACGGCCAGCACCAGCAGCACCGCCGCGAGCGGGATCGCGCCGGTCCCGGGGGAGGTGGAACCGGCGAGATCCACCGCGCGCCCGGCTTCATCCCCGTCGGCGGGCGCCGAGATCGGGCGCGCCTCGGCGGTGCCCTGCACCGTGCAGTAGAGGCCGCTGCCGACGAACAGGTCTTGCTCGCTCCCCGACGCTTGCACCTTCAGCTCACCCTCGAACCCTACCGGGCCTTCGGTGCTCGGCTCTTCCTCGATGGGCTCCGAGGCCGGCGGCTCTTCCTTCACGGGCTCGTCCTCGTCGACCGGTTCCGGCTCGATCGTCCCTTCCTCGACCACGATCGTCTCGGTCTCCGTCCCGGGATCGACCGGCTCGACCGCGTCGGGGGGACTGTCCGTAGTCCCGTCCGAGCCGGTGCCCGGCTCGGACCCCGACGAGCCATCGCCCTGCGCAGGATCGTCCGCGGATAGCGGCGCGATGTTGACGGTGTTGCCGTCCGAGCTGACCACAGCGTCCCCGTCGACGACGTCGCCGCGCGCGAACGGCTCGCATCCCGGCGAGCGCGGCGCGTCCTCGGCGATGCGGATGACGAACGGGCTCGAGTTGCGAGCGCTCTGACCCGAGGGGATGTCCGGCCAGGACGCCGTCGGCTCGACCACGGTCACGTACTCATTGTCGATCCGCAGCTTTCCCGTAACGTCGGTCGCGAGGTCGCGGCCCTCGTTGATCAGCTCGACGATGATCTCGAGCCGCTCGCCCGGCTCGGGCAGGTCGTCGCCGTCGCCGCCGCGGTAGATCACGTTGGTCGCGTAGAGATAGGGCCCTGGGCAGTCCAGCGGGACGTCCAACGTGGCGCCTTCATCGCCGAGCGACGAGCTGATGAGCGCGAAGAGGCCGTAGAACTCGTGGCATGAGCCTGAGGCGATCTCGAGCTGGAAACCGACCTCGACGGTTCCGCCGGCGGGGATGTCCCCGACGGCCCGACGATCCGGCGAAACGGAGCTCCCCTCACCTTGCTTCTCGATGGTCACGACGACGTCGCGTGCGCGGTCCTCGCTGGTGTTCGACAGCGTCGCGATGACGTCGAAGGATCGGTCCACGGGCGCGAGCCGGACGCGCTCGCCCTCGACCTCGAGTGCCACGTCGGTGACCTGGATCGAGGCGTAGTAGATCGGCTCGGTCCCGTCCCGATCCTCCTGTGCGGCGGCCGGCGCCGCCGCTCCGATGGCCAGCACGACCCCGACGATCCCCACCACGATGCGTCTCATCGGATCCTCCTTGCGCGCGTCGTCGCTGGTTGGACGGTATCCGGAGCCGGGCGGTTCCCACCGGAGCCCGGCGGCGTCCGAATCATCCCCAAAATGCGTTGACCTGCTCTCGGGGGGATGGCATACTCAGCCATCCGCGGGAGACCGGCTCCCGCGCACGAGAAGGAGCCCTGTGTAGCGATGACGATCTTCGGACTCGAGATCCTCGGCGCGCGCCTCGATGGTGCGTGCCCGCAGGGGTATCGCATGCCGTGGATCGCCGTCAGCACCAACAAGACCGACGCCACGTCGCACTCTGGACGGCCCGGGACGGAGGTTCCCTTATAGGGATCGAGCAGCAACCGTTACCGGGCCATCGGGAAACCGATGGCCCTTCTGTTTTCCAAGGGCCGTGCGAGGAACACCGGACGGGGAGCCCGGACCGGAGGAGGAAGAGGAGGTGGAGGAAGTGGCAACGATCGGAACGATCAACTGGACGGAAGCGAAGTGCGCCACCGGCGACGCTCGGTTGCTCCACCTCTTCTTCAGCGAGGAGCAGGCCGAGATCGCCGAGGCGAAGGCCATCTGCCAGACCTGCCCCCTGCGGTTGCCCTGCCTCGAGAACGCGATCGATCGCGGCGAGCCTTGGGGCGTCTGGGGAGGCCAGCTGTTCGACCGCGGCCAAGTGATCGAGCGTAAGCGCCGGCGGGGCCGTCCGCGCAAGGACGAGGTCGCCGAGACGGCGGTGGTCGCCTGATGCACATGGCCGGGCGAGCGCCACGACGCCCCGACCCGGCCGAAGCCAGCAGGAGCCCGGTCCGTTGCAGGACCGGGCTCCGCAGGTTCCGGGGAGAACGCGCGCGCCTGCGGGTCGATAGTCTTCGAACGACGATGGCGGTGATCGAACGGACCGAGCGCAGGCCGTCGCCGTTGCGGCGGCGCGAGTTCCGGCTTTACTTCATCGGCAACATCACTTCGAACATCGGCTCCTGGCTCAGCAACGTCGCGCTCGCGGTGTACATGCATCACCTCACCGACTCATCGTTCTGGGTCGGGGTAAGCGTTTTCGGCCTGTTCGTTCCGGTGATCGCGTTCGCGCTGCCGGCCGGCGTGCTGGCCGACCGGATGGACCGGGTGCAGCTGCTGCGCCGCGCGCAGCTGTGGATGGCGTCGCTCGCGACCCTGCTGACGGTGCTGGTGGCCATCGACGCGGCAAATCGCTGGGTGGTCGCGGCGGTGTCGCTCGGGCTCGGGCTCGGCATCGCGATCGCGATCCCGGCGATGCAGGCGCTGATCCCGCTGCTGGTCCCGCCCGAAGAGCTTCACGACGCGATCCAGCTGAACGCGCTGACGTTCAACGGCGCGCGCGTCGTCGGACCGCTTGCCGCGACCGCGATGCTGGTGACGCTGGGGCCGGCCTGGGCGTTCGGATTGAACGCCGTCTCCTATTTCGCGCTCGTCGCGGCTCTGAGCATGATCCGGAAGCCTCCGTTCCCGCGCGCGGCCGACCGACCGCCGGGGCCCATACGCGAGGGGATCGCATACGCGTGGCGTCACCTGCGTACCCGGTGGATGCTGCTGTCCATCGTGGCGATCGGCATCGCGCTCGACCCGATCACGACGCTGTCGCCGGCGCTGGCACAGGATCTGGGGATCGGCCGCGACGGCGCGGGATGGATCGTCGCGGCGTGGGGCGGGGGAGCGGTGCTGATGATCCTGGTCGCCGGGCGTCTGATCCGCGCGATCAGCGAGCATGGCCTCGGCTGGGTGGGGCTGATCGCGCTCGCGGCGGGCGTCGCCGGCCTCGGCGTGGCCCCGACCGTGTGGCTCGCGATCCCGGCCGCGGTGCTGGCCGGCATGGGTTACATCACCGCCACGATGGCGTTCACGACCACGATCCAGGCCGACGTGCCCGAGTCGTTGCGGGGCCGGGTCAGCGCGCTGTGGACGCTGGCGTTCCTCGGGCCGCGCGCGGTCGCCGGTGTCGTCGACGGCGCCCTCGGCGACCTGCTCGGCCCGCACACCACCACCGTGATCTTCTCGAGCGTGGCGCTGGTCGCGGCGGTGCTGCTGCGTCGCGTCATCGCCCCCAAAGGCGAGCCCGTTCCTCCGCCCGCGTAAGACCTCCGTAAGCTTCCGGCCGTACGCTTCGTGATCATGGTGGACACGAGGCGGCCGCGAGGCCTCACGATCGCGCTCGTCGCCGCGGTCGCGGCGGTCTTGTTCGCGGTGGCGTTCGCTGCGACCCGCTTGTCCGGCCTCCAGGGCCGGGTGCTGCCCAACCAGCGGACCGATGCCCGCCAGGCGCCCGGCTTCACCGGGATCGACGGGTGGGTGAACTCCGAACCGCTGGCGCTCGAGGGACTGCGCGGCAAGGTGGTCCTGGTCGACTTCTGGACGTTCTCGTGCGTCAACTGCGTCCGCACCTTCCCGTTCCTGCGCGACCTCTACCAGCGATACCACCCCGCCGGGCTCGAGATCGTCGGCGTGCACGCTCCGGAGTTCGACTTCGAGCGTGACGAGGCCAACGTAGCCGCCGCGATCGAACGACACGACCTGCCCTACCCGGTCGCGCTCGACAACCAGATGACTACGTGGCGCGCGTACCGGAACCTGTACTGGCCGCACGTGTACCTGATCGATGCCGAAGGAACGATCCGCTTCGATCACATCGGCGAAGGGGGCGAGCACGAGATCGAGCAGCAGGTACGGTCGCTGCTTGTCGAGGCGGGTGCGGACCTACCGGCCCGGCTCGACAACGCAGAGCCGACCTTCACGCCGCACATCACGCCCGAGGTCTACGCGGGGTTCGAGCGCGGCAACGCGCAGCGCTCGCTCGCCAACGCAGAAGGGTGGGCGCCGGGGAACATCACGACCTACGAACGTGTGTCGCCGGGGGACATCGAGCGCGCCGGCACGGGTGGTCGATTCTTCCTCGAGGGCACGTGGCGCATCACCGACGAGTACGTCGAGGCGGTGGGCTCGGACGCGCGCGTGCTGCTGCCCTTCTACGCGCGCGATGTTTTCGTTGTGGCTGGAGGACCGGCGCGCGCGGCGGTTCTGCTTGACGATGCTCCGGCGGATGGTCCCGGCGTCGTGGGCGGGATCGCCGAGGTGGACCGTGACGACCTGTTCCACGTGCTGCGGCTCGACGAGCCGTCCGAGCGTGTCCTGACGCTGGAGGTAACCGAAGGGTTCCGCTTGTTCACTTTCACCTTCGGTTGATCTGACGCTTTGGATCCTCGTTCTGTGGAAGATGAGGTACCTCTGCGGTTCCTCAGACTCCACGGAACGGCCGAATGACCGTTGGCGGAGACGCGGCAGAGGCTAGACGTGCTGGGAGGATCGGAACGACCGGCGCCAGAACACGCCCAGGAGCGCCGCGCCCACGAGCGCGAGGATCGCGATGCCGATCGGGAGCGCGCGCGATGTCTCACCGGCGCCAGGTCCCTCGTCGGTCGGGGCGACGTCCGCGGCGGGAAGGATCGTGATCGGGATAGGCTGCGAGCGCACGCGGTCGAGCCCGTCGTAGGCGACGATGACCGCGGTGTATGCCCCGGCCGGCAACGGATCGGCGCGCGTCGCGACCCTGACGCGATGCGGGCCGGACGTGTAGGAGAGATCCTGCAGCGTCCGCACCGGTGCGCCGTTCGCATCCGTCACGCGCACCGAGATGACCGCGGAACGAGATGCCTCGAAACGCAGTCCGACGGGCTCGCCCTCTGTCGCCTCGACCGCACGGCTGCGCGCCCGCAGATCCAAGATGGTCCGCAGCCGAGGTCCTATCCCGCGGCGGATCTCCAGCGCGCGTCCACCTCGAACCTCGAACGTGTTCCCCGGTGCGAGACGCCCGCCGTTGCCGGTGCGAACGCGCACCGGTCCATCGACCTCGATGCGGATCCTGCGCAGTCCCTCGGCGGCAAGCACACGGATCGAGCCGGGCTCGTCGAAGCGGGTCAGCTCGGCGGGGCCGTAGTAGTGCTTCAGGATGTCGCCGTGGCCGCGGCCGCGCTCGGCCAGCGAGTTCGCCCCCCACTGCGACATGCCCACGTAGTGTCCCCAGCCCGAGCCGCGCAGCACGACCGCCCCGTCGCGCACCCGCAGCGAGAACGACGTCGACGGAACAGCCTGCGGCAGCCGTCCTCCCGACTGGGTCCCGGTGGGGTTCGGGTATCGGTTGGGGAACAGGCATGCTGCCTCGGCGTTGATGGTGTGACGGAAATCGCTCAGCGACTGCTCGGCCTGATCGCTGCTGCCGCTGATCGCGATGGTGCCGCCGCTGCGCTGCGCCCCGGTGATGTTCCCGCGCCAGATCGGGACGCCGTCGTGGGTATGCGCGCGGAAGATCGCCGCGAGGTCGTCGACGGGGAAGCGCGCGACCCATCGCGCCAGCGGCGCGTCGTGGTCCTCGCCGTCGACGCTCGGCAGCCAGGCTTGGGCCGTTCCGCCGGGGAACGACGACCGCGTGCGCCCATCGGATGTCGAGAAATAGAAAGCCTGGATCACGTCGCCGTCGTAGGTCAGCACCTCCCCGCGCGTGGACTCGACCGCGTCCACCCACCGGTCGCCGAACGCACCCAGTTCTATGGTCGCGCCGCGATAGACCTGACACTGATCGGTCGCGCAGATGTGGTAGCCGCGCGCGCCCGCTCCCGACAGTCCCTGACGGTAGTGATACAGACCGTAGGAGCGCGCCGCGATCACCTGCGCGCGCAGTGCGGCGGCCGGCCATGACGTCGGCACCTCGGCGAGCCCCCTCAGGTAGTGCGAGAACGACAGTTGGTTGATCAGCTCGATCTCACCGTCGGAGTCCAGGACCAGCTCGAGCCTCCCGCGATACTTCGCTTGCAGGGGGAGCCGTCGCTTCGCCTGACAGACGTTGTCGGACGGCTGCGGGTACAGGCCCTGCACCGTGAAGATCGTGTCGGGATCGGCCGGCTCGAGGATCAGCCGATCCGATCCGGTCTGCGCGTCGGCGGGAGCGGGCGCGCGCCACGGCGCGACGACCGCGACCATCGCGAGCGCGAACGGAACGATGAGGGAGTGTCGAGGCACGGACCCAGGCTACCGAGGTGCTCGGGGAGTTGCAGAGGCAGGGATCAGATGTCGTCGACGATGCCTTCGATGGTCTCGATCGGACCCTCCTCGCTGGAGGGTGGCTGTGGAGGGGTCGGCTGCCGGCCGTTCTGGATGTCTTCGACCGCCCGGTTCGCGTCGCTGATCAAAGTCTCGTTCTCCGGTGCCGGCGGGATGTCGTCGGCGAGGTCTTCCAGCTCTTTGAGCACCGCGCCGTCGACGTCGCTGGTCTGCTCGGGCGGAAGCTGCCTGACGATCTCGTAGACCTCGAGGATCGTGCGCGTGCGGATCACGGGGTCGTGGATACGTTGGGCCTGGTTGAGTTTGCGCGCCGCCTCGGTCACCGGGCTCTCGCGGTTCATCGCGACCGATAGGCCGATGGAGGAAACCACCAACATCGCCGCGGCGGCGACAGCCACGATGTTCCGGCGGACCGTCTCGGCGAAGGTTCGTTCGCGCGCGGCGACCTTGCCGGACAACGAGTCGATCACGGTGTAGAGCTCGGAGCGCTGGGTGTCGATGAGCCTGAGCGCAGCGTTGTCCTCGCCGGCCTCGGACAATCGCTTGACGAGCTCGAGCGTGGACTCGAGGTCGTCCATCAGCCCACGGATCCTGTCGTGGGCCTCGGCGAGGCTTCCGCGCGGCTCCTGCTCGTGCATGTTCTCCGACCTTAGGGCGGTTCGTCTGGTTTGTCCAGCCCGTAACGAGGGTCTCGTGGACACCCGTTCACCAGGGACTTCGCCACGGGGTGGCTCGGCTCCTGCCTCGGGGGTCAGGATGCCGGACGGGCGCGTCCGTCCTCGACCACGAGCGCGGTACCGCATGTGGGGCAGCCCACGTCGGCGACCTCGCCGACGGCGAAGCGCCACGAACACGCGGGGCACACGATCCAGCTGATCCCCGGCGGGTCGACGCTGGGCGGAGCGGGGTCACGGGGAACGCCGGCCAGTCCGCCGAGATCCGGAACCCCCAGCGGATCCTGTGCGGGCGCGCCTCGGACCACGTTGCGCGTGCCGCAGGCCGGGCACATGAACTCACCCGGCCCGGCCACCTCGAGCTGGGACTGACACTTCCCGCACCGAACGATCACATTCCGAATCGTAGCCCGTTTATCCTTGCGGCGATGGACGTGTCGGTGGTGGTCGTCGGCGACGAGATCCTGTCGGGCTACGTCCAGGACGCCAACACCCATTTCATCGCCACCCGGGCCACCCACCACGGCCATCGCGTCACGCGCGCGGTCGTGGTCGCCGACGACCCCGACCAGATCGCGCGCGAGGTCTCGCAGGCGCTCGCATCGCACGCGTCGCTGGTGTTCGTGTGCGGCGGGCTGGGCCCGACCCACGACGATCGAACGATGGAAGGGGTGGCGGCAGCGCTCGGAGTGAGGCTGGAGGTCTGCGCGCCGCTCGCAGCCCGGATCGAGGAGGCGCTGTCCCACGCCGGGGCGGCGGGGTTCTCCGACGATGCCTTCGGCGCCGAGGGTTTGCGCAAGATGGCGCTCGCGCCGGCCGGCGCGCGCTTGCTCCACTGTTCGGTCGGGGTGATCCCCGCAGTCGAGTGCGACGCGGACGAGGCGGTCGTGATCGTGCTGCCGGGCCCGCCGCGCGAGTTGCAGCTGGTGTTCACCGAAGCGGTCGAGCCTGCGCGTCTTCAGGGGACCGGCGAGTCGCTTTGGCGCGAGGAGATCACTCACCCCTTCCCCGAATCCACCCTCGCGTCGGTGCTGACCGACCTGCAGGCGCAGTACCCGTCGACCGCGATCGGGTCCTACCCCCAGCACGATCACACCTTGATCCGGGTCGCCGGACCGACCGATGAGGCAACCGCGGTTGCCGAGGCCGTTCGGCATCATCTGGCCGTCCTGCACTCCAGCGACGAGGCGAAGCGGTTCCTGGCCTTCCTCGACGACCGCCGTCGCGAGCGCAGGGGTTAGGTCAGCGACAGCGTCGCGATCTCCCAGGGCCGCAGCGGAACGACGAATGCCTCGCCGTCGCGTGCAACCGCACCGCGCTCGTCGCCGAGGATCCCGACGAGCCTCGCGCGCGCGAACCGCAACGGTTCACCGAACCTCGCGCGCGCGATCACCTCTTCATCGGAGGCGTTGTAGATGCGGCAGGTGACACCGTCGGCTGCGGCGTGCAGCGCCGACAGCTCGATCGTGTGCGGCTCGATGGACAACGCGGAACCTCGGGGCGTGAGCATGCCGCCGCGAACGGGGGCGGCGCGAAGCGGCAGCGCGAACGCCTCCCAAGCCGCATGCACGTCCCCGCCGCGCCAGTCGCCGGCGTGCGGGTAGACGGCGAGGTCGAACGCATGCGTTCCGGGCAGCTGCGCGCCGGGCGTGGGGATCGCGGGTCCCGCGGGGCCGGCTCGGTACGCCATGCCCTGACGCGAAAGCCACCCGACGCTGCGCAGCAGGGTCACCGCGATCGCCCGCCCGCCGGCGATCTCGTACTCAGGTGTGCCGCGGTGCAGGATCGCGAGGCCGTTGTCCCCATCGGAAGTATCGACCCAGCGACGGCTGGGGAAGGTCGCCAGGCCGTGCTCGTGCACGCCTCCTTCGGCCTCGAGGGTGCGCGCGGTCACGTGGAACGCGGTGTCCGCGTTCGAACCCGACACGGCGAACGGCAGCGGGAACAGCGCGCGCACACGATGGTCGCGCGCGTCGTTGACGACCTCCAGGCGCGCGCGCAGGAACGGCTCGCCGGCTCGAAGAGTGTACGTCGCGACGACGGGCAGGTAGGTCGAGCGACGCGCGCGCCTCGTCCCGCGCGTGTCCAACGAGGCCGGGATCCGGTAACGCGTCGTCACCCGAAGGCCGGCCTCGAGCGGACCGTGGAGCACCTCGTCCACGACGGCGGGCTCGACCGGATCGGTCACCACGACGTCGCGTTCCGGCGGTGAGTAGTTGTACTCGTCCCCGGCATCGCCACCGTCTTCGATCGCGAGCAGACCCTCGTAGCGGAAGCCGCCGCGGGTCAGCGCGAGCTGGCCGGCGGCATCGACCTCGGCGCGGATGAGCCCGTTGTCCAGGACATGTCCGTCGGCGCGCACGCCCGGCGGCGCCGGGTCGGTCCCGACCGGCTCGAGCACGGTCCATCCGAGACCCCCGACCGAGGGCGTCTGCACCAGCGCGCGCACCGTGAACGGGCCCGTCCCCAGCACGCGGAAGCGGGCCCGCGGTCTGGCAGCGATCGCGGCCTCGACCGCCGCCTTGACGGCTTGCACGTCGAGGTCGCCCTCGGCTTCGGCGCCCATCGAAAGTCGAACCGTGGTGTCCGAGCCGTGCTCGATGGAGACGTCGTTGACGACGTGGCGCTCCATCAGCCTGCTGTTGATCGTGGGCACGATCGCGGCCAGTTGGTCGCCGCGCAGGCGCATGTCGATCAGCGTCTCGGCCCGGGACCAGAGCGTCTGCGCCGGCACGACCTCGCCGTCGGGCGTCCGGAACGCCAGGCGTCCGGGGTCGACCGAGGTCGTGACGGTGACCTCGGTGACGGCGCTTCGCGCGCGCGGGGAGGGGTTGAACACCAGCGCCGCGCCCGGGGGACCTTCAACGCGCGCGGCCAGCATCCCGAGCCCGTCAGCCGCGATCAGCGCGGCGATGTGGAACGCCTCGCGGTAGCGCTCGGCCACCTGGTCGGCGACGGCATCGATGCCGCAGCCGCAGATCGAGTCGTGCGCGGAGTTCTCGACCATCCGTCTCCACGCCCCGTCGAGCAAGGTGCCCGGTGACGTGGCGCCCAACAGAGCGAGCGGCTCCGCGTAGCGCTCCAGCTCTATGGAGGCGCGGAGCTCGGCGAGCTTGAGCGGCACCCGCGCGCTCGCGACACCCGGCAGCAGGTTCGCGCGCGCGCCCGAGCGCATCTCGCCGCGCCACACGGGCAGGTCGGCGTCGGGCAGGGTCTCGATGTACTCCTGGAGGCTCCCGAGCCGGAACGACACCTCGTCCTGCATCGCGTTCGTCTTTGCGAACAACTCGGGCAGGTGCGCCTGGGCGCCCTGATGATCGCTGCCGTTCATCGCAAGGATCGCCTCCGCGCCGCGGAGGGGCTCGAGGTCCGCGGCGATGCGGGCCGCACGCGCCAGCAGTTCCTCGGGCGAGGTCGGCAGCGCCACGGCGTTGGAGTACCCGCGCGGCATGTAGACGGTTCGCACCGCCGAGCCGTCGGGCGCTTCCCACCGGAACACCGTGCGATCCACGGCCGAGGGCACCCCGCGCCACACGCACGCGTCCGTCAGTCCGGCGAGCCGAAGCAGTTGAGGCATCTGGGCGATATGACCGAACGAGTCCGGGATGTAGCCGAGCCGCATCGCGCGTCCGAGCGCACTCGCCGTCGTCGCGCCCTGCTGCAGGTTCCGCACGATCGTCTCGGCCGAGCACAGGAACTCGTCCATCAAGATGCGCCACGGACCGATCGCGAGCCGCCCTTCGCGCACCAGCGCGGCTATCTCGGTTCCGGCCTCCGGCCGTACGTCCAGATAGTCCTCGATGGCCGCGGTCTGTCCGTCGAAGTTGAAGTGGGAGAACCCCGGATCCGTGCGCATGATCTCGAGGAGCCGGTCGAGGACGCCGACCAGGCGGAATCGGTAGGTCTCGAACGGTTCGTACCACTCCCGGTCCCAATGGGTGTGGGGAACGACGTGCAGCACGAGCCGGGCCACGCACGTGAGTATAGGCTCCGCGCAGCGATGGACACCGACGCGATGCGACCGGGGCTCGACGCCGTGATCGACGACGCGTTGGGCGTGCTGCTGTCCGACGGGCTGGCGGACGTGGTCGAGCTCGCGGTGTGCGCGCGCGACGGCGCGATCGAGGCGCACGCGCGGAGCGGCTCGGTCGGGTTCGACGCGGCTGGCTCGGTCAGGTGGGAGCGGGGCCGCAACCCCCTCGAGCGCCAGGATCCCGCAGCCTTCTCTCCGCTTGATGACGAGCTTGCCAACCTGCGCCCCCACCAGGATCGGAACCACTACCCGTTCGCGTACCGGTCGCTCGCCCAACTGTTCGACGATCCGCGCGCGCCCGACGTCGCGGTCGTGCACACCGGCGCGCACAACTGGGAGGAGCGCGGCGGACATCGGGGGGAGCACGGTTCGCTCGGCGTGGTGCAGTCGCGCGCGCCGCTTATCGCTTCCGGCGCCGGCGTCCGCGCGCTCGGCGTGATCGAGGCGGCGGCGCGGATGATCGACGTCGCTCCGACCGTAGCTGCGCTCGCCGGGATCGAGCGCGACGACGGCGCGCTGCTTCGGGCTCAGGACGGCGAGGTCCTCGCCAATCTCGTGGACCCCGCCGGCCGACCGGCTCGAGTCGTCGTGTTCCTGTGGGACGGCACCAACGCCAACGTGATGGCTGCGCTGGCCGAGGCGGGGGAGCTGCCGAACGTCGCCCGCCTGATGGGAGGAGGGACCACCTACCGTCACGGTCTCGTGGCGAGCTTCCCGAGCGTCACGCTCGCCAACCACACCACGGCGGTGACTGGGGTGCACCCCGGCCGGCACGGGATCCTCCACAACTACTACTTCGACCGCTCGACCGGTCGTCAGATCATCGCCAACGCTCCCGATACCTGGCACCGCGTGCGCGACCAGATCTCTCGGGATGTCGAAACCATCTTCGAGGCGGTGGGTCGAGCAACCGGCGGTTTCACGGCGGCGGTGAACGAACCGTCGGATCGCGGCGCCGGCTATGCGACCTTCGACCTCCTGCGCTCGGGCGAGGTGGGTTCGGTCGTGGACGCCTTGCCGACCCCGGTCGACGTCCCCGGCGCGACGCTCGAGTTCGCGAACCTCAAGCGCGAGTACGCCTGGTCCTCCGGCGCCGACAACCTCGCGGTTCAACAGGCGATCGAGCTGTGGAGCGGCGCGCGGGGCAATCCTCGACCGACGCTGATGTGGGTCAACCTGATCCTGCCCGATTCGGGCAACCACCTCGGCGGTCCCTACTCCGAGATCGGCCATGCCGCGCTGCGCGACACCGATCGCCGCATGGGGCAGGTCCTGGACGCGATGGGGTGGGGCGACGACCAGACGGCGTTCCTGCTCATCGCCGACCATGGGATGGAGGAGTCGGACCCGGACTGCAAGGGGGACTGGGACCTTGCACTGGAAGCCGCCGGCGTGCGGTTCCGCGACGAGGGGTACGGCTTCTTGTACCTCGATCCCTGACGGACAAGAAGAAGGACCGGGGGGAAAGCCCGGTCCTTCGAGGAAGCGCCCGCTCTACGCGGCGCGGGGGGCGCGCCGCTCGATCTCGCGGGCCTCGTCGCGATTGCGACGACCGTAGGCCTCGATGAGCCCGATGGTCGCGTGGACGAAGTAGGTCATGCCGCCCAGGATCAAGCCGGTGGCGACCAGGCCCATCCACGACTCACGCACGGCGATGCCCCACCCGGCGAAGACCGAGTAGTCGAGCAGGTAGGCGGTCACGACGCCCAGGCCGAGCGCGACGAATGCCCGGATGTGGGACGGTGCGTCCTTGGCGCCCGCGAACCCGAGGAGCATGCCCACGAACTTCCAGAGGGCCAGCCCCAGCAACGCGACGATCGCGAAGTGATACATGTCCACCTCCTTCGGTGTCACCAGATACTGACCCCGTCGGCTCGTCCGAAGTTACACACGTGGCATCTGAGCCTGGTGAGCGGGCCGGTTATGCTTGCCGCCCCGTCCTGGAGGAGGTCGCCGATGCCGTCCGATGCCGTCCTGGTCGAGCGCGACGACGGGGTCGTCACGCTCACCCTCAACCGTCCCGACGCGCGCAACGCGATGAACGTCGAGATCACCGAGGCGTTCAGCGCCGCGGTCGACTCGCTCCGGGACGACGTCTCGGTGCGCGCCGTGGTCGTCACCGGCGCCGGCCCGGCCTTCTGCGCCGGTGGGGATCTGGGCTGGATCGAGCCGGGCCCGGGCGCGAGCGTGCCCGATATGCGCCGGAAGATGCGGTCGTTCTATCCGCGGTTCCTCGGCGTCCGCTCGCTGGACGTTCCCGCCGTCGCGGCGATCAACGGCGCCGCTGTGGGCGCCGGGCTGTGCCTTGCGCTCGCCTGCGACATCCGGGTCGCGTCGACAGAGGCAAAGCTGTCTGCTCCGTTCACCAGGCTGGGGATGCATCCGGGGATGGCCGCGACCTTCTTGCTCACCCGTCTGGTCGGGACGGCGCGCGCTGCCGAACTGCTGTTCACGTCGCGCTCGATCACCGGCGCCGAGGCGGAGCGCATCGGGTTGGTGAACCGGGCGACGTCGTCCGACCTCGTGCTCGCAGACGCCCTCGAAGTGGCGCGAGAGATCGCAGCGAACGCACCGATCCCGATGGGGATGACCAAGCGCGCGATCTACCTGGCGGAGCGAGCCGACATGGAGACGATGCTCGAGTACGAGGGGCTGGCGCAGCCGATCACGCTGGCGACCAGCGATCTGATGGAGGGTCTGACCGCGTTCCGCGAGCGGCGGTCGCCCGATTTCGAAGGCAAGTGATGCGATCGGTCTTCGATCACGACAAACGCTCGGTGGTGGAGGCCGTCCGCGCGCAGCGGGCCCGGACGCTCGGGCTCCTCGAGCGCATCGACGAGCAGGACTGGGAGACGATCGTCACGCCCGGATGGCGTGTTCGGGAGGTCGCGGCGCACCTGATCGTCACCGACGAGGATGCGTTGACGGGACGGATGCTGAAGCTTGGGCTTCGCCGGGTGCCGGTCGAGGCGTTGGAGCGGTGGAACGATCAGCAGGTCGGCCGATGGGCCGACAAGTCGATCCCCGCGATCCTGCATGCCCTCGACGTCTGGGGTCGCCGGATGACGCGTATCGCGTCGTTGGTCCCCGCGGCGGCCGCGCGCAGAAGGATGACGACACCGTTGGGTCGCGTATCGCTGTCGTGGCTGGGGATGATGCGGGTGTTCGATGAGTGGATCCACGACGAGGACATCCGGCGCGCGCTCCAGCTTCCGTCGGACGACGGGGCCGAGGTCGTCGAGCCGGTCGCGCGTCAGCTGTTCGCCGTGATCCCCATCCAGACCGTGGACCGTATCCCCGGTGGCGCCACGGGCCGGGTCACGTTCCGCATCACCGACCTGGACATCCCGACGTTCGGGCTCGACCTCGACCGCCGCACCTTCGGCCTCGGGATGGAAGCGGACGTCGAGATCGCCGCGCCCGCCGCGCGACTGGTCATGGTGGCGGCGGGACGGGACCCGTGGCGGGCGGTCGAGGCCGACGGGGGCTTGTGCGTCACCGGCGAGCGCAAGGTCGCCCAGGTCGTCCTGGACGCCCTCCTCGCGGTCTAGCCTTCGCTCGGCTCGAGCGGTTGCGACAGGACCATGTAGGTCGCCGTGGCTCGTGCGAGCAGGGTCCCGTCCTCGTCGGTCAGCTCCGCCTCTCCGTACCCGACGCGGCGGCCGCTGCGCACGGTCGTTCCGTGAGCGGTGATCGAGCCGGTGCGCACCGAGCGCAAGTAAGTCACTTGGAGCTGGAGCGTCACATGGGTTCGGTCGAGGGGGAGGCGGGTGCGCAGCGCTATCCCGATGACACCGTCGAGCAGGGTTGCGACGACGCCGCCGTGGACGATCCCCCCCGGGTTCAGGTGATGCGGTTCGAGAGAGATCCGCAACGTTGCTTCGCCGTACCCGAGTGAGACGAGCTCGATCCCGAACCACTTCACGAACTCGGACACGCCGAGGCGTTCGCGGATACGCGCTTCCAACTGCGGGTCGATCATCGCGGGGATGCTACGCGGCGCGCACAGCGGCGGTCCAACCACGAATCATGCGTGGTGTCGATGCGCAAGGGCGGATGCCGATCGATGCGAAAAACGATGATGTTGCGATCGCGGGCATAGCAAACGCCCCGATCGACCTTTGGTTCCGCCGGTGCCTTCCCCTTTCACCGACGTTATCTACTCAGCCGTTCGGGGCGCTCGCAGGTCGCAAAGGTACGCACGACTGCGGTGCGTGTCAACATCGGCAAAACTGCAGGTGATTATGCGATCCCGCAGGATAGACGGTTCCCTTGCGCCAACCGTGGAGATTTTATTTTCTGCTCGTAAGACCCGAGCCGCTCGCGCGTATGACACACCTGATGCGTCGTGAACGCGACGCACGGAACGAACAGAACGGTTAGACTCCGCCGCCGTGCTGGAGGCATCCGTGGATCACGTCGCGATCGCCGTTCGTGATATGCGTTCCTCGATCCCGTTCGTTACCGACGTGCTCGGAGCGCGCTTCCTGTTCGCCGGTGATCAGCCTGAGGCCGCGTTTCGGTGGGCGCAGTTCTCGTTCTCCAACGGCGGCAAGGTCGAACTCGTCACGCCATCGGGCGAGGGATTCGTTTCGCGCTTCTTAGAGCGTAATGGTGAAGGGATCCATCACCTCACCCTGAAGGTGCCGGACATCGGCTCGGCGCTGACCCATCTCGAGGAAGCCGGGACCCCGGTGTTCGGTGTGTCGATCGAAAGGCAGGGATGGAAGGAAGCGTTCATCCACCCGCGCGATGCGCATGGGACGTTGATCCAGGTCGCCGAGTCCCCGTGGTCGGACGAGGACACGGCCAGGCATCACTTGGCGCCCCACCCGGACGCGGATCACCGGCACCTGCTGCTGTCTGATCTCCTCGCCGCTTCCGCCGAGCCGGCCCCGTAGACCGGCCCGGCCGCCTCGTCCGGTTCGAGATCGGACCCGTTCCGGACGAGGCGCACGAGCCGGGCACGAGGTGAAGCGCAACGTTCCAGACGCCGATATCGTTCCTAAGGACAGGGGCCACGAATCCCGTTCCCCCTCCAAGGAGTATCGGTGAAGCTCAAGGTCGAGGTCGTTCGCAGCCGGCGTCGCAGCAAGACCATCGAGGCGACGAAGGAAGGGAACCGGGTCGTGGTCCGTCTCCCGGCGACTCTGACGCGCGCCGAGACCCGCCGGTGGGTCAAGGAGATGGTCGACCGGATCCAGCAGGCCGAACAGGTCAACCGGCTCAACGAGAAGCAGCAGCTCGAGCGTCGGGCCAGGGAGCTCCACCAGCGCTACTTCGACGGCCGACCTAAGCTGCGGAGCATCCGGTACGTCGCCAACCAGCGCGACCGGTACGGCTCGTGCACGCCGTCCGACGGGACCATCCGGCTCTCGCATGTCCTGGCCGACTTCCCCGACTGGGTCCGCGACTACGTGATCGTTCACGAGCTGGCTCACCTGCGCGTGGCCGACCATTCGCCCTACTTCTGGACGCTGGTCAAGCGCTACCCCCACGCCGAACGCGCGCGCGGCTTCCTGATCGCCAAGGGCATCGAGGGATAAGGCGTCAAACCACGCGCCACGACTCCAGGATCCGTTCGGCCAGCGACACGTCCCCATCCAGCTCGATGCGCCCGGCTGTGGCGTCGTCGGCTCGTCCGGTCGTCAGCAGGACTAGATCCTCGGGAGCGGCGCGCACGACGGCTCGGGTGTGGGCCGAGCCAGGATCGTGGTCCACCCGCCAGATGCCGTCCTCTCCGGTGACCACCCACGAACGGTCGCCGGCCACGACCGTGATCGCCCCGGCGGGCTCGAGCCCGCGCCGTGCGAACGTGGGGGGAGCCGCGCGGACGACGTACTCGGTGAGGAACGCCAGTGCCGGATCCCACAGGGGGGTGGCGCCGAGCGCGTCGGTCAAGTCGTGCCCGTGGACGGACAGATCGAACAGGTGGATCCGGACCAGCTGTCCGATCCGACGGCAGCCGTACGCCCGGATGGGCGCGCGCCAGGCCTCGTCGTCCACCTGCTCGAGCGCGCGCTGGGTCGCCGTGCCGTGCTGCCAGAACGAGGAGCGAACCGCGGCGCCGGGCAGTGGACGCCACTTCGCGATGCCCTCCTCGGGATCGATCCGGGGCTGCTCCCGGACCTCGCGGCGGTAGATCCTGCCGACGTTGAGCTCGCCCTCCGTCAGGTGGGCCAGCACGTCTTTGATGCTCCAGCCGGTGCACACGGTCGGCCGGGACCAGGCATCGCCTTCCACGTCGGCGAGGAAGCCAAGCAGGGTCTCGCGCTGGTGGGCGATCTGGCGGATGAAGACTTCGAGCATCGCCGGGAGGATACCGGGCCACCGGTATCGTGAACGGCGTGAGGACGCAAGTGGGCGCGCGCGGTGCCATCGCCGGTGTGGCGCTGGCAGCGGTGGGCATCGCGTGCACCTCCCCAGCCGCCGAGGATCCGGCCGACGGTCAGAGCTTGACGCCGAAGCAGCAGCGCGCGCGGGCCGAGGCGGTCGTCGACGAAGCCGCCGCCGATCTCCGCCTCGCGCAGATGCAGGCGCGCACCGATTGGGCCGACGGTGTGCTCGAACGGTTCTGCAGGGACGGTGAGTGCACGCTGAACGAACTCGCGCGGCCCGAGCGCATCCTTGCAGCCGACGAGACCCGGGTCCTGTCCTTCGTCGTGGCTCGTCGGCCGAGCGCGGCCGAGATCGCCATCGCGCGGTGGAACGGGAAGCTGGTCCGCCGGGCCAGGCTCCGGCCGTCCACGTTGATGGCGATCGAGCCCCGGCTCGACCCCGGACGCTATGTGGTCACCCTGAACGCCCGGTGGGAGTCCCTGGAAGCCGCGTGGGTGTTCGGGATCGAGGTGTGAGGGTCACACCATCTGCAGGAGACGCCCGGCATCCGTCGCCGCGTTCGTGTTCGAGAACACCACCCACCCGATCCGGTCGCGCGCCTCGAGGGCGATCTTCTTCAATTCGTCGTCCTTGAACTGACGCCGGCCGCTGCGTCCGCCGCTGACCCTCAGGTAGATCAGCTCGCCGCCGGGGATCGGCTTCTCGATCGGGTCGACGACCGGCACGGCGCCGATCCTGTCGCAAAGCTCCAGCGCCCGCGCGTCCGGCCACGAGCCCGCCGTCCACTCCCAGCAGATGGCGAGGCCTGGCCGCATCCCGTGTGCCACGAAGTTCTCGAAGCGCGTGGCATGTTCCACGGACGCCTTGAACGTCGCAGGGGTCTGCAACACGATCGCCTGGGCCTCGGTCCGTCTGGCGAGCCGGTCGATCTGCTCCCAGGCTTCGTCGGTCCACCTCGACCGATCGAAGTGTCCGACCGCGGCGTGCTCCGGCGGGGGCTGGGCCATAGCCTTGTACCGAGGATCGTTGCGCCGATGGGTCAGCACGTGCCAGCCGACGAGGGTCAGGGTGCGGTCCGTGCACCACCCGCGAACCTGCTCGGGGTCGGGCAGGTCCGCGAAACCGCCCAGTTCGACGTGAGGCGACTCGCCGGGCTCCATGCCCAGGGAGCCGGTCGTGCCGACGTAGAGACGCTCGGGGAGCCTCATCGCATCACCCGATCCAGCCACTGGGCCGGCTCGACGAGCTCCTCGTCGCTCGGGAAGCCGTCCGGTTCCTCCCACAGATGAGTGACGGCCTCCCACCCCCGTGCCCCCCGCACCCCGTCGAGGAACGCACGGACGGCCTTGCGGTCATGGTGCGGCTCGATCCCGATGAATCCGGCGAGCATGCGCGCGCCGCGTCCCTCGCCGACGTTCCGGCGCGCGAAGGCCTCGGCGACACGGGCCAGCCCGCCGGCTCGGTCCGCCGCGGCCAGACACGCCAACTCGGCGTGCGAATCGACCATGGCCAGGAAACGTCCGATCCCCGCAGCTGCGGCGCGACCCTGCGGCGACGACAGATGCGCGAACAAGCCGTCCTCCCCGAGGGCATCCTGCAAGCGCTTGGGATCGGACAGGTCGATCCCCTCCAGCCGGCGCAGCCCCTCGGCAAGGTCGAAGCTCAGCGACGCGACGTAGGCGTGATACCGCGAGAAGAACCCCGCGCGCGCGAACGGTTGCGCGTCGAAGACCATCCGATGCGCAGCGGCGCGCAGCGCGACCCACAGACGCACCTGGCGCACCTCGAGCTCGTACTCGCGGGCGACCGCGTCGATCGTGGGAAGCACCAGGAGCATCGGTCCCTCTCCGGCCGGCAACATCGTTTCGTGCGATCCGGTCACGTCGCGGGCCAGCTGTCCGATGATCATGCCGGTCTGGATGCCGGTGAACATCGGCCCCAGCTGGCCGAGCGCCTGCGCGAGCATCGACGCCTGCGCGTCGCCCGGCATCTCCGCGGTCTGGTCGCGCAGAGCGCCGGAAACCTTCGCGGCGACCGGATCGATGAGCTCGGCAAGCGATCGCGTCGCGTCTTCGGCCCAATCCACCGGGGTCGCCGCACGCACCTCGCTCACGGGGGGGGACGGCAGGGCCGCCTCTTCGGACAGCCACAGCTCGGCGAGCCGGACGAGCTCGGCTAGCTCATGGTGATCGGCCTCCGAGACCGGGGGCGCGCCACGTTCTCCCGCCGCGATGGGAACGGCGATCTGCCGAGCCAGCTCCCAGTTGACCGGTCCTCCGCTCCATGCGAGGACCTTCTGCAACTCGGCGAACAGCGGCACGCGCCGAAGGACGTCCGGAGGAAGGTCGAACGGTTCGTCCATGCCCCCATCTTAGGTGTTCCTGCGCTCGCGTGGGTCGGACGTACCAGAAACACCTTCCGTGGGGTGCGGCGGTTTCGCGACGCTCACCTTATGATGGGTTGCCCATGAGCGTGGTTGCCGTGACCGGCGTAGCCGGATACCTCGGACAGCGGCTGTTGTCCCATCTCGAGGAGGATCCGGACGTCACGCGGGTCATCGGGGTGGACGCGCACGAGCCGGCCGGCAGCCCGAAGCTCGAGTTCCACCAGCTCGACGTCCGGGATGCAGCGCTCGCGAAGGTCCTGGTCGGCGTGGACACTATCGTTCACCTCGCTTTCCAACACGACCCCATCCGCAACGAGGGGCTGATGTGGGATATCAACGTGGGCGGGACGCGCAACGTCCTGGAGGCAGCCGCCGCGACCGGCGTGCGAAAGATCGTGTATCCCTCGAGCGCCACCGTGTACGGAGCGCATCCGGACAACGTCGTTCCCCTCGACGAAGCATCGCCGCTGCGCGCCAACACCGACTTCTCCTACGCCGCGCACAAGCTCGAGACCGAGCGATTGATCGAGCGGTTCCACGGCGAACACCCGGACGTCATCGTGACCGTCATCCGGTCGGCGATCGTGTTCGGTCCCACGGTCGAGAACTTCATGTCCCGGATGCTCGAGGCGCCGCGCTTGATGACCGTGCGGGGGTTCGAGCCTCCGCTGCAGCTGATCCACGAGCAGGACATCGCGTCGTTGCTCGCGTTCTGCGTCTCGCAGGATCTCGACGGTGTCTACAACGCCGCCGCCGACGGATGGATGAGCGCGGACGAGGTGGTGGGCCTGTCGGGCAAGAAGCGGGTCGAGCTGCCGGAGGTCGTCGCGTTCTCGATGGCCGAGCGCCTCTGGCGGACGGGCCTGACGTCGGCGCCTCCCGGTGAGTTGCATTACGTGATGCATCCGTGGGTGGTGGACACTTCGAAACTGCGCGCGGCCGGCTGGCAGCCCGCCCACTCGAACCGGGAGACCTTGCTCGAGGCGCTCGAGGCGCACCGGAACTGGATCGCCGTGGGGCGCGCTCGCATGCGGAAGGACTCGCTCGCCAAGGGTGCAGCCGCGACGCTGGGGGCGATCGGTGCCATGGCGCTCGTCCGGCGAGCGCGAAAGCGGCCGGGTTAGCCCGCGCTCACGTCGCTCACGTCAGCCCGCGCTCGCACTCAACCCAGGTGCGCGCGTTCCCAATCGTAGAGCTCGGGCGTGTAGTAGCGGACGCGGATCTTCTTATACTCCTTCGTCGAGTACAGCATGCGGCGCTCGGAGACATCAGTCGCTTCCTCGATCGCGCGCGCGGCCACCTCGCAGTCATCCTTGGTTCGGCCGTGCAGCATGCCGAACACGTTGTAGGGCCAGTCGGGATAGGTGGGGCGCTGGTAGCAGTGCGAGATCGCGGCGAAGCCGGCCATAGTCATCCCGGCCTCCTCGATCCGATCCTCGGGGACGTGCCAGACGCTCATCGCGTTGGCGACGAAGCCCGCCTGACGGTGATGCATCACGGCGGCGAAGCGGCGCGCGCGCCCCTCGTCGACGAAACGCTCGGCCCCCGCGATCACGTCGTCGGTCGCGATGCCCAAGCGCAGGGCCATCCCGGCGTACGGTTCGGGCTCGAGCCCGACATCTTCCTGGAGCTCGCGCAGCAGGGCGATCTCTGGTTCGGTCAGCGGCTCTGCGTGCTTGGCCGAAGCGCGATACGCCGGCAGCGTGGACTTCGCATCCATCGGTCGCTTGCCGGTCATGTCCAGGTCTACACCGATCTTGAACATGCGGATGGTCTGCATCAGCCGCGTCGACTCGCCGCCGCACAGCGCGTGGAGCTTCTCGACGTGCGCCTCCAGGGAGGACTCGGGTGGAACCGCGATCGTCCACCAGAGGTTGAACTCGTGATTGCGCCGGTAGTTGTGACTCACGCCGGGATGCTGGTTGATCACGCGGGCCGCCTCGTCGATCCCGTCCTCGGGCGCGCGCGTCGCGACCAGCGAGGAGCGATATCCCAGGGCGCGGGTGTCGAAGATCATCGAGATCTGGCGGATGATCTTGGACGTCTTGAGGCGCGCGAGCCGTTGGATCACGCCAGTCTCGTCGACGCCGAGTTTGTCCCCGAGCGCGGCGAACGGGCGCGGCTCGATCGGGAACGAGACCTGGATCAAGTTCAGGAGTTCCTTGTCGACGTCGTCGAGTGCGATCGTCTTGACCGAGGCCATCGGGGCCAGGGTAGTCGTGCGCGCACGACCCGGCAACGCGCGGGCACTTTGCGGGGGATCATCCTCGCCGATACCCTCCGCTTCCCGAGAGGAACCTCATGACGTCTGCTGCTTTCTTCCTGCTCGCCGGCTTTGTCGCCGCGGTCGTGCTGGGCACGATCGCGTGGTTCCGCGCGCGCGGCCCGCGCTCTCCACGGCACAGCGTGGATCAGTTCCAGCGGAGCTTGCGCGCCCTCTCGCCGCGGGACAAGCGGCCCGACCGGTGAGCCGCGACATCGCGATCGACCTCGGAACGGCCAACACGCTCGTCTACGTCAAGGGCCGCGGCATCGTGGTGAACGAGCCGACGGTGATGGCGATGAACGAGCGAACCGGTGAGGTCGTCGGTGTCGGCGCCGAGACGTGGCGCATCCTCGATCGGGCGCCGTTGGACGTCGTGGCCGTGCGGCCGCTCCGTCATGGTTCGATCACCGACTTCGAACTGACCGAGCAACTGATGCGCGTTCTGTTCCAGCGCGCGGGGGTTGGCCGCTTTAGCCATCCGCGCGCGCTGGTGGCGGTGTCGGGTGTCGCGAACACCGTCGAGCGGCGCGCGGTTGCAGAGGCCGCGAGGCAAGCCGGCGCCAAACAGGTGATGCTGATCGACGAGCCGATGGCGGCTGCCATCGGCGCGGGGCTGCCCGTCAACGAGCCATCCGGCAATTGCGTGATCGACGTCGGCGGCGGGACCACCGAGATCGCGGTCGTCTCCATGGGGGGCGTCGTCGCCGCGCGCGCCATCCGCGTCGGGGGCTTCGACCTGGACGACGCGATCAAGCAGTTCCTGCGGGGGACGTACGGGCTGACGGTGGGGGAGCGCGCAGCCGAGGAGATCAAGCGCGCGGTGTGCTCGGCGATGCCCCGGCCGGACGATCCGCATGCGGCGGTGACCGGACGCGAGCTTTCCACGGGTTCGCCCATGACCGTGGAGGTGCAGTCCGAGGACTTCCAGCCCGCGGTCGACGACCACGTTCGCCGTGTTCTCGGGGCCATCCAGGAGGCGCTGTCCGAGACGCCGCCCGAGCTCGGACACGACGTGATCGAGCGCGGGATGCTCCTGACCGGCGGAGGCGGGATGCTCCGGGGCCTCGGCGAGCGGATCAACGAGGAGACGAAGATCCCCGTCCGGCTGGCCGACGAGCCGCTGCAGACCGTGTGCATCGGCGCCGGGCGCGCACTGGCCGTATCGGACGAATTGACGCAACGCGGCATCCTCACGTCTTGACCCGGGCCCGCCCGGGTAGGCCCTTCGTTAGCCAGGTGATGCGTCCTGCCCTGATCGTCGCGCTGCTCGCAGCGGCCCTTGTTCCCGCGCGCGCGGGAGCGGGGGAGCCCGACCCGTACCTGTCCCTGCAATGGGGGCTGCGCGTCGTCGAGGCCGAGGCGGCTCGCGCCGTCTCGACCGGCGAGGGCATGGTCGTGGCCGTGATCGACACCGGCGTGGATGCGGCGCACCCAGATCTTCGGGGCAGGGTGTTGCCAGGGAAGGATCTGGTGGACGACGATCTGGATGCGCGTGATCGCAACGGGCACGGGACCCTAGTCGCAGGCATCGTCGTAGCCGCGGTCGACAACGGGGTCGGCGTGGCCTCGGTGGCACCGGGTGTCACCGTCCTGCCGGTCAGGGTCTTGGACGAGGATGGAACGGGTTCGTCCGACGACGTCGCCGATGGCATCCGCTGGGCAACCGAGCAGGGGGTCGACATCGTCAACCTCTCGCTCGCCCAAGAAGCCGACGGCCTGCTGGGGAACCTGCTCCGCGATCCTGCGGTGGACGACGCGATCGGCGACGCCGCGGCGGCTGGGGCGCTGGTGGTGGTGGCGGCGGGCAACGACCCGGATGGCGGCGCGAACAGAACCGCGTACGACGCGACGAAGCCCGGTGTGCTGGTGGTCGGAGCGACCACGAAGGGCGACCGGCTTGCCGCGTATTCGAACCACGGAGAAGGGCTCGACCTCGTCGCGCCGGGCGGAGGGAGCGCGACTGATCCTTCGGATGACGCGTGCGCGCGGTCCAACGGGATCGTCAGCACCTGGTGGAACCCCGAGACCGAGGGGTCTGCCTACGGAGCGGGCTGTGGCACGTCGATGTCGGTGGGCTTCGTCTCGGGGGTGGGGGCCATGCTGATGGCTCGCGGCTTCAGCAACGTCGAGGCCGCCGCGCGCATCCTCCAGACGACCGACGATCTCGGGCCGGCGGGCCCAGACGATCGAACAGGGGCCGGCCGGCTCAACGCGAGGCGCGCGATGGGCGCGCCCAGGCTCCAAACCGACCAACCGCCTGCGGTGCGCGTGCGTGGTACGAGGACGGCGCGGCCCGAGGTGCGCGCGCAGGCGTCGGCTCGGGGAGCGGTCCGGCCGGCGGGCGAGGCGAGCGGGGGCGCCACCGTCGCTCGGGGTCGGGGGCGGACCGTTCCGCCGCTATCTGCACTGGCGCTTCCGAGCGACCTCGATGCGTCCCGGGGGGGCCAGTTGGCGTACCGCCTGACGGCGGCTTGCCTGCTCGTGCTGCTGGTCGTGGCTCACGTTCGGCGGTTCGGGCGCCGTTCCGCGCGCGGACCGCTTAGCTGAGAAGCGCGCCGAGCCAGCGCGCGAAGAGCACGATCCCAACCCCGAAGGTCACTCCGAAACCGAGCACACTCACGATCAACCGCATGCACGCCAGGGTCCGAGCTCGGCCGTCATCGGGCAACAGGATCTCGGTCTGGATCATCCGGTCCGGATCGGGCTGCGGGTGCGGGACTCCGATGCGGACCAGCACCGGCCGGTCCCCCAGCATCGCAGGTTGGAGCCCCATCTCGCCGTGCTCGGGGATCGGCACTGGTGGGCTCTGCACGGTCACCGCCTCGGACCGGATCGGTTCCCCAACGACCACGTCCGCTCCCCGTGCCGGAATCGCCATCGGCTGAACGGTGACGGTGCTCCGGGGTGCGCGCGTCTCGGCGCGCGTGATCGGGGCTCGATCCCGCGGCGGATCGAGTTCGGCGGCGCGGAGCGCCACCCATGCGATCAATACCATCAGGGCGATGGCGATCAGCAACAGCGTCATAGTCGTCGGGTGTCCAAGGGTTCGATGCCCTATCCTGACACGTCGTCCCGGCCGTCTGGTCATGTCCGGACGGGCAACCATCGAACTATCGCGTACGGATGGAACGGTCGCCAACAGCCTCCGACGACCCGGCCTTCTGGTCGGGGCGCGAGCGTGCCGTGTCCCGCAGGCCTGGAGACCGGTCCCGCTGGCCACGCTGGTTGCAGATCCTGATCGTCGAGACCGCCGCGGTGGTTGCGGCCGGGTCGCTGGTCCACGTGCCGTTCCACAGCCTGGGGCCCGGTCCGACCTACAACATGTTCGACTACATCGACGTGGAAGGGGTGCCGACGCATCCCTCCGAAGGCGAGCTCCACCTGACCACAGCGAGCGTGTCGACGGAGGCCTTGTCGGTGTGGGAGGGAGTGTACGCCGGGGTGAGGTCGGACCTTGGGACGATCCACCACTTCGATCTGGTTCCGCCGTGGAGCACCTCGGAGGAGGAAGACAAGCGGAACAAGCAAGCGATCGAGGAAAGCAAGGTTGCGGCGCTCGTGGGTGCGTTCGGGGCGCTCGGGGAGCCGGCGGTGCCCGGCTCGATCATCGTGGGGGTCCAACCGGACGCGCCGGCCGATGGCGTGCTGCGCGCGGGCGATCATGTGGTCGCCGTGGACGGCCGCGCCGTGGCGACGCCGGACGCACTCGTTCGAGCCATCCGGTCGCGCGAGCCCGGCGACCCGGTGCGGTTCACGCTCCTCAGGAGGGGCCGGCGAACGACCCGCGTCGCGCCGACGATCTGCCTCGAGGACGTTGAGACGAACGGCGCCGTCGCGACCCACGTGTGCAGCGACGACGTGGACGGGACCGAGCGCCCCTACGTCGGCGTCGAGCTCGGGCCCGCGTATCGCTTCCCCGACGACCTCCGCATCGACACCGGCGACGTCGTCGGTCCGTCGGGGGGGCTTGTGTTCGCGCTCACGGTGGTGGATCTGTTCACTCGCGCGGACCTGACCGCCGGACGCGTGATCGCGGTGACGGGGACCATCCAGATCGGCCGGGGAGGGCGCGCGATCGTCGGACCGATCGGTGGCGTGGTGGAGAAGGTGCGTGGAGCCGAGGCCGCCGGGGCGACGGTGTTCATCGTCCCGCGGCAGGAAGCGCCTGATGCACGCGCGGCGGCTCCGGCCGGCATGCGAGTCATCGGCGTTCGTACGCTCGAGGACGCCGTCGTGGCTCTGCGGTCGCTCGAGCCGGGGTCCTCCCCGGCGGAGTAGCTCGAAGTGACTAGACCCGTAGTCATTTCGGGTCAAATTGCCTGCTCAGCAAGCAAATCCGGACAGTTCGACCGATATACTCGGCCAAGGTCTCGGAGAAGATGGCGGGTCAGTTCGCTGTTCCCTTTCACTTCGCCGTCGAGTTCCTCGTTCTCGTCGTCGCGATCGGAGCCGCGCTCGAATCGCTCCGTGCTCGCCGGCATGGCGCCGGCGTGTGGACGCTTGGACAGGCGGGCGGCTTCTTCTCGCTCGCCGCGGCACAGGTCATTCACGGAGCCCTGATCTCCGCAGCCGATGCCGCTCCCTACGTCCTCGGACTGCGCACCGTCGCATTCGCTCTCCTCGCGCTCACCGCGCGCCCGGCGGCGGGCATCCTCGCTTCCCCCCTGCCGCCGATCGCGGTCGCCGGGAGTTTCCCCGCGCTGTTCCTGCCGGGCGTCAACGCGGACCTTGCGGTGCTGCCCGCCGTGGCCGCACTGGTGGTCGGCGTGCGGGGCGCGCGCGCGCACCGAGTCGATCAACATCCCGCGACATTCGCGTTCGCAGCTGCATTCGTCGCCTTGGCCCTCGCGGAAGGAGCCACGGCCGTGGCGCCTGCCGACGGCGGCGCGTGGCTGATGGCGGCGCACTCACTGCGCGCGGCGGGCGCGCTGCTGCTGGCGCGGTGGTTGTGGACCTCCATCGTCGGCAGCGTGCGGATGCGGTTCGTCGCGGTGTACGTTGCGCTGCTCGCGCTCGCTGTGCTGTTGGTGAGCGCCGCCCTCAACGTCGTGATCGGCTCGCGCCTGGAATCCGAGGAGCTGGAGCGGCTGGCCGATGCGGGCCGAGCGCGTGTGACCAAGTTCCGTGATCTCGGGGACACCGGTCTGGTGACGGCCGAGACGTTCGCCGACTCAGCGTCGATCCAGAACCTGCTCGACAGGAGGGATCCGCGCTGGAGCGGGGCGCAGGGTCGGCGGGAACGGAGCGCCGAGGCCCAGAAGCTGTCCCAGCAGATCATGTCGATCGCCCCGTCCAGCGTCGACTTGGTCATGCTGGTGGACCGGGGAGGGCGTGTGATCGGTTCCGCCGCGGCGACGGAACGCAGGATCCAGCCCATCCCCAGCGTCGAGGTCATCCCGCTCGCCGGCAGCGAGGTCGTGCGAGAAGCACTCGATGGCCGGCCGAGCGCGAGCCCGATCACCACGAGCCGACTAGGTTCCGAGGCCGGCGACGTCACCTCCCAGTTGGTGGTGCTCAGCGCGAGTCCGTCGAGGCGCGGCGGCTCGATCGTCGGCACCGTCGTGGTCGGGTTCCGCATCGACGAACGCTTCCTTACCGAGGTGCAACAGGACGTGAGCGCTGAAGCCACGCTGCTGGTCGGTCGGGAGGTGGGCGGAACGACGTTCGAGGACGCGCCGGCCATCATCTCGGTGATCGATCGACTGGGTGGAGCGCTGGACGAGCCTCGGATCAGCGGTGAGACATTCCAACGGCGACTGACCATCGGCGGGCAGCAGTTCTCGACCGTGTTCGTTCCGGTCCCTGCCGCCGACGACCAGGTGATCGGTCTGATGGCGCTGTCGCAACGCACCGATGCGCTCGAAGGGGCGCAACGGGACACGACCAGGACGCTGTTCTTGATCGCCATGCTGGCGATGATCCTCGCGGCGCTGCTGGCCTACGTGTCCGGTGGCCGGGTGACGAGACCGATCCGATCGCTGACCGACGCCGCGCGCGAGCTGCGATCCGGCAACTACGCCGCGCGCACCCAGGTGCGCTCGCACGACGAGGTGGGAACGCTCGGGGGCGCCTTCAACGAGATGGCCGAGGAACTTCAGCGCAAGGCCGGCGAGTTGCGCTCGGCCGCACGTTCAGAGGCGTCGTTGCGCGCGCATATGGAAGCGATCGTGCAATCCATGGGTGACGCGCTGGTCGCGACCGACGCCGATGGAACCATCGTGATGTTCAACCGCGCGGCCGAACAGATGATGAAGCGTCGGGCGGACGCTGCGATCGGGTGCTCGATCGGCGACGTCATCCAGGGGACGACCGATGGAGGCCGCCGGCTGGCCGAAGCGGCGATGACGGCGCGCGCGGTGGAGGGAACCCTGGTGCGTAGCGGCGGATCGCAGATCCCGATCGCCATGACGGCCGGTCCACTCGTCGAAGCTTCTGGGACGAGCGTTGGCCGTGTGGTGGTCGTGCGTGACGTGACGCGTGAGCATGAAGCCGAGCGCATGAAGAGCGAGTTCCTCTCGAACGTCTCCCACGAGCTCCGGACGCCCATCACCCCGATCAAGGGCTATGCCGAGATCCTCAAGCGCAAGCGATTTCCTCGCGAGAAGACCGAGCAGTTCCTCAACGGCGTCCTGGAATCCACCGAACGCCTCGAGCGAATCGTCGAGATCCTGGTGGACTTCGCGTCGATGGAGGCCGGGCGCCTCAAGCCGCGCGCCGATGCCGTCCCGGTGAACCGCTTGCTTGGTTCGGTGTCGGCTCGCTGGGAGGCGCGCTCTAGCGACCATCGCTTCGTGCGCAAGAACGCGCGCGGTGTGCCCTCGGTCCGTGGGGACGAGCGCCTGCTCGAGCGCTGCCTGAACGAGCTCGTCGACAACGCCGTCAAGTTCTCGCCGGAGGGCGGCACCATCGAGCTGTCGGCCGGCGCGGAAGTGAACGGGGCGCGGCGGCGGAAGGCATCCAAGGTCAAGATCACTGTCCGCGATACCGGCATAGGCATCGAGCCCGAGCGCCTCCCGGAGCTGTTCATGGATTTCCGCCAACTCGACGGATCCGAGACCCGCAGCTACGGAGGCCTCGGGCTCGGCCTTGCCTACGTGAAGCGGATCGCCAACGTCCACGGCGGAGACGTCACCGTCGAGAGTACGCCCGGCCGGGGGACCGCGTTCAGTCTGGTCCTGCCGGCTGCCGATACCCCCAAGGCGATGCCTGTCCCCGAACGGTTGGTCCCCGGAAAGCGTGCGGCCCCCAAGGCGGCCGCGCCGAAGCGGGCCACGCCGCGCACGAAGAGCACGCGCGCCTCCTCCTCGACCCGCAAGACCGCCGATCGAACGAGGAAGCGAGCCCGATGAGGCGCCGGATCTGGGCCGCAGCCACGGTCCTGGCCGTCACCGCGTCCGCGTGCATCGGCGGCGGAGGGATCGGAACGAGCGCCTTCGTCGTGCGCGCATTGACCGGGGTAGCCCAGATAAGCGACGGGGACGACAGTTGGCGATCGCTTGCGGTCAACGAACGCGTGGGGCCCGGCTCGGTCCTGCGGGTCCCATCCGGAACGCTGGTCGAGCTCGCCAGGGGAAACCACGCAGAGGTCCGCGTCCGGACCGACCGTCAACTCCCCGGAGAGGTTCGCTTCGAATCGCTCGACGACCTCGAGGTCGCCTCCGGCGAGGTCCTGGTTCGCACGGCCGAGGGCTCACCGATGGACGTGAGCTCGGGTGGCGTGAGCGCCACCTCCGAGGCCGGGACGTTCCGTTTCGACCGACGACTGTCGGTGCGCATCGCGGTCTACGAAGGCGCGGCCACGGTCGAGGCCGCGGGCGGAACCCTGGAGCTCAACGGGCTCCAGCAGGGCGTCGTCGCGGGCACAGTCGTGCCCCGTCAGGCGGAGCCGTTGCGGTTCGAACCGACCGATCCGTGGGACCAGTTCCTGCTCGCCGACGTCATCGACCTCGATCGCGAGCTCGACGCCTTGCGGCGTGGGTACGAGGCCGAGTTCGGGCGGCGCGCGAGGAGCCCATCGCCGCTGCGCCCCGTCGCCGGCCGCTCTCTCGGCTTCATCTCGCCCTACCTCGCCGAAGTGTCGAGCGGCGATCTGTTGATCGGGCTCGTCCTGTCCATCGTCGTTCAGGACGCAGTCGAAGGCACGAAACTGCCCGGCCTCTTCCGGACCGTGATGGGTTTGTTCGTTCAAGGCGCGACCTGGGGACTGATCGCGCGCTCGCTCCAGGTCGAGCCGGGGATCGTCTCGGACGCAGTTGTGCGCGCGATCGGGCTGCGGACCGGTGAGATCGAGCCGGGGACCGAGATCAACCCGACGCCTTCCGCGACGCCGACGTCGACGGGATCTCCAACGCAAACGTCGTCTCCCACGCCATCGCCCACCGGCTCGAAGAAGCCGAAGCCGACGAGCTCCCCGAAGCCGACGAGCTCCCCGACGCCGTCTCCGACGCCCACTCCATCACCGTCACCGACCTGCACCCCGGTGCTCGGCGACCTCTGCCTGTAGCGCACGGGCGCGCACCCGGAGCCTCTTGGTAGGCTGCCGCCTCTATGAAGGTTCAGCGACCGGCTCGATCCGCCCGCACGCGTACCGGCATCATCGCCGGTTCGGTCGTGGTGGTACTACTCGTCCTGGCCGCGATGGCAGCGACCCTCTACACCGAGGTGCTGTGGTTCGACGAGGTCGGCTTTACCGAGGTCTTCTGGACGGGCGTGTGGGCCAGGATCGGCCTTGGTGCGGTCTTCGGGATGATCTTCACGTTCCTTCTGCTTCTGAACCTGTGGATCGTGCGCAAGATCACCAACCCCGCGCGCCTGTTCACCGTCTCGGATCAGATCCTCGAGCGCTACCGAGCCACCCTTCAGCCGTACACGAAATGGATCGTCGCGGGAGGGGCGATCCTGTTCGGGCTGTTCGCCGGCAGCGGCGCCAGCGTGCAGTGGCGCAACTGGCTGCTGTTCTCGAACGCTCAGGACTTCGGCTCGACCGACCCCGTCTTCGCGCGGGACATCGGCTTCTACGTCTTCCGGCTTCCCTTCCATCGTTTCCTGTTCACCTGGGGCTTCTCGACGCTGTTGGTGATTACGATCGTGGTCGGCGTCGCGCACTACCTGATGGGTGGGATCCGTCCGCAGGCGCGCAGCGACCGGGTCGCGCCCGAGGTCCGCGCGCACCTGTCGGTCCTCCTGGGCTTGATGGTGTTGGTCAAAGCCTGGGGCTACCGGCTCGACCAGTACGAGCTTTTGTACTCGGGGCGTGGCACGGTGACCGGCGCTTCGTACACCGACGTGAACGCCCAGCTGCCGGCCTTCAAGTTGCTCGTCGTCATCGCCCTCGTCGTATCGGTCTTCTTCCTCATCAACGCGCGCTTCAAGAACTGGATCCTGCCGATCGCCGGCATCGCGATCCTGGCGCTGACGTCGATCCTGGCCGGTGGCGCGTACCCCGCCGTCGTGCAGCGCTTCCGTGTGACCCCGAACGAGCGCCAGCTCGAGGCGGACTTCATCAAGCGCAACATCGATGCGACGCGTCTGGCGTACGCGATCGATGGGATCACTCCGACGTCGTTCCCGGCTGAGGGGGGGGTTGACGCGCAGGACGTCGAGGACAACATCCCCACGGTCCAGAACATCAGGTTGTGGGAACCGAGCGTGCTCATCGACCAGTACGTCACGCTCCAGCGGATCAAGCCGTACTACGAGTTCCTCGACGTCGACATCGATCGCTACGACTTCAACGGGGATCGACGCCAAGTGATGCTCGCGGCGCGCGAGGTCGACACGGCGGGTCTATCCCCCGACGCGCAGACCTGGCTCAACCAGCACCTCGTCTACACCCACGGCTACGGAATCGTTGCCAACAGGGTCGACCGTGTCACCGGCGAAGGGCAGCCTGATTTCGTCTTACGAGACATCCCGCCGAGACCGACCGAACCGGGCGGCCCGAGGCTCGAGCAGAACCAGATCTATTTCGGCGAGGTCAATCGCCCGGCGTTCGTCGTCGGGAACACCACGCAGGACGAGCTGGACTATCCGAGTGGCGCCGGCGAGAGGGAGGGGAGCGAACAGGTCACCAAGTACGACGGCGAGGGCGGCATCGAGATGGGCTCGGTCGTCCGCCGGGCCGCGTTCGCCTGGCGGTTCCGGGACGTGAACCTGATGATCAGCAGCGCGATCCATCGTGAGTCGCGCATCATGTTCCGGCGGCAGATCCTCGACCGCGCGCGCCACGTCGCCCCGTTCCTTCAATTCGACCGCGACCCCTACATCGCGATTGTCGACGGCAGGCTCGTTTGGATGCTGGACGCATACACCTCGACGGACATGTATCCGTATTCGGAGCGCCTGGACTTCGGCGGGGTGTCCGGCGGAAGCGTGGATGGCGTCGGCAACTACATCCGTAACGCGGCGAAGTTCGTGATCGATGCGAAGGAGGGCACGGTCACCGGCTACGCGTGGGATGAGGAGGATCCGATCCTCCAGGCATGGATGCAGGTGTTCCCCGACCTGTTCCTTCCGCGTTCGGAGATGCCCGACGAGCTGCTCGCCCACGTCCGGTACCCGGAGGGTCAGTTCATGATCCAGTCGAACCGGCTTGCCACCTACCACATCACCAATCCAATCGACTTCTACGGCAAGGGAGACGCGTGGAGCGTCGCGCGGGATCCCGACCCAAGGATCAACCCGCTGCAATCCCCGCCCGTTCCGCCGTACTACGTGCTGCAGAACCTGCCCGGCGAGGAAGGTTTGGACTTCGTGATCGTGCGCCCGTTCACACCGGCCAACCGGCAAAACCTGTCGGCGTACCTGGTGGCGCACAGCGACCCCGATAAGTACGGCAAGCTCGTGCTGTACCGGTTCCCGAACTCCGACGCGATCTTCGGTCCCGAGCAGGTGCAGGCGCGCATCAACCAAGACCCCGCCGTAGCGCAGCAGATCTCATTGTGGGATCAGCAGCAGTCGGAGGTGATCTACGGCAACCTGCTGATCGTGCCTTTGGGCGACTCGCTGCTGTACGTCCAACCGCTGTACCTCTTGGGCGAGGGGAGCCGCCTGCCGGAGTTGAAGCGGGTCGTTGCAGTGACCGGGAACACCGTCCGGATGGCCGACACGCTGCCATCCGCGCTCACCGCGATCTTCGAGGGGCTCCCCTCAGACATCGAGGGCGAGGACGAGCCCCTGGGCCAAACGGCTGAGGCGATCCTGATCGAGGTTCGCGAGCACCTCGAGGCCGCACAGGCAGCGCTCGAGCGCGGAGATCTGGCCGGCTACGCGCGCGAGGTGGACGCTGCGCGGCGCGCGGCCGAGCGCGCGGCTCAGGAGCAGGGGGCCGAGCCCGAGCAGTAGCAGTGCGCGCGCGCGCGATGTATCATCGATGGTCGCGACGCGGGGTGGAGCAGTTCGGTAGCTCGCTGGGCTCATAACCCAGAGGTCGCAGGTTCAAATCCTGCCCCCGCTACTGAGAAAGCCCAGGTCAGAGGCCTGGGCTTTTCTGATTTTCCCGACCTGGACCACGCGCAGATCGCGCGCAAGCTCTCGATCGCCGAGCGGACCGTCAAGGCGCACCTCACGAACATCTTCGCGCGCATCGGCGTCACCGACCGCACGCAAGCCGCGCTGTGGGCGCGCGAGCACCTGGGGTCCGGGTAGCTCAGCAGTCGACGCTGCCGGTGATGCTCGCTTCCAGGTCGTCGGAGGTGCCGCTCGGCGGGCGCCCTCTCCTCCCAGAGATCCTTTCAGGATGCGTCGTCTATCCCGGTCTCCAACTCCTCGTCAATCGAGGAACTCGATCAGAAGACCACTCCGATATCGGCAGTTCACTGAACGGTCGGCCCCCTTCGTGTTCACGTTCAGTCATCGCGCCTTTCCTTCGGCGTTCACGACCGCTATCCTTGGTCATACCGACGGAAGGGCCCCACGATGCTACGAACGATGGGCACGCGCGCGATCTGGATGGCGATCGGCCTCGTGCTGGGAGGGAGCGCCCTTGCGCTCGCGGGCGCGGGTGGCGGCGCCGAGGGGGCGCGCGACGACGCGCGGGGTACCGCGGTCTCGGCTGAGGCGCGCGCGGACGATGACCAGCCCGGGCGCGCGCTCGGTCTTGCGAAGCAGACTGCGCGGCAGAACGGCGACCTCGGTCGCCCGATCAACCACGGCTTCTACGTCTCGAGCGCGGCGCACTGCGAGGACGTCGACGACCCCGAGAACGACATCCACTTGGATGCGCCCGGCGACTGTGCCACCGACGAACAAGCCCACGGTGAGTACGTGAGCCGGGTGGCGCGATCGGCAGCGGGCATGAAACAAGCCGGCGCTTCAGGCGAAGCGCGCGAGGACTGAAGACCCGGCCGAGCAGAAGGCCCCTCGGATCCGAGGGGCCTTCGTCGTTTCCGCCCTTCGCTACAGGATCAGCATGTCCGGCTCGAGGTCGAGGTGGCCGGACGTGGTGCAGATCTCGGTGTCGTCGGGGCCGAGGATGACGCTTTCGCTGTTCGCCTTGGTTTGCAGCCCCGGGTGTCCGTTCGCCTCCTGGTACACCCAGACGCTGAATGCGCCGCCCTCGGTGACATACCTGTTGTCGATGTAGAGGGCACCATCGGTGCCGTCGTCGGGGAGGGCCGTTACGTTTGCGCCGCACTTGGCGCCGGCCGGTGCTCCGGCTCGCTCCTCTTTGCCGGTGGTCTGGTGCCCACCTGCGATCCCCCCTGCCAGCGTGATGCCGGCGAGTATGGCGGCTGCCACGATCCCGCGTCTGATCATCGTCCCCCTCCTCCTTGGTTCGGTTCTGGTGGTATTACCCAACCCCAAACGTTCCTATCGTCCAGGTTGGGCCGGGTTTCGCCGCCCTGGGTGAGGGGTAAGCACGGGAGGTCCATCAGCAGGAGGTATCTGGATGACGAAAGGCACATGGCGCCGTGCAGGTTGGATAGCCGTGGGACTCTTGGTTGGCGGGAGCACGTTTGCGCTGGCTGCTGCGAGCGGCACCGCGAAGGACGTGCCCGACGATGCACCGGGGTTCACCATCTCGCACGAGGTTCGTACCGACCCCGAGCTGCCGGATGCGACCTTGGTTCGGACCACGCAGGCGACGTTGCAGAGCCACACCGAAGACCACGCGGTCAACCACGGGCTGTATGTGTCGGCTGCAGCGCACTGCGAGGACGTAGATGACGCCGAGGATGGTGTCTCGTTCGAGGCGCCCGAGGATTGCGACACCGACGGGCGCGCGCGCGGAGAGTACGTGAGCACCGTTGCGCGCTCGGACGCCGGGAGGCCGTCGCAGGCGACGGGCCGAGCGGAGGACAGGGCCGAGGGCGGAGCGCCAGCGGAGTGAACCCCGCGCCACTCTCGGTCCGACGAAGCATCCGCTAGATCGGACGAAGCCCCTCGATCCGCGAGGGGCTTCGCTCTGGGCGCTAAGACTATCCCGCTAACCCATCGAGGAAGCGGCCGGTCCGCCTGATGCAACCCTTAGAAGATGAGCCAGTCGGGATCGAGTGTGCTGTGCCCTGCTGTCTTGCAGTTGTCCACATCGACGGGGTCGCCCGTTAGGATGCTCGGGGTCGAGAGATCGGTCTGCATCCCAGGATGACCGTTGCCCTCCATGTAGATCCAGATACTCCACGTGTATCCCTTTTCGTTCACCGCTCGCACGTCGAAATACAGGGTTTGATTGCCGTCCACGACCGATACGACCCCTCGTTGACTCTCGGGATCGAACGGGACGCCGCACTTGGCTCCGCGCCCATCGGTGCCAGTTGTCTGGTGCCCGGAGGCAGTCGAAGCGATAGCTGCCATGCTCAGGGCTGCCAGCAGGAGCGCTGATCTGAGGCGCATGTGGGCTTCCTCCCCTTTTGCCGGTTTGTGCGTCTGGAGACCTTCAACGGGAGCCGACGGATTCCTCCTGCGGACGAACAGAGAGATACGCTCAGCAGACGCCGGCGACGATGCCGTAGGGGTCGCGCGCGCTGCCGCCCCCGGGGTGCCACTCGAAGTGCAGGTGGGTGCCGTAGCAGGTACCGGTGCAGCCGGCTCGACCAAGGACCGAGCCCGTGGTGACCCGCTGGCCGACGCTGACGCTCTCGCTCGATAGGTGGGCGTACCACCACTCGGTCCCGGCGAGGTCTCGCAGGACCACGCCGATACCCCACCAGCTTCCGTACGGCGTCTCGACGATCGTCCCCGGCAGCACCGCGCGCACCTCTTGGCCGTGTTGCGCGCGCAGATCGACGCCTTGGTGCGGGCCACCTGGACGAGGGTCGCCGAAATTGTTGCTGACGTACGTGTAGCCGACGATAGGGCAGATCATGCCGCGATAGCCGGAACGCGACGCGCGAACGACGCCGCGAGATGCAACGTCTTGGAGGAAGTTGTACAGCCGCTGCATCTCCGAGAGCTGACTCTGGATCGTGGACTCGCGCGAGCGCAGCGTCGAACGTACCTTCTCGGCGCGCGACAGCGCCGATCGCAGCAGCGCCGACTCGGTCGCGGCGCGCTCCTGGAGCGCGCGCACTTCCTCGAGCAATCCGCGCTCGGCCGATCGGACCTGTTCCAGGTACGACATCCGATCGATGTAGGTCGCGAGCCCGTCGCCGGCCAGGATGTCCAGGCTGGCGAGCGAGCCGGTCATGTACAGACGGGCGGCGCTCGCGTCGATCGCGTCGCGGAGTTGCGCGCGCTCGCCCTCGGCAGCCGCCAGGGCTGCTCGATGGCGCTCGATGGCCGCGGTGAGTTGGGCGTACTCGTGTTCGGCGGCGTGCAGTTCCGAGGCGACGCCGTCGAGCGTCTTCTTCAAGGAGTCGATCCGGCCGCGGATCTCGGTCGCGGTCATCGCGCCGGCGCCGCGAGCGGGGATGCTCAACATGACCATCGTGAGCGCGATGATCGTCGCGGCGGCTCTACGGATCCTCATAAGGGCTGCCGTGGCGCTTCCTTCGACCTGGTGGGTCGAGGGAATGCTACCGGGCGGTAGGGTGCCATTCGCCTCGGGGCGGGTCAAATCCTCCCCTCCGGGCCCCCACACGCAGGGTGGTTATCGGTCCGGGCACCGGTGACCTTCAGTCGGGCGCCGGATCTGTTTCTTCAGCCGTCGTGACGGGGCGCTAGAGTGCTCGGACCGATGGCGAAGAGCTCTCAGGCGCGACCCGACCTCGATGCCCGCTTCGAGCAGGACGTCCTGCCCTTCCTGCCCCAGCTGTATGGCGGCGCCCTGCGGCTCACCCGGAATCCCGCCGACGCCGAGGATCTGGTCCAACAGACCGTTATGCGGGCCTACGCGGCCTTCGATCGGTTCGAGCCGGGCACGAACCTCAAGGCATGGCTGTACAAGATCCTCCGGAACAACTTCATCTCGAATTACCGCAAGGCCCAGCGCGAACCGAAAACCGTGACCGCCGAGCCCTCAGAGGACTTCTCGCTGTACGACCGGTTCGCCGAGGCAGGCTTGTCGCCCGAGACCGAGGTGCTCGAGAAGATCCCGGACGAGCAGGTCAAGGCCGCGCTCGGATCGTTGCCCGAGCAGTTCCGGACGGCCGTACTGCTGGCGGACGTGGAGGGTTTCAGCTACCAAGAGATCGCTGATATCACCGACGTATCGATCGGCACCGTGATGTCCAGGCTTCACCGAGGAAGGAAAGCGCTCCAGCGCGCGTTGTGGCAATACGCGAGGGAGCATGGATTGGTCAAGGAAGCGGAGCCATGGCGAACGCCGAGGCGGACTGTAGACAGGTCATAGAGCGCCTGTACCTGTTCCTCGATAAGGAGCTCGACGACCCGGACTTCGCCGCGATAGAGCGGCATCTCGCGGAATGCGCGGGGTGCCTTGAACACGTTGACTTCGAACGCAACGTGAAACTGATCATCGGGAGGAAATGCGCCCAGAGCCGGCTCCCAGAAGGGTTCGTCGAACGGGTACGCGCGCTGCTACGCGCGCGCCCGTAGCTCTTTCAGATCCGCCCGCTCTTCTCGAGCACCCGCGTGAGCGCCTTGATCACTTCTGGGTCGAAGTCGTACGCCATCCCCGCGTAGAGGCGATCCAGGGCGTCCCGGGGCGACAGGCCCAGCGATCCGGCTCGCGTGAAGTCGTCGTACGCGCTGGCGATCTTGATGATCTTCGCGCCCAGCGGCAGGTTCGGACTGGTGTCCTCGCCGCGGCGTCGGTAGGGATCGTGCTGGCGCTCGATCATTTCGGCGACGGCGGGGAAGTGGCCGGTCTCCCGGACGATGCCCGCGCCGACGATCGCGAGCTCGTGCGTGCTCGCCGCCGAGACCTCCGACGGATCGGGGATGCTCACGCGACCGATGTCGTGCAGCAGGGCCGCGTACTGGATCTCGGCCACCGCTTCGTCGGGAGCCGCCAGCTCGCGGGCCATCGCCACCGCGAGCTCCGCCACACGGGTCGAGTGGCCTGGCTGGGTGTATCCGGCCATCTCGGGAACCTTCGAGAGCGCGCGGATCGTCTGCAAGTACGTCCGACGGATCGACGAGAACTGCTTGAACGCGTACTGCGTCGCGCCCAGCGGCGCCAGGAACAACGGGAACGCGTAAAGGTCTAGCGCCGGATACGAGATGGCGAGCAGCGCGCCGACCGAGATGATCGACAGCTGAACGCCGGCGGTCGACGCCAACAGATCTCGATACACCGGCACGATCGACATCCGTTCCCCCGACGCCCGCCGCAGCGCTGCGAACGCGGTTTCGAGCACGACGAAGGTCACGAGCATCGCTGCCAGCCCCACGACCGAGATAGAGGTCCCGTGTCCGACGGTGCCGAACCGAGGAAGCGTGTCGAGGCGCTCGACGACCCCGTACACCGCGACGACGGCGCCGAGGGTGAGGACGTGGCCGGCTCGAACGGGGATCATGGGATCGCGTCGCATGACCGTGCGCACCGCCGTCGCGCATGCGATGCCGAGCGCGAACGCGGCGAGCACGACGGCGATCGGCGTGTGGGAATCTGGCGCGGACGTGCCAAGGAGGGCGAGCCCGACGGCGGGCGCGAGCCCCAGCGAGTACCGGACGTCGTTGGGGAGCGCGACCTCGAACAACTCGCTCACCGCGATCAAGAGGGTGAACGCGATGAACGTGCGCGCGTCGCCGGGGCGTGCGAGCGCGATCCCGGCGGCCACGACGAGCGCGGCCGCGCCGATCACGACCCGGTCGCTAGAGGGAAGCCGCATGTTCGCCACCTGTTGCCTCCGCCATCTGTTCCCACGATCCTTCGAGCTCGGGGTGAGGTTCCCACCCGTACCGCTGGAGGGCGCGTTCGAGCGCGCGCACTGCGACGGGATCGAACTGTGTCCCTTCGCAGCGATGGATCTCGCTCAATGCCTCCTCTATGGTTTTCGCCTTCCGATACACCCGGGTTGAGGTCATCGAGTCGAATGCGTCTGCAACCATGATGAGGCGGGCGAAAAGGGGTATCTCGTCCCCTTCGAGCCCGTCCGGATAGCCGCCGCCGTCGACGCGCTCGTGATGGTGCCTGACGCCGGTGAGCGCGATCTCGAGCAGGTCGATCTCGCCGATGATCTCGACACCTCGGATGGGGTGAACCTTCATGTGCTCGTACTCTTCGGGGGTCAGCTTCCCCGGCTTCTTCAGGATCTTCGACTCCACCCCGAGCTTGCCGATGTCGTGCATGAGGGCGGCGTAGCGGATGACGCGACTCTGGTCGTCGGGCAGCCCGTAGGCTCGTGCGACCAACTCCGAGAGGCGGGAAACACGCTCGGCATGACCCCGGGTGTAGGGGTCCTTCGCCTCGAGCCCCTTGATCAACGATCGAACGGTGTCGTCGTAGGCGCGCTCCATCTGGACGTAGGCCTGGAACGCGTGCCTCGCAACGAGCAGAGGGATCACGAGGAACAACATCGAGCCCCAACCGAGCTGGACCTGCAGGATGCCGAGGAGGAGCCCGAGCAGAGCGAAGGCCACGTAGTTGCGCGCCAGCCCCCGATAGGTTCGCCATATCGCCAAGAAGCGGTGTCGCTCGCTCAGGGCGATCGCACCCGAAACGAGGCCGGTGTTCAAGGCGAAATGCAAGGTGGATGCGACGGCGAGGGCGACGAACGCTTGCGGGAGTCGATCCACGATCGGGCCTGACGCCGAACGCCATGCATCGCCGATCGGACCCCCGAGCGCTTGATAGACGAGGGCCGGGATCGCAGCGCTGATCGCCAGCTGGGACGCATTGAATACGTCGCGGATCGCACCGCGGCGCTGCGCTCCCAACGTGAAGGTCGAAGCCAGGTTGACCACGACCGCGGTGGCCGGGCCCTGCGCCACGATGGCGGCGAACGTGATCACGAACGTGATGTCGTACAGCGCGCCGGTCGGCAGACGGAGCGGTCGCTGGGCCATGAGGAACGCGATGAGGGCGAAGCCGAACGCGTCGGCCGTGAGGTCGGTCCTCCCGAGGGTGAGGGCGGCCAGAGCGGATGTCGCTGCGGCGAGGGCCGCGAGCGCCACGTAGAGGCGGATCTTGATGGGGCTGCTCAACGACACGAAGTCAGCCTCCGACGGCGACGACGACGTCCGGTCCGGTGGGCGGTGCGGGAACCTCGATGGGCGTGCGGGACCGGACGGAGCCTTGGTCGGTTCGGTTGTCCATCACCACCGTGTCTGAGCCCCGGCCGCGAGGAACGTTGCGGCAAGGGTCGCGAGCAGCGCGAAGATGCGCTTCATGTGAGATGCCAACCCCTTTCATTACGGATTTCCCCCGGTCCGCTCGTGAATGGGGGATCGATCCGCTTCGCTCGGGGTTTGCGGCAACCGACCGGTCCAGCACGCCTATGAGGTTTCCAAGGTGCGTTCGTGACGTTTCCGTTTTCGGCTTCGAGGTCACACTCTCACCTCTATGACCGGCCTGTGGCAATGCTCCTTCTTAGCCATATTTCGACCGAGCCATGACCTTTCTGGAGCCCCTCGTATGGGTGTGTTACCGAATATTGGTGGACACACGACTCCCCCTGCACGCGCCCAGCAAGGCGCATGCAGGGGGAGCCGCTGCCCGCCGAGGCGCCCGAAGCCCGGCGAGCCAGCACATGGTGTCAGTTCTTATCAGAAGTTGTCAAGAGTAACTTTCGCAACTCTAGGAACTGACGTTTACATGGGTCGCCGTCGTGGATCCGGGGGTTGGCATGGTGACCGTGTATCGTCGCTGGTGGTGAGGGGTCAGGGACGTCCGGGGGTTCGAAGTGGCTGAGGGCAACGGGGCGGGCGGCGACCAGGAGATCGTGCTCTCCGAGGTCGAATCGGCCATCGGCAGGATCCCGAGCGTCACCGCTGCGCGCATCGTCACCGGACAGGGAGGCCGGATCGCCGAGGTCCATATCCTGGCCCGTCGCGATCGAGCCCCTAAACAGCTGGTCCGCGACGTCCAGAGCGTGGCCCTGGCAACCTTCGGGCTGGACATCGACTACCGGACCGTGAGCGTGGTCCAGCTCGACGACCCTCCGATCGAAGACGATGCGGCGCGCGCATCCTCGCCCCGCGTCGCATTGGTCAAGATCTCGGCGGAGGTAACCGGACACGCAACAGAGGTGCGGGTGCACCTGGGTCTGGACGGCGACGAATTCATCGGGGTCGCACGCGGACCCGGCTCGAGCGGCATGCGGCTGGTGGCGCGCGCGGTCGTAGACGCGATCACCCCTTTGGTGAAGGGCTCGGCGGTCGACATCGATTTCGCCGAGATCGTGCCGGCGGGGCCCCACCAGGTTGCCCTCGCGGTTCTGCGGATGGGGACCAACCGTGGTGATCAGATCGTGTCGGGCTCGGCCGTCGTTGCGCGCGATGCCACCGACGCGATGGCGCGCGCGTCGCTGGCGGCGCTCAACCGCCTGATCGGAACGCAGCGCACCTAGCGGCCCGGCTGTTCGCGCGCGCGCTCGTCGGTGATGTCGATCCGGATGTCCCGCACGTCCACCTGTTCCTGTCGGGGGATGATGTCGCGAGAGGACACGGGGATGTCCGAGGTCGGCTGCGTGCGTAGGAACGCCCTGCCACGTCGCTTCGCTCGCCGCGCGCGGGGCTGCATCAGATCCTGGATCAACAAGATCAGTCCCGCCCAGATGATGAGGTCCCCGACGCTCGCCACGGCGGGCTGCCGCCAGAGGGGGATGATGTCGCCGAGGAGCGGGAACGTGGCGTCCCCGCCGGAGACGAGGACGTGTTTGCCTCGAAGGACCAGGCTCTCGGCTCCCGACGCAATTCCTGCGCGCGCGGCGGCTTCAGCGGACACGGGCATCCCCTGGTTCGCAAGTATCACGATGTAATTGAGCGCTGCTCCGAGGGCGATGAACGCCATGCCGGGGACGCGGAAGTTCGCGCCGGCGAACGCGAACAGCGTGGCGTATGACACGATCACCATGGCATAGGCCGCGATGCTGGCCTCCTCGGGCACGAGCTGGGCCGCGATCTGGAGGCCCGCCGCCGCCCACACCAGCGGGAGCAAGGCAAGGTGCTCGCCCGTGACGTTGTCCGGCCCGCCGCCGCGCGCCAACCCGATCGCGGTCCCGAGCACGAGCACCATCGCGAACGCGAGCATCAGGCCTCGACCTTACGTGTACGCGCGTGCTGGGCGGACCGCATCAGGTCCTGGATCAGAAGGGCGATCCCGCCCCACAGGATCAGGTCGCCGATGCTCACGATCCTCGGACGGATGCTCCAGGCGATGATGTCGGACAGGAAGCGAAGGTGCGCGGTGCCGTAGTCGACGAAGTGCTTCCCCCGTAACGTGATCGAGCCGGGGTCGTCCCCGATGGCCGTGAGAGCCTCGGCCGACACCGGCATCCCTCGGTTCGCCGCGATCACGATGAAGTTCATCATGGCGCCGGCGGCGACGACCGGCATCCCCATCCGCTTGATGTTCCCGAGCGCGAAGACCAGCACCGCGGCGAAGGATGCCGCGAGCAGCATGAACGCCAGGGTGCGCTGGTCCTCCGAGGGAAGATTGGCGGAGAGCTGCAGGATGAGTGCGGCGTAGATCAGCCAGAGGCCGCGCAGGCGCGCACGGCCGAGCCCGGCGATCGAGCCGCCGCGCGCGTACCCGACCGCGATGCCGAGGATGACGGTTCCGAGCAGTGCCTGCATGGGTGATAGCCTCTCGCCGATTATCGCATCGGGATCCGTGAGGGGGAGTGAGGTGGAGCTGACGTCGGTTCGGCTCGAGGCGGCCGATGGCGCGGCGCGCATCACCATCGATCGCGAGGAGAAGCGGAACGCGCTCAACGTCACGGTGATGCGCGAGCTGCGCGAAGCGTTCGCGCGCGCCGAAGCCGATCAGACGGTTCGAGTCGTCGTGCTGACGGGGGCGGGCCAGAACGCGTTCTCGGCCGGAGGCGATCTGGGTGGGTTCGCGGGCTCCGAGTCCAAGGTTGAGCAACATCATCTCCGCGCAACCCTCGTGGATCTGTTCGAGGACATGACTCGACTCGGCAAGCCGATCGTCGCGCGCGTGAACGGGCATGCCCTCGCCGGAGGGTTCGGTCTGATGTGCGCGTGTGATCTCGCGGTCGCGACCGAAACCGCGTCGTTCGGGATGCCCGAGATCAACTCGGGGCTGTGGCCCTACATCATCACGGCTGTGGTTCGTCGCGTCCTCCCCGAACGAAAGGCGCTCGAGCTGATGATGACCGGGGAGCGGATCGATGCGAACGAGGCCCTGCGCCTCGGTGCGGTGAACCGCGTCGTGCCGGCCGGGGGGCTCGACGAAGCCGTGGACGAGCTCTGCCGGTCACTGGCCGCGAAGAGCCCGGCCATCATGCGCTTGGGTAAAGACTCGTTCTACGCCTCCCGTGAGATGGGGTTCCGACAGGCGATGGACTACCTGCAGGGCCAGCTTGCGCTCAACCTGGAGACCGAAGACGTCGTCGAGGGGGTCACTGCTTTCTTGGAGAAGCGCGCCCCGCACTGGAAGGGCCGGTAAACGTCGGAACCCCGGCCGTCGGCCGGGGTTCCATGGATGCGCGTGGTTCAGCCGTTCGGGTTCCCTCGCTCGTTGCCGCCGCCACCGTTGCCGCCGCCACCGTTGCCGCCACCTCCGGGGTTCCCCGGGTGGTTGTTGGCGATGTAGTCGGCGCAGTAGGCCACCGCTTCGGCGAAGTCGTCCGTCGAGTCGTCGTCGTCCTCGATGTGGTCGAAGGGACGGAAGGCGTTGCCGTTGTTGTAGCCGTTCTCGTTCATGTTCGTGATCGCGGTGCACTTGCCGAACTGTGACTTGCCCGGCGAGTTTTCATGGTCGGCCATCGCGGGCGCGACGACCGAAGCGGCGAGCAGCCCAGCAACGGCTGCGAGCAGAACTCGTTTCACGCGTCCCTCCTTCGGGGGGCGGGGCCCTGTCAGGGGCGACGCTACCAAATTGGACATCTAGGACGCAAGGCCTAGTTCCGTTTCGTCCGATTCACACTGCCGGATAGTCGTGACGTACCAGCAGGACGAGACCAAAGCGCAGGAAGTACCTGCCAGGAGCGCGCTGCATCGATGGAAGGACAAGACCCCGGCGCGTGCGCCGGGGTCTTGATCTGGCTGCCGCAGTGAACCTATGGGAGCGCCAACGCGTCCCAGACGGCCTGCAGAACTTGGCAGTTCACCGGGTCGTGGACGAAGTCCGCGAGCGGCGCTAAGCCCGGGTCGATCCCACGTACGCCCTCCTCGACGCCGTGGACGGCGTCCGGAGCGATCCCGCGGTGTGTGCAGCCCTCTTCGCCGCCACCGTTATCGCCGTTATCGCCGTTATCGCCGTTCCCGTTCCCGTTCCCGTTCCCGGGGTGGTTCTCTTCGACGTAGGCCGTGCAGTACGCGATGGCGTCGTCCAGATCTCCTTCGTCGCCATCGCCGTCGACGTCGCCGACGTCGCCGAAGCTGTCCTGGAAGGGCTTGCCATGATCCCACTTCTTCTCGGAGTTGCCGTGGATCAGGGCCTGACACCGCCCGAATTGTGACTTGCCGGGCGAGTTATCGTGATTCGCAGCGGCTGGCGCGATGAGTGACGCGATGATGAGACCGAACATGACGGTCAGCAGCCACCGTCTCATCCTGTTGCCCCCTTTCGCTCGACTTTGCCGTCTTGGGCCCCTTTGTCCCACCGTTGCCTACCCGGCTCGGATGCCGCGAAACCTTGCGACGGCAACTTTGTGATAATGCGGCGAGCCACCCAGGCGGGCCCGGGCACACTTCGGAGGTCGTCTCCGGCGAAGGGCCTCCGGAAGGGAGAACCATGGCCGATCCGACAACGGCCGGGGATGCGACCCCGGCCGAGGGCGTTCGTAAGATGCCTACCCTCGCGTACGAAGGTCCCACCATGCGTGAAGCGGTCGATGAGCTTACGAAGCGCAAGGACCACTACAGGGGGATGGGCGGGCCCGAGAAGGTCGCGCGCCAGCACTCGCTCGGCAAGCTGACGGTCCGCGAGCGCATCGACCGGCTTTTCGACCCGGGGAGCTTCGTCGAGACGGCGCTGCTGGGTCACCAGCAGTCCTCTTCTCCGCAGATGCAAGGGAAGTTCACGCCCGCCGACGGTGTGGTCACGGGTTTCGGCGACATCGACGGTCGCCGGATCGCGCTCATCGCCTACGACTTCACCGTCATGGCGGGCTCGATGGGGATGGTGGGTGAGTTGAAGGCGGGGCGCATCCGCGAGGTGGCGTTGCGCGAGCGCATCCCCCTGGTCTGGCTGATCGACTCGGCCGGCGCCCGCATCCAGGAGGCCGCCGGGTCGATGTTCGCGCGAACCGGCGAGCTGTTCCGTGAGCAGGTGGTGATGTCCGGAGTGATCCCGCAGGTCGCTGCGATGATGGGACCGGGAGCGGCCGGCACCGCGTACATCCCCGGACTCGCGGATTTCGTGCCGATGGTGAAGGGCACGTCGTCGATGGCGCTGGGCGGCCCGCACCTCGTGAAGGCCGCAGTGGGTGAGGACGTCACCGAACAGGAGATGGGAGGATCCCAGGTCCACTGCAAAGTCTCCGGCGTCGCCGACGTCGAGGTGGCCGACGACGACGAATGCTTGGCGGCGATCCGTGCATACCTTTCGTTCTTCCCAGCACACAACCGCGAGGATCCGCCTGTGCGCGCACCGAGCGATCCAGTGGAACGTCGAAGCGAGAACCTCTACGAGATCGTCCCCGCCAACCCGCGGAAGGCCTACGACGTTCGAAAGGTGATCACCGAGATCGTCGACGACGGCGCGTTCTTCGCGATGAAGCCCGACTGGGCGCGTTCGATCGTGACTGGGCTCGCCCGGTTCGGCGGCCACCCGGTGGGGATCGTTGCCAACCAACCGATGGTCCTGGGCGGCGCGATCGATGTGAACGCCGCCGACAAGTCTGCACGCTTCGTCTGGTTGTGCGACGCCTTCTCGATCCCGCTGGTGTTCCTGATGGATTGTCCGGGGTTCCTCGTCGGCTCGGCGGTCGAGAAGCAAGGGATCATCCGGCACGGCTCGAAGATGCTGTTCGCGGTGAGCGAAGCGACCGTTCCGAAGGTCACCGTAGTGATGCGGAAAGGGTACGGCGCCGGGTACTACGTCATGAACGGGCGCGCGTACGAGCCCGACATGATCGTGGGATGGCCGACCGCCGAGATCAGCGTGATGGGCCCGGAGGGCGCGGTGAACATCATCGGTCGCTCGATCCTGCAGGCGATCCCGGAGGAGGAGCGTGACGCGAAGCGCACAGAGATGATCGAGGCCGTGCGTGCGCAGATCGGCCCTTATGTTGCCGCCGGATGGTCGTTCGTCGACGACCTGATCGATCCGGCCGATACGCGGCGGATCATCTACGAAGGACTGATGAACGCTCGCGGCAAGACGATCGAGCGCCCGTGGCGCAAGCACGGGGTCCTTCCGGTGTAGACGGATGCGAGCCACCATCACCGCCCCCACGCGCCTCGAGCGGCTCGGCACCGAAGATGTCGTCGAGCCGGACAAGCCATGGATCGTGATCGTGTGGAACGACCCGGTCAACCTGATGTCGTACGTGACCTACGTGTTCAGGAAGTTGTTCGGCTACGCCCGAGAGAAGGCGCACCATCTGATGATGCAGGTCCATGTGGAGGGGCGATCGGTCGTGTGGAGCGGGCCGCGGGAGCGGTGCGAGGCGTACGTGTCGGCGCTGCACGGGTACGGCCTCTGGGCGACGATGCAGAAGGAGGATTGATGCAGCGCATGCCGTTCCGTGCTCGTGCCGACGGCGCGATCGAGGTGCGTCTCGAGCCGGCCGAGGCGTCGGCCGTGCGTCAGATCGCGACCGAGCTCCTCGCGGCGGTGGACGCCGAGCGCGAGGAGCACCGCCGGCTGTATCCGGCCGCCTACCCCGACGATCCCGCGCGCGAGACCGAATTCCGCGAGCTCACGCGCGACGAGTTGATGGAGCGCAAGCGCGCGGCAGCGCGCGCGGTGGCCGGCTCGATCGAGGAAGGGGTCGACCGCAAGGGTGCGCTGCGCTCGACGCTCGACCCGGACGCCGCCGATGCATGGCTCGGGGTGCTCAACGACGCACGCCTCGTGCTCGGGACGAGGTTGGACGTGACGGAGGAGAGGGAACACGATCTGCTGCCCCCCGAGCACCCGGATGCGCCTGCGTGGAACCTCTACCTGTACCTGGGGTGGCTCGAGGAGACGTTGATCGACGCGCTGGCTGCGCGTGACTTCGCGTAGGCTGCCCCGACGCATGAATCGGGAGGGAACGATGGGGTTGAAGGACGATGCGATCATCACCGTGGCGCTGTCCGGGGTCGTCGCGAACCGAGAGCAGTGCCCGGGGATCCCCTACACGCCGGAGGAGTACGCGGCAGAGGCGAAACGGTCGTTCGAGCAGGGTTGCACGATGGTGCACATCCACGCTCGCGAGCCCGACGGCACCCCCACCCATCGCGTCGGTGCCTACAAGGACATCCGCGACGCGATCCTGTCCGAGGTCCCAGAGATGATCATCAACCTCTCGACCGGATCGGTCGGGATCCCCGTCGAGGAGCGCATCGCGCACATCCGCGAGCTGAAGCCCGACATCGGTGCGCTCAACATGGGATCGATGAACTACGCGAAGTATTCCGAGAAGCGGAAGGAATTCGTCTTCGACCTCGTGTTCTCCAACCCGTTCAGCGACATCATGAAGTTCCTGACCGTGATGAACGAGGTCGGCGTGAAGCCCGAGCTCGAGTCGTTCGACACCGGGCACATCGGCAACTCGTATCCGCTGATCGACATGGGCGTGCTCAAGCCGCCCGTGCACTATTCGCTGATCTTGGGTGTGCTCGGCGGCGGCCTGCCCACCACCGAGACCCTCGCGTTCATGAAGTCGCTGTTGCCCGAGGGGTCGGACTGGGGCGTGATCGGTGTCTCGCGGGACCAGTGGCGCCTGGTCGCGGCCGCCTCGACGCTCGGCGGGAACGTTCGGGTCGGCTTCGAGGACAACTTCTACCTCCCGAACGGCGAGATGGCCGGCTCCAACGGGGATCTGGCGAAGGCGGCGGCCGACATCGTGCGCTCGACCGGCAGGCAGGTCGCCGGCCCCGCCGAGGCGCGTCGCCTCATCGGGTTGCCCGAGAAGAGGTGAGCATGCCGACCAACGTCGAAGCCGAGATGGTGGCCAACGTGTGGAAGGTGCTCGTGAGCGCCGGCGCGCAGGTTGCCACGGGCGATCCCTTGGTGATCCTGGAGTCGATGAAGATGGAGATCCCCGTCGAGGCTCCGATCGACGGGACCGTATCGGCTGTGCACGTGGAAGAGGGGGGCGTCGTCCAAGAGGGCGACGTGATCGCGGTCATCGACTAGCGACGTCGGCGCCGCGCGCGCCGCGTATCCTTGCGACCATGTCCGTCCTGAGCTCCCTCGCCGCGCGGCTCACGACGCTATCGCCGCAGGCGGTGGACCATCTGCACCGGCTCCTCGCGGAGTGGCAGCTGCTGGCCGACCTGTCCTTCGCAGATGCGCTGCTGTTCTCGCGGGTCGCGGAGCGTCCGACCTTCCTCGTGCTCGCTCAGGTACGGCCGTTCCCGGCGCAAACGTTGTACGACCAAGACATGGTCGGCGCCGAGTTCGAGGAGCGGCATCGCCCGCGTGTCGCTCAAGCGTTCGAGGAGCACCGCATCGTGCGCGAAGGTGAGCCTGAATGGCGCGACGGCATCCCGGTGCGCGAAGAAACGATCCCCGTCACCTTCCGGGGGACGCCTATCGCCGTCATCAGCCTGGAGCAGAACCTGGCCACGGCACGCACGCCATCGCACCTCGAGCTGAGTTATCTGCGCGCGGCAGGGGACCTCGCACAGATGATTGCCGACGGAACGTTCCCGTTCCCCGAGGACGAAGGGGTCGAGCGCGAGCTGGCCCCTCGCGTGGGTGACGGGCTCGTGCAGATCGATGCGGCCGGCATCGTGACGTATGCCAGCCCGAACGCGGTTTCGGCCTTCCACCGGCTCGGAGTGACGGCCAACCTGGTCGAGCTCCCGCTGCGTGATCTGGGGATCCCCACCGAGCTCCTCGAGCGACTCCGAGCGGGGATCCCCGTCGACAACGAGCTCGAGGCCAACGGCGCGTGGATGCTGCAACGGTTGCTGCCGATCGTGCGCGCCGGTGACTTCCGCGGGGCCATCCTGCTGAACAGGGACATCACCGAGCTCCGTCGCCGGGACCGGATGCTTGTGATCAAGGACGCGACGATCCGCGAGATCCATCACCGGGTGAAGAACAACCTCCAGACCGTCGCATCGCTGCTACGGCTCCAAGCGAGGCGCGGGTCGCCCGAGGCGCGCGCCGAGCTCGAGGAGAGCGTGCGCCGGATCGCCTCGATCGCGCTGGTGCACGAGACGCTCTCGCTGGAGGGGACCGAGCGCGTCGAGTTCGACATCGTCGCCCAACGGGTGCTGGACATGGTCGAGGCGAGCTTGACCCGACCGGACCGACCGGTGCGGTTCTCGCTGGTCGGGTCGGCCGGCAGACTGCCCAGCGACATCGCCACACCGCTGTCCCTGATCATCGCCGAGCTGATCCAGAACGCGGTCGATCACGCCTTCCCGGGCAGAGGAGGGTCGGTCACGGTGGAGCTCAAGCGAACCGATCCCGGGTTGCTGGTTCGCGTGGCCGACGATGGCGTGGGTTTGCCCCAGGGGTTCGACATCGCGACGACGACCAACCTCGGGCTGCAGATCGTCCGGACGCTGGCAATCGAGCTCGGGGGAACCATCGATGTCACCACCGACGGCGGCTCCAGGTTCGAGGTCACCATCCCGTTCCGCACCGAAGGGCTCGAGCACACGTGAGGAAGCGATGGTCGGTCGCGGCTTGGCTTGGGGCTGTCTAGATGCCGCCTGGGAGCGTGGAGGTGGGGATGGGCTGCCTGTCGGTGTCGTCTCGAGTCTGGATGACGCCGTTGTACAGCAGGAAGCCGAGGATGACGATGAACATGAACAGCGCGATGCGTGATATCCATCGCCACCGGACATCTGAAGGCTCCCGCGCGAAGCCCACCGGGCTGTTGTATGTCTCCAGGTTCACGCGAAGATGGTATCGCGCGCGGGGGTATCCGTGGAGGTCAGACCGCGACTCGCTGCCGGACGCCCCTGCGCACCTCCCGTCGTTCCTCCTCGGTCATGCCGCCCCAGATGCCGGCATCTTGGCCGGTCTCTATCGCCCATTGCAGGCACGCATCCTGGACCAGGCATGTTCGGCAGATGGATTGCGCCGCCTCGATCTGCGCGAGCGCGGGTCCGGTCGTGCCTACCGGGAAGAAGATCTCGGGATCGATGTCTCGACACGCTGCTTGGTGACGCCAGTCCATGTTCGTCGGACTCACCGGCTCCTCCGCCCCCCTAAAGAGATTGTGAATGATTTCTCCAAGGAACGCCCGCGAATCTACAACGGCGTTTCGGCGCGTGTAAATACTTCGACGCAAGGAAATCGGGAAACCTTGGCCGCCCGGCAGGTACATGCGTTGACGTATGGTGAGGGACCGTCCCGTTCCGTCGGTCTTACACCGGTGGTATTCACGCATTCACACTGTTCATCCTCGTTCTGCCAGGGATGTCCGTGCGGTTGATCGCCCACCGCGGCGTCTCCGCGCGCGCACCCGAGAACACCCTCCCGGCTCTGCTGGCGGCGGTGGAGGAGGGGGCCGACGGTGTCGAGTTCGACGTGCGACTCACGAGGGACGGAGTTCCGGTGCTCATGCACGACGATGACGTCGCCGGAACCACCGACGGGCGTGGGCGGGTGTCGGAGATGACGCTGCAGGCGGTGCGCGCGCTCGAACCGAAGGGGCGGGTCGATCGATCCACGGACATCCGCATCCCCACGCTGGAGGAAGCCCTCGAGGTCGTCGCCGGGCGGATCCCGATCGTCGTGGAACTGAAAGGAGTGCCGGACGAGGGTGGCTTCCCCGGCTCGACGCCGGTTGCCGCGCGCGTTCTACCGGTCGTCGAGGCGGTCCGCGACGTCGTGGTGTCGTCGTTCGATCCGCTCGCGCTGGCGTACGTGCGGGAGCGGGCGCCGAAGGTCGCGACCGGCCTGACGATCTTTCTGCCGCCGACCGATCGGGGATGGGTCGTACCCGCCCTGGTCGATGGGGGCCACGTCGAGTGTCACGCGGCGCATCACTTCATCGACGAGCCGTTCGTGCGCGCCGTCCACGACGCCGGGAAGGCCGTCCTCGCCTGGATCGTGAACGAGCCCGGGAGGCTGCGCGCGCTCGCCGCGATGGGCGTGGACGGTGTGTTCACCGACGATCCGACGGCGGCGCGCTCCGTGCTCCACCCCGCTTAGGCGATCACGCTCAACGTATCGGGCATCGAGCGGAACGTGAACGTCGAGTCTTCGCCCGCGAGATCGCCGTCCACCTGGTACAGGGCGGGTCGCGTTGCCGTGAGGGTGAACGCATCGAGATCGTGCAGCGCGCACACCGAGCGGAACTTCGTGTGGCCGCCGGATCCGAACGCGCGCGCCAGGACGCGAAGCACGGTCGTGGTCCGGAAACTCGAGAAGGCGGTCACGTCGAGTCCCCGTTCCTGTGCGGCCATCGGGCAGAGTTGCAGCGGCATCGTTCCGAGGTACGTGTACGGGTTCGAATTGCATACCACCACCTGATGGAATGCCGCCGTGCGCTCCCCGGCGAGGTCCAGCGCCAGCGCCGGATCCCGGCGGGGATACGCGAAGAAGAACGTGCGCAGGCCCTGGAAGACGTAGTACGCGTCACCGACGCGGCGCCGGAGCCGCATCCGACGCTCGACGGCCTGTACCACCGCCGCATCGAACCCGATCCCGACGTTGCACAGGAAGATCCGCTCGTTGACCCGTCCGAGGGTGATGCGGCGGGGTTCCGTTCCCTCAACGATGCGCGCGAGCACAATGCTGGTCGCTTCGATCGGATCATTCGGGAGGCCCATCGTCCGGGCGAACACGTTCGTCCCTCCGCCCGGCAGAGGCACCAGCGCGGTCTGGGAGCCCGCCATCCCGTTCGCGACCTCGTTGAGTGTGCCGTCTCCTCCGAGGCACACGATGATGTCGAACCCTTCGTGCGATGCGCCTCGGGCGATGTGGGTCGCGTGATGCCGGCGCTTCGTCTCGGCGATCTCCAGCTTGAGCTCCGACGACAGCGCGTGTGCGATGACATCGCGCACGGATCGGGAGACCGATGTGGCTTCCGGGTTGAATAGGAGCAGTGCGCGCTTCATCGTTGCCTCAACAGCGTCATCACCTCACCCTGCTCCGCATGGCGCCCGAGCTTCTTCTTCGAGAAGATCACGTCCCCGTCGAGGGTCACCTCGAATCGCCCACCTCCCGAAGGGATGATCTCGAGCGCGGTCAGGTCCTGTTCCATCTCGTTCAGTATCTCGGCCGCCAGACCGACGGCCCGGTCCGTGTACGCTCAAACGACGCAGTATTCGATGGCGATCTTCATGGCGACTCCTCGGCTGGGATCCATCCTCGCTATGCTACGCATGAGATGGGCGATCGCTCGAACGTGGTCGACCGCGCGCCGCCCGGCGCCCCTGCCGATGGTGGCGGCGGAGGCGGCTGGGCCTGGCTCGTCACCGCGCATGGCCTCGTCGAAGCCCAACTGATCAACGGGATCCTGGAAGGGAACGGGATCGCGCCGGTCGTGCTCGACGCGAGCGACCCCTCTCCCGGTGCGTGGCTATTCCTGTCGGGCAACGTGAACGCGCTCGTGCGCATCTTCGTTCCGACGTCGTTGCTGGAGAGCGCGCGCCTGGCCCTGCTCGAGGCGGGGCTCGAAGACGATGCCGTCGAGCCACCGGAACCCCCCGTGGGATCGCGCGGGACCGCGTGGTGGGTCGCGATCACCCTGGTGGTGCTGGCTGCCTTCCTCATCAACGTGTTCCGCGACCTCCTCATGTGAGGCTCGGCTTCGCGGCGGATCCCCACGTGCGTTGCTACCCTCTGCAGCGATGCCTCGCCGAGCCGTGTGGCTCACCCTTGTCATCCCGCTCGCGGTTCCGCTGATCGCCTTCGCCGCCGCGGGCTTGTCGGTGTCCCCGCGCGATGTGGCTTTCGAGACGCGCTGCGTCCGCACGTCCGCCCCCTCGAGCCCGGTAACGATCACCAATCCTGAGGACGGCAACGAGGTTCGAGACGTGGAGGTCGTGATCAGCCCCGCGGTCGAAGCCGGCGCGTTCCCCCTGTCCGGCGCCACCTCCGTGCCTATCCTCGAGCCGGGCGAGGAGGCGACCTTCCGGGTCGGCTTCGTTCCGCAGCGAGCCGGCGAGCAATCGGGCAGAGCGATCATCACCTACACGGAGGTTTCCCCAGGCCCCACGCCGACGCCCAATAATTCGAACCAGCCCACTGAAGAGCCGACGCCGAGCTTCATCCCGCGTACACGCCGCGCCACGGTGTCGGGCAGCGGGATCGACCGGTTCATCGATACGTCCCCGAAGACGCTGAACTTCGGCGACCTGCGTGTGGGCAAGCCCGCCGAGCCGCAGACGGTCCAGGTCTTCGACGACGGCGATTCACCCTTGCACATCTCGCGCATCACGATCTCCGGGAGCGAGGCGGCGGACTTCACCGTCAAGCCGACGAAGCCGACGACGGTGACCGACGGCTCGCCGCTACGGCTGCAGGTTGGGTTCGAGCCCTCGAAGGTCGGGGCCCGGCTCGCCGAACTGGTGATCTACAGCGACTCGTGCATCGACCCCGTCATCCGTGTGCCGATCGCCGGCATCGGTGTCGAGCCCGACATCATCGCCATCCCGACCGAGGTCGACTTCGGTGCGCGGCGACCCGATCGAGGGATCCGACGGGGACTGAGCGTCGCGAATCAGGGAGGATTCCGCCTGAAGGTGACCGACGTGCGTATCGGCGGCCTCGATAACGAGGCATTCAGACTGCTGAAGGTTCCGACGCTCCCTCGATTCTTGGATCCGGGGGAAGCGATCGATCTCCGGGCCGCGTTCCAGTGGGCCGAGCCCGGCGAGCGACGAGCGGTGGTGCGCGTTCGCAGCAACGATCCCGACACGACAGTCTTGAAGATCGAGCTGTTCGGGGAGGTGAAGCAACCCAAGGCTTCACCGACGCCCAGCGCCGAACCGTCCGCCGAGCAGACCGCAGGTCCCCCGTCCGGTGGCGGGTCGAGGTTCGTCCTGGGGCGCTTCGCAGGCGAGGCAGCCGTCGCCGGGGGGATCGTGGGATTCTTCCTTGCCTTGGTCGTGGTCCGCAGGATCCGCGGCGTCCCCGAATAGCCGTCCTGGCCTTCTCACGACACGCGGGTATGCTCGGCGCGTCATGCCGCCTCCGGTGCTCATCTTCATCCATGGACCGCGCGCAGGACAGCGCGTGAGCTTGGGCGGGGACGAATACACGATCGGCCGCCGGCCGAAGAACGAGATCGCGCTGGATGACCCCCTCGTGTCTCGGGTGCATACCATCATCATCAGGCGGGGCGACGTGATGTTGATGGAGGACCTCGGCAGCAACAACGGAACGTACGTCAACGATGAGCGGCTCCACGGTATCCGTCAGCTTCACCACGGCGACCGCATAACCATCGGCTCGAGCAAGATCCTGTTCGAAGATCCGATACAGGTCCGCGAGGAGTCCACCGAGGTCGGCGACCCGGTGGTCGCGGGGGCAACCTTCACGCAGCGGCAGATCCAGGTCTTGCGACTGATGGCGCGAGGTCTGTCGAACAAGCAGATCGGCGAGCGCCTGTTCGTGAGCGAGCGCACGGTGAAGGCCTACGTCTCGAGCATCTTCGAGAAGCTGGGCGTCGCGAAGCGCGCGGCTGCCGTCGCGTCGGCGCTCCGGCTCGGGCTGATCGACATGCCCCGCGACGACGACACCTGGGCCTGAGGCGAGCCGGATCTCTTGATGCGCCGAGCGCGGCGTGTCCTATAATCCCGCTCCGGAGGGGAGAGGGTGACGCTGGAACTGGTCTACTGGCTGACGCTTGGAGGGGGGCTCGGTTTCCTGGTCCTCTCCCTGCTTATCGGCGACGTGCTCGACGTCTTCGACTTCGAGATCGCAGGCACCGACTTCGCGGCGGGCCCCGTGTTCTTCGCCGCCGCCTCCGCGTTCGGGGCGGGAGGACTCCTGGGCATCCGGGCCTTCGAGTTCGGCACGGGGGGTTCGATCCTCCTCGGGATCGGGACGGGGGCCGGCATGGGCTCGGCGACCGCGGGACTGTTCTACATGCTCAAGAAGCAGGAGGCGACCGACGGCTTCGAGCTGTCGAAGCTCGTCGGCGCGCGCGGACGTTGCACCGTTGCGCTCGGACCGGGTCGGGTCGGACGCGTCACGGTGCCCTACGGCGGGATGACCCGATCGCTCACGGCGCACAGCGACGAGGAGATCGCGGCCGGCGAAGAGGTCGTGGTGGGTGACGTGATCGGAAACGCGATCACGGTCTCGCGACCGCTCCGGTCGTGAGGTGATGAAAGGGGCCTTCCCGTGACCGACACCAGTTCGTTCGTTCCAATCATCGTCGTCGCGTTGATCGCGCTCGGCGTGATCATCGTCGCGTTCGCCGCGAGCCGCTACAAGGTCGCGAGGCCCAACGAGGCCTTGGTGATCGCCGGCAAGAAGAGCGCGCCGGGTGGCATCAAGGTGGTGGTAGGCGGCGGATCGATCGTCTACCCGCTCGTCAATGTCGCCAAGACGCTTTCGCTCGAGGTCCGGTCGATCATCGTCCGCCTCGACGGAGCCGTGACGATACAGGGCGTGCCGGTTGCCGTCGAAGGCATCGTCAACGTGAAGATCGCGGACGATGAGGACGCGTTGCGGCAAGCCGCGCAGCGGTTCCTCGACAACCAGGACAAGATCCCCGAGATCGTGCGCAACGTGATGGAGGGATCGCTTCGAACGATCATCGGTCAGTTGAGCGTCGAGCAGCTGATCCGCGACCGCGAGGTCTTCGCCGCGCGCGTGCAGGAGGTCGCCAACGGGGACCTCGTCGGCACCGGGTTGGCGATCGACGTGTTCACGATCCAATCGATCACCGACGCCGAGGGCTATATCGAGAACCTTGGCCGCAAGGCCGCGGCCGAGGTGAAACGCAACGCCGAGATCGCAGAGGCCGAGGCGAACCGGGAGGCGCGCGAGAAGCAGGAGGAGGCGCGTCAGAAGGTTCTGGACGCCGAGAAGGTCACGCAACTGAAGGAGCAAGCGATCCGCCAAGAGGTGGCCGGCGCACAGGCGAGGGCCGACCAGGCGCACCCGCTGTCGGATGCGGAGGCGAAGCGCGAGGTTGTCGTCACGGAGACCGAGGTTGCCGAGCTCGTGGCCAAGCGCCGCGAGAAGGAGCTCGACGCCGAGATCCGCCGTGCCGCCGATGCGCAACGCTATGCGGCCGAGCAGGGAGCCGAAGCCCAGAAGTACACCGCGGTGGCGGAAGCCGACGCGCGCGCGCAAGCCGTGCGGATGGAGGCCGAAGCCGCGCGCGACCGCCGCTTGCTGGAGGCGGAAGCCGAGAAGGCCAACCTCGAGGCCGTCGCGGCGGGGCGCGCGTACGAGGAGCGCGAGACCGGCAAGGCGAAGGCCGACGCGACGCTGGCGGTCGGCGAGGCCGAGGCCGAGGCGATGCAGAAGAAGGCGAACGCATACAAGGAATACGAGCACGCGGCGATCCTGGAGCTGCTCGTGTCGCGGCTGCCCGAGGTTGCGCGCGCAGTCGCCGAGCCGATCAGCAAGGTGGACTCGATCACGATCATCGACACGGAGGGCGCGAGCAAGCTGACCAAGACGACGGCGAACACGATCGAGCAGCTTGATGCCGTGCTCTCGTCGTTCACCGGCTCGAGCCTGAAGGAGATGCTTGCGCGCTACCTGACCAACGGCGGGAACACCGGTGGCACGCCGCCACGGTCCGAGCCGGAACCGCCCGCGAAGAACTAGCGTCGTTCGTCGGTGCGCGTCCAGGCTCAACCGCCACGACCCTGGCCGCCGTTCAAACGCGTCCTGGTCGCTCAAGCCGCGCAGGCCGGCGGCGATGCGCTGATCGCGATCGCGCTCGCGGATACGTTGTTCTTCTCCGTGCCGCTGGGAGAGGCGCGCGATCAGGTCGCCCTGTACCTGCTGCTGACCATGACGCCGTTCGCGTTGATCGCGCCGGTCGTGGGGCCGGCGCTCGACCGTTGGCGTGACTCGTATCGGGCGGCGATCGTGGTCGCCTCGGCAGGGCGCGCGCTGATCGCGCTGCTGATGGCGCCGCGGACCGACCATCTGGTGCTGTTCCCGATGGCATTCGGGGTACTGGTGCTGTCACGCACGAACGCGGTCAGCCGGGCCGCGCTGGTGCCGTCGGTCCTGCCGAAGGATCGGACCCTGCTGTGGGCCAACGGCCGGCTCGCGGTGATCTCGGTCTTCGGCGGGGCGGCTGCGGCGCTTCCCGGTGTCGGGATACAGAAGCTCTTGGGTGGCGGCGCGACCTTGCGGGTCGCGGCGATCGTATTCGTCGTCGCCGCGATCGCCGCGTTCGGCTTACCGCAACCCGCCGAAGGACCGCGCAGACGAGATCTCGCCGTGCGCGAGCACCGCGCGCTCTCGCCGCACCTGGTTGCGAGCGGCGCAGCCGCCGCGTCACTTCGAGGTTGCGTCGGCTTCCTCATGCTCTTCCTGGCCTTCGCGCTGCGCGAGGTAGGCGTCGGTCAGGCGGGGTTCGGGATCGTCCTGGTGGCCGCCGCGATCGGCGGGGTTGCGGGCTCACTCATTGCGCCTGCGCTCCGGCTGCTCCGGAAGGGCAACGTCCTGATCCTGGCCTCGCTCGGACTCATGGGGCTCGGCGCCCTCGCCGGCATCTCCGGATTCGGGTTGGCCCGCGCATCCCTCGTCGCCGCCCTCGCCGCGCTCGCCGCCGCAGCGGGCCGTCTCGGGTTCGATGCGCTGATCCAGCGCGACGCACCGGAGCGCGTGCGCGGCCGCGCGTTCGCCCGGTACGAGACGGTGTTCCAGCTGAGCTGGGTCGCCGGAGCGGGCCTGGCCACCGCGATCCCGTTCGGGGCGGGGACGGGACTCCGGACGGCTGCTGCGATCTGCTTCGTCGGGATCGTCCTGGGCCTCCGGGGCATCGTCGGGACGGGCTCCAACGCTACGTAGCCGGCTCCGACACGGGCTCTGCCGGTACCACTACGAGGGCATACATGCCGTATCCGATCGCCGGCAGCAACGCGAGCGCGCTCGCCTCGGGTACGCCCACCACGTTTGCCAGCAGACCACCCAGGATCGAGCCGAGCGCCTGACCGCCGAGCAGGGTGCCCTGCAACAGCCCGAACGCGGAACCGCGAACCTCCTTCGGCAATCGGATGCCGACGAACGAGTAGGCGGGGATGAGCGCGGCGAAGACCACGCCCAGCGCTGCGTAGGTGGCGGCCGATGCCGCGAAGTTCGGCTCGAGCGAGAAGCCGACCGCAGCGGCGGTGGCGCCGACCACGGTGATCGCAGCCGAGGCGCGCAGGCGCATGCGCAGCGGTCCGTGGCGCGGAGCGATCGCCGACGCGATGATCGTGCCCACCGGAACCATGGCCGCGAGCACGCCGATGCTGCCTGAGCCGCTGTGCAACACCTCCTTCACGTGGACCGCAACCAGAGCCTCTCCGACGATCGCAGATGCCGAGCCGACCGTCGTCAGGATCGCGGCACGGCGAAGGAACGGGTCGGCCAGCAACGTCGACATCGCCGTCCGTAGGCTCGATCCGATCGTCCTCGTCGTTGAGGCGACCCGACCTTCGCGGATCGCAACGATCATCGCGGCCGAGGCGAGGAACGTGACGGCGTTGACCCCGAGAGCCATGCGCGCGCCGAGCGCCGCCACCAGCCCGCCACCCATCATGTATCCCAGCACGAGGATCGACTGATACGTGATGTTGCTGAGGGTGAGCGCGTCTCCGTATCGCTCCTCGGTCACGACGTCGGGGATCACGGCGGCGCGCGCCGCTTCGAAGGGGGGCGTCGCAGCCGCGCCGACGAACGCCAGCGTGAGCAGCCCCCACGGCGAGTCGACGACGATCATGCCTGCGTACATGCCGCTGCGGACGACATCGGCCGCGACCATCACGGCGCGCCTCGGATATCGGTCGCTCAGGGTCGCGAGTGCTTGGCCGAGCCCCAGCCATGGCAGCATGCCGACGGCAACCACGGCCGCGGTCAGGACGCGCGACTGCGTCCGCTCGTACACGAGCACCGCGAGCGCGACGCGGGCTGCCCAGTCGCCGAGTTCGGACAGGATCTGAGCGGACCACAGCAGGCGGAAGTCGCGGAAGGAAAGAGAGGCGAACAGCGGCGTGATCCGTTTGCTCATGTCCCCCCAACCCGCGGCGGCGCCGATGAAGATACCATCGTGCCGCGTGGAGCAAGCACGACAGCCAGAACCTGTCAGGGCTCGCCGAACCGGGCGGCGAACATCGCGCGCGGCTCGACCCGGCCGTAGGGAACCGGCGCGCCCCAGGATCCCCAGTCCGGGAGACCGACAGGAAGGCGAGGAGCCCTGCCTCCTCGGCGTCGAGGTCAAGCACGATCGCCGTCCCGTGCACCACCACCGTGAGCTCCTCGCCCCTGGTGTGGGTCGTCGAGCTTCTTGGTCTCGTGCATCGGCTCGCGAGACTGTCGGGACCGGGCAGGAAACCCTCCAAGCCGGGTGGAATATCGGAGCACCGACACCTAGGGGGGTACGACATGAAGCGGCTCATGTTGCTCGGCTCCATCGTCGCGATGATGCTGTCCATGGTCCCGGCTCGAGCCGGATCCACGACCGCGACCTATGCGGTGTCCTTCGGACGGCTGATCGTGAACGCGCCGGCGCAGGCAGGCAACGTCGGCGTCGGCGGATACAGCTTCACGGTGTCATCCGGCGACCCCGACCAGCTGACGATCGTCGATCAGAGTGGTCCGGGCACCGCGGTGATGGTCTGCCAGGAAGCGGGGGCGGTTGAAACCGCGAGCGGCTCGTGCCAGGACGGCCAGGCCGGACAGGTGGAAGGCGACGACATCGTGCAGAAGCTGTGCGCGACCGGGAGCCCGCAGAACCTGAGGGCTGCGTTCGCGCCGGGCACGCAGACGATCGCGGTCTTCGTTTACACCGCCGACGTCACGTTGCGCGAGCCCAACTGTTCGGGCGCGGGGACGACGGGAACCCTGCGGTTGACGTTCTAGATCTACGATGGGGCCGATGCCGCCCTGCGATCGACCTTCGTCGATCTCCGCGACGCGGGGGTTCGGGTGGTTGGTGTCGGCGGTGTTCTTCGCGCTCGCAGCAGGCGGGGTCGGTGCGATGGCCTCCTTCACGTGGTACGGCGCGCAGCTCGAGCCCTGCATCCGCCCGCTCGGTGGCGTCATCGCGATGGTGTGCACGCCGGTGCTGCCCTTGGTCATCGCCGCGGCCTTCGTCGGTGGGGTCGCGCTGGGTTGCTGCGCGATCGGGATCCGCCGATGGCGGCGAGCCGACTGAGGGGTCGTGATGAAGTCGTCGGGCATCGAGGAGCGGCGCGCCGGCCGAACATAGCCCTGCGTGCGGCTTGGAGAACCCTCCCCGGCTAATGGGCGCTCCGTTCGCGCTGACCGAGGGGCATGCGAGGCTTCGCCGATGATTCCCGCTGGACACTCGCTCTCGGGACGCTATCCTTACCCAAAGGACATAGTAAGGAGTAGACATGGATGTCCCAGCGACCGTGACCTCAAAGGGACAGGTGACACTGCCTAAGTCGGTGCGGGAGGCTCTCGGGCTCAAGGAGGGTGACCGAGTGCTCTTCCGGGTTATGAAGGGGCGCGCCGTTCTTGCGAAGGTGCCAGACTTCCTGGAGCTGGCCGGCGCTGTGCCTGTGCCCCCGGCTAAGAGGGGCGCGTCCTGGTCGGACATCAAAGCGACGACCTGGCGCAAGCGCGCGGCCGCCAGAAGGTGAGAGCTCTTCTCGATACGAACGTCCTGGTCCGACATCTGACCGGAGATCCTCCGGGGCAGGCTCGACGAGCGACGGCCCTGCTGCGCGCTCGCCACGAGCTGATCCTCACCGATCTGGTATTTGCGGAGATGATGTACGTCCTCGAGTCCTTCTACGAGAGACCCCGAGGGGAGATCGCCGAGATGGCGCGCGCTTTGCTCGCGCTTCCCTCCATCGCGGTCGTTGACCACGATCTTCTTCTGCGCGCCGTCGAGCATTACGAGTTGATTCGCTTGGACTTCGCTGAGGCGTATCTCGCAGGCTTGGCCGAGCTCACGGATGTGAAGCACGTCGCGTCGTTCGATCGTCAGATCGATCGCGCAAGGACAGTCAAGCGGGTCGAACCCTAGGCCGAAGTAGTTCGACTGCGGTCCAATCGTGGTTGCACGTTCGCCCAGGTCAACCGGGTGGTACCCCCGGCAGGACTCGAACCTGCGCCACCGGCTCCGGAGGCCGGTGCTCTATCCTCTGAGCTACGGGGGCGATTGAGAACCGAATCGTAGCATCCGAGGAATGCCGCCGGCCTCGGGCTCTCGGGTGGTTATCATGGGCGCGCCACGCGCGCTACGGGAGGGTGTTCGGTTGCCACGGGTTCTGGTCGTCGACGACGACAAGGTGATTCAGCAGTTGCTCGAGGTCAACCTCGAGCTCGAGGGCTACGAGGTCGTCAAGGCCTCCAACGGCGAGGAAGCACTCAAGATGGTCCAAGACATCCGGCCGGACCTGATCTTGCTCGACGTGATGATGCCCAAGCTGGACGGTCGCGAGGTGTGCCGCCGTATCAAGTCCGATCCTCTGACGGCCGAGACGCCGATCATCTTCCTGTCTGCGCGCGCGCAGGACATGGACGTGAACTCCGGTCTCGAGCTCGGCGCGTCCGCCTACATCACCAAGCCGTTCGATCCCGTCGATCTGCTCGACACCGTTATGCGGGTGCTCAGCGGCGAGACGGTCTTCCCGGTGGAGTGACGATGATCCAGATCACCCTCGCCGCCCAGGTGCGCAAGGCGATCGAGCGCGCGCAAGCGGCTGGAGCGCTCCCGAAGTTCGACGTCCCGTCGTTCGTGCTGGAGCGGCCGAAGATGAAAGAGCATGGCGATTGGTCGACGGGGATCGCGCTGGCGCTCAGCCGGCAGGCCGGCGTTGCCCCGCGCCAGATCGCTGAGGCGATCGTCGAGGCGCTCGGGCACCCCGAACACGTAACCGAGATCCACGTCGCGGGACCCGGGTTCATCAACTTCACCCTGTCGCATGCATGGCTCGCCGGGTTGGTGCGCGAGGTCGAGGCCGCCGACGCGGAATGGGGGCGGACGCAGACCGACGAGCCCGAGAAGATCCAGGTCGAGTTCGTGAGCGCGAATCCGACAGGGCCGTTGACGCTCGGCAACGGGCGCTGGGCCGCGATCGGCGACACGCTGGCGACGCTGCTCGATTGGACCGGGCACACGGTCGAGCGCGAGTTCTATATCAACGACCACGGCGCGCAGATGGACAAGTTCGGCGCCTCGGTCGCCGCACGTTACCTCCAGCAACTCGGACACGACGTGCCGTTCCCCGAGGGCGGTTACCCGGGCGAGTACATCACCGACATCGCGAAGGAGGTCATCGTCGAGGTCGGCGACGCGTACGTCGACATCCCCGACCAGGAGCGGCTCGCGTTCATGCGGACCGAGGGGTATCGGCGCATGCTGGTCGACCAGCGCTCGACGCTCGAGCGCTTCGGCGTGAACTTCGACGTCTGGTTCAGCGAACGCTCTCTGCATGACGAAGGCGCGGTCGAGCGGGTGATCGAGGTGTTGGCCGACCTCGGGCATGTCTACGAGTCCGAGGGCGCGCGATGGCTGCGCGCGACCGACTTCGGCGACGACAAGGACCGGGTGCTGGTCCGCTCGAACGGCACACCGACGTATCTCGCGCCGGACCTCGCCTACTTCTTGGACAAGCTCCGTCGGGGGTACGAGCGCATCATCTACCTGTGGGGGGCGGACCACCACGGGCACGTGCGCCAGATGCAGGCGGGTATCCGCGCGCTCGGCGAAGATCCGGAGCACTGCGAGTTCCTGCTGGGCCAGTTCGTGCATCTGGTGCGTTCGGGCGAGGTCGTGCGCATGGGGAAGCGCACGGGCGAGTTCGTCACGTTCGACGAGCTGCTGGAAGAGGTCGGGACCGACGCGGCTCGGTACCACTTCCTTCGCGTGTCGATGGACCAGACGCTGAACTTCGATCTCGACCTGGTCGTGAGTCAGTCGCAAGAGAATCCCGTGTACTACGTTCAGTACGCCCACGCGCGCATCTGCTCGATCATGCGGCGCGCGGCCGAGGAGGGGGTGACCCTCGCGCCGCTGGACTCGGTCGCGCTGGAAGAGTTGCAGCACGACAGCGAGATCGACCTGCTGCGCAAGGTCGCGGAGCTGCCCGAGGCCTCCGAGGTATCCGCGCGGTTGCGCGCGCCTCATCGCATGACCAAGTACGCCGAGGATCTTGCCGCGCTGTTCCACGCCTTCTATCGGGACTGCCGGGTCGTTTCCAACGATGCGGCGCTGACCCAGGCGAGGCTGCACCTGTGCCGTGCCACCCAGATCACGCTGCGCAACGCGCTCACGCTCCTGGGCGTGAGCGCTCCTGAGGCGATGTAGGAGACCGATGCCCCACACCTTGAAGGACGTCTTGCCGTCGACCGCACGTTTGCGCCCGGACGGCCACCTCGAGATCGGCGGCGCAGACACCGTCGAGCTCGCCGAAGAGTTCGGCACCCCGCTGTACGTCATGTGCGAGCAGACGTTCCGCGAGCGCGCGCGCGAGTACGTCGCCTCCCTCGCCGACGGCGACGTGTACTACGCCGGCAAGGCGTTCCTGTGCGTGGCGATGGCCAGGATGGTTGCCGAGGAGGGGCTGGGACTGGACGTGGCGTCCGGGGGAGAGCTGTTCACCGCGCTGCGCGCCGGTTTCCCGCCCGAGCGGATCATCTTCCATGGGAACAACAAGTCCGACGACGAGTTACGCATGGGCCTGGAAGCCGGCGTGGGCAGGATCGTCGCGGATTCCTTGGAGGAACTCGAACGGCTGAACGCGATCGCGCGCGAGATGGGACGCACCGCGCGCGCGATGCTGCGCGTGACGCCGGGCGTCGAAGCCCATACGCACGAGTACATCCAGACCGGGCAGGAGGACTCGAAGTTCGGCATGTCGATCGAGGGCGGCGTCGCGCTCGAGGCCGCCAAGCGCGCGCGCGACCTGCCCGGTGTCGAGGTCGCCGGCTACCACGCGCACATCGGCTCGAACATCACAGGCGTCGAGGCGTTCCTGCGGACCGTCGAGATCCTGGCCGAGTTCTGCGCCAGCGTGCGTGACGCCGCCGGCGTCGTCCCGGCGGAGTTGAACCTCGGCGGCGGGCTGGGGATCGCCTACACGCGCGAGGAGTTCCCCGCGCGCGTCGGGCACTTCGCGAGCGAGATCCGCGGCAAGGTCGCCGCCGAGATGGCGCGCTGGGATCTGCCTACCCCCAGGATCGCGGTCGAGCCGGGCCGGTGGCTGGTCGCGAACTCGATGGTGACCCTGTACCGGGTCGGCACGATCAAGGACATCCCTGGGATCCGAACGTACGTGTCGGTGGACGGCGGCATGAGCGACAACGTCCGTCCCGCGCTGTACGGCGCGCGGTATGAAGCGCTCGTCGCGAACAAGGCGGACGTGCCGGCCGACCGGGTCGTGACGATCGCAGGCTCGCACTGCGAACAGGGGGATCTGTTGATCCGCGACGTGCGCGTGCCGGCCAGCATCGCGCGCGGAGACATCCTGGGGATCCCGGCGACCGGCGCGTACGGTTACTCGATGGCCTCGAACTACAACCGGTTCCGGCGTCCCGCAGTGGTTGCGGTGACCGACGGGCGCGCGCGCGTCCTGGTGCGGCGCGAGACCTACGAGGACCTCGTCGCGCACGACGAACCCGCCTGAGCTGCAGCCAACCCGGCCCTTCCTTCCTTCCGTGTTGAGAGGTATGCGAGGGAGTAGGTTCTCTCGTGCATGGAGGACCTTCCTGCGCTGGAAACACGAACCATCGACCTCGACGGGCCGGTCCATTTCCTCGACGTCCCCGGGCCGACGGACGGACCACGCTTCGTGCTCGTCCACGGCCTCGGCGGCGCGCATACCAACTGGCTCGGCCTGGTTCCTTACCTGTCACGGCTCGGGCACGTCTACGTACTGGACCTGATCGGGTTCGGGTTCACGCCGCCGGCCGGCCGGCGGGCGGACGTGTGGTCGAACCGCCGGCTGGTCGACCGATTCATCGAGGAGATCGCGGTCGTGCCGGTCGTGCTCGTCGGTAACTCGATGGGCGGGGCGATCTCGATCATGCAAGCCGCAGAACGCCCTGAGTCGGTTTCGGGATTGGTACTTGTGGCGCCCGCCGTGCCGCGCGCGCTCGGGCAGTACGATCACGTCGCTGCGAGCTTCTTCGCGACCTACTTGGTCCCTCCCTTCGGCGAGCGCTTCATCACCAAGCGGATGCATCGGATCGGGCCCGAGCGCGTCGTGAACGAGATGATGCGGTTGTGCGTCACCGATCCTGAGCGTGTCCATCCTGAGTTGCTCGATGCGCACGTCCACATGGCGCGCGCCCGCGCGGACATGCCGTGGAGCACGCGCGCGCTGATGCAAGGCGCGCGCAGCCTGGTGCGGTTGCTCATGCCGCGGCGCCGATTCCTGCAGATGGTCGACGAGGTGACTGCGCCGACGATGATGGTCCTCGGCCGGCACGACCGGCTCGTTCCGATGGACGCTGCGCACGCGACCGTCATGCGTCGCCCTGATTGGGACCACGTCGTGTTCGACGACTGCGGTCACACGCCGATGCTCGAGGACCCGCGCGGCGTGATCAACGTCATCGATGCATGGCTCAACGGCCCGGCGTCGAGGCTGCTGACCGGTCGAGCCGGCATCCGTTGGCGTGCGGCTTCGAGTTGGGGAACGGACGAGCGGGAGGAACCCGCATAAGCGGTACCAGGCTCTATCCCGGCCGAACACCCCCCGTGTACGATGACCGGCGGATGCGCTCGGCCATGGCAGATGTCAACGGACCCGTGCATTACCTCGAGTACGACGGTCCGCGAGACGCTCCGACCATCATCTGTCTGCACGCCCTCGGATGCCACCACGCAACCTGGGTCGGGATCGCACCGTTGCTGGCCGAGCGCGCGCGCGTGCTGGTTCCAGACCTCATCGGGTTCGGCTACACGCCGCCCGCGGGGCGCAGCGCGGGGCTGGCATCCCAGCGAGCGATGATCGACGGATTCATCGCAGCAACGTGTCCCGATCCGCCGGTGATCGTCGGTAACTCGTTGGGCGGCGCGGTCGCGTTGCTCGAAGCGTCCGCGAACCCGGCTGCCCTGGCGGGCTTGATCCTGATGGCGCCCGCCCTGGCGGTTCCGCGCGCGTACGCGCTCGCTGGGATCAGTCCGATGATGATCGGAATCTTCGCGGCGACGTTGTCACCTCGCGTGTCACTGTCCGCTGTGGCGCGCTGGGTGGTGAAGATCTCACCCGAGCGGTTCGTCGCCGAGATGACCCGGGTGTGCACCGTGGACTCGTCGCGCGTGCCGCCCGAGGTGATCGATGCCTGCCTCGCGGTTGCGCGCGATCGCTCGGTCCGGATGCCGTGGCGCGCGACCGCGTTCACGCAGGCCGCTCGAAGCGTGATCCGCTACAGCACTAGGCCCACCCGCTTCCGGCGCATGCTTCAGACGATCGACGTTCCGACGCTGATGCTGTTCGGGGAGCAGGACCGGCTCGTGCCACGACCGGTGGCGGCGGCCGCGGCGGCTGTCCGACCGGATTGGGACGTGATCCTGCTCGAGGAGCTTGGCCACATGCCGCAGATCGAGGATCCGACCACCACGGCCGCCGCTATCCAGGGGTGGCTCGACGCGCGGTTGACCCGGGCCGGCGTCACGCAGCCGACGCTCGAGGTCGTGCAGGACGGGGCGTTCGGCTAGCTCGTCGGGAGGCATCCGGCGGCGATCAGGCGCGCGCGGCTTTCACCAGCTCCTCGATCGATGCCAGCAACGCGTCGGCGACTGCGTCGATCTCGGGGATGGTGTCCCAGTCTGCCGTCAGGCCGAAGCCCATCACGCCCGACAGGCTCGTGACCGCGATCGACAGGCCGCAGGTCTCGGCCAGCGGCATCAGTGGGAAGGTGAGGACCAGTCGCGCGCCGTCCATGTACAGCGGCACCTGGGGACCGGGCACGTTCGACACCACCAGGTTGATCAGCCGGCTTCGTGATGCGAGCCGGGCGGCCAGCCCGTGCAGCGTCGGCGGCGCCCAGGTTCCGAGATTGATCATCGCCTCCGCGCCGATGGCTTGCTTGGACTTCTTGAGATCGCGCGTGCGCTCGGTGATCGCGTGCAAGCGCGCGGCGGGGTCCATGGGTCCGACCGGGAGGTCGACGAAGATGTTCGACACCTGGTTCCCGAGCGCCATCTCTTTGGACGGGTCGCGCGTCGATACCGGCACCATCGCGCGCAGCACCGATCCTTCGGTTGCGATCCCGCGGCGCGTCAGGAGACGGTGCAGCATCCCGGCGGCCGATGCCAGCACGACGTCGTTGACGGTTCCGCCGAGCGCGTTCTTGATCTCCTTGAAGTCCTGAAGCGGCGCCTCGGCCATCGCGAACCGACGGTTCGGCCCCACATGCGCGTTCAACGGGCTCCGCGGTGCCTGCCCCGCCGCGACGAGCGAGCCCAGACCTTCGATCAGATGGCTCGCTCGCTCGAGCGCGATCACCGGCGCGCGCAACGCGGTAGCGGCGACCTCGACTCCGGTTCGGACCGGCCGCGTTACGGTCTCGCGCACCGCGTCGACCATCAGATCCCGCGCGGAAGGCAGCGCTTCGGGGACCCATGCCTGGGGGTCGACCGCGCGCGGCTCGGGCGTGAAGTCGAGCAGGATCGTGGCGATGTCCATCCCGCTGATGCCGTCGATCATGCAGTGGTGCACCTTCGACATGGCCGCGACGTGACCGTCCTCGAGGCCTTCGAAGAAGTAGAGCTCCCACAACGGCTTCGACCGGTCGAGGGGACGCGACATGATGCGCTGGACGGCATCGGCCAGTTCGCGGCGACCCCCGGGGGCCGGCAGCGCGGATCGGCGGAGGTGGAAGTCCAGGTCGAAGTCCGGCTCGTCGACCCACATCGGGCGGGCGAGGTTGAAGGGTACCTCGACCACCCGCTGGCGGAACCGTGGGACCAGGTGGATCCGGCGCTCGATCAGCGCGCGTAGGTTGTCGAACCGCAAGGGTCCGTGCGGGCGCGTCGAGGGGTCGAAGATCATCAGGCCCGCGACGTGCATGTGGACCGACGGGGTCTCGAGGTGCAGGTACTGGGCGTCCTGGGCGCTGAGTCGCTGAGGCATGGCTCCCTCCCGACCCCATCGTGGGTCGGCTCGGCGGAGCCGTCAAACCCGGCCGTGGTGGGAGCAGCCCGCCGGTATCATGGTCGGACCATGGCGCGCGCGATCAGGATCGGACAGCTCGGCTGCGGCATCGTCGGCTCGGCCGTGCTGCGGATGCTGCACGCCAACGCCGCCCACATCGAACGCCGCCTGGGCGCGCCGATCGAGGTCGTCACGGTGGCGGTACGGAACCGCGCGAAAGAGCGGGACGTCCCGGACGGGACCGAGGCCTTGCTGACCACCGAACCGCACGAGGTCGTGAACCATCCCGAGGTCGACATCGTCGTCGAGGTGATGGGTGGGATCGAGCCCACTCGGACCTTGCTGCTCGAAGCGATCGACAACGGCAAGCGCGTGGTGACGGCCAACAAGGAGCTGCTGGCCTCGCTGGGGCAGGAGCTGTTCGACGCCGCCGACGGTAAGGGAGTCGATCTGTACTACGAGGCCGCCGTCGCCGGGGGGATCCCGCTGATCCATCCGCTGAAGGAGTCACTGGCCGGGGAGCGCATCCACAAGGTGATGGGCATCGTCAACGGCACCACCAACTTCATCTTGACGCGCATGGCCGAGGAAGGGCTCGAGTTCGGGGAGGCCCTGGCCGAAGCCGAGCGCCTCGGCTACACCGAGCTCGATCCGACCGCAGACATCGAAGGCTTCGATCCCGCGGCGAAGTGCGCGATCCTCGCATCGATCGCGTTCAACGCCCGGGTGGTCTCTGGGGACGTGTACCGGGAAGGGATCGCCGACATCACCCAGCGGGACATCGCATTCGCGCAGCGCCTCGGCTACACGGTGAAGCTGCTCGCGATCGCCGAGGAGCAGGACGGCGAGATCGCGTGCCGCGTGCATCCCGCGATGATCCCGAACACCCATCCGCTGGCCGCCGTGCGCCAGAACATGAACGCGGTGTTCGTCGTGGGCGAGCGCGTCGGCGAGCTGATGTTCTACGGGCAGGGCGCCGGCGGCGGACCGACCGGCACCAGCGTCGTCGGCGACGTCATCGACGTCGCGCACAACATCTTGTCGGGCGGTCGCGGTCCGGGCTGCACCTGCTACACCGAGAAGAAAGTCCGCCCCATCGAGCGCATGTACTCCCAGTACTACATCCTGCTGAACGTCGCGGACGAGCCGGGCGTCCTCGCCAACGTCGCGCGCGCCTTCGGCGACAACAACGTGTCGATCTCGAGCGTGTGGCAGGAGGGGATCGGTGAGGAAGCCCAGCTCGTGTTGATCACTCACCGCGCGCTCGAGCAGGATCTCCAGTCCACGCTGCACCTGCTGCGTGATCTTCCCGACGTCACCACGATCGCCAGCGTGATGCGGGTCGAGGGCGGGGAGACCTAGTGCCCCACCTGTGGCGCGGGGTGATCGAGGAGTACCGGGATCGCCTGCCTGTGTCCGATGCCACGCCGGTTGTCACCCTGTGCGAGGGCGGGACGCCGCTGATCTTCTCCGAGCGCCTCTCCGAGCGCGTCGGCGCGCAGGTGCACCTGAAGTACGAAGGCGCGAACCCGTCCGGCTCGTTCAAGGATCGCGGGATGACCATGGCGATCTCGAAGGCGGTGGAGGAGGGCGCGAAGGCGGTCATCTGCGCGTCCACCGGGAACACGTCGGCGAGCGCGGCGGCGTATGCGGCCAAGGCCGGCTTGGAGTGCGCGGTGCTGGTTCCCGAAGGGAAGATCGCGCTCGGGAAACTTGCGCAGGCGCTCGTGCATGGCGCCAGGCTGTTGCAGGTCGACGCGAACTTCGACGAGGCGTTGGTGGTCGCGCGCGATCTGGTCGAGCGCTACCCCGTGACGCTGGTGAACTCGGTCAACCCCTACCGCATCGAGGGGCAGAAGACCGGCGCGTTCGAGATCTGCGACGCGCTGGGACGCGCGCCCGACTACCACGTGATCCCCGTCGGCAACGCCGGGAACATCACCGCGTACTGGAAGGGGTACCGCGAGGCGCGCGGTGCCGGGGACATCGCGTTCCTTCCGCGCATGTTCGGGTTCCAGGCCGCCGGCGCCGCCCCGATCGTCAAAGGTGCGCCGGTCGAGAAGCCCTCGACGATCGCCACGGCGATCCGGATCGGGAACCCGGCGTCGTGGGAAGGAGCGGTCGAGGCCGCGCGCGACTCCGAGGGAGCGATCCGCGCCGTGACCGATCGCGACATCCTCGCCGCGTACAAGATGCTCGCGCGCGAGGGAGTCTTCGTCGAGATGGCCTCGGCGGCCTCGGTGGCGGGGCTGCTGCAACTGGCCGAAGACGGCGTGATCGCGAAGGACACGACGGTCGTGTGTGTCCTCACCGGACACGGCCTCAAGGATCCCGACTGGGCGATCGCCGGCGCCCCCAAGCCGGCCGTGGTTCCCGCAGACGCGGACGCGTGCGCGCGCGAGCTCGGACTGTGACCGACCGGGTCGTGGTCAGAGCGCCGGCGACGGTTGCGAACCTCGGTCCGGGCTACGACGTGCTCGGTCTGTCGCTCGGCTGGTACGACGAGGTGCGCGCCGAGCGCCACGACGCGCTCGAGATCACGGCGTCGGGCATCGGGGCCGAAGGGGTGAAGCGCGACGAGTCGAACGGGGTGGTGCGCGCGATGATCGCGTTGCTGGGCGAGACACCGGCCGTGCGGCTCCACAAGCTGACCGCGGTTTCGTTCGGTCGCGGGTTCGGATCCAGCGCCATCGGGTTCGTGGCGGGGCTGGTCGCCGCGCGCGCGCTGTTCGACACCGGTCATACCGACGACGAGCTCTTGCGGGTGGCGGTCGAGCTCGAGGGCCATCCGGACAACGTGGCTCCATGCTTGCTCGGCGGTGTCACGGTGTGTGCGGCCGACCGCGTGGTCCGGCTCGAGCCCCCGCCTGGGCTCCGCGTCATCGTCTGCGTGGCGCCGACGCGCCTTCCGACCGAGGAGGCTCGGAGGGTCGTCCCCGAGACGTACAGCCGGTCGGATGCACTGTTCAATTCGGGCCGTGTCGCCATGCTGACCGCGGCGCTCGCGACGGACCGGACCGACGTCCTGCTGGAGGCGACCGACGATGTGTTCCACCAGCCGGCCCGGTTCGAGCTGATGCCGGACAGCGCAGCGGTCGTGCGCACTCTGCGAGCCCAGGGCATGGCGGCCTTCCTGTCGGGCGCCGGCCCCAGCGTCGCGGCATTCGTGCGCGCCGAAGACGGCGAGGCGATGGCCGCGCGCGCGCGCCAGGCCGTCGCCGACGGGTGGGATGTTCGCGTCGAGACCATCGACGCTCAGGGTGCGACCGTGGTCGAGCGGCGTTGAAGGTTCGCGACGCGCCGGTGAGCCGTGGCCGCCGCGGCGCTGACGCACGATGCTCGTTGTAGCACCTCGACACCTCGCCTAGACTGAGCCGAAGGTCGTCCCGCACGCGAACGGGGAACGAGTGGCCACCACGCCCATCGATCTCGACCGAGTCTCCCGCCTCGCCCCAGGGCTCGAGGTCGACGCGGACATGACCCGGCTCTACAACGAACAGACCCAGTACGAGCTCGAGGACGACACCACGTCGCTGCTTGCCACCAAGGAAGGCGACATGGTCCTGTACGCCGACGGCGAAGGCAACCTGCGCGACGGGCAGCTCGGGATGGGCCTGTACTTCCGCGACACTCGGTTCCTGTCCCACTACGTCGTCGACATCGGCGGGCACGTCCCGGTGCTGCTGTCGGCCAGCGCCGAGCGCGCGTACATGTCCTACGTGGACCTCACGAATCCGGCGCTCGGGGAGGGGCAGGAACGCATCGAGCAGCAGACGATCAATATCCGGCGAACCCGGGTGATCCGCGACCGCCTCTACGAGCGCATCCGGCTCAAGAACTACAACGCGCATCCCGTTCACTTCCAGACCCACATCGAGTTTGCAGCGGACTTCGCCGACATCTTCCATGTCCGTGGGATGATCCGTGAGCGGACGGGCACGTTCTTCCGGCCGGTGATCGAGGGCTCGCGCATCGTCCTGGCGCATCTCGGCGAGGACGACGTGCTGCGCCGAACGGCCATCGAGTTCTCCTTCGAGCCGTCGGAGGTGCGCGTGGATCGCGGGCGCATCCGAACGACCTTCGATCTGGATCTCGTCGGGCATCAGACCAAGCTGCTGACCGTCACCATCGAGCCCCGGGTCGGCGACGACCATGTCGAGCCGGTTGGCTTCGACGTCGCGGTGCACGGGCTGCGCCGCTCATACGACGAGTGGGACCGGTCCTGCACCGCGATCGTGACCGACAACGAACTGTTCAATACATTGCTCCAGCGGGGCCGGCGCGACCTGCGCGCGCTGCTGACCGAGACGCCGGATGGACGCTACATCGCCGCAGGGATCCCCTGGTACATCGCCGCGTTCGGCCGCGATTCGCTGATGACCGCGCACCAGATCCTGATGCTGAACCCCGAGCCCGCACGCGACAGCCTCCGGTTCCTGGCGAAGTTCCAGGGCACCGAGATCAACGATTGGCGTGACGAGGAACCGGGAAAGATCCTGCACGAGATCAGGACCGGACCGCTTGCGAACGCCGGGATCATTCCGCACACGCCCTACTACGGCTCGATCGACTCGACGCCGTTGTTCCTGATCCTGTACGGCACGTACTTCAAGTGGACGAACGACGTCGCGCTCGCCGAAGAGTTGCTACCGAACGTGTCCCGCGCACTGAGGTGGATCGCCGAGCACGGCGACGTGGACGGCGACGGGTTCATCGAGTACGAGCGTCGGTCGGCTCGAGGCCTGCGCAATCAAGGCTGGAAGGATTCCGAGAACTCGATGCTGCATGCGGACGGGCGCCCCGCAAGCGGCCCGATCGCGCTCGCCGAAGCCCAGGCGTACGTGTACCTGGGTAAGAATCGCGTGGCCGGTGTCTACGAGGCCCTCGGACGTTCCGAGGAGGCCGCGCGTCTCCGGGAAGAAGCTCAGACGCTGAAGCGACGGTTCAACGAGGCCTTCTGGATCGAAGAGGACGGCTACTACGCTATGGCGCTGGATGGGGACAAGCGGCCGCTGCGGGTCGCATCGACCAACCCGGCGCATGGTTTGTATTGCGACTTCCTCGACCACGACAAGGCCGCGGAGGTGGCCAAGCGCGTCTTGCAGCCCGACATGTTCTCGGGCTGGGGGATGCGCACGATGAGCAAGTCGGCCGAGCCCTACAACCCGATGAGCTATCACAACGGCACTGTCTGGCCCCACGACAATGCATTCATCGCCGCGGGCTTGAAGCGATACGGCTATCACAAGCAGACGAACCGCATCGCGACGGCGATCTTCGATGCCGCCGTGTTCGTTGACTACATGCGTCTCCCCGAGTTGTTCTGCGGATTCACCCGGCGCACGCCGAACCAACCCGTGCACTATCCGGTGGCGTGCTCACCCCAGGCGTGGGCGGCGGGGTCGCCTTTCCTGTTACTGCAGGCCATGCTCGGTCTCTCGGCGCGCGCACACGAGAACCTGTTGACGATCAACATCCCTTACCTGCCGCCTTGGTTGAGCTGGGTAGAACTCCGCAACCTGCGGGTCGGGGATTCCACGATATCGTTGGTGTTCCGGCGCGAGGGCGAGATGACGGGGTTCTCGCTCCTGGCCAAGGAAGGTTCCGTCCGGGTCATCATGGAGGAATAGAGTGGTCACCATCGCGCACATCAGCGATACGCACGTCGGCTCGCCGCATTTCGTGCCCAACTTGCTGAACCGGGTGATCGGCGAGCTGAACGAGCTGAAGCCCGATCTGGTGATCCACACCGGCGATATCACCAACGATGGGTTCCGCGGGGAGTTTAAATCGGCGGCCGCCTATCTCGAGCAGATCGAGAGCAAGCTCGTCGCCGTCCCCGGCAACCATGATGCGCGCAACGTGGGCTACGTTCATTTCGAGGAGATGATCGGCCCGCGCCACTGGCGAGAATCCCTGCGCGACGGCGTCGTCGTGGTCGGTGTCGATTCCAGCGAGCCGGACCTCAACGACGGGCAGGTGGGCCGGGAGCGCTATCCGTGGCTCATCGAGCAGTTCTCAGAGCCGTCCGAGCTGAAGATCTATGTGCATCATCATCACCTGCTGCCCGTCCCCGGCACGGGGCGCGAACGCTCAACCGTGGCCGATGCCGGCGACCTCCTCGAAGTGTTGATCCGCAGCGGCGTCCAGCTGGCGCTGACGGGGCACAAGCACGTCCCGTACGTCTGGCGCCTTGAGAGCATCTACATCGCCAATGCGGGGACGTGCTCGAGCCTGCGCCTGCGCGGGCATACGCGACCGGCCTACAACGTGATCACCTACGAGGCTGGCGAGGTCAAGATCGTGCAGAAGCATCCGTTCGGTCCGGCGCACACCTTGGCGCATTTCAACGTGCGCACCGGCCATCAGCACTATCGCGAACTCGAACCGCTCATCACCGAGCAACAACCCACGTGATGCGCGCGGTCGCCCTCGTCGACGGCGAGCACTATCCCCCCGTCACGCTGGACGCGATCGAACGCCTGCAGGGACGCGGCTACGAGTTCGCGGCCGCGGTCATGCTGGGGGGTGGGGAGAAGCTCTCTGACGGGCTCGCCCTCGGCCCGTTGGAGGTGATCCACGGGGCGACGCAGCGCGAGGCCCTCGAGCGAGCGCTCGACGAGCATCATCCCGAGGTGGTCGTGGACCTTTCCGACGCGCCGGTGGTCGACACGGTTCGGCGCTTCCGCCTGGCATGCGTGGCGCTTGCGCGAGGCATCGCATACCACGGAGCCGATTTCCGGCTCGAACCGCCCAGGCGTCCGCGCATCACCACGCACATGACGATCGCCGTGATCGGGACCGGGAAGCGCACCGGGAAGACCGCCGTTGCGGCGGCGTTCGCGCGGCAGGCGAGCGAAGCAGGCTTGCGCACCGTCATCGTGGCGATGGGGCGAGGGGGTCCGGCCCAGCCCGTCGTGACGCGCGGCGATCTCCAGAGGCCGACGCCCGAGGCGCTGCTCGTGCTCGCCGATATCGGCGAGCACGCGGCGAGCGATTCGTACGAGGACGCGGTCGTGGCCGGCGTGACGACGATCGGCGCGCGTCGAGCCGGAGCCGGGCTGGCGGGCACCCCGTTCGTCGACACGGTGGCCGAGGCCGTGGCTGTGGCCGAAGAGGAGGAACCCGACCTGATCGTGCTGGAAGGCAGCGGGACGGCGATCCCACCGGCCGCAGCCGACGCCACGATCCTGGTGGTCGGCGGGGCCACGCCCGCCGAGGACGTCTCGGGCGGACTCGGGCCGATGCGGTTATTGATTTCCGACCTGGCGGTGGTTACGATGGCTGAGGAACCGGTCCTCGCGGCCGGGACGCTCTCCGCTCTTTCTTCCTCCGTTGCCGAGTTCGCGGTGAGCATTCCTATCGTCAGGACCGTCTTCCGCCCGGCCCCTATCGAGTCGGTCGACGGCGCGAAGATCTTCGTCGCCACGACGGCTCCGCCGGAGGCTGGAGAGGCCATCCGGCGGCACCTTGAAGACGTCATCGGTGCGAGGGTCGTCGGGATAACGCATCGACTCGCAGACCGGCCGGGACTGAGCGAGGACCTCCGAAAAGCAGAAGGAACGTACGAAGTGCTTGTCACCGAACTCAAAGCAGCCGCCGTCGACGTGGCCACGCGCACTGCGCTCGCCGCAGGGCATCGCGTTGTCTTCGCCGACAACATCCCGATCGCGGTTGGCGGCGACATCGAAGCGGCGTTTGCGGAGGTGCTCGCCACCGCGACGCGCCGAGCGGAGGCGCGCGCATGAGCCCCGACATGGGCGAGGCGCCGCGCACGGTCATCGTGCGCGAGGGCGAGCACGGGTTGCCGTTCTCGAAGGGACTCACCGCGAACACGATCATCGTTTCTGGGCTTGCGCCTGCGCGCGCCTACCAGGTCGCACAACTCGTCGAGGACCGTCTTCGGACGGAGGCGCGCGCGTCGATCGATGCGACGGAGCTGCGTGAGTTGGTGATCGCTGCGATCCGCGAGGAAGCCGGCGACCGATATGCGGTTGCGTACGAGAAGTGGCAAACGGTAGGTGATCTCGACGTCCCGTTAGTGATCTTGATCGGCGGCGGTACCGGTGTGGGGAAGTCGACCGTAGCGACCCAGCTCGCCGCGCGCCTCGGGATCGTCCGGCTCATCTCGACGGACTCGATCCGAGAAGTGATGAAGGGGACGTTCTCGGAAGAGTTCCTGCCCACTCTGTACACATCGTCGTTCGACGCCGCGGATGTGGTCAAGGCCAAGCTCTCTCCGGGCGACGACGCGGTCGTGGTCGGATTCCGGGATCAGGTCTGGGCGGTCCGTGTGGGGATCCATGCGTTGATCGAGCGCGCAGTCACCGAGAGCACGGACGTAGTGATCGAAGGGGCGCACATCGTGCCTGGATTCCTCGATCCGGAGGCGTTCGCTGGGAAGGCTGTGATCGTGCCGCTCGTGCTGCAGGTCGACGACGAGGACCTGCACCGGAGCCACTTCTACGTGCGCGCGCACGACAGCCGCGCGCGCCCCGTGGAGCGATACCTCGCTCACTTCGATAACATCAGGAAGATCCAGAAATACATCAAGTCCCTGGCGCTGCAGCATGGGGTCCCGATCATCTCCAACTACACCCTGGATGCGTGCCTGCGTCAGGTGATCGATCACGTGATCGACCGCGCCACCGAGGCGGCGAAGACACTCCCGCACCGCCCCGGCGTGCGCGCGATCGGAGGGGGAACCCGATGAAGCTCTGGCTCGACACCGCGAACATCGGCGAGATCCGCGAGATCAACTCGTGGGGTGTACTGGCCGGCGTGACCACCAACCCGACGCTTGCCGGCAAGGAGGGCCAGCCGTTCGAGCAACTCCTGAAAGAGATCGCCACAGAGGTCGACGGTCCCGTTTCCGGCGAAGTCGTCGCGACCGATCGCGAAGGGATGGTCAACGAAGGGGTCCAGATCGCGGCGATCGCGCCGAACCTCGTCGTGAAGTGCCCGGTGACCCCCGACGGCTACGCCGCGGTCACCGCGCTGACCCAGCGAGGCATCAAGACGAATATGACGCTATGCTTCTCTCCGGCCCAGGCGATCCTCGCCGCCGAAGCGGGAGCTACCTACATCAGCCCGTTCCTCGGCCGGGTCGACGATATCGGGAACGACGGGATGAGCCTGTTGGCCGAGATCGTCGACATCTACCGCACCCAGGGATACGAGACCAAGGTGCTGGCGGCGAGCCTGCGTCACACGCAGCACGTCGTCGATGCAGCCAAAGTAGGTGCCGACGTGGCGACGATGCCACACAAGGTGTTCAAGGCGTTAGTGAAACATCCGCTCACCGACGTTGGGCTCGAGCGGTTCCTGGCCGATTGGAACGACTATCAACGATCCCTCGGGAACTCTTGACCCGCGGGGGGAGGTCACGATCGTGACACTGGTACGAGAAGAACTACAGAGCAAGTTGTTGCCCGAGTTGCAGCAGATGGCGCAGTCGCTCGGCATGAGCGGTACCAAGGGTCTGCGTAAGGCGGACCTGATCGGCGCCATCCTCGAGAGAGCCAACGGGCGCGGACCGGTGCCCGAGCAAGGTTCGAACGGCAAGGCCGAGGCGCCCGTGAATGCCGCACCGGTGCCTGCTACGACGAGCCCGACGCCCACCGAGCAGGCTCCCGAGCCGCAGCAGCAGCAGCCCCAGCCCCAGCCGCAGCAGCGCCAGCACGGACAGGGCGGCAGCCAGCAGCAAGGTGGCAATCGCAGGCGCCGCGGGCGCGACCGCAAGAACCGTCAGCGCGGCGGCCGCCCAGACGACGGCCGAGGCGGTGCCCGGGTCGGCGGTGCCGTGATGACCGTGGATCGGGACATGAGCGCCGAGGAGGCTGCGGCGGAGGGTGAGCTGCAGACCGGGATCCTGGACATGCTGCCGGAGGGCTACGGGTTCTTGCGCACCACCGGCTATCTGCCAGGCTCCACCGACGTGTACGTGTCCCAATCGCAGATCCGTCGCTTCGGCCTGCGTCGAGGCGACGAGGTCACGGGCTACGTGCGCGCACCGAAGGAGGCGACCGCCGAGAAGTATTACGCCCTGCTTCGAGTCGAGACGGTGGCCGGCATGTCACCCGACGACGCGCGCAAGCGCCCCGACTTCAAGGACCTCACCCCGCTGTTTCCCGAGGAGCGCTTCGTGCTCGAGTGGGGCCCCCAGGCGGTTACCGAACGCGTCATCGATCTGGTTTCACCCCTTGGCAAGGGTCAGCGTGGCATGGTCGTGTCACCGCCGAAGGCCGGGAAGACCACGATCCTGAAGCAGATCGCGAACGGGATCCTGGCCAACAGCAAGAACGTGCACCTGATGGTGTTGCTGGTCGACGAGCGACCCGAGGAGGTCACCGACTGGCAGCGCACCGTCAAGGCCGCCGAGGTCGTGTACTCGACATTCGACCGACCGGCCGACGACCACACCCAGGTGGCGGAGCTGGTGCTCCACCGGGCGCAGCGACTCGTCGAGGCCGGGCAGGACGTCGTGATCCTGCTCGACTCGATCACTCGGCTCGCGCGCGCATACAACCTCGCGGCGCCCGCATCGGGACGGATCCTGTCGGGAGGTGTCGATTCGACGGCGCTGTATCCGCCGAAGCGGTTCTTCGGCGCAGCGCGTAACATCGAGGAAGGCGGGAGTCTTACCATCATCGCGTCGGCGCTCGTCGAGACCGGCTCGAAGATGGACGAGGTGATCTTCGAGGAGTTCAAGGGCACCGGAAACTCCGAGATCCGGCTCGACCGTCAGCTGTCGGAGAAGCGGATCTTCCCGGCGATCAACGTCGAGGCGTCGGGGACCCGCAAGGAAGAGCTGCTCTACGAAAAGGAGGAGCTCGCGATGGTCTGGCGGCTGCGGCGGGTCCTGCACGCGCTTGCGCCTTCGCAGGCGATGGAGCTGTTGCGCGACAAGATCAGCCAGACCCAGTCCAACGATCAGTTCTTGAAAGAGATCGCGAAGATGAGGAACGTGGGCGACTAGCCCGTACATGGAGGGATACGTCGTGAAGCAGGACATCCACCCCGACTACGTCACTTGCGCCGTCACGTGCTCGTGCGGGAACACGTTCGAGACGCGCTCGACCAAGTCCGAGCTGCACGTGGAGCTGTGCTCGCAGTGCCATCCGTTCTACACAGGCAAGCAGAAGCTCGTGGACACCGGCGGACGGGTCGAGCGCTTCCAGCGACGCTACGGCAAACAGCAACCGAAGAACTAGCCGGTATGCCGAAGGAGAGGCCGCACTACTACGGGGGCCAGGCCGTCATCGAGGGCGTCATGATGCGCGGCGCCGACACGTGGGCGATCGCATGCCGTCGACCGACCACCGAGATCTACGTCGAGACGCATCCGGTCAAAGGGCTCGCGCAGAAGCATCCGATCTGGCGCATGCCGCTGTTCCGTGGCGTGGCCACCATGGGCGAGGCGCTGTCGATCGGCATGCGCGCGATGATGATCGCCGCCAACCAGTCGCTCGAGGAAGAGGAGCGGCTCACCAAGAAGCAGATGGGCGGGACGATCGCGTTCGCGGTCCTCGCGTTCGTTGGGATCTTCATCCTGTTCCCCAACGTGCTGTCCAACGTGCTCGGCGGGGGCGGAGATCCCGCGGCTCGCAACACGTTCGTGGAGAGCGCGAAGGAGGGGGGTATCCGCCTCGCGATCTTCCTGGGATACCTGATCGCGATCTCGTACGTGAAGGAGATCCGGCGCGTCTTCCAGTACCACGGTGCCGAGCACAAAACCATCGCGGCCCACGAGGCCGGCGAGCCGGCGCTCACGCCATCGGTGGTCGACCATTATTCGACGATCCATGTGCGGTGCGGAACCAACTTCCTGGTCATCACGATGTTGCTCACGATCATAGTTTTCGCGTTCTTCGGGCAGCACGCGTGGTGGGTCGAGCTCCTCTACCGGATCCCCGGCATCTTCTTGATCGCCGGGATCTCGTACGAGGGGCTCCGTCTGGGCGCGGCGAAGACCGACAACAGATTCGTGCGCGCCCTGATGAAGCCCGGCCTGTGGCTGCAGAAGATCACCACGCGCAAGCCCGAGCCCGAGATGATCGAGGTCGCCATCCGGTCCTTCGAGGCGGTGCTGCCCGAGGAGGAACGCAGGAAGGTGCCCGAGCTCCCATCGCCTTTGGTGATTGGGAACTCGCTGCCCGCCGAGGATCCCGCCGCCGCAGAGCGCGCGCGCGAGATCTTCGAGCCCAGGGCGGAAGACCCTCATCCCGGCATCCAGCCGGAACCGTAGCGGCACGAACCCATCCATCGGCACGCGATAGACTCGCGACGGATCGATCATGCTCGACGAACGTCTCTCAGAACGTCTGGACAGAGTCCTACGCCGGTACGACGAGCTCGAACGGCGCTTGGGCGAGCCCGGCGTCGCCTCGGATCCCGAGCAGCTCCGGAACCTCGGCAAGGAGCACGCGGAGCTGAGCCCAGTCGTCCGAGGCTTCCGTCGGTACCGCACCACAGACGCCGATCTGGAGGCCGCGCGCGAGATGCTCACCGGCAGCGAGGCCGCCGACGCCCGATTCCTCCGCGAAGAGATCGGGACGCTCGAGCGCTCGCTCGCGGAGATCGAGATCGAGTTGCGCGAGCTCCTCACCCCCAAGGACCCGATGGACGAAAAGAACGCCATCGTCGAGATCCGCCAGGCCGAGGGCGGCGACGAGGCCGGCCTGTTCGCCCGCGACCTGTACGAGATGTACAAGCGGTACGCGGAGCGGCAACGATGGAAGACGGACCCGCTGTCGGAGTCGCCCACTGGGCTCGGCGGCATCAAGGAAGTGATCTTCGCCGTGAAGGGGAAGGCGGCCTATTCGCGGCTGAAATTCGAGGCCGGGACCCACCGCGTGCAACGCGTGCCGCAGACCGAGTCCCAAGGCAGGATCCATACGTCGACGGCGACCGTCGCCGTGCTGCCCGAAGCCGAAGAGGTGGACGTCCAGATCGATCCAGGGGATCTGAAGATCGACGTCTATCGTTCCTCAGGGCCCGGCGGTCAGTCCGTGAACACGACCGACTCCGCCGTGCGCATCACGCATCTCCCCAGCGGCGAAGTGGTCGCGTGCCAGGAGGAGCGATCGCAGCTGCAGAACCGCGAGCGCGCGATGCGTATCCTGCGCGCGCGTCTGCTGAAACGCGCGCAGGAAGAGCAGCGCGCCAAGATCGCGGCAGAGCGCAAGGGTCAGGTCGGCACCGGCGAGCGCGCCGAGAAGATCCGCACCTACAACTTCCCGCAGAACCGGGTCACCGACCACCGGGTGGGCCTGACGCTGCACAAACTTCCCCAGATCCTCGAAGGAGACCTCGACGAGATCGTCGAGGCGCTCACTCTGAAGGACCGAGCGGAGCGGTTGTCCGGCAACGGTCGCGTAGACGAGCGCTCAACGGACGAGTGACGATCGCCGACGAGCTTGCGCGCGCGGAGGCTGCCCTGGCGGCCGCCGGGGTCGAGACCGCACGCCACGACGCGGAATGGATCGCGGCGGCGGCTCTGGGGGAACGGCGCTCGGGGGTGCTGGCGAAGTTGCGCGAACCGTTCCCCGACGGGGTGGCCGCCCGGTTCCACGACCTGATCGCGCGCCGCACGAACCGCGAGCCACTCGCGTACGTGATCGGCACCGTGAACTTCCGAGGGCTCGAGCTCGAGGTCGGCCCTGGGGTACTCGTGCCTCGCCCCGAGACCGAGATCACAGCGGAACGGGCGATCGCCCGCGCTCGCGAGCGGGGGATCCGGCCCACCGTGGTCGACGTGGCCGCCGGCTGCGGCGCCATCGCGCTGTCGCTGGCCGCCGAGGTCCCCGACGCGCGCATCTTCGCGACCGAGTCCTCCGGTGCCGCGCGCGGGTGGGCGCTGCGCAACCTGGCGCGCACCGGTCTGCGTTGCACCCTGTTGCCGGGCGATCTGCTCCGCGGGCTCCATCCGGCCCTCGGCGGCAACGTCGACATCATCGTGTCGAACCCTCCGTACATGCCCGAGGACGAGTTGGGCGAGCTCCAACCCGAGATCCGTCGCTACGAGCCGCGCGATGCGGTGATCGCCGGGCCGTCGGGGCTCGAGGTGATCCTCGCGCTGCTGGAGCAGGTCCCGTCCTGGATCGCGCCGGGCGGCTGGCTGGTGGTCGAGCTCGCGCCGTCGCAGGCCGACCGCGTCTCGAAGTTGCTGCAGGCGATCGGGTACGCAGACGTTCGCGTCACCGACGATCTTGCCGGGCGCGCGCGAGTCGTCGAAGGACGTTGGGTGCACGCGGGATGAGCGTCATCAATCTCGAGGACGCGCGCGAGGAAGGGATCCGCACGGCGATCGGAGCGTTGCGTGCGGGGGAGCTGGTGGTGTGCCCGACCGATACCGTCTACGGCGTGGCGGCCGACGCATTCAACGTCGCGGCGACCGGCGCGATCTTCCGCATCAAGGATCGGCCTCGAGCGCTCCCGCTGCCGGTGCTCGTCTCGAGACCGCGGCAAGCGTGGGCAGTCTCCTCGGAAGTCCCTTCGGGAGCCTCCGAGCTTGCCGCCGCGTTCTGGCCCGGGGCGCTCACGATGATCCTGCCGCAGGGCACCGACCTGGACTGGGATCTCGGGGACGCGCGCGGCTCGATCGCGCTGCGGATCCCGAACCATCCCGTGCTTCTGGAGCTGCTCGAGCGCGTGGGTCCCGTGGCAGCCACCAGTGCCAACCGCACAGGCGAGCCGACGCCCCCGACGGTCTCCGAGATCGAGACGATGTTCGGCGCGGAGGTCGCCGTGTACCTCGACGGCGGTCCTGCATCCGGCGACGCCGGCTCGACGATCGTGGACCTGTCGAAGGGCGATCCGACGCTGATCCGGGAGGGGCCGATCACCTCGGCCGAGCTCGAGCGTGTGCTGGGTCGCCCGCTCGCACGCGCCTGAACTGCCGCACCCCGTCCCCGTAGTCCGTTCGGGCTATCACGTTTTGGTCATGCGGGGTCATGGAATATCGGGGCGGATGCGGGCAAGGTTGGACGCATGAACCGCGCCAGGTCGTTCACGGCTATCGTCGCTATCTTCGCCGCCGTGCTCATCCCGCCCATCCAGGCGTCCGCTCAAACCACGTGCGACAGTGTCGACGGCCTGTTCCCCGGGCTGGGAGGGACCCTGGGCAGTCTGCAGACCGGCGTCGAGCCCGTCGACGGCCTGTGCGGGAGCGCGGACCCGTCGCCCGAACCCACCCCGACGACCCAGCCCACTACCACCGCCGAGCCCACGTCTACAACGAACACCGAACCGACGAGTGGACCATCGCAAGCCACGGTCCCGGGCGTACCGGTGGCCCAGCCCTCGGTGGCACCGCGCGAGGCAGCATCGGGCGCGCCGGTCCTCCCGGGCCCTGCGAGAGTCGGGGATGCTCTGAGCCTGGACGAAGAGTCACCCGTGCTCGTTCCGATCCGACCCGCTGCGGTCCCGGTCGGGACCACGGTGGCAACGATCAGCCTCGGGATGCTGGTAGCTGCCGGTCTGGGGATCATGGTCGGTCGCGCGAACGCGCGCTCATCCTCGACCCGGGTCGCCGATGCGCGTCTCGAGGCCGTGCTCGACCTCCTGCCCGACGGTGTGCTGGTGGCCGACACCCGAGGACGCGTGCGAGCGATCAATGGCGCGCTGGGCGCGCTGGTGCCCTCACCGAAGAACGTGCACGGCCGGTGGGTCTGGAGCACGTTCGTCGGGGACGCGGCCGATGGCTCGGCATTGTCGTCCTGGATCCGCGCGCGCGGAGACGGAGCCGACGCAACGACGGCGAACCTGGGACCCGATCGCATCCCGGTCGCGATCTCGACGGCGCCGATCGCGCGGGGTGCGGGGTCGGTCTTCGTGGTGCGCGATCTCCGGCCGCAGCAGGCGCTCGAGCGGATGAAGCGGGAATTCCTCTCCAACGTTGGTCACGAACTCCGGACGCCGTTGACGTCGGCGCTCGGGTTCGCCCGGATGCTTCGTGAGCGCGAGCTGAACACGACCCAGCGTCAAACGTTCCTCGACGCCATCGTGAACGCGTGCGAGCGGCTCGACCGGGTCGTCGACCTCGTGGTCGATCTCACCACGATGCAGGCCGGCGGGTTCCAGTTCTATCGCGAGCCGCTCGACATAGGCGAGCTCGTCGGTAGCTGTGTCGAGCGCTGGCGCGAACAGGCGCCGGATCATGTCTTCGCCGCGCGCGTATCGAGTCGCCTTCCGCATCTCACGGCGAACGCCACGCTGGTTCGACACCTGGTGGACGAGCTCCTGGACAACGCCGTGAAGTTCTCGCCGTCGGGTGGGATCGTCTCGATCGAGCTGCGTGGTCGCCGGTCGGGCGACGAGCGCGCGATCGAGTTGACGGTGGCGGATCAAGGCATCGGTATCGACCACGAGCGTATGGAAGAGTTGTTCCGGGAGTTCCACCAGTTGGACGCCTCCGAGACGCGCGCGTTCGGCGGGCTCGGGCTCGGGCTGGCGTTCGTGCATCGTGTGGCGCAAGACCTGGGAGGAAGCGTGGACGTTACCTCCGAGCCCGGCAAGGGCAGCGCGTTCACCGTGCAGCTTCCGGCCGAGGCGCGCGTAGAGATGGTCGACGTCCGGGACCCACGACCGCGCGCAACCGCGCGCGCGACCGGGCGCCGGGCGGCGGTCAAGGCACCTGCCCGAACCTAGGTCAGAAGTCGCGCGGCTTCACGGAGCCGGTGCGCCGAGCCGTAGGCGTCGGCAGCCACGGTGCGGATCACGCGAAGATCGTCCAGCTGTTTCGGCGTCGACTCGAGCGCGCGGCGGATCGCTGACTGGATCGCGCCGAACCCGAAGGGCTTGTCGACCCGGTCGAGCACGCCCGCGCGCGCTTCGCGTATCGCCCCCTCGGCATCGCCCGGAGCGCTCGTCACGATCATCGGCGCGACGAACCCGCAGGGGGTGAGGCGGATCGCATCGAGCAGGTCATTGCCGTCGATGTCGGGGACCGCGACGTCCACGAGCATCACGTCGAAGGGCTGGGTCAGGAGCGCGAGCGCCTCTCCGCCGGTCCCGACGTCGACGACCTCGTGGCCGTCCATGACGAGGATCCTGCGGGTGAGCGCGCGCACGGGCGCTTCGGGGTCAACCACCAGGATGCGGGCCATGAGCTACCTCCGGTGCCGATGGGGCGGGGAGAATCCCGTAGGACCCACGTCCTACGCATCGATAGTAACACCTGGAGAGGCCGGGAGAAGCAGGGCTGAGGGACTTCCATCCGAAAGGACCAGCCGGTCCGCCCGGAAGGCCCAGATGGCCCGGTACACTGCGCGCGTGGCGGACCCGCTCGAGATCATCGTCGTGTGCTACGGCAACATCTGCCGGTCTCCCATGGGCGAGGTGCTCCTGCAGCGCGCGCTGGATGAGCGCTTCGGTCAAAGCCGCGTGCTCGTGACCTCCGCCGGGATCGGCGCGGACGACGGACGCCCCCCCAGCAGGGGGACGGTCCTTGCGATGGAAGCCCGAGGGTTCGACGTTCGGCCGCTGCGCTCGACCTACCTGCGGCCCCACGACGTCGCGCGCGCGTGGCGGATCTACTGCATGGAGGACTACCAGGTGCGCCACGTCGCCGGGCTCGCCGACGACGGTGGCGCCAAGGCCATGCTCCTGGCTGGGGAGGAGGTTCCCGATCCGCTTGGCTCGGGGCAAGAGGCCTACGAGAACGTGGCACTGCAGATCGAGCGACTGCTCCCGGCGGTCATCGACGACATCGCGCGCGGGCTGGCCTGAGGCGGGCCGGTCTCTGCGCGCGCTGTTAGACTCCTCCGAGTCCTTCCCCGCCACCTCAGGAGGACCCCGATTGCGTATCGCCCTCGGTTCCGACCACGCAGGATTCCGGTACAAGGAGCTGTTCAAGCAGGTCCTGACCGAGCAAGGCCATGACGTCGACGACGTCGGGACAGACACCGAGGCGGTTCCGTCGGACTACACCGAGATCTCAGAGGTCGTCGCGCGGCGGGTCGCCGAAGGCAACGCAGATCGCGGGATCATCGTCGCCGGATCCGGCAACGGCGAGGCGATCGTCGCGAACAAGTTCCACGGCATCCGGGCCACTGTGTGCAACGACCTGTACACCGCCGAGATGGCCCGACGCCACAACGACGCCAACGTCCTGTGCATCGGCCAGCGGGTCGCCGGTGAAGAGGTGGCGCTGAGGATCCTCGATCTCTGGCTCACGACCCCGTACGACGGGGGGAGGCACGCGCCGCGACTCGACAACATCCGATCGCTCGAGGAGCGGCTACGGAAGGAGTACGGCGGATGACCGACGCGTGGGATGCGCTTCACGCTGCCGATCCGACGATCGCCGAGCTGATCCTGGCCGAGGAGCGTCGGGAGCGGGACAAGATCCGCCTCATCCCTTCCGAGAACTACGTCTCGGAGGCGGTCCTGGGCGCGACCGGGTCGGTGCTGACCAATAAGTACTCGGAGGGGTACCCCGAGAAGCGCTACTACGAAGGCCAGCAGATCATCGATCAGGTCGAGCGCATCGCGATCGAGCGCGCTAAGCATCTGTTCGGCGCCGACCACGCCAACGTGCAGCCGTACTCGGGCTCGCCGGCGAACCTCGCGGTCTACCTCGCGTTCCTCGAGCCGGGCGACACGGTGATGGGGATGGCACTGCCTCACGGCGGGCATCTCACGCACGGATGGAACGTCTCGATCACCGGGAAGTACTTCCGTTCGGTGCAGTACGAGGTGCGCCGCGACACCGGCCGGATCGACTACGACATGGTGCGGGACATCGCCAAGCGCGAGCGCCCGAAGCTGATCTGGGCCGGCGGCACCGCCGTGCCCCGCATCATCGACTTCGACGCCTTCGCGGAGATCGCGCGCGAGGTGGAGGCGATCTTCGCGGCGGACATCGCCCACATCGCAGGGCTCATCGCCGGAGGCGTCCATCCGTCGCCCATCCCGGTGGCCGACGTCGTCACGACAACGACGCACAAGACGCTTCGCGGTCCACGCGGTGCGATGATCCTGTCGCGCTCCGATCACGCGAAGGCTATCGATCGCGCGGTGTTTCCTGGCCTGCAGGGCGGACCGCACAACCACACCACCGCGGCGATCGCCGTCGCGCTGAAGGAGGCGGCGCAACCCGCATTCAAGGAGTACGCGACGCAGGTCGTGGCGAACGCCGCGACCCTCGCCGAGGAGCTGATCGCGCGCGGGTTCGACCTGGTGTCCGGCGGAACCGACAACCACCTCATCTTGATCGACCTCACGAACAAGGGTGTGGCCGGGAAACCGGCGGCGAAGGCCTTGGATCGAGCCGGGCTCGAGCTGAACTACAACACGGTTCCGTTCGATCCACGGAAGCCATTCGATCCTTCGGGCATCCGTATCGGAACCCCGTCGGTCACGTCGCGAGGCATGCGCGAACCAGAAATGCGGCGGATCGGCGAGTGGATGGACCGCATCGTCGCCGCTCCCGACGACGAGGCGGCGATCGAGCGGACGGCGGCCGAGGTTCGAGATCTGTGCGCCTCCTTCGCTGCGCCGGGGATCCGCGTCACCGACTGACGTGCGCGCGTTCCTGGTCGTTGGGGGTGTTGCGTTCGCCGTCGCGTACTTCGTGACGCCCGTGGTGCGCCGCGCCGCGATCCGGCTGGGTGTGGTGGACGTCCCCGACGACCGGAAGGTCCATCACGAGCCAACACCGCTCCTGGGCGGCGTTGCGCTGTTCATCGCGGTGATCGCCGGGATCGCCGTGGCCGCGGCGCTCCCGGAGTTCCGGGACCTGTTCCGGGAATCCTCGGAGCTCGTCGCAGTGCTTGTCGCCGGCATCGTGCTGATCGTGCTCGGCGTGATCGACGATACGCGGGGCATGCATGCCCCGACGAAGCTGGCAGGGCAGATGCTCGCCGCCGGGATCTTGGTCCTCGGAGGCGTGCAGTTGGTCTACTTCTGGGTCCCCGGCCTCGGGATCCTCTCGTTGTCGACGGACCTGTCCACGTTGCTGACGATCATCTGGACGATCGCGCTGATCAACGCCGTGAACCTCGTGGACGGTCTCGACGGCTTGGCGGTCGGGGTGACGACGATCGCGGCTGCCGCGTTCTTCGTCTATGCGCATCGTACTGCCGGCGGCGAGGCCACGACCGCGGAATTGCTGACGGCGATCCTGGTCGGTGCCGGTGTTGGCTTCCTGCGTCACAACTTCCATCCCGCTCGCATCTTCATGGGGGATGCCGGTGCGATGCTGCTGGGTCTGGTGCTGGCGAGTGCGACGGTGTCGGGGATCAGCCGGACGACTGAGCCGCAGTTCATCGACGTCGCCGGGTTCATCGTGCCTGCGTTGTTGCCGGTCATCGTCTTGGCGATCCCCCTGGCCGACGTGAGCATCGCCATCGTTCGCCGGGTCGCGGGGCGGCGCCCCATGTTCCATGCCGACAAGCAGCACATCCATCACTGGCTGTTGGACATGGCGCGGAGTCACCGCCAGGCCGTGCTCGTGATGTACCTGTGGAGCTCGTTGCTGGCGGCGGCGACGATGGCGCTCGCGCTCGGTCCGGGCGTGGTGTGGCGGTGGGTATCGGGTGCCATCGCGGCGGTCATGGTCGCAAGCGTCGTGGCCCTGCCTCGTTGGTTCCGTCGATCGAGCACGACCGGCGGCGCCGAGCACGTCCGCCCCGGATTATGACCTGCCGGGTTGATGCGGTACCCTACTCGTGAAGATTTTCACAAGCGACGGATGTGCGCGTTGAAAGTGGCCTCTGACCTGCGGAAATGGGTTCGGGACCCTTTTTGACTTGATGCCGGGGGTGACCTTTAGAATGCCGCGTCCCACGAGCCCTCCACAGCGGTCGCTGTGGGCCGGCGCGGGGGACGCGTGGGCCGCGGTCGCCGACCTCATCGCCGCAGCAGGGATGTGGGCGGCGATCGGGTACGGGCTCGACCGATGGCTCGGAACGTGGCCGATCCTGTTCGTGATCGGTGCGATCGTGGGTTACGCGGCCGGCATCTACGTCCTGTGGCTGAAAGCGAAGCAGAAGCTGGAGCGCGCTACGACGGGAGGGCGAACGAAGACGTGATGGCCGAGTTTCGGGTTGCCTATCGTGCGTTGGCCGGCGTGGCGCTCGCGACAGCGGTCGCGGCGGTCACCATCATCCCATGGCGCGGCACCGAAGGCGCGGTATCGGTGGCGCTGGCCGGGGCGGTCGTGTTCGGCAACCTCTTGGTGGCCGCGTCGCTTAGTGCTCTCGCCGGGCGATTCTCTCCCCATGCCGCGATGCTCATCTCCATGCCAAGCTTCGCGATCCGTATGGCCGTGATCGTTGCGCTGCTCACGCTGTTGCGGAACCGTCCCTTCATCGACGCCCCAGCGTTCGCCGCCGCATTCGCCGCCGCCGTGGTTCTGGTGACGGCGCTCGAGGCATATAGCTGGAAGAGAACACCCTGGCTCGTGTTGACGTTCGGATCGAGAACGAAGGAGACATCGTGATCCTTGCAGCGAGCAAGCCGTTCCACACGCCGGAGGCCGGCGAGCTGTTCAACTTCGCGCCCCTGTACGACGGCGCCCCCGAATGGCTTACCTACCCCATGGTGGTCATGACGGTGGTCACGGTCCTGGTGGGCGTGTTCTTCTGGCGCGCCTTCGCGAAACCCAAGGTGGTGCCGGGCGGAGTGCAGAACCTGGCGGAAGCCGGGGTCGATTTCGTGCAGAAGCAGATCGCGTTCCCCGTCATGGGGCCCGACGTCGGGCGCAGCTGGACACCCTTCCTGACGGTGATGTTCTTCTGGGTCCTCGGCTTGAACCTCGTGGGGATCATCCCCGGCATCCAGTTCCCGATCACCAGCCGGATCGCGATCCCAGCGATGCTGTCTGGGATCGCATGGCTGATCTACAACGCGATCGGCATCAAGAGCCAAGGACTCGTCGGCTACTTCAAGAACATCATGTTCCCTCCGGGGGTTCCCGCACCGATCTACTTCCTGCTGGCTCCGATCGAGCTGGTATCGACGATCATCATCAGGCCGCTCACTCTGGCTCTTCGTCTCTTCGCCAACATGGTTGCGGGCCACTTGCTGCTTGCCGTGCTGTTCATCGCGACGGGCGTCTTCTTCGCCAGCGGGATCGGGAAGGTGACATTTCTGCTTCCGCTCGGGTTCGGCGCGATCATGATGGGCTTCGAGATCTTCGTCGCCACCATGCAGGCCTTCATCATCACGATCCTGACGGCGGTCTACATCTCCGGCGCTCAGGAAGCACATCACTAACGAAAAGGGAAATGGTCGGCGCCCGGGGAGGCCGGGCCGGACAGGAGGAAACGGATGTTCGAGTTTCTCGCACCGCTCGTGGTACTGGCACAGGAGGCGGCCAGCACGATCGACGTCACCCCGATCGGCAAGGGGCTGGTGTACGGGCTCGCGGCGATCGGTCCGGGCATCGGGGTCGGGATCGTGTTCGGCAAAGCGATCGAGGCTGTTGCGCGCCAGCCCGAGGCCCAGGGCCTGGTGACGCCGCTGATGTTCATCGGCTTCGCGCTCGTCGAGGCGCTCGCGCTCTTCGGGTTCGTGCTCTTCTTCATCCTGAGCTAAAGGGAAGGTAGCCATGTTTGATCTGGTGGTGCTCGCCGCGGAAGAGGCGGCGGAGGGCTCGAACGAACTGCAGGTTCTGCCCCATACCGATGAATTGTTGTGGGGCACGATCGCGTTCCTGATGCTGATGTTCGCGCTCCTGAAGTTCGTGTTCCCACGGATGCAGAAGGGGCTCGACGAGCGCCGCGCGCGCATCCAGGGCCAGCTCGAGGAAGCCGAGCGCATCAAGCGCGAGGCGGATCAGGTGCTCGAGGACTACCGAGCGAAGCTCAGCGACGCGCGCGCCGAAGTGGGCAGGATCATCGAGGAAGGTAAGCGCACCGCTGAGTCGGTTCGGGCCGACATCGTCTCGAAGGCCGAAGCCGAGGCGCGTGAGATCGTGCAACGCGCGCAGGCCGACGTCGCCGGTGAACGCGACCGGGCGATCCAGTCGCTCCGCGACACTCTCGGCGAACTATCGATCACGCTCGCGTCGCGCGTGATCGAACAGGAGCTGCGGTCCTCCGACGCGCATCGCGCGCTCGTGGATCGGGCGATCGAGGACCTCACCCGGAGCGGGAGCGGACAGAACTGATGGTCACCAAGGATCCACGCGTCCAGGGCTACGCGCAGGCCCTGTTCGAGGTCGCGCGCGCTGAGGGCGCCCTCGAACAGGTCGAGGACGAGCTGTTCCGTTTCGCGCGGACCTTGGAGAACGAGATCAAACTGCGGGATGCGCTGACCGATCCGAACCTGCCACCCGAGCACCGGGCGACCATGGTGCAGGAGCTGCTGGGATCCAAGGCCTCGCCCCACACGGTCAACGTGATCTCGTTCGTGGTGCAGGCGGGACGCGCGCGGGACCTGACCGCGATCGTCGACTCGTTGGTCGAGAAGGCCACCGAGTCGCGGAAGAAGGCGATGGCTGAGGTTCGCTCTGCGGTCCCGCTGGATGATGGCCAGCGCGCGAAGCTCAAGGAGGCGCTGGAGCGTGCCAGCGGCAAGCAGATCGAGCTCAAGGTGATCGTCGACCCATCGGTGCTCGGCGGTGTGGTCGCGCGAGTGGGCGATCTAGTGTTCGACGCGTCGGTCCGCCGTCGCCTCGAGCTCGCGAAGGAACACCTCGGGAGACAGTGACATGGCAGAGTTGACGATCGATCCGAACGAGATCTCCTCGGTCCTCAAGAAGTTCGTCGAGGACTTCCACCCGTCCGTGGAGCGCGAGGAGGTCGGCCGGGTGATCTACTCGGGCGACGGCATCGCGCGCATCACGGGATTGCCCCGTTGCATGGCCAACGAACGCCTGGAGTTCCCTGGCGGTGTCGCCGGGCTCGCGCTGAACCTCGAGGAGGACCAGATCGGCGCGGTGATCCTCGGCGACGCGTCCTCGATCGAGGAGGGCGACTCGGTCAAGTTGACGGGCGAGATCCTGTCCACGCCCGTCGGGGACGCGCTGCTTGGCCGCGTCGTGGACACCCTCGGCAACCCGATCGACGGCGGCCCGCCCCTGGACACCTCGAAGGTGGCCGGCCGGCGCCCGTTGGAGGTCCAGGCGCCCTCGGTGGTCCAGCGTCAGCCGGTGAAGGAGCCCCTGTACTTCGGGATCAAGGCCGTCGACGCGATGACCGCGGTCGGCCGGGGACAGCGCGAGCTCATCATCGGCGACATGAAGACGGGCAAGACCGCCATCGCGGTGGACTGCATCATCAACCAGCGCCGTTACCTCGGCACCAAGGACCAGGTGAAGTGCATCTACGTGGCCGTGGGTCAGAAGGACTCCACCGTCGCGCAGGTCGTCGAGTCGCTGCGCGAGAGCGGCGCGCTCGAGTTCACCGTCGTGGTGGTGGCGGGTGCGGCGGATCCCGCGCCGTACAAGTACCTCGCACCGTACGTGGGCTCGGCGATGGGCCAGCACTGGATGTACAACGGCGAGCACGCACTGATCGTGTACGACGACCTGTCCAAGCAGGCCGAGGCCTACCGCGAGATCTCGCTGTTACTGCGCCGCCCGGCCGGTCGCGAGGCGTACCCCGGCGACGTGTTCTACCTCCACTCCCGACTCCTCGAGCGCGGCGCCAAACTCTCTGACGATCTTGGGGCGGGCTCGTTGACTGCGCTCCCGATCGTCGAGACCAAAGGCGGCGACATCTCCGGGTACATCCCCACCAACGTGATCTCGATCACCGACGGCCAGATCTACCTCGAGACGGATCTGTTCAACGCCGGCGTCCGCCCCGCGATCGACGTCGGAAAGTCGGTCAGCCGTGTGGGCGGCAATGCGCAGATCAAGGCGATGAAGAAGGTCGCGGGGTCTCTGCGGCTCGATCTCGCTGCATTCCGCGAGCTCGAATCGTTCGCTGCGTTCGGTTCCGAGCTCGACAAGGCCTCGCAGCAGCAGCTCGATCGCGGAGCGCGCCTGGTCGAGCTCCTCAAGCAGCCCCAGTACTCGCCGGGTGCGGTCGAGGAGCAGGTGATCGGGATCTTCGCGGGTACGCAAGGATACCTCGACGACATTCCGGTGGCCGACGTGAAGCGCTTCGAGCAGGGCCTGCTCGACTACGTGAACTCGCGGCATCCCGACGTGCCTCGGGGCATCACCGAGACGGGCGAGTTGCCCGAGGATGCGATCGCCACGCTGAAGTCCGCGATCGAGGAGTTCAAGAAGGGATTCCAGATGAGCGAAAGCGTCAGCGTCGAGGAGACGAACGTGGGCCCCGAGCGCACCGCTTCGCAAGAGACCGCGTAGGCACCTATGGGCGCGAAGTTCCGGCAGACGCAGAAACGGATCGGCGGGGTCCGCAACACGATCAAGATCACGCGCGCCATGGAGCTGGTGGCGGCATCGCGGATCGTGAGGGCGCAGCAGCGCCTCGTCCGGGCGACCCCGTACGCGACCAGGATCCAGCAAGCGATCCGAGAGTTGGCCGGGATCGCCGAGGTCGTGCACGAGTTCCCGCTCCTGAAACCCAGGGACGAGATCCGGACCACCGGCGTGCTGGTGATCACAAGCGACCGCGGCCTGGCGGGCGCGTACAACTCGAACGTGATCAAGGTTGGGGTCGACCTGGTCCGTCAGGCGCGCCGAGGCGGGCGTGACGTCCGCCTGCACGTGGTTGGCAAGAAGGGCCTTGCGTTCTTCCGCTTCTCGAACTACGAGATCGCGTCGTCGACCTTGGGCATCTCGGACACGCCACGGTTCGAGGATGCCGAGGTGCTCGGGGATAGGCTCTCGGGCGAGTTCATCGACGGGACCCTCGACGAGGTCAAGATCGCCTACACGGACTTCCGTTCGGCGGGCAGCCAGGTGGCGACCTGGACGCAGATCCTGCCGATCCGGTCCGAAGACGTCGAGCCGGCGCAGGGAGAGATCACGCCGCTGTTCGATTTCGAGCCCGAGCCGGCCGAGATACTGTCCCTGCTTCTGCCCCGCTACATCAACACGGTGATCTTCGCGACACTGCTGGAGTCGTCGGCCAGCGAGCACGCTGCCAGGCGCCGCGCGATGAAGGCGGCGACCGAGAACGGAGAAGAGCTCGTCAAGTTGCTGACCCGGATCGCCAACCGCGAGCGGCAAGCCGAGATCACCAACGAGATCCTCGAAGTCGTCGGCGGCGCCGAGGCGCTGCGCGAGAAGTCTGCTGTCTAGGAGAGATGCCATGAGCATGACCGAGGAAGCTGCCCGCCCCGTCGCCGAAGGCCGGGGTGAGGGACGGGTGATGCAGATCGTCGGCCCGGTGGTCGACGTCGAGTTCCCACCTGAAGACATGCCGGAGATCAACACCGCACTCGAGGTGGAACGAGAGCTCGCCGGCACCAAGGACACGATCGTGGCGGAGGTGTCCCAGCACATCGGCCACGCCACCGTGCGCGCGATCTGCATGCAGCCGACCGACGGCCTGCGACGCGGCGCGCGCGTCGTCAACACGGGCCAGCCGATCACGGTCCCGGTCGGCAACGAGACGCTCGGCCACGTGTGGAACGTTGTCGGCAAGCCGCTCGACACCGACCACGTGGAGGTCAAGGAGCGCTGGCCGATCCACCGCGACCCGCCGCCGTTCGACGAGCTCGAGCCGAAGGTCGAGATGTTCGAGACCGGGATCAAGGTCATCGACCTCGTCGAGCCGTACGTGAAGGGCGGCAAGATCGGGATGTTCGGCGGCGCCGGGGTCGGCAAGACCGTCGTGATCCAGGAGATGATCTACCGCGTCGCCCGTCAGCACGGTGGCGTTTCGGTGTTCGCCGGCGTCGGCGAGCGCACCCGTGAGGGGAACGACCTCTGGCTCGAGATGAAGGAGTCTGGGGTCCTCGAGAAGGCGGCGCTCGTGTTCGGCCAGATGGACGAGCCGCCGGGCGTGCGCCTGCGCGTGGCGCTCGGCGGATTGACCATGGCCGAGTACTTCCGCGATGTGCAGCGCCAGGATGTGCTGCTGTTCGTCGACAACATCTTCCGTTTCACCCAGGCGGGCTCGGAAGTCTCGACGCTGCTGGGTCGCATGCCGTCGTCGGTCGGGTACCAGCCGACGCTGGCGGGCGAGATGGGCTTCCTGCAGGAGCGCATCACCTCGACCAAGGGGCGCTCGATCACGTCGATGCAGGCGGTGTACGTCCCGGCCGACGACTACACCGACCCCGCCCCGCATACGACCTTCGCGCACCTTGATGCCACGACGCGGCTCGAGCGATCGATCGTCGAGAAGGGCATCTACCCCGCGGTCGACCCGCTGACGTCGTCGAGCCGGATCCTGGACGCGCGCTACGTGGGCGTGGAGCACTACAACGTCGCGCGCGCCGTGCAGCAGATCCTGCAGAAGTACAAGGATCTGCAGGACATCATCGCGATCCTGGGGATCGACGAGCTGTCCGAGGAGGACAAGCTCACGGTCGCCCGCGCCCGCAAGATCGAGAAGTTCTTCTCGCAGCCGTTCTTCGTCGCCGAGCAGTTCACCGGGAATCCAGGGGTCTACGTGCCGGTTGCCGACACCATCGAAGCGTTCAAGGCGCTGGTGGGCGGCGAGCTCGACCACATCCCCGAGCAGGCGTTCTACATGGTCGGCGGGATCGACGGCGTCATTGCGAAGGCGCGCGAGATGGGCGTCGAGGGGGTGTAGCGATGCCGTTGCGGGTCCAGGTCGTCACGCCAGAGCGGGAGGTCGAGGTGTGCGACGACGCGAAGTTGGTGATCGCGAAGGGTCTGGAGGGCGACCTGGGCATCATGCCCGGTCGCGCGCCGGCCTTGATCGCGCTCGGGTTGGGACCGCTGGTGATCCAGCGTGAGCACACAAGAGACGAGTTGCTCCTCGACGGCGGGTTCATGACCGTCAAGGAGGACAACGTCATCGTGCTCGCGGAGTACGCCGCGATCCCGGCCGAGCTCGATCCGAGCGCCGTCGCCGAGGAGGTCGAGCGCGCGCGCGCGCGCATCCAGACGAACGCCGATGACGAGGAAGCCAAGAAGGCGCTCATGCGCGCCGAGGCGAAGCTCAACCTCATCCAGGTCGGTTGAGGCGAGACTGGCCGTTCGGCCCTGGTTCAGGGGGAGGAGTGACGGGTACGGATACGATCGGTGCATCCATGGACCGCTTCCTGATCTCGGGCGGGACCCCTTTGTCCGGGTCCGTGCGCATCCACGGCGCGAAGAACTCGGCCCTGAAGCTGATGGCCGCGTCGCTGCTCGCCGAGGGTTCGGTGTGCCTCCGCGACGTTCCCCGGATCGCGGACATCCGGATCATGGGCCAGACGCTCGAGCGGCTCGGGTGCGGCGTCTCGTTCGACGACGGGTGCATGCGCATCGAGGTTCCGACCGAGGTCGGTCACGAGGCGCCCTACGAGCTAGTGCGCAAGATGCGCGCGTCCATCGTGGTGCTCGGTCCGCTCCTGGCGCGCCACGGTCATGCCCGCGTGGCCATGCCGGGCGGTTGCAACATCGGCTCGCGCAAGATCGATCTGCACCTGAAGGGCCTCGAGAAGATGGGGGCCACGATCTCGTTCGATCACGGGTACCTCGACGCCGCGGGCGGGCTTCACGGAACCGATATCGCCCTGGACTGGCCGTCGCACGGCGCCACCGAGAATCTGGTGATGGCCGCGACCCTCGCCAAGGGAACGACCGTCATCGAGAACGCCGCGCGCGACCCCGAGATCGTCGACCTCGCGGAGTTCCTGTCGGCCATGGGGGCGAAGATCAACGGGGCGGGGACGACCACGATCACGATCGAGGGAACGCAAGGGTTGCGTGCCGCCTCCGAGCACACCGTGATCCCCGACCGGCTCGAGGCGGGGACGTTCCTGATCGCCGCTGCGGCGACGCGCGGGGACGTTCTGGTCGAGAATGCGCGCGCCGACCACCTGGACATCGTGTTGTCCAAGCTCGCCGACGCCGGCGCCGACATCGTCGCGGGTCGAGCCGGTATCCGCATCGCGATGACCGAGCAGCCGCGGGCGGTCGACTTCGTCACGTTGCCCTACCCTGGGTTCCCCACCGACCTCCAACCCCAGATGATCGTGTTGTGTGCGCTTGGCGAGGGAACCAGCATCGCCACCGAGAACGTGTTCGAGAATCGCTTCATGTTCGTGGATGAGTTGGTCCGCATGGGCGCCGATATCCGGACCGAGGGTCACCACGCGGTCATCAGGGGGATGACCGAGCTGGAGGGCGCGCCCGTGCGCGCGCCGGACATCCGAGCCGGAGCGGCCCTCGTAATCGCGGCGCTAGCCGCATCGGGGACGACCGAGCTGACCGGGGTCGAATACATCGATCGCGGGTACGAGTCCTTCGAAGCGAAGCTCAGGGCGCTCGGCGCGGACATCCGGCGCGAACCGGCGTCCGAGATAGCCTTCGCATAGGCTGCGTGCGGTGAGCGAGACCCGCGCCTGTCCGATTTGCGGACACCTCGTGTCCGAGACGGCGAAGTTCTGCCCTCGCTGCGGCGCGCCGCTTCCCCAGACCGTTACGGTCGGAGCGCCGTCGACCGGTCTGATCCCCGACGCGCCCGACCGGACGCAGCCGGCGGTGCCGTGGCGCGCGCGCGAGGCCATCGCCGTGTTCCTCATCCACATCCTGATCACCGCCATCATGGTCGTGCCCATCGCTCTGCTGGTGAGCGGGGATGACATGCTCACCGCGGCCGGGATCATGATCAGCGAGCTCGTTCTGCTGGTCACCTTGGCCGCGTGGATCAAGATCCGGTACGGGCTCGGGTTCCGCGCGCTCGGGTTCCGCGGGTTGTCCGGCGCGAACGTTGCGATCGGGCTCGGGGCCGGCGTGGGAGGCTTGTTGGTGGCGGGGATCGTTAGTCAGATCATCGCCCAGATCGTGGAGTCGATCACGGGATCGCCTCCGGGGGACCCCGAGCAGATCCCGCTGGAGACCGACGCGCCGCAGGGCGCCCTGCTCGTCATCATCGCGGTCAGCGTCATCGTGCTCGCTCCCCTTGCCGAGGAGGCGTTCTTCCGGGGATTCGTCTATCCCTCCCTTCGACGCTGGGCGCGCGCATGGCCGGCGATCCTGCTCTCCGCCGCCATCTTCTCGATCACGCACGTGATCCCGATCGTGCTCCTACCCATCTTCGCGCTGGGCATGGTGTTGGCCTGGCTGGTCGAGCGCCGTCGCAGCCTCGTCCCCGCCGTCGTCGCTCACATGGCGTTCAACGGGTTCGGGTTCTGGGTGCTGTACATCGCCTCGCGTTGAGTGCGCTCCCCGGTGGTCGGTAGACTCCCGCCACCGCTCTAGAGAGGCATGCAGAAGGATGTCTCTAGGAGGTGCACTGGTGGCGATGTTCCCGAGCGATGCGTGGCTGGACGAGTACGTCGAACGGATCAACTCCTCGAAGGAGTACGAGGAAGCTGCCGCGACCTGGGAAGGGGACCTCGCGTACGTGTTCGAGCGCGAGCCCGACAAGGGTGTTGCCGAAGACGTGTGGGTGTGGGTGGATCTGTGGCACGGGAAGTGCCGGGAGGCCCGGTTCGGAGTACCCCCCGAAGAGGGCGAGAAGGCACGCTTCATCATCCGGGCTCCGTACTCGAGGTGGAAGGAGGTCATCCGCAAAGAGCTCGACCCGATCAAGGGCATGATGCAGGGGAAGCTCAAGCTCAAGGGTGATCTGCCCACCATCGTGCGGTACGTGAACGCGGCGAACGAGCTCGTCAACATTGCGTCCCAGGTGCCCACCGAGTTCGTCGACGAAAAGTAGATGTGGAACTCGTCGTCGTCATGCCGGATGCGGGGGATGGGCTACCCGAGATGCTCGGTGACCTGATCCAAGGCAACATCGATCGCCATCCTGAGCGGGCGGATCTGATCCGCGGTCACCACGGGCGCGCGAACCTGATCGTCGAAGACGCCGGCGTCTCGTGCGGGCTCGTCTTCACCGGTGAGCGGCTGGAGATCCAGAGTGAGCTCGAGGATGCCGAATTGACTTTCCGGTGTCCGGCAGACGTCCTGATGACCCTGACCCATGTACCGCTTCGTTTCGGGATGCCCGATCAGCTGTCGAAGGCGGGCCGGGAGATCAGCACCTGGATGATGAACGGCACCCTCAAGGTGACGGGGATCCCCCGACATCTGCCGCTGATGATCCGCTTGCAGCGGCTATTCACGGTGACATGACGCCGAAGCAGGAGGCACCCGAGAGGTGAGGATCGCGTTCGTAGGCGGGACCGGCCCGGCCGGGCTGGGACTGGGCGCGCGGCTGGCTCGAGCCGGCCACGAGGTCATGATCGGATCGCGCTCGATCGAACGGGCGGAGGCGGTCGCGGAGAAGATCCGAGCACTCGTGCCTGAGGCGCAGGTGGCCGGCTCGACCAACGAGGATGCGATCGCGCGCGCCGAAGTCGTGATGCTGACCATGCGTGACGACGCCCAGCGGGACACCCTTCGCAACATCGGCGGGCGCCTGGCGGGCAAGATCGTGGTGAGCATGGCGAATCCCCTCCGCGTGGGCAATCGCACGGCGACCGTCGTCCAGCCGCCCGAGGGGTCGCTCGCCGAGGAGGCGCAACGCGATGCCCCCGATGCCCGGGTGGTGAGCGCGTTCCACGAGGTACGCGTGGACAAGTTCGCCCATCTCGAGGATCAGATCGACTCCGATACGCTCGTCTGCGGCGACGACGACCGGGCGAAGAAGGTCGTGATGCAACTCGCGCGCGACGTCGGGATCCGGCCGGTGGCCGCCGGCCCGCTGGTGAACTCACGCTACGTCGAGGCCTTCGTCGCCGTGCTCATCACCATCAACTTCCGCTACAACGCGACGACGAGCTTGCGCATCACCGGCCTGCCCGAGTAGGCACGCTCAGAGGGTGCGCATCGCGAGCATCCCGGCGGCGAGGACCGGCACGGCGATCGAAAGCGCGCGCAGTGCCGCCTCAGGGGCGTGCGTCAGGCTCGCGCGGTCGATCGTCTCGGCCGTCCCGTCGGTACGCGCGATCAGGCCGACGACGCGAAGCGTTCGCCGTCGAAGGGCACGCACTGGTGTCGACAGGGTCCGCTGCGCCGCGCTGAGAGCGTAGCACGCGATCGCCACGGCGACGCCCGCCGTCGTGACGCGCCCGGCGTTGATCCAGAAGCCCGTGAACGCAGGGAAGGCTCCCCACGCGAAGGCGAACCAGAAGTCGTTGTGGAACATGCCGCCGAAGACCTCGAGGTTGTACGCGGTCACGATGAACGAGCCGAACACGATGAAGGGGATCAGCGATGTCCCGACGCGCGAGACGCCGACGGCGCCGATCACGGCGGCTCCCGCGATCGAGGTGATGGCCAGCACCCACAGCGTCGAGCCGGCGATCTTGGTTCGCAGCGGGCGGCCGTTCAATTCGTCGAGCGCGTGCGCGCCGAGCCCGACACCGAGGAAGAAGGCGGCCAGCGCGGCGCCGGTGTGCGCGAGGTCCACCTCGGGAGCGGAGGCGGCGCCCAGGACGACGTAGGACAGGTGCCAGATCGTGTAGGGCGGATGCAGGAGGGTCCACCAGTCACGCCATCCGCCTCCGGTCAGCGCGTAGAACGCGGGAGCTTCGATACCGGCTTCACGCGGATGCGGTTCAGCCATGCCTGTGTCCCATCATCACGATCCCGGTTCCAAGCGTACGCCGGATGACCCGCACGTCGTCCAGACCGGCGGCACGCCACGCGTCAACCTGACGATCCACCGGCCATGCGCGCGCCCACGCCTCGATGCTGCCCGGCAAGAAGCTCCCGACCTGGCCCCACCCGTGGCCGAACGCGCGCGCTGCCAGCGGGAACAGGCCGCGCGCGTACAGCCGCCATCCGGCGCGCACGACCGGGTTCTGGGGGACCCCGAACTCGACGCTGCCGACCGCACCACCGGGGCGCACGACGCGAGCCAGTTCGCGAAGGGTCGCTGCGGGATCCTCGACATAGCGCAGCAGGTAGCTGAACGTCAGGCCGTCGAAGGTTCCGTCTGCGAACGGCAGGGCGCGCGCGTCGGCTGCCGAGACGGGCCGCCGCGGGCCGGCCTGAAGCATGGCTTCGGTCAGATCGATCCCGATCACGCGACATCGATGCCGGCGCTCGAGTGCGCGCGCGATCAAGCCTGTGCCGGTGGCGACGTCCAGCACGAGGGCGCCCGGCTCGATCGGCATCGATCCCACCAGGGTCCGGCGCCAGGCGGCGTAGCGACCGAAGGACAGCGCCTCGGCGGAGCGGTCGTAGCGGGGCGCGATGCCCTTGAACAGCGCCTGCGCGTTGGTCGGCACGAACCCACTATCGCACGCGAACCGGCACATCCGGACACCCGGCGGGGAGGATGCCGGGCCGGCGTCGTTGAAGGAGGCGGCGATGAAGATCCGGATGTTTGCCCTTGCCCTGAGCGTGGCCGCGCTGGCCTCGGTCGCGCCGGCGCGCGCCGGGACCGCCTCGTGCGGTGGGCTCAGCCCGCTGCAGACCTCGTGCCGGGTCACGATCAAGATGTCGAGCCGAACCCTTCGCACGACGTTCTCGGCCGGCGTCGTCTTCGCCGGCACGCTCGAGATCACCGCAACCTCCGGATCCAGGAGCGCGTACCTCGGCCCCTGTGTGGTCGTGTCCGGCGCCGCGCCTGAATGCGACGGGGTCCGGGTCGGAACCTTCCGGAAGGGCGACCGCGTCAGGGTCGTTGCGCGCGTCGTGCCCGATCCGGCGCTGAACCTGCCGCTCGGTGTGGGGGAGTGGAGCCTGACCGCGCGCGGGTAGCGACGCGCTCGGAGGATCGCCCCTTCTGAGATCGTTGACATCGCGGTGTGGAGTTGTCTACTCTGATAGACATACTGGATGAAGTGTTACTTCATGAGGCTCGCGAGGCCCGCGATCGGGCGTTGGAGGCTCGTCACCAATCAGACCAGGCGCAGCTCGCCTACGAACACGCCCTCCGCAGATTGCATGCATCCGGCGGGACTCTCCGCCAGATCGCCGAGGCTCTCGGGTTGAGCCATCAACGTGTACACCAGATCGTCGATCCAGGGTCGGGCAAGGGCCTGCTGAAGCGCCGGCGGGGTAGGGGACAGCCGGTCGTGCTGAAGTGCTCGTTCTGCGGTGCACAACAAGGGGACGTTCCGAAGCTGATCGCCGGTCCCGGCGTCTACATCTGCAGCGCTTGCATCGCCATCGCACGGCGGGTCATCGATGACGGTGAAGCGCCCGGCGCGCGGGTCGAACTCACTCTGGCCGGCCGCTCGGCGAACCTCAAGTGCTCGTTCTGCGGAAAGGATCCGAGGGCGGTCTCCGGTCTCTTGCGTGGCCCCGGCGTCTCTATATGCAACGAGTGCATCGCGCTCTGCGAGGAGATCATCGGGGAGGAGATGCCCGGCTAAGATTGCTGGGTGGACCCCGAGGAGCTCGCTTCCAAGCTGCGATCCGGCGATCGGCGCGCCGTCGCGCGCCTCATCTCGCTGGTCGAGGACGAGGATCCGGGCATGGCCGACGTGGTGCGCGCGCTCGGACCCCTGGTCGGCAACGCCGCCATCGTCGGCGTGACCGGCTCGCCGGGCGCGGGCAAGTCCACGTTGGTCGGGAAGCTCGTCTCGGTGATCCGCAAGCAGGACCGGACGGTCGGGGTCCTTGCGGTCGATCCGACGTCGCCGTTCACCGGTGGCGCGCTGCTCGGCGACCGCCTGCGGATGCAGGATCACGCGACCGATCCCGGCGTGTTCATCCGATCGATGGCGACGCGCGGTCACCTCGGCGGCCTGACCTGGGCCGTCCCTCACGCGTTGCGCGTGCTGGATGCAGCCGGCTCGCACGTGATCGTGCTGGAGACCGTCGGCGTGGGACAGGCCGAGGTCGAGATCGTTCATGCCGCCGACACGATCGTGGTCGTGCTCGCGCCCGGGATGGGGGACTCCGTGCAGGCGAACAAGGCGGGTTTGCTCGAGATCGCGGACATCTTCGTGGTCAACAAGGCCGACAAGGAAGGCGCGCGTGAAACGCTGCGCGACATCGAGCAGATGCTGCACCTGGGTGTGGCGACCGATTGGACCCCGCCGGTCCTGATGACCCAAGCAGACGACGGGACCGGCGTCGAAGAACTCTGGGATGCGATCGAGTCGCACCGCGCGCACCTGGAGGCGACGGGCGGCTTGCGCGCCAGGCGCCTTCGGCGGATCGCACGCGAGATCTCCGAGATCGCGCTGGCGAACCTGCGCCAGAAGATGGGCGAGCCGGGCGACGGCGCAACCTTGGATGCCCTGGCGGCCAAGGTTCTGGAGGGAAAGCTCGATCCCTATGCCGCCGCGGATAGACTGGGAGCAGATGGCCGATAAGCACTGGGAGGAGGAGTACGAAGCCGCGCGCAAGCGTGACTGGGACTTCGAGACCATGTCCGGAGAGCCCCTGAAGCCGCTCTACACGCCCGAAGATATCGCCCAGATCGACGTCGAGCGCGACATCGGAACCTCCGGTCACCACCCGTTCACGCGCGGCGTCTACACCTCGATGTACCGGGGCCGGATGTGGACGATGCGCCAGTTCTCGGGGTTCGGCGACGTCCGGGGGACGAACCAGCGCTACAAGATGCTGCTGGCATCGGGGGGCACGGGTTTGTCGGTCGCCTACGACATGCCGACCCTGATGGGCCGGGACTCCGACGATCCCCGCTCAGAGGGCGAGGTTGGACATTGCGGCGTCGCCGTCGACTCGATCCGCGACATGGACGTGTTGTTCGAAGGGATCCCGCTCGGCGACATCACCACGTCCATGACGATCAGCGGTCCTGCGGTGGTGCTGTTCGCGATGTACCTGGTGGCAGCCGAGCGCCAAGGCGTCGCATGGCGGGACCTCGACGGGACTCTGCAGACCGACATCTTCAAGGAATACATCGCCCAGAAAGAATGGGTGTTCCCGCCCCAGCCCCACCTGCGCCTGATCGGGGATCTGCTGGCCTTCTGCGCCACTGAGACGCCGAAGTACCACCCGATCTCGGTTTCCGGCTATCACATCCGTGAGGCGGGGTCCACGGCCGCGCAGGAGCTGGCGTTCACCCTTGCCGACGGGTTCAGCTATGTCGAGCTTGCGGCGGATCGCGGCTTGGACCTGAATACGATCGCATCGCAACTGTCCTTCTTCTTCGACGCGCACATCGATTTCTTCGAGGAGATCTGCAAGTTCCGGGCGGCGCGTCGGATCTGGGCTCGCTGGATGCGCGACCGGTACGGCGCCACAGATCCGAAAGCCCAGATGCTGCGCTTCCACACCCAGACCGCGGGGGTGTCGTTGACCGCCCAGCAGCCGACCAACAACGTGGTGCGAACCGCGATCGAGGCACTCGCCGCGGTGCTCGGTGGGACGCAATCGTTGCACACGAACGCGCTCGACGAGGTGCTGGCGCTACCGACCGAAGGTGCCGCCGAGATCGCGCTGCGCACCCAGCAGGTGATCGCGTACGAGACCGGTGTGGCGAACGTGATCGATCCGCTCGGCGGCTCGTGGTTCGTCGAGTCACTCACCAACACGATGGAGGAACGTGCGGAGGAGTACTTCGTAAGGATCGAAGCGCTCGGCGGCGGGAACGGGATGATGCGGGGCGTCCTGGCCGGCATCGAGCAAGGGTGGTTCCAGCAAGAGATCGCCGACGCGGCATTCCGCGATCAGCTGCGCGTCGAGAAGAAGCGCCGCGTGATCGTGGGTGTGAACGACTTCGAAGATACGGTCTCTCCCGAGCTCGACACGTTGAAGATCTCGCCCGAAGTCGAGCGCAAGCAGCGAGGATCCCTGAACGAGCTCCGCTCGTCGCGAGACGATGTAACTACGACGGCGGCGCTCGAACGGCTGCGGGATGCCGCGAGCACCGACGAAAACCTGATCCCGTTGATCGTGGACGCGGTGCGTGCGGAGGCGACCGAGGGTGAGATCGTGAGTGCCTTGCGCTCGGTGTGGGGCGAATACCGCGAAGCTCCGCGGTTCTAAGATGCCCGTCCTGATCACCGGTGCAACCGGACTCGTCGGGCGCGCGCTCGCGGCGCGGCTCGTCGACGAGGGCGCGCAGGTGCGCGCGTACATCCGTCGCGACGATCCTGCGCTTCGCGCGCTGGGTGTTCACATCGCGGTGGGCTCGATCGACGATATCGAGCGGCTCGAGGCGGCGCTGACGCGCGTGCACACCATCGTTCATCTGATCGGCGGGATTCTGCCCGAGCGCGGCGTGTCGTACGACTTTCTGAATCGCGACACGACCGAGTCCGCAGTGATCGCGGCGCGCGCGGCCGGGGTCCGGCGGTTCGTGTTCCTGTCGTTCCCCGGGGCGGACCCCGCGAGCGACAACGAGTTCCTGGCGGCGAAGGGGAAGGCCGAGGAACATGTGCTCGCCGGCGGGCTCGAGCATGCCATCGTGCGGAGCGCGCCGATCGTCGAAGGCCTGTACGTCCTGTTCGACCGCTTGACGCGCGGCGCCGTGGTCAGCGTTCCTGGGCGCGGCGCACAGCGCTTCAATCCAGTCGCGCTCGAAGAGGTGATCGATGCGCTCGTGGCCGGTGATGCACGCGAGGCCGAGGTGCGCGAGATCCGAACCGTCGCGGGCGCGGACGTGCTGACGATGAACGATGCCGCGGAGCGTTTCGCGCCGGGCAGACGACCGGTCCACCTTCGCGCGCTCAGCGGGGTTCCGAAAGCGTTGGCAACCCTGTACGGGCGCGATCTGATCGTCGAGCCGACCCCCGTCTAGGACGGCTCGAGCCGGCCGCGCAGCCGCTCTGCGAACGCCTTCGTCTGGCGACTCGCACGCTTGGGGTGGATCGCGTCCAGCGCCGCGCGCGCGTCCTCGTCGCGGCCCTGGGCATGCGCGATCGCAGCGCGCACCAGCAGCGCCTCACCGGGATCGAGCCGAGGATTGCCCTTGGTCATGAACAGCGCGGAGTCCAGCAGGTCCTCGGCTTCGGCGGCACGCTGCTGCTCGGCGAAGCTCGCTGCCAACTCGACCACGAGCGTGTAGTCCAGGACCTGGGCGAGCGCGGCGCGCAGGTGTTCTTCTGCGCCGGAAGGATCCTCCAGCACCCGGAGGGCGCGCGCCATCTCGGCGTTCGCGCCCACGTCGTTCGGGTGGAGGGCCAGGAACGGAGCGAGGACGTCGATGGCGGCAGGTGAATCACCGCCCCGCCGCAGCGTCGCGGCTCGGCGAAGGAGCCGGCGCGCGCGGAGGTTGTCCAGGAACTGCATCGCGCGCGCATCCTACTTACTCTTCCCTGTCTGCCCAGGACCGTGATGTTCGCTATGGTCGCGGCTCCGATGAAGCGAACACTGATCGTGGCGCTGGCGATGATCTCCGCGTGCACGAGCCCGCCCCCGGCAGGTCCGGTCACGCCCCTCGCGTTCCGCGCGATCCGCGAAGGGGAGAACGCAATCCCGTGCGTCGAGCCGCCCGACTTCATCGTCGCGTTCGAGGAAGGCACGTGGATCGATGCCTTCGATCTGCAGAGCTCGTGCATACCCGGCCAGATCATGTTGCCGAGGGTGAACTTCCGGACCCGGTTCGCGGTCGCAGCATGGTGGACCAGAAGCGCATGCCTGGGCGGCGGGGTCGCGACCGAGGCCGTCGAGCTGCAGGACGGCGTGATCCGGGTGCGCGCGACCACGACGGAGCCCCTGGGGCAGGCATGCATGGCCGCGACGTCCAGCTTGGAGTCGTTCCTGAACGTCCCGCGTCCGGATCCAACCATCACGCTGGAGGCCGTCGAGTTCGTGCTGGACGGCGAGACGGTCCAGCGCCTCGAGGTCGGCTGACCTCAGCCCGCCGCCCGGCGAAGCATCCGCTCGGCGAGGACGCGCGCGGCGTTCTCGTTGATCGCCCCCCTCGCGCCGGCGGCGATCAAGAACTGGACCACGTTGCCGACTCGCCATCCGAACACGAAGGCGGGCGGCCTGCCCGGCTCGACGTCGCCGTAGACGCCGAACGACTCGTCGCCGAAGGTTGCGGCGATCGGGCGCTCGGAGAGATCGCTCCCGTCGTTGCGTACGTCGTCTTCGATCACCTGGAGACCCCGCGAGGCTTCCTCCGCGCTGCCGAACAAGATCGCATAGGACACCGCGAGGGACGCGGTCGGATCGAGGAGGTCCTCCTCGTCGAACAGCTTCGGATCGAAGAAGAAGGTCAGGTAGGCGACGACGAAGCCGGCATCCTCCAACAATCTTGCCTCCACGTCGTCTTCGGCGAGCCGGTCGACGTCCTGGTAGCCGGACTCTCCGTCGACCAGGATCGTGCCCGCCGGCGCCTCTTCGCCTCGCAGCACCAGGTCCGGCAGATCGTCGCGGTCGAAGACCGGTTCGCCGCCGGAGCACGCGGCGAGGATCAGGACGACCGAAATGAGTGCCGCTACGCGCTTCACGCTTCCTCCGGGACGCAGTCCTCGGGAGCCTTGTCGTCGCGCAGCCCTTTGAACGACGCCGCGCGCATCCGTCCCTGCGAGGTGAACTCGAGGTACTCGACCTGGCACACGACTTCCGGTCGTATCCAGTGCACCGCGCGGGTGTCCACCTCGTCCTTGGTCGGCGGCTCGATCGGCGGCCGGTCGTTCTCGAGCCGGCCCAGCCGCTCGGCCAGCATCGACAGAGTCCTGTCGTCGAAACCCGTGCCGACGTGCCCGGCGTAGGTGAGCGCATCGTCCCGATAGACGCCGACCAGCAGCGAGCCGATCGCGCCGCTGCGCTGTCCTTGCCCCGGCGCCCATCCGATGATCACACAGTCCTGCCGTTTGACCGCCTTGATCTTCAGCCAGTCCTTGGTCCGAACGCCGGGCCGGTAACTCGAGCCGAGCCGCTTGGCGATCACGCCCTCCAACCCCTTGGCCTTCGCGGCCTCGAAGAAGGCGACGCCCCGCTCGGAGATCTGCGGCGAGATCTGCACGCGCTTGGCCGGCACCAGCGATCGTTCCAGCACCGCGCGCCGCTGCTCGAGGGGGCGATCCATCAACGACTCACCGTCGATCCAGAGCAGATCGAAGGCGAGGAAATCCACCGGGTTCGTCTTGATCAGCTTCTCGGTCGGCTTGGTTTGGGTGAACCGCTGTTGGATGCGCTCGAACGACGGGATGCCGCGCGCGTCGAACGCGACGATCTCGCCGTCGACCAGCCCGTTGCGCGCCGCGAGCTGATCGGCCATGACCGCGAGCTCCGGGTAGAGCTCGGTCACGTCGCGGCCCCGGCGTGAGACCAGCTTCAACGTGCCGCGATCGATGTGTGCGAGCGTGCGGACCCCGTCCCACTTGGCCTCGAATACCCAGCCCGGATCGTCGAACGCGTCCTTGCGCGGGGTCGCCAGCATCGGCTCGATCGAGGGCGTCTTCTCCGGCTCGGGCATCGGGGCATCGCGCGCGGAACGGAACACGAGCCAGTTCTTCCCCCCGGTCTGTACCAAGTGGTACTCGCCCTGCACGCGCTCGCCGTGGAACCGAAGCGTGAGCTTCTTGTCGGTCCATTCGAGTGTCTCGTAGGTCCCGCGGTCGTAGATACGGACCTCACCGGCTCCGTACTCGCCTTCGGGGATCGCGCCCTCGAACGAGCCGTACTCGAGCGGGTGGTCCTCGACGTGCACCGCGAGCCGTCGCTCGTTGGGCACTTCGGGCAGGCCCTTGGGGACCGCGTAGGACACCAACACGCCGCCCCGCTCGAGCCGGAGGTCGTAGTGCAAGCGGCGCGCGTGGTGCTTGTGGATCATGAAGTAGCGCCCGGAGCCGGAGCGTGCGAGCGCCCCCTCCGGTTCCGGGGTCACGTCGAACTTGCGCTTGGCCTTGTACTCGGTGAGGGGTTCGTCGGGTGCCGGAGCCTCGGCGCCGTCTGACGCGCGTAGCCGGCCCACGTCGATCCCCAGCTGTTCCATCACGACCGTCAGGTTGAACCCGTCCGGTGTGCCCGCGGCTCTCATCGGCCCGAACAGATCACCCACCTTCTCGAGCCGTTCCCAGACATTCGCGATCGTGAAGTCTTCGGGGCGCACGTCGTGGTCCATCTCGTCCCAGGTCACGGGGACGCCGACGGTTGCGGTCGGCGTCGGACGGACGGAGTACACGCTCGCGATGTTCCGTCCCTCGCTCACCATGGCGAAGTCGAGGAAGACCTTGCCCGCGCGCTTCGGGATCTCCCACTCCATGGTTGTTTGCTCGGGGTTCGCGCGGTTGATGATGCGGCAGATGCGCTCGACGAATGCGCGCGCTTCGCCGTAGGTATGCGAGCCGTCGAGCGGTACGTACACCACGATCCCGGTGGCGCCCGAGATCTTCGGATAGCCCTTCAGCCCGAGGTTCTCGAGGGCGACGTTGATCATGCGCGCGACCGCGCGCACGGTCGAGAACTCGATCGGGGGGAAAGGGTCGAGATCGAAGAAGGCATAGTCGGGTCGATCGAAGACGAACTGCCGGGAGTGCATTGGGTGCATCTCGATGCATCCGAGGTTCGCCACGTACAGCAGCGAGGCGCTGTCCTGGGCCATCAAGAAGTCGATCGCGCCGCGGGACCCATGGCCTTCGATGTAGGCGCGCGGAACCCAGTCGGGCGTGTGAGACGGGGCGTTCTTCTCGTAGAACTCGTTGCCCTCGGCTCCGTCGGGCATGCGACGCAACGTGAGTGGCCGGTCGTGCAAGTGGGGAAGGATATACGGTGCCAGGTTGTAGTACGCCCCCAGCAAGTCGCCCTTGGTATATCCGGTTTGCGGCCAGAACAGCTTGGGCAGGTTCGACAGTTTCACCTCACGACCGTCGGCCTCCAGGTACCAGTGCTGGCCCCGCTTCTGGGGCTCGAAGGGGGTAGGGAGATCAAGGGTCGTGGCCGGCATCGCCGAAGGATGCTACCCGCAGCGCTTGCCGCGGACCTGCGAGAGGGTGAAAATCAGGGTCCGTCGACTCAGGAGTCACCCATGCCACCACGCTCGATCTGGAAGGGAGCCATCTCGTTCGGGCTCGTCACGATCCCGATCCGTTTGCACTCGGCCATCGAAGAGAAGTCGTTCAAGTTCAACCAGCTGCACGTGAAGGACAGCGGCCGGATCAAGTACAAGCGGTACTGCTCGGTGTGCAACGAGGAAGTGCCGTTCGACGAGATCGTCAAGGGCTACGAGTTCGAGAAGGACAACTACGTCGTGCTCACCGATGAAGAGGTCGAGCGCGGCATGGGAAGCTCACGGCGGATCGACATCTTGAAGTTCGTCCCGGCACACCAGCTCGACCCGATCTACTTCCAGCGTTCGTACTACCTGGCGCCCGAGGAGGTCGGGGTCAAAGCGTACAAGCTGATCGCGCAGGCTCTGACCGACGATGAGCGCGTCGCGATCGCCAAGCTCGCCTTCCGCGACAAGGAGCATCTCGCGACCCTGCGCGTGCGTGACGGGGTGCTCGTGCTCGAGACGATGTACTGGCCGGATGAGATCCGCGAGGCTCACTTCGATGAGCTCGACGAAGACGTGGAGGTCATGGATCAGGAGCTGAAGATGGCGCGCTCCCTGATCGACAACATGACCGAGGACTGGAACACCCAGGAGTTCCACGACCAGTACCGCGAGAAGCTCGAAGCGCTCGTGACCCAGAAGGTCGAGGGCAAAGAGATCACTGTTGTCGAAGAGGCCGAGACCGCGAAGGTCGTCGATCTGATCGAGGCCCTGAAAGCGTCCCTCGATGCGACGGCGAAAGACGGCGACGGCGGGAAGGGCAAAGCCGCCAGTGCCTGACAGTCATCCCACCTTGTCATGTTTCCGGCCTATCGACTAGAACGCGAAACGGCCGCGCCATCAGGGCGCGGGTAGGCCGGATCTCCGGCGGGAGGAGTTATGGCGAAGCGGGGTTGGTTGTTCGCGCTCGTCGTCGTGGGAGCACTTGCGCTGCCGTCGGTGGTGTACGCGGCCGCCGGCGCGTTCTCTGCGGGAGGCACCACGACCGCACTCAGGGTCACGCAGTCGGGCTCGGGCAAGGCGATCAGGGCGGTGAGCAATAGAGGGCAGGCTGTGTGGGCGTCGCGTACCAACACGGACGGGAAGACGCCCGCCATCTACGGGACTATCGCGAGCAACGACAACGGTGCGCGCGCGATCTACGGTCTCGCTCCGAAGGCCGGAGGGCGTACCTTCGGCGTCTATGGACAAACCAACGGCGGCGGCGCCAACGCGTCCGGCGTCTTCGGGTTCGCGTCGAAGGCCACCGGTCTCACCAACGGCGTTTGGGGTCGGTCGGACAGCGAGGACGGTGCTGGCCTGTTCGGCACCGGAGCGTTCGGCTCCTGGGGCCAGGGCGTGGTCGGAACGTACGGGCTCGGGGTCCTGGCGGGCCTTGCGGGCGAGTCCACGGGGATCGCCGACGGGAGCTACGGGCTGTGGTCGGTGACGGACTCTCTGTTCGACGGACACATGCTGGTCTCCAATGGAAACATCGCTGGTCAGTGCACGATTCCTGAAGGTCTAGAGACCGCGACCTGCGACTTCGACGACGCGTTCGCCGATGTCGTGAGCCCGATCATGGCGATCGCGACCCCGACCCAGGACGTCGGCGACTTCTGGGCGACGGCGACCTCAACCAGCGTTACGGTCAACAGCGACACCGCTGCAGACGCGGACGGATTCACATTCAATTACCTCGTGATCGGCGTAGACACGAGTCTTGCCTCCGCCTCGGTTTCGTCTGCGGCCGCGAGCCCGGCTCAGCAGGTTCCCTCGTCCTTCGGGCACCGCTAGAGGGTTAGGTTTAGGAGAGTACGAGCTCGCCGTCGGCGGTTGTGATGCCGACGGCGAGCACGTTCCCGGGCCCGCCGAGCACGCGAACCGGCAGGGTGTGGTCTCCCAACCATCCCTTCAGACGGGAGGGGTCGCCCGCGATCTCGACCCACGCGAACCCGGATGGAGCGGATGCATGCTCGACCGGTGTCCGGCTCGGATGGAGATCCATGTCGTCCCACGCGATGAAGAACGGGAGAGAGGGCTCGAGCACGATCATCTCGATCCCGGCCGCGCGCCAACGAACCGTGGTGCCGTCCGGCTGGGTTCGCTCACCGGGCACGATCGTCAGGTCGAGCCTGGCGGCGTCGGCTTCGATGTCGTCGGTCGCGACGATCCACCCGAGGAATCCCTCGCCGCGCGCGAGGAACGCGCCGACGTGCTGCCCGAGCGGGTTCGTGCGCGCGAGGCCGGTGTCGGCCACGGTCATCAGCTCGAGATAGCTGTCGCCAAACGGGACGATCCGGTTGCCCGTCCCGTACGCGGGGTGGGTGCCGCCGGGATAGGAGTCGAGCCCGTAAAGATCCCGGAACTTACCGGCAGCCACGTCCAGGTCTCGCACCGCGTATATCACGTGATCGATGCGCACCCTCATCCCTCGACCAGTTCGCGGAAACTCAGGGCGAAGCGCACGCCCGACGGATCGTCCTCATGCTTGAAGTAGCAGTAGACGTCGGCGCCCTCCTCGAGCACTTCCTGCGCGCGCGCTGCCCACACCTTCAGCCGATCTTCGTCGTAGTCGAGCCGCCGGAGGCGCAGGTACGCGTGGCCCCTCGCCGTCCGGACCATCTCACGTTCCTGAGCGTCGTCCTCCGCCACGCACCATGCGACGTTGTTGCGCGCGAGCGCGGCTCGGACATCGTCGGAATCCCAGGACGCATGCCGGAACTCCATCGCGAATCGGAACGGCTCACCCGGTAATGCGGCCAGGAAGTCATCGAGCAACGCCGCGTCGTAGCGCAGTGACGGCGGACATTGGAACAGGATCGCGCCGAGCCGTGGTCCGAGCGCGCGCGCGGTGGAAAGGAAGTACGACAGGTTCTCGTCGACGTCCCGCAAGCGCGCGCGGTGCGTGATCGACTGGGGAGCCTTGAGCGTGAGCCTGAACGTCTCCGGCGTCTTCGCAGACCATCCCTCGAGCAGCTTGGGAGTGGGCGCGCGATAGAAGGTGTTGTTGATCTCGACCGAGTGCAGGCGCGACGCGTAGTACGCAAGCATGTCCGCGTCCTTCAGGTCCGCCGGATAGAACTCCGGCTTCCACTCCTTGTACGCGAATCCGCTGGTTCCGACATAGACGCTTCCGGTCATGGAGCCGGAGTCTACGACTTGACCCGAGCGCCGATCAGATGTGACCATCTGGTCACATGACGTCGGATTACGATCAGGAGCTCGTATGGAAGTGCCTCGCCGACCCCACCCGACGCCGGATCCTGGATCTCGTACGCAACGGGCCTCGGACCACGGGCGACATCGCCGCCGAGTTCGACCACCTGACGCGCTTCGCCGTCATGAAGCATCTGGGCCGGTTGCAGGAGGCTCGGCTCGTTATCACAGAGTCCCGGGGTCGCGAGCGATGGCATTACCTCAACGCGGTGCCGCTCAAGCGGATCGTGCAGCGCTGGGTTCATCCCTACGCCGACGAGGCGGCCGGATCGCTGCTCAGGCTGAAGCGGTACATCGAGAAGGATTGACCTACGAGGGGGGATGGAGATGCCGATCGAAGTAACCGAGCATCCGTTCAGTGTCTTGGAGTTCGCGCAGGAGGTGATGCTCGCTCAGCCGCGCGAGAAGGTGTTCGACGTGCTGACCGCGCAGATAGGGGACTGGTTCACGCCCCGATTCATCGCCGGCTCGAAGGTGGTCGCGGAACCGTGGCCGGGCGGGCGGCTCTACGAGGACAACGGGAACGGGACCGGCGTGCTGTGGGACGTATGCACCGCGTACGTTCCGCCGTCCTACGTGACCTACGAGAGCCCGTGGGGGTTCGGCGGAGGCTCCGCCACGATCATCGTCACGTACAAGCTCACCGAGACCGATGACGGCGGCACGCTGGTTCACTCCAAGCACACGATCCTCGGCTATATCTCCGAGGAGTCGCGCGAAGGCTACGAGTTACATCTGGAGGGACCGATGAGCCTGCAGAGTCTGCTCGACGGGTACTTCGCGAAGAACGGCTGAGCGCGAGTAGCATGCCTCTCCGACGAGGGGAGGGCGTTGATCATGAGCGATGTCGTTCGTTTCGAGCTCGACGAAGGTACCGGTGTGGCGACGATCCGGCTCGACCGCCCGAAGATGAACGCGATCAACGACGAGGTCGTCGAGGGACTGGCGGCCGGCGCGCGCGAGGCGACCTTCAACGACAATGTCAAGGCGATCGTCGTGTGGGGCGGCGACAAGATCTTCGCGGCCGGCGCAGACATCAAGGCCATGGCCGACCGCACGCCGTCCGAGATGATGAACCGGATGGGGGCGCTGCAGGGGGTGTTCACGCAGATCGAGGACATCCCCAAGGTCACGATCGCCGCGATCAACGGCTATGCGCTCGGCGGTGGGTGCGAGCTGATGATGTGCTGCGACTTCCGTGTGATGGCCGACAACGCGATGGTGGGTCAGCCCGAGATCATGCTGGGCATCATCCCCGGCGCCGGCGGAACGCAGCGATTGCCGCGGCTGGTCGGGCCGGCTCGAGCCAAGGACATCATCTATTCGGGCCGTCAAGTCGGTTGCGTCGAGGCGCTGCAGATCGGGCTGGTCGACCGGGTCGTTCCCGCCGAAGACGTCTACAAGACCGCGGTGGAGCTTGCGGCGCAGTACGCGCGCGGGCCGTTGGTCGCGTTGCGCGCGGCGAAGATGGCGATCCAGCGCGGGCTCGAGATGGACATGGCCGATGCGCTCGCGTTCGAGCGAGAGGTATTCGTGAACCTGTTCGCGACCGAGGATCAGAAGGTCGGGATGCGCTCGTTCCTTGAGGAGGGACCGGGCAAGGCGAAGTTCGTCGGCCGGTAGTTTGACGCCGGCGGCGTCGCCCGATTTTCCTTTGTACACAATGGCCAATCCCTGTTGACAAGCGCGCGCGCGCGCGCCCTACTTTCGCATGAAAGGTCCTGTTTTCGTGCCGGTGCGTCAGGGGGATGCATGGGGGTATATCGGTTGATTCCGAGACGGGGTGGCCACCCATCCGTCGGAGGGCGAGATGCTCGGTTGCTGCTCATCTGCATCGCAGTGGCCATGGTGATCATGGGCTTGCAGGCTCGGCCTGCGCGCGCGATAAACGACACGTGGCGCAACGAGAGCACGGGTCAGCTCTACCGGTTTGTGCGCATGTCGCACCCTCTGACCTACTACCTCGAGACCGACCTCGGGTGGCCCTCGGGGTTCGAGGCCGCCGTGGACTTCGCGGCTAACCGCTGGAACAGCCAGTGGTCGGACATCACCGACTACCAGCAGCCACAGTTCACCAAGACGGCAGGGGCGGGCAACCTTCGCGTCCAGTGGGATGAAAATGCCAACCAGAACGCTGCAGCAGCTAGGCTGGATCCCTCCGTCCTGGGCGACGACCCACACAACGCAGATTTCAAGATCTTTGGCTGCCCGAACGTCTTGCCGGACACATGCACGTTCTGGGTCAACGGCGCGAAAACATGGCACACGGGGAGTGGCGATGCTTCTGCCTCCACCACCGACGCGCGCTGGGCGGCCCTGCATGAGCTCGGTCATGCGATCGGTCTCGGGCACTCCAACGCATCCGACCTTGCGATCCCGTATCCGACCCAGGACCTGAAGCTGAGTCAGAAGCGCCCGATCATGGCGAATGGGCAGTGGCAATCGGGTGAGCGCTCGCGCCGCGGCGTCTCCAAGGACGACTGCGGGGCCAACCTGTTCATCACCATCGGGGTTGCCACCTGCAACAAGTGGATGACGGTCCAGGATCCCAACACCAACGACACGAAGTACTTCACCTGGGAGCGGATCGGCGGGCAATCGGACGCCTGGGCCTGCGACGACTTCGGCGGGACCCTGCCCCGGGTCAAGTGTCACCAGCGTATGAAGGCGGGACCCAACCACTCCTGGGGCGACTACAAGATGATCTACGACGTGGAGGGCGCTCGGCAGGGGATCACGCATTGGCGCGAGAACACCCTACGCTCGGGCCAGTTGTTCTCCGTGCGCGTCTACGTCGCGACCCCCACCTCCAATACCGGCAACGCGGCTTTCCGGCTGTGCCTGTACCTGCACGACGCCACGTCCTCCACGCAGCCCCACTACGCGGGACGTGAGTGCAAGGAGTTCAGCGGTATTGCCCCGGGCTCCGATTACGCCTGGTACGAGATGGACTTCGCGTACTCGCTGCCGGCCAATGCCAACGCGGGATGGGTCCTGCGCTCCTACATCACTGTCAAGCACGAGCAGCGCATCGCGATCGACGACTACGAGGTCCGCCGTGCGGGCTACGAAGGCGGAGGGGGGTGCCCGCTGTGCATCGGACAATAGTAGGTCGCCAGGAGGTGTTAGCGAGCATGAGACGCGCAACGATTCCGGTCCTGCTTCTATTCCTCGTGGCATGCGCGCGCGCGGGTGGTTCGCTCAGCGGGCCAGAGCAAACGGTTTCTCCCACGCCCTCTCTCACGCAGGTGGCGATAGATCACGATCCGAGCACCGACACGTTCGACGGGTGGATACTGGGCGCGGAGCAGGTCTTCGTAGGAACACTTGCTGAGATCGTGGACGTGGAGCCTTGGGAAAGGGAAGGTTCACCTGTCTTCGAGCGCGAGCTGTCCTTCGTCGTGCAGAAGGTCATCAAGGGCGACCTTGTGCCTGGCGCGAAGGTAGCAGTGTTCCAGCACGAGATCTTCGGTGCACAGGCGCGACTCCTCCGGGAGGACGTGGGCCGCGACGTCCTCATCGTCGCAGGGATCATCCCGCGCCTGCGATCGGCGGACGGCAGAAGAGACCACTCCAACGCGCTGGACATGATCGTGGACGCCAGTTACGTCCAGATGGAGGATCCCGACGGTCGCGCGGTTGGGCTTCGGCTCGTTAGCCCGGTGGCCGAACGTTTCGGCTACGACGGCACTCGCGCCACGCTGGAAGGCCGTTTGCGCGCTCGACTTCCGGTGCGTCTTGCCGACGTATCGCCATGGAACGCGCTGATCGGGCGCGCTGGGCAGCCGGAGCAGGCGCGCGAGCGCCAACTCGGCCACGAGGAGTTCGAGAGATCGGGGGATCCACCGGACGAGTATGACTACGGCACGTAGGGAGCCGCCGACGAGGAACCCCCGAGATCAGCGAACGGCATCGATACTCCTCGCTGGGCTGAACCCGACACTCGGTAGTCGAATGGGAGCGCGCGCGCCGCACCCTATATCCTGGCGCGCATGACCGAGACCAAGGACCCCGTGATCGAGCGCGCCGAGCGGCTCGAGCGTCGGATCGATCTGGACGCCGAGAAGCTGGATCCGGCCGCGCTCGACGCCAAGACGGCGAACATCCTGTACCACGACTGGGAAGCCCAGCAGTACGACGACAAGTGGTCGATCTCGTTCGACGAGCGCTGTATCTCGTACGCGCGCGAGAAGTTCCTGATGGTCGCGCCCGAACAGAAGTACGGGAAGGTGCTCGAGATCGGGACGGGCACGGGCTTCTTCATCATCAACCTCGCGCAGGCCGGCCTGGTGAACGAGCCGTACGCGACCGACATCTCGCCCAAGATGGTCGAGGTGTGCCTGCGCAACGCGCGCAACGTCGGGATCACGAACATGAAAGCGCGCGCGGCCGATGCCGAGGCCTTGCCCTTCGAGGACGACTTCTTCGACATGGTGGTCGGTCACGCGGTCCTTCATCACCTGCCCGATGTGCCGGCGGCGTTCGCCGAGGCATACCGCGTGCTCAAGCCGGGTGGCGCGCTGGTGATCGCGGGCGAGCCAACGCGGCTCGGTTTCCAACTGGTCGGCTTGGCCAAGCGCGCGACCGCCGAGGTGTTCAAGACCGTCGGCGGCCGCTTCGGGATGGTGAAGAGGCCCGAGGCCGCCTCCAAGGAGGCAGCGCTCGAAGCGCATGTGGACCTGCACGAATTCCACCCGAGCATGGTCGCCGCGTGGGCGCGCGAGGCCGAGTTCGAGCCGGTGCGCGTGCGGACCGAGGAGTTCGCAAGCGGGATCTTCGGGTGGAGCATGCGCACGATCGAGGCGCTCGCGCGGCCGGGGTTGCTTCCCAAGAACTGGCCGTGGTTCGCGTACCGCAACTACATGCGACTGTACCGGCTCGACAACGCGGTGTTGCGACACGTGGTGCCCAAAGAACTCTTCTACAACCTGTTGTTGTACGCGGAGAAGCCGAAGGAGTCGTAGATGGGAACCACCGCGCGCGCGGTCGGGACCGCGGAAGCGGCGCGCCCGGTCCCGGCTCCGCCCGACATCCCGCGCGGGTTCGCGCGGCGCGTCGCGCGCACGACGCGATTCATCATCTCGCACCGGCTGTACACGCCCAAGTACGTCGTGATGGGGTTGCGCTTCGTGCGCTTCAAGATCCGTCACCCGCACATCCGCACCGAAGGGTTCGTGTTCCTCGAGCGCGGCGTCGAGGTATACGCGCGGCGCGGGTACGGGCGCCTGACGCTCGGGCGCTGGTGTTACCTCGGGACCGGTAACGCGATCCGCTGCCACGAGGGCAACCTCCGCATCGGCGACAAGGTCGTGATGGGACGCAAGAACACGATCAACTGCTACCTGGACGTCGAGATCGGCGCCGACTGCATCCTGGCCGACTGGATCTACATCTGCGATTTCGATCACCGATACGACGACACCACGATGCCGATCAAGAAACAGGGGATCGTGAAGTCCCCGGTCCGCATCGGCGCGAACTGCTGGCTCGGCGAAAAGTCGACCGTGTTGCGTGGCGTCACGATCGGGGACGGGTGCGTCGTGGCCTCACACGCGCTCGTGAATCGCGATGTGCGCCCGAACTCGATCGTCGGCGGCGTGCCGGCGAAAGTCCTCAAGCCTCGCGGCGCGCGACCTCAGCGTGGCTAGAGAGCGCCATAGCGCTGCGGCTCCGCTGACTAGCGCGAACTGGTGAGCGCGCCCGTCCTTGATCCGTGACGTGGCACCAGATGAATCAGCGCGGCGGTGAGCGCGAGGAAGACGTCGACGTGATGGAAGGCCGTCAGCGCGCCAGCCTGACGGAGTGAGTCAGCTTCCCAGGTTCACCGCCACGCCGTCGACGATGACCTTCTTGCCGCCCGAGGCCTGCACGAGCTTGAGCGTCCCCGAACGAACGAGGTACGACGACGAGACGGCGATCACGACCTTGCGGCGGGTCGAGGACGCCGAGGTATCGATCGTCCTGAGCAGCGTCGAGCCGAGGAACACCTTGAGCTTGCCGCAGCCCGAGCACTTCGTCACCACCACCGCCAGGTACCGGTAGTCCACCGGCAGCGAGAGATACGCCCCACCGTCGGTCGAGGAGCGGAACGTGCCCCGGTAGTATGCCGAGCCGGTCCCGTTGGCCCACGACCCGTGCACGTTTAAGGTCCGATCATCCACGGGGAACCCGACGCAGCTCGAGGGCGAGTAGGCGCCCACGTTGCCCGCGAGGTCCCTGCCTCGGACCTGGTAGCAGAACGTGCGGCCCGGCAACCCCTTGAAGCTTCCGTACGGGTAGGCGGTCGCACCCTTGACGACGTCCCACGAGCCGTACGTCGACGAGTTGTAGGACGCGGAGCGCCGGCGCACCCGGAACGAGTCGATCCCGGTGTTGTCGTCCGAGGCGGTCCAGGCCAACGTCCGGGTCAGCGCGAGCGAATAGCGGGGCACCCCGATCATGCGGGCCCCGTAGGGCGCCGTCGAATCCCCGATGAAACGCGCGACCGCGAAGTCGTTATAGCTGCCATCATGAGCCGCGCCGGCCACCACGATCTTCCCGTCGGGCTGGATCGCCATGGCGTTGGCGATGTCATCGTTCGCACCCACCGGCGTGGTCGCCTTGCCGTCGGTGTGGAAGGTGACATCCAAGGTCCCATCGGGTCGGTAGCGCGCGAGCGCGACGTCATACTTGCCGCTGATCGCCGCGGCTCCCGCAGCGACGATCCTGCCATCGGGCTGGACGGCGGCCGCGCGCGCGAAATCGCTGCTCGACCCGATAGCCGTCATGACCTTGCCGTCACCGTCGAAGCTGGTATCCAGGGTCCCGTTCGGACTGGTCCTGACGAGAGCGAAGTCATCATTGGTGCCATTGAATGCTTGACCGGCAGCCACGATGTCGCCGTCGGGTGTGATGACAACGGAAGACGCGAAATCGTCCCCCGACCCGACGACCGCCGTGAGCATCCCATCGCCGTCGAATGTGGTATCGAGGCTGCCGTCGAGCTCGTAGCGCGCGAGGGCGAAGTCATTGTTGCTCCCGTTGGAGGCCTTGCCCGCAACGACGATGTCGCCGTCGGGTGCGAGAACGATGCCGTTCACGAAATCATCGTCAGGGCCGATGATCGTCGTGACCGTCCCGTTGGTCCCGAACGTGGTATCGAGGGTGCCGTCGGAGTTGTAGCGCACAAGCGCGAAGTCGGCCCCGGTCACGGGCTGGGCTGTATAGCCCGCGGCGACGATCTTGCCATCGGGCTGGATCACCACGGCGTTCGCCTGATCATACGTCGACCCGATGGCCGTCGTGACCTTACCGTTGGTCCCGAAGGACGTGTCGAGGCTGCCATCGGAGTTGTAGCGAGCCAAGGCCAGGTCGGGATAGGAGGCGTTGTACGCGTATCCGGCGGCGACGATCTTGCCGTCGGGCTGGAGAGCGACGGCGTTCGCGCCATCGTAGCTGGCGCCGATGGGAGTCGTGACCTTGCCGTCGCCGTCGAAGGTGGTGTCGAGGCCCCCGTCCGTGGTGTAACGGACCACCGCGAAGTCGCTGTTCAGGTCGGAGATGGTATAGGTCCCCGCCGCCACGATCTTGCCATCAGGCTGCAGCGCGATCGCCCCGGCCGTGTCGGCGAACGACCCGATGGGCGTCGTGCGCGTGCCGACCCCATTAAACGTGTTATCGATCGTGCCGTCCGCAGCCGCGGCCTCGATCCAGCCAGACTGCACGAGCAGCAGCATCAGCCCGATGGCAGCCGCTCGCGACCGGCGGCCTCCGACGACGCGGGACGACCAAGTCATTCGCCGGACACCTCGACAAGGCAACGGGCTCATCCCAGGTTCACCGCCACGCCGTCGACGATGACCTTCTTGCCGCCCGAGGCCTGCACGAGCTTGAGCGTCCCCGAACGAACGAGGTACGACGACGAGACGGCGATCACGACCTTGCGGCGGGTCGAGGACGCCGAGGTATCGATCGTCCTGAGCAGCGTCGAGCCGAGGAACACCTTGAGCTTGCCGCAGCCCGAGCACTTCGTCACCACCACCGCCAGGTACCGGTAGTCCACCGGCAGCGAGAGATACGCCCCACCGTCGGTCGAGGAGCGGAACGTGCCCCGGTAGTATGCCGAGCCGGTCCCGTTGGCCCACGACCCGTGCACGTTTAAGGTCCGATCATCCACGGGGAACCCGACGCAGCTCGAGGGCGAGTAGGCGCCCACGTTGCCCGCGAGGTCCCTGCCTCGGACCTGGTAGCAGAACGTGCGGCCCGGCAACCCCTTGAAGCTTCCGTACGGGTAGGCGGTCGCACCCTTGACGACGTCCCACGAGCCGTACGTCGACGAGTTGTAGGACGCGGAGCGCCGGCGCACCCGGAACGAGTCGATCCCGGTGTTGTCGTCCGAGGCGGTCCAGGCCAACGTCCGGGTCAGCGCGAGCGAATAGCGGGGCACCCCGATCATGCGGGCCCCGTAGGGCGCCGTCGAATCCCCGATGAAACGCGCGACCGCGAAGTCGTTATAGCTGCCATCATGAGCCGCGCCGGCCACCACGATCTTCCCGTCGGGCTGGATCGCCATGGCGTTGGCGATGTCATCGTTCGCACCCACCGGCGTGGTCGCCTTGCCGTCGGTGTGGAAGGTCGTGTCCAAAACGCCGTCCGAGTACAGACGCACGACCGCGAAGTCGAAGTTCGCGCCCGTGACAGCGGATCCACCGGCGACGATTCTGCCATCGGGTTGGGTGCCGACTGCGACGGCGCCGTGGTTGTTCGTCCCTACAACGGTGGTGACCTTCCCGTCACCGTCGAAGCTTGTATCCAGCGTCCCATTCGGGCTATATCGAACGAAGCCGAATTCGGGGCTGGTGCCCTGGGCGGAGCCCGCCGCGAGGATCTTGCCGTCCGGCTGGACGATGACTCCCCGCGCGCGGGCAGTACTTACTCCAAGGACAGTCGTGAGCAAGCCGTCGGCATCGAAACCGGCGTCGAGAGAGCCGTTCGCGTTGTAGCGTGCAAGCGCGAATTCGTAATCGGCTCCCGTGTAGCCCTCACCGGCTGCGACGATCTTGCCGTCGGGCTGGAGGGCGACGGCGTTGGCGGTGTCCGAATCGGACATGATGGGCGTGGTGACCTTGCCGTCGCCGCCGAAGGTCGGATCCAGCGTCCCGTTTGGTCTGTAGCGCGCGAGCGCGAAGTCCCACTGCGTGACGGGACTGAAGGACTCACCGACGGCGACGATCTTGCCGTCGGGCTGGATGGCGAGGGCATGTACGATCTCGGAGTTTCCGTCGAAGTCCGTCGTGACTCTGCCGTCGCCGCCGAAGTTGGTATCGAGGCTGCCATTGGCGTTGTAACGCACGAGCGCGAAGTCCTGGTTGTTGTTCGGAATGTTGGCCCATCCGGCAGCTACGATCTTCCCATCGGGCTGGATGAGGACGGCGAATCCTTCGTCGCTCTGGAGACCGAAGTCCGTCGTGCGCCTGCCGTCGCTGCTGAAGGAAGTGTCCAAGGAGCCGTCAGGGTTGTATCGCGCAAGCGCGAAGTCCGAGTAGACCCCGTCGGAGACGTATCCTGCCGCGACGATCTTGCCGTCGGGTTGGACTGCGATGGCGCGCACGACGTCGTTGTCGGCCCCGATAGCAGTCGCGAGCGTCCCGTCGGTATCGAACGCTGGGTCCAGCGAACCCTCGGTGGCAGCGGCTTCCAACCGGGCGAACTGCAGGAGCGCCAAGGCGAGAACCACCGCGAGCGTGCGCGCGCGACGACCTCCCGTGGACCACAACGATCGACCTATGGCTTGCCCCGATCCCTACCCCAAAGCCACGGCGCGCCAGCGGCGCCGAGATGCGCAAGAACGATAAGGCCTGCCAACGCCGACGACAAGGGTTAAGTCTCCCAACCTCGGGACCGTCCATCTACGCCGTCGGACTCGTCAGACACTTCGGAGGCGACTTCAAGACCGGTGCGACTCCGAAGCCGTCCCGCATCCGGGCTACACCGAACCACCCCGATGGGTCATTGTTGCCCCCTCATTGCGGCGTAAGCATGACGATACGGCGTGAGAGAGAGGGGTAGGTCATGGATTACTGGCGTCGTGAACAGATCGGCGCGTCGACGGGTATCGCCGCCGCCGTCCTTGCGGTCGCCGCTTCGCTCGTTGTTCGGACGTTCCCGGACCCGAGCGCCACGGACGAGGCGGTCCGAGACTTCCTGGCGACGAACCGAACGGATCTCCTTACCCAGGCCTGGTTGTTCGGCCTTTCGCTGGCCGCCGGGATCTGGTTCCTCGGGAGCCTCCGAGGCTTCCTGCGTCGTGCCGAGGGTGGGGCCGGGCGCGTTTCGGCCATCGCCTATGGCGCGGGGCTGCTGACCATCGCTTCGTTCGGGCTGGGTTTGGTGTGCATGATCGGCGCGTCCTACCCGGTCACAGCGACGACGGACCCGGCGATACCGGCCGCCATCTTCCAGCTTGGCAACGCGGCCGTCACGCTTGCAGCGTTCCCCATCATGGTGCTCGCGGCTTCGGTCACGCTCGTCATCGCGACCACGCGCACACTGCCCCTGCTGCTGGCGGGGATCGGAGCAGTGGTCGCGGTTGTTGCCGTCATCGCGAGCCTGTCGCTGTTCGTGGATTCCGGCGCGATGGCCGTCGGCGGTGACTTCACGTTCTACGGACCGTTCGTGGCGGCGCAGGCGTGGTTGCTGGCCCTGAGCGCGATGCTCATCCCGCGGCTGGCCCGTCCGACGGACGTTCGGCTCGCACGGCGTCGCATCGGCGACGTCGAGGGACGTGCGCCGAGGGTGTGGGAAGGCCAGGAACGGCGCGCCGCCGAAGGACGGCGCGACGGGTAGCGCCTACCCTTCGGCGAGCAGCGGCGATCGTCCGAGGATCGCGCGTAGCGGCGGCCGATCGTCTCGGCCACGCAGCGCGCGCTCCTCGTCGATCGCGCGCTCGTACGTCTCCACGGTTTCGCGCGCGATCGACTCCCAGCTGAAGCGCTCGGTGATCATGCGGCGCGCGTCGACGGTCAGGCGCTTCGCGAGCCGCTTGTCCGTGGTCAACCGCAGGATGGTCTCCGCGAGCTGCACGGGATCCTCAGGGCGGAAGCGGAGGCCGGTCGCGTCGTGTACCACGATCTCTCGTAACCCACCGGTGTCGGCGGCTATGCAGGGCGTCCCCGACGCCATGGTCTCGAGCGCGACCATCCCGAACGGCTCGTAGATGGACGGCACGACGCCCAGATCGGCGGCACGATAGAACGTGCGAAGCTCAGCGTCGTCGACGAAGCCGAGGAAATGCACTCGGTCGCCCAGCCCGAGCCGCGCAGCGTGGGCTTTCAACTCTTCTGCGTGCGTGCCGACGCCGGCGACGTAGAAACGGACAGGTTGCTTGCGCAGCAGGATCGGCAGCGCGTCGAGGACGGTCTGAACGCCCTTCTCGTACTCGAGCCGGCCGGCGAAGAAGATCAGCTTCTCACCCGGCTGCGCGCGCAGGTCGTGCAGCTCCTGCAATCCCTCGGGCCGGTCGTGGTCGGTCAGATCCACGCCGTTGGGGATCACGTCGATCTCGTCCGAAGGGAGCTGGAAGATCTGGCACGATTGATCCGCCATGAAGCGCGAGCACGCGATCACCCGGCGGGCTTCGTAGGTCAACCACCACTCGATCTGATGGATGAGGCGATTCATCGGGCCCGGCAACCAGCCCTGGTGACGGCCGTACTCGGTGGCGTGCACGGTCGCCACCAGAGGCAGCCCATGCGCGGCCTTCGCGCCCACGGCCGCATATGCCACGAGCCAGTCGTGCGCATGGATCACGTCGATCTCGGTTCTTGCCAGCAACCCCAACGCGCGCTCCTGCACCGCCAGGTTGAACTGCAACACCCATGGAACGAGCGCCGATGACATGTCGAGTCGCGGTGGATGCTCGGCGGTGCGCAAGACGTGGACCCCGTCGATCGTCTCCTCGGCCGGCGCATCGGGATGATCGCGGCTGATGACGTGGACCTCATGGCCCTCGGCCGCCAGCGCGGACGACAGACGATGGACGTGGCGACCTAACCCACCGACGATGCGCGGCGGGTATTCCCACGACAGCAAAAGGATCCGCATGGATATGAACCGAACCGGAGGCCGCGTTATCCTGACAGCAGCCTTCCCCGGTGTGCAAAGCGTGAAGGGTCGAACCGATGCTGGGGCAAGGCAATCGCGGCGTATCGATCGGTGTCCTCGTAGCGCTCTCCCTCGGTGGGTGGTCGGGGGTGCTGGCCTCGCGCTGGAGCGCTCAAGCCGCCGAAGCACCGCCCCATCCCGTGTTCGAGCCGGTGGTGGTGAAACCCCCACGTCCGGCGCCCGCGACGGCCGCGACATCCCGCCGCCCCACCTGGCCGACGTCGCGCGCCTGCGGGCGAAGTGGCGCTCGCACCGTGTCCTTCCGCGTCTCGGTCCAGCGGAGCCTCCCCGTCGGCGCCAAGCGCTTCGCGGGCCAGGTGCGCGAGATCCTGTGCGACGACCGGGGCTGGACGGCGAGCGGTTCGGTTCGCTTCCGGTTCGACCGGGACGCGTCGATCACCATCGCCCTGCGCGGACCGACCGCAACCGAAGCCAGGTGCTGGGAACTGGTCGGCTTGAGCGTCCGCCAGACGTACTCGTGCGCCGGGTCGAGCGAAGCCGCGCTCAACGCCGACCGATGGTTCGACGGGTCGCCGACGCTGACGATGTCGGTCGGCCGGTACCGGCATCTGTTGGTGAACCACGAAGTTGGCCACATCCTGGGCCACGGCCATCGCGGATGCTCGGGCGTCGGCGCGCGCGCGCCGGTGATGATGCAGCAGTCGAAGGGACTGGACGGCTGCCGCGCGAACCCGTGGCCGCTGGGCTACGAGCGGCAGCTCACCCGTTGAGGACGTCGGCCGGCTCGAGCCCGGGCAAGATGTTGTCGATCTCGTACAGCGCGCGCACCTCGGAGGCGATCAACGCGTCGGGAAGGTCGGATGCGGCAAGTGTGGCCATGTGGTCCCAGCGCGCCCGGTGCGCGTCGAAACGCTCGCGCGCGTAGTCGGCGTTGCGGCCGCGCACGATCATGAAGGGCCAGTCGCTGGATTGCAGCAACATCGCCTCGCGCACCGCTTGCGATACTGCTTCCGCGCGCGCGCCCTGCGCGCCCACGGTCTTCCGTAACAGCGCGACGGTTTCCGCCTCGACCTGCACCAGGACATCCCACATGGGCAGCGTCTCGTCCGCGACCCACGACCGGTCGTCTTTGCGGAAGCCCCACGATCCCTCCTCGAGGGCGACCGGCGTCGGTTCCGGCAGCTCCGCGAGTGCTTTCGCGAGCGAACGCGCGCGAACGCCGGTCCCCGGAAGGACCTCGAACAGGTGCTCGAGGAACGCCGGACCTTCGAACCACCAGTGCCCGAACAGCTCCGTGTCGTAGGCCGCCACGACGACGCCCTCGCGTCCGGTCTCCCGTTCGTAGGCGTCCAGGGACGACGCGACCAGCGAAGCGAAGCCCTCGGCGTCGGCGCGCGCGGCCGCGATGGCGCGCGCCGGCTCGTACGGCCGCTTTTCGTTCACCGGTTTGCGGATCGAGGTGACGCGCCAGTCCTTGAAGCCCGCCTCGATGTCGTAGTGGAAGAAGTCCCGGTACCACGCACCCGTCGGGTAGCCGCCCGTAGGCGACCAGACGCGATAGGTCACGTCCAGGTTGCGCGCGAACGCGACCACGTCCGACTCGCCGATGCGCCGCGGCGTGAAGGTCGAGCCGGGTCCGGCCGAGCGCAGCATCGTAGGACCGTCGATCACCACGTGCCCGACACCTGCCGACCCCAGGAGCCTCTCGATCCCCGCGCCCGGCGTGTACGCGCATTCGGGCAACCACATCCCCGCGAGCCGGCGTCCGAGGACGCGCTCGTGTTCGCGCGCGCCGAGTCGAACCTGCGCGCCGGCCAGCGCCGGCTCGGTCACACGGGGGAGGAACGGATGCGTGGCCGGTCCGCCTAGGATCTCGAACGCTTCCGCGCGCGCGAGCGTATCGAACGCCGTCGCTATCCCGCCGCCGCCGAGCCCGTCGAGCAGCGCCTCCTGCTCGCGACCGAACCTCGCGTAGAAGGCGGCGAGCTCGCGGAACTCCGGCTCGAACGGGCCGTGGTAGTTGGTGATCTGTCGCATGGCGCGCAGCTCGATGCGCGCGAGGTAGGTCCCGAGCTCGTCCAGCAGGTGCCGATCCTGCATCTGGTGCGCGACCATCGGGGACAGGCCGATCGTCAGCGCGTCGCGCGCGCCCCGCTCGGCGATGCGCTCGAGCGCGCCGAGCAGCGGCAGGTAGCACTCGGACGCGGCCTGGTGGAAGAAGTCTTCACCCGACGGCCAGACGCCGTTGCGCCGGACGTAGGGAAGGTGGGTGTGCAGGACGAGACAGAAGATCCCCACGGCCGGGGCAGGATACCGCCTAGGCGTGAACGCGGTGCGCGCGCACCGGGCAGGCGTGCGCCGGCAGCAGCCAGTCCTCGATCCCGTGCTCGAGCCACCCAGCCAGGCCGCCGTGCGCCTCGATGTCGCCCCTGAGCCCGGCCAGGCTCTCGCGGAAGGATCGGTCGTCCTCGGCGGTCCACACCTTGGCGCAGCGCCGGGCGATGATCGGAGCCCGCATGGTCCTCCCTTCGACGGTCCTCCCTGCCGTCATCGGTATCGCTACCCCCGGGGCTGAGGGGCGAAGCGGGAACGAGCCGGGGCGAACCGGCAAATGTGGACGCGCGCTTCAGGTTCGGGCCAGGGCGATCAGATCCAGCGAGCGCTCGATCCGACGCGGGCCGATCCGGAAATCCCGGGGTGTAACGCTCGCCACACGGTTCTGAAGCCAGTGCGGCCACTCGTAGGCCGGCTGGTCCAGCAGACGCTCGGGGAAGGGCTTGCGCAACAGCCGCTCCAGGATCGTCAGGCCTGCGCCGTGGAAGGTGCCGAGCACCTCGATCTCGGTGAACCGACGCGACAGCGTTGCGTGGAGCTCGTCGGGCGAGAACTCGAAGGCGTGGAAGGGATTGCGCGATCCTTCAGGTGAGAACGTCAGGCGATTGGGGGTCGAGATGATGAGCCGTCCCCCTGGGGCAAGCACCCGCTTGGCTTCAGACAGGAACTCCTGCGGTGTGTGCAGGTGCTCGATCACCTGCAGGGACACCACTGCGTCGAAGGACGCGTCGGGGTACGGAAGCGATACGAGATTGGCGATGTCGAACGTGACGCGCGGGTAGCGCGCGCGCGCGCGATGCACGATCTCCGGCTCGAGGTCGACACCGACCACCTCGCCGCCGGCTGCGGCGAGTAGGTCCGGTCCGTACCCCTCGCCGCAGCCGGCGTCGAGCACCCGCAACCCTCGCACGAGCGTCGAGGCGTACTCGTAGGCCACCACATGCCGCTGGAACCAATAATTCTCCTCGCGGACGCCCGGGACCGTGCGCTCGCCGGTTATCGGGGCAGACTCGTCGTCGTCGAACGATAGGGCGGAGGGGTCGGCCATGGCGCGCGCAGTCTAGCCGCGAGCAAGGGTGTGCTCAACGTGCGGGCCGGCCGCTCGGGTTCGGGTGGAAGTGTCTCGTACCGACCGAGAAGTGCCTCGTTCCGACCGATATGTCATGTGCGTGCTCGGATGCTGGCGAGGTGATCATCCGGCGCGTATCATGCCTCCCGGTCCCCAGCAGTCCGAGGAGGAGTCCATGCCTCACTACAAGATGTCCATCCTGGAAGAGAAGGGCTTCGTCGTTCTGGAGAACTTCGGCACGCCGATCGATCCTTCCGAATGGATGGGCATGGAATACGTGGATTGGAAGAGCGGTGGCGACACGAACTTCGCGCCGATCGCATCGGCGTTCGGGGACATGGAGTGCGCCGGCTTCTGGGATCACGGCAAGCCGGACAAGGACGGGATCTGGACCCAGAACGCCGAGCAATGCCCGACCCTGGTCTCTTGGGCCGAGGCCGCGGGCGTACGGTACGGGCGTGTGCGAACGATCAAGCTGAATCCCAACACCTACGAGGAAGCGGTGCACAACCTGCACCCCGACGACAACAACCGCTTGAATCCCGACGGCGAAGGTTGGGTCGTGCGAACCTGGCTGCAGCTGACCGACAACCCCGACAGCTTCATGATCGTCCGCGAGGACAAGGACGATCCCTCGACCGAGAGTCGCATCCCGCTGCCGGCCGGGGCACAGTTCGTGGTGGATTCCGAGCGCCTCTGGCACGCCGTGTGGCATCCCGGGCCTGAGCCGCGCTTCGCGCTGATCGTGTCCTTCGAGAGCGGACCCGCGCTCGAGGGGTGGATCAAGGAACGGCTGCCCGAACCGGCGACCGTCTAGCCCGGCGCCACCAGGCCGGTTCGCCGGCCGAGCCGCGCGCGCGCCCTGGGGTCGGTACGATTCGGCGCGATGGCCAGACGATGGGACACACGGCCGCTGAAGGAACAACAGCGGCTCCAGAACGTGCTTCTGAAGCAGGCGATCCTGCAGATGGCCCTCGCCCACATCCCGCTTGCCCGGCAGCGCCTGGCGGCCGCGGGGATCGACGCGCGCACGTTCGGGGGGCTCGAGGAGCTCTCGCGCATACCCCCCGCCATGCGTCGGGACGTCATCGATCCTCGACGGAACCCCGAAGGGCCTCGCGCGGTGATGCTGCGAGGGTCGGTCGAGGCCGTCAAACGGTTCAGCGACCGACGGACCGTCCAGAAGATCTTCCTGGCGCGGATCCTCGGCGGTGAGGAGGTCCAGGAACGTCTGGTCGAGGCGGCGACGCGACCGATCCATCTTCACCTGATCGACGGCCCCGGCGGGCGTATCCCGGTTGCCTACACACGCGACGACCTGGAGCTCGTCGCGCGCGCGGGCGCGAGGCTTGCAGCGCTCGTCGGCCTCGAGCGCGAGGACCGGCTGATCAACGTCGTCCCGCTCGCCCCGAGCCTTGACTTCTGGGGCATCTTCTACATGGCCCACGGCGTCGGGATGAGCGCGCTGCACGTGCGACGCGACGGCCAGACGCTGCCCCAGGCGCTGTGGGGCTTCCGGGACATGCAGGCGACCGCGGTCGCGCTCCCGGCCAACGAAGCCGTGCGGTTCCCCGACGCCGCGCGCGAGCAGGAGCTCGATCTGTCACGGCTCCATCTGCTGCTCGCCGTCGGGCGGTCGTTGAGCGCCGAGGAACGCGCGGAGGTGGGGGAGGGATTGCGCGCCGCCGGTGCGTCCGAGGCGCGGATCGCCGCCGCGTACGCACCGCCCGAGAGCCACGTGTTGTGGGCGGAGTGCGCCGTGCCGGCGGGGCGGTCCGAGACGTTCGGATTCCACACGTTCCCCGATCTGGGCGTCGTCGAGGTGCTGTCGCCCGAAACCGCGGCGCCGATCCAGGAGGAAGCCCCCGGCGAGCTCGTCATCACACCTTTGGTGTTCCGCGGGAGCGGTCTGCCGCGCTGGCGGACCGGAGACCTGGCCCTGGGCGGGCTCACGACCGAGCCCTGTCCCAACTGCGCGCGCACCGTGCCGCGCGTTGGACCGACGATCCTGAGCGATGCGTGGCGTCGGGAGGTTTCCCTCAACGGCCGGCGCACCGTGGTCGATCTGCGCGATGCTGGAGCTGCGGCGTCCGAGCGCGCGCGGGAGTGGCAGGTCGAGCTCGAACGGACGCGCTACGGCGATCGCTTGTTCATCCACCTCGCCGCATCGCCCGACCCGGGGCCGATGATCGATCTCTACGAGGATCTGCGTCGGCTCCAGGAGGCTCCGACCCAGATCGTGCTCGCGGATCCGACCGAACTTGCGGCGCGGCTCGAGCGAGCCCCGCGCCCCTGGCCACGATACGTCGAGCGCGGATCGGCCCCGTGACCGTCGTTCACGGTGCCGTTCCCCGCGCCGGATATCCTGAACTGCCAGTTCTTGCCTTCCATCGCCGGCTCAAGACCGGTAGACAGGAGGGCCGATATCTATAAGAGAGCCGCGGCCCGGCTCGATCGACGTGCCCGACGACGCTGAACGGGGGAGTAGCACTGACGAGGAAGACGTGCCTGGCCGCGATCGCTCTGGCGGTGTGCATGGCCGGGATGGGCGTGCCACAGCACGCGACCGTCCGCGGCCCCGAGGCGGTCAGCGCGTCCCTGCCTTTGCGGGCGCGTTTGGCGCCGGGGCACGCCGTCACCCTGGAGGAGCGCCTGCCGTTCCGCGCCAACCTCGTCGGCGTGCTGCTCCATGCCCCGGACGCCGAGGGTCTGAGCGTTCAAGTGCGGGGCCTTGGGCGCGGGGGCTGGACCGACTGGGTCGACGCACATATCGACACCGAAGACGGACCCAACAGGGATCTCGAGCCGGGGCACGCCGGCGTCGTGAATTCGGCGCCGGTGTGGCTGGGGACGGCTGACCGCGTGCAGGTCCAGATAGACTCCGACGACGATGCGCGGGTCGTACGCAACATCCGACTCTTCGCCGTCAACACGATCGGGGATGCGTACGCCAGGCCGGCGCCACTGGCATTCCTGCACGCCATCGGCAGATTCCTGACCGCGCGCGCCCTGCCGCCGGCCGAGGCGGCGCCGTCCCGGCCCGACATCATCACGCGGGCGCAGTGGGGCGCCGACGAAAGGATCCGCACCAAAGGGCCGGGTATCGCGTCGTCACTGAAGGTGGCGATCGTGCATCACACCGCCGGCTCGAACACCTACGCGAAGTCCGAGAGCGCAGCGGTCGTTCGGGGCATCTACAGCTACCACGTCAAAGCGCTCGACTACAGCGACATCGCCTACAACTTCCTCGTCGACCGCTACGGGCAGGTGTTCGAGGGCCGCTGGGGGGGTATCGACAAGCCCGTGATCGGCGGGCATACGGGCGGGATGAACCCGTACACCACCGGCATCTCGCTGATGGGTGAGTTCAGCAACGTAGCGCCGCCCAAGCGGATGGTCGGCGCGCTCGTGCGCATCCTGGCATGGAAGCTCGACGTCCATCACGTGCCACCCATCGGCAAGGTGCGGATGACGATCGGCGACGGGAACTCGAAGTACGGCGCCGGCCAGACGGTGAAGTTCAACCGGATCTCCGGACACCGCGACGCGAGCGCGACGGCATGTCCCGGCGGATACACCTACAGCCGCCTCTCGGGCATCCGCGACCGCGTCGAGCGCCGAGGGAACCCCAAGATCTACCTCCCGAGGCGATCGCCGAGCCTGTTGCTTCCCGACGGCGACGGCGTCGCCGACATCGCGCGTTTCACGGCTGGGTTCTCGCGGAAGGTGCGCTGGCGGCTCTCGATCGAGGATGCGGCGGGTACCGCGTGGCGTCGCCTCAAAGGCACCGGAGGCGCGCTCGACAAGACATGGGGCGGACGCACGGCGGGCGGGGCGCTCGTTCCCACCGGGCGCTACACGTGGACCCTGACGGCACGACGCGTGTCCAACGACACGTGGGCGACGCCGGCGAAGGGTCTGCTGACGGTGGTGGCGCCGGCTCCGCGCGGGTGCGCGGGGTGTAGCGTGTCGGCCGACTTCAACGGCGACGGGTTCGACGACTTGGCGATCGGCGCCCCCGGCGACTCGCCCAAGGGGGTCACGGCCGCGGGTGGGGTCAACGTGCTCTACGGAGGCCTCGGAGGGCTGTCGGCTTCCGGCGATGACTATTGGCGCCAGGGGATAGAAGGGCTCCGGAACAGCGGCCAGGTGGGTGACGGGTTCGGGTACGTCGTCGCGGCCGGAGACTTCGATGCCGACGGGTTCGCCGACCTGGCGATCGGAGTTCCGCGTAAAGACGTCGGCGGCAAGGTCGACGCAGGTGCGGTGGCGATCCTGTACGGATCGGTGGACGGGCTGACGGCGGCTGGCAACCAACTGCTGACGGCGGCGAGGGGAAGCATCCCCGGCGACGCGGAGCGGGGCGATGCCTTCGGCTCGGCTCTGGCCGTGGGTGACTTCGATCGGGACGGATCCCAGGATCTCGCCATCGGCGTGCCGGGGAAGGACATCGGCGATCGCCCAGACGCGGGCCAGGTCATCGTCCTGCATGGGTCCTCGTCGGGGCTGACGGGGGCCGGCGCGCGCGCATGGTCACAGGCGGGGAAAGCGGTCCGAGGGCGACCCGGACCGAACGACGCCTTCGGAGCATCGCTGGCAGCGGGGAACTTCGATAGCGACGCAGCAGATGATCTTGCGGTCGGCGTGCCCGGGAAGACGCGGGGCGGCGAGGCACGAGCCGGCATGGTGAACGTTCTGTACGGCAGCGGGCAGGGGTTGACCGGCGACAAGGGGGTTCGGTGGGACCAGACTGTGCTTGCCGATGATCCCGAGACCGGGGACTCGTTCGGGTTCGCGTTGGCGGCGGGCGACCTCGACGGCGACGGTCGGGACGATCTGGCGATCGGTGTTCCGGGGGAAGACGTACGCGACAGGCCGCGGGCCGGCGCGGTTGCGGCCCTCAAGGGAGCCTCTGCCGGGTTGGTCGACGCCTGGCCGGCGCTCCTCAACCAGGACACGACGGAGGTCCCGAACGCGCCGCAGGCCGGCGACGGTTTCGGCTCGAGCCTGGCGATCGGGCGGTTCGGTTTGGGACTGGCCGAGGATCTGGCGATCGGCGTTCCCGGCGAGAACATCGATGGTGTGAAGAATGCGGGACTCGTGACGGTCATGCGCGGATCGGTGGGCGGGCCCACCGGGATCGGCAGCGCGGTCTGGCACCAGCAGAGCAAGTTCGTCGGCGGGGTGAACGAGCGTGGCGACGTCTTCGGCGCGGCCTTGGTCACCGGCGATTTCAACGGCGATACGTTCGGGGACATCGCGATCGGCGCCCCGGGTGAGGGGCTCGGGACCATCCAGCTCGCCGGTGCGATCACCGTGTTCTACGGCTCGACCGACGGTCTGGCCGCCACAGGGCGTCAGGTCTGGCACCAGGACATCGCCGGGGTGCGCGGGCGCGCGCAGGTGGGCGACATCTTGAGCGCGGTCTGAGCACACCGCCGTAGCGCGCGCGCTACCCTGGAAGGCCGTGCAAGCCGAGACCACGCTGTACCTCGATCACGCCGCGACCACGCCCCTGTGGGACGAGGTTCGCGCCGCCATGGCGCCTTACCTCGACGATCGCTTCGCCAACGCCTCGTCGCTCTACGCGGCCGCGCGCGAGGCTCGCAAGGGTATCGAGGAAGCGCGCGAGGTCGTCGCCGCTGTCGTGGGCGGTCGTCCCGATGAGGTGATCTTCACCTCGGGGGGGACCGAGGCGGACAACCTCGCGCTGCAGGGCGCGGCGTGGCGGCAACGCGGTCAGGGACGCGACGGCATCGTCGTGAGCGCGATCGAGCACCACGCCGTGCTCGACACGGCGGCCTGGCTCGCCAAGCGCCATGGCTTCCGGCTCACCGAGGTGCCGGTCGACGGAGCCGGCGTCGTGGACCTCGACGCGCTCGCCGACGCGGTCGATGCCAAGACCGCGGTCGTCTCGGTGATGATGGCCAACAACGAGGTTGGCGCGATCCAACCGGTGGCGCGCGCCGCCGAGATCGCGCGCGCGGCCGGCGCGCGCGTCCACACCGACGCGGTGCAAGCGCTTCCGTGGATCGACGTTCGAGCCGGCGACGCCGACCTGATCGCGCTCGCCGCGCACAAGCTCGGCGGCCCGAAGGGCGTGGGCGCGTTGATCGTCCGACGCGGCGTTGGGATCGAGCCGGTCGTCCACGGCGGTGGCCAGGAGCGCGGGTTGCGCTCGGGCACGTACAACGTGGCCGGGATCGTCGGCTTCGGGGAGGCCGTCCGTTTGACCGAGCAGGACAAAGCCGCTCGCTCGGGCCGCGTCCGCGCGCTGCGGGACCGGCTCGAGCAAGGCTTGCTGTCTCGGATCGACCGCATCCGGGCACACGGCGCCGGGGCCGAGCGTCTGCCGAACAGCTGCAACGTCGGGATCGCAGGCGTCGAGAGCGAGCCGCTGTTGCTGCTGCTGGACGCAGCCGGCGTCGCAGCGTCGAGCGGGTCGGCGTGCCAGTCGGGCGCGACCGAGCCGTCGCACGTCCTGAAGGCCATGCGCGTTCCCGATGAGTACGCGCGCGGCGCGCTGCGCCTGACGCTCGGACGCGAAACGACCGAGGTGATGGTCGATCAGGTGATCGCCCACGTCGCGCGCGCGGTGGGCCAACTCCGATGAGGATCATGGCCGCCATGTCCGGCGGCGTGGACTCCAGCGTCGCCGCCGCGATGCTGGTCGAGGAGGGCCACGACGTCACCGGCGTTCACTTGCGCCTAGCCGACGTGCATGGACCTGCCGCCGACGGACGCGTGCACGGGTGCTGTGGCGTCACCGACGCCGATGACGCGCGACGGGTCGCACAGGTGCTCGACATCCCGTTCTACGTGTGGAACCTCAAGGATGTCTTCGCCGACGGGATCGTCGACGATCTGGTGAGCGAGTACGCGCGCGGCCGCACGCCGAACCCTTGCGTGCGCTGCAACGAGCGCGTGAAGTTCGGTGCGCTGCTCGAACGCGCGACCCGGTTGGGGTTCGATGCCGTCGCTACCGGGCATTACGCGCGGGCGCGCCACGAGGGCGAGCGCTGGCGTCTGTTCCGGGGCGTCGATATCGCGAAGGATCAGTCCTACGTGCTCGCGCGCCTCGGGCAGCAGGAGTTGGCGCGCGCGCGCTTCCCGGTCGCCGCGCAGCCCAAATCGGCTACGCGCGCGCGCGCCGCAGCGCTCGGACTGCGCGTCGCCACCAAGCCCGAGTCCTACGACATCTGCTTCATCCCCGACGGAGACACGGCGGGGTTCGTCGAGACCGCGCTCGGCGGAGCGCGCCCCGGCGAGATCGTGACCCCCGACGGCAACGTGGTGGGGCAGCACGGGGGCGTGCACCGCTACACCGTCGGCCAGCGCCGGGGGCTGGGCCTGGCGACCCACGAGCGCTCCTACGTGGTCGAGCTGGATCCGGCCGCGAACAGGGTCGTGGTCGGCGCGGAAGAGCTCCTGGCTCGAGCCGGGCTCGTGGCCGACGAGGTGCGCTGGACGGCCGGCATCGCGCCCGACCGGCTCGACACCGTGCAGGTGCGCGCGCACGGCGCGCCGATCGAGGCGGAGCTGATCTCCGCCGATGCCGACGAGGTCACGATCCGCTTCGCCCAGCCGCAGCGCGGCATCGCGCCGGGCCAGCTGGTGGCGTTCTACGCCGGGGACGAGGTCCTCGGTGGCGCTACGATCGAGCACCCCCTGCGCTGACGGTCGCGGAACGGCTCGAATCGGGGTGAAACGGAAACCTCGGATGCTCGTTCGTCCCTTCTGGAAGGAACGTCCAAACCACATGGCTGTAACACCAGCCTCCCGGCCTCGTTCATGGAAGGTCGAGAGAGAGGACCCATCCCCGTGGGAACGCTCCGAAAGAAGAGGTTCTTGGCTGCGCTCGCCGTGGCGGCTGCGCTCGTGGCGGCCGCGCCCGCGCGCGCCGAGAGCCGCTCGGGGTCGGTCGTCGTCGCGACGGTGTCCTCACCCGGTCTGACGCGCGAACTCTTCAACGCAGGCATGAACCAGAACCTGTTTGGGGCGGTCGTGAAGCTCCCGGCCGGCGCCGACGGTGCTCACTACACGCTGACGCGCACATCCGGCGTCGGGCACTTGGATGCCTGGTTCTACGAAGACGACCAAGGGTCGATCGGGAAGAACTGCTCGTACATGGTCGACGAGGCTGACGGGGATTATCTCGACGTGAACGATCCCGTCGAGACCGGCGTCATCTGTCCCGACGAGCGGCGAGCCGGATGGGCCATCGTCACGCTCCGGACCGGCGCGAACGCCGGCTTCACGCTCACCTGGTAGCCCCGGCTATCATCGGGTCCCCGAGCCCGAAGGAGCTGCCGTGGAGCAGGATCAGGTCCGACTGCCCGACCTCGAGGTGATCCGCCGCTACTCGATCGCGGTCCGCCGCGAGTTCGCGCCGACCGAGGAGGTCATCGAGGCGCTCCGGGCCGACCTCGAGGCCATCACCGGGGGCACCCGCGGCTCGAGCCGGAAGCGATCCACGCGCGCCAAGCGCTGAGGGACCGTGCCGCCGAGGGATCCCCGCTCCCGCGTCGAGGACCTGCGCGCGCAGCTCGAGCACCATAACTACCTGTACCACGTCCTCGACGCCCCGGAGATCACCGACGCCGAATGGGACCGGCTCTACCACGAGCTGGTCGCGCTCGAGGAGCAGCATCCAGAGCTCGTCACGCCGGACTCTCCGACCCGACGCATCGGCGCGCCGCCGGCCGAAGGCTTCCAGCCGACCAAGCATCGCGCGCGCATGTACTCCCTCGACAACGCGTTCTCGCTAGAGGAGCTGCGCGCGTGGGACGAGCGCGTGCGCAAGACCGTGCCCGATCCGACCTACGTGTGCGAGCTGAAGATCGACGGTGTCGCGGTCCGGCTGACCTGCGAGGACGGTCGGTACACCCAGGGCGCCACGCGCGGCGACGGCGAGGTGGGCGAAGACATCACCGCGAACATACGAACGCTGCGCGGCGTGCCGACCAAGCTACGTATTGCCGACCCGCCGCGCGCGATCGAGTTGCGCGGCGAGGTGTACATGCCGCGCGCCGACTTCGACGCGCTCAATGCGCGCCTTCAGGCCGAGGGTCACGAGGCGTTCGTGAACCCTCGCAACACCGCCGCCGGCGCGCTGCGCCAGAAGGACCCCGGCATCACCGCCCAACGTCCGCTCACGTACCTGATCCACGGCTTCGGGGCGGTGGACGGCAAGCGGTTCGACACTCACACTGCGTTCCTCGCGTGGGCGCGTGAGGCGGGCTTGCGCACGGCACCCACGACCGAGGAAGCCGCCGACGTCGATGCCGTGTGGGATTTCTGCGAGCGCTGGCTCGCCAAGCGCCACGACCTCGATTACGAGATCGACGGGGTCGTGGTGAAGGTGGACAGGATCGGGTGGCAAGAGGAGCTCGGGTACACCGCGAAAGCTCCGCGTTGGGCGATCGCCTACAAGTACCCGCCCGAAGAGAAGGAAACACTTCTGCGCGAGATCCGAATCCACATCGGACGCACCGGCGCGGCAACACCCTACGCTGTTCTCGAGCCGGTCTTCGTGGGTGGCGTGACCGTGTCGACCGCGACGCTGCACAACCAGGACGAGGTTGCGCGTAAGGATGTCCGGCCCGGCGACACCGTGATCGTTCGTCGAGCCGGCGACGTGATCCCCGAAGTCGTCGGGCCGGTGCCGTCCAAGCGGTCGAAGGGGGCCCGACGCTGGAAGATGCCGGCGAAGTGCCCGTCCTGCGGCGCCGACATCGTCCGCCCCGAAGGCGAGGCCGTCTCGTACTGCGTCAACGTCTTCACCTGCCCGTCACAACGGATCGAGCGCCTGTTCCACTTCGCCTCGCGCGGAGCGATGGATATCGAGGGCCTCGGCTACGAGACCATCATCGATCTGGTCGAGCACGGCTGGGTGTCCGATCCCGGCGACTTCTATGCGCTGACCCCCTCGCAGCTCGCCGAGCTCGACGGATTCGCGGACAAGCGCATCAGTAACGTGCTTGCTGCGGTCGAGGCGTCGAAGGACCGTCCTGTGTGGCGGCTGCTGACCGGGGTCGGGATCCGTCATGTCGGGGACACCACCGCGCGCCAGATCGCGCGCCGGTTCCCGTCGATCGACGATCTGGCTTCGGCGCCGGCAGACCGGATCGCCGAGATCGAGGGCGTCGGCGACGTGGTTGCGGCGTCGGTGCGCGCGTTCTTCGACGAACCTCAGAACCGCACGGTGCTGGAAAAGCTCGCGCGCTCGGGCGTGCGGTTCGCCGACGAGGCGCCGTCGCGAGCAGCTGCGGGTCCCCTGACCGGCAAGACGTTCGTGCTGACCGGCACGCTTCCCGACCTGACGCGCGAGCAGGCGACCGAGCTGGTCGAGTCCGCCGGGGGACGCGTGACCTCGAGCGTGTCGAAGAAGACCGACTACGTCGTAGCGGGGGAGAGTCCGGGCTCGAAGTACGACAAGGCTCGGGAGCTGGGCGTCGAGATCCTGGACGAGGAAGGGCTGCGCGCGCTCGCCGGGGGTTAGCTGCAGCGCGCGCGCTCGACCAGCTCGGCCGCCTCCTCTCCGAGGAACTCCGCGATCGCGGTCAGTTCGAGCGCCGAGACCCTGCGGTTCCCGGTTTCGATGCGACACATCGACCACTTGCTGACGCCGAGCGCTTCGGCAAGCTCCTCCTGCTTGACGCCATGCGGGACGCGTCTGGACCGGATCCAGCGACCGATCCGACCCTCGGCCGGATCTGGTCATCGTCCACGAGCCCGCGCTCGACCGCGCGCCGCACGACCGCAGCGGCGCCGGCCAGCCCGCCGAAATCGCGATAGCGCTTCACCTCGATCGGGAGCATGAAGTCCCGCCAGAACTCGCTGGACAGCTCCTCGATGATCTTCAGGTCTTCTGGTGTCAGCACGCGGGGCATGGAACCTCCTATGTTTCGAACACGGACTTGCGGTATTCGCAACAAGTTGCGAAGACTGCAACCCTACGGGAGAGGTATGACAGGGTCCGGACTCGGTCTAGAGCACGACCCCTGTAATCGGCGAGGCTCGGCCGCCACCTTGGCTAGACTGCCCGGCGATGGCCCTCACCAGAGACCAGGTCGCCCACGTCGCGCGCCTCGCGCGCCTGGCGTTCAGCGACGCCGAACTCGACCGGTTCACGGCCCAGCTCGCCAAGATCCTCGAGCATGCCGAGCAGGTCTCGGCGCTCGCCACCGAGGACGTCCCCCCAACCGCGCATCCGCTGCCGCTGAAGAATGTCTTCCGTGAAGATGAGATCGGCGAGTGCCTCCCGCTCGAGAAGGCTCTCTCCACCGCGCCCGAGGCCGAAGACGATCGGTTCCGCGTGCCCCGAATCGTTGAGGAGCCCGAGTGATGGCTCAGCCCTGGGAGCAAACGGCCGCCGAACTTGCGGCCGCGATCTCGCGCAAGGAGCTCTCTGCGCGCGATGCGGTCGAGGCGCATCTCGCGCGCATCGATGCGGTCGAGCCGGACGTGCACGCGTTCGTCTCGCTCACGCCCGACCTCGCGCGCGCGACGGCCGACGCCGTCGACCAGAAGGTCGCCGCAGGCGAGCCGCTCGGTCCCCTTGCCGGTGTTCCGCTCGCGCTCAAGGACATCCTGTGCGTAGACGGCGTGCGCACCACGGCCGGCTCGAGGATCCTGGAGGACTACCACCCACCCTACGACGCCACGGTCGTGCAGAAGCTGCGCGCGGCCGGCATCCCGATCGTCGGCAAAGCCAACATGGACGAGTTCGCGATGGGCTCGTCCACCGAGAACTCCGCGTTCGGCGTGACGCGCAACCCCTGGGACCTCGCGCGCGTCCCCGGCGGCAGCAGCGGCGGCAGCGCGGCTGCGGTCGCAGCCGGCATGGCTCCGCTTGCGATCGGCACCGACACCGGCGGCTCGATCCGCCAGCCTGCGGCGCTGTGCGGCGTGGTCGGGGTCAAGCCGACCTACGGCCGTGTCTCGCGCTACGGCGTGATCGCGTTCGCATCGAGCCTCGATCAGGTCGGTCCGTTCGCGCGCACGGTCGAAGACGCGGCCCTGCTGCAACAGGTCATCTCGGGCCACGACCCGATGGACTCGACCTCCATCGACGGGGCCGTGCCCGACTATGGCTCCGCGCTCGAAGGGGACGTGAAGGGGCTGCGCGTCGGCGTCGTCACCGATTGGATCGATGGCAAGGGGACCGAGCCGGGCGTGCGTGCCCGCGTCCGCGACGCGATCGACGCGTTCGCCGACCTCGGGGCCGACCTCGGCAAAGTGTCGCTGCCGTCATTCGAGTACGCGCTGTCGGCCTACTATCTGATCGCGCCGGCCGAGTGCAGCAGCAACCTCGCGCGCTACGACGGCGTGCGCTATGGGATGCGCGCGCCCGATGCCGCCGACGTGGTCGAGATGAACACGCGCACCCGCTCGGCCGGTTTCGGCGACGAGGTGAAGCGGCGGATCATGCTGGGGACCTACGCGCTGTCGGCCGGTTACTACGACGCCTACTACGGCAAGGCGCAGCAAGTGCGCACGCTCGTGATCCGCGACTTCGACGAGGCCTACAAGCGCTTCGACGTGCTCCTGTCCCCGACGAGCCCGACGACGGCGTTCAAGATCGGCGAACGCACCGACGATCCGCTCGCGATGTACCTATCGGACGTGTGCACGATCCCGACTAACCTCGCCGGCGCCGCCGCGATCAGCATTCCATGCGGGCTGGACGACGCCGGGCTGCCCGTCGGCTTGCAACTGATGGGTCCGCCGCTGTCCGAGCCGTTGCTCTTCCGTTTGGCCGCCGCGTACGAGCGCGCGCGCGGCCCCTTCGAGGTCCCGTCGATGTGGGGGCGCTCCGATGACTGAGTACGAAACCGTCATCGGGCTCGAGGTGCACGTCGAGCTCTCGACGGCGTCGAAGATGTTCTGCGCGTGCCCGACCGCGTTCGGCGCGCCCCCCAACACCCAGACCTGTCCGGTGTGTCTCGGGCAGCCGGGCACCCTTCCGGTCACGAACCGGCGCGCGATCGAGTCGCTGATGATGATCGGGCTTGCGCTCGATTGCGAGATCGCCCCGCACTCGGTCTTCCACAGGAAGAACTACTTCTACCCGGACATGCCCAAGAACTATCAGATCTCCCAGTACGACCTGCCGCTGTGCGTCCAAGGCCACCTCGACGTCCAGGTGAACGGGTCGATGACCCGCGTCGGCATCACGCGCGCGCACATGGAGGAAGACACCGGCAAGTCGCTGCACGTCGGGGTGACCGGCCGCATAGCGCAGGCGACGCACTCGCTGGTGGACTACAACCGCGCCGGGATCCCGTTGGTCGAGGTCGTGTCCGAGCCCGACATCCGCAGCGCCGAGGAAGCGCAGGCGTACCTGCGCGAGCTCCGCGGCATCGTCAAGACGCTCGGCGTGTCGGACGTGCGCATGGAGGAGGGCTCGATGCGCTGCGACGCGAACGTGTCGCTGCGCCCGGTCGGGACGCACGACTTCGGCGTCAAGGTCGAGATCAAGAACCTAAACTCGATCCGCTCGCTCGAGCGCGCGCTGCGCTTCGAGATCGAACGCCAGACCACGTTGCTGCATGCCGGCGAGGCGGTCGTCCAAGAGACGCGACACTTCGACGAGGGCACCGGCAAGACCTCGACGCTGCGCTCGAAGGAGGAGGCCTTCGACTATCGCTACTTCCCGGAGCCCGACCTGGTTCCGATCGAGCCCGACGCGGCCTGGATCGACCGGCTTCGGGGTGCGCTGCCGGAGCTGCCGCGCGCGCGCCGCGACCGGTACATCTCCGAGCACGGGCTCGAGCCGGCGATGGCCGCGTTCGTCAGCGCGTCGCCGGCGTCGTCGGCGTACTTCGAGGATCTCCTCGGCGCCGGCGTGAGCGCGCGCGATGCAGCTGTGTGGATGTCGGGCGAGCTCGCGCGCGCGCTGAACGAGCACGGCCACGACATCGAGGACGCGGTCGTCTCGGCCGCGCACCTCGCGGGTCTGATCCAGGCCGTTCAGGCCGGGAAGGTGACTCTGAACACGGCGAAGAAGGTATTCCTCGATGCCTACGAGCATGCGAAGGAACCCATCGACGTCATCGCCGAACGCGGGCTCGGCCAGGTTTCCGATGATGCCGCGATCGCCGCGATCGTGGATCAAGTGCTCGCCGAGAATCCGAAAGAGGTCGAACGCTACCGGACCGGCGAGGAGAAGGTGTTCGGGTTCTTGATCGGTCAGGTGATGCGCGCCACGAAGGGACAGGCAGCGCCACCGGTGGTTCAGCGTGTCTTGAAGGAGCGACTGACCGCGTAACGCGTCGAGCAGGGGAGGGCTTCGATGGCGTACTGCGAGAACTGCGGTAGCCAGATGTCGGATCAGGCTACATTCTGCCCCCAGTGCGGGCATCCGCAGCGCGGGGCGGGTGGTGCTACGGGGGTGAGGCGAACCGAGGGTTCCGCGACCGCGTCGCTGGTCCTTGGGATCGGTGGCCTTGTCTTCTGTCCGGTGATCCTGAGCGTGCTCGCGATCATCTTCGGGAATCAAGCCAAGCGGAAGATCGCGGCCGATCCCATGCTCGAGGGTGAGGGGATGGCGAAGGCTGGGGTCATCCTCGGATGGATCGGCATCGGCCTGGCCGTGGTCTGGGTCTTCGTGTTCTTCTCGATCGCCGGCAGCAGTGAGGTGAGGTTCGATCCCAATGGTCCGTTCTGAGCGCACGCCCCTCGCGGTGTCGATGGCCGTCACGGCAACGGGTGTCCTCGTGTGCGCCGCCGTCTTCGCCGTCGCGGGTATCCCGCCGTGGATCCCACGCGCGGCGTCGCTCGGTGTCGGGATCCCTTCGCCCCTATCGGGGATGACGCGGAGTTTCGTGGCGCTCGCGCGCGGCGATCTCACGGCGTCGTTCATTTGGCATCCGCTCGGCCCGCTCGTCTTCGTCGGTGTGGTGTCCACCGCCGTGGCTGGATGGTGGTTCGCTTTCACAGGGATGGCCCTCCCGCGATGGGTTGGCTTCGCGTCGAGCCGCCGCGCGTGGGTGGTCGCCGCTACGGCGTTCGGCGTCGTATGGATCCGTCAGATCGTCGCTTTGAGCTGATGTTCTGCGCCAACTGTGGGAAGGACCTGTCGCCTCAGGCGCCGGCGTGTCCGCAGTGCGGCCATCCGACGGTTGCGCGCGGGGCGACGTCGAGGACGCCGGACGGCTACGCCATCGCGTCGCTCGCCTGTGCGATCGGCGGTTTGACCGTCATCCCGCTGATCGGCTCGATCCTGGGAGTCGTCCTCGGGGGCGTGGCGAGGAAGCGGATCCAGCAGGATCCGTCGCTCGATGGTGATGCGCTCGCCAAGGCCGGCGTGATCATCGGGTGGGTGGGGCTGGCGCTTTGGATCCTGGGCATCCTGCTCGTGATCTTGTTCTTCGCCGCGGTCAGCTCGATATCGTTCTGAAGTCCCTCGAGACGGCTGCATCGAAGGACGACGAAGCGGGAATAACCCGCGAGCGCACCTCAACCGGCCCATCGCGCAAGCCGACACAACAGCGACGGCACCTCTGGATAACCTGGGGATCACGCGATGACGGATACTCCTAAGGACCCGCTCCATTTCGAGGGCTCGATCGACGACCAGCCCGAGCCACTTCCCGCGTCGCACCGTCGCGGCGCGCGGGTCGCGATCGCGCTTGTCGTAGCGGTGCTCCTGGCGGCCGGCGGTGCGCTCGTCGCCCTGCGCGCGAGCGGGGGCGTGGACCTCGCTGCCCGCGTGCCCGGCGACGTCACCGCATTCGTCTCGTTCGACCTGCGACCCTCGGGCGATCAACAGGAAGCGATCGAAGCGTTACTTGGGCGGCTGCCTGAGGACAAACGTGCGGACGTCTTGGATGCGATCGACGACGGCCTCGAGCAGGTCTTCGCCGAGACGGGGTTGTCGTTCGCGAACGACATCAAGCCTTGGGTTGGACCCAACGTGGGCGTCGTGGTTCCCAAGCTCGACGCGAGCGCGTTGACCGGCGGGCCGCCGGTGGTGGGGCTGGTTTCGGTCCGTGACGAAGCGGGCGCGCGCGAAACGCTGCAACGCCTGGTGAACGCGGGCGACATCGGCGCATTCGACATCGTGGAGGGCGTTGCCTATATCGCCGGCCGACGATCGATGATCACCTCGCTGGTCGCCTCCGCCGAGGAAGGCTCGACCCTGGCCGATGAATCGCGCTTCGCGGAGGCGGGCGATCGTTTCGGTGGACTGATGGTCGGCTGGTTCAACGCCGACGGGCTCGGCTCACTCCTGGAGTCGTTCTCGGGCGGTGTGCCCGGCGCCGGGCCGCTAGGCGCCCAACCGTCCGGGCTCTTCACATTCGGACTGAGCGTCACCCCTGAGGGGGTCGTTCTCGAAGGGGAGCAGACCGGTGCCGCACCGTCGGCGGAGGTTGCCTCGGCGCGCCCTGCGCTGCTGGAGTCGACGAGTGCGGGACTGCTCGGGGCGTTCACCCTCGTGGATCTCGCCGGCGGCATCGAGGCGGCACTCAACGGGCTGGAGTCATCCGGCTTCGGTGGGCTCCTTCCCTTCGACATCTCCGACCCGTTGGGGGAGCTCGGGTTCAGCCTCCGCGACGACCTGCTCCCGTGGCTGCACGGCGAACTGTCGGTCCTCGTCGGGGGATTCTCCACCTCGGGCCCCGAGGTGGGAGTCCTCGTCGACCCGACCGATGAGGCTGCTGCGGCGCGGACGCTTCGCAAGCTTCGCACCGTCGCGGATGGGATGGGTGCGGTGGTCGCCGGCAAGCCCGGTGGGTTCGATGCGGCGATCCCATCCTTGGGCGTCACCATCGCGGTTCGGCAAGGAGATGACCGGGTCGTGATCGCCGGGAGCCCGGACTACGCGGACCGGCTGCTCGTTCGCGCGGCGGATGCTTTGGCCGATGACGAGGTCTATCGGAGCACGGTGGGCGGTTCTTCGGATGAGGTGGTGTCGCAGGCGTTCATCCGGCTCGATCGAATCCGGGACCTGGCGCGTAGCTTCCTGTCCGCCGAGGAGCGCGCGGTGTTCGAAGAAGACGTGGACCCGTTCCTGTCCCTGTTCCAAGCGGTGGGGATGCGAGTCGTGAAGACGGCAGACGGCGGCTCGTTCGTTGCGCGCCTCACGGCAGCCGAGTAGCCGACCACGCCCCGGTCGCTCGACCGGTATCCTTCGCGGCATGTCCGAGAAGGCCGATCCACGTCACCGCAGTCGCGACGTCACCGAAGGTCCTGCGCGCGCGCCGGCTCGAGCCATGCTGCGCGCGGTCGGGTTCAGCGAGGAGGACTTCGCCAAGCCTCAGATCGGGGTTGCGTCGTCCTGGAACGAGGTCACGCCGTGCAACATCGGGCTGATGGAGGTCGCTCAACAGGCGAAGCGCGGCGTGCGCGAAGCCGGCGGCGTCCCGGTGGAGTTCACGACGATCTCGGTCTCCGACGGCATCTCGATGGGCCACGAGGGGATGCGCGCGTCGCTGGTCAGCCGGGAGCTGATCGCCGACTCGGTCGAGCTGGTCGCCCACGCCGAGCGCTTCGACGCCCTGGTGACGATCGCCGGCTGCGACAAGTCGCTGCCGGGGATGGTCATGGGCGCGTGCCGCTTGAACATCCCGAGCGTGTTCCTGTACGGCGGCACGATCCTTCCGGGCCGTTTCCACGACCACGACGTCACGATCCAGGATGTCTTCGAGGCCGTCGGAGCGCACGCGTCGGGCCAGATGAGCGACGCCGACCTCCTCGAGCTCGAACGCACTGCCTGTCCCGGCGCAGGCTCGTGCGGCGGGATGTTCACCGCCAACACCATGGCATCGGCGATCGAGGCGCTCGGATTGTCGCTGCCCGGCTCGAGCGGACCGGCGGCGGTGGATCCGCGCCGGAACGAGTTCGGAGCGGCGTCTGGGCGCGCCGTGCTTCCGTTGCTCGAGCACGGGATCCGGCCGGGCGACATCCTGACGCGCGACGCGTTCGAGAACGCGATCGCGGTGGTCGTCGCGTGCGGCGGCTCGACCAACGCGGTGCTGCACCTGCTGGCGATCGCGCACACGATCGGTTCAGACCTGACCATCGACGACTTCGACCGGATCTCGCGCAAGACGCCGATCATCGCCGACATGAAGCCGTGGGGTTCGTTCGTGATGCTGGACCTCGACCGGGTCGGTGGGATCCCGGCGGTGATGCGCGAGCTCCTCGATGCGGGGCTGCTCCACGGCGACGCGTTGACGGTGACGGGGAAGACCGTCGCCGAGAACCTTGAGGGGGTGAAGCCGCCGAGCGACCGTAACGTCGTGAAGCCGCTCGACGCTCCGATCCATCCGAGCGGGGGCCTCGCGATCGTGCGCGGGTCGCTCGCGCCCGACGGCGCCGTCGCGAAGATCGCCGGCATGGAGGGCACCGTGTTCAGTGGGCCCGCGCGCGTGTTCGATCACGAGGAGGACGCGTTCGACGCGGTCACGCACGGGCAGATCAACCGGGGCGATGTCATCGTGATCCGCAACGAGGGGCCCCGCGGGGGACCGGGCATGCGGGAGATGCTCGCCGTGACCGCGGCCGTGTCGGGGGCAGGGCTGGGCAAGGATGTCTGCCTGATCACCGACGGGCGCTTCAGCGGCGCGACGCACGGGTTCATGGTCGCCCACGTCGCGCCCGAGGCGGTCGACGGCGGCCCCATCGCGTTCGTGGGCGAGGGCGACACGATCACGTTGAACGTCCCCGAGCGGACCCTCGACGTGGATGTCGAGCCCGCCGAGTTGGCGCGCCGCACGGAAGGGTGGGCGCCACCGAAGCCGCGCTACACCGCCGGCGCGCTCGCGAAGTACGCGAAGCTGGTTTCCAGCGCCGCGCGCGGCGCCGTATGCGACTGAGCCCTACGGAAGATCGTCGAGCGACGTTCGCTGCGGCTCGTCCGGATTCGCGACCGGCTTGGGCCCCTCGGCCTTCATCGCCTCGTGCTGCGCGAGCAGGGGACCGAAGTGCTCCTGGACCCTCGGCATCTCGACAACGCCGCGGCGGCGGAACCCACGCTTCGGCGGGTAAGCGAACGCCGTTCGCAGATCACCCTCGGCGAACCCGCCGACGACCTCGCCCGCGACCGCGTACCTATACAGCGCAGCGTTGAAGATCCCCGACGTCGTGGCACCGACGGTGATGATCACACCGAAGGCGACGACCATCAGGAAGATCCCCACCGGCGCCATCGCCATCACCACCGGCGCCAGGACGATCGAGACGGCGATCATCAACACGAACATGGCCAGCCCGATCGAGCAGTTGACCGTCATCTGCTCGGCCCACCGCTCCTTGAACAATCGTGCCGATCGCCGGATCGAACCGGTCACCGACGCCTGCTCGAACAGCAGCACCGGAACGACGAAGAACGTCACGGCTGCCCAGGCGGCGCCGATGATGTTGACGACGATCCTGCCGAATAGCCCGGCGCGCTCCTCGGCCGCGTGCAGCAGCAACCCGACCGTCGCTGCGATCGCCGACCACCCCAGGATCTTGTCGATCTTGGACGCCGCTAGGCGGATCCCGTCGCCGATCGTGGGATGCCCGCCCTCGAGCCGGATCATCGCGGCGCCGACGACGGCGGCATTGAAGAAGATCCCGATGAAGTAGACGACGAAATATACGATGCCCAGCGCGAGGTAGTGCGCGGCGGTATGTTCGGCTCCCTCGTCCAGCAGGCCCCCGGCCCAGGCCACGCCACCGAAGCTCATGAGGACGAAGGCCAGGCAGGCGAATGAGATCAAGGGCAACGCAATCAGCTGCCGGTCGGTGCGCAGGATCTGCAAGCAGACCCCGAGCAGCTGGAACCCTCGAGTGATCCGTCCCATGGCCCCTCCGATGGCTCAGACCGTCTCGGTGCTTATCGGCTTCGGAACAGACCGGCCTTTAGCGGGCCCGTTGACACCGTCCGGCAGGGGTGGCATCATCCCTGGTCACATGTGCACAACAGGGCTTCGGACACAGCGGGCCGTCGTAGTTATCTGCTAGCGCGCGCCCGCGGTTCGGCGCGCGCTGACCTCTCGCCACGCGAGGGGTTTTTTGTTGGAGCGGGGAGACACGGATGAGAACGGCACTGGTGATCATCGACATGCAGAACGACATCGCCCACCCGGATGGGCGGTTGTTCATCCGCGATGCGGTCGCGCGCGTCACGGCGATGCGCGCGGTGCTGACGGCGTTCCGCGACGCGCGCGCGCCGGTGATCCACGCGGTCCGTTCTCATCGCCCCGACGGGTGGGATGCCGAGCGCTTCCGGCTGCCGACGTTCGAGGCCGGCCGTGGCTTCCTGCTCGAGGACACCTGGGGTCGCCAGATCATCGAACCCCTGATGCCAGAAGACGGCGAGCCTCTCGTGGTCAAGCGGCGGTTCAGCGCGTTCATGGGGACCGAACTGGACATGCTGCTGCGCCGCGCGCGCATCGAGCGGCTGGCCGTCTGCGGCGCGTCGCTGCCGAACAGTCCGCGTGCGACGATGTTCGATGCGATCTCGCTCGACTACGACGTGATCGCGGTCGAGGACGGACTCGCCACGGGCAGCGAAGAGACACGGAGTGCGAACCTGAAGGACCTCAAGGCGGTCGGGATCCGTGTCGCGATCGCCGAAGACGTCGCACGAGAGACCATGCGCGCGGGCGAGCGCGCGTTGACCGAGGAGAACCGATGAAGCTCACCGGCGCACAGGCAACCATCCGCAGCCTCGAACAGGAAGGGGTCGAGGTTATCTTCGGCATCCCGGGGGGCGCGATCCTGCCCGTCTACGATCCGATCCTCGACTCGCCGATCCGTCACATCCTGTGTCGTCACGAGCAGGGCGCCGCGCACGCTGCGGACGGCTATGCCCAGGCGACCGGTGAAGTCGGGGTATGCATGGCCACCTCGGGGCCGGGGGTAACCAACCTCGTGACCGGGCTCGCCAACGCCTACATGGACTCGATCCCGATCGTGGCGATCACCGGCCAGGTGCCGCGCCACGCGGTGGGCGGAGACGCCTTCCAGGAGTGCGACGCGACCGGCATCACGATGCCCGTCACCAAGCACAACTTCCTCGTCATGGATCCGCAAGAGATCCCGCGGGCGATCAACCAGGCGTTCCACATCGCGCGCACCGGCCGTCCCGGCCCGGTCCTGGTGGACATCCCCAAGGACGTTCTCCAGGCGGACATGGCTTGGTGGTACCCCGAGAACCCCGACCTCCCCGGCTACCACCCGGTGACGCGCGGCAACCAGAAGCAGATCCGTGAGGCCGCGCGCATGCTCCTGCAGGCTAAGCAGCCGATCCTGTACGTGGGGGGCGGTGTGATCCGAGCCGGCGCCGCCGACGAGTTACGTCGGCTGGTGGAACTCACGGGCGCGCCCGCGGTGACGACGCTGATGGCCCGCGGCGCGCTGCCCGACGACGATCCGCGATGCCTCGGGATGCCGGGCATGCACGGCAATTACACCGCGGTCACCGCGATGCAGAAGGCCGACCTGCTGGTCGCGCTCGGCGCGCGCTTCGACGACCGCGTCACGGGCAAGCTCGACGCCTTCGCCCCCAACGCCAAGATCGTGCATGCCGACATCGATCCGGCTGAGATCGGCAAGAACCGTCACGTCGACGTGCCGATCGTGGGCGATGCCCGCAGCGTGCTCCACGACCTGTGCGAGGCAGTGGAGGAGCTGATCGGTGCGCGCGGTGCGCCGGACTACTCGGAATGGATGCAGACGCTCGACGGCTGGCGCGCGCGCTACCCGCTGCGCTACACCCAGGCGTCCGAGGGCTTGCTCAAGCCCGAGTACGTGATCGAGAAGATCGGCGAGCTCACCGCCGGCGACTCGATCTACGTCGGCGGGGTGGGGCAGCACCAGATGTGGGCGAGCCAGCACATCAGGTTCCAGCGTCCGAACACCTGGATCAACTCCGGCGGGCTCGGGACGATGGGGTACGCCGTCCCGGCCGCGATGGGCGCCAAGGTCGGTCGGCCGGACCAGTCGGTGTGGGCGATCGACGGCGACGGCTGCTTCCAGATGACCTGCCAGGAGCTCGCCACCATGACCACCGAGAAGATCCCGGTGAAGATCGCCATCATCAACAACGCGTCCCTGGGCATGGTGCGCCAGTGGCAGGAGCTGTTCTACGACTCGCGCTTCAGCGAGGTCGAGTTCGGTTTCGACTGCCCCGACTACGTAAAGCTCGCCGAGGCCTACGGGTGCGTCGGCCTGCGGTGCGAGACCGCCGAGGAGGTCGAGCCGACGATCCGCAAGGCGATGGAGATCAACGACCGCAGCGTCGTGATCGACTTCCGCGTCGACCCGGCCGAGAAGTGCTATCCGATGGTCCCGGCAGGCGCGTCGAACGACGACATCATCCTCGGACCGGAACAGGAGGCGGCGCACGCCGACATCCTCCACGACACCCCGGAGGCGATCGTCTGATGACAATCCACACGCTCTCGGTCCTAGTCGAGAACAAGCCGGGTGTGCTCGCGCGCATCTCGGGCATGTTCGCGCGCCGCGGATTCAACATCCACTCCCTGGCCGTCGGCCCGACCGAGCACGACGACGTGTCACGCATGACGATCGTCGTCAACGTCGAGACCAAGCCGCTCGAGCAGGTCGTGAAGCAACTCAACAAGCTCATCAACGTGCTCAAGATCGTCGAGCTCGAAAAGGAGGCCTCGGTTGAGCGCGAGCTGTTGCTGGTGAAGGTGAAGGCGGACGCGTCCACGCGCGCGCAGATCGTCGAGATCGCCGACATCTTCCGCTCCAAGATCGTCGACGTGTCGCCAAACGCGCTGACGATCGAGGCGACCGGCTCGCCGGACAAGCTGCTGGCGCTGACCGACCTGCTGCATCAACACGGTGTGAAAGAGATGGTGCGGACCGGGCTCGTGGCGCTTGCGCGCGGCGACCGATCGATCACCGAGAAGCCGCTCAAGCTCGCGGAAAGGACGGCGGGGTAGCCATGGTCATGATGTACTACGACGACGACGCGGACCTGTCGGTCCTGGAAGGCAAGCGGGTTGCGATCATCGGGTACGGCTCGCAGGGACACGCGCACGCGCTGAACTTGAAGGACTCGGGGATCGACGTGATGGTCGGCCTGTACGAGGGGTCGGGCACGTGGCCTCGGGCCGAGGCCGAGGGCCTCACGGTCAAGACCGTGGCCGAGGCCGCCGACGAGGCCGACGTGATCATGGTGCTGCTGCCCGACACGAAGCAGAAAGAGGTCTACGACGAGTCCATCCTGCCGGGCCTGCGCGCCGGCAAGGCGTTGTTCTTCGCGCATGGCTTCAACATCCACTTCGGTCAGATCGAACCCGCTGCCGACGTGGACGTCTGCATGGTGGCGCCGAAGGGCCCGGGCCACCTCGTGCGGCGGACCTACACCGAGGGCATCGGCACGCCGGCGCTCGTGGCGATCCATCAGGACGCCACCGGCAAAGCGCACCAGGTCGCGCTCGCATACGCGAAGGGGATCGGCTCCGCGCGTGCCGGGCTGATCGAGACCACGTTCAAGGAAGAGACCGAGACCGACCTGTTCGGCGAGCAGGCCGTCCTGTGCGGCGGAACCTCCGAGCTGATCAAGGCGGGGTTCGAGACCCTGGTTCGAGCCGGCTATCAACCCGAGATCGCCTACTTCGAATGTCTCCACGAGCTGAAGCTCATCGTCGACCTGCTCTACGAGGGCGGGTTCGAGTACATGCGGTACTCGATCAGCGATACGGCCGAGTACGGCGACTACTCACGCGGCAAGCGCATCATCGGGGACGGCACCCGCGCCGAGATGGAGCGCATCCTGGCCGAGATCCAGTCCGGCGAGTTCGCCAAGGAATGGATCGACGAGAACAAGGAGAACGGGGCGCAGCGATTCCTCGAGATGCGCGAGGAGCAGCGCGCGCACCAGATCGAGGAGGTCGGCCGCAAGCTCCGCGCGATGATGCCCTGGCTCAAGAAGCCCTAGCGCCGCCGCGCGCGCGCCTTCGCCGCCCGCCCGTTGCCGCCCGTCTCCTCGAGCCGGATCGTGGCCGGCTTCACCGGCGCGAGCGAGCGCGCCAAGTCGTCGCCCTCGAGCATCTCCTCGCTCTCCAGTCGCGCAACGAGTTGCGTTAGCGGTTTCTCGTTGGCCTGCAGGATCAGCCGCGCCGCCTCCTCGGCGTCGGCCAAGAGCTTCCGGATTTCGGCATCGACCAGTCGCTGGGTCTCCTCGGACAGCTTGGCGAAGGGGGCGTCCCCTTGCAGCAGCGCCTCGTGGTCGGGCCCGAGGAGCCGCGCGCGCCCGAGCTCGTCGCTCATGCCGTAGCGCGCGATCAGGTCGCGCGCGACGCGCGTGGCGCGCTCCAGATCTGACTCCGAGCCGGTCGAGGGCTCGCCAAGCATCAGTTCCTCCGCGGCGAGGCCGCCGAGCGCTTCGACCAACCGCGCGCGCAACGCCGAGCGCGCCAGCACGCGCTCATCGCTCTCGCGATGACTCGTCCCCAGCGTGCGGCCCCTCGACAGGATCGAGACGCGGTGGACCGAGGCGCCGCCGTCCAGTCCGGCGGCTACGATCGCGTGCCCGGCCTCGTGCACCGCTGTCCGCCTGCGCTCGTCGGCCGAGAGCATCCGGCCGCGTCGTTGCGGACCGGCGAGCACGCGCTCGACGGCTTCGAACAGGTCCGCGGTCTCGATCGCCGGTTTGCCGGCTCGAACGGCCAGCAGCGCGGCTTCGTTGATGACGTTGGCCAGGTCGGCCCCGCTGAAGCCCGGGGTCCGCCGCGCCACCACGCCCAGTTCGACGTCGGCGGCCAGGATGCGCGCGGTCGCGTGCAACGCCAGGATCGCCCGCCTGCCCTCGCGGTCGGGCTGATCCACGGTGATGTGGCGATCGAACCGTCCGGGGCGCAACAGCGCGGGATCGAGGATGTCCGGCCGGTTGGTCGCGCCGATCACCACGATGCCCGACGAGGCCTCAAACCCGTCCATGTCGACCAGCAACTGGTTCAGGGTCTGCTCGCGCTCGTCCGAGCCCCCGCCACCGCTGCCGGAGCCGCGACGCCGCCCGGCCGCGTCGAGCTCGTCGATGAACACGATCGCCGGTGCCGCCGCGCGCACCCGCTGGAAGAGGTCGCGGACGCGCGCCGCGCCGACACCGACGAGCGATTCGACGAACTCGGCGCCTGCGACCGAGAAGAACGGCACGCGCGCTTCGCCGGCTGCGGCCTTGGCAAGCAAGGTCTTCCCGCACCCCGGAGGCCCGATCATCAACACACCCTTGGGCGGGAGCGCGCCGATCTGCTCGTAACGCTCGGGCGCGCGAAGGTAGTCGACGACCTCGCGCAGTTCGGTGACCGCTTCGTCTGCTCCCCCGACGTCGGCGAAGGTGACGGGCGCGCGGCGCCGGCCCCGACGGATCCGCCCGCGGCGGAACGAGCCGAACAGCACCACCTCGCCGATCCCGCTCGAGCCGGTCCGCCCGATCGTGAACAGCAGCGCGAACAGGTTCGCGAGGATCATCAGGGGGGCCAGGAAGGTCGTCACCATCCTGACCTGTGCCTTGGGTGTTTGCGGGTCTACACCGACTCGCGCGCCCGCCTTGGTGACGGTCTGCAACAGGGTGCCCGTGGCCAGATCGCTCTTGGGGTAGGGGACCCAGTAGTCCGCGGTGTCGCTCGCCTTCGTGCCCATTGGGCACGCGGCGGCGTGGGCGGCGGCGCCCTTCTTCGGGATGGAACACGAGAACGACCCTGTCAGCATCGAGTCCTCGTCGAGGAAGGTTGCATCGATGATGCGCCCGTCTTCGGCCAGTCCCAGCAATTGGTCGAGCGAGATGCGTCCTCCTTGCGGTTGCGGCGCGAGGAAGTTGAGCGCCCAAGCGAACCCGCCGCCCAGGAGCAGCAACGAGACGATGAGGAGCCGAGTCTGCCACTTGCGCGCGCCTCGCTTGGCTGCGCGGCGGCGGCGCAGCTGACGCAGGACGCGGCGCATCCCCGTGGTCGCGAGCCGCGAGGCGCTGCGGATCCGATGCGGTGCTTCGGTGGATGGTGTGTCGCTCATCGTCGTCCTTCCTCGGGGTCGATGGTCTGGGGACGGGTTTGGGTCCGTGCTCGAAGCAGCGCCGCCGCGATCGCCAGCACGGCACCGGCCGCGGTGGTCACGGGGGCCGGGACGCCGCGCGTGCGACCGCGCGCGCTCATCGCGTATCCCTCCGCGTCGTCCGCGAGCTGCACGGCGACCTGTGGCTGGACCTGCGGAGCCGGCACCACGGCGGTGTTCGGCTGCGTGCCGGTCGCTGCTTGTGCCTGGGCCTGGGATTGCGTCTGCGGCTGGGGCGCTTGCGGTTGAGCGGGCGCCACCGCGGCCGCGGCCGGCGGAGCGATGACGGCCAGCCCCGGTGGCGGTTCGCACGTCACCCGCGCGTCCGAGCGCGCGACCACCTCGCCCCGGATCCGGGAGACGATCTCGACGCGCTGGGTGCCGGGGAGCTCGTCGCAACGGTAGGTCATCCGGAAACGAGCGCGGTTCGCAGTCTTCAGGTCGATGGCCCGGGAAACCTCGGGATGCGCGCCGCGCACGATCCGGCGGTCGGCGGTCACGGTGGTGTGGACGCGCGCGTAGTCGCGGACGGCCTTGACGAGCTCGATGATCGCCGGCGCAAGGTGGAGCTCCTCGACGGGATCACCGATCGACACGACCGGTGGGGGCGGAAGCGTGCACACGAGCGGGTCGCCGGCTCCAAGGTCGATATCGCCGTCGTCGTCACAGTCCACCCCGCCGCTGGGCGCGCGCGCCCCCGTCTCGCGCGCCATCGGCCTGAGGCCGTCCGCGTCTCCCGCGACGTCGATCCCCGCCTGAAGGATGCTGCGCGCGCGCAGCGCGTCCACCACTCGTCGCCACGACGGCCCGGGATAGCCCGGATGGTCGCGGGGCTCGCGGAACGCCACGTCGGTCACCGTGATCACGACCTTGAGAGCGTCGGGGCGGAACTCCGCGCCCTTGCCGGCAGGGATGTCTCCGCGGCTCTCCCCGCGGGGGCGCACGTCTTGTCCCTCACCCGTGGCGGTTTGGTACAACGCGGCCAGCCCGGAGGTCAGCCCGTCCCCGGTGCCTCCTTCGGCTCGCAGCCGTGTGAGCGCGTCGATCAGCTCCCGGTCCAATGGCCCGACGGCTCGCTGGCGACGGTAGGCGAAGTCGCTCGTAGTCCCCCAATCCCCTGTGTAGTCACGGAACTCGGCGACGCCGAAGCGCGCGTCGATGCCTGCCTCGTGCAGACCCAATGCGATGTCGACGAGCCCGATCTGCACGCCGCAGATCGCGCTCGCCATGCTGTTGGTGGTGTCCACGAGGAAGTAGACATCGGCCGGTGTCGGTGACGCGGGGCGATCGAACGTGTAAGTCCGTCGAACGGACTCCCCGTGTGCGAGGTGGATGCGTGTGTGGGCGGGCCGGATGCGGGCCGGTTCGAGCGTCGGCGGCGGGATTGGGTCGGGGGCGTTCGGCGGGTGGTCACAGGAGTGGTCGGCGCGCGCGGCCGGGAGCGGACCGAGCGTTGTCCCGATCAGAAGGGCGGCGGCCACCAGCGCGGGCACGACCTTTCGGACCACGAGCACCATCAAGACCCTTTCCGGTCGTTCATCCCAACGTTTCGACGGACGCTCCGTTACACCTGCCGCGATAAGCCGATAGCCCCCCGGGCCGTCGGCTGTAGGATGGCACGGCCGGGTGCGGATCGCGAGACGAGGGAAGGTGCTCCAGCTGCGCAAGCCAGAGATACTGATGACCCCGGGGCCGACGCCGGTCCCCCCTGAGGTGCTGCTGGCCCAGGGTCAGCCCATCGTCTACCACCGAGGCCCGGGCTTCGGAAACGCGCTGCGCGAGGTGACCGAGGGCTTGAAGTGGGTCTTCGAAACCGTCAACGACGTCGTGACGTTCACGTGCTCGGGCTCAGGCGGGATGGAGTCTGCCGTCGTGAACTCGTTCTCGCCCGGCGACCGCGTGCTCGTGGTCTCGGTCGGGAACTTCGGGGAGCGGTTCCGCGCGATCTGCCAAACATATGGCCTCGAGGTCGACTTCCTCGAGTACGAGTGGGGGCGGACCGCCAAAGCCGCCGAGGTCGAGGCCCGGTTGACCGACGACACCAAGGGCGTGCTGATCCAGCACTCCGAGACCTCGACCGGCGTCGTGAACGACATCGAAGCCATCGGTCGCGTCGTGCGCGATCACTCCGCGCTGTACATCGTGGACTCGATCTCCGGGGTCGGAGGGGTGCCGATCCGGGTGGACGCGTGGGGGATCGACGTGGCCGTAGGCGGCTCGCAGAAGGCCCTGATGGGATCGCCCGGACTGGCGTTCCTGACGATCTCTGAGCGCGCCTGGGCCGCCTACGAGCAGGCCAAGCTCCCGCGGTTCTATTGGGATTGGAAACCGGTGAAGGAGTCCTACGAGCGCTCCGACCCCGAAACGCCGTACACGCCGGCGGTGCACCTCTACCTCGGGCTCGCGGAGGCGATCAAGCTGCTGCGTGAAGAGGGGCTCGAGAATGCCCACGCGCGCCACGCGCGGATGTCGCGCGCGGTGAAGGCCGGCGTCAAGGCGCTGGGGCTCGAGACCTTCGGGGAAGACCTCGAGCGCGCGGTGTGCGTGACCGCGGTGCGCTGCCCCGACGGGATCGACGGTGGGAAGCTCACCAAGCTGATCCGGTCCAAGTATGGCATCATCTTCGCGCCCGGCCAGGGGAAGCTGAAGGGCAAGATCTTCCGCATCGGCCACATCGGGTACCTCGACGAGACCAACATCCTGCAGGCGCTCGCGGTGCTCGAGCTCGCGCTCGAGGAGCTGGGCTATCCGGTGAAGCACGGCGACAGCGTGGCAGCCGCGCAGGAAGTGTTCGCGCAAGCCTGATGCGCGTCCTCGTTGCCGAACAGATCGCCGCGTCGGGCGTCGAGAAGATGCGCGCGGCCGGGCTCGAGGTCGACGTCCGCACCGACCTGTCGCGGGACGACTTGCTGGGGGTGATCGGGGAGTACGACGCCCTGATCGTGCGCTCGGCGACCAAGGCGGACGCGGAGTTGCTCGAGAGAGCGCGCTCGTTGAAGGTCATCGGTCGAGCCGGGATCGGCGTGGACAACGTCGACCTCGAGACGGCGACACGCCGGGGTGTGCTCGTGGTCAACGCGCCTCAGTCGAACGTCCTGTCGGCGGCCGAACACACCGTCGCGCTCATGCTTGCGCAGGCGCGGAACGTCGCGCCGGCGAACGCGGCGCTGAAGGCGGGCATGTGGGATCGCAAGCGGTTCGAGGGTGTCGAGCTGCACGCCAAGACGCTGGCGCTGCTCGGGCTCGGACGCGTGGGGTCGTTGGTGGCACAGCGCGCGCTTGCCTTCGGGATGCGGTTGATCGCGTGGGACCCGTACGTGTCGAAGGAGCGCGCGGCGCAGATGGGCGTGCAGTTGGTGTCGCTCGAGGAGGCGCTCGCGCAGGCGGATTTCGTTTCGATCCACCTGCCGAAGAACGCAGACACCGTGGGGTTGCTTGACGAGAAGCGGCTCGCGCTGATGAAGCCGGACGCGCGCGTGGTCAACACCGCGCGCGGGGGCATCGTGGACGAGGCCGCGTTGGCTGCGGCCGTGGAGGCGGGCCGTCTCGCCGGCGCCGGCATCGACGTGTTCGCCGAGGAGCCGACGACGTCGTCGCCGTTGTTCTCGCTGGACTCCGTGGTGGTGACTCCGCACTTGGGTGCCTCGACACAAGAGGCGCAGGACAAGGCCGGCGTGACGATCGCCGAGCAGGTCGTTCTGGCGTTGGCCGGCGAACTGGTTCCGTACGCGGTGAACGTCGACATCGGCCGCGAGATCGCCGACGTGGTCCGGCCGTTCGTGCCGCTGGCTGAGAAGCTCGGCCGCATTTTCACCGCGCTGTCCGGCGAGGGTGTCTCGTCGGTTCGGTTCGCGTACCAGGGTCCGATCGCCGAGCACGACACGCGCGTGCTGACGCTGTCGATCCTGCGCGGGATGCTGTCGGGTGTGGTGCACGAGCCGGTCACGTTCGTGAACGCGCCGGTGATGGCGTCCGAGCGCGGGCTGCAGTACTCCGAGACGCGCAGCGCCACCGGGCGCGACTACGTGAACCAGATCGAGATCCGCGGCGAGGGCGACCGCGTCGTCGGCGGCACCGTGGTGGGCGCGCGCAACGATGAGCGCATCACGAACATCTACGACTTCTCCCTCGAGATGCCCCCGGCGCAGTACATGTGCGTGCTGCGGTACGACGACCGGCCGGGTGTGATCGGAGCCATCGGCTCGCTTCTCGGTGAGGCGGAGATCAACATCGCCGACATGCGGGTGGGGCGGCGCGCGCGCGGCGGCGAGGCGCTGATGGCGCTGACGGTGGACCAGCCGATGACCGCGGAGGTACTGGAACGCCTGACCGAGGGTTCCGGCGCGAAGGATTCGAGGTTCATCGTGCTCGCTCCCGAGGGTTGAGGACCGCGTTGCGCCTCAGGTTCTTCTATCAACCCGTCGACGACATCGAGGCCGCGGCCACGTTCTACCGTGAGGTACTCGGGCTGGAGGAGGCATGGCGTGAGGGTTCCACGGTTGCCTTCGATTTGCCCGGCTCCGGCGCCGCGCTCATGCTCGACGAAGACCCCTCTGCGGGCTTGGGGGCTCTGTTCTTCGTCGTCCCGAGCGTCGCCGATTTCTACCGGCGCAATCGGGCGAGCCTGTCGTTCCTCGAGGAGCCGAGGCCCATCCCCCCGGGCTTGCTGGCGCGCTTCACCGATCCCTCGGGGAACGTTATCCGGGTCATGGACGACTCCACCTCGGTCGAACGGAGTGAGGAACTGCGTTGACGACCTGCTCTCGGTGTGCCAGGATTGGGCCGATGGGCACTTTGCTTCTTACGTAAGCGCGCGCGACTCCGCGCGCGCTGGACCCTTCGCACCCGCGGAGGGTTTTTCGTTTGAAGGACACAGCACACACAGGACACGGAGGACACCATGGACCGGGTACGGGTCTTCGACACCACGCTGCGCGACGGCGAGCAATCTCCCGGCATCAACCTGAACGTCAAAGAGAAGCTCGAGATCGCCGAGCAGCTCGCGCGCCTTGGGGTCGACATCATCGAGGGCGGCTTCCCGATCACCTCGGTCGGCGACTTCGAAGCCGTCAAGGCCATCGCCGAGACCGTCAAGGGCCCCACGATCGCCGCGCTCGCGCGCTGCGCCGACGGCGACATCGACCGCGCTTGGGAGGCGGTCCGCCATGCTCCCACGCACCGGATCCATGTGTTCCTGTCCACCTCCGACATCCACCGGAAGTACATGCTGAACGCGACCGAGGACCAGATCGTCACGCAGGCCGTCAAAGGCGTCGAGCGCGCGAAGTCCTACTGCGACGACGTCGAGTTCTCGCCGCAGGACGCCACGCGCACCGACTTCGAGTTCCTGGCCCAGATCACCGAGGCCACCATCGCCGCGGGCGCGACGACCATCAACGTGCCCGACACAGTGGGCTATGCCATCCCGTTCGACTTCGGCGACATGTTGCGCAACCTGTACGAGCGCGTGCCGCGTCTGCACGATGTCGTGCTGAGCGTACACTGTCACAACGACCTCGGGCTCGCGGTCGCGAACTCACTGGAGGCCGTGCGAGCGGGCGCGCGCCAGGTCGAGGTCGCGGTCAACGGCATCGGCGAGCGCGCGGGCAATTGCTCGCTCGAAGAGGTTGTGATGTCGATCGCGACGCGCCGCGACCTGTTGGACGTCGAGACCGGGATCAATACGCGCGAGCTCGCGCGCACGTCGCGCCTGGTCACGCTCCTAACGGGGTACCAGGTCCAACGTAACAAGGCGATCGTGGGCGAGAACGCGTTCGCGCACGAGTCGGGCATCCACCAGCATGGCGTGATCCAGGATCGCCTGACCTACGAGATCATCAAGGCCGAGGACATCGGGGTCGAGGGCGGCAAGATCGTGCTGGGCAAACACTCGGGGCGCCATGCGTTCTCCAAGCAGCTCGAGGAGATGGGGTTCCAGCTGACCGCCGACGAGATCCAGCGTGCGTTCACGCGGTTCAAGGAACTCGTCGACCGCAAGATCCAGATCACCGACAAAGACCTCGAGGCGATCATCGCCGACGAGTTCCAGGCGGTCGAAGAGGTGTACCGGCTCGATTCGTTGCAGGTCGCGGGCGGGACGCACCTCGCGCCCACGGCGACCGTGCGTATCGCGCGCGACGGGGATGCGGTAACCGAATCGGCAATGGGCGACGGCATGGTGGACGCGGTGTACGGGGCGATCCTGCGCGCAACGGGTGTGGACGCGCGCCTGGCCAGCTTCAACATCGCGGCAGTGACCGAAGGGGCTGAAGCCCTTGGCGATGTCAGCGTCCAGCTCGAGATCGACGGCGAGCGGTTCACCGGCCGGGGCCTCGCGACCGATGTCGTCGAGGCGAGCGCGCGCGCATTCCTGAATGCGTTGAACCGAGCCGCGCGCAATGCCGGGCGTGCGCGCCCCGCCGAGCCTACGCCCTAGCTCGAGGGTCGACCGAACATCCGAGATGCGCGCAGGGGCCTGAGCAGCTCAGATCGCTGTCGTATCCGGAGTGGGGAGCGCGCGCGCGTCCTCGTACGCATCGATCGCGTCGTCGTGTTCCAACGTCAGCGCGATGTCGTCGAGCCCGTTCAGCAGCCGATGCTTGATGTCGGGGTCGATCTCGAACGAAGCGGTACGTCCTGCGAAGGTCACCGTTTGAGCGTCGAGATCGATCGTGGCCTCACCGACCTCCATCACCGCGCGCACGTCCTCCTCGGGCAGCACGACGGGCAGCAAACCGTTCTTCGTGCAGTTGGTGTAGAAGATGTCGCTGAAGCTCGGCGCGACGACGGCCCGGAACCCGAACTGCTGGATGCCCCACACCGCGTGTTCGCGCGAGGACCCACACCCGAAGTTCCGTCCGGCAACCAGGATCGGGTTGGGCTCGATCGTGATCTCGCCCGAGCGTACCCAGTCATGGAACAGGAACTCGCCGTACCCGGTGCGCTCGATCCGCTTCAAGAACTGCTTGGGCATGATCTGGTCGGTGTCGCAGTCGGCTCGGTCGAGCACGGATACGGGTCCTGTGATCGTGGTGACGGGGTCCACGGCTAGCTCCAGTTCCTGATATCGACGAAGTGCCCCTCGACGGCGGCGGCCGCGGCCATCTGGGGCGAGACCAGATGGGTGCGTCCGCCGGCGCCCTGACGGCCTTCGAAGTTGCGGTTGGACGTCGACGCGCATCGTTCCTGGGGCGCGAGGATGTCGGGGTTCATCCCCAGGCACATCGAGCACCCCGCCTCGCGCCACTCGAAGCCGGCGGCGGTGAAGATCCGGTCGAGCCCTTCGGATTCCGCGGCCGCCTTCACCTGCTGCGAGCCCGGCACGACCATCGCGCGCACCCCGTCGGCCACGCGGCGCCCGTCGAGGACGCGCGCGGCCGCGCGCAGATCCTCGATCCTGCTGTTCGTGCACGACCCGATGAAGATGCGGTCGAGCGCCAGGTCGGTGATCGGGGTGCCCGGCTCGAGGCCCATGTAGGCGAGCGCGCGCTGCGAGGTCTCGTCGGTCGGGTCCGGGACGCGCGCGGTGACCTCGACGACCTGACCGGGGTTCGTTCCCCACGTCACCATCGGCGCCAGCGCCGACGCGTCGACCGCGATCTCGGTGTCGAAGCGCGCGCCGGGTTCGGTCGGCAGCGCGCGCCACCGCTCGAGCGCGGCCTCCCAATCGGACGGCGCGGCGGGACGGCCGTGCATGTACGCGAAGGTTGTGTCGTCGGGGGCGATCATGCCGGCGCGCCCGCCGCCCTCGATCGTCATGTTGCACACGGTCATGCGGTTCTCCATCGTGAGGCGCTTGATGACCGGGCCCGCGTATTCCACGGCGTGGCCGACCATGCCGCCGGTGCCGAGACGGCCGATCGTGGCCAGGATCAGGTCCTTGGCTGTCACGCCGAACCCGAGCGCGCCCTCGTATACGATCTGCATCGTCTTCGGGCGCCGCTGCAGAAGGGTCTGGGTCGCCAGGACGTGCTCGACCTCGGAGGTTCCGATGCCGAAGGCGAGGGCCCCAAAGGCACCGTGGGTCGAGGTGTGTGAGTCGCCGCACACGATCGTCATGCCCGGCTGGGTCAACCCGAGCTCCGGCCCGATCACATGCACGATCCCGCGCCGATCCGAGCCGAGCGAATACACCGGGATGCCGAACTCGGCACAATTGCGCTCGAGGGTTTCGACCTGCGTTCGCGATAGCGCGTCGGCGATCAGGCGCGCAGCCTTCGTGCCGTCGGTGGGGACGTTGTGATCGGCGGTGGCGATGGTCTTGTCGGGACGCCGCACGGGCCGTCCGGAGAGCCGTAGCCCCTCGAACGCTTGCGCGGAGGTCACCTCGTGTACGAGGTGCAGGTCGACGTACAGCAGATCGTCGCGCACCTGGTGCGCGTCCCAGATCTTCTCGAACAACGTCTTGACCATCTATGCCTCCCGCAGGCCGGCCGTCACGACCGCCACGAAGGACGTTTCGGTGCGGTCGGGGTTCTCGAAGTGGTGGGGTAGGTCGGCGTCGAACGACGCGCTGTCGCCCTCGGCTAGATCGTAGTGTTCACCGTCGATCACGAGCCGGATGCGGCCGTCGGAGACGTAGACGACCTCGCGGCTCCCCGGCGCGTGGATCGGCGGGTCGTCGGGCCCGCCGGTTCGTCCGCGCGCGCCCAGCACGTGGGTCGAAACCGACACGCGCTGACCCGGCAGGGCAGGGGTGACCTCCTCCCAACGGTGCGCGCCGCGGCGCTGCGGCCGCCGGTCGCCCCGGCGAACGACCGACACGAACTGCCCCTCGTCGAGCCGCACCAACTGCGACAGGCTCACGCCGAGCCCGAGGGCGATCTTGGACGCGACCGTGATGGTGGGCGAAGTCTCGCCGCGCTCGACCTGAGACAGCATCGGCGCACTCACCGCCGAGCGCTGCGCGAGCTCGCGGAGGGAGAGGCCGCGTGCTTCGCGCAGGATGCGAACGCGGCGTCCGACGACATCGGCGGCGTCGAGAGCGGTCGGCATGGGGTGTACGTTATCATAAACGTTTGTATGCTGGCGAGGACCGCTCGCTCGCTTAGTAGGATGAGGCCCCGCGTGGGAACCGACAAGGAGGGGACATGGAGCTCGACGCACTCACCCCGGGCGATCACGTCAGGATGTACGAGCAGGTCGTGTCCTCGATCGACGAGGTGTGCTCGCAGCTGGCCGACGACGAGTGGGACATCCTCACCGACTGCCCTGCGTGGACCGTCAAGGACAACCTCTCGCACCTGGCCAGCTACGAAGCCATCGCCGCCGGGATGGTCGAGCCTGTCACGACCGACATCACGCACCTTACGCACGTGAAGGAGTCCGACGTCTTCAGCACGGCGAACGAGCGCGAGGTGGAGGCGCGCCGTGCGATCCCGGGCCGTGAGGTCCTCAGCGAGTTCCGCGACGCGACGGCCGCGCGGCTGAAGCATTTCGGGGCGCTCGACGACGAGGGATGGGAGGCCGACGTGTCGCGGTTCCCCTGGGGCGAGACTCCGACGAAGCCCGCAATGGCCATCCGTCTCCTCGACTTCTTCTACCACGAGCAGGACATCCGCCGAGCGAGCGACAAGCCCGGCCATATGGACGGGCAGGTTGCGGCAGTCGTCTTCGACTCGCTCGCGACGAGGGCGCTACCGCGTGTCATCGCGAAGAAGGCGCAGCTGCCCGAGGGAACCATCGTCACGTTCGATGTCGACGCGCCGGGGCGCGCGGTCGCGGTCGCGGTCCGAGACGGGCGCGGCGTGGTCGAGGAACCCACGGCCGATCCGGCGGCCCGCTTCGCGCTCGATCAGGAAGCGTTCTTCATGCTGATGGGGGGCCGCAGGACCTACCTGGAACTCTCCGCGATCGGGCGCGTACGCGCGCAAGGCGATCGCGCGCTCATCGACGACATCGTGGATGCGCTCGTGGTGGTGCCCTGAGGTGACGTACCACGTCGGCGTCATCGCCGGGGACGGGATCGGTCCCGAGGTCGTCGCGCAAGGGCTGAAGGCGCTGCAAGCGACCGGCGTCGAGTTCGAGCAGATCGACTTCGATCTTGGGGCCGAGCGCTACCTGCGCGACGGCGTGACCCTGGACGACCCCACGCTCGAGGAGATGCGCACGCTCGACGTCGTCCTGCTGGGCGCGGTCGGCGATCCACGCGTGCTCCCCGGCGTGCTCGAGCGCGACCTGTTGCTACGGCTGCGGTTCGACCTGGACCTGTACGTGAACCTGCGGCCGGTGAAGCTCCCACCCGGCGTGCCCACGCCGCTGGCCGGCAAGGCGACCGAGGACATCGACTTCATCGTCGTGCGTGAGAACTCCGAAGGGCTTTACGCGGGGGCAGGAGGCGTCCAGGCCCGGAACACCGCGCGCGAGGTCGCCACGCAGGAATCGATCAATACGCGCGCCGGCGTGGATCGCGTGCTCGAGCATGCCTTCGAGATCGCCGAACGCCGGCCACGGAAGAAGCTCACGATGGTGCACAAGACCAACGTGCTCACCAACGCCGGCGATCTGTGGATGCGGGCCTTCACCGAGATGGGCGAGCTCAACTACCCCGACGTCGAGCGTGAGTACGTCCACGTCGACGCCGCATGCCTGTACACGGTCACCCAGCCCGAACGCTTCGACGTCGTGGTCACTGAGAACATGTTCGGCGACATCCTCACCGACCTCGGCGCTGCGATCGCCGGGGGGATGGGCCTTGCTGCCAGCGCCAACATCAATCCGCCCCGGCGCGCGCCAAGCATTTTCGAGCCGGTCCACGGCTCGGCCCCCGACATAGCGGGCAAAGGCTTGGCGAACCCGGTGGCCTGTATCCTGTCGGTGGCGATGATGCTCGAGCACCTCGGCGAGCGCGACGCCGCCGGCCGGGTCGAGCAGGCCGCGCTCGGCGCGCTCACGAGGCTGAAGGCGACGGCCGGACCGGACATGGGTTTCACGACCGACGAGATCGGCGACCTGGTCGCCGAGGGGATCTGAAGGAGCGTACAGGCATGCCGATCACCCCCACCGAGAAGATCTGGATGGACGGGGAGCTCGTCGCATGGGACGAGGCCAACGTCCACCTGCTCACGCATTCGTTGCACTACGGCTCGGGGGTATTCGAGGGCATCCGCGCGTACGAGACCAAGAAGGGGCCGTCGATCTTCCGGCTCACCGACCACATCGCGCGCCTCTTCCGCTCGGCCAAGATCTTCACCATCGAGATCCCCTACACCCAGCAGCAGTTGGCCGACGCGTGCAAAGAGACGGTCAAGGTCAACGGGCTGCCGTCGTGCTACATACGGCCGATCGTGTACCTGGGCTACGGCGAGATGGGGTTGAACCCTCTGCTCGCGCCGGTGAACGTCGCGATCGCCGTGTGGCCCTGGGGCGCGTACCTGGGCGAGGAGGGGCTCGCCAAAGGTGTGCGCATGAAGATCTCATCCTGGCGACGTCACGACCCGAACATCATCCCGCCTGCTGCGAAGGGCACCGGTCAGTACATCAACTCCCAGCTCGCCAAAGTGGAGGCGATCAAGGGCGGCTACGACGAGGCGATCATGCTGAACCCGCAGGGGCTCGTGGCCGAAGCGACGGGGGAGAACCTGTTCATCGTGCGGGACGACGTGGTCCTGACGCCGCCTCTTGCGGCCGGTGCGCTCGTGGGCATCACGCGCGACTCGGTGATAACCATCGCGCGGGACCTCGGCGCGACCGTCCACGAGACCGACCTCCATCGGACCGACCTCTATACCGCCGACGAGGTTTTCGTGTGCGGCACCGCAGCCGAGATCACCCCCGTGCGCGAGATCGACGACCGCACGATCGGCTCCGGCGAGCCCGGTCCGTTGTCGAAGAAGATCCAGGAGGTCTTCTACGCAACGGTCAAGGGCGAGGTCGAGCAGTACGCTCACTGGCTCGAGCACGTGTAGCCGCAGGAGACGATGCCGATGCCTTCCCCGGTCACGCTGTACGACACGACGCTCCGCGACGGTGCCCAGCGCGAGGGCTTGTCCCTGACCGTCGACGACAAGCTGAAGATCGCCGGCTGGCTCGATCAGCTGGGCGTGCACTACATCGAGGGCGGCTGGCCCGGCTCGAACCCCAAGGACATCGAGTTCTTCCGGCGCGTGGGCGAGCTGGAACTGCAGCATTCGAAGATCAGCTGCTTCGGCTCGACCCGGCGCGCCGGTGGCACGGCCGAGTCTGACCCGGTCGTTCGCGAGCTGGCCGATTCGGGCGCCCCGACCGCGTGCATCGTGGCGAAAGCCTCCGAGCTGCAGGTGATCGAGGCGCTCGGCACGACGCTGGACGAGAATCTTGCGATGATCGGCGACACGGTCTCGTTCCTGGTCGCGGAGGGACTCGAGGTGTTCCTCGATGCCGAGCATTTCTTCGACGGCTACCGGCGGAACGACACCTACGCGCTGGACGCGTTGCGCGCAGCCGCCGATGCGGGTGCGTCGCACCTGGTGCTGTGCGACACCAACGGGGGCACGATGCCGCACGAGGTCGGACCCATCATCGATCGGGTGCGCGTGTCCCATCCAGATCTGACGGTCGGCGTGCACTTCCACAACGACACCGGGTGCGCGGTCGCGAACTCGATGATCGCGGTCGAGCACGGCGCCGCGCACGTCCAGGGGACGGCGAACGGGATCGGTGAGCGCTGCGGAAACGCCAACCTGCTCACGATCATCGCGAACCTTGCGCTGAAGATGGACCTGTCCGTGCTCGACGACATCCACTTGCAGCGCCTGACCGACGTGCATTTCGCCGTCGCCGAGATCTGCAACATCTCGCCGGATCCGCACCAGCCCTACGTGGGTGCGGCGGCGTTCGCGACCAAGGCGGGCCTGCACACCAGCGGTTTGGCGAAGATGGAAGGCGCCTACGAGCACATCGATCCCTCGCGCGTCGGCAATGCGCGGCGCTTGCTGGTTTCGGAGTTGTCCGGGCGCTCGACGATCGTGCTGAAGGCGAAAGAGGTCGGGTTGGACCTCGAGAACGCGCCGGACATCGCCGCGGCGATCCTGAACGAGGTGAAGCGGCTCGAACACATCGGCTATCACTTCGAGGCGGCCGACGCGTCTCTGGAACTGCTGATGCGCCGGCATGCCGGGCTCGACCGCGAGTTCTTCCACCTCGAGTCGTTCCGCGTGATCGTCGAGAAGCGCGCCGACGGCGCAGTGGTATCGGAGGCGACGGTGAAGATCTGGGCGAACGGCGAACGGTTCGTGGCGACGGGGGAGGGGAATGGCCCCGTCAACGCGCTCGACAATGCGCTGCGGACCGCGCTGCTGCAGATGTACCCGGCGCTCGGCTCGATCGAGCTGGTCGACTACAAGGTGCGCATCCTCGAGGAGAAGGTCGGGACGGGCGCGGTGACGCGCGTGCTCATCGAGTCCCAGGACGGCACGCGCGAATGGTCCACGATCGGCGTGTCGCCCAACATCATCGAGGCGTCGTGGCACGCGCTGGTCGATTCGCTGAACTTCGGGCTGATCCATTCGGAGGAAGGCAAACGATGAGGATCGCGCGCGTGCACCACTCGGGCGCGATCTCGTTCGCCGTGGTCGAGGGCGACGAGGTCGCCGAGCTCGACGGTCCTCCGATCGGAGCGATGCGGTTCACGGGCAACCGCGCGCCGCTGTCCGAGTGCCGGCTCTTGGCGCCGGTGCTTCCGTCGAAGATCGTGGCGGTTGGGCGCAACTACGCCGAGCACGCCGCAGAGTTCGGCGGGGACGTGCCCGAGGAACCCTTGCTGTTCCTGAAGCCCTCGACCGCGGTGATCGGGCCCGAAGACCCCATCCGCAAGCCCGCAGGGGTGACCCGGCTCGACCATGAGGCCGAGCTTGCCGTGGTCGTGAATGGCCTGGTCCGCAATGCCGACGAAGAGGCTGCCGCCGCGGCGATCCTGGGATACACGTGTGGCAACGACGTGAGCGCGCGCGACTACCAGGCGACCGACGGCCAGTGGACGCGCGCCAAGGGCTTCGACACGTTCTGCCCGCTGGGACCGTGGATCGAGACCGACATCGACCCGTACGGGTTGCGGATCCAGGGGCGCGTGAACGGCGAGGTCCGCCAAGACGCGAACACCAAGGAGCTGACGTTCCCGCCCGCGTTCCTGGTCAGCTACATCTCGAAGATCATGACCCTGCTGCCCGGTGACGTCATCATGACCGGCACGCCGGCCGGCGTCGGTCCGGTCGAGCCGGGCGACACCGTCGAGATCGAGATCGAGGGCATCGGCGTCCTGCGCAACCCCGTGGTCGCGGGGGGATGAGCCACGCAGTGGTGATCACCACCCCGGATCCGTTCTTGGGAGCCTAAGGAACCGCACAGGTACTTCATCCTCCCGAGAACGGTCGCCACCTTCGATCTCTCAACGCACGCAGAGCGTCCGGGCGCGCCCACGCCGTCGCGAAGATAGACTCGGCCCTCGTGACCAATCGCACGCGATTCGAGCCGTCCCCGAGTGGATCGATCCACGTCGGCACCGCGATGGTTGCTTCGTTCAACTGGTATCTCGCGCGCAAGCACGGCGGTGCGTTCGTGCTCCGCGTCGCCGACACCGACAAGACCCGCGTTGTGCCGGAGGGGTTGCGCTCGGTCACCGAGGACTTGGCCTGGCTGGGCATCACCTGGGACGAGGGCCCCGAGGTCGGCGGCCCGCACGGTCCCTACTTCCAGAGCGAGCGCACCGACCTGTACCGCAAGGCCGCCGAGGATCTGGTCGCGCGCGGGCACGCTTACCGGTGTTACTGCACATCCGAGGAACTAGACGCGATGCGCGCGCGCCAGCGTGCCGAGAAGCGGCCGCCGCGGTACGAAGGGCGCTGCCGCGAGCTGACCGACGAGCAGCGCGCGGCGTTCCAGACCGAGGGGCGCTCGAGCGTGATCCGATTCCGCGTGCCGGCCGGTGAGACGACGCTGACCGATCTGGTGCGCGGCGAGGTGATCTTCCGTCACGCCGACTTCGACGACTTCGTGATCCTTCGTGCCGACGGTTCGGCGCTGTACCAGCTCGCCGTCTCATACGACGACATGACGATGGAGGTCACCCACATCCTGCGGGGTGAGGACATCTTCTCGTCCACGCCCAAGCAAATGCTACTGATGCGCGCGTGGAGCTACGACGCGATCCCGGCCTACGGACACGTGCCGCTGATCGTCGGGCCCGACCGCAAGCCGCTCGGCAAGCGCCACGGCTCGACCGCAATCTCCGAATTCCGCGCGCAGGGCTTCCTGCCCGAAGTGCTCCTGAACTACCTGGCGACGCTGAACTGGTCGATCGGCGACGGCTCGCGCGAGAAGTTCACGGTCGAGGGGCTGATCCAGTCTTTCGATCCGTCGGGCGTGACGCGCAACCCGAGCGCGTTCGATCACGCGAAGCTCGAGGCGTGGAACGGCGAAGCGATCAGGGCGATGCCGTTGGAGGATCTGGTCGCGCGCATCGGGCAGTTCCTGGTCACCGGCGGTGTCCTGGACGAGCCGGTGAGGGATGAGCAGCGCGCGGTGTTGGCGAGGGTGGTTCCATTGATCCAGGAACGGATGAAGCGGCTCGACGAGGCGCCCGGTCAGTTGCGGTTCTTCTTCCACGACCAGGAGCCGGATGAGCGCGCGGCCGCGATGCTGACCGCCGAGTACGCGCCCACGCTCGAGGCGGCGCTCGAGACCTTGTCCTCGGTCGAGTCGTTCACCGCGGCTGCGATCCAGGAGGCAATGACGGTCTGGGCAGAACAGGCTGGGCTGAAGAAGAAGGTGGCGTTCCAGCCGGTTCGCGCGGCCGTGACGGGCTCGCTGGTGTCGCCGCCGCTGTTCGAGTCGCTGGAGATCCTGGGGCGTGAGCGCTCGGTGGAGCGGGTCCGAACCGCGCTCGAGCGCGCGCGCGCGACCTGACCAGGGGTTCAAGAGCGTTGCCGCCCGTGGGGGCGCCCAGTACCATGAGCGGGCACTTGGGGCGTAGCGTAACCCGGCAGCGCGCCTGATTCTGGTTCAGGTAGTCCTGGTTCGAATCCAGGCGCCCCAGCGGCTCCATCGTCTAGAGGCCAAGGATGCCACCCTCTCAAGGTGGAGACACGGGTTCGAATCCCGTTGGAGCCACGTGGCTGGACGCGGTATCCGAACCCGCTCCTTCCTCGCTCCATTCTGTGGTCGGCTGTGCACGTATGCCGAACCTTTCTAACCACAGAATGGCCCGGAACCGACGCAAGAGAGGGCCAACCGGTTTCGTTGGGGCGCCAAGCGAAGAGCGGCGCGACTCAGGCCGCGCCGCGCGCATCCCAACTGTACGCACCGTCCCACTCGACCACCTTGCGCGCGATCGTCACAAGCGCGCGCTCGGCCGCGCTGTAGTAGGCGCTCGGCCGCTGGAATCGCGGTGGCCACGGACCCATTGGACGGATCCCGAGCGCAACGGCGTCGTTCGACCAGGCCGTCAGTTCCACCTCGACTCTGAAGCGCTGCATGCCGCGACCGACGAACAGCGTCCCGAAGAGCTGGCGGAGCGGCCACGAAGTACCCGGTGACTCCAAGCGTTCGCCGCCGCGCTCGACCCGCAACGATGCCGCGCCCGAAGGGAGCGTCCAGCGGCCGCGCGCATCCCCAGCCCGCAGCGACATCTCCGCGCGGTACAGATCCAGCGCGCGCGCGGCTCTATCGGGGGGAACGCCGATACGGATAGACAGGTAGGGTCCCTGTCCGGATGTGAGACCGATCATTGCACCGACCGTACGTGCGTCTTGTTGCCCGACGGTCAACAGACGGTAACGTGGGTGTGAATTCTCGGTGAACGGGATTGGCCGGTCGCAGCACAGGAGGAAGGTCGTCTCACTCGGATGACAGGGGGTTACCCCTGCGGTTCTGCGACGTGACGGGATTCCGCGTCCTGGCTCGAGCCGCAGAACGCGCGCAGGCGCGCGGAGGCTGGCTGACGCTCTCGGATCTACCGCCCGCGCTCGATCGTGTTGCGTCGCTGATCGACCTGCGATCGCAGCCGGGCCTGAGCTGCCTCAGCGATCAGTAGGGTCGAGCACGCGGTCGACCCGCTCGATCAGCCGCACAAGGTTGTCCGAGCGCTCCCGCTTCTCGTACAGCTCCGCAGGCTCCTCGAGCAACGCGTCGTCGACCATCCGCAGCAGCCATTCCGGCTCGAACGGCTTGCGCAGGAACGTGCCGACCCGCGAGCGCTGTACCGCCGACGCGCTGCCAGGGTCGTACCTGCCGGACACGATGATGATGCGGGTCTTTCGCCGCAGTGCCCGCTCGTGGAGCTCCTCCAGGAATCGCCATCCGTCCATGCGCGGCATCGCCAGGTCCAGCAGGATCAATTCGGGCATGCGCTCAAGCACGGCTTCGAGCGCCTCCTGCCCGTCACGTGCTTGCTGAACCTCGTGTCCGTCTGTTTCGAGGACGGCCGCGATGGTTTCGCGGACCGCGGGCTCGTCGTCTACGACGAGGACGTGGGCCATCCGGTCTACCCCTCTCCCTGTTCCTACTAGGCCCGGCTGCCCCGCTTCGGCCAGGCTTGTGCCACGGCCCCAATGACTCCCCGTATCAGGGGTATCGGCAGGTTCGTCACCCAGGTTGAGGACCTTCCGGCATCTTTGACTCCGGGCGGGCCTTCCTCTAGTGTTCGCGCCGAAATCCAGCGGAAAACCGAGGGAAGGGGAGGGAATAGGTGGCGAAGAAGGAGACCCTCAACCGGTCGAAGTTCCTTAACGCCGTCGCCGAGCGCACGGGCGCCCATCGCCGTGACGTGGAGCACGTGTGGGAGAACGCGCTCCACGTGATCCAGAACGCGGTGAAGGATGGCAAGGACGTCAGCATCACCGGCTTCGGGAAGTTCAAGCAGCGGGTGACCGCCGCGCGCAAGGCCGGGTTGGTGCGGAACCCCTTCACCGGTGACATGGTGAAGCGCGCGGCAAAGCCGGCATCGAAGGCGCCGAAGTTCCTGCCCGCGAAGCAGTTCAAGGAATTCGTTGCGGGCAAGGGCAAGCTGACCAAGCCGGCAACCAAGCCGAAGGCGCTCGCGGGCGAAGCGGCCGCGCCGAAGGCGGCCAAGAAGGCCGCCGCCAAGAAGAGGCCCGCGGCCAAGAAGAGGCCCGCGGCTAAGAAGAGGCCCGCGGCCAAGAAGAAGACCGCGAAGCGTCGCTGAGCGGGGCACAGAACGTTGAAGGCGGGGTCCAACCCCGCCTTCAGCTTTTCAGCGTAACCAGCCTCACAATGTGACGATGCGGAGATCGCGGATCTTGACGCGCACGCCTTCTCCCTCGATCTGGAACTTCACCCGCTGACCGATCCGGAACAGCCGGATCCCGGTCCCGGCGAAGCTCGAGGCGTCGTAGGCGAACTCGTTGGCCTGGTCGTCCAACAGCAGGCCGCTGCGCGATCCTTCGTCGTACGTCTTGATCGTCCCTTGGGGCATCCGGTCACCTCCCGACGCGACCGGCAGGATACCCCAGGTCGTCGAGCACCGCGCGCGTGGCCTCTCCCGGTCCGAGGGATCGCACATCTGCCATATCCCGTGGTGAGTCGATGTCGAGGGCGAGCGCCGGTCGCGCGACGATCGCGAACGGGATGCGGTGGGCCCGAGCGAATGCCTCATGCGCCCTGCGACTGTCGACACCGAACATCGCCGGGATCGCATCGGGAGGCATCCGCCACAACGCGTTGGTGCCGCGCGCGGTGCGATCGGGGGCCAGTACCACGCCGGTGCCGAGAGCCATGGCGCGCACATCGTTGCCGCGGACCGCGGCGAGGTCGGCAGACAGCACGAGGACCCCGTGAGCGCCTGCGACCGCGGCGTCGGCGGTTGCGGCCTTCAGCGACGCATTGAGGCCCTCGTCGGGCGTGGGGTCCGGTTTCGGCTCGGCTCCGAGCCGCGCAGCGACGTCTGCAGCATCGTCGTCGCTGTTCAGCACCCAGACCTCGTCGAGCGCGCGCGCGGCGATCACGACATCTTCGAGCATCGCCAGGGACAATCGGCGTCGATCCTCGGGGGACAGCACCTCCGCGAGGCGCGCTTTCGCGCGCGCGAGGGGTTTCATCGGCACGATGCAGAGCTTCATGGGTGGTCGTTGCCTCCTTCGACGGTCACGCGGCATCCGGCGGAACGATCACGCATGACCACGTCTGCGCGCGCAGCCGGTTCGAGGCGAACGGCTATGATTCCGGCTCGGGAAACCCGGAGAGGAAGGCCCTGGGGGCTGGATGGAACCGATATACCACATCGTCAAAGGCGTGCTGGTTTCCCTGCTGCGGCTGCTGTTCCGGTGGACGTTCATCGGGCTCGAGAAGATCCCGAGCCACGGTCCGGCGATCATCGCGCCGAACCATATCTCAAACCTGGATCCGCTCTGTATCGCGTACATGGTGGTGCGCGCTGGGCGGCGGCCTCGGTTCCTCGCGAAGGCCTCGTTGTGGAGGACGTGGTACCTGCGCATCATCCTAGGCGGCGCGAACCAGATCCCGGTCGAGCGCGGTACCGGCAGGCACGAGCCGCTCTCCCGGGCTGAAGAAGCGCTGCGGCGGGGTGAGGTCGTGGTGCTCTACCCGGAGGCGACCATCACGACGAGGCCCGATCTGATGCCGATGCAGGGGAAGACCGGGATCGCGCGTCTCGCTCTCGCGACCGGTGTGGCCGTCTATCCGGTCGCGCAGTGGGGACCCCAGTGGTATATCGCCAAGTACCACAGGTCGTCGTTCCGGCCCTGGCGCCGGTTCATGTTCAAGGTCGGCGACCCGTTGACCTTCCCAGACCTGGAGGGGACACAGGAGGACCACGACGTGCGCCGTGAGGTGACCGAACGCGTGATGGCCGAAGTCGAGCGCCTAGTGCGAGAGGTACAGAAGATCCATCCTGACGGGACCGCGATCCCCGAGTTGAAGGAGCGCGCATGACCGAGGTGACGGTGGTCGGAGCCGGATCGTGGGGGACCGCGTTCGCGAGCGTCCTTGCCCGCAAAGGGGTCCCGACGATGCTGTGGGCGCGGCGTGAGGACTGCGCCGAGCGCATCAACGCCGAGCGCCGTAACCCCGACTACCTCGGCGAGGTCGAGCTGCCCTCCGGATTGCGCGCGACCGCCGATCTGGAGAGGGCCGTCGCCGGCGTGCCGGTCGTCGTGCTCGGCATCCCATCCCACTGCTTCCGGGACAAGCTGCGTGAGCTCGGGCCGTTGCTGCGCGCCGACGCCAGCCTCGTCAGCCTGACGAAGGGGGTCGAGCGCGACACGCTTCGGCGGATGTCGGAGGTTGCCTCGGAGGCAGCCGGGGTCGAGCCCGACCGCGTGAGCGTGCTGTCGGGGCCGAACCTCGCCAAGGAGGTCGCGCGCGGCCAGCCCGGCGCCACCGTCGTCGCCTGTGCCGACGAGGCCCGCGCCGCCTTGCTCCAGGGGCTGTTCCACGCGCCGACGTTCCGTGTATACACCAACACCGACGTGTGCGGCGTCGAGATCGGCGGGGCGACCAAGAACGTCGTTGCGATCGCCGCCGGGATCGCCGACGGGCTCGGGTACGGCGAGAACGCGCTGGCCGCGCTGGTGACCCGTGGCCTGGTCGAGATCACGCGGCTGGGCGTCGCGCTCGGTGCGAGCCCCATCACCTTCGCCGGCTTGGCCGGCGTCGGGGATCTGGTCGCCACGTGTATGAGCAAGCAGAGCCGCAACCACCACGTCGGTGAGGAGCTCGGCAAGGGACGCTCCCTCGACGACATCATCGCATCGATGAGCATGGTGGCCGAGGGCGTGAAGTCCTGTGCGGGCATCATGCAGCTCGCCGACCAAGCGGAGGTGGACATGCCGATCGCGTCGCGCGTCGCCAAGGTGCTGTACGAGGGCGCCGACGTGAAAGAGATGGTCGACGACCTGCTCGGGCGCGCGCCCGAGCCCGAGTTCCTGGGGATCGTCGATGCCTGAGGAAGAGCTCGGGTTCACGACGCGCGCGCTCGGCTCCGGCGCCGGTGAGGTTACGCAACGACCCATCGGTCTGCCGCTGTACCAGACCGCTTCGTTCGCCTTCGACGACATGGAGGACTTCGCCGCGGTGGCGAAGACGAAGATCTCGGGCGGCTATCTCTACACGCGCTGGGCCAACCCAACGGTCGAAGCGCTCGCGCGCACGATCGCGTCCCTGGAGGGCGCGGAGGCGACGGCGTGCTTCGCGAGCGGGATGGGCGCCATCCACGGCACACTGACCGCGCTGCTTGCCAACGGCGATCACGTCGTCAGCGCGACGCAGCTCTATGGTGGTACGCACGGTCTGCTGTCCATCGAGCTGGCGCGAGCCGGCATCGACGCCGCCATGGTCGATATCACCGATCACGGCGCCGTCGAGGCCGCGTTCACCGAACGCACCCGGGTCTTGTACGCGGAGACGATCGGCAACCCCACCTTGCCGGTCACCGACCTCGATGCGCTCGCTGCGATCGCGCGCGCGCACGAGGCGACCCTCGTGGTCGACGCGACCTTCACTCCGCCGTACCTGCTTCGGCCGCTCGAGCGCGGCGTGGACCTCGTCGTGCATTCGGCGACCAAGTACCTGTCCGGCCACGGCGACGTGACCGCCGGCGTGGTGAGCGGATCGGCCGAGCACATCGCGCGCATCCGCCACCACCAGATCGACTCGGGCGGGATCCTCGCGCCCTTCGAGGCGTGGTTGTGCGCGCGCGGGGTCGAGACGCTCGCGCTGCGCATGGATCGGATCTGCGACACCGCGCTGGCGCTCGCTCAGCGGCTCGAAGCGCATCCGGGCGTCCAGCGGGTGATGTATCCGGGCCTCGCGAGCCACCCGCAGCACGAGCTCGCGCGCGCCCTGCTGGGCGAGCGCTTCGGGGGCATGATCGCATTCGAGGTCGCCGGCGGAGTCGAAGCCGGCCGGCGGGTGCTCGATCGCGTCCGCATCGCATCGCCCGCGGCGAGCCTCGGCGCCACCAAGACGCTCATCGTCCATCCTGCCTCGATCACCCACACGCAGCTCACGCGCGAGCAGCGCGAGACGGTCGGGGTCACCGACGGCATGATCCGCCTGTCGGTGGGAATCGAGGACTCCGACGACTTGATCCGAGATCTGGAGCGAGCCCTTGACTGACAAGATCCGCGTGGCCGTCCTGTACGGCGGGATCTCGGCCGAGCACGAAGTGTCCGTCGTGAGCGCGCGCTGCGTGCTCGAAGCCATCGACCGCGACAAGTACGAGGTCCTTCCGATCGCGATCACCAAACAAGGGACGTGGCTGCTCCCTGCGCACACCCCGGACGAGCTCACGATCGAGGAGGGGACGCTCCCCGGGGTCGGAGAGTCCGACGGCGAGCAGGTCGCTCTTCAGCGCGTGGGTTCCCAGACCACCATCCAGCCGGTCGAGCGCACCATGTCGATCGGCGCCGTGGACGTCGTCTTCCCGGTGCTGCACGGCCCTGGGGGAGAGGACGGGACCGTCCAGGGCATGCTCGAGACGCTCGGGGTGCCCTACGTCGGCGCCGGCGTCGCAGCCAGTGCGGTCGGGATGGACAAATCGCTGCAGAAGCCGGTCTTCGCCTCGGCCGGGATCCCGGTCACCAGGTGGGTCACGATCAGGCAACCGCAGTTCCTTGGTGAGCCGCAACTGGTGGCGCACTCGATGGCCGAAGGGTTGGGTCTCCCCTGCTTCACCAAGCCGGCCGCGCTCGGCTCGAGCGTCGGTGTATCCAAATGCCGGAGCGAAGAAGAGATCGCGCAGGGGCTCCGTGATGCGTTCGAGCGTGGTCCGGCAGCGATCGTCGAGGAGGCGATCGAGGGGCGTGAGCTCGAGTGCGCGGTGTTGGGGAACGAGGATCCGGAGGCGAGCGTCGTCGGCGAGATCGTGCCGGCGAACGAGTTCTACGACTACGAAGCGAAGTATCTGATCGAGGGCAGCAGCCTCATCATCCCGGCCGACGTCGGCGAGCAAAGATCCGAGCGCATCCGCCGGTACGCCCTTGACGCCTTCCGCGCGATCGGCTGCGAGGGGATGGCGCGCGTCGACTTCTTCCTGCGTGGTGACGACGAGATCCTTCTGAACGAGATCAACACGATCCCGGGGTTCACGCCGATCTCGATGTACCCGAAGCTCTGGGAGGCCTCCGGGATCCCGTACGCGAAGCTGATCGACCGCTTGCTCGAGCTCGCCCTCGAGCGCCACGGCAGGCGGGCGTGAGCCTGGTCACCCTGGAGGAGATCGAAGCCGCGCGCGCGCGGCTCGAGCCCGTCCTGCGCCCCACCCCGGTCGAGGAGTCTGAATCCCTTTCGACGGTGGCCGGCCGTCGGGTGTTCGTCAAACCTGAGCACAGGCAGCGCACCGGCTCGTTCAAGATCCGGGGTGCCACCAACAAGATCGCGTATCTGCCGGAAGGCGTGGAGGTCGTCGCGGCATCGGCGGGCAACCACGCGCAGGGGGTCGCACGCGCCGCGAGGTTGGCCGGCCGTCGCGCCACCATCTTCATGCCGGCCGGAGCGCCCTTGCCCAAGGTGGTCGCGACGCGAGCCGACGGGGCCGACGTGCGGCTCGAGGGCGAGGTCGTCGACGAGGCGATCGCGGCCGCGCGCGCCTACGCCGAAGCGACCGGCGCGGTGTGGGTGCATCCGTTCGACGACCCGCAGATCATCGCCGGGCAGGGCACGCTCGGGCTGGAGCTGGCGAAGGAGTGTCCGGTCGATGCGACCGTGCTCGTCCCCGTCGGCGGAGGAGGGCTGATGTCGGGCATCGCGACCGCGCTCGCCGGCTCGCGCCCGTCGATGAAAGTGATCGGGGTCGAGGCCGCGGGCGCCGCGGCCGTGCGCGCGTCGCTGGATGCGGGGAAGCAGGTGACGTTGGACGCGCTCCACACGATCGCCGACGGCATCGCCGTGAAGGCGACGAGCGCGCTCGTGCTCGAGCACATCGAGGCCTACGTCTCCGACGTGATCACCGTCGGCGACGACGAGATCTCGAACGCGATGCTCGTCCTGCTCGAACGGTCCAAGGATGTGGTCGAGCCGGCCGGCGCCGCCGGTCTGGCGGCCGTGCTCGCCGGCAAGGTGCCCGGGACGGGCCCGGTCCTGCCGGTGCTGTCCGGCGGCAACGTCGATCCACTGCTGCTCATCAAGCTGATCGAGCACGGCCTGACGGCCGCGGGGCGGTACCTGCTGCTGCGGATCGTGCTCGAGGATCGTCCCGGCGCGCTCGCGCGCGTGACCGAGGCGGTCGCGCGGCTGGGCTTGAACGTCCTGGAGGTCGAGCACCATCGCGTGGGCGTCGCGCTGGGCGTGGACAAGGTCGAGGTGATGCTGACGCTGGAGACCTCGGATCCCGAGCACCGCGACGAGGCCGTGCGCGCGCTGCGCGCGGAAGGATTCGAGGTCACGCTCGACGAGCTCGGCCGGTGAACATCGGGAAGAGGCGGGCCGAGGCCCGCCCCTGGATGTGCGTAGTCCCTACAGGTGTACGACAGGACAGGTCAGGGTGCGCGTGATCCCTTCGACCGCTTGGATGCGCGCGACCACGAGCTTGCCCAGATCGTCGACGTTCTTGGCTTCCGCGCGCACGATCACGTCGTACGGGCCCGTGACGTCCTCGGCCGAGATGACGCCCTTGATCTCCGCTGTGGATCTCGCGACCGACGCCGCCTTGCCAACCTCGGTCTGGATCAGGATGTACGCGCTAACCACGGATTACCCCCTCGCTCGGTCCTACCATTGCGCCACCGGGGCGCGACGCGGGGGCATCCTACGGGGGAGGCGCGCCCCCAGGCAACGCGGCTACTCGATCGCCGAGATGATCTGATCCACGAGGCCTTCGAATCCTGCCAGGAACGCCGCGCGCTCCTGCTTCAGGCGCTTGACCGCCTCTTCGTACTCGTCGAGCCGGCCCTGGCGCTCGTACAGCTTGCGCGGCTGCAGGAACTCGACGTCGTCGATACCAGGGACCTTGGTGGCGACCTGGTAGCCGAAGTCGGGGTCCTCTTCCCACTCGATCGTGCCGTCGGCGATCGCCTTCACAACCGCCGAAGAGGTCGGGATCTTGACCTTCTTGGCGACGCCTTCCTTCTCGGCGGCCTCGTCGCCGCCGATCCAGCCGGTGTTCATCAGGTACACGTCCATCGGTGCCGAGTTCAGCAGCTCGAGGAATCGGTTGCCCTGCAACGCGTGGGGGAGGGGGAAGAACGGGTTCGTCCCCGGCACGCGGAGCGCCTTGCCGGCTTCGTCCTTGCCACCCGCGCTCGTGCCCTGGGTCTCGCCGAGCATGAAGTACGCGGCGGCGGCCTCGATCGGTAGCTTGGCTACGGCAGGGATCAGGTTCGTGTTCCGGTTCAGGATCAGTAGGTTCTGGACCGTGCCGACCTCACGCGGATCCTTGAACCACCCCAGCTTCTCCATCGCGAAGACCGCGCGCCCGTTCTGCGTGAAGCTCTCGTTGAAGAAGTCGAGATCGCCGTGCTCCTCGTCCTGGTACACGTTCTCCAGATACGCGCTCGGCGATGTGACCGCGCCGTAGATCGTCGGCTCGTACTCCTCGGACAGCGCGAACGTCTTCGCGAAGCACCCGTTCTCGGTTCCGTAGACCTTGCCGCCGGGCATCAGCGCGATGAAGTCGTCCTGCACCGGCTTGGAGTCGTTCTGGCGTGTGAACGTCGTTGTCGTTTTGCCGGTGCCCGACAGCCCGATGATCAGGAGGGTCTTCTCGCCGGCGTCGGTTGGGATCGCCTTGCATCCCGCATGCAGGCCGAGCCCGCCACGGTCGAAGACGATCTTGTTCCACATCCGCAGGCCACCCTTCTTCGACTCACCGAAATAGTCGGAGTTCAGGACGCGCGTGACGTTGTTGTCGAGGTCGACCGCGATGCAGCGGTCGTTCGGATAGCCGGGGGCTTCCAGGTTCGGGGTGTAGATGACGGTGACGACGGGGTCGCCCTGGGCTTCGTCGTGGAAATACAGCAGGTCCTGCGAGCCGGCCACGTTGGCGTTGCGCGCCTCGATCACCAGGCGCGCGGGCACCTTGAAATCGTCGTCGTTGCCGATGGTGCCGTTGATCACGACCATGTCCTGGTCGCGGATGTAGTCCTCCTGCATCCGCGCGATGCGGTCGTATTCCTCACGCGTGATCGTCTTCTGGCCCTTGAACGCGTCCGCGTCGTCGGTCGCGATGAAGGTGGAGGCGGCGCTGCGGGAGTCGACGCGGGTGATGATGTTGAGGTTCCCGTACTTGGTCCAGCGGGAGTTCTCCATGGCCCCGGTCAGCTCGGTCAGCTTCTCCTGGCCGGGGTCGACGAGGAAGGACTTCGCTTCCAGGACGTAGGACGGGCCTTCGAGCTTCTCGGTCACGGTCTCCCCCTGTTTCCTTCGCTAGAGCCTTGTGAATGTGTTCACATTCTAACCGGCTCGAGGCTGGGAGAAAAATGAGTGGTCGGTCAGCTGCGGGGCTCGATCTCGAAGTAGAGGCGGACGGCCGCGCGGTACTCGGTCACCTGGTTCTCGTTGATGACGCACGATGTGCCGATCACGTCCATCTTGTTGATGCGCCGGATCGTCTTGGCGGCTTCGCGCAGGGCCTCGCGGGCCGCATCGCCCCAGGATTCGGTCGAGACTCCTTCGAGCTCGATCGTGTTCATCACGCTCATGTCGGTCTCCCTCTCCTGGTCGTGAGGGGCTCAGTGTGCCCCCGCGGACCGGGCTCGGCAAGGGTTCGCGACAGTATCCTGCGCTCGATGGGCGAACAACTGTCCGACATCGGCGAGTTCGGCCTCATCCGGCGCTTGCTGGGCCGGGTGCCGGTGGAGGGTGCGGGCGTGGTGACCGGTCCCGGGGACGACGCGGCCGTCGTCGAGGTCGGCGATCGGATGCTCATCGCCACCGCCGACCTGCTGGTGGAGGGGCGGCACTTCGATCGGCGGTTCTCGACCGCCGCCGACATCGGCTTCAAGGCGCTCACCGTGAACATGAGCGACATCGCCGCGATGGGCGGTCGGCCCCGCTGGGCGTTGATCTCGATCGGAGCGCCCGCGGACGAGCCGGTCGCCACCCTCGAGGACCTGTACGACGGGATCGCCGAGGCGGCTCGCGCATCGGGTGTGGTCGTGATCGGCGGCGACACGGTGGGCGCCGACGCGATCATCGTGTCGGTCGCCGTCCTGGGCGAGCCGGGCGAGGGAGGCGTCGTCGGGCGTTCGGGCGCCCGGGCGGGCGACCTCCTCGGGGTCACGGGGGGGATCGGCGGCGCGGCGGCCGGCCTGGCGCTGCTTCGCGCGGCCGAGCGCGACCCGGAAGCACGCGCGTTGCTCGAACGGTTCCCGAACCTCGCCGACGCACATCGGCGCGCGCGCGCGCGCATCCGGGAGGGTATGGCAGCGACAGTTGCCGGCGCGCATGCCATGATCGACGTGTCCGACGGCCTCGCCCAGGACGTCGGGCACATCGCGGAGGCCTCGGGCACGGGCGTCGTGCTCCAGACCGTCGACGTTCCGCTCGAGCCGGGCGTCGCGGAGGCATCCGCATGGGGCGCCTCCTCCGCGCTGACCGGAGGCGACGATTACGAACTGGCGATCGCCGTGGCGCCCGAGGATCTCGACCGGCTGCGCGACGCCCTGGCGCCGACCCCGTTCACGATCGTTGGACGCTTCGGGGCCGACCCGGGCCCCGACTTGCCGTCCGGCTGGGACGGTTTCAGGGGCCCGGCGTGATCGCGCGCGCGCTCAGCATCGCCGGGTCCGACTCAGGAGGGGGCGCCGGGATCCAGCAGGACCTCAAGACGTTCCAGGCGCTCGGCGCCTGGGGGATGACGGCGATCACCGCGGTGACGGTGCAGAACACGCTGGGCGTTCAAGGGTGGCATCGCATCCCCTCGGACATCGTTTCGGCGCAGATCCAAGCGGTGACGTCGGACATCGGGGTGGACGCCGCGAAGACCGGGATGCTGCCCGACGCCGAGATCGTCGACGCGGTCACGCGAGCGGTGACCGACGCGCGCATCGAGCGCCTGGTGGTCGACCCGGTGATGGTGGCGACCAGCGGCGACGCCTTGATCGACGACGCGGCCGTGGACACCTTGCGCGATGCGTTATTGCCGCGCGCGCTGCTCGTGACGCCGAACGCGCGAGAGGCGGAGCGCCTGAGCGGGGGGCAGGTCCGGACGATCGCCGATCAGGAACGTGCGGCGCGCGCGATCGTCGGGATGGGCGCGGCCGCGGCCCTGGTCACCGGCGGGCATCTCGCCGGCGACGAAGCCGTCGATGTGCTGCTGGATGCCGACGGCGTCGAGTGGTTGCGTGCGCCCCGGCTCGACACGGCGAACACGCACGGCACCGGCTGCATGTTGTCGGCCGCAATCACAGCGGAGCTGGCGAAAGGAGCGTCGCTGCGCGACGCGGTCGCGCGCGGGAAGGCGTTCGTGACCAAGGGGCTCGAGAACGCGCTGTCGTTGGGCGGGGGCGCGGGACCGGTGAACCCGGCTTAGATGGCGCGGGCGATCTTGCCCGCTTTGATGCAGCGCGTGCAGACGTTCATGCGCTTCGCGTGCCCGTTCACCAGCGCGCGCACGCGCTGGACGTTGGGCTTCCAGGTACGCGAAGACCGGCGGTGCGAGTGGGAGACCTGCTTCCCGAAGCTCGGACCGCGACCGCAGACATCACACACGGCGGACATGAGCAGCACATGGTAGCGACGAGGCGGGAACCGGGCAACAAGCTGCCCGAGAGCCGATGCCGGCGGCTGCTAGACTCGGTTCCGTGGCCTCCGTTCTGACCGCGGCCGACCTGGGGCGCGCGATGCGGGACTCCCTCGATGCCCTCCGGCTGCAGCGTGGGGCCATCGACGCTGCCAACGTCTACCCGGTTCCCGACGGCGATACCGGGACGAACCTGGTCATGACCTTCGAGGCGGTGGTTGCCGCGCTCGACAGGGCCGGTGAGGCTCCCCACGACGTGGCCCATGCCATCACCAGTGGGTCGCTGATGGGTGCCCGCGGGAACTCCGGCGTGATAATGGCGCAATTGCTGCGCGCGTTCGCCGAAGCCCTCGAGGGCGGGACGGCCGACATGGCTGGGTTGGCGCGCGCGTTCAAACGGGGAACCGAGCTGGCCTACGATGCGGTCCTCGAGCCGGCCGAGGGGACGATCCTGACGGTGGCGCGCGCCGCCTCCGAGGCCGCGGAGGGCGAGCACGCCGATGTCCGCGCGCAAGCCCTCGCCGCCGCGCGCGCAGCCCGCGATGCGCTGTCCCACACGCCCGAACAGCTTCCGCTGCTCGCTCGAGCCGGCGTCGTGGATGCCGGCGGCATGGGTCTGGTCGTGGTACTTGGATCCCTGGCTCGGACGCTCGGCGCATCCCTCCCGACGATGGAGCTTCCGCCGCAGCCGACGTTCGCGGAGGCGACGGCTCGTTGCGCGCTCGATGAGGAGCCTTCGCGTTTCGCGCACGAGGTGCAGTACATGCTGGCGGCGCCCGCCGCGACGATCCCGCCGCTTCGCGAATTGCTGGCCACGATCGGGGACTCCATCGCGGTTATCGGCGGGAACGGGTCCTGGCGCGTGCACGCGCACACCGACGATCCCGAGCGCGCCGTCGCCTTCGGACGGGCGATCGGTGTCGTGTCCGAGCTCGAACAGGTCAGGTTCGCCGACCAGATCGCGACGGAACGAACCACGCCTACGGCGCACGAGATGCCGACCCGCGCTGCGGGGGAGCGGGGGATCACCCTCGCCCACGGCGAGGGGGAGGCCATCCTGCTCGCAGTCGTCGCCGGAGACGGCGCGCGGCGGCTGTTCGAGGATCTGGGGGCACGCACGATCGAAGCCGACGTCCGTATGCACGTCGCCGATGACGAACTGGCCGCCGCGATCGACTCGCGCGGCGAGAAGCGCTTGATCGTGTTGCCGAACAACGAAGACGTGTTCTCGCGCGCGCAGATGCTTGCATCCGAGCGAGACGGAGTATCGGTGCTGCGCACCGGAGATCTGGCACAGGGGTTGGCGGTCGCGGTCGCGTTCGGCAGCGCGCGTGGGGTCGACGAGAACCTGCAGGACATGCTCCAGATCTTGTCCCGCCTGCGATCTGGCCAGGTGGTGGTCACCCAGGGGCCGATGTCGATGCCGGACGGCCCGGTCACGCCGGGCAGCGCGATCGGCTTCTGCGAGGGCGAGATGGTCGAGGTGTCTCAGGATCCTCACGCGGCGGCGCTCGCGGTCGCGAAACGGCTTGGTTCGTCCCTGCCCGACGTGCTCACCGTGTTGTGCGGCGACGGCGTGTCGAGCGACGACCGCGCGCGCCTCGAGCACGACCTGAAGACCGTTCTCCCGCAGGTGCAGCTCGAGGTGCACGACGGAGGCCACCCGTTGCACCGGTACCTGCTGGCGGCCGAGTGATCGTGGACGACACGGTCGCCACAACACCCGCGTCCGGTCCCCTCGACATCCAGGTCGCGCGCGCCGGCATCACCGGACTCACCACCGCCATCGCCGCGAAGCTGCGCAAAGGCTTGGGGGTGGTCTCGGTGCGCGATCTGCTCGAGCAGGTGCCCCACCGCTACATCGACCTGTCACGTCAGCGCGCGATCGCCGACCTGAAGATCGGTGAGGAGGCGACCACGACCGGGACGGTCGCGAAGGTGGAATCACGTCGCATCCGGTCGAACCTCCACCTGCTTCGGGTCACGATCGGTGACAAGGGCGGCTACCTGGACCTGGTGTGGTGGAACCAGCCGTTCCGCGCGCGCGGGCTCGAGCGCGGGCAGAGGATCGTCGCGGCCGGTCGCCTCGAGCGGAACCGAGGACGCCTGTCCATCGTGAATCCGTTCGTCGAGACCTTGCGCTCGGGCGCCCCCGGCGTCCACGTGGGCCGCGTGATCCCGGTGCATCCGGCGACCCAGGGGGTGTCGCCGACCCAGATCCGGCGGTTCGTGCACAGCGCGTTGGAGAAATACCGCGATGCCGTGGACGATCCACTCCCGGAACCCATGCGCGCGGCGCGCGGCCTCATGGCTCGAGCCGACGCGATCGCCGAGTTGCACTTCCCGACGTCGGATGCGGCCCGGAAAGCAGCCCGGAAACGATTGGTCTTCGAGGAATTGCTCGTGCTCTCGGCGGGGCTGGCGATGCGCAAGTACCGGCTGCAGCGCGAGGCCAACGGCATCGTGCATGCAGGCGGCGACGACCTCGTCGGGCGGTTCCTTTCGACGTTGCCGTTCGAGCCGACGGGCGCGCAGCGCCGCGCGATCGACGAGATCGCGCAGGACCTGTCGCTCGAGCACCCGATGAACCGGCTCCTGCAAGGCGAAGTCGGCAGCGGAAAGACCGTCGTCGCCGTCGTCGCCGCGCTCGCTGCGAACGCATCCGGATCGCAGACGGCGTTCATGGCGCCGACCGAGGTTCTTGCAGAACAGCACCTCCTCACCGTGCGCCGCATGCTCGCTCCGTTACAGGAGTTGGCGCCGTCGGCCGACGGTCGCTTGTTCTCCAGCGGGTTCGAGGTGATGTTGCTCACCGGTTCGGTGACCGGGAAGGAGCGGGAACGTGTGCTCGAAGCCGCCGCGTCGGGTCGAGCGATGATGCTGGTCGGCACGCACGCGTTGATCCAGGAAGGGGTCGAGTTCGACCGTCTCGGGCTCGCGATCGTCGACGAGCAACATCGCTTCGGCGTGCACCAACGGATCTCGTTGCGCAGCAAGGGGCGGGACGGCGTGCAACCCGACGCGCTGATCATGACGGCGACGCCCATCCCCCGCACGCTCGCGCTCACCTTGTACGGGGACCTCGACGTCAGCACCCTCGATGAGATGCCTCCCGGGCGCACCCCCGTGACGACGGTGGCGGCCGCGGACGAAGGCGCGCGCGCCGAGGCCTACGCCGACATCCGAGCCGAGGCGGGTCGCGGCCGACAAGCCTTCATCGTCTGTCCGCTGGTCGAGGACTCTGCGTCCCTCGAGGCCAAGGCGGCGGCCTCGGAGTTCGAGCGGATCCGCACCGAGGTGTTCCCGGACCTGCGGGTCGGTCTCATCCACGGACGGATGAAGTCTCAAGCTAAGGATGAGGTTATGACTCAGATGCGGGCGGGAGAGCTGGATGTCCTGGTCGCGACCACCGTGATCGAAGTAGGGGTGGATATCCCCAAAGCCACCGTCCTGATCATCGAGGACGCGGACCGCTTCGGTCTTTCCCAGCTCCATCAGCTCCGCGGCCGCATCGGGCGGGGGTCCGACCCCGCTCGGTGCTACTTGTTCACCGCGCTGGAGCCGGGATCCGAGGAGGCTCGAGCCGAGGCCGTGCGCCGGTTGCGTGCGATGGAATCGACGACCGACGGGTTCCGGCTCGCCGAGATCGATCTGGAGCTGCGCGGCGCCGGTCATCTGTTCGGCCGCGGGTCGGTGGAAGAAGGACGGGGAGCGCCCGCGCAGGTCGGGAGAGGCGACCTGCAGTTCGCGAACCTGACGCGCGACGTCAACATCCTCGGCGACGCGCGCCGCGAGGCATTCGCGCTCGTTGACAGCGATCCAACACTGATCTTGCCGGACCACCGCCAATTGCGTGACGAAGTGTTGCGACGCTTCGCCGACCGTCTCGACTGGTTGTTCGCTTCGTAACCATGCGAGTGATCGGAGGCAGCGCCAAGGGACGACGCCTGCACGCCACGCGCGCGGCGTCGATGCGCCCGACGACCGACACCGCGCGGCGGACGATCTTCGACATCCTCGGCGACGCGCCGCGCGACGCGCACGTGCTCGATCTGTTCGCCGGCGCCGGGACGCTCGGCATCGAGGCCGCGTCACGCGGCGCGCGAGACATCACGTTCGTCGATCACGACCGCGATGCGTGCGCGGTGCTGCTTCGGAACCTCGAGACGACCGGCGTGCGCGAACGGGCCGTGATCCGTCGCGCTGATGTGGTTCGTTTCCTCAGCCGAACCCCCCGCACCCCATACGACCTGGTATTTCTTGACCCTCCGTACGGTGCTGGCCTAGAGTTCATGGCCCTCGTCCTGGGGAAGCTGGCCGGCAGAGGCTGGGTCGCTCCGGGCGGGACGGTTGTCGCGGAGGCTGAGGTTGGCCGCATCGAGTGGCCCCCTTGGTTCCGCGAGATCCGGACCCGCAGGTTCGGACGGACTCAAGTGAGTGTGGCGGTACGGGATGCAGGACGAGCGAGCAGCGATCTACCCGGGGACCTTTGATCCCATCACGCTCGGGCACCTCGACATCATCGAGCGTGCCGCTGAGCGCTTCCCGCACCTGATCGTGGCCGTCTCGCAGAACCCTGGGAAGGACCCCCTGTTCCCCCTAGAGGAACGGGTGGCCCTCGCCAAGGAGGTCACCGCAGGGATCGGGGGGGTCGAGGTGGACTCCTTCGAAGGGCTTCTGGTCGACCACGCCGGCCGGCGCGGGGTAGGGGTCTTGGTCAAGGGGCTGCGCGCGGTTACCGATTTCGAATACGAGTTGCAGATGGCACAGATGAATCACGAGCTCGCAGGCGTCGAGACCTTCTTCATGGTCGCGGCCCCGACGTACAGCTTCTTGTCGTCGAGCTTGGTGAAGGAAGTCGCGCGATTCGGGGGCGACGTATCACGGTTCGTCCCGTCGGAAGTGGGCGCGCGCCTGAAGGAGAAGTTCCGTGGCGAAGCGTGACCGGAAGCCCGGCGACGATGTCGCCGTTCACCCAGGAGAGACCGTGGTGCGAACGAAAGATGAAACACCAATCGCGATACCGATCGGGCAGATGTCGGTGCTCGAAGATCTCGTTCGTCAGCTGGCAGAGATCATCCGCTCGGCGAAGAACATGCCGCTATCGTCCAGCGCATTGATCGATCGCAAAGAAGTGCTCGACCTGATCGAGACGCTCAAACGATCGATCCCCGAGGAGATCGCGCGCGCGCGCGCAGTCATCCACGATCGCGACGAAGTGGTCGAGCGCGCGCGCGCGCAAGCAGAACGCCTGCTCGAGCGCGCGCACACCGAGCGTGAGCAGCTGCTGTCGAAGACCGAGATCGTGCAGGCGGCGTCCCGGGAGGCCGAACGGATGATCACCGAGGCCGAGTCGGTGGCCCGCCGCATCAAGTCCGAGGCCGAGAACTACGTGGAAGGGAAGCTGGCGACGTTCGAGGTGGTGCTGCAGAAGACGCTGGCCGCCGTCGAACGGGGTCGAGCCAGGCTCGCAGGCAGCCTCGAGGCCGACCGGCTGGCCGACGGCAGCACGGACGACTCGGAGTTCGACTTCCAGGAGTGATCAGCCGAGCGCGCGCAGCGGCTCGCGCGCCCTCGTCTGTCACGTTTGTGAGCAGCCGGATCGTCCGTGCCGGCGGGATGAAACGTTTGCGCTGCTCAGAGCCCCATTTCTCCCCTTGTGCTATCGTGGCGCGCGATGGCAGAAGGGGTGCTCAGCGCCTTGCGTGACTCCCAGCCTCTTTCGGTAGACGTATCCGACCTGCTGCGCACTCCCGGCGCGACGAAGCGGGTCCGGCATGGGTCGAAGATGGAAGGCTTGTCCGTCCCGCTCGCATGGGTGCGCGACGACTCGGAGGTCCTGGTCGACCTCCGCCTCGACGCGCTCGTCGACGGCGTGCACGTCTCCGGCACGATCGAGGGTGACATCACCCGCGAGTGCCGCAGATGTCTGACCGACGTCGAGGAGCACGTCAGCTTCGTGGTGGCCGAGGTCTTCGTGTATCCAGGTGATGAGGACGGCGACGAGGAGGCATACCCCATCGCTGACGATCGGGTCGATCTTGGCCCGCTCGTTCGCGATGTGGTGGTGCTGGCTCTCCCTTTGAACCCGCTGTGCCGGCGGGACTGCAAGGGGTTGTGTCCGGAGTGCGGCGCGGCGCGGAACGATGTCGATTGCGGCCACGCGAGCGAGCCTATGGATATCCGATGGGGCCCGCTCGATGATCTGCGCCGCCGTATGGAGGGATAGATGCCGGTACCGAAGAGGAAGAAGCCACGTTCTCGCACGCGTTCGCGGAAGGCTCAGTGGTTCAACAGCGTGAAGCCACCGGCGTACGCGACCTGTCCGCAGTGCAAGAAGCCCAAACTCCCGCATCGGGCGTGCATGAACTGCGGAACGTATGCGGGGCGGCAGGTGCTCACGGTCGAGTAACGGCGTGGGCATCCGGCGTCGCGGATCCGACCTCGAGCGGCACCTTGGAGCGGTCCTCAAGGACCGTGAGCTCTGGGAGCATGCCCTTACCCACCGCTCGTTCGCGTACGAGCAAGGCGGGCTACCCACCAACGAGCGCCTCGAGTTCCTGGGCGATTCCGTACTTGGGATCGTGGTCACCGATCAGCTGTACCACGAGTTCCCACATCAGCCGGAGGGAGACCTTGCGAAGATGCGCGCCGCACTGGTCAACATGACCGTGCTCGCCGACGTCGCGCGCGAGATCGGGCTTGGCCCCATCATCAAGCTCGGCAGGGGCGAGGTGATGACCGGCGGGGCGGACAAGCCATCGATCCTGGCCGACACGTTGGAGGCCGTTTTCGGCGCGATCTATCTGGATCGCGGGATCAAGCATGCGCGCAAGGTGATCCTATCGCTGTTCCTGCCCCGGATCAGGGGGCAGGTGGAAGGCGGCGTCATGCATGACTACAAGACTTCTCTTCAAGAGATGGCGGCTCAGCAACTGGCTACGTTGCCCGAATATCAGTTGAGCGAGTCGGGACCCGATCACGCGAAGCGGTTCGTCGCGCAGGTGCGATTGAACGGAACGACCTACGGCAGCGGTTCCGGCCGCTCGAAGAAAGAAGCCGAGCAAGCGGCTGCGCACGAAGCCGTCGAGCGGTTGCGGGCGGCCCGGGCCGCGCGCTCGACCGAGCAAGGACGGTAGAGTTGCCCGAGCTGCCAGAGGTCGAGATCGTTCGCAGGGATCTGGAGCGTGAGGTCGTTGGTCGTCGCATCAAGGACGTCGACGTCAAGCTCCCTCGCATCGTTCGTCGCCACAAGAGCCGGAAGGAGTTCGTCGACGGCGTCGTCGGGGCCAAGGTCGTCAGGTTCGACCGCCGCGGCAAGTATCTGCTGATGCATCTCGACAACGGCAACGTCGTGGTGATGCATCTGGGGATGAGCGGACGGATCGAGCGCGCCACCGCGCGCAAGCTTGTCGAGAAGCATACCCATGTCGTTCTCAAGCTCCAGACCGGCGGCGAGCTGCGGTTCATCGACATGCGACAGTTCGGTGAGTTGTTCGTCTCCGCCCACGACGAGCTGGAAGGTGTCAAGGAGCTCAGCCACATCGCGATCGATCCCCTGGGGGACTCGTTCACCTGGCAGGTGTTCTCCGAACTCGTGACGACGCGTCAGGTGAAGCTGAAGACCCTGCTGATGGATCAGAAGTTCATCAGCGGCCTCGGCAACATCTATTCCGACGAGGTGCTGTGGGCGGCGGGGCTGCGCGCCGACCGGCTCTCGGACTCGCTGACCTCTCAAGAGGTCCGGCGCCTCTACCGGGCGATGCAGGAGGTTCTGCAGGACGGGATACGGCACGGCGGCGTCACGCTAGGCGACCAGACATACCGGAACCTCCACGGGAAGCCCGGAGAGTTCCAAGACCACCTGAAGGTATACGGCCGCGCGGGCCAACCGTGCCGGCGGTGCCGGACGGCCATCGAGCGGACCCGCTGGGGGCAGCGATCGCACTACGCGTGTCCGCAATGCCAGGTTTGAGGGGCTCGGCGAAAGGTACACCTACGCGAACGCGGACCGATGACGTGAACCGGACGCCCGCCTGAAGCGTCTTGTGAGGTCGGAGGGTCTTCCAACCCGCGCTGACCACGAGCTGAGGAGTCGAAAGCATGTCACCGAGGGGGAGTGCGCGCCGCTGGCCACCGCTGGTCGCCACCGCGGTCGCGGCCGTGCTGGTGTTCCTGGTCCTTCCGAACCCGCTGCGGATCCCGCAGCAGAACCCCACCGCCTCGGCCGAGTACGCGCCGGTGCCGGGGCGCACCCAGCAGTCCGGCCAGTCCAACTTCGCCGAGACCAACCTGGCCACCTCATCAGGCATCGGCGCCAGCGGCGAAGGGATCGGAGCCCTACCGGGCCAACTCGAGGACCAGTTGCCCCCGCAGTTCAAGCCCCGCCAGAAGCAGTGCGTGGGCAACCCGCCGCGCCAGACCGAGGATCCCCTGTCCCCGCCCTGCGTCG